>BFBZ01000008.1_pt579 | contig 194842 bp, 177 predicted proteins | sample 1888401 | NCBI WGS metagenome assembly BFBZ01 (sample SAMD00112614, study PRJDB3348) | symbiont metagenome | host: Chara braunii
GAMWKCSMCWGCMCCSGCYGSRCCTTCCGGSATGCCGGGRCCRTCGATGACCTCGCCGACCCCGCTCGGCCGCCAGTCCAACAACAYSSCGGCGCCSAAYACGCTCGACAGCGCGCARGTCAGYATTCCGCCGGCGTCCGCGCCTGCCGATGCYGCAATGCCGGCAGCRCCKCCCGCYGCCSCGGCACCGGCCGCCGCSAACGACGTCACCGGSACAATTCCGACCGCACCKCCGCTSGGCGGCAAGCTCGCCAYGATCCMGATTCCGGCGGGCGAGAAGCTGCCYGACGCGATCGGCGGACCGGCGCTGCGCACGGCTGCGATCAAGGGCGATGCGGCRGCSGCCTACGAGGTCGGCGTCCGCTTTGCCGARGGCAAGGGCGTGCCCGCCAATCTCGACGAGGCCGCCAAATGGTACAATCGCGCGGCCCAGGCCGGCGTKGTGCCCGCGATGTTCCGGCTCGGCACCTTCTACGAGAAGGGCCTCAGCGTGAARCGCGACTTCGATACCGCGCGGCGCTAYTACGTGCAGGCCGCCGAGCGCGGCAACGCCAAGGCGATGCATAATCTCGCCGTGCTCGATGCCGACGGCGGCGGCAAGGGCGCCGACTACAAGAGCGCCGCGCAGTGGTTCCGCAAGGCCGCCGATCGCGGCGTCGCCGACAGCCAGGTCAACCTCGGCATCCTCTATGCCCGCGGCATCGGTGTCGAACAGAACCTCGCCGAGTCCTTCAAGTGGTTCAGCCTCGCGGCCGCGCAGGGCGACGCCGACGCCGGCCGCAAGCGTGACGACATCGCCAAGCGGCTCGACCCGCAGTCGCTGGCCGCAGCCAAGCTCGCGATCCAGACCTTCACGCCCGAGCCGCAGCCGAGCGATGCGGTCAACGTGACGACCCCGCCCGGTGGCTGGGACAGCGCGCCCGTGCAACCCGCGGCGGCAAAGCCGGTCAGGCAACCGTCGAAGCGCACCGCGGCGCTGGCCGCCCCGGCTCACTGAACGACACGCGATGCGGCGCCTTGACGGCGCCGCTGTCCTATCCCTGCCGCATTCCGCCGTGTAGACAGACGCGCAGTCCCGCGCCGATGGCGCACGCGTTCTGGAGGTCAGGCTTGTCTGTCGACGATCGTCAGGATGATGGCACCGGCCACCGTTCGTCGCCGACCGGTCCCCGCGTCGCGCCGCCGCGCCGGACTGCATCGCCGTTCGCCGCGCACCCGAGCGCTCCGCCGCAGCCGCCCGCCCCTCCACAAGGAACCATGGCCTCGCCGCGCGGCACCTTCCGGTTCTCGCTGCCGTCGATCATCATCTTCGTGCTGCTGTTATCGAGTGTCGCGATTCAGGCCTATCGCGACCTGTCGCGGCCGGGCGCCTGGGATTTCTGGCGCGAGACCTACATCGCGGCGAGCATGACCTCGACGGTGATTCCCGACGTCGACATCGACGGGTCGGGCCACGGCCGGCGGGCGCTGGCGATCAGCGGCAAGATCGGCTCGGCCAGCGCGAGCTGGCTGCGCGACCGGCTGAGCGAGGCCCGCCTCGCGCCGGGTGATGCCGTGCTGCTATCATCGCCAGGCGGCGCGCTGAATCAGGCCGCGATCATGGGCGAGGCCATCCGCTCGCACGGGCTGGTCACCGCCGTCGCAACGGCCGACGCCTCGGGCAGACTGCGCCCCGCGGCCTGCGCCAGCGCCTGCGTCCTGGTCTATGCCGGCGGGGCGACCCGCTATGGCATCGCGGGCTCGCGGCTCGGGGTGCATCGCTTCACGACCAGCACGCCGGTCAGCGATCCGCTCGCCGAGGCCCAGCGCATCCAGGGCATGGTGCTCGGCTACATGACCAAGATGGGCGTCTCGTCCGGGATCGTCGAGGCGATGTCGCAAACCTCGGACATCCGCTGGCTGAGCCCGCAGGAAGCGCTGACGCTGAACCTGATCACCAAGCCGGTCGAGCGGCCCTGAAGCATGATCCGGCAAAGCGCGGAACGCGTTTGCGCGGAGATCATGCTCAAACCAGCCGGTTCAGGCGTCATTAATCTGAATTATCAACCACGTGCGCAACAGAGCGGCAACGTGCGGCGAAAAATGCCATCCGAGGCGGATTCTTTAGTCCCTCCTTCCACCGAATTCGGTTATGCAAGAACGCGGCAATCGACCCGCGTTCGCCAGCGTCCTGCGCGCCGACCGGATTCGTTCAGCCGGAGAATGCCCGACCAGAACGACATCACGCCGTGATGCGGYCCTGCGCCCCAGCATACGGCGAACCGACAAGAAGCGACGCGCGTGCAGCTCTACCTCCCGATCGCCGACATTCCGGTCAATGTCTTCCTCATCCTGGCGATGGGCGCGGCGGTGGGATTCGTCTCCGGCATGTTCGGGATCGGCGGCGGCTTCCTGATGACGCCGCTGTTGATCTTCGTCGGCATCGCGCCCGCGGTCGCGGTGGCCTCGGTCGCCAGCCACATCGCGGCCTCCTCGTTCTCCGGCGCGATCTCCTATTGGCGCAGACGCGCGATCGACCCGCTGCTGGCGGCGGTGCTGCTGGTCGGAGGCACGCTCGGCACCGCGCTCGGGGTGTGGACCTTCACCTTCCTGCGCTCGCTCGGCCAGCTCGACCTCATGATCGCGCTGTCCTACGTCATCCTGCTGACGACGGTCGGCGGGCTGATGTTCTGGGAAGGCCTGCGCGCGATGCTGCGTTCGCGCCGCGGCGGCCCGGTCACGCTGCGCAAGCCCGGCAGCCATGGCTGGATCCACGGCCTGCCCCTGAAGCTGCGCTTCAAGCGCTCCAAGATCTATCTCTCGGTCATCCCGGTGGTCGCGGTCGGCCTCGTGATCGGCTTCATCGGCGCTGTCATGGGCATCGGCGGCGGCTTCATCCTGGTGCCGCTGATGATCTATGTGCTGCGGGTGCCGACCTCGACCGTGATCGGCACCTCGATGGTGCTTACCCTCGTCACCATGGTGTTCGCCACCATGCTGCACGCGGTGACCAACCATCTGGTCGATGCCGTATTGGCCTTGATCCTGATGATCGGCGGCGTCACCGGCGCGCAGTTCGGCGCCCGCGCCGGCCAGAAGATCCGTGGCGAGCATCTGCGCCTGCTGCTCGGCCTGCTCGTGCTCGCGGTCGGCATCCGCTTCGCGGTCGAGCTGGTGATCCGGCCGCAGGACCCCTACAGCATCCGCGAAACCGGCGGAGCCCCGCCATGAGGCTGCGCGCGCCGCTTGCGATCGTTGCCCTTATCGCGACCGGCCTGGCGGCCGCGCCTGCCCGTGCCGAACGGCTGATCGTGTCGGTCTCCAACCATCGCGTCACGGTGACGCCGAATTATTCCGGCGGCGAGCTCGTGCTGTTCGGTTCGGTGGAGAAGGACGACAAGACGCCGCCCAATCGCGGCAATTACGATCTCGCGGTCACGGTGTCGGGGCCGCGCGCCGACATGGTCACGCGGCGCAAGGAGCGCAGGTTCGGAATCTGGATCAACACCGACTCGCGCCAGTTCCTCCAGGTTCCCGGCTACCTCGCGCTGTTCGCCAATCGCCCGTTCGACCAGATCGCCTCGCCCGACGTGCAGCGGCGCCAGCAGCTCGGGCTCAACAACGTGCTGCTGATGCAGCGGGTCGGTCCCGACTTTGCCGACGTGGTGCCGAACGATCCGTTCCGCAGCGCCTTCGTCCGGCTGCGGACCGAGCACGGATTGTACCGCGAGGCGACCTCCGCGGTGACATTCCTGACCCCGACCTTGTTCCGCACCGGCATTCCGCTGCCGGCCGAAGTGCCGATCGGCACCTACAATGTCGAGATCAAGTTGTTTTCCGACGGCGCGCTGGTGACCAAGACCGAGACCGCGTTCGAGATCGTCAAGGTCGGCTTCGAGCAGTTCGTCGCCACCACCGCGCGGCAGAACGGCTTCGTCTACGGCCTCGTCACCGCGTTCATGGCGCTGATGACCGGCTGGATGGCCTCGATCGTGTTCCGAAAAGATTAGAGACGTAGGTTGGGTGGAGCGAAGCGATACCCAACATCCGGAACCGCGGCGACATGATGGGTATCGCTGCGCTCCACCCATCCTACGATCCCCGCAACACGCTTTCGAACGCGTCGCCCAGGATCGAAAGGCCGAGGTCGATCTCGTCGTCGCTGATCGTCAGCGGCGGCGCGATGCGGAAGACGCTGCCCATGCCGGGCAGTTGCACGATGTTGGTGCTCAGCCCAAGCTCCATGCAGCGCTGCGAGACCCGTGTTCCGAGCGCTTCATCGGGTTGCTTGCTGAAGCGGTCGCGCACGATCTCCATGCCCTGCATCAGCCCCCGGCCACGCACGTCGCCAATGCATTCGAAGCGGTTCTGGAGTGCGAGCAGCCCATCCCTCAGCCGCGCGCCCGCGATCGCAGCCCGCTCGACCAACCGGTCGCGCAGGATGATCTCGATGACCTTGAGCCCGACCGCTGCCGGCATCGGGTCCGACACATGCGTCGTGTAGAACAGGAAGCCGCGTTCGTGACAGCGCTCCTCGATCTCGGCCGATGCGATGACCGCGGCTAAAGGCAGACCGGCGCCGAGCGTCTTCGACAGGGTCAGGATGTCGGGCACGGCACCATCGCGCTCGAACGCGAACATCGCGCCGGTCCGGCCGAGGCCGGTCTGCGCTTCGTCGACGATCAGCAGCATGCCGCGTGCACGGCACAGCTCCTTCAGCGCGGCGAGGTAGCCTTCCGGCAGATCGATCAGCCCGCCGGAGCTGAGGATCGGCTCGGCGATCATGCAGGCGAGCGAGCCGGTCGATTGGCGGTCGATCAGATCGAAGGCGTAGGCCAGCTCGGCCCGCCAGTCGGCCGCTTGGCCGAAGCGGGGACGATAGAGGTTCGGGGTCGGGATCGCGAGCGAGCCGACCGGCGCCGGGCCATAGCCCCTGCGGCCGGCCGAATAGGTCGTCGCGGCGGCGCCCGACGTCATGCCGTGCCAGGACTGCGCGAACGCGACGGTCTCGAAGCCGCCGGTGGCGAGCTTGGCCATCTTGATCGCGGCCTCGTTGGACTCGCCACCGGTGCTCAACAGCATGACGCGATCGAGCCCCGGCGGCAGCAGGTCGGCGAGCTGTTCGGCCAGCGCGACCACCGGACGGGTCAGCATGCCGCTGAACAGATGGTCCAGCCGTTCGGCATGCTCGCTGATGGTGCGGACGATCTCGGGATGGCCGTGGCCGAGCACGGCGCTCATCTGCCCGGACGTGAAATCCAGGATGGCGCGGCCGTCGGCGTCATAGACGAAGGACCCGGAGGCGCGCTCGATGATGACGGGCGCGAATGTGCCGCCATAGCGGATGAGGTGACGCCGCGCGCGATCCCAAAAGGCCTTGTCGTCGTTGCCCGTCATGCCTGCTCCCTGCGGCTGCATTACCGCGTTGAAGAACATCGTGGCTCATCCTATGCGCACGATCCGGCAATGACCTTGCGATTTGGAATGCATTTCGCCCACAATTCTGGAATAAATTGCGCAAAAGACGGAAAATGCGAAATAAATGGGAATCAACACCGTGATTGACGAGATCGACCGGAAGATCCTCGACGTGCTGCAGGTCGAGGGGCGCATCACCAATCTCGAACTGGCGGAGCGGGTCGGGCTCTCGTCCGCGCCCTGCATGCGACGCGTCAGGACGCTCGAGGATACCGGTGTGATCAGTTGCTACGTGGCGTTGGTGGACCCCGCGCGAATGGGGCTCGGGTTCGACGTGATCGTCGAGCTCCGCCTCAAGCACCAGAACCGGGACTCCTTCGCGCGCTTCGAGAAGAAGGTGACCGGGCTTCCGGAGGTCGTCGAGTGCTGCATGATCGCCGGCGATTGGGACTACTCGCTGCGCATCGTGTCCTCCGACCTCGCAAGCTATCAGTCGTTCATCCTCGACCGCCTGATGCATCCGGACAGCGATATCGCGAGCTACCGCACCACCATCATCCTGCGCAAGGTCAAATCGACGACCAAGATCGACAGCTCGCTGTTTTGATCGACGACGTTGCTACTCAATTCGCAGCCAGCCTGGTCGATGCGGCCGCGGGCCGGGTCACCAGATAGATGCCGAGCGCGACCGGAACGATGCCGAGCAGGTCGCGGAATTCGACTTGCTCACCGAGCACGAGGTAGGCGAACAGCATGCCGAGCGGCGGCATCAGGAAGTGATAGGCGCTGGCAGCGGTGGCGCCACAGACCTTCAGGAGATGAAACCAGATCACATAGCCGAGGATCGAGCCGCCGAGCACCAGGAAGGCGAAGGCGCCGGCGAGCCGGGCGCTCGGCACGATGTCAGCTACGCTGGAAAATGCGAAGGCGAACGGCATCACGGCAAGGCCTCCGGCAATGTTCTGGATGCCGTTGCCGATCCACAAATTGCCCTTGGGCGCGAGCAGCTTGAACAGGATGGTGCCCGCGACGATCGAGGCGAGCGAAGCCAGCGTGAACAAGACACCGTGCGGACTGTCTGATCCGATCGACATGCGATGCCAGACGATGAAGGCGACGCCGGCGATGCCGAGCAGCAGGCCGGCGACCTTGCGCCAGGTCAACGCCTCGCCGAGTAACAGCGCCGCCAGCACCGCGGTGAACACCGGATTGGCCGACACGATCAGCGTGCCGAGACCGGCGGAGACCGTCTTCAGGCCGGTGTAGCCGAGACCGAGATACAGCGCGTTGTTGGCGACGCCGAGCACGGCGAACACGACGGCATCGCGCCACGTCAGATCCCATGCGTCCCGGCGCAGCAGCGCGACGGCCAAGATCAGGATGCCGGCCAGCGAAAAACGCGCGGCGAGCAGGATCAGCGGCGGGCAATCGGTGACGCCGATCTTGCCGGCGACGAAAGCGAAGCTCCAGAGCAGGCAGAACAAGGCGATCAGCAGCGGCAGGGTGTTGAAGCGGGCACGGGGGGCGGCCACAGATGATGCGGCGGGCGACGTTGCGGCGGACATGGCGGGGTCTCCTTCGCCGATGATCTAGGCCGCCGCGTTGATATTTGGAAATTAAATGATAGACTGGCTTCCAGTGGATTTATGAATGGAGGCTGCGATGCTCGACCTGGAGCTGTTGCGCAGTTTCGTCTCGGTGGTCGATGCCGGCGGCTTCACCCGCGCCGGTGAGCGCGTTCACCGGACGCAATCGACGGTCAGCCAGCAGATCAAGCGGCTGGAGGAGGACGTCGGCCAGCCGTTGCTGATCCGCAGCGGCAAGGACGTCACCCCGACCGAGGCCGGCGAGCGGCTGTTGAGCTATGCGCGGCGGCTGCTGTCGCTCGCGGAGGAGGCCCGCGACGTGCTCTCGCGTCCCGGCAGCGAGGGCGCGATCCGGATCGGCATCACCGAGGACTTCGCCGCCTACCGCCTGACGCGACTGCTCGCAACCTTCTCGCGCAGCCATCCGAGCTTGCGGCTCGATGTGCGCTCCGGCCAGAGCTTGTCGCTATACCGCGACCTCGAGCGCGGCGATCTCGATCTTGCGCTGATCAAGCGCTCCGCCAGCGAGAAGGGTGGCATCGCGGTGTGGCCGGAACGCGTGCACTGGGTCACCAGCAAGAGCCATCCGCGCGACACCACCGTCGGCTCCGTGCCGCTGATCGGCTTCGGCTCGGGCTGTCTCTACCGCGCCTATGCCATCCATGCTTTGGAGCGCGCCGGGCGCAACTGGCACATGGCCTACACGTCCTCCAGCCTCGCCGGCATCCAGGCCGCGGTCGCCGCGGGCCTGGGCCTGAGCATTCTGTCGGAGATGTCGATCCAGGCCGAGCACCGCGTGCTGACCGCGAAAGACGGCTTTGCGCCGATCGAGCGCACCGAAGTCGCCCTCGTCGCCGCCCCCGAAGCCAGCCCCGCGACGTTGCGGCTGGCCGACCGGCTCGCCGAGTATTGCGAGAACGTGCAGGCGAAGGCGGCGTAGGACCCATCCGTCATTCCGGGGCGTGCGAAGCACGAACCCGGAATCCATTCATGCACGAACGATGCGGTTCAATGGATTCCGGGCTCTCGCTTCGCGATCCCTCAGGTGCGCAATTGCGCACCGGGGAATGACGAAGAGACTCAATAACACCGCGACGCTGCGAATGCGTGGACGCGGTTGTCGCCCAACACGTGGGCCATGAAACCGGGCGATCCGAAAATCCGCGCGAACGCCCGATCGCGGATGCTCAAGCCGCCGGTGTAGGCGCCGAACGCCGGCATCACCGCGCGCTCGCCGTCACTGGCAAAACAACGCCGCTCGATCGAGCGGCCGCGGGTCGGCACCCGTGCCTTCGGATGCAGGTGCCCGGCGATCTCGCCGCTCGCCCCGGTCGGCTCATGGCGGAACACGATCGGGCCGATCGCGACCTCGGTCGCGACCACGCCGCCAAGATTGGCCGGCAGCGCCGGATCGTGGTTGCCCGCGATCCAGATCCAGTTGCGCCGCAGTTGCAGCGCCGACAGCGCCTCGCGATCCGGTTCCGACAGGCGCGCATGCGCCTCGCGATCATGGAAACTGTCACCGAGCGCGATCACCTGCCGCGGATCGTGCCGCGCGATCACGGCGGCGAGCCGGCTCAGCGTCGCCACCGTATCATAGGGTGGCAGCAGGACGCCGCGGCTGGCGAAGCTCGAGCCCTTCTCCAGATGCAGGTCGGAAACCACGAGCAGGCGCTGCTCTTCCCAGAACAGCGCGCCGGAGAAATCCGCCACGAAGCCGACATCCGCCACCGTGACCCTCGAAACGCGCATGTCGTCACCGTCTCGCAAAGCTGGCGCGCTTGCCGTCACGTCGTGTTCCCCAGAGTGGTCGCGTTAAGTCGTCGCCTCCCGCACGAGTTCCTCGGCCGCCTCGGCCAGAAGCTCGTCGGATGCTTCGCCATAAACTGACTCGCGGCCGATTTCCAGCAGCGCAGGCACGGCAAGCGGGGAAACGTGGTCGAGATCCTTGTGGGTGATTCGGCCATGGATGCGCGACAGCATGTCGCCGAGACGGCGGAGATCGAGCAATCCGGTGGCGGCGTCGCTGCGCGCGGCGCGCAGCAGCACGTGGTCGGCATGATGCTTGCGCAGCACGTCGTAGATCAAATCGGTCGAGAACAGCACCTGGCGGCGCGACTTCTCCTCGTCGGTGAAGCGGCGCGCGATCAGGCCGGAGATGATGGCGCAGTTGCGGAAGGTGCGCTTCATCAGCGCGGATTCCGCAAGCCAGGCCTCGAGGTCGTCACCGAGCATGTCGGGATCGAACAGCGCGTTGAGATCGAGCTTGCCGTGCCGGATCATGAAGGAGAGATCGCCGACGCCCCAGACCGCCAGCGCATATTCATTGGCGACGAAGCCGAGCGGCCGGGCGCGGGCGCGCTCCAGCCGCCGCGTCAGCAGCATGCCGAGCGTCTGGTGCGCCAGCCTTCCCTCGAAGGGATAGCAGACCAGATAATGGCTGCCGCCGCGCGGAAAGGTTTCCACCAATAGCTCGCGCACCGCAGGCACGCGGGAGAATCGTCGCTGCAACGACAGCCAGTCGTGCACCTGGTCCGGCAGCGCGTTCCAGTCCCGGCTGTTGTCGAGCAGCTTGCGGACCCGTTCGGCGAGATAGGTCGAGAGCGGGAACTTGCCGCCCATATAGGACGGCACTTTTGCGTCTTTGTCATTGGCGCGGGAGACGTAGACCTGATCTTCAACCAAGGCCTCGTAGCGCACCACCTCGCCGCCGAACACAAAGGTATCGCCGGGCACCAGGCCCTCGATGAACACCTCCTCGATCTCGCCGAGCATCCGGCCGCCGCGCGCGATCGCGCCGGTCGACCCGGACCCGCCGGCGCGCGAACGCACCAGCCGCACCTTCAGCATGGTCTCCTCGACGATGGTGCCGACGTTGAGGCGATAGCTCTGCCGTACCTTGGGATTGGTGACGCGCCAGCGGCCCTGCTTGTCCTGCTTGATGCGCGCGAAGCGCTCATAGGTCTTCAGCGCGTAGCCGCCGGTGGCGACGAAGTCGACCACGTCATCGAAATCCGTTCGCGCCAACGCTGCATAGGGCGCCGCGGTCCTGACTTCATCGTAGAGCTCATCCGACAGGAACGGCTTGCCGCAGGCGCAGCCCAGCACGTGCTGGGCCAGCACGTCGAGCGCACCAGAGCGCAACGGCGGCGTGTCCTGCGCATTCTCGGCGATGGCATCGATCGCGACCCGGCATTCCAGCACCTCGAACCGGTTGGCCGGCACCAGCACGGCACGCGAGGCCTCGTCGAAGCGGTGGTTGGCGCGGCCGATCCGCTGCATCAGCCGAGACGATCCCTTGGGCGCGCCGATATTGATGACGAGGTCGACGTCGCCCCAGTCGACGCCGAGATCGAGCGACGAGGTGCAGACCACGCCGCGCAGCTTTCCCGCGGCCATCGCGTCCTCGACCTTGCGCCGCTGCGCGACGTCGAGCGAACCGTGATGCAGCGCGATCGCAAGCCCGTCGTCGTTCATGCGCCACAGATCCTGGAACAGCATCTCGGCCTGGCTGCGGGTGTTGACGAACACCAGCGTGGTCTTGTTGCGCTTGATCAGCTCATAGACCTCGGGCAGCGCGTGGCGCGCGCTGTGGCCGGACCATGGCAGCCGCTCCCGCGTGTCGAGCATCTCGACCACCGGCGGCGCGGCGCCGCCGGCGATGACGACGTCGGCCGATGCGTTCTCGCCGCCCGGCTGCGGCACCAGGAAGCGCGCCAGTTGTTCAGGCTCGGCGACGGTTGCGGAGAGGCCGATGGCGCGCGCCTGTGGCGCGATGGTCCAGAGCCGCGCCAGGCCCAGCGACAGCAGATCGCCGCGCTTGGAAGTGACCAGCGCGTGCAACTCGTCGAGCACGACGCGCTTCAGCGACGAGAACAGGAACGGTGCGTCGTCGGACGACAGCAACAACGCCAGCTGTTCCGGTGTGGTGAGCAGGATGTCCGGCGGATAGCGCCGCTGCCGCTGCCGCCGCGACACCGGCGTGTCGCCGGTGCGGGTCTCGATCCTGATCGGCAGGCCCATCTCGGCAACCGGCGTCTCCAGGTTGCGCGCGATGTCGACCGCGAGCGCCTTCAGCGGCGAGATGTAGAGCGTGTGCAGCCCGCCGCTGCGGCGAACGCCACGGCCGGTGGAGATGAGGGTCCTTCTTGGCTCCGCAGCACTCGCTGGTAGGGCTCCCTCCCCCCTTGCGGGGGAGGGTTGGGGAGAGGAGTAAGCCGTATCGTTCGGAGCAAGTGGCGCACCCCTCCTCCGCAAGGGGGGAGGTGGCGATCGAGTATGCGTCGACCGGATTCCGCCTCTCTCGTCGCTCTCCCCACTCAATTCCACCAGCGTCGGCAGGAATCCGGCCAGCGTCTTGCCCGCGCCCGTCGGCGCGATCAGCAGCGCCGAGCGCTCCTCACGCGCCTTCGCCAGCAGCGCGAGCTGATGCTCGCGCGGCGACCAGCCACGTGCGGCAAACCAGTCGCGGAACCGGCGCGGCAAGAGATCGGCCGTTTCCGACGGCGGGACGGAAAAGAGATCGAGCGTCGACACGCCCAAGAGGTAGGTGTTTCAGGCGGTTTCGTCGAGTGCGGGACGAAAATGGCGGCAGGTGGCAGGGCCCCCCTACCCCGTAGCCGACGTCATTGCGAGGAGCGAAGCGACGAAGCAATCCATCTTTCCCCGAGGGGATCGATGGATTGCTTCGCTTCGCTCGCAATGACGGGGGATAGAGCCTGCCTGCCCCTACTCCGTCATCGGCTGGCCGGAGAGATCCCAGTCCTTGCCGTTGAAGATCGAGATGTAGAGCGTCTTCATCGGGGTATAGTCGTCCGGCGTGTAGCTGTAATTGATGCCGTCGAGGAAGTAGGGCGAGTGGAAGCCGGCCAGCGTGGTGGCGTGCTTCAGCACGTTGGCGCGGGTCAGGTCATCGCCGCAGCGGCGCAGGATTTCACCCATCGTCGCCGCCTGGCCGTAGCCGGCGAAGGCGATGGTGTTGTCGGGATCGACATTCGGCAGATACTTCTTGCGCAGCTCCTCGAACGCGATCACGTCGGCGTCCTTCTCGTAACGCGGCACGCCGACTTCCTTGTTGTAGCGGATCGCGACGATGTCCTTGGCGTTCTCCAGCCCCGCGGCGCTCAGGATCGAGCGGCCGGTCGAGCCCGCCGACAACAGCTGCAACGGCTTCCAGCCGAGCTCGGCCACCTTGCGGATCGACTGCGACGTCGCCTTGCCGGTGGTGATGTTGTAGAACACGTCGGCGCCCGACTTCGAGAGATTGATGAGCTGGGAATCGACCGTCGGATCGGTGAGATCGTAGGTCTGCTCCATGATCACCTGCGCCTTGCCGCCGGCGTCACTCAGCACTTTCTTGAACGGCCCCAGGAAGTCGCGGCCGAAATCATCGTTCTGGTAGAGGATGCCGATCTTGGCCTCCGGCTTCACGCTGACGACGTGCTTGGCGAGAATCCGCGCCTCGGTCGGATACAGCGGCAGGCCCGCCATGGTCCATTTGAAGTTCTTCGGGTCGTTCCACTTCGAGGCGCCGGTGTTGAGCAGCAATTGCGGCACGCCCTTGGAGTTGAGATATTTATGCACCGAGGTCTGCGGCGCGGTGCCGAGCGAGCCGTAGAGCGCCAGCACCTCCTCCTGCTCGACCAGCCGGCGCGTGGCCTCGACGCATTTCGGCGCGCTGTAGGCGTCGTCCATGGTGAGGAATTTCACCTTGCGGCCGTTGATGCCGCCCTTGTCGTTCAGCATCTGGAAATAGGCTTCGCCGACGCGGCCGAGCACGCCATAGAGCGAGCCGGGGCCGGAATGCGGCACGGTCTGGCCGAGCTTGATCTCGGTGTCGCTCGCACCCGGATCGTACTTCTTGTCGGCGGCCCGGACGAACGGCGCGGGCAGCACAGACGCTGCGATCACGGACAATGCGGTGGCGCCGAATTCGCGCCGCGTATGCTTTTTCATTGTGTCTCTCCCTGAGGCGCAAAGCTCTCGCATTCCGCATTGCGCCGGGCAAGCGCGAAGTCGCGACTTCGCGACGCAATGCCGCGTCGCGGCAAATGCGTAGCGTGTAGACTCAAGTCGGGGCGTGGGTTCACTTCTCTCTTCCTTCTCCCCTTGTGGGAGAAGGTGGATTCGATGCGGTAGCATCGAAGCCGGATGAGGGGTCTGTCTCCGCAGATAGAGACCCTTCATCCGGCGCTTCGCGCCACCTTCTCCCACAAGGGGAGAAGGGAAGAAGCAGCGTCACGGCTTGATCGCGACCGCCACGAGCCCGGGTGCCGGGATGTTGTCCTCATTCCGCACCGAGAGGTCGTCGAGCAGCGCCAAGGTCAGCCCGGCAGCCGCAACGGTCGCCCGCACATAGGCTGCGCTGTGGGCGTAGCGCAGGCCTTCGCCGAGGATGACGTCCTCCCCGTCATGGGTCTCGGCCGTGAACGCGAGCACGCCGCCGGCGACCAGCACGCGCCTGGCTTCGGCAAGCACGGGCGCGAGATCGGCGACATAGACCATCGCATCCGCGGCGAGGATCAATTCAGCGCTGGCGTCCGGCCTGCCGCGGATGCCCGTCAGCATGTCGTCGACCTCGAGTTCGGCATAGAGCGCGGTGGCGCGCGCCTTGTCGATCATCCGCGGCGACAGATCGATGCCGATGAAGCGATCGACATGCGCAGCGAAGGCGCCCGCCGCGAGCCCGGTGCCGCAACCGAGATCGATCGCGCGTTTGAAGAACGCCGGCTTCTTCGCGGCAGCGCGCACCGACAGCACCGCCTTGAACAGCAGCGCCGGACCGCGATAACCGAGATCGCCAACCAGCGCCGCCTCGAAGCGCGGCGCATATTGATCGAACAGCGTCTGCACATAGCCCGGCGGCATCGAACCGACGGCCTCGACGCCGAGTTGCATCAAATGCAGGCCGGCGCCGTGACGGTCCTCGGGATCGGCGTCGCGCGCGGCACGGAACGCTGCGATCGCGGCGTCACGCTGGCCGAGTTGGAGGCGGATCTTGCCCAGCGTGTACCAGGCCGACGGGAATTTCGGCACCAGCTCGATCGCCTGTTCGAGCAGCTCGGCAGCGGCCGGCAGATCGCCTTTCAATTGCAGGTCGCGCGCAAACTCGTAGCGGCGGTCGGCAACGAGGTCGCCAGAGGACAGAAACAGGCGGGAGGCCATTTTCTTTAAGGAACCAATCTCGGCCGAAAGGGCCATCCACCAAAGCACGGACTTTTTCCGGAGATGGCCGTGCCGGTCAAGCCCGCGCATGACGATTAGATATCGCGGAATCAATGCCTATATGGTCGGCATGCGCCCGCAAGACATCCTGATGCCCGTCCCGGCCGGGCTTTGCTGCAAGCCCGGCGGCTTCCATATCGATCCTGTCAGGCCGGTCGAGCGGGCCCTGATCACGCATGGCCATTCCGACCACGCCCGGGCGGGCCACGGCGCGGTGCTCGCGACCCGGGAAACGCTCGACATGATGCGGCTGCGCTATGGCGAGAACTTCGCGGGCTCCGTGCAGGCCGTCGCCTATGGCGAAGAGATCCGACTCGGCGACGTCACGGTGGCGTTCCATCCCGCCGGGCACGTGCTCGGCTCCGCCCAGATCGCCGTCACCTGCGAGGACACCCGTATCGTCGCCTCCGGCGACTACAAGGACGCGCGCGACCCGACCTGCGCGCCCTTCGAACCGGTCACCTGCGACGTCTTCATCACCGAGGCGACATTTGGATTGCCGGTGTTCCGCCACGGCGATGCATCAGGTGAAGTGAACAAGCTGCTGGCATCGGTGAAGCTGTTTCCGGAACGCGCGCACCTGGTCGGCGCCTATTCGCTCGGCAAGGCGCAGCGCGTGATCGCGCTGCTGCGCGAGGCCGGCTACGACACGCCGATCTACCTGCACGGCGCGATGGAGAAGATCACTTACTATTATCAGGAGCGCGGCATTCGGCTCGGCGAGCTCAGGCCGGCGCGTGGCATGAAGAAGGCCGAGCTCGCCGGCACCATCACACTGGCACCACCGAGCGCGACATCGGATGTCTGGACGCGGCGCTTCCCTGATCCGGTGACGGCCTTCGCCTCGGGCTGGATGCGCGTGCGCGCCCGCGCGCGCCAAGGCGGCATCGAGCTGCCGTTGGTGATCTCGGATCACGCCGACTGGGACGGGCTGACGGCGACGATTGGCGCAACCGGTGCCGGCGAGATCTGGGTCACCCACGGCCAGGAAGACGCGCTGGTGCATTGGTGCAAGGGCAAAGGCCTCGCCGCGCGGCCGCTCGATCTGGTCGGCTATGGCGACGAGGACGAAGGCGAGACCGAGCCCGTCGGTGAGACCACGAAGCCATGAACCGCTTCGCCGAACTGCTCGACCGCCTCGCCTATGAGCCCGGCCGCAACAACAAGATCAGGCTGCTGGTGGCCTATTTCCGCGAGACCGCGGACCCCGACCGCGGTTACGCACTGGCGGCGCTGACCGGCGCATTGTCGTTCAAGCACGCCAAGCCCGGGTTGATCCGCGACCTGATCACCGAACGCACCGACCCGGTGCTGTTCGGCTATTCCTATGATTACGTCGGCGATCTCTCCGAGACCGTCGCGCTGATGTGGCCGAAATCTTTCAGTGCGCATCAGAACGAGTCTTTCCTGGGCCACCCCTCCCCCGCAAGGGGGGAGGGAGCCCAACCGGCGTGCTCACCTCACAACGATGTTGAAGGAATTGACGTCAGTGAGGGACGCTCCACTGGGCAGGCTCCCTCCCCCCTTGCGGGGGAGGGGTGGGGAGAGGGGTACCACGGGCAAGATCGCAGTGAGATTCCACACACGCACAACAACCCGCCTCCTCCCACGCTGACCGACGTCATCACCACGCTGCGCACGCTCGGCAAGGCCGAGCTGCCGGCGCAGCTGGCGCGCTGGCTGGACGAGCTCGACGAGACCGGACGCTGGGCGCTGCTGAAGCTCGTCACCGGTGCGATGCGGATCGGGATCTCGGCGCGGCTGGCGAAGACCGCGGCGGCAGCGCTCGGCGACAAGGACCCGCATGAGATCGAGCTGATGTGGCCGGGCCTGTCGCCACCCTACCTCGACCTGTTCGCCTGGCTCGAAGGTCGTGGCGACAAACCGGTCAACAGCGATCCGACGCCGTTCCGCCCGGTGATGCTGGCGCATGCGATCGAGGATACCGACTTCGCCAATCTCGACGCCGCCGATTTCAGCGCCGAATGGAAGTGGGACGGCATCCGCGTCCAGGCCGTCGCCGGCCGCGATACACGCGGCCACATCCAGGCGCGGCTCTATTCGCGCACCGGCGAGGACATCACCGGCAGCTTCCCCGACCTGGTGCCCTCGCTGCATCTGCCCGGCGCGATCGACGGCGAATTGCTGGTGCTGCGCGACGGCCGCGTGCAGACCTTCAACGTCCTGCAACAGCGGCTGAACCGCAAAGTCGTCTCGCCGAAACTGATCAAGGAATTCCCGATCCATCTGCGCGCCTACGACCTGCTCGGCGACGATGAGAACGATCTGCGCGAGCTGCCGTTCACCGAGCGGCGTGCGCATCTCGAAGCCTTCGTCGCCAAGCTCGGCGATCCGCGCATCGACCTGTCGCCGACCGTCCCGTTCGCGAACTGGGAAGACCTCGCCGCCGCGCGCGCCGATCCCAGGAGCGCGGGCGCCGGCGACGATGCCGACGCGGTCGAAGGCGTGATGCTGAAGCGGCGCGACGCGCCCTATCTGCCGGGTCGGCCGAAAGGCCCGTGGTGGAAATGGAAGCGCGATCCGCACGTCATCGACGCGGTGCTGATGTATGCCCAGCGCGGCCACGGCAAGCGCTCATCCTATTACTCCGACTACACGTTCGGGGTCTGGACCCGCGGCGATGCCGGCGACGAGCTGGTGCCGGTTGGCAAGGCCTATTTCGGCTTCACCGACGAGGAGCTGTTGCAGATCGATCGCTTCGTCCGCCGCAACACCACCGAGAAGTTCGGTCCGGTGCGCCACGTCGTGCACGAGCCGGATCTGGGGCTGGTGCTGGAAGTCGCCTTCGAGGGCTTGCAGCGCTCGCCGCGGCACAAATCCGGCGTCGCGATGCGCTTTCCCCGGATCAGCCGGCTGCGCTGGGACAAGCCGCCGCGTGAGGCCGACCGGCTGGAGACGCTTGAACGGATGTTAATCTCCATGACAGGAAGTTAAACCCGCAAGCGGCATGGCAGCCATTGATCGCCGCTCACGGATTTCCCATGTGCTCCGCCGTGACCTATAATGCGCGGACGATTCCGCCAGGAGATACAGATGCCGAACGACGTCAGGGACTTGCCGGCCGGTGGCCAGAGCGACGGCCTGTACCGCTTTCTCGGCGGCTCGCCGCTCTCGGTGGCGTTCCGGCTGATCCTGCTCTCGATCCTGGTCGGCGTCGTGCTCGCCGCGATCGGCCTCGACCCCTGGAATATCCTCAATAGCGTCCGCAGGCTGTTCCAGACGATCTGGGACTTCGGCTTCGATGCGATCAACTGGGCCTGGCGCTACTTCCTGCTCGGCGCCGTGATCGTGATCCCGATCTGGCTGTTGTCGCGGCTGTTCGGCGCGCCGCGCGGCCGCTAGTCCGAAGGAAAGCCCGCAGCCGATGCAATTGCGATTTGTCGGCTGCGGCGATGCGTTCGGCTCCGGTGGCCGTTTCAACACCTGTTTCCACCTCAATGGTAACAGCACCAATCTCCTGATCGATTGCGGCGCCTCGTCGCTGCCGGCGATGAAGCGGCTCGAGATCGACCGCGACGCGATCGACCTGATCCTGATCACGCATTTCCATGGCGATCATTTTGCCGGATTGCCGTTCTTCCTGCTCGACGCACAGTTCACCCGCCGCAGCCGACCGCTGGTGATCGCCGGACCGCAGGGGATCGAGACGAAATTGCCAGAGGTGATGGAGGTGATGTTCGAGCACTCCTCCAGGACCAGACAGCGCTTCGATCTCTCCGTCGTCACGCTCGCCCCGCAGGAGCGACGCTGCTTCGGCGAGGTGACCGTAACACCCTATCCGGTGGTGCATGGCGAATCCGGCGGGCCGTTTCTGGCCTATCGCATCGAGGCGGAAGGCCGCGTCATCAGCTACAGCGCCGACACCGAATGGACCGACGCGCTGATCCCGGCCGCGCGGGACGCCGATCTCTTCATCGCCGAGGCCTATACCTACGACAGGATGGTCAAGAACCATCTCAGTCTGAAAACGCTGGAAGCGCATTTGCCCGCGATCAACGCCCGGCGCGTGGTGCTGACGCATATGAGCGACGACATGCTGGGCCGCGTCGGCGACCTGCCTTACACGGTTGCGAGCGACGGCATGGTCGTGGTGTTCTGACGGTGCATTTCCGCGTCGGGCGACCCCGCCCCTCGCCACCGCATTGCTCTCAGAACAATTCCCCCATGGTCGCGCGACGGACGACGCGGTAAAAACCTGGATTGCTCGCAACTCTGGCCATGCACGCGCCCATTCATCAGAAGATCACGACCCGCCAGGTGTTCGCCATCGCCGGACCGGCGATGGTCGCCAATCTGACCACGCCGCTGATCGGCATCGTCTCGACCACCGCGATCGGCCGCCTCGACGACGCGGCGCTGCTCGGCGGGGTGGCGATGGCCTCGGTGATCTTCGATTGCCTGTTCTGGCTGTTCGCCTTCCTGCGCATGAGCACGCTGGCCTTCACCGCGCAGGCGCAAGGCGCCGGCGAACCGCAGGAATACGCCGCGATCCTGGTGCGCGGCTTCATCGTCGCCGGCCTGATCGGGGCGGCGCTGATCGCGCTCCAGGTGCCGCTCGCCGCAATCACGTTCCAACTGATGGGCGGCAGCGAGGGCGTCACGCGCGCGGCCAGGACCTATTTCATGATCCGGATCTGGTCGGCGCCGCTGGCGCTCGCCAATTACGTCATCCTGGGCTGGCTGGTCGGGCAGGCGCGCGCCAACCTGGCGCTGGTCCTGCAAATCGTGATCAACCTGATCAACATGGCCGCGACCGTGCTGCTGGTGCAGGTCTATGGCACCGGGATCGCGGGTGCTGCGATCGCCGCCGTGCTCGCCGAGACCAGCGGCTTTGCCGCCGGCATCGTGGTGGCGTGGCGGCTCTCGCAAACCGGCTTCGCTGTTCCCGCGGCCACGCTGTTCGACCGCGCCAAGCTGATGCGGATGCTCGCCGTCAACCGCGACATCATGGTGCGCACCGCGGCGCTGATCGTCGTCTTCCTGTTCTTCACCGCCAAGGGCGCACGCGAGGGCGACGTCACGCTGGCGGCGAATTCGGTGCTGAACAACTTCCTGCTGGTCAGCGCCTTCTTCCTCGACGGTCTCGCCAATGCCGCCCAGCAGCTGTGCGGCCGCGCTTTCGGCGCCCGCGACGGACGCGGCTTCGCCGATTCGACCCGGCTGGTGCTGCTGTGGGGCATCGGCTTTGCGCTGGTCGTGTCGGTGCTGTTCGCGCTGTTCGGACCGGCGCTGATCCGTCTGATGACGACCAGCGACGAGGTGCGCCGCTATGCGCGCGACTTCCTGCCGTTCGTGATCCTGGCGCCGCTGCCCGGCGTATTTGCCTTCGGCTTCGACGGCATCTATGTCGGCGCCACCTGGGCGCGCGAGATGCGCAATCTGATGCTGGCCTCGCTCGCGATCTTCCTCGTCACCTGGTGGGCACTCAGCGGCTACGGCAACACCGGCCTGTGGATCGCACTGATCGGCTTCTACGTCGCGCGCGGCGGCCTGCAAGGCCTGCGCTATCCGGCGATGCTGCGGAAGACGTTCAAGTGAAACAGGCGGCGCTCTGCTCCCTCGCCCCGCTCTTGCGGGGAGAGGGAGGGGGTGAGGGGCTATCTCCGCGAAACGGTAAGAGCTGATACGCGGAGGCTCCCCCTCACCCGGATTGCATCTGACGATGCAATCCGACCTCTCCCCGCAGGCGGGGCGAGGTAAGAACATCTACCTCACCGGCCAGTCCTCGGCCGTGATGGTCGCGGCATCGGCGCCGACGATCTCCGACAACGAATCGCGCCCCGTCCGCAGCAAGGTCGAGGACAGGTCGCGCTTGATGTCGTCGACCAGGCCGATGCCCTTGTAGACCAGCGAGGAATAGAGCTGGATCAGGCTGGCACCGGCGCGGATCTTGGTCAGCGCGGCGCCACCGCTATCGATGCCGCCGACGCCGATCAGCGGAAACGCGCCTTCGACGCGGACATAGGTCTCGGCCACCATCCGCGTCGACAACCGGAACAGCGGACGGCCCGACAGGCCGCCCTGCTCCTTGGCGCGGTTCTCCTCGCGCAAGGTCGAGGGACGCGCCAGCGTAGTGTTGGCGACGATCATGCCGTCGACGCGCCGCGAGCGGGCGACGTGCACGACGTCGTCGAGCTCGGCGAGGCTCAGATCCGGCGCGATCTTCAGCAGTACCGGTGAATCGCCAGCGTTCCTGCGCACGCGCTCGCGGGTGTCGATGACCCGCGCCAGCAGATCGTCGAGCGCCGCCGATTGTTGCAGGTTGCGCAGGCCCGGCGTGTTCGGCGAGGACACGTTGACGGTGAAATAGCTCGCGACCGGCGCAAAGGTCTCGATCAGCTTCACATAATCGGCGGTGCGGTCCTCTGAATCCTTGTTGGCCCCGACATTGACGCCGACGATGCCGCCGCCGCCGGCGCGCGCGACGAGCCGACGCAGCACGGCTTCGGCGCCGTCATTGTTGAAGCCCATGCGGTTGATGACGGCCTCGTCGCGCTCCAGCCGGAACAGCCGCGGCCGCGGATTGCCGGCCTGCGGCTTCGGCGTCACCGAGCCGATCTCGACAAAGCCGAAGCCGAGCCGCAGCAGCGCATCCGGCACCTCGGCGCTCTTGTCGAAGCCCGCCGCCATGCCGATCGGATTTGGAAAGTTCAGCCCGAAGGCACGCACCGCGAGCTTGGGATCATCCACCCGCTGGCGGATCGGTGGCAGCAGCTTCAGGCCCTGGATCGCCATGCGATGGGCATCCTCGGGATCGAACCAGCGCAGCAGCGGCAGCGAGAAAGCGTCGAAGGCACGGATCACGGCTTGAGCTCCGGAACGTCGTGGCCGCCGTCGGAGCGCGCGCGCAGGTCGAGGATCTCGACGACCGCGCCGAGATCGAGTTCGCCATAGAGATGCGGAAACAGCTCGTCATTGCGCGACCGCTCCCAGCGCAGGGCATCGCCAAGTGCATTGGCGTCGATCGCCACCAGGAACAGGCCGGTCTGGCCGTGGTAATGCTTGCGCGCGGTCTCGGCCACCTGGGAGGCGGTGGAAAAATGGATGAAGCCGTCGCGATTGTCGTCCGGACTGCCCCGGTACACGCCCTGCCGCTCGGCCTCGCGCCAGGCCGAAGCGGGGGTGATTTTGTAGATCATAGGCACGGGCCGGCGTTCCCTTTTGTCCTTGAGTCTCTTGAGGTTTTATCCGGATTTGAGGGGAAAGGCCCCAGACGCCATATGGCGAGCGAGGGACCGTATCGGCGGCGGCGGCGCAACTCAAGCGGTGCCGGGACACACCAGACGGCAGATTTGCGAAAACCCCAAGTTTGAGGCAATAATTCCTACCATCCGGGATACCTCGATGGCCAAACAGTCCAAAGCCGCCCGACCGCTGACCCACGCTCAGGTCTGGGCGGCGCTCGACCGGCTCGCCGAACGCGCCGGCCTGTCGCCGTCCGGACTTGCCAAGCAGTCCGGCCTCGATCCCACCACGTTCAACAAGTCCAAGCGCATCACCGGCGACGGCCGCGAACGCTGGCCGTCGACTGAATCGCTCTCCAAGGCGCTGGGCGCCACCAATGCCAGCATGGAGACCTTCGTACAGCTGCTCGGCGACAGCGCGCGCGGCGGCCAGTCGGTGCCGTTGATCGGCTTTGCCCAGGCCGGCGCCGGCGGCTATTTCGACGACGCCGGTTTTCCCGCCGGCAAGGGCTGGGATGAGGTCGCGCTGCCGGCGACATCAGACGAGCACGCCTATGCGCTGGAGATCGAGGGCGACTCGATGAAGCCGGCCTATCGCGAGGGCGACATCATCGTGGTGTCGCCGGCGACCGCGATCCGCCGCGGCGACCGCGTGGTGGTGCGCACCACCGGCGGCGAGGTGATGGTGAAGGAGCTGAAGCGGCGTACCGCCAAGGTGCTGGAGCTCGCCTCGCTCAATCCGGAGCATCCCGACCGCATGCTCGACACCGAGGAGGTGGCGTGGATCGCACGCGTCGTGTGGGCAAGCCAGTAAGCGCGCCTACTTCGACGCGCTCTGGCTCTGCATCCGGTCCTGGTGCACGAGCGACCAGACATAGGCCGCCACCGCGTCGACATCGCTGTCGGTGAGATCGCCGTCGCGTCCCGGCGCCAAGGCGATGTTGTTGCGGATGGTCTTCTTGATCTCGGCGAGGCTGTCGCCCCAGATCAGGCTGCCGACCGTCAGGTCATTGCCGTTGCCGGTGCCCTTGGCATCGTGTCCGTGACATTGAAAGCAGGTGCCGTTGGCCGCCTCACCGTGGAAGATGCGATCGCCAAGCACCACCTGCTCACGCGTCGCATCGACCGATACCGGAAGCGACGCAACGTCCGGCCGCGGCCCATCTGCACGGCCAGTTGCCGGGAACAGGGTCGCAGCGACGGCTGCCGCCATCGCCACGATCCTCATCGCTGCCACGCCGGCCGACAGTGTCACCATCATGCGCCTCCGCATCTGCTCCGGGCGCATTGTGCCTTAGGGCGAGTTGCCGACAATCAGGATCAAGGGCGTAGTCGCGTCCCTTCCCGAATTTTCGGTTCTGATTGGATCGGAACCGAGGCACTGATCGTCGTTGTCGTCCCGGCGTAGGCCGGGACGACAACGGAGGGTGCGGTCCGTTCGTAACGTCCTCACGTCGCGTAGTCCGGCTCCTTGCGGTCCAGCATCCGCTTCAGGGCATCGAAATGCCGTTGCGACGGGCTTGGGCCTTTGTAGAGGTGATCGTCGCGGAAATCGCGCCTGGTCTTCTCGACCACATGCTGCGGCAGTTGCTTGAGCGGCTGCTGGGTCCACATCGCGTAGATCTGCACCTGCGCAGCGCGCTCGATGTAATACAGCCGGTCATAGGCATCGGCGACGGTCTCGCCAACGGTCGAGATGCCGTGATTGGCCATGAACAGGATGGTCTTGTTGCCGATCACCTTGGCGAGCCGTGCACCCTCCTCGGGATCGAGCGCCGGGCCGGTGTAGAGATCGTCATAGGCGATCGCCTCCGACAGTCCGACCTCGGTCTGGCCGATCTCCTTGATGCGCGGATCCTCGAGCCGCGTCAGCGCGCTCGCATAGGGCATATGGGTATGGAACACTGCCTTGGCCTGCGGCAACGCCTTGTGGATCGGCGCATGGATGCAGAAGCAGGAGCGCTCGACCTCACCCTCGCCGCGCTTCACCTCGGCATCGTCGATGCCGACCTCCATGAAGGACGACGCGGTGACCTCCGACCAGTGCATGCCGAACGGAATCTGGTAGTAGCGGTCGGAGCGGCCGGGCACCACGAAGGTGAGGTGATTGAAGATGCCTTCGGAGAAGCCGTGGATGTAAGCAAGCCGGTGCGCGGCCGCGAGATCGACCCGCGCCTGCCATTCCTCGGCGCTCGAACTGTCCTGCAACGACGTCGGCGAAACCCTGAACTGCATGCGCATGCTCCCATCTGTGCCGGCCTCTCGGTGAAGGCCATGCTGATTTTATGCGATGGATTGTAGCGCAAATCGCCGCCAACCTCCGGTGAAATTGCCGATGGTCTGCCATCCGGATTTCGCGACCCGGCGCATCCGAGTGTTGAGCCTATGGCGTGTTGCGTCGCGACACCCTAGAGTCAAAGCATGTCAGAACAATTCTCTCGCAAGACAATCGCCGTCGTCGGCCTTGGCAGTATCGGCGGCATCATCGCCGGCCTGCTGCAAGCTGCTGCCAATCATGACGTGATCGCCTGCGTCAGAAGGTCGCTCGATCACCTGACGGTCGAGCGGGCGGAAGGTGTGGTCGATGTGCCGTTGCGTGCGCTCACCGACCCGGCGCATGCGACGCCGGTCGACTGGGTGCTGCTCTCCACCAAGGCGCAGGATACGGCGTCAGCCGCGCCATGGCTGGAACGGCTGTGCGGGCCGCAGACGCGCGTCGCCGTCTTGCAAAACGGGATCGGCCATGCGGAGCGGCTGGCGCCACTGGTCGGCCCCGCCACCGTCGTTCCAACCATCGTCTACTACAATGCCGAGCGGCTGGCACCGGATCGCGTCCGCATGCGTCGCGCCGGCGAGTACGAATTCGCGGTCGGCGACGACGCGGACGGCCGCGCATTCGAAGCGCTGCTCGACGGCACGCTGATGCGCGTGCTGCGCACCGCCGATTTCACCACCCGCGCCTGGCGCAAGCTTCTGCTCAACGCCGTCGCCAATCCGATCACCGCGCTGACCTTGCAGCGGCAGGCGGTGTTTCGCCGCGACGACGTCAAGGCGCTGTGCCTTGCGATTCTCGAAGAGGCCGCCAATGTCGGCCGCGCCGATGGTGCACAGCTTGCGTCCGACGAAGCCGAGCGAATGCTGGCGACGCTGCTGACCTATCCGCCCGACGCCGGCACCTCGATGTATTTCGATCGGGTCGCCGGACGGCCCTTCGAGGCCGACGCGCTCACGGGCGCGATCGTCGCGGCCGGCGAACGGCACCGCGTGCCGACGCCGCTCAACGGCCTGTTGCTGACGCTGTTGCGCGCCACCAGCGACGGCCTGCGCGACGCCGTCCAGGCCGAGCGGCGATGAGAGGCGCGATCGCTACGACGACCGCGCCAGCGCGCCGTCGATCATGTTGACCGCGTTCTGCACGCCATAGACCGCGACGAAGGAGCCGAAGCGCGGGCCCTTCTCCTGGCCGAGCAGCACCTGGTAGAGCATGTTGAACCAGTCGAGCGAGACGCCGGGGCGGCCATCCTTGCCCTTCTTGACCATGTCGAGGAACGGCTCGCGGCGGCCGATCTCGTAGACCACGTTCTGGATGTCTTCCGCGGCAGCATTCGCCGGCATGTTGGCGAGCGCATCGCGCAGATCCTGCAACGCGGCGCGTTCGCCGTCGGTCGGTTCGCGGAACTGCTTGGTCGGCGCCACGAAGTCGCGATAATAGTTGATGGCGTAGCCGACCATCGCATCGAGCTTCGGATGCGTCTCCGGCGTCACGCCTGGACGGTAGCGGCCGATGAAGCCCCACAACGTCTCGGCGTTTTCCGCGTTCGACGACGACACCAGCGTCAGCAAGAGCTGGAAGGTGACCGGCATGTCGGCCTGCGGCGGCTTGCCGGAATGGATGTGCCAGACCGGATTCTGCAACTGCTGCCGCGGCTCCTGGCGGGTGAAGCCATCAAGGAACTGCTGGTACTCGTCGACATTGCGCGGGATGACGTCGAAATACAGCCGCTTCGCCGCCTTCGGCTCGCGGTACATGAACAGCGACAGCGATTCCGGCGAGGCGTAACGCAGCCATTCGTCGATCGTCAGGCCGTTGCCCTTCGACTTCGAGATTTTCTGGCCCTTGTCGTCGAGGAACAGTTCGTAGTTGAAGCCTTCCGGCGGCGTGCCGCCGAGCGCCGTGCAGATCTTCGCCGACAGCTTCACCGAGTCGATCAGGTCCTTGCCGGCCATTTCATAGTCGACGCCGAGCGCGTACCAGCGCATCGCCCAGTCCGGCTTCCATTGCAGCTTGCAACGGCCGCCGGTGACCGGAACGGTGACGCTCTCCTTGGTGTCGGGATCCTCATACGAGATCGTGCCGGCCTTGGCGTCATGCGCCGTCACCGGCACGTAGAGCACGAGGCCGGTGCGCGGGCAGATCGGCAGGAACGGCGAGTAGCTCGCGGCGCGCTCTTCGCGCAGCGAGGGCAGCATGATCGCCATCACCTTCTCGATCCGCTCCAGCATACGGAGCAGCGCGGCGTCGAAGCGGCCGGAGGTGTAGTATTCGGTCGAGCTTGCGAACTCGTAGTCGAAACCGAACTGGTCGAGGAAGGCGCAGAGCCGGGCATTATTGTGCCGGCCGAACGAGTCATGCGTGCCGAACGGGTCCGGCACTTCGGTCAGCGGCTTGCCGAGATGCTGTTGCAGCAGCTCCTTGTTCGGTACGTTGTCCGGCACCTTGCGCAGGCCGTCCATGTCGTCCGAGAAGGCGAGCAGCCGCGTCTTGATCTTGTCCTCGGTGAGCACGCGGAAGGCGTGGCGCACCATGGTGGTGCGCGCGACCTCGCCGAAGGTGCCGATATGCGGCAGGCCCGACGGGCCGTAGCCAGTCTCGAACAGCACCTCGTCCTTGGGATTTTTCTTCAGCCGCGCCACAATCGCTTTCGCCTGCTCGAACGGCCAGGCGTTGGATTGTTCGGCGAGCGCCCGCAGGTCGCTCGGGCTGGCGGCAAGATCAATCACGGACATTCTTCAGGCTTTCTCCAAAAAGGCCGCGAAAACTAACGCTTTCGCGGCAAAATGCAAAACTGCGCTCCCTCGCCCCGCCCTTGCGGGGAGAGGGCTGGGGTGAGGGGCTCGATCCGCATCGCAAACCGAGAGACGGAATCGCGGAGGGCCCCCCTCACCCGGAATTCAAGCTACGCTTGAATTCCGACCTCTCCCCGCAAGCGGGGCGAGGTGAAGACCGACCGAGTCAAAACGGGCTGATCGAGAAGTAACGCAGCCACAGATCGGTGTAGCGGCCTTTTTCCCAGATCCTGAACAGCGCCCAGTTCAGCGACTGCCGCAGCAGGTCGTTGCCCTTGCGCACGGCGATGCCGACGCCCTCGCCGAAATAGCGGCTTTCGACGAAGGGTCCGCCGGAGAACGCGCAGCACCCGTCCGAGTCCGTGCCGTTGATCCAGAACGCCAGCGAGATCGCATCGCCAAAGATGAAGTCGACCTCGCCGCGGCGCAGCGCCGCGCGCAGCGCATCGTTATCCGGGTAGGAGTGGATCTCGGCGTCGGTGAACATCGCCTTGAGGTAGGCCTCGTGCGAGGTGCCGGCGATCACGCCGACCTTCTTGCCTTCGAGATATTCGGGGCGGATTTCCGGCATCACATTGTCGCGGCGCGACACGAAGCGTGCCGGCGCGCGGTAATAGGGATCGGTGAAATCGACCTTGGCGCGCAACTGCGGCGTCACCGCCATCGACGCGATGATGGCGTCGCCCCGGTTGGTGGCGAGCGCATCGATCAGGGTCTCGAAGCGGCGCATCTGGATGGTGCAGGTGACCTTGATCTCGTCGCAGAGCGCGCGCGCCAGGTCGACGTTGAAGCCGGCAGGATTGCCGTCGGGACCGGTGAAGTTGAACGGCGGATAATCGGTCTCGGTCAGGAAGCGGATCACGGTGAGGCGCGACAGGTCCGGGCGATCCGGCCGACGGCGCGGGTCCCAGAACCCGGGCACGGCCTGCGGCGCGGCCGCGGCGGCCTTGGGCGGTTGGGCCGGGGCGGTCGGCGCAGCGGCTGCCGGAGGCGTCGCGGGCACGGCTTGAGCAGGAGCGGCCGCGGTGGGCGGAGCCGGCGCCGTCTTGGCCGCCGGTGGCGTCTGCGCGGACGCTGGACCGGCCAGGACCAGCAAACCGGCCGCCATCACTCCCACAACCAGGCAGAGCTGGCGCGAGCGGACGGCAAAGGGCTGGGTGAACGGGTCGGGCATAACCGGCAATTTTAGGGAATTGAACGGCTTATAGACCATCCGGCGCCCGTTGCGAGCGCCGAATGGGTTAATTCTCGGCCGCAAATGGCGGTCAGAGATACCGTTTGAGATCGGCCGCGGCCTCTTCCGGCGTCCGTTTCAGATTGAACGGCGCAACGAAATGGCCGTCGCGGTCCATCAGATAGATCAGCGCGGTGTGATCCATCGTGTAGTCACCATCCTTCAGCGGCACCTTCTTGGCGTAGACGCGGTAGCTCGACAGCACCTTGGCGATCGACGCGGGATCGCCGGTCAGGCCCTTGAGATGCGGATCGAAGCTCGACAGATAGTCCTTCATCGCGGCTGCGGTGTCGCGCTCCGGATCGACCGAGACGAAATAGGCATTCACGCGGTCAGCGTCCTTGCCCATCGCCTTGAGGACCTCGGAGATCTCGAACAGCGAGGTCGGGCAGACGTCCGGGCAATGGGTGAAGCCGAAGAAGATCAGGGTCGGCTTGCCCTGCAGATTCTTGTCGGTGACGGTCTGGCCGGACTGGTCGGTAAGCTGGAACGGACCGCCGATCGCGGCCGGCGCGGCCACGGTGCGCAGGCCACCGATCGCCCACAGCATGAGGAACAGGCCGACCGCGAGGCTGGCGGCGAAGGCGGCGAAGATCACCAGCGGGCGGGTGGTCTGGGGCATGATACGAGGCGCGTCCTTGTCAGAAGCAGGCGGAGATGCCGGCCGTGATCATTTCGAAAAACACCGCGGTCCCGTAGTGGAACCAGAGCGCAGCGGCGGCAAGCAAGGCCAATCCGCCGATCCCGGCAGCGCCCCACAGGATCGCAGACGCCACCCGGCCCTGCGGAGCCGTCACGAGCTCGGTTGGGGTGGAGATCGGCTGAACCATGGGGATTCAGATAGGCCGGGTTCCGGCAGGCGGCAAGCACAATGCCGGTTGCCGGCTGTCAAATGATGGCGAGGCGAATGCCCACCATGTCTCGGGACGACCGAACTAAACTCAGCGCGCGGGCTTCGGCGCCGAGGCCTGGGCGTTGAGGTAGCACGGCTTGTACAGCGCCTGCAGTTGCTTGCCGCGCAGGAAGATCATGTTGCGGGTCAGGCCACCGCGGTCGTTGATCCATTTGCGCACCGCCGGCGGGTACATCAGGTACAGCATATGGGTGGCTTCCGGATTGGGCACCGGGCGGCCATTGTCGCCGTAATCCCAGGCGGCATGGAAGCCGAGGCTGGCGTGCGAGGTCACGCAGATCCGGTCGTGAGGAACCTTGCCGAGCACGATGGTGCAGGCCGAGGCGCAAAGCCCGTCGATGATGACCGTCTCACCTGACGTACGCAGGTCCTGGTACTTGTCGACATAGACCCCGATCTTGCCGCCGCGATCGTCGGCGATCCTGACCACTGCCTGTGACGCCCCCATTCCCGCCAGCAAGAGAACCGCCGCGAGCAACCCCGTCATCAACTTCATTGGCCAGCCCCAGTCGAAACCGAATCTGTTGGTCTTGTGATGCAAGATGATGGGAGCGTGTTGCGAGAGTCGATTTTTGTCCAGACAAGCAAAGCCGATCAAAACAAATTCAAATTGGGTGTTGCGCGCACGCTGCAGTGACGCGCGGAAAAGGTCCCAAACTGGAACAACTTGCCGCAACTGCTTGGTGCCTCGCCGCCACAGGCAAGGTCCATTTGGCGTTGACCGCGCGCAATGACGCGGTCTTGAATCCGTGCCGGGACGGGGGAAGCAAAACATGGCTGACGATGCAGATGTGATCGTGATTGGCGCGGGCCTTGCCGGCCTCGTCGCCGCGACCGAGATCGCCGATGCCGGCAAACGCGTCATCGTGCTGGATCAGGAAGGGGAACAGAGCCTCGGCGGCCAGGCCTTCTGGTCGTTCGGCGGCTTGTTCCTGGTCGATTCGCCGGAACAGCGCCGGCTCGGCATCAAGGACTCCGCTGACCTCGCGCTACAGGACTGGATGGGCACCGCCGGTTTCGATCGCGCAGAGGACCACTGGCCGCGCAAATGGGCCGAAGCCTATGTCGGCTTCGCGGCCGGCGAGAAGCGCGACTGGCTGCGCGCGATGGGCCATCGCATCTTCCCGGTGGTCGGCTGGGCCGAGCGCGGCGGCTATGACGCGATGGGCCACGGCAATTCGGTGCCCCGCTTTCATGTCACCTGGGGCACCGGCCCCGGCATCGTCGAGCCGTTCGAGCGCCGTGCGCGCGCGGCTGCGAACAGCGGACGGCTGGTGTTCAAGTTCCGGCATCGCGTCGATGCGCTCAGCGTCAGCAACGGCACGGTCGACGGCGTCAGCGGCGCGATCCTGGAACCGAGCTCGGTCGAACGCGGCAAGAGCTCCTCGCGCAAGGTGGACGGCGACTTTTCGCTGCGCGCACAGGCCGTCATCGTCGCCTCCGGCGGCATCGGCGGCAATCACGACCTGGTCAGGCAGAACTGGCCGCAACGACTCGGCGAACCGCCGAAGTTCATGATCTCCGGCGTGCCCGAACACGTCGACGGCCGCATGATCGGGATCACCGAGCAGGCCGGCGGCCGGCTGATCAACCGCGACCGCATGTGGCACTATGTCGAGGGCATCCAGAACTGGAACCCGATCTGGCCGCGTCATGGCATCCGGATCCTGCCGGGACCGTCGTCGATGTGGTTCGACGCCACGGGCAAGCGGCTGCCGGCGCCACTGTTCCCTGGCTCCGACACGCTCGGGCAGCTGCATTACATCATGAGCACCGGCTACGATTATTCCTGGTTCATCCTGACCCAGAGCATCATCAAGAAGGAGTTCGCGCTCTCCGGCTCCGAGCAGAACCCTGACCTCACCGGCAAAAGCTGGCGCATGACGATCAAGCGCGCCACCAACAAGGGCGCGCCGGCGCCGGTCGAGGCGTTCAAGCAGCACGGCGCCGACTTCATCGTGCGCGACAACCTCGCCGACCTCGTCGGCGCCATGAACAAGCTCGCGGGCAACGACCTGCTGAAGCTCGATGCGATCAAGGCGCAGATCGAGGCGCGCGACCGCGAGATCACCAACCCCTATGTCAAGGATGCGCAGGTGATGAACCTGCACAACGCGCGGCGCTATATCGGCGACCGGCTGATCCGGACCGCGAAGCCGCACCGCATCCTCGATCCCGACCACGGCCCGCTGATCGCGGTGAAGCTCAACATCCTGACCCGCAAGACGCTCGGCGGCTTCGAGACCGACCTCGAGTCGCGCGTGTTCGGCAACGACCATCAGATCATCCGCGGGCTCTATGCCGCTGGCGAAGCCGCCGGCTTCGGCGGCGGCGGCATGCACGGCTATCGCTCGCTCGAAGGCACCTTCCTCGGCGGCTGCCTGTTCTCCGGCCGCAACGCCGGGCGCGCGGCGGCGAAGGCGGTGGGCTAGGGGCGCATACTCAAAAACATCGAAAACAACCCCATGCAAAGCAGCGGGCCACCGCCGGCCCCCCCGAAAGCGGCTTGACGCGTCGGGCAACTCAGGGGTATTTTCTATTATCCCGAAATAGTACAGCCGCCTCGATGTCGGGGCGAACCGGACGTCGGCGACGATTTGTAAGTACGCGTCCTTAAGATGAGATGCTCAGGCGGATCAAACCGACTTTAGCGGCCGGGACCTGGCCTGGCGTCGGTCACGTTTCGATTGCTTGGACTCATCAGGTCTGAGCTTTGCCGTCTTCGCCGAGCTCCGAAACACCTCTGCGAGCCGCCGCGTCGCAATGTCGGTTTCGGCGGCCGTCAAACCGGAGAATCCGAGCAGCAATCGTGGTTCAGCCGGCGCGCCGATGTGCATCGGTGACGTGGGGATCACGACGACGCCGCCATCGAGGGCAGCTCGTGCCAAGGCGCAATCGTCCCGCCAACTGCCGGTGCTGCGCGCCGTCAGATGAACGCCCTGCTCCGGAAGGAGTGCAACGAGGTGTTCCGACAGCCTCTCTTTGAGCAGATCGAAGAGGAGATCGCGTGAGGCGCGAGAGCTTTCGCGCAGACGCCGCAGGTGCGCAGGGAAGTAGCCTTCGCTGAGGAAGTCAGCCACGACCAGTTGGTGCAGCGGTGCCGGGAAGCGATCGACGATCGGTCGTACAGCTCGAAACGCGGCGACCAGATCGTCGGGTACGACGAGATAGCCGACCCGGAAGCCGGGCAGCAGCGCCTTGCTGAAAGACCCCGCGTAAATCACACAGCCGCCGGTATCCAATCCCTGTAGCGAGGCAATCGGGTGGCCTTCATAGCGAAACTCGCTGTCATAGTCGTCCTCGATGATCCAACTGCCTTGCCGCTGCGCGAAGGCCAGAAGTTGCAGCCGGCGCGTCAGCGGCAACGCCGAACCGGAGGGATATTGATGGGACGGCGTGACGTAGATCACGACAGGCGCGAGGCCGTCCGACGATGCAAGCGTCTCGGTGATCATGCCCTTGGAGTCGACCGGCGCACCAACCAGCCGCGCACCATTCAGGAGAAATGCCTGCCGCGCCGGAGGATAGCAGGGATTCTCGATCAAAGCGGTTTCGCCCGGAGACATCAGCACGCGAATGGCGAGATCGAGCGCCTGTTGCGTGCCCGACGTGATGAAAACCTGACGCGGGTCGCAGCGCACGCCTCTCGATGCGGTCAGATAGGCGGCGACTGCCTCGCGCAAAGCGGGCTCGCCTTGCGCATCGCGATAGCCGTCACTGGCATAGTCGATGTGGCGATGCGCGAGCCGCTTCAGGAGGACCGCGGTTCGCATATCATGAATGACCCGCCCGGTCGCGAAGGCTACCTGCCCGGGATGGGTTTCGAAGCTCATCGCCAATCGTGCCGCCGCAGAAATGCGACGCCTGCTGGCACTGGATCGGGCGTTGCGGGAGCTGTTGCCCTCGATTTTCGGCAACGGCAGATCGTCTGTGACATAGGTGCCAGATCCATGCTTTCCGATCGCATAGCCCTCTGCGATCAGCACGTCATAGGCTTCGGCGACGAGCCCTCGCGACAATGACCATTCGGCGGACGCCGTGCGTGTCGAAGGCAGGCGATCGCCCGCCCGCAGCGCGCCGCCGACGATCGCGTCCCGGAGCTGGAGATAGAGCTGCCGCACTGCTGGAACCGGCAGACTCGAGTCGATCGCAGGCCGGAAACCAGCCGCAGCACTCTCACGTCGCATCGCACGGCGCATCGGCAGTTTCGGGAAAGTGGCCCGCTCGGACATCAGGAAGTGGCCCTTTGAAAGAGCCAATGATTCAATAATATCAGGCCACTTTCAAGAGGGCCCGCGCAAATGCCGAAATCATCCGCACAGTTCCTGTTTCTTGGCACCATGCTCGCCGCGGCCGGCTACGGCGCGACATTCCTGTTGTCGGCCTACTTCCGCGCAAACGGCGGCAGCGACCTCGACACCGGCACCACGCTTGGTGCCGCGATGATCGGAACCTTCGTCGGCGTGCCGCTTGTCGGCTGGTTCTCGGGACGTTTCGACGCCGCGCGCATGAGCGCGATCGCCGCATGCGCTGTCGGGTGTGGCTTCCTGCTGCTTGCCGCCAGCGCTGGCGGCACTCTGGCGATGTCTCTGACGTCCGGTTTCCTGATCGGCCTGGGCTGGGGCATGTTCTATGTTGGCGCACCGATGTCGCTTTCGGAGCGCGTGACGGATCGCGATCGCGGCTTCTGGTTCACGCGCTTCGGCGCCTTCCAGATGGCCGGCATCGGGGGAGGCCCGCTCGTTCTCAACCTGGCGGTCGATCAGGCAGGGCTCTCCATCGCGGCAACTTTTCGGCTGGTTGGCATTGCCTGTCTGGTTGCGGGGCTGTCGCTCTGGATGTTCTCGACGATGGCCCCGGGCGCGCGGCGTTCATCGTCGCTCCGTTCCTGGGTCCGCCCGATCAGCGTCATTGCGCGAAGCCCATCCGTCCGTCCGATCCTGATGGTCGGGTTTGGCGCCTGCGCGTTTTCCGGCCTCTTGACCTTCCAATCGTCACTCGTCGCGGGGACATCGGCGAAGGCCTCAACCTTCTTTGCCGTCTATGCCATCACGGTGGTTGCTGCACGTCTGCTGTTTGCCCGTATCCTGGCATCGCTGCCGCAGAGGCGGCTTGCAGAGGGGTTGCTGGTTTCGATGACGCTTGGTGTGGTGGCGATGTTCGGCGTCGGCATCCATCCGGCGTTTCAAATCCTGTCCGCAGTCCTCACCGGCATTGGGTATGGTCTGGTTTACACCGTCATCCAGACCTGGGCGGTTAACGACACAGACGCAAGATACCGCCACGCCGCACTCACCTGGTTCGTGCTGTCATACTTCATCGGCATCTTCGGATTTCCTGTCATCGGGGGATGGCTGCTGGTGAATCTGGGCCGCAACGCCTTTCTGGGCGCGCTGCTTGCCGCCGCACTGTCAGAGTTGGCGATCCTCTACAGCGGAAGCGAAAAGGCCAGCGGCGGGGTGCGGACAAACTCGACGACCGCCTGATCCGTCACCACGCTCGATTCAGGTCAATTCCGGGCATGGCGTTGTTTTCGACATTGGGCAACGCGCCCGGTGTCCCTACTCCGCCTCCGCGCTCGCGAAGCGGACGCCGAACGTGTCGGCGTTGGCCTCGCCCCAGTCGTACAGCGCTTGCAGCATCGGCTTTAGCATCTCGCCGCGCTTGGTCAGGCAGTAGCGCGAGGAGCCGCCGCCGCGCTCCTGCTTGACGAAGCCTGAATTGCAGAGATCGCGCAGGCGCTCGGTCAGGACCTTGTCGCTGAGCTGCGGGATGTCGTGGCGCAACTCGCCATAGCGCATCGGGCGGAGCTTCAGCCGGCTCAAGATCACGGTCTTCCATTTGCCGCTGAGCTGATCGATCGAGAACTCGACCGGGCAACCATATTTGCGCTTGGTCTTGCGGATCATCACCTTCTCCCGCGGCACTTTCCATCTGGTTCGTTGAGCGCTGCCATCGATCCATCTAAGCACGCTTCACACGGGTTGGGCGAGCTTAGGGATCATTGCAAGGCATGACAGACAGCAGCTCCGCCCGAGGCCCACACGACGAGCAACAGCCGCGCAAACGCATCATCGTCAGACGCAACGGCCCTTACGAACCCGAGCCCGGCATTGCGATCGTCGACCATCTCGGTGTGCCTGTTGCAACCGAGGCGCCGGCGCGGCTGTGCCGCTGCGGCCAATCGCGGACAAAACCGTTCTGCGACGACAGCCACGCCGCGCGCGGCTTCACCGACGCCAAGGATGCGCGGCGGGTGCCCGACAAGCTCGATGTCTATGCCGGACAGCAGGCCCATGTGTTCGACAATCGAGGCAGCTGCGCGCATTCCGGCTTCTGCACCGACCGGCTCAATTCCGTGTTTCACGTCGGCGAGGAGCCCTTCGTCGCGCCGAGCGGCGCACGCCTCGATGACCTCATCAATGCGGTGCGCCGATGCCCATCGGGCGCGCTCGGCATCGGCATCGGCCCGGCGCGCGAGGCCAATTTGTCGGATGTCAGCCGGCCGCCGCAGATCGAAGTGTCGAAGGACGGCCCCTATCGCGTCACCGGTGATGTCGAACTGATCGATGAGGACGGTGCGCCGATCGCACGAAACGCCGGTGCGTCGCGGGAGCATGCCAGCCTGTGCCGCTGCGGCGCGTCGCTGAACAAGCCGTTTTGCAGCGGCATGCACTGGAACGTGGCGTTTCATGATCCCGTTCCCGATCCGATGCGCGAGCCGACGCTGTTCGAATGGGCCGGCGGCTATCCGGCGCTGCTCGACATGACGCGGATCTTCTACAGCCGCTACGTGCCGGAGGATCCCTTGCTCGGCCCGCTGTTCGCGGAGATGTCGCCGGATCATCCCGAACGGGTCGCGGCCTGGCTCAGCGAGGTGTTCGGCGGGCCGCGCTTCTACACCGAACGCTATGGCGGCTATCGGCGGATGGTGTCGCAACATATCGGCAAGGAGATCAGGCCGGAGCAGCGCGCGCTGTGGGCGACCTACATGGTGCAGAGTGCCGACGACGCCGGGCTGCCGTCCGATCCGGAATTCCGCGCCGCCTTCGTCGCCTATATCGAATGGGGTTCGCGGATCGCGGTGGAGAATTCCGGCGCCGGCGCGAAGCCGCCGCCGAACATGCCGGTGCCGCGCTGGTGGTGGGTCTGCAACGCGACGCCCGCCGCGCGGCCGCCCGCCATCGCGGACGATGCGCAGGACACGAACGACATCAGCGTCACGCTGCCCGGCCCCGGTGAGACCGTGCGATTCGAACCGCACATCCGGCCGCTATTCCGGCCGATGGACCGCAATTCGATGCTGTTCGCCTTCGACCTCTGGAACGAGGCCGACGTGACGCGGCACGCTCCGCAGATCCTCGCGCGCCTCGAGGCCGGCACGATGCCGTGCGACGGCGCGTGGCCGGCCGAGCGGATCGCCCTGTTCGCACGCTGGGCCGAAGCGATTGCGCCGAGGTGACCTCGGTGCAATTGGGGCGATTTCCGTGAGCCGTGCTGCAAATTGCGCAGTGGCGGCGGGCGCGCCGGCAGGCTAGAGAGTTTCCGCCATTCAAGTGGAGACCCAAATGAGCATTCAGCGTTTCGAAACCGGCCCGCGCATGAGCCAGGCCGTGGTGCACGGCAACACCGTCTATCTGGCCGGCGTCGTCGCTGGCAAGGCCGCCGGCGGCAGCGTCACCGACCAGACCAAGGACATCCTGTCGATCATCGACGGCCACCTCGCCAAGGCCGGCACCGACAAGTCGAAGCTGCTCAGCGCGACCATCTACATCACCGACATGAAGACGTTCCCGGAGATGAACGCGGTGTGGGACCAGTGGGTCTCCCAGGGCAACACCCCGGCCCGCGCCACCGTCGAGGCCAAGCTCGCGGCGCCGCAGTACAATGTCGAGATCATGGTTGTCGCGGCGAAGTAAGAGCGTTCACCTCTCCCTTGGGAGAGGTGAATCGAGAGCGCGCCGAGCCGAGTGAACCAAAACTCATCCCGCTCTGCAGAATGGCGCGGCGGCCACAGGCCACCGCGCCATTTTCTTTTTGCCACTGTGTCTATGCGGCGCGCGCCGTGCCCTTCTCCGCATCGAGCCTGCGCGCAAACAACCAGCGGAAGTAGGTCAGCGGCGCGTCGGCGCCGATCGCCAGCAACTGATAATCCGGATCGGCGTCGAGCACCTTCTGCTGCGCCTCGATGAAGTCCTTGTCCTCGTTGAAGGCCTCCTCCAGGGAGTACCGCAGCGACAGCGCGATGTTCGGGTCGCCGATATCGAAATCGTGCAGATAGTTCCAGAAGAAGTGCGTCGAGGAGCGCGTCTCCGGCGTCATGAACTGCGCGTTGCGGTATTGCCGCGTGCCCGGAACCTGGACGCCCTTCTCCGCGCCCTGCCCGGCCGGCGCGAACATGGTATCGAGCGTGAAGATACCTGGCACGATCATGCGGCCGACATTGCGGCGATCGACCATGTCGTCCCGGTTGGAGATCACCTTCTTGTGGTAGGGCGGCGCATCGGCGCCCATGTGCCAGCGCTCGACGCGGAAACCGTCGTCCAGCTTCTCGATCGCGACCGGCTTGGTCTTGTAGGCATATTCCTCCGAACCGCCCAGCGTGTTGGTGTGCACGAAAGCGAGATGCGCGAAATCGCTGAGATTGTCGACGATCAGGAGCCAGTTGGCCTTGTAGTGCATGTAGCCCGGCAGGCCGCGCCATGTGGGATCTTCCAGCGGCGGATAGTCGAGGATCAGCTTCGGATCGGCCTTCTCGGGATCGCCGGTCCAGATGAAGATCATGTTGTAGCGCTCGACCACGGGATAGCTGCGCACGCCGAGCTTGGCGGGGATCGCGTCCTGGCCGGGGATCTGGATGCACTTGCCGTCGGCCGCGAACTTCATGCCGTGATACATGCACCTGATGTCATCGCCCTCGACCCGGCCCATCGAGAGCGGCGCGGCGCGATGGCAGCAACGGTCGTCGAGCGCGACCACCTTTCCGCTGGCGCCGCGATAGATCACGATCGGCCGCTCCAGGATGGTGCGCGCCAGCTTTTTGCCGTCGATCAGCTCGTGATTCAGCGCCGCCACGTACCAGGCGTTGCGCAGGAAAATTCCGTCGTCGTCAGCCAATTCACCCTCCCGATGCAATATTGCTTGCAACGAGGTTAGGGGATTGCAGCCGTCGGGATAATCCGATTTGGCTGGACACACTGTACCGGTGGATGGACAATCGGCCATGGAGTGGCGTGACTGGGAGCTGTTTTGCGAGGTTGTCGAGCATGGCGGCTTCACCGCGGCCGCGCGCGTGCTCGGGCACCCCAAATCGAGCCTGAGTGCTGCGGTGCAACGGCTCGAGGCCAATCTCGGGCTGCGGCTGATCGAGCGGACCACGCGGCATCTGCGGCTGACCGATTCCGGCGAGACGATCTATCGCAAGGTCCGCCCGCTGTTCGCCGCGCTGCACGACACCCACAGCGAGGCGCTGGCGATGTCGAGCGCGGTCGCCGGCACCCTGCGCATCAAGGCGCCGTACGAATTCGGCGCGCATCACGCCGGGCCGGTCGCCTGCGCGGTGATGGGCCGCTATCCGGAGCTCGCGATCCGGATCGATGTCGAGCACGACATCGTCAACCCGATCGCGGAGAATTACGACATCGTGTTCGCGATGCTGGAAGCGCCGCTGCCGTCGGCCGGCATCGTGATCCGCCGCGTCTTCACGCTGGAGCGCGGCCTGTTCGCAGCGCCGGCGCTGCTCGAGACATCAGGCGAGCCGCGCACGCTGGACGAGTTGAGGAAGCTGCCGCTGCTGACCGGCCCGAGCGATCCGCCATGGGCGATCACCGCGCCCGGCGGCGCGGTCGAGCATCTCTCGGTCGATCGCGCACGGCTCACCTCTTCGAACGCCCATGTCCGCCTGCAAGCCGCGCTCGCCGGCCATGGCGTGCTGCGGGTCACCGCGAGCTACACCCGCGCCGCGGTCGCGGCCGGCCAGTTGCGGCGGCTGTTGCCGGACCACGCCTGCGAGCCGCTCAACGTGCACGCGCTGCTGCCCGCTCGGCAATTTGTCCCGGCCAAGGTGCGCTGCTTCCTCGATGCGATGGAAGCGCATGCGCGCGGCGATCCCGAGGCCTACATCAAGCCATAGCCCGCACCCCCGTCACGCGCGCGATGACGTCAGAGGTAATCGATCGACGCCCGCAAACCTTCGATAGTCCGGACAGCCGCACAGTCCGGCACATCAGGAGAGCACCATGACCGATCATGCCACCGTCGCCCGCAACTACATCGCACTCTGGAACGAGCGAACGCCGAGCCGCCGCCGCGAGATGCTGAGCGCAAACTGGACCAGTGACGCCCGCTATGTCGATCCGCTGATGGCCGGCGACGGCCATGAGGGCGTCGACGCGCTGATCGCGGGCGTGCAGCAGAAGTTTCCGGACTTCACCTTCAAGCTGATCGGCGAGCCGAACGGCTTCGGCGACCATGTCCGCTTCTCCTGGGGCCTCGGACCCGACGGCGTCGACAGCCCGATCAAGGGCACCGACTTCGCCATGCTGAAGGACGGCCGGATCAGGAGCATCACCGGCTTCCTCGACCAGGTGCCGGGGGCTTAACCGGTTCCGTCATTCCGGGGCGACGCGTAGCGTCGAGCCCGGAATCCATCGGGCAACTTCCACCCTCGTCATTCCGGGGCTCGCGAAGCGAGAGCCCGGAATCCATCGGGCCACAGAGCCTGCGGCGAAAGGATTCCGGGCTCGACGCTACGCGTCGCCCGGAATGACGACGGGGGGTTTGAGACCCAGGGCAATAGCGCCAACGGCTTCCACGCCCGCGATCCCGCTGCTAGTCTTCCCGAAACACAGGGAGGACACCATGAAGGCAGATTTCGCCTTCACCACGTCTGTCGTCAGCGACATCACGCCGGCGCTGCTGGCGATTGGCCGCGACGGCTTTCCGCAGGCCCTGATCGGCGCGCTGCGCCGCGTCGCCGGGGTCGGCCACTGCATGGTGTTCTCGTTCACCGGCCCGCGGTCCGCGTCGTGCCTGCTCGACGTCGGCAACATCCCGACCGGGCGCGACCTCGGGATCGCCTATTCCGAACATTTCCACCAGTCCGATCCGAATCGGGACGCGGTGTTCGAGGGGCAGGCACAGGCCACGCCGATCATGCTGCCGACCTTTGCGCGCCGGATGTACAGCGACGGCTACCGCAAGATCTTCTTCGACGATTCCGACATCGTCGACAAATTCGCCGCCGCGATCTGGACCGGCGACACCTGCTTCTATGTCAATTTCTACCAGATCACCGCGCAGGGCCGCTTCAACCGCGAACAGATCGCACGCCTCTCCGCGGTCGCGCCGGCGTTGACGGCCGCGGTGGCGCGGCACTTCCAGTGCGAAACGGCGGCGGATGTCGATCCGGTCGAGCGCCTGACGGGCCTGTTCGCGACCGCCGAGCCGCTCGCCAGGCTGACCGGGCGCGAGAGAGAGGTCTGCCTGCGCATTCTCTCGGGCCTCAGCTCGGAAGCGATCGCAGCCGACCTCGGCATCGGATTGCACTCCGCCCTCACCTACCGCAAGCGCGCCTACGACAAGCTCGGCATTTCCTCGCAGAACGAATTGTTCGCGATCGCGCTGCGCCTGATGGCCTCGGTCCGCAGCCTGAACTGAGACCAACCGCCACGTCGGCCATGCATATCCGATGTGACAACCTTACAGAGTCCGCGTGACATCTGTGACATCATCTCATCGTTATTCCCTGAACGATGTGCCGTTTGCTGGCGCGGCTGCTAGTGATGTGCGTCTCGGGCGGAGCGTGGAGCTTGGTCCGACGCAGCAGTTGGAAGAGGGCGGCACAGGTGCAGGCATTCACGCAATTTCGCAACGTCGACGATATCAAGGCGCTCGCATTCGACGTCCAGGGCACCTGCGTCGACTTCTATCAACCGGTGCTTCGCGCCGGTGCGGCGATCAATCGCGACAAGGGACTGGCGATCGACTGGACCAGGCTGCTGGCGGAATGGCGCGATCTGTATCGCGTCGCGCTCGATGCCGTGATTGCCGGACAGCGGCCGTGGCTGCGGGTCGATCGGATCTACCGTGAAGCGCTTGACCTCCTGCTGGAGCGACAGGGCCTCGGCGAGGCGTTCACGCCACAGGAGCGCGACGAGCTGAACAACGTCTGGACCAGGCTCGATGCCTGGCCTGACACCGTGGCGGGACTTGCGCGCTTGCGGCGGCGCTTCACCACCGCAACGCTGTCGAACGCCGGAATGGCGGCGGTGGTCGCGGTCGTGAAGCATGCCGGCCTGCCATTCGATGCGGTTCTCACGGCGGAGCTCGCCCATAGCTACAAGCCGGCCCCGTCAGTCTATCAATTGGCGGTCGACTTCCTCGGCTATCGGCCGGATCAGATCGTCATGGTGGCTTGCCACAAATATGATCTGAGGGCCGCGCGCGCCTTCGGCATGCGCACGGCGTTCGTCGCGCGTCCGCTCGAATTTGGGCCGGACGTGACGCCCGATGTGACAGCAGAGGACTGGCTCGACCTCCATGTCGACAGCTTCACCGCACTCGCCGACGCGCTCGGTGCGGGGTCGCCCGCCTGAGCTGCGTCTCGCCGCCTGTCCCCTGACGTGGGGACAGACCGCCGGCAGGCTTCGGCATTATCCTGACGCGGATCGAGCCCCGAGGATACTGCCGTGAGCACTGCGCCCCGTTTCGACATCGATGTCCCCGCCTTCTGGCAGGACCCCTATCCGACCCTGGCGCGCATGCGCAAAGAGGCGCCGATCGCCTTCGTGCCCCAGCTCGGCAGCACGCTGCTGTGCAATCGCGACGACATCTTCGTCTCCGAGAAGCAGATCGACGTGTTCTCGTCGCACCAGCCCGAGGGGCTGATGAACCGGCTGATGGGCCACAACATGATGCGCAAGGACGGCGATGCGCATATGAACGAGCGCAAGGCGATCTTCCCGGCGATCTCGCCGAAGACCGTCAGGTCGCACTGGACGGCGCAGTTCGCCGGACACGCGAACCGCATCCTCGACGAACTGGAGCCGGACGGCGTGGTGGACTTCGTGCAGGCCTTTGCGCTGCCGTTCTCGGCCGAGTGCCTGAAATCGATCACCGGCCTCACCAACATGCGCTTCCAGGACATGAACGCCTGGTCGCAGAACATGATCGACGGGATCGCCAATTATGTCGGCGATCCCGCGATCGAGGCGCGTTGCCATGCCGCGACCTCGGGCATCGATGCCGCGATCGACGACATGGTGCCGGTGTTGCGCAAGACGCCCGACCTCAGCCTGCTCGGCGTGCTGTTGCAGACCGACATGCCGATGGACAGCATACGCGCCAACATCAAGCTGGCGATCTCCGGCGGCCAGAACGAGCCGCGCGATGCCATTGCCGGCTCGGTGTGGGCGCTGCTGACCCATCCCGATCAGCTGGCGCTGGCGACGAGCGGCACGGTCCCGTGGTTGCAGGCGTTCGAGGAATATGCGCGCTGGATCTCGCCGATCGGCATGTCGCCGCGGCGGATCGCCAAGCCATGGACGATCCGCGACATCGCGTTCGAGACCGATGAACGGGTGTTCCTGATGTTCGGCTCGGCGAACCGCGACGAGAAGCATTTCGACCGGCCCGACATCTTCGAGGTGCGGCGCGACGCCAGCAAGAGCATCGCGTTCGGTGCCGGTCCGCATTTCTGCGCCGGTGCCTGGGCCTCACGTGCCATGGTCGCCGACGTCGCGCTGCCCGCGATCTTCGGCCGGCTGAAGGGCCTGCGCCTGATCGACGATCGACCGCCGCGGATCGGCGGCTGGGCCTTCCGCGGCCTGCTCGATCTGCCGGTGACGTGGGATCGGTAGGACCCAGCCCATGGACGCGCAAGCCGCCGATCTGTGAGGCGCGCGTCACATTGATGTAAATCCAGCAATGTAGGTAGATCCAGATACACGGCAATCGCGCGCCCGCGCGTTTTTCATTGCGCAATCACATCGCAAGCTGTGCCGATGTCGCGGTTTCAGCCGCGAACACGCGTCCGGCTGCGCCGCGGCATCATGCCGCCGCCAAGGGTCGGACGACTGTTATCAAACTGTCATGAATCCATTTCAATCGGCCGTTATTGATGAAACTGCAGTCAGTTGAGCTGTCACAAGGGATTTCCGATGAACCCGAACACCAACGGTAGCAGTCACGACGATACCGCCTTCCACCATGAAGCCCCCGAGCAGGAATCCGAGGAGGGCGGCGGCATCAACAAGACGGTCGCGGTTGTCGCGGTGGTGGCTGTGGGCGCTGCCGTGTTCGAAGCTGCCTTGCTCCCGGGACTTGCGCTTGGCGTTGCCGCAGTCGCAGCGCCGAAGTACCTGCCGAAGCTGGCCGGTGCGCTCAACCCGCTCTTCAAATCGACCGTTCGCGGCACCTACAAGTTCGCGCAGAAATCGCGCGAGATGTTTGCCGAGGCACAAGAGCAGGTGAACGACATCGTCGCGGAAGTGAAGTCCGAGAACCAGGCGGATACCAAGGCGGCGAGCAGCCGGACGTCGTCGGCGGCCTGAACCAGGTCGGACCGATCGATGCAAAGCGACGCACCGCGCCGATGATCGACCTTGCGACCTCGGCGCGGCGCGCAATCGTGTTTCACGACGGCCTCATTCGCGTGCCATGCCGGCGTCGGAACGCTGCTCAAGCGAGATGAGATGAGATTGAACCGTCATCTCGCCTCAGCTTCTTGTTGACGCATGATCTTTTCGGAAAGCCGCTTCGCACTTTTCCGGATCATGCCTTAGAGGAATCCGATGACCAAGATGAAGCTGCAAATTGCGCATCAGGTGCCCGGCCGGATACGCATGAAGGTTCCGTCGGCGAAGGAAAATCCCGAGCTTCTCGAACAGATCAAGCAGACCTTCAGCGTCATCCCCGGCATCGAGGAAGTGACGATCAACCCGACCACGGGAAGCGTCGTGCTGCACTACGACACCGACCGGCATGACGAATTTCACGGCCGGCTGGAGCATCACACCGGCGGTCACTACAGGCCGCCGACCAACGAGATCGACGCGCTGGCCAACAAGATCGAACAGGAAGCCGAGTACCTCGCCGAGCATTCGCACACGGCCAAGGTCATCGTCGACTTCTTCCGGGATTTCGACCACGGCATCAAGGTCGCCAGCGGCAACGTGATCGATCTGAAGATCGTGCTGGCGGCCGGCATCGCCGGCTTCACCGTGTTCGAGGTTGGCGCCACCGCGGCGACGCCGGTCTGGGTCACGCTGGCCGTGTTTGCACTCAACCACATGATCCAGGCCAACATGGCCGCCGCCGAGCAGGCGGAGCCGGCGCGCGCGACGGCCTGACCCGCCAGGGGTGAGATTGCAACGTCATGGATTTCAGTTTCTGCCATTCCATGCCAGGGCGCATTCGTCTGAGCATCCCCGCGCTCGGGCAGAACCGCAAGCTCGGCGAGGCATGCCTTGGATGGCTGCGGGCGCAGGACGGCATCAGGACCGCGCGGATCAACTACGATTGCGCGAGCCTCGTGCTGGAATACGATCCGGCGCATGAGCAGCGGCTGCTCGCGCTGCTGAGCGGCTTCAAGGCCATGAGCCTGGCGGATTTCAAGGCGCTGTGCGCGCGCGCCGCGCCAACCGCCGATATGCCACGCGCCGGCGCACCGGAGGTCTCGAAGCGCTCACCCCTCACATTGCCGACATTGTCGCTGTTCATGGCGTTCAGCGCCAATCCGGTGATCACGGCGATCAACATGCCGCTGATGCTGTGGAACGCGATCCCGATCGCCAAGCGCGCCTGGAAGGTGTGGGCCAACGAAAGCCGGTTGAACATCGACGTGCTCGATACGCTCGCGATCAGCGCGTCGGTGCTGCAAGGCAATCCGCTGGCGGGCTGCATCGTCACCTGGCTGATCAAGCTCGGCGACTGGATCCGCGACCTGACCGCCGCGGGCTCGCGGAAGGCGATCAACGAGCTGCTCGAGTTCCAGTCGAAGACCGCCTGGGTGTTGCGCGAGGGCGAGGTGGTCTCGATCCCCGCCGCGGAATTGCAGAACGGCGACATCGTCGTGGTGTATCCCGGAGAAATGATTCCGGTCGATGGCGAGATCATCGAAGGCTCCGCCACCATCGACCAGAAGACCATCACCGGCGAGGGGCTGCCGGTGCATCGAAGCAAGGGCGAAGCCGCCTTCGCCGCTACTGTGATCCGCGAAGGCCAGATCACGTTGCGGGCGCTGCGCGTCGGATCGGCCACCACCGCCGGCCAGATCGTGCGGCTGATCGAATCGGCGCCGATCGGCGACACCCGGATGCAGAACCATGCCGAGCGCTTCGCCGACCGGCTGGTGGCCCCGACGCTGGCGCTCGCCACCGGCACCGCCATGGTCTCCGGCGACTTCAACCGCTTCCTCTCGCTGGTGATCGTCGACTACGGCACCGGCATCCGCGTCGCGGCGCCGACCTCGGTGCTGTCCTCGATGACGCTTGCCGCCCGCACCGGCATGATCATCAAGAGCGGCGGCCACATGGAGAAGCTCGCCGGCATCGACACCATGGTGTTCGACAAGACCGGCACGCTCACCCATGGCACGCCGGCGGTCATCGATGTGATCTCGTATCAGAAATACATCACGCCGAACCATCTGCTCGGGCTTGCCGCGGCGGCCGAGACCAAGCTGCAACATCCGGTCGCCGAGGCGTTGCGCAGCCGAGCCCGCCAGCTCGCGGTCAACATCCCGCCGTGCAACGAGACCACCTACCGCCTCGGCCTCGGCGTCGAGGGCCAGGTCAATGGCTATTACGTCCATGTCGGCAACCAGCGCTTCATGCGCCAGAGCGAGATCATCGTCGACGCCGCGGTGCACGACCGCGCCGCGCTCGACGAGCGCGGCTATTCGAGCCTCTACATCGCCGTCGACGGCAAGCTCGCGGGCCTCGTGCCCTACTCCGACGAGATCCGCGAGGAGAGCCGTCCGGTGATCCAGCGCCTGCATGAGCTGGGCGTCAAGAACAGCATCATGCTGACCGGCGACAATGCCGTGGTGGCGCGCGCCGTCTGCAACCGGCTGGGGCTCACCGAGCACTTCGCGGACATGCTGCCGGCCGACAAGGCCGGAATCATCCAGGAGCTGCAACGCCAGGGACGCCGGGTCGCCATGGTCGGCGACGGCATCAACGATTCTCCCGCGCTCAGCTTCGCCGATGTCGGAATCGCGATGAAGCACGGCGCCGAGGTCACGCACGAATCCGCCGACGTCATCCTGATGGAGGATTCGCTGTGGAAGCTCGTCAAGGCCGTCGAGATCTCGCAGGGCGCGGTCCAGCTTATCAAGCAGAACTACGGCATCGTCGCCGCGCTCAACACGCTGGCGCTGGGACTGGCGTTGCCGGGCGGCCTGATCACGCCCGAGGTGACCGCCATCATCAGCAACGGCTCGGCGATCCTGGCGAGCCTCAACGGCATCCGGCCAATTCTCAGGTATCAATGAGCCAGGATGTCACCCAGCTCGTCCTTCTCCCTCCCGGCGATCACGCCGCACTCCAGGCCGCGGTCAAGACGCTGGAAAGCTCCAATCTCGCGGCAAGGATCGCCGACTATGCCGGCGTCCCCGTCAACCGCGTCCTGAACCTGCTGCCGAAGGCCGCCAACCGTCAACTCAGCGGGCTGGTGCGCACGGCGGTGATGAAGGGGCTGGAAGTCGCGGTCGACACGCTCGACGAGAAGCCACCGCCGGCACCCGCGGTCACCTTCTCGTCGTTCCTCGCCGGCGTGACCGGAGGCGTCAGCGGCCTGTTCGGCTTCGGCGCGCTCGCGGTCGAGTTGCCGCTGACGACGACATTGATGCTGCGTGCGATCGCAGAGATCGCACGGCACCAGGGCGAGGATCTCTCCAAGATCGAGGCCAGACTCGCCTGTCTCGAAGTGTTCGCCTACGGCACCAAGCGAACCGACGAGACGATCGACGTCGGCTACTATGCCGCGCGCGCGCTGATCAGCAAATACACCAGCGACGCCGCCGCCTATATTCTGGAGCGCGGCGCGGTCGATGCGTCCGCGCCGGTGATCTCCAATCTGGTCAGCGAAATCGTCTCCCGGTTCGGGCTGGTGGTCTCGGACAAGGCCGCGGCCGGCGCGGTGCCGATCATCGGCGCGGCATTTGGCTCCACCGTCAACGTCATCTTCATGGACCATTTCCAGAAGATCGCGAAGGGCCACTTCACCGTTCGCCGGCTGGAGCGGCTCCACGGCAGCGCCGGCGTTCGGCAACATTATGCGGCGATCGCAGCCCGGCTCGCGCCGCAGCGCGGCGTCGCGACCGCATGAGGCGATCGGCAGCAATTGGACATCGGCGCCGTGCTTCCGCCTGAGGACACCAGACTGCGCGACCTTCGCCGGATGCGCACGCTGGCCACGGGTCTGCTCGTATTCATGCTGCTGGTGTTCCTGGCGACCTCGATGGCGCAGCCGCACTGGCCGTGGCTGGCCTATCCGCGCGCCTTCGCCGAGGCCGGGATGATCGGCGCCTGCGCCGACTGGTTCGCCGTGGTGGCACTGTTCCGTCATCCGCTCGGGATTCCGATTCCGCACACCGCGATCGTTCCGCAGAGCAAGCAACGCATCGCGGTCGCGCTGGGCCGCTTCATCGCCAACAACTTCCTGTCGCCGCGCGTGGTCGGCGATCGCATCCGCGACGTCGACATCGCGGGCTGGGCGGCGCAATGGATCGAGCGGCCGTCGCATGCCCGCAGCGCGGCGCAGCGCACGGTCTCGGCGGTCCACCAGGCGATGCAGACCACGCCGAGCGCCGACCTCAACGCCTTTCTGACCCGCCGCACCCGACAGGGCATCGCGGCGATTCCCGCCGCGCCGCTCGCCTCCCGCGTGCTGTCGCTGTTGTGGGCGCATGGCAATGCGCAGGCGCTGGTCGAGCGCCTGATCAATTCGGCAAGCGTCGCGCTCGCCAACAACAAGGAGACGATCCGCAAGAAGGTCTCGCAGCGCTCCTACCGGTTCGTGCCGAAATGGGTCGACGGCATGGTGGCCGACCGTGTCATATCGGGCGTCAGCCAGACGCTCGACGAGATGCGCGAGCCGGATCATCCCTGGCGCGTCGAGCTCAAGGCCGAGATCGAGCGCCTGATCGACCGGCTCGCCACCGATCCGGAATACCTTGCCAAAGGCGAGGAGCTGAAGCAGCAGATGCTCGACAATCCCGCCGTGATCGGACAGATCGACGCGATGTGGCACGCCATCGAGGTGCGGCTGAATTCCGCGGCGACGTCGGCGGCGATCGCCGACGCGATCGAAACCGCCCTGATGTCGGTCGCCGCGCGGATCCGGGACGATGCCGAGATGCGCGACCGCATCAACCGCTGGCTTCGCGTCGCCGCGCTGCGCGCCGTTGCATCGCGCCGCCAGGAGATCGCGGCCTTCATCCGCAAGGTGGTGGAGAACTGGGACACCGAAACGCTGATCATGCGGATCGAATTGCAGGTCGGGCGCGATTTGCAGTTCATCCGGATCAACGGCACCGTCGTCGGCGGTCTCGTCGGCTTATTGATCTTCTCAGTGTCACGCTGGCTGTAGCGCGTCATGAGATTAGTTTGAAATGGATCGACAGCGGGCTTCACCTCTCCCCAGGGGAGAGGTGAAGCAGTGCGAGGCCGGACCGATTCTATTCAAACTCATCAGGCTTTAAGGCCTGCCCACGATCAGGGAAAGCGAATGCGGAGCAGCGGCAACTGTTCGAGCTTGTCGACCAGCCGAACCACCTGGCTTGCCGCCAGACCGAGGCAGGCGAAAATGAAGTGACGGCGGGTCAGACCACGCTCACGGTCCGCGAATTCGAGACGCTCGAGGCGCGGCTCGAGAGCAGTGGGCGTACGCAGGGCGGGGAGCGTCGTCATGTGCATCAGCCGATCGGAATGCGGATTTCCGGCGCGGCGGTCATCTGCTCGATCGTTCCGTCGAACGACAGGCAGTCCGGATTGTCGCCCGGCATCCCGCGCAGCGTCTCCGCCAGTTGCTCCTGCTCGAGCAGGAACGAGCGGCCGTCGCGCAACCGCGCATAGGCCGCCCAGGGCACGAATTTGGTGAACGGAAACGGGAAGCCCTCGCGCGGCGAGACGTCGATGTTGAGGCCGGAGACGAACAGCACGTTCTTGCCCTGGAACGCCGGCTCGCGCCGGATGCTGCGATAGGTGCGGTCGAACTCGGCCTGGGTGACGTAGCGCGCGGCATCCAATGCCGGGTGCGGCGACGTCACCAGCGCGGGCATCACCGGGCCGAGCGCCGCTTCGAGGATGTCGTGGCCCTCGGGACCCTCGGCCGGCGCGCGGCGGAAGTGAAACAGCTCCGGCGACAGCGCAGCGCCGATCGGCGCTGGCTCCTCGTGGAAACGGCTCTCGCCGAGCCGCTCGCGGATCGCCGGACCGGCGCGAAACAGCTTCGATGTGCTGAGCACCTTGAGCGGCTGAAGCGGCATCTCGACCATCCGGTCGAGCCGGAGGAAGAGCCCTTCGCCACGGCTGTCATCCAGATATTGATTGTCGATCTGGAACGCCGGCTCGCCATCGATCCGGACGCATTGCACCTGCCGGCAGGCATGGGCGTGTTCGTCCTGGTACCAGCGCAACACGCCGCACAGCTTCCCGCAGCAATCGCCGAACCGGCAGCCGTCGGTGCGGTGGCGCTGATAGACACCGAAGCGGCCGTCATCGGGATTGTAGCCGACATGGCTGGCCTGGATCAGCACCAGGTCCTCGCCATGATGGGCATAGGGCCCATGGCGGTTGATCGCGACCTTGCCGCCGACCCGCCCATGGTCGAACGGAAACGTTCCGAAATGCTGGGCCAGCAGCATCACCGGATAGCCCTGGCTCTCGTCGGAGCAGAATGCCCGCGACGGCAGCATGTGCTGGCGCTGGAAGCCAAGCGAACGGCAATAATTGTAGAGCCGCGGAACGAAATGGCCGTAGCGCATGGCAAAACGGCCAACCCGGAAGGTTTCGATCATCCGTCGCTGCCTGACCGGTCCGACATGTCCATGATGCCCGCGAGACAACGGGCCCGCCCCCCGTACCGCTGAAGAACGGTAGAGGCCGTTGTTGACGGTTATGTGAATGCGGGCCGGCGCGTGCCTTACCGGGTCACGCGCTCAGCGCCCCCAACGCAACACGACCGGATCGAGCGTGCGGGCGATCTCGATCAGCCCGGCGCGCGTCGCCGGATGCAACGGCTGCAACGGGTGACGCACCGCGTCCGACTTGATGACGCCGCCCTCGCGCATCAGCACCTTGCAGGCGCTCAGCCCGCATTGCCGGTTCTCGTAATTGATCAGCGGCAGCCAGCGCGCATAGGCCTGGATCGCCTCGTCGCGGCGGCCAGCGAAGAACGGATCCATGATCTGGCGGATGCCGTCGGGGTAGCCGCCGCCGGTCATCGCGCCGGTGGCACCGGCATCGAGATCGGCCATCAGCGTGATCGCCTCCTCGCCGTCCCACGGCCCCTCGATCACGCTGCCGCCCTTCTCGATCAGGCCACGCAGCTTGTTCGCGGCCATCGGCACCTCGATCTTGAAGTACCTGACATTGGCCAGTTCCTTCGCCATCCGCGCCAGGAAATCGACCGACAGCGGCGTGCCGGCAACCGGCGCGTCCTGGATCATGATCGGGATGCCGATCGCGTCGGAGACCACGCGATAGAACTCGTAGATCGCCGGCTCGCCGACGCGGAAGGTCGCGCCGTGATAGGGCGGCATGATCATGACCATTGCCGCACCGGCGGCCTGTGCCTCGCGGCTGCGCGCGGCGCACACCGCCGAGGAGAAATGCGTCGTGGTGACGATGACGGGGATGCGGCCCGCGACGTGCTCGAGCACGGCATGCATCACGGTCTCACGCTCCGCATCGGTCAGCACGAACTGCTCGGAGAAGTTGGCGAGGATGCAGATGCCGTGCGAGCCGGCATCGATCATGAAATCGATGCAGCGCCGCTGTCCGTCGAGGTCGAGATTGCCATTGACGTCGAAGATGGTCGGCGCGACCGGGAAGACGCCGCGATAGGGACGCTGCGCTGAACTCGTCATCTCAAATCCTCCCTCATGATCCGCCGCGGCTTGTTTGGTCACGCGTTGCGGAACGGCAGCGGCGGGCCTTCGAGCCGGCGCAGGCCGGGCTCGCGGCGCTCCAGCCACCAACCATACTGCCTGGGCCAGGATGCGAACACCTCGCCGGCTCCGCCACCCAGCGCAAGCTCGGCATGCAGCGGCCAGTTCGGATCGAACAACGCTTCGCGGCCGATCGCGACCAGATCGGCATGGCCATTGGCCAGCACGTCTTCGGCCTGCTGCGGATGCAGGATCAGGCCGACCGCGATGGTGGCGATCTCGGCGGAACGGCGGATCTCGTCCGCGTAGGGCACCTGAAAGCCATAGCCGCGCGGAATCCGCGCCGCGGTCGCCGAGCCGAGCAGCCCGCCCGACGAGCAATCGATCAGATCAGCGCCGCGCACCTTGGCTTCGCTGGCGAACGCGATCTGATCCTCGAGCGTCAGGCCACCGTCGACACCGTCGACCGAGGAGATCCGCACCGCCAGCGGCCGCTCCGCGGGCCAGGCGGCGCGCACGGTTTCGATGATCTCGAGCGGATAGCGCATCCGTCCGGCGCGGTCGCCGCCATAGGCGTCGCTGCGGTGGTTCGACAGCGGCGAGAGGAATTGGTGCAGCAGATAGCCGTGTGCGCAATGCACCTCGACGAACTCGAAGCCGGCCTCCACCGCGCGCAAGGTGGCGCGCCGCCATTGCTCGCGCAACGCGGCGAGCTCCTCGACATCGAGCGCGTGCGGCATCAGCCAGCCCTGCTCCATCGCGATCGCGCTCGGCGCGACCGTCCGCCACGGCAGATCGCCGCGGGCGTGGTCGGCATCGTCGAGCGCGGCATTGCCATACCACGGACGCTGCATGCTGGCCTTACGGCCGGCATGCGCGAGCTGGATCGTGGGCACTGCACCGTTGTCCTTCAGGAAAGCGGCGATGCGCTCGAGCGGAGCGATCTGCTCGTCGTTCCAGATGCCGACATCGCCATGGGTGATGCGGCCCTCGGCTGCCACCGCCGCGGCCTCGACCATCACGAGCCCGGCGCCGCCCTGGGCAAACTTACCCAGATGAACAAGATGCCAGTCATTGGCGAGGCCATCGGTTGCCGAATACTGGCACATCGGTGAAATCAGGATGCGGTTTCGGGAGGTCACGCCGCGAAGCGTGATCGGCTGAAACAGAAGCGGCTGCGACATCGGAACCTGTGCGAATGTTGTGGCGGGGCGAGATGGCGGCGGGAAAGCTATGCGGCGCGCCCCCCGATCGCAAGCGGCGCGGTGGCGCAGGCCGCAAGACCTGCGCGCATGCCGCCGATATGCGATGGCGCGCTCCGCGTAACCCGCAGCGTCTGCCGCAGAAATTTTTCCCGGTTGGTAAATGCTTTCCGTCATGGCCGGGTCACGCGGACAATCGCAATTCGTCGCGGACATGCCTACATTGCGCTCATGAAAAAGATCGGATTCCTCTCCTTCGGGCACTGGACGCCCTCGCCGCAATCGCAGGCCCGCTCGGCCGCCGATGTGCTGTTGCAATCGATCGACCTCGCGGTCGCCGCCGAGGAGCTCGGCGCCGACGGCGCCTATTTCCGGGTCCATCACTTCGCCCGGCAGCTCGCTTCGCCCTTCCCGCTGCTGGCCGCCGTCGGCGCCAGGACCAAGCGAATCGAGATCGGCACCGCCGTGATCGACATGCGCTACGAGAACCCGCTGTACATGATCGAGGATGCCGGCGCGGCCGACCTGATCGCGGGCGGTCGCCTGCAACTCGGCATCAGCCGCGGCTCGCCCGAGCAGGTGATCGATGGCTGGCGCTATTTCGGTTACCAGCCGGGCGAAGGTGAGACCGACGCCGATATGGGCCGGCGTCATGCCCAGATCTTCTTCGACATGCTGCGCGGACAGGGTTTCGCGCAGCCGAATCCGCGGCCGATGTTTCCCAATCCGCCCGGCCTGCTGCGGCTCGAGCCGCTGTCGGAAAGCCTGCGCGAGCGGATCTGGTGGGGCGCCGGATCGAACGCCACCGCGGTCTGGGCAGCGAAGCTCGGGATGAATTTGCAGAGCTCGACGCTGAAGAGCGACGAGACCGGCGAAGCCTTCCACATCCAGCAGGCCGCGCAGATCCGGGCCTACCGTGCCGCCTGGAAGGAGGCCGGCCACACAAGGGAGCCGCGGGTCTCGGTGAGCCGCAGCATCTTCGCGCTGGTCGACGATCGCGATCGCGCCTATTTCGGCAACGGGCAGGAGGAAGACCAGATCGGCTTCATCGACGAGCGGACGCGCGCGATCTTCGGCCGCGGCTACGCCGCCGAGCCCGACAAATTGATCGAGCAGATCAAGACCGACGAGGCGATCGCCGAGGCCGACACGCTGCTGCTGACCGTCCCCAACCAGCTCGGCGTCGCCTACAACGCGCATGTGATCGAGAGCATCTTGACCCATGTCGCGCCGGCGATGGGGTGGCGCTGAATCGACACCGGCAGCAGCGCGACCGTTCCGCCGGAACTTTGTTCGCAAACGCGGAGAACTACGGAAACACAACGGCACGTTATGTGAAGAACAGGTCGGGTACCGTTCGCAAAACGGGGACGTTGCGTGAACAGATCGCCGTAGTCTCCCGGAGCGGCGACGCAAGCCGACCGGTTAGCGCTCCCGCCTGTAACGGCGCGGCGAGGCTGGCGCATAATAAGGATTGACCAGACAGGTCGCCGGAAGTCCCACAGCTCCGGCCTGGCACTGATCGAGCGACGTGAAGTTGCAATCCATTCGTTCGCCGATCAGCACGCCGTAAACATGCATACAGACCGGGTAGCGCGGATCATACGTTTGTGCAGATGCCGGGGTGGCCATCCAGAGCGCGCCCAGCGCCAGCAACAACACTCCAAGCCACTTCACGTCCGGTCTCCCGCGTCACCTATGCCGCCCCAGTTCGCGGAGCGGTCGTCTCGCCGACAAAACTGCCTCGCGAATGGGCCTGAAGATTGGAGCGGGCGAAGGGAATCGAACCCTCGTATGCAGCTTGGGAAGCTGCCGTTCTACCATTGAACTACGCCCGCAAAACCAATGCTTTAGCGGCACAATCCGTCCGTCGACAGCGGCCGCGTGCTTAAGGTGTACCGCGTGAGGTCTGCGAAATCTAGCCCCCACCGCCGCGGCGCGCGCCGGTTAGCGTTGATCGACAAGACGCGGGGGACGATCCCTTGGGCGCGTCGGGCAACTGCCTCATCAGGCCCGCCCGTGAAACGTATCGTCATGAGCATAGATCGTCGGACAGTTCTCCCACTGTGCCAATTCCTCGGCGTGCGCCAGCGCCTCCGCGAAAGAGCACGGCTGTTCGCCCTGCATCGAGATGATCGGATCAAACCTTCTCAGGTAGATTCCTGGGTCCGAGCCCCACCCGTCCGGGCTGAAATGGGCGGCCTTGGACCGGTCGGTCGACCGCACAGGCTGGGGTCGGGGCGGCACATTTTGGAATACGCAGCTAATCGGCTGGCCGTGAATTGTAACACTTATGACGACGTAAAAATGATGAGAACCGATCCGCGCCCGGAGATCGCGAATAGCGTCATCTGAGAAAAGCGCAGCGTCTTCCCACGCAGCTCGCCACGCGGAGAAAATCGAAGCATCGATCGGCTCGACCTTGGCCATCTTGCTCCAGCCTCGCTAGCCGCTCGTCATTCTAATCTGTCTGGGAACAGCCAGCAAACAGTCCCATATCGCCAATCGACCTGTCAGCGGCATGGGCCACACCGCAACGTCGGCGGTCTGAATCAGCGTGATCGCACTACTTGCCGGTAGGGCCGGCCTGCCACACGCTCGGGCAAGACGACGACCCACCGCATTCATCACACCTTAGTGCCCCATGCGCACGAGCACGTCGTTGATCACAAACGGCGCCCCGACAGATGCGTCGCAACTGCCGCTGCGCGCATAGATGCAGGCGTCGCCGATGCCGACATGGGTACAGCTCTGCCGTGAGAAATCCGCCGGCAGATCGCCGGCCGCCGCGGGCCGGGCGATGATGCGATTGAAGGCCGGGCTGGTCGCCTGCAACAACGGCGGCAATATCAGCTCGGCGAGCGGGTCGGCGGGCGCGAGCACATAGAGCGGCACCGATCCGACCAGCCGGTCGCGCCCCGGCAGCAACTGAAAGCGCACGTTGTAGAGCGCGAGGCCGCACATCTGCGGATCATGGCGCAGCTCGGCGGCGAGTTGCGACGCGCCGACACCACGGGTCCAGTAGTCGCGCATCGCTTCGCTGGCACCGGCGAGCGCCACCGAGAGCAAGGCCCAGCCGGCCGTGACGACCGGCAGCGCCCAGCGGCGCCATCCGGGTTTGGCACGGAGCGATTGGACCCAATCGGCCGACCCCAGTGCAGCAACCAGAATGAGCAACACCACCGAGAGGAAGACGAAGCGGTATTCCTTGTGCGCGATCAGGCTGTGGAAGGCGAGGTTCACCAGCGCCACGGCGAGCAGCAGCGGCGCGTGCCGCCAGCCGCGCCAGATCGCGACGATCGGCAGCATGATTGCCGCCGACCAGACCACCAGGAAGTTGCCGAGATAGGCCGATGGCGGCGTCACGCCGAAGTCGGCAGCGCGATCGTGCAGCAGGTTCTCCTCGATATTCCCGACCAGCCAGGCAAACGGCACCACACCATGCGCGAGGTCGATCACGGCCGCCAGCAACAGCGCGGCGAGCCCGCCGGCGACCAGCGGCAACAGGTTTCGCCAGCGCGGCCAGCAGGCGCCGAGCGCGAGCACGGCGATCGCCGACGCATATTGAAAGCGGCAGACAAAGGCGAAGGCGAGCAACGCGCCGCCGATCGCGAGACGCCGCGGCGATGGACCGTTGGTTACCAGCAGCGCCGCGGGCACGATCAGCGCCGTCGCCAGCGGCTCGCCCAATGTGTGTGGCGCGAGCAGGACCAGTTCGAACCAGACCGCGGCGACGAAGGCCGCGACGATGGCGTGGACGCGCGAGATCCGCGCGCCAAGGAACCAGGCGCTGACCACGATCGACAATGACGCGGATGCGACCACCAGCCGCGCCGCCAGGAAGGCGCCGGTGCCACCGGGCGCAACCGCATCACCGATCGCGACCGGTCCGGCCAGCAATGTCGGCAACAGCCAGCCGCGGATGCCCGTACGCCATTCCCACGTCAGGATGCTGTCGTGACCGAGCATCTGCCGCGCCGGCTCGAGATACTGAAAGATCTCGTCGGGATACATCACATTGGGCCAGACGGCGGCGGCAAGCCGGACGCCCAGCGCCAGCAGCAGCAATGCGAACAGCGGATGAGACCACCCCGTCGCCCTGCCGACCGTGCCGGCACTGCCGGGCGCGGCCGTGGCGCTCGTGCTCGTCATCGTTCCGCCGATCGTATCGTGGAGCAGCATGCTGGCGACCAGATAGCGGGCAAAGCCTTTAAGATGAATGACTGCGGCCTGGCTGGACCGAACTCAGCCCGGCCACGACATGCTTAACCGAACGTCAAGATTCCGGATGCGCGGAACTGCGGGAATGTTATGATCGTGTGGGGGTTGGTGGCGTCATGGCGGGGCGTGGGTACACCATTTTCGACACGGCAATCGGCCGATGCGGCATCGCATGGGGCGAGTTTGGCGTTGCCGGCGTCCAGCTCCCCGAACTGCGCGAGATCGACACCCGCAAGCGCCTGTTCCAGCTCTATCCCGACGCGCGCGAGACGCGGCCGCCGGAGGAGATCGCTTTCGCGATCGAGGGGATCGCGGCGACCCTGCGCGGCGGCGATGGCGACCTTGCCGGCGTTGCGCTCGACATGACCGGCATTCCAGCGTTCAACCAGCGCGTCTACCAGGCCGTCCGCGCCGTTCCCCGCGGCGAGACGTGGACCTATGACGAGGTCGCGCGTGCGCTGCGCGCATCCGGGGCGGTGTATTCGGTGGCGCAGGCGCTCGGCCGCAATCCGTTCATGATCATCGTCCCTTGCCACCGCGTGCTGGAGACGGGCCATTATGCCGACCGGATTTCGCCGAATGGCGGCAGCGTCTCGAAGCGGCGGCTGCTCTCGATCGAAGGCGGCCAGCCGACCACCAGCAAGACGCTGTTCGACGTGCTGCTGCCAGTTGCAAGGCCCCGACCCCAAGCCTAGATCTGGGGCATGAACCGGACCACGCTGTTGCGGCGCGATCGCATCACGGTGAACGAGTTTCGCTGCACGGCGGAGCCCGGCGACAGGCCGTTCGCCGAGCAATTCGCCTGCCATTCCGTATCCTATGTGCGCAGCGGCAGCTTCGGCTGCCATTGCCGCGGCCGCTTCCATGAGCTGGTGGCGGGCTCGATCCTGGTCGGCCATCCCGGCGACGAATACACCTGCACGCACGACCATGTGGTCGGCGACGAATGCCTGTCGTTCTTCCTCGACCCCGAGCTGGTCGAGGCGATCGGCGACCGCGCGGAGGTCTGGCAGGTCGGCTCGGTGCCGCCGCTGCCGGAATTGATGGTGATCGGCGAGCTCGCCCAGACGGCGGCAGCGGGCAACAGCGATGTCGGCCTCGACGAGATCGGTCACATCCTCGCCAGCCGCCTCGTCGAGCTGGTGTCCGACCGCAAGGCAAAGCCGCTCACCGCAGGCTTGCGCGATCGCCGCCGCGCCGTCGAGGCCGCGCTGTGGATCGACGCCCATTCGCAGCATCAGATCGATCTCGACGATGCCGCCGAGCAGGTGGGCCTAAGCACGTTCCACTTCCTGCGGCTGTTCTCCGCCGTGCTCGGCGTCACCCCGCATCAATATCTGGTGCGCTCGCGGCTGCGCCATGCGGCGCGACGGCTGGTCGACGACGACAGCCCGATCACCGACATCGCCTATGATGTCGGCTTCGGCGACCTCTCCAATTTCGTGCGCAGCTTCCACCGCGCCGCCGGGGCCTCGCCGCTCAAGTTCCGCCAGGCCTCCCGCGGCGACCGCAAGATTCTCCAAGAACGGCTTGCGCTGCAATAGCAGGGTTGCTCCGGTCCGCGCGTCACCGACGCGCCCAACGACTGGAGATCCCACCATGTACGATCACATCGGATTGCGCGTCGCCGACCTCGACGCCAGCGTGCGTTTCTACACCGCGGTGCTGGCGCCGCTCGGCTTCGTGCTGTGCTCGCGCGACGACAGCGGCGCCGGCTTCGGCCCGAAGGGCGAGCCCGCGCTCTGGCTGCATCTGCACAAGGGCAAGGCGCAAGGCGGCGCGCACATCGCGTTCCGCGCACCGAGCCACGCGGCGATCAAGGCGTTCCACGGCGCAGGCCTGAAGGCCGGCGGCAAGGACAATGGCGCGGCCGGCCATCGCAAGGACTACAGCCCGACCTACTACGCGGCCTTCCTGCTCGACCCCGACGGCAACAATGTCGAGGCGGTGTCGACGTAAGCGCTTGCCACAATCTCCGCCGTCATTGCGCGCAGAGCGAAGCAATCCATAGCACCGCATGCGGGGAAGCAGGGATTGCTTCGTCGCCCTGCTCCTCGCAATGACGCCTTACAATCGGAGGATCACAATCCAGTGGCCGCAGCGCCGCTCAACAACAAACGGTTGGGGTCATGGGTCCTGGCTTTCGCCAGGACGCCGCCGAATACAATCACATTCTCTCGGGATGACGGTGTGGGAGCCGGGGATAACAGCGCAGAGCCCTACGACAACGCCGGCTGCGCTGCGGCGAGCGGCGCGGACTTGCCCCAGCGCGTCAGGATCACGCTGAGGCAGGACAGCACGCCGAGCACGCCCATCGAGGCGGCGGCGAGTGTGAAGAAGTCTTGCGCACTGGCGTCATGCGTCGACAGCCACCAGCCGCCGGTGCCGATGAAGATCAGCCGCGCGGTCTGCGCCAGCACCGGCCCTAGCACCTTGGCGGCGCCCTGCGAGGAGAAATACATCGACATCGCAAGGCCGATGAAGGCGTACATCGGCGCGGCGGTCGAGAGATATTGGTGGCTGGTCGCCCGCACATGCGGATCGCTGGTGAACAGATTGACCCAGAGGTCGGGGAATACGGCGATGAAGCTGCCGACCACGCCGACCGAAAGGAACGACACCGTGCCCGCGGTCCAGGCGATGCGCCGCGCACGCGCGACGCGCTCGGCGCCGACCGCCATGCCGATCATCGGCACCGAGGCGATGCCGACCGCGAACGCAACCGAGGTCAGCATGAATTCGAGCCGCGCGCCGATGCCGTAGCCGGCGAGCACCGCGGTGCCGAACTGCGCCAGCATGTGGGTGAAGATCGAGATCGTCAGCACCGATTGCAGCGGCGAGAAGCAGGAGACCGCACCGACCTTGAGAATGTCGATGAACATCACCCATTGTACGCGCAGCCCCTTCAACTTCGGCTTGACGCGGGCGCGGCCGGAGAACAGGTACCAGCCCATCACGCTGATGCTGATCGAATAGGCAATCAGGGAGCCGGCGGCGACGCCGCGCATGCCGAATTGCGGCACCGGCCCGAGGCCGAGCCCGAGCGTGCCGCCGAGCATGATCTGCCACACCGCCGACGACAGGATCATGGTCGACGGCAGCTTCATGTTGCCGGTGCCGCGCAGGATGCCGGCCATCGTGTTCATCAGCCAGGGCAGGATCGCGCCGCCGAAGAAGATCTGCGAATAGGCGATCGCCTGCGCCAGCACATTGCCGCGGCCGCCGAGCAGTTCGAGCAGGCGCGGGCCGAAGATCAGCATGCCGAGCATGAAGGTCAAACCAAACGTCAGGCCGATCAGCAGCGCATGCATCGCCAAGGTCGAGGCGCGCTCGATCTCGCCGGCGCCGAGCGCGCGCGCGATCGCGGATGCGACGCCGCCGCCCATCGCGCCGCCGGACATCGTCATGGTCAGGATCACGCAGGGAAACACCAGCGCCATCGCCGCGAGCGACTCGACGCCGAGCCGGCCGATATAGGAGGTCTCCGCGATCACGACGCAGGTGCCGGCGGAGAGCGCGATCACGTTCGGCCATGCCAGCCACACCAGCGTGCGCAGGATCGGCCCGTCGAGCAGCGCGTTGCGCGCCGGCTTCGTGACCGGCGGCGGCAGCGGCCGCTCTTGTTCGTCGACAGGTATTTCGGCGAGGCCGAGATCGGACATTTCTGCTCCCGAGCGCGTCGTTCGGAAGCGCGCCATGGTGTTTCCCTACCATGGCGGCGGCGGATTCCACGTGCGCCGGACGCAATGGGGGCCTGCGCGATTGCAGGTGACGCTTGATGAACCTCTGACCTAGCCGATCGACCAGACGAACGGCGCGCCGGCGGTGCTGTTCGGCTTCAGATGCACCGGAATGTGCCGTCCGCAGCCTGCGGCGAGCCCATCGAACAGGCCCGTCAGCACGCTGGCGCAGGCCGGATGATAATCGGCGACATCGGCCATCAGCTTCCAGCCCTGCTGGCGGATTTCGAACTGGCCTTCGGACTCGCTGATCTCGGCGACGTCATCCTGCGACTCGAACAGCGCGCGCAGGAATGCGGCAAATTCCGTGGCACGGCCACGGCAGGCGCCGAGCGCCTGCGCAACCTCGTCGTAATACTGCATGCCGATCAGCTTTCCGGTGAGATGCAGCAGATAGCTCGCATCCTCCGGGCCAAACACCTGCACGATGACGGGAGCTGCCGTCTTCACATATTCCATCGCGTAGTTGCGATAGGCCTTCTCCAACCGCTGACGCGGCCAGCTATCGACCGGCAGCGCCGGTGCGGCCTTCGCATCAAATGCCGGCGCCTCGAGGTGGCGCGCGAACACCAGCCGCTGATCGAGCTCGAGCGGATGATCGTATTCGCAGTAATAGCCCTCGAGCCCGTCCTGGCCGTCGACGCTCTGCTTGGTGCAGACGAAGCCGAGCCTGAGATCGCCGAGCGCCACGCCATTGTTGGCATGCCAGCCGCGCAGCATCGCGCGCGAGACCTCGCCGGGCACGCCGCAGATCGCGGTGCCCTTCCAGATCCAGCGCGGCGGCGGATAGCGGATCCAGGCCTTGCGGTCGGTCTCGTACATGTATTCGACATGCACGCCACCGATCCAGTTGGAGAGATAGTGATACCGCGCGGCCGCGACCGCCGGCGGCAGGCCGTCGAGGCCGAGCTTCTTCAGGCCGGGCAGGAAGCGCTCCTGCTGCTGGCGGCGAAACACGCGAAAGACGAACTCGGCGGCGTCAGCCGTGCCGCGCCGCGTCACCACGGTAAGGATCAGCCCGGTGAAGAACGCGTGATAGAGATCGGCGACGCTGCGCCACTTCTGCCATTGCACTTCTTGCTGCGCTGAATCTGTTGCGGCGCTCATGTTCACTCCCGATTTGCTGTTTGCCGGAATGTGTCATCGCCGAAGCGGCGGTGCAACCAACCCACACTCGGTGTCATCGCCCGACTCGATCGGGCGATCCAGTATTCCAGAGACGGTCGTTATCGATGGAGAGGCCGCGGCGTACTGGATTCCCCGCTTTCGCGGGGAATGACGGCGAGATCACGTTATCTCGCGACATGAAATCCGGCGCGCGGAATTACACGCGAGAATGCTTTGAGGGCTTCCGGGTCAAGGACGATCGATCCCGTCATCCTGAGGTGCGAGCCTTGCGGCGCAATTGCGCCGCTGGGCGAGCACCTCAGGATGACGGGGAGAGATCGCTACACGCGAAAATGCTTGGAGAGCTTCAGACCCTGCGCCTGGTAGTTCGAGCCGATGCGCTGGCCGTAGAGCGCATCGGGGCGCTCCAGCATGCGTTCATAGACCAGGCGGCCGACGATCTGGCCATGCTCGAGGATGAACGGCACCTCGCGCGAGCGCACTTCGAGCACGGCGCGCGCGCCCTTGCCGCCGGCGCCGGCATAGCCGAAGCCGGGATCGAAGAAGCCGGCATAGTGGACGCGGAATTCGCCGACCAAGGGATCGAACGGCACCATCTCGGCGGCGTAGTCCGGCGGCACCTGCACGGCCTCTTTCGAAGCCAGGATGTAGAACTCGCCGGGATCGAGGATCAGGCTGCCGTCGGACCGGGCCTTGATCGGCTCCCAGAAATCATCAACGGCATAGCCGCCGCGGCGATCGACATCGACCACGCCGGTGTGACGCTTGGCGCGATAGCCGACGAAGCCACCCGAGCTCTCGCCGGACAGATCGACCGACAGCGCGACGCCATGGGTGAGATCGGCATCATCGATATCGACCAGCCGCTCGGCGGCATGCAGCGCATCGAGCTCGTCGGCGGACAGCGTCGCCTCGCCGATCCGGAAGCGGACCTGGCTGAGCCGCGAGCCCTCACGCAGCAGGACGGGAAACGTCTTTGGTGAGATCTCGGCATAGAGCGGGCCGTGATAGCCGGCGCCGATCATGTCGAAGCGGCGGGTGCCGTCGGCGATCACGCGGGTGAAGACGTCGAGCCGGCCGGTCGAGCTTTTCGGATTGGCGAAGGCGGAGATCGTCGCCGGCAGGTCGTGCAGCGACTCCATCAGTTCGACGACGTAGACGCAGTTCTTCTCGAGGATCGCGCCCTCTTCGAGCGAGACCTCGTCCTGGGTCAAATCGGCGAGCATCTGGGCGACGCTCTTGTTCGGCCCAGGCAGGAAGCTGGCGCGGACGCGATAGGCGATGTCGCCGAGCCGCAGATCGAGGCTCGCCGGCTGGATCTGGCTCTCGACAAAATCATAGGCGGGCAGGATGAGGCCAGCCTCCGCCATCTCCGCGATCATGCGGTCGGGCAGGATTCCGTTGGATTCATCTTCCAGCGTGAACGACACGATGCGGTCCCTCGGCGATCCCTTGAGATGGCCCAAAATCAACCTCTGAGCGGCCATCAAGCCCCAAAATATAGGCTTTTACGGGTTATCCGATGACCGTCTTGACGGAAAGGGCGCGAGGGAATATCAGCAGCACTTATCCCGTGGTGATTTGAGCCGGCCGGCTTGCAGCCACGTTAAATAAGTCGCTAAACAGGCCGGGGACAGTGTGATCCCGGTCTGTGGAGGCAACTCCAGGCCGGTTTTTTTGTGGCCGTTTTCGCTAGGAAATGGCCACTTCGGAGGTCACATGTCTGAATCCAAGTCTTCTGAATCCAAGGATACCGCCCGCTTCCGTCCCGAAACCCGCCTGGTCCATGGCGGCACGTTGCGCTCGCAATTCGGGGAGACATCGGAAGGGCTGTTTCTCACCCAGGGCTATGTCTACGACAGCGCCGAGCAATGCGAGGCGCGCTTCAAGGGCCAGGATCCCGGCTTCATCTATTCGCGCTATTCCAACCCGACCATTGCGATGTTCGAACGCCGCATGATCGAGCTCGAGGGCGCGGAGGCCGCGCGCTCGACCGCGACCGGGATGGCCGCGGTGACCACCGCGATCCTCGCCCCGCTGAAGGCCGGCGATCACGTGGTGGCGTCGAAGGCGCTGTTCGGCTCCTGCCTCTATGTCGTGCAGGATTTGCTGCCGCGCTACGGCATCGAGACGACGCTGGTCGACGGGCTCGACCTCGACCAGTGGCAGCGCGCGTTGCGCCCGAACACCAAGACCTTCTTCCTGGAGAGCCCGACCAACCCGACGCTCGACGTGCTCGATATCGGCGCGATCGCCAGGATCGCGCATAGTGGCGGCGCCCGGCTGATCGTCGACAACGTGTTCGCGACCCCGATCTGGCAGAGCCCGCTGTCGCTCGGCGCCGACGTCGTGGTCTATTCGGCGACCAAGCATATCGACGGCCAGGGCCGCTGCCTCGGCGGCATCATCCTGTCGTCGGAAGCCTTCATCGCCGAGCACATCCACAATTTCATGCGCCAGACCGGCCCGTCGCTGTCGCCGTTCAACGCCTGGGTGCTGCTGAAGGGGCTGGAGACGCTCGGCGTCCGCGTCCGCGCCCAGACCGAGAACGCGGCGAAGATCGCCGAGGCGCTGGCGAGCCATCCGAAGGTCACCCGGCTGGTCTATCCCGGCCGCGCCGATCATCCGCAGGCCGCGACGGTGAAGAAGCAGATGGGCGCCGGCTCGACGCTGGTCGGCTTCGAGGTCAAGGACGGCAAGGCCGGCGCGTTCCGCTGCCTCAACGCGCTGAAGATCTCGCGCATCTCGAACAATCTCGGCGACGCCAAGAGCCTGATCGTGCATCCCGCGACGACGACGCACCAGCGCTTCACGCCGGAGGTTCGCGCCAGCATGGGCGTCGGCGACGGGCTGGTCCGCCTCTCGATCGGGCTGGAGCATCCCGACGATCTGATCGAGGATTTCCAGCGCGCGCTGGAGCAGGTCTGAGGCTGATGCGAAAGACTTGTCGTGGCCGGGCTTGTCCCGGCCATCCACGTCTTGCTCGCAGCAACCGCCAAAGACGTGGATGCCCGGCACAAGGCCGGGCATGACGAAATTGTGGGCGATCGAGCGCTATTCCTGTCTCTTATACACATCGAAATTGTGGGCGATCGAGCGCTATTCCGTCAAGCGAGCGAACTTTACGTCGCCGCCGTCGTGACGCCGCCGTCGACCACGATGGTCTGGCCGGTCATGAAGGTGGAGGCATCGGAGGCGAGATAAGCCACCGCACCCGCGATCTCGTCGGGCTCGCCGATGCGGCGGAGCGGCGTCGACGCGGTGCGGCGCTTCAGATTGTCCGGATCCTCCCACAGCGCGCGAGCGAAGTCGGTCTTCACCAGGCCCGGCGCGACGCAATTGACCCGCACGCCCTTCGGGCCCCATTCGCCGGCGAGGCTGCGGCACAGCGCGAAGTCGGCTGCCTTGGAGATGCCGTAGGCGCCGATCACGGTCGAGCCGCGCAAGCCGCCGATCGAGGAGATGATGACGACCGAGCCCTTGCCGCGCTCGGCCATCTGCGGGATCGCCAGCGCGGAGAGCCAGATGTTGCTCTTGACGTTGGAGCCCATGATCTTGTCGAAGGCCTCGTCCGTGATGTCGAGCAGCGGGCCGTAATACGGATTCACCGCGGCGTTGCAGACCAGGATGTCGATCTTGCCGTAATGCTTGATCGTGCCGGAGACCAGCGCCTCGACCTCGTTGCGGCGCGCGATGTTGCAGGGAATGACGAGCGCGTCGCCGCCGGCCTTCTTGATGCCGTCGGCGACCTCCTGGCAAGCATCCGCCTTGCGCGACGAGACCACGACCGAGCTTGGCCAGCAGCTCGGCCGAGGAGCGGCCGATGCCGCGGCTCGAGCCGGTGATGACGGCGACCTGCCCGGTGAGATCGAACGGGGTGTTTTTCATTGTTGTTGCCTCCCCGGCTCCGTCATTCCGGGGCTCGCGAAGCGAGAACCCGGAATCCATTGGGCCGCATCATTGGTGGTGAAATGGATTCCGGGCTCGCCGCTTTGCGACGCCCCGGAATGACAGTTGAGACTTACGCCAGCAACCCGCCGCCCTCGCTGACGCGACGGAGGTGGTAGTCGGTATCACCGAGCGTGTTCTCGATCATGGTCAGCCGCTTGAAGTAATGGCCGATCTTGGCTTCCATGGTCATGCCGATGCCGCCATGCAGCTGGATCGACTGCTGGCCGACGAACTTCAGCGACTTGCCGATCTGCACCTTGGCCGCCGCGACCGCCGACGCACGCTCCTTGGCATCGCTGAAATCCGACGCCATGGTCGCGAACATCGACATGCTGCGGGCCTGCTCCAGCGCCACGAACATGTCGGCGGCGCGGTGTTGCAGGCTCTGGAACGAGCCGATCGCGACGCCGAACTGCTTGCGGGTCTTGATGTACTCGACGGTGTCCTTCAGCGACTGATCCATCGCGCCGACCGCTTCCGCGCACAGCGCAATGCGGGCTTCATCGGCGACACGCTCGATCAGCGGCAGGCCGTTCTCGGGATCGCCGATCGCAGCGTCCGCACCGACCTCGACATTGGTGAAGGTGATGTCGGCCGCATGCAGGCCGTCCTGGGTCGGATAGCCCTTCTTGGTGACGCCCTTGGCATCGGCCGGGACCAGGAACACGCCGATGCCGCTCTTGTCGCGCTGGCCGCCCTTGGTGCGCGCGGTCACGATCAGCGTGTCGGCGTTCTCGCCGTTGAGCACGACGAACTTCTCGCCGTCGATCACCCAACCGTCGCCCTTCTTCTTGGCCGTGGTCACGACGTCGAACAGATCGTAGCGCGAGTTCTTCTCGAGCTGGGCGAAGCCGAAGGTCTTGCTGCCGTCGATGATGCCCGGGATGTACTTGGCCTTCTGCTCGGCCGAGCCGCCATGGCGCAGGAAGCCGCCGGCGACCACCACGGTCGCGAGATATGGCTCGACCACCAGCGCCTTGCCGAGCGCTTCCATCACGATCATGGTCTCGACCGCGCCGGCGCCGAAGCCGCCGTCGGTCTCGGCGAAGGGCAGACCAAGCAGGCCCTGCTCGGCAAGCTTGCCCCAGAGCGCTTTGCTCCAGCCGCCCTTCTCCTTCATGTACTTTTTGCGCGCATCGAAGTCGTAGGCATCCGCCAGCAAGCCGTCGACGCTTTCCTTGAGAAGCCGCTGCTCCTCGGACAGATCAAAATCCATTTTACCATCTCTCCAAAATCACGAGGGCGCTTGCCCTGATCTCCACTCGTCGTCCCCGCGAAAGCGGGGATCCAGTACTCGGCGGCGTTCATTGCGAATGACGACCGCCGCGGCGTACTGGGTCCCCCGCACAAGGCGGGGGACGACAGCTGAATGTGTGGCCTACAGCCCCAGCACGGCCTTGCTGATGATGTTGCGCTGGATCTCGTTGGAGCCGCCGTAGATCGAGACCTTGCGGTTGTTGAAGTAGCTCGGCGCGATCTGCGCGGTCCAATCCATGCTCTCGTTGGAGCCGGCATCGCCGTGCTCGTCATAGGGCGCGGCGAACGGGCCGATGATCTCCATCAGGAGCTCGGTCGTGGTCTGCTGGATTTCCGAGCCCTTGATCTTGAGCACCGAGGAGGCCGGGTTGGGCTTGCCCTTGCCGTGCTTGCCCTCGTCGGCGACGACGCGGAGCTGGGTGAGCTCGAGCGCCTTCAGCTCGATCTCGCAAGCCGTGAGCTTCTCGCGGAACGCCGGATCCTCGATGACCGGTCGGCCGCCGGACTCGACCTTGGAGGCCAGCGCGCGAATGCGGCGGAGCCGTTCCTTCGAGACGCCGACCCGGGCGATGCCGGTGCGCTCATTGCCGAGCAGGAACTTGGCGTAATCCCAGCCCTTGTTCTCCTCGCCGATCAGGTTCTCGTAGGGCACCTCGACGTCGTCGAAGAACACCTCGTTGACCTCGTGGCCGCCGTCGATGGTCTGGATCGGACGCACGGTGACGCCCTTCGACTTCATGCTGAACACGATGAACGAGATGCCCATCTGCTTCTTCGCGTTCTTGTCGGTGCGGCAGAGACAGAAGATCATGTCGGCGTGCTGGGCCAGCGTGGTCCAGGTCTTCTGGCCGTTGATGATCCACTTGTCGCCCTTGCGCTCGGCCGTGGTCTTCAGCGAAGCGAGGTCCGAACCCGAGCCCGGCTCCGAGAAGCCCTGGCACCACCAGTCGTCGACATTGGCGATGCGCGGCAGGTATTCCTTCTTCTGCTTCTCGTTGCCGAAGGTGTAGATGACCGGGCCGACCATGCTGACGCCGAAGGCCAGCGGCTGCGGCGCCGGATAGGATTGCAGCTCCTCGTTGAAGATGTAGTGCTGCACGGTGGTCCAGCCGGTGCCGCCATGTTCCTTCGGCCAATGGGTGACGCCCCAGCCCTTCTTGTTGAGGATGCGCCACCAGGTGACCATCTCGTCCTTCGACAGATGACGGCCCTCCTGCAGTTTGCGCCGTGTCTCCGGCGGCACGTTGTTCTTGAAGAACTCCCGCACCTCCTCGCGAAACGCTATCTCTTCCTTGGTGAAAGCGAGATCCATCGGATCCTCCTTTGAGCGAAATCTAACGCCTTGTTTCGTTGTCGTCCTGGCGAAAGCCAGGACCCATTACCACCGGCCTTCGTTGTCTTGCGAAGGCGACTACCGTCTGTGCCCCTCACCCCGGCCTCGGGGTATGGATCCTGGCTTTCGCCAGGACGACGGTGRATTACTGCAACACCTCGAACARSCCGGCCGCGCCCATGCCGCCACCGACGCACATGGTGACGACGGCATACTTGGCCTTGCGGCGGCGGCCTTCGATCAACGCGTGGCCGGTGAGCCGCGCACCCGACATACCATAGGGATGGCCGACCGAGATCGCGCCGCCATTGACGTTGATCTTCTCAGGATCGATGCCGAGCTTGTCGCGGCAGTACAGCACCTGCACCGCGAACGCCTCGTTGAGCTCCCAGAGGTCGATGTCGTCGACCGTGAGGCCATGGCGCTTCAACAGCCGCGGCACCGCGAACACCGGGCCGATGCCCATCTCGTCCGGCTCGCAGCCGGCGGAGACGAAGCCGCGGAAGATGCCGAGCGGCTTGAGCCCGCGCTTGGCGGCTTCCTTGTCGCTCATGATCACCGAGGCGCTGGCACCGTCCGACAGCTGGCTGGCATTGCCGGCGGTGATGCTGAAACCCTCGCCGCGCACCGCCTTGAGGCTGGCGAGCCCTTCGGCCGTGGTCTCGGGCCGCGGACCTTCGTCCTGCGACAGCGTCACTTCCTTCATCGTGACGGCACCGCTCGCCTTGTCGGTCACCGCCATCATGGTGGTGATCGGCGCGAGCTCGTCCTTGAACTTGCCGCCCTGCTGCGCGGCCGCGGTGCGGCGCTGGCTCTCCAGGCCGTATTCGTCCTGCCTCTCGCGCGAGATGTTGTAGCGCTTGGCGACGATCTCCGCGGTGTCGATCATCGGCATGTAGACCTCGCCCTTGATCTTGAGCAGCGCCGGATCCTGGGCATGGAAGCCATTCATCTTGTCGTTCTGCACCAGCGAGATCGACTCGCCGCCGCCGCCGACCGCGATCTCGACGCCGTCGAAGATCACCGAACGCGCGGCGAGCGCGATCGCCTGCAAGCCGGAAGCGCACTGACGATCGATGGTGGTGCCGGCGACCGTCACCGGCAGGCCGGCGCGCAGCAGCGCCTTGCGCGCGATGTTGCCGCCGGTCGCGCCCTGCTGCATCGCCGCGCCCATCACGACGTCCTCGATCTCCTTCGGATCGACCTTGGCGCGCGCCACCGCCTCGCCGATCGCRTGRCCGAGCAAGGTMGCGCCTTCGGTGGCGTTGAGCGCGCCGCGATAGGCCTTGCCGATCGGCGTGCGGGCGGTGGAGACGATAACGGCGTCGGTCATGAACGGGATCCTGTAGTCTGTTGTTGGGTGGATGGAGATGATTTGGGCTGTTGCTGGCGCAGTTCGTGACGCGACAGCTTGCCAACCGGGGTACGCGGCAGCTCGTCGACGAACTCGACCGCCGCCGGCAGTTCGTGTTTGCCAAGCTTGCCGGTGAGGAAGGCGCGCAGCTCGTCGTTCGAGAACGGCTGCTGGCCGTCGCGCAGCTTGATGAAGGCCTTCGCCGCCTCGCCGCGGTAATCGTCGGGAATGCCGATCACGATCACCTCCTGCACGGCGGGATGGGTGTAGATCGCCTGCTCGATCATCTGCGGATAGACGTTGAAGCCGCCGGAGATGATCATGTCCTTCTTGCGGTCGACCAGGTAGAAATAGCCGTCGGCATCCACGTAGCCGATGTCGCCGGTCAGGAAGCGGTCGCCGACGAAGGCCTCGGCGGTCTCCGCCGGCCTGTTCCAGTAGCCCTTGGTGACGTTCGGGCCGCGGATGCGGATTTCGCCGACCTCGCCGACCGGCATCACCCTGGTGGAATCCTCCAGCGACACCACGTCCATCTCGATGCCGGGCAGCATCAGCCCGATCGAGCCCGGCTTCTCCGGTCCGTCCTTCGGGTGGCCGGTGCCGGGCGAGCAGGTCTCGGTCATGCCCCAGCCGCTCTTCAGCTTCATGCCGACGCGGCGCTCGAAGATCTTGGCGACCTCCACCGGCAGCGGCGCGCCGCCGGAGCCGGCGACCACCAGCGAAGACAGATCGCGCTTGTCGAGATCGGGCAGCGAGGCGATCGCGATCCACATCGTCGGCACGCCCGGAAACACCGTCGCGCGCTTGACCTCGATGTCGCGCATCACGGCTTCGACATCGAAGCGCTGATGCAGCGAGATCAGATGGCCGCGCCGGATCACCGACAGCAGCACGACGGTCAGCGCGTAGATGTGAAACAGCGGCAGCACGCAGATCACGCGCTCGATCGCGTTGCGTTCGAGCCGCCCGGGCTTGCCCCAGACGTCGTAGATCGACACCGCCGCGGTGAGATTGCCGTGGCTGAGCATCGCGCCCTTGGGCAGGCCGGTGGTGCCGCCGGTATATTGCAGCAGCGCGACGTCCTCGACATCGACGGCCGGCCATTGCGACGGCTTGGTCACGCCCTCGATGAACTGCCGGTGCGTGATGATCCTGGGATTGTCGGGCAACGCGGTCTGCGGCGTGCCGACCTTGCCCCAATTGTCGTCCTCGCAAACGATCAGACGGTCGAGCAGACCCTTGTCGAGAAACTTCAGCGCGGTCGGCAGCAGCGCCGAGAGATTGCTGGTGACCAGCACGCGCGCGCCGGAATCGGACAGCTTGTGCGACAGCGCGATCTCGCCGTCGAGCGGCGACAAATGCACGACGCGGGCGCCGGCCTTCAGCGCGCCGAAGAAATTGATTGGATGGTCAGGCGAATTGCCGAGGAACAGCGCAACCGACATGCCCTTGCCGTAGCCGGCCCGCATGAAGGCGGCGGCAGCGGTCTCGACCAGGGCTTCCAGCTCGCCGTAGCTGATCGGCCGGTCGCGGAATTCGAGCACCGGGCGGGTGCCGAATTCTGCGGCCGCGGTCGCGAGCAGATCCGGCAGCGTGCCGCGCGTGATCTCGTCGCTCCACTTCACGCCGGGTGGATAATATTGTTCGCCGGGATAGGTCATGAAAGGTCTTGCATCCGTGAGGTGACCCCGCTGCGCGGGCTCCCCTCCCCCTTGCGGGGAGGGGTTGGGGGAAGGGGTACCACTCGGGCAGTCCCGATGCGGCCATCCCTCTCCCTCACCCTCCCCCACAAGGGGGGAGGGAACCCTACCAGCGAGTCCGTGGCCAGGAAGCCAATCACGCCGCCTTCGACGCCGCGGCGAGCGAGGCGAAGGTCTTGCCTTCGTCGGCGAGCTTCCGGAGCAACGGCGCCGGCTCCAGCGAGGGATCGTTGGTCTCCTTGGCATAGAAGGCCAGGCGATCGGCGATGTGCTTGAGGCCGACGCTGTCGGCCCAGAACATCGGGCCGCCGCGATAGATCGGCCAGCCATAGCCATAGAGCCAGACCACGTCGATGTCGGACGGACGCGCCGCGATGCCCTCGGCGAGGATCTTCGCGCCCTCGTTGATCATCGGGTACATCATGCGCTCGAGGATCTCGTCGTCGCTGACGACGCGCTTCTTGCGGCCGAGGCGCGCCAGCGTCTCGTCGATCAGCTTCTCGACCTCCGGATCGGGCAACGCCGCGCGCGAGCCCTGCTCATACTTGTAGTAGCCCTTGCCGGTCTTCTGGCCGAAGCGGCCGGCTTCGCACAGCGCGTCCGCGATCTCCGACTTGATGCCGCGGTCCTTGCGCGAGCGCCAGCCGATATCGAGGCCGGCGAGATCGCCCATCGCGAACGGGCCCATCGGCATGCCGAACTTGGTGACGACGGCGTCGACCTGCTGCGGCAGCGCGCCTTCGAACAACAGCTTCTCGGCCTGCTTGCCGCGCTGCGCCAGCATGCGGTTGCCGACGAAGCCGTCGCAGACGCCGACCACGGCCGGCACTTTTGCAATTTTGCGGGCGATCGACACCGCAGTCACCAGCGCATCGGGCGCGGTCTTGTCGGCGCGCACGATCTCGCACAGCTTCATGACGTTGGCCGGCGAGAAGAAGTGCATGCCGAGCACGTCCTGCGGACGCTTGGTCGACTGCGCGATCTCGTCGATGTTGAGATAGGAGGTGTTGGAGGCCAGCACCGCGCCCGGCTTGGCGTACTGGTCGAGCTTGCCGAACACTTCCTTCTTGACTGCCATAGTCTCGAACACGGCCTCGATCACCAGATCGGCGTCGCCGACGTTCTCGATCCCGACGACGCCGTTGAGATGTGTATAAGAGACAGGTCTCGAACACGGCCTCGATCACCAGATCGGCGTCGCCGACGTTCTCGATCCCGACGACGCCGTTGATCAGCCCCATGCGCTTGGCGGGCGCGTCCGCCGGGATGCCGCCGCGCGCGGCGGTCGCCTCGTAGTTCTTCTGCATGATTCCCATGCCGCGCTTGAGCTGCTCCTCGCCGGTCTCGATCAGCGTGACCGGAATGCCGGCATTGGCGAACGACATCGCGATGCCGCCGCCCATGGTGCCGGCGCCGATCACGGCGGCGCGTGCGATCGGGCGTGGCTTCACGCTCTCGTCGATGCCGGGCACCTTCGCCGCCTCGCGCTCGGCGAAGAAGGCGTAGCGCTGCGCCTTCGACTGATCGCCATTCATCAGCTTGAGGAAGCCTTCGCGCTCCTTCTTCAGGCCCTCGTCGAACGGCAGGTCGATCGCGGCGCCGACGGCGTCGGCAGCGGCGAACGGCGCTTCGAGGCCGCGCGACTTCTTGGTCAGCGCGGCGACCGCATTGGTGAAGATCGAACGATCGGCCTTCGCCGCCGCGAGCTTGGAGTCATCATCGCGCAGCTTGCGCAGCGGACGCTTCTCGGCGACCACCTTGCGCGCGAACGCCACGCCGCCCGACGCCGGACCTTCGACGATCTCCTCGATCAGGCCGGCCTTGAGCGCTGCATCGGCGCCGATCGGATCACCGCCGACGATCATCTTGACCGCGAGCTCCGGGCCGACCGCGCGCGGCAGGCGCTGGGTGCCGCCGGCGCCCGGCAGCAGGCCGAGCTTCACCTCGGGCAGGCCGAGCTTGGCGTCCTTGGTGGCGACGCGATAGTGGCAGGCCAGCGCAACCTCGAGGCCGCCGCCGAGCGCCGTGCCGTGGATCGCGGCAACGATCGGCTTCGGCGAGCTTTCCATCAGGCTCAGCACTTCGGCGAGACCGGGCGGCTTCGGCGGCTTGCCGAATTCGGTGATGTCGGCGCCGGCGATGAAGGTACGGCCGGCGCAGGTCAGCACGATGCCCTGCACCTGCGCGTCATCGATCGCGCTCTTCATGCACTCGAAGATGCCGCCGCGCACCGCGGCGCTGAGCGCATTCACGGGCGGGCTGTTAACCGTGACGACGGCAATATTGTCATGACGTTCGAGCTTGACGACTTCACTCACCGGGACTCTCCCTGGATGCTTGTTCTTGAACTTGTGTTGAGTAGCTGCACGACCTGCGTCGAACCGCCGCGATTAGACCAATTTCGCACTGCGAAATTTAATTCCACATCTTGACACGGAGGGTTATTTTGAAGCACGAGCCTTGTCAACGAGCATGACAAGGGTAGGACAAAGGATCGGCAATGAAGCGCGCCGGCAAGAAAGTAGCGACCGATCGCAATTTCGTCGTCGCGCTTTCCCGCGGACTGGACGTTCTGCGCGCATTTCAACCCAATGACGGCCTGCTCGGCAATCAGGAGATTGCAGCCCGCACCAAGTTACCGAAGCCGACCATTTCCCGACTGACATACACACTGACCAAGTTGGGATACCTTACACCTGTACCGAAATTCGAGAAGTACCAGCTCGCGCCGTCGGCGATGGCGCTCGGCTACGCCGCGCTCGCCAATCTCGGCGTTCGGCATTTGTCCGAGCCGTATCGAGAAGAAGTGATGCGCGCGACCGGCGGCGCCGTCGCGGTCGGCGGCCGCGACCGCCACAGCATGATCTATTTCGGGCAGAGCCGGAACGGCCTGGCGCTCGGCGTGCAACTCGACGTCGGCTCGCGGGTGCCGATCGCAACCACAGCGATGGGACGTGCCTATATTTGGGCATTGCCACCCGACGATCGTGCGGCATTATTGCGCGAGCTGCGGGATCACTATGGCAGCCGCTGGGCCAAGATGCGTGACGGCATCGAGCGTTCCGGCGAGACGGTTGCGAAGCATGGCTTCACGATGTCCACCGGCGATTGGCAGAACGACGTCGCCGCGGTCGGTGTTGCGTTGAGACTGAATGATGGGACCGGTCCCTATGCCTTCAATTGCGGCGCGCCGGCATTCCGCTTCACGGAAGACCGATTGCTCAACGACATTGGACCTCGTCTTGTGGCGATGGTAAGAAACATCGAGCAGGCGCTCGGTGGGATAGCGCCGCAATCCAAAAAAGAACAAAGCAAAAAGACCAGAGTAGGAGGGAAAGTTGCACGTTTGGCCGAGGGGATCAGATAGCCTCCATCACGTCCGGCGAAGTCCATCGCAGGGCCGCTCGCACCGCTCGAAGACGGCGGGCGAGACGAGATGACGCAGGCACAGCTCGCGCAGGGGAACGATCCCCTGCTCGCGGTTCGCGACGTCAGCGTCGTGTTCGGCGGCATCATCGCATTGAACGGCGTGTCGTTCGACATGCGCCGTGGACAGATCCTCGGCTTGATCGGCCCGAACGGCGCCGGCAAGACCACGCTGTTCAATTGCCTGTCGCGGCTCTATCAGCCGTCGTCCGGCGACATCCTGATGGAAGGCAAGAGCATCCTGACACGGCCGCCGCACCGGATCGCCGAGATCGGCATCGGCCGCACCTTCCAGAACGTCGCATTGTTTCCCAATCTTTCCGTGATCGACAACGTCCGCGTCGGCGCGCATGCGCGCACCTCGAGCGACATCGTCAGCGACTCGCTGCGCCTCGCCTGGGTTCGCCGCGGCGAGAACGACATGAACMRGAAGGTGCACGACATCCTCGGCTATCTCGATCTCGAGGACGTCGCCCACACCGTGGTYTCGGGACTTCCGTTCGGCACCCAGAAGCGCGTCGAGCTGGCGCGCGCYTTGGCCGCMGATCCGAAGATYCTGCTGCTCGACGAGCCGGCCGGCGGCCTCAATCACGAGGAAGTCTATGTGCTCGGCGACCTGATCCGCAAAATCCGCGATGACCGTAAAATTACGGTGYTGCTGGTCGAGCATCACATGGGTCTCGTGATGTCGATCGCMGACCACGTCGTCGCGCTCAATTTCGGCCGCAAGCTCGCCGAAGGCACGCCGGCCCAGGTCCAGGCCGACCCCGACGTCATCAAGGCCTATCTGGGGAGCAAGGACCAATGACCACGATGCTCAACGTCAAGGACCTGCGCGCCTATTACGGCCAGGTCCAGGCCCTGCACGGCCTCACCTTTTCGCTCAACGAAGGCTCGCTGACCACGCTGCTTGGCGCCAACGGCGCCGGCAAGACCACCACGCTGCGGGCGATCTGCAACATGGTGCGCTCGACCGGCGCGATCGAGTTCGACGGCAAGCCGATCGGAACCCGTTCCACCGAGAACGTGGTCCGCCTCGGCATCGCCCATGTGCCGCAGGGCCGCGGCACCTTCACCAACATGACGGTGGAGGAAAAYCTGCARCTCGGCGCCATCAGCCGYTCCGACAAGGGCGCSATCGGCWCCGACATCGAGCGGATGTACGAGCAYTTCCCGGTGCTSAAGCAGCGCTACACCCAGCAGGCCGGCACGCTGTCCGGCGGCGAGCAGCAGATGCTCGCGGTGGCGCGCGCGCTGATGCTGCGGCCGCGCCTGATGCTGCTCGACGAACCGTCGTTCGGCCTCGCACCACTGATCGTGCGCGACCTGTTCCGSATYCTCGGCAAGATCAATCGCGARGAGAAGGTGACCATCCTGGTGGTCGAGCAGAAYGCGCARCTCGCGCTCGAGCTCGCCGACCAGGCCTATGTGATCGAAACCGGACGGATCGTGATGTCGGGCAATGCCAAGGACATCGCGAACAATGAAGACGTCCGCAAATCCTATCTCGGCTACTGAGGAGCTGGCACAATGGAGCTTTTTGCCAACCAGGTCCTGGCCGGCATCGCCACCGGCGCGATCTATGCATGCATGGCGCTCGCGGTGGTCATGATCTACCAGGCCATCGACCATCTGAATTTCGCCCAGGGCGAAATGGCGATGTTCTCGACCTTCGTGTCCTGGCAGCTGATGCAATGGGGCGTGCCATATTGGGGCGCCTTTGTGCTCACGGTCGCCTTTTCGTTCGCAGCCGGCATCGTCATCGAGCGGCTGCTGTTCAAGCCGCTGGCGAAGGCGCCGATCCTGACCAACGTCGCCGGGTTCATCGCGCTCTATGCGATCATCAACTCGGTCGCCGGCCTGATCTGGGACTTCACCATCAAGCAATATCCGACGCCGTTCGGCTCCTCGCCGTTCCTCGGCAGCCAGCTGATCTCGACCCACCAGGCCGGCATGATCGGCATCACGCTGCTGATGCTGCTCCTGCTGTTCTTCTTCTTCCGCTTCACCCGGGTCGGTCTTGCGATGCGGGCGGCGGCTTCGCTGCCGGAATCGGCCCGCCTGGTCGGCATCAACACCTCGTGGATGATCGCGCTCGGTTGGGGCATGGCGTCCGCGATCGGCTCGATCGCCGGCATGATGATCGCACCGGTGGTGTTCCTCGAGCCGAACATGATGCTCGGCGTGCTGATCTACGGATTTGCCGCGGCCGTGCTCGGCGGCCTGAGCTCGCCGTTCGGCGCCGTGATGGGCGGCTTCCTGGTCGGCATCTTCGAGAACCTGGTCGGCACCTACATCCCCGGCGTCGGCAATGAGCTGAAACTTCCGATCGCGCTTGCGCTGATCATCGTCGTCCTGGTCGTGAAACCGGCAGGCCTGTTCGGCCGCGCCATCGTCAAGCGAGTTTGATCATGAGCGCCGCTGAAGAAATCGTCACAGAAGCCCCGGCCATCGAGGCCGTGCCAAAGCGCGCGATGACCCTGGGTTACGGCACCTCGCTCGTGGTGCTGGCCGCGCTGATCATCATCCCGCTGTTCGTGAAGAACTTCATCATCTTCCAGATGACGATGCTTCTGATCTACGCGCTCGCGGTGATGGCCCTCAACATCCTGACCGGCGGCAGCGGTCAGTTCTCGCTCGGTCAGAGCGCGTTCTATGCCGTCGGCGCCTATACGTCGGCGATCCTGATGGAGCATGCGGGCATGAACTATGCCCTCACGCTGCCAATCGCCGGCATCGTCTGCTTCGGCTTCGGCTTCCTGTTCGGCCAGCCGGCGCTGCGGCTTTCCGGCGTCTATCTGGCGCTCGCGACCTTTGCGCTTGCCACCGCGATGCCGCAGCTGCTCAAGCTCGGCTATTTCGAGCACTGGACCGGCGGCGTGCAAGGCCTCGTCGTCACCAAGCCGGATGCCCCGTTCGGCCTGCCGATGTCGCAGGACATGTGGCTCTACTACTTCACCCTGGTGGTCTCGATCGCAATCTATGTCGCCTCGGTGAACCTGCTGCGCTCGCGCTCCGGCCGCGCCTTCATGGCGATCCGCGACAACGAGATCGCGGCCTCCGCGATGGGTGTCGACGTCGCGCTGTACAAGACGCTGGCGTTCGGCGTCTCGGCCGGCATCACCGGCGTCGCCGGCGGTCTCGGCGCCATCGCGGTGCAGTTCGTGGCACCCGACGGCTACACCATCCAGCTCGCGATCTCGCTGTTCCTCGGTATGGTGGTCGGCGGCGTCGGCTGGCTGCCGGGCTCGATCGTAGGTTCCGCCTTCATCATCTTCGTGCCCAACATCGCGGAAGGCATTTCCAAGGGCCTCTCCGGCGCTGTGTTCGGCGTGCTGCTGTTCCTCGTCATCTTCCTCGTGCCGCACGGCGCCAGGCAGGTTGCGATCGTTGCCCAGCAGCTGGCCGCGAAGCTCAAGAAAAACTGAAGCATGATCCGGAAAACCGCGACGCGGTTTTCCGGACGGGATCATGCTCACCAAAAGCCTATAGAACCAAACCAGGAGACATTATGCTTTCTACCGTTCGGATCGCCGCGATTTCCGCGGCGATCGTTGCCGCGACGTCCACTGCCGCATTCGCCCAGAAGAAATACGACACCGGCGCGACCGATACCGAGATCAAGGTCGGCAACATCATTCCCTATAGCGGCCCCGCCTCCGCCTATGGCGTGATCGGCAAGACCGAAGAAGCCTACTTCAAGATGATCAACGACCAGGGCGGCATCAACGGCCGCAAGGTCAACTTCATCACCTATGACGATGCCTACTCGCCGCCGAAGGCGGTCGAACAGGTGCGCAAGCTGGTCGAGAGCGACGAGGTGCTGCTGGTGTTCAACCCGCTCGGCACGCCGTCGAACACCGCGATCCAGAAATACCTGAACTCCAAGAAGATCCCGCAGCTGTTCGTCGCCACCGGCGCCACCAAGTGGAACGATCCGAAGAACTTCCCGTGGACCATGGGCTGGCAGCCGAGCTACCAGAGCGAAGCCCAGATCTACGCCAAATGGCTGATGAAGGAGAAGCCCGACGCCAAGGTCGCGATCCTCTATCAGAACGACGATTTCGGCAAAGACTACCTCAAGGGCACCAAGGACGGCTTCGGCGCCAAGGCGGCCACCAGCATCATCATGGAGGAGAGCTACGAGATATCCGAGCCATCAATCGACAGCCACATCGTCAAGATCAAGGCCGCCAATCCGGACGTGCTGCTGATCTACACCACGCCGAAGTTCGGCGCCCAGACCATCAAGAAGACCGCCGAGCTCGGCTGGAAGCCGTTGCAGATCATCACCAACGTGTCGGCCTCGGTCGGCAGCGTGATGCAACCGGCCGGCTTCGACAACGCCCAGGGCGTGCTGTCGGCGGCCTACGCCAAGGACGGCGCCGATCCGCAGTGGGCCAACGATCCCGGCATGAAGAAATGGTCGGCCTTCCTCGACAAGTACATGCCCGGCGCCGACCGCACCGACGGCGGCTATGTCTACGGCTATGGCGCCGCGCAGACGCTCGCCAAGGTGCTCGAGATGTGCGGCGACGATCTGACCCGCGCCAATGTGATGAAGCAGGCCGCCAGCCTGAAGGACTTCACGCCCGACACGCTGCTGCCCGGCGTCAAGATCAACACCTCGGCCACCGACTTCGCCCCGATCGCCCAGTTGCAGATGCAGCGCTTCAAGGGTCAGAAATGGGAACTGTTCGGCGACATCATTTCCGGCGACGTGCCTTCCGAGTAACATTGCACTGCGGAAACAAAATCAACCGGCCTCCGCGACTTCAGTCGCGGGGGCTTTTTGTTGACGCCCGGTGCCGATGGTATTGAATACGCTCCAACAAAGACTCCAGGTGGGGAAACCATGACTGCCGTACGTCCGTCCCTGACGGCGCTCTTGTCCGCATTTGCCCTGATCATGACGTGTTGCGACGGCGCACTGGCCCAGAAGGCCTATGACCCCGGCGTCAGCGACACCGAGATCAAGATCGGCAACACCATGCCGTACTCGGGACCTGCTTCGGCCTTTGGCGTGATCGGCAAGGCCGAAGCGGCCTATTTCAGGATGATCAACGATGCCGGCGGCATCCACGGCCGCAAGATCAAATTCATCTCCTATGACGATGGCTACTCACCGGCCAAGACGGTGGAGCAGACGCGCAAGCTGGTCGAGGACGACCAGGTCCTGCTGGTGTTCGGCTCGGTCGGCACCGGAAGCAACGCGGCGGTCCGGAAATACATGAACGAGAAGCAGGTGCCCCAGTTGTTCATCGCATCCGGCGCCTCCAAGTGGAACGACCCGAAGAACTATCCATGGACCATGGGTTGGCAGCCGTCCTACCAGGACGAGGCGAGGGTCTACGCAAAATACATCATGAAGCACAAGGCCGACGCCAAGGTCGGCGTGCTCTACCAGAATGACGATTTCGGCAAGGACTACATCAAGGGCCTGAAGGACGCGTTCGGCGACAAGGCGTCGATGATCGTGGCCGAGGAGGCCTACGATACGTCGGAGCCGACCATCGACAGCCACATCGTCAAGCTGAAAGCCGCCGGCGCCGACACTTTCATCAGCATCACGTCGCCGAAATTCGCGGCGCAGGCGATCAAGAAGGCCGCCGAGATCGCGTGGACGCCGTTGCAGATCGTCACCAACGTCTCGGCCTCGGTCGGCGGCGTGATGCAGCCCGCCGGCTTCGAAAATTCGCAGGGCATCCTGTCGGCGTCCTATCTCAAGGACGGCGCCGATCCGCAGTGGGACAAGGATCCCAGCATGGAGAAATTCCTTACCTTCCTTAAGAAGGACTATCCCGACGCCAACAAGCTCGACGGCGCCAACGCCTACGGCTATGCCGCCGCGCAAACCCTGGTGAAGGTGCTCGAGATGTGCGGCGACGATCTCACCCGCGCCAATGTCATGAAGCAGGCCGCGAGCCTGAAGGACTTTGTCCCGGACACACTGCTGCCCGGCATCAGCATCAACACCTCGCCCACCGACTTCGCACCGATCAAGCAACTGCGCTTGATGCGCTTCAAGGGCGAGAAGTGGGAGCTGTTCGGCGACATCATTTCGAGCAATCTCAGCAACTGATCGTCGCGGATCGTCGTCAGATCCGCACGCTCAACTCAACAGCGTCGCGCGAAACAACCGCAATCTGTGCGGATGTCTCGCACCGATCCCGTGAGCGCGACTAAAGACGCAGCCTCCGTGGCACCGCCGCGGGGGCTTTTCGTTGAGACGTCCCGGGTAAGATGATAGTTTGCACGGATAACAATGAGCCCTCGAAACAGGGGGGCCGCGACACATCATCTGCTATCAGGGAGAGAAACCGCATGTCTGCAACACGACATCTGGCGGCATTTGCCGTTGCGCTCGCGCTCGTCTCCGCATCCTGCAGCACAGCGCTGGCCCAGAAGAAATACGACACCGGCGCGAGCGATACCGAGATCAAGATCGGCAATATCATGCCCTACAGCGGCCCTGCGTCCGCCTATGGCGTGATCGGCAAGACCGAGGAGGCCTATTTCCGCAAGATCAACGCCGAAGGCGGCATCAATGGCCGCAAGATCACCTTCATCAGCTATGACGACGCCTACACGCCGCCGAAAACCGTCGAGCAGGCGCGCAAGCTGGTCGAAAGCGACGAGGTGCTGCTGATCTTCAATCCGCTCGGCACGCCGCCGAACTCGGCGATCCAGAAATACATGAACACCAAGAAGGTGCCGCAGCTGTTCGTCGCCACCGGCGCCACCAAATGGAACGATCCGAAGGAGTTTCCCTGGACCATGGGCTGGCAGCCCAACTACCAGAGCGAGACCCAGATCTACGCCAAGTACATCCTGAAGAACCATCCGAACGCCAAGATCGCCGTGCTCTACCAGAACGACGATTACGGCAAGGACTACCTGAAGGGCTTCAAGGACGGGCTCGGTGCCAAGGCGGCGTCGCTGATCGTCGCGGAAGACACCTACGAGGTCACCGAGCCGACCATCGACTCGCATATCGTGACATTGAAGGCTTCGGGCGCCGACGTCTTCATGAACATCACCACGCCGAAATTCGCCGCGCAGGCAATCAAGAAGAACGCCGAGCTCGGCTGGAAGCCGCTGCACTTCCTCAACAACGTCTCGGCCTCGATCGGCAGCGTGATTGCGCCCGCCGGCAAGGAGAACGCCCAGGGCATCATCTCCTCGGCCTATCTGAAGGATCCGACCGATCCGCAGTGGACGACCGATCCCGCGATGATCGCCTGGAACAAGTTCCTCGACCAATACTATCCGGACGCCAACCGCGCCGATGCCTCGGTGATGTATGCCTACACCGTGGCGCAGGGACTGGTGCATGTGCTGAAGGCCTGCGGCGATAATCTGACGCGCGCCAACATCATGAAGCAGGCGGCGAGCATCCAGAACCTAGAGCTCGGCGGCCTGTTGCCCGGCATCAAGGTCAACACCTCGGCGACCGATTTCGCCCCGCTCTCGCAATTGCAGCTGGAGCGCTTCAAGGGCGAGACCTGGGAGCGCTTTGGCGACATCCTGAGCAGCGACGTCGGCGGTTGATGCGGTTACGAGCAAGTCCGATCGACCAACAGCGCGGCCCCTGCGGCAATGTCGCAAGAGCCCGTCGTTGAGGCGGTCGGGACAGAATGATATTGCTAGCGAACAACAACAGAGCCTTCGAAACAGGGGGCCACGACACATCAGTCTGACAACAGGGAGAGAGACGTTAATGTCCGCACCTCGACATCTGGCGGTCCTTGCGGCCGCGCTTGCGCTCGCCGCAGCTTCAAGCGGTTCGGCGCTTGCCCAGAAGAAATACGACACCGGCGCCAGCGACACCGAGATCAAGATCGGCAACATCATGCCTTACAGCGGACCCGCATCCGCTTACGGCATCATCGGCCGCACCGAGGCCGCCTATTTCAAGAAGATCAACGACGCCGGCGGCATCAACGGCCGCAAAATCAACTTCATCTCCTACGACGACGCCTACTCGCCGCCGAAGGCCGTGGAGCAGGCCCGCAAGCTGGTCGAGAGCGACGAGGTGCTGCTGATCTTCAACTCGCTCGGGACGCCGTCGAACTCGGCGATCCAGAAATACATGAACTCCAAGAAGGTGCCGCAGCTGTTCGTCGCCACCGGCGCCACCAAGTGGAACGATCCGAAGGAGTTTCCGTGGACCATGGGCTGGCAGCCCAACTACCAGAGCGAGACCCAGATCTACGCAAAATACATCTTGAAGAACATGCCGAACGCCAAGATCGCCGTGCTCTACCAGAACGACGATTACGGCAAGGACTATCTCAAGGGTCTGAAGGATGGTCTCGGCCAGAAGGCCGCCAGCATGATCGTCGCCGAGGACAGTTTCGAGACCTCGGAGCCGAGCATCGACAATCACATCGTCAAGCTCAAAGCCAGCAACGCTGACGTCTTCGTCGACATCGCAACGCCGAAATTCGCCGCCCAGGCGATCAAGAAGGTCGCCGAGCTCGGCTGGAAGCCGACCCACTTCCTCAACAACGTGTCGGCATCGGTCGGCAGCGTGATCAAGCCGGCAGGCTACGACAACGCGCAGGGCATCATCTCCGCCGCCTACCTGAAGGACGCCTCCGACAAGCAATGGGACAATGATCCCGGCATGAAGGAATTCTACGCCTTCATGGCCAAGGACTTCCCGGAAGGCGACAAGCTCGACGGCGGCACCGTGACCGGCTACGGCGTGGCGCAGACCCTGGTCCAGGTGCTGAAGCAGTGCGGCGACAACCTCACGCGCGAGAACATCATGAAGCAGGCGGCGAACTTGCAGGACTTCCGCACCGAGGTGCTGCTGCCCGGCATCAAGATCAACACCGCGCCGAACGATTTCGCGCCGATCAGCCAGTTGCAGCTGATGAAGTTCAAGGGCGAGAAATGGGAACTGTTCGGTGACGTCATCAGCGCCGACGTCGGCGGCTGATTTTCCATCAACGGACGAAACTGAATGGCCTCCTGCGATACCGTCGCAGGAGGCTTTTTCATTAGCCATTGCGCCGGCTCCCGGGGCGATGCCGCTTACACTTTGCCCGGCAATGCGCTAGGAAAACCGGCAATCATCCGAAACGAAACCGACGCCCTGGCGCGGGAACAACAAGGAGTTTTCGGGACATGACGATGCCGATCCGACACCGTATCGCAACCGCCCTGCTCGGCCTCACCGTCGCTGTCGCGACCGGGCATGCCGCATGGGCGCAGAAGAAGTACGACACCGGCGCCAGCGATACCGAGATCAAGATCGGCAACATCGTCCCCTATAGCGGCCCGGCGTCGGCCTATGGCGTGGTCGGCAAGGCCATGGGCGCGGTGTTCAAGAAGGTCAACGACGACGGCGGCATCAACGGCCGCAAGATCAATTTCATTTCCTACGACGACGCCTATTCGCCGCCAAAGGCGGTGGAGCAGGCGCGCAAGCTGGTCGAGAGCGACGAGGTGCTGTTCCTGTTCGGCACGCTCGGCACCGCCTCCAACACCGCGATCCAGAAGTATCTCAACGCCAAGAAGGTGCCGCAGCTGTTCGTCGCCACCGGCGCCACCAAGTGGAACGACCCGAAGGCCTTCCCGTGGACCATGGGCTGGCTGCCGAGCTACCAGAGCGAGTCGCGGATCTACGCGAAGTATCTGCTCAAGGAGAAGCCCACGGCCAAGGTCGCGGTGCTCTACCAGAACGACGACATGGGCAAGGACTATCTCAAGGGCCTGGAAGACGGCTTCGCCGGCAATCCGGCTGGAATCGTCGCCAAGGAGAGCTACGAGGTCGCCGAACCCACCATCGATTCCCATGTGGTGCGGCTGAAATCCGCCAATCCCGACGTCATCATCTTCTTCACCACGCCGAAATTCGGCGCCCAGGCGATCAAGAAGCTCGGCGAGATGAACTGGAAGCCGGTGACGATCGTCTCCAACGTCTCGGCCTCCACCGCGACGGTGATGCGTCCGGCCGGGCTCGACAATGCGCAGGGCGTGATCTCGGCGGCCTACGCCAAGGACGCCAGCGATCCGCAGTGGAAGGACGATTCCGGCATGAAGGCGTTCGACGATCTGCTCGCCAAATATTTGCCCGACACCAACCGCGCCGATGCTTCGGCGATGACCGGCTACAACATGGCGACCACCATGGTCGAGGTGCTGCGCCGCTGCGGCGACGATCTCACCCGCGCCAACGTCATGAAGCAGGCGGCGAGCCTGAAGCAGTTCGCGCAAGGCGGCCTGCTGCCGGGCGTGACGCTCACCACCGGCCCTGCCGACTTCCAGCCGATCGAGCAGTTGCAGCTGATGCAGTTCAAGGGCGAGCGCTGGCAGTTGTTCGGCGACGTCATCAGCGGCGAGATCGCCGGCAACTGATCCGTCATACGGAGGCCCAGCCATGACCGACCGTCGTCCCTTCCTGCGTTCGATCTTCGATGCCGCGGTGGCGGCTGCGCATCCCGACGTCGTGCTCGCGGCGCGGCTGCGGCCGGTGCCGAAGGGACGGGTGATCTGCCTCGCCGCCGGCAAGGGCGCCGGCGCGATGGCGGCGGCGGCGGAACGGCACTATCTCGATACGCTCGGCCTCGAGCCACAGCGGCTGGTCGGCATCGCCACCACCCGCCACGGCCACGGCGTGCCGACCCGCCGCATCCAGGTGGTCGAGGCCGGCCACCCGGTGCCCGACGAGGCCGGCCTGCGCGCCGCCGACGATACGTTGCGGCTGGCGGCGGAAGCGACGCCCGACGACCTGCTGCTGGTGCTCTTGACCGGGGGGGGCTCGGCGAACTGGATCGCGCCGGTCGAGGGCGTCAGCTTTGCCCAGAAGCAACAGGTCAACCGCGCGCTGCTGCGCTCCGGTGCGCCGATCGGCGAAATGAACATCGTCCGCAAGCATCTGTCGCGGATCAAGGGCGGACGGCTGGCGCGCGCCGGCCAGCACGCCGCCGAGATCGTCACCCTGGCGATCTCGGACGTGCCGCATGACGATCCCTCGGCGATCGCCTCGGGCCCGACGGTGCCGGATCCGACCACGCTGGCGGATGCCCGCGCGCTGGTCGCCAAGTACAATCTCTCGGTCGATGACGCGGTGCGCCGCGCGCTCGACGATCCCAGCAATGAGAGCTGCAAGCCCGGCGATCCCGCCTTTGCGCGCGCCACGTTCGAGCTGCTGGCAAAGCCGAAGGCCTCGATCGACGCCGCGGTGAAGGTCGCGCAGGACGCCGGCTACGAGACCATCGCGCTCGGCGCCGATCTCGAAGGCGAAGCCCGCGAGGTTGCGGCCGAGCATGCGCGGTTGGCGCTGAAGGCGCGCAGCGAAGGCAAGCGCGTCGCGATCGTCTCCGGCGGCGAGCTCACGGTGACGGTGCGCGGCAACGGCCGCGGCGGACCCAACCAGGAATATGCGCTGGCGCTCGCCGGCCTGCTCAAGGATACGCCCGACATCGCGGCGCTCGCCGCCGACACCGATGGCGCCGATGGCGGTGCCGGCAGCGCGACCGACCCCGCCGGCGCCATGATCGACCAGGCGACCTTCGCCAAGATGAAATCGATCGGCCTCGATCCGAAGGCCTATCTCGAGAACAACGACGCCACCGGCTTCTTCGCGCAGACCGGCGACCTGCTGCTGACCGGCCCGACGCTGACCAATGTGAATGATGTCAGGGTGATTTTGGTGGATTGAGGCGCCTTGTCATTCCGGGGCAGCCCGCAGGGCTGAGCCCGGAATCCATTCAGCCGCGAAGCTTGCGGCGCCATGGATTCCGGGCTCTCGCTTCGCGAGCCTCGGAATGACGAGCCCTCAAAACTCCTGCGCGAGCTTCGCCAGCATTTCCAGCAGCGCGGCGTGGTTGGCCGGGCCGAGCACCTCGATCAGCCGAGCCTCGTGCTTGTTGGCGACCAGCTTCTTGGCGCGCGCCAGCACGGCGCGGCCCTTGTCGGTGAGGACCAGGATGTGGGAGCGGCGGTCATTGGTGGAGCGCATCCGCGCGCAAAGGTCGCGGCTCTCCAGCGCGTCGAGCATCGCGACGAAATTCGGCCGGAGGATGCCGAGCGTGTTGGCGATCTCGGTCTGGTTGCGACCCGGGTTCTTGTCGAGCAGCAGCAGCACCGAGAACTGCGCCGGGGTCAGTTGCAGCGGCGCCACGCAGCGCAGGAAGTCCTCGAATACCTTGAGTTGCGCCCGCTTCAACGAATAGCCGAGCAAACCTGACAGTTCGCCCAATTGCAGCATGCTGTCGTCCCCGGCAGGATCGACCGGTTCCCGACGCGTGGCGCGCGGAGACCTGACGACATCGGAGGCGGTCTTGGAAACAGTCATCGCTCCAGGCTCGCAATCCCGGTACAAAAACCCCGCGGGACGCTCGGGGATCTTGAGATTATATCCAATAATTGTTATCCGCTATATCTAATATCGACGGCTATCAACAGCCGATATCGGCCGACCCGACCGGCACAGCCGGTTGCGACGGCCCGACGCTTAAGGGGGACGCTCAGCCTTGAACACAACGATCATGCTGTTCCTGCTGCAGGACGGCATCACCAATGGCGCGATCTACGCACTGCTTGGGCTGGCCCTGGTGCTGGTGTTCGCGGTGACGCGGGTGATCCTGATCCCGCAAGGCGAATTCGTGACCTATGGCGCGCTGAGCTACGCCATGCTGGCGACCGGCCAGGTGCCCGGCACCGTGCGGCTCGCGGTCGCGATGGGGCTCGTCGCCTTCGCCCTCGACCTGTTCTTCGCGCGCAAGGCGCTGCACGCCGGCAAGGTGATACGCTCGGCCGCGCTCAACATCGCCTTCCCGTTCGCGCTGCTTGGCCTGACCTATGCGCTGGTCGGCCCGAACACGCCGATCGCCGTCAACATCGCGCTGGCGCTGCTGATCGTGGCGGCGATCGGGCTGTTCCTCTACCGCATCGCGTTCCAGCCGATCGCGCACACCTCCGTGCTGGTGCTGTTGATCGCCTCGGTCGGCTGCCATCTGGCGCTACAGGGCCTCGGCCTGGTGTTCTTCGGTGCCGAAGGCCTGCGCGGCCCGGCGCTGTCGAACGCCGCGGTGACCGCGGGCCCGCTGCGTTTCACCGGCCAGAGCCTCGCGGTGTACGGCCTGACGGTCGGCTTCATCGCCGCCCTTTGGCTGTTCTTCGGCTACACCAGGACCGGCAAGGCGCTGCGCGCCACCGCGGTCAATCGGCTCGGCGCCCGCCTGGTCGGCATCCGCACCACGCTGTCGGGCCAGATCGCGTTCCTGCTCGCATCCGTGATCGGCGCGATCTCCGGCATCCTGATCGTGCCGATCACCACGCTCTATTACGACACCGGCTTCCTGATCGGCCTGAAGGGTTTCATCGCCGCCATCATCGGCGGCCTGGTCAGCTATCCCCTGACCGCGGTCGCGGCCATCGTGGTCGGCATCGTCGAGGCCTTCTCGTCGTTCTACGCCAGCAACTTCAAGGAAGTCATCGTGTTCACGCTGATCCTTCCCGTCCTGGTGCTGCGCTCGCTCGCAGCGCCCCAGGTCGAAGAAGAGAAGGATTGAGCGCGATGACGCAGCGGCTGCCTCTGATCATCTTCGCGCTCGCGATGGCGGTGATCCCGCTGCTCCCGGGCGTCCCGCCGTTCTGGATCGTGCTGCTCGACAATATCGGCCTCGCCGCGCTGGTGGCGATGGGGCTGGTGCTGCTCACCGGCGTCGGCGGCCTCACTTCGTTCGGACAGGCCGCGTTCTGCGGCTTCGGCGCCTACACCACGGCGGTGTTGACCACAGCCTATGGCGTCTCGCCCTGGCTGACCTTGCCGGCATCGCTTCTGGTCAGCGGCATCGCGGCGGTGCTGCTCGGCCTCGTCACGGTGCGGCTGTCGGGCCATTACCTGCCGCTCGGCACCATCGCCTGGGGCATCGGCCTGTTCTATCTGTTCAGCAAGCTGGAATTCCTCGGCCGCAATGACGGCATCTCGGGCATTCCGCCGCTCTCGATCGGCTCGTTCAAGATGCTGAGCCCGGATGCGATCTATTACGCGATCTGGGTCGCGGTGCTGCTCGCCGCGCTCTTGACCATGAACCTGCTGGATTCCCGCACCGGGCGCGCGATCCGCGCGCTGCGGCGCGGGCATGTCGCGGCGGAAGCGTTCGGCGTGCAGACGCCGCGCGCCAAACTGCTGGTGTTCATCTATGCCGCCGTTCTGGCCGGCCTGTCCGGCTGGCTCTATGCGCATTTCCAGCGCGCCGCAAACCCGACGCCGTTCGGCGCGCAGGCCGGCATCGAATATCTGTTCATCGCCGTGGTCGGCGGTGCCGGCTACGTCTGGGGCGGCGTGCTCGGCGCGGCCATCGTCGTGATCCTCAAGGAAGTGCTGCAAAGCTACCTGCCCTACATCTTCGGCGGCCAGAGCCAGCTCGAGACCATCGTGTTCGGCATCATGCTGGTGCTGCTGTTGCAGCTCGCGCCGCAGGGCGTCTGGCCCTGGCTGATGTCGCGGCTGCCGTTCAAGCCCGCGCGCAAGACGCCTGATACGTCGGTGAAGCTGGAGCATCCCGAGCGCGCTGCCGGCTCGTCGCCGGTGCTGCTGCATGTCGAGAAGGCACGGAAGCAGTTCGGCGGCGTGGTCGCCGTGAACGACGTCTCGTTCGACGTCAACGCCCGCGAGATCGTCGCGCTGATCGGCCCGAACGGCGCCGGCAAGAGCACCACCTTCAACCTGATCACCGGCGTGCTGGCCACGACCGGCGGCAAGGTCTCGGTGCTCGGCAGGGAAGTTGCCAACGCCCCGCCCCAGGAGGTGGTCAAGCTCGGCGTGTCCAGGACCTTCCAGCACGTCAAGCTGGTGCCCGACATGACCGTGCTCGAGAACGTCGCGATCGGCGCCCATCTGCGCGGCTCGTCCGGCGCGATCTCCAGCATGCTGCGGCTCGACCGCGCCGACGAAGCGAGGCTTTTGGCGGAGGCCGCGCGGCAGATCGAACGCGTCGGCCTGTCCGACCAGATCGACCAGCTCGCGGGTTCGCTGTCGCTCGGCCAGCAGCGCATCGTCGAGATCGCGCGCGCGCTGTGCGTCGATCCGATGCTGCTGCTGCTCGACGAGCCGGCCGCCGGCCTGCGCCACATGGAGAAGCAGCGGCTGGCTGCGCTGCTGCGGCAATTGCGCGACGGCGGCATGTCGGTGCTGCTGGTCGAGCACGACATGGGCTTCGTGATGGATCTCGCCGACCGCATCGTGGTGCTCGATTTCGGCACCAAGATCGCCGAGGGAACGCCGGCCGCGATCAAGCGCAATCCCGACGTGATCAAGGCCTATCTCGGAGCCGCCGCATGACTGCGCTGCTATCGGTCGCCGACGTCCACATTTCCTACGGCAAGGTCGAGGCGGTACGCGGCGTCTCGCTCGACGTCGCCGACAACGAGATCGTTACCATCATCGGCGCCAACGGCGCCGGCAAGACCACGCTGCTCAACGCCATGATGGGCGTGCTGCCGCTAAAGGGCCGCACCAGCTTCGCTGGCGCCGACATGGCGCCGCTCGACATCGAGGACCGCGTCGCGAAGGGCTTGAGCCTGGTGCCCGAGCATCGCGAATTGTTCGGCACCATGAATGTCGAGGACAATCTCGAGCTCGGCGCGTTCCGGATCGCGAAGGCTGTCGCCGCGACCTCGCTGGAGCGGGTCTACACCCTGTTTCCGCGGCTCAAGGAGCGGCGCAAGCAGCTCGCCGGCACGCTGTCCGGCGGCGAGCAGCAGATGCTGGCGATGGGCCGCGCGCTGATGGGCGCGCCAAAACTCCTGATGCTGGACGAGCCGAGCCTCGGCCTCGCCCCGATCATCGTCGCCGACATCTTCCGCATCGTCGGCGAGCTCCGCGCAGCCGGGGTCTCGGTGCTGCTGGTCGAGCAGAATGCCCAGGCCGCACTCCAGATCGCCGACCGCGCCTATGTGATGGAGCTCGGCGAATTCGTGCTGTCGGGCCCAGCCAAGGACATCGCCGCCAACAAGGGCGTCGCCGCGAGCTATCTCGGCTTCCAGCACGAGGGCGAGAGCGCGATTTAGGAACGCTGGTACGTACGCGGATGGATCGCCAAGCGCGCCAATGTGAGGGAGCTCCCGGCAGTAGGGTTCCCTCCCCCCTTGCGGGGGAGGGTTAGGGAGAGGGGTGTCACACGGCATGCTCTTGCCGTACGCGCTTCAACTACGCGCGACCGAGATTGCGCTAGCGACAATCCCATCGATCATCTTGCCCGCGGCTTACCCCTCTCCCCACCCCTCCCCCGCAAGGGGGGAGCCCGCGCAACTTGCCCACCTTGCGCAATTTCGGGTGAACGCCTCTCCTGCGGAGGCTAAGAAAAAAGCCGGTCTGCTTCGAGACCGGCTTCTTCGCTTCGTCCAAGCCCGTGACTGGCTCACATCGCCGGGACGTACTTCCCGTCCTTGACCGTCAGCAGGATACGCGAGCGGTCGTCGAGGCCGTAGCGGTCCTTTTCAGTCCAGTTGTAGACGCCCTGGCTCGCGACGATCTCCTTCTCGGAGATCAACGCCTGACGGATCGCCTCGCGGAATTCCGGCGTGCCGGGCTTGGCGGTCTTCAGCGCCGTTGGGATGATGCGGTTCAGCACCTGGAACGCGTCGTAGGAGTGGCCGGCGAACTGGCTGCGGCTGTTGGCGCCGTACTTGGCTTCATAGGCGGTGTTGAGCGCAAGGCCGGGCTTCTTGGTCAGCGCGCTGTCTGGCTGGGTCTCCGGCGACATCACCGGTCCCGCCGCCATGATGACGCCTTCAGCAGCAGCGCCCGCGATGCGGATGAAGTCCATCGTGGCTGCGCCGTGGGTCTGGTAGATCAGGCCCTTGTAACCGCGCTCGCGCAGCGCGGTTTGCGGCAGCGCGGCAGCGGTGCCCGAGGCGCCGATCAGGATGGCGTCCGGATTGGAGGCGACGAGCTTCAGCACCTGGCCGGCGACCGAGGTGTCGGGACGCGCGAAGCGCTCCTCGTCGGTCATGGTCAGGCCCATCGGTACGGCGTGGGCCTTGAAGTCGGTGACCCAGAGATCGCCATAGGAATCCGAGTAGCCGATATAGCCGACGGTCTTGATGTTGTGAGCCTTCATGTGCTCGTAGAGCGCCTTGGCCATGATCGACGCCGACTGCGGCAGGTCGACCGACCACTTGGCGCGGGCGTCGTTGATCGGGAACGGCGCCAGACCCAAATGCGGGATGCCGGCCTCGTTGGCCACCGTCGACACCGCGATCGTCGGCGGCGTGGTGCAGGAGCCCATGATGATGTCGGCCTTGGACTCGGTGACGAAGCGCCGCGCATTGGTGGTCGCGGCCGTCGGATCGCCGCCGTCATCGAGCACGATCAGCTTCAGCGGCACGCCGCCGATCTCCTTCGGCACGAAATCGAGCGCGTTGCGCTCGGGGATGCCGAGCGCCGCGGCCGGCCCCGTGGTCGAGATCGAAATGCCGATGGTGATCTCATTGGTCTGCGCCTGCGCGGACATGCCCGGCAGCGCGAAAGCTGCTGCGAGCACCGCGGCGGCGAGAGTGGCCTTCCTCATTCATTCCTCCCTGCGGATATGTTTTTTGGGTTTAAACCGGTTTCGCGGGCCAATTCAGCCCCTTCTTTAGAGCATGATCCGGAAAAGTGGAAACCGGTTTTCCAGGAGAGTCATGCTCCAAAAGTCGAGTCACGAAGGGCGGCACGTCAGCCCTTCATGAACAAGTTCAGCCGCTCATGAAGCGGTCGATGATCTCCTGCGGAAATGGCGACGATTTCAGCCTGTCCGGATCGTCCGGATGGCGGCCGACCAGCACCCTGGTCTCGAAGGCCTCGATCGCAAGCTGCTCGCCCTTGAACACGCGGTGCACCACCTCGAAGCTCGAGCGCTTGATGCTCTCGATCCGGGTCTCGATGGTAATCCAGTCGCCATGGGTCGACGGGATGTGGAATTTCGCCCTTGTGTCGACCATGGGAATGCCGACCAGGCCGTATTTGTGGACCAGGTCCTGCTTCGAGCAGCCGGCGGCCTCGAACATGATCGAAGTCGAGTCGTCGAACATCGCGAAGTAGCGCGGGTAATAGACGATGTTGGCAGGGTCGCAATCGCCCCACTGGATCTGCACGTCGCGCCGGTGGATGAACATGGTCTATCCCTCGATTAATCGTGATCGATCCGGAACGGCGTTTCGCGCCGTTCCGGATCATGCGTCAGCGCGGGGCCATCCGGAGCGCGGCATCGAGCCGCACCACTTCGCCGTTCAGATAGGGATTGTCGATCATGTGCAGCGCCAGCGAAGCGAACTCGTCGGCCTGGCCGAGCCGGCGCGGGAACGGGATCGCGGCGGCGAGCGAGTCCTGGGCCTCCTGCGGTAGGCCGGCGAGCAAGGGCGTCATGAAAAGGCCGGGCGCGATCGTCAGCACGCGGATACCGAACTGCGCGAGCTCGCGCGCGATCGGCAAGGTCATCGCGACGATGCCGCCCTTGGACGCCGAATAGGCCGCCTGCCCGATCTGTCCGTCGTAGGCCGCGACCGAGGCGGTCGAGATCACGACGCCGCGCTCGCCGGTCGCCTGCGGCTCGAGCTTCGACATCTCGGCGGTGGCAAGCCGCAGCATGTTGAAGGAGCCGAGCAGATTGACCTTGATCACCTTGTCGAAGTCGGCCAGCGCCATCGGCCCTTCGCGGCCGATCACGCGTTTTGCCACGCCGATGCCGGCGCAGTTCACCAGCACGCGCGCCGGGCCATGCGCCTTGGCGGCGGCAGCGACCGCAGCCTCGGCGGCAGCGGCGTCGGCAACGTCGCAGACAACGGCAATGCCGCCGATCTCCGCCGCGACGCTCTCGGCGAGCTTGGCGTTGAGGTCGCAGACCGCGACCTTGGCACCCTGCGCGGCCAGCCGGCGCGCGGTCGCGGCACCCAATCCCGATGCACCGCCGGTGACGATGGCGGCCTGGTCCTTCAACTGCATGGCGTTCTCCTGTTCGAAACTAGACTGACGTGATCACCGATGCCGGCGGCACCGGCGCATAGAGCGCGTCGATGATGTCAGTGCGATGCTCCAGCACCGCGCGCTGGTTGATCGAGCCCTTGTCGGTGATCTCGCCGCGATCGATCGACAGCGGGCCGTCGAGCAGGATCGCCCGCGCGATCCGGTTCGACGAGCCGGTTGCGCTCGCAAGCACACGCGCGAAACGTTCACGGAAGGCGGCGCGCACCAGCGGATCATTGGCCGCGGCCATGACGTCGTTCGCGGCAAGCGCCGGATTGATCAGGCGGCAGCCATCGAGATCGAGGATCACGATCGCCGCGAGCTCGTCGCGGTTGATTCCCGCGATCACGACGTCGCGCACCAGCGGCGCGCAAGCGCCGACGAAGCGCGCCCGCAACGGGCCGACGCTGACCCAGGTGCCGCTCGCCAGCTTGAAATCCTCGGCGATGCGGCCGTCGAAATCGAACCCGGCATCGAGATTGGCGGGATCGGCGGGCTTCAGCGCATCGCCGAACTTGTAGAACCCCTCCTCGTCGAAGGCTTTCGCGGTCAGCTCGGGCTGCCGCCAGTAGCCCGGCGTCACGTTCGGCCCCTTGGCGCGGACCTCGAGCTTGCCGTTGTTGGGCACCAGCTTCGCGTCATTGCCTGACACCGGCAGGCCGACATGGCCGGAGCGGCTGGTATCGGGGCGCACCGACATGAAGAACGGCGAGGTCTCTGTGGCGCCGAGCCCGGTGAGCATCGGTACGCGATAGCCCTTCTCCTGCACCGCGAGCGCATCGAGGCTGTTCCAGACGAACGGCGACAGCGCCGCGCCCGAAAAGAACATCGCATGCAGCCGGTGGAAGAATTTCTCCCTCAAGGCCTCGTCGTCGCGCAGGTAGGGCAGCAGCGATTCATAGCCCTTCGGCACGTTGAAATAGACCGTCGGCGAGATCTCGCGCAGGTTTCGCACCGTCTCCTCGATGCCGCCGGGCACCGGCTTGCCGTCATCGAGATACATCGAGCCGCCATTGTAGAGCGTCAGCCCGACATTGTGATTGCCGCCGAAGGTATGATTCCACGGCAGCCAGTCGACGATCACGGGCGGCGCGTCCTTGAGGAACGCCAGCGTCTCGCGCAGCATGACCTGGTTGGCGCAGATCATGCGCTGGGTGTTGATGACGGCCTTGGGATTGCCGGTCGAGCCCGACGTGAGCAGGAATTTCGCGATCGTGTCCGGACCGACGGCGGCATGGATCGCGTCGAGGCGCGGATCCTCGGGCGTTGCCATCAGATCGGCGAGCGCCGTCACCGTGCGGCTGGGCACCGCCCCGCGGCTTGCCGCGATCTCGACGTCGGCCCCGACATTGGCGCGCAACGCGTCGGCGAACTTGTCGGCATCGTCGACGAAGACCAGGCCGGGTGTCAGAAGCTTGATGACGTAGCCGAGCTTGCCGTAGTCGCGCGATACCAGCGAATAGGCCGGCGACACCGGGCAGAACGGAATTCCGGCATACAACGCACCGAGCGCGATCAGTGCGTGATCGATCGAATTGCCCGACAGGATCACGATCGGCCGCTCGGCGGACAGCCCGCGCGCAAGCAATGACGAAGCGATCCGGCGCGTGGCGTCATACAATTGCGCGTAGGTGATCTGCCGCCAGCCGCCACCGGCCGCGCGCTCGGCCATGAACACGCGGTTCGGCTCAACCGCCGCCCAGTGATGCAGGCGGTCGGTCAGGCGAACCGGAAAATCGGCGAGCTTGAGTTTCGGGCGAAGATAGATCGTGCCGTCGTCGCGGCGCTCGACGGTGACGGCGGGATTGCCGAACGAGATCGGGCGTAGCGGGTGCGTAGCCGCGGTGGATGCAGACGGCGATGTGTCAGCCTTGGCGGTCATGTTGGCTTCACCTTGGCGGTCTTGCGATCCAGGAAAGCGCGGATCCGCTTCTTGGCTTCCTTGTCGCTCTGCGCCACCGTGGCCATCAGCGATTCCATCAAGAGGCCGGTCTGTGGATTGGCTTCCGCGATCATCGGCAGTGCCTGCAACACGGCGAAATTGGTCAGCGGCGCGTTGGCGGCGACGCGCTCGGCGAGATCGAGGGCCTTGGGCAGCGCACCATCGGCCTCGGTGAGATATTGCGAGAAGCCGTAGGCGGCGCCCTCGGTCGCCGAATAGACCCGGCCGGTCAGCATCATGTCGGCCATCCGCGGCACGCCGATCAGGCGCGGCAACCGCACCGATCCGCCGCCGCCGACGAAGATGCCGCGCTGGCCCTCGGGCAGCGCGAAATAGGCGGACGGCTCGGCGACCCGGATATGCGCCGCGCAGGCCAGCTCCAGCCCGCCGCCGATCACCGCGCCCTTCAGCGCGGCGATCACGGGCACCCGGCAATACTGGATGCGGTCGAACACCCGGTGCCACATCTGGGAATGCACCAGGCCCTCGGTAGCATCGCGTTCGGTGAGTTCGGAAAGATCGAGGCCGGACGAGAAATGATCGCCGACGCCGTGGATGACGACCGCGCCGACGTCCTCAGGGATCGCCGCAAAGCAATCCCGCAGCGCCAGGATGATGCCGTCATTCAGCGCATTGCGCTTGGCGGGCCGATTGAGCCCGACCGTCAGCACCGCCCCCTGCGTCTCGATCCTGAGCAGCGAGGCGTCGCCCGTGTCGGCAGCGTTTCCCATGGCGTTATTGTTTCCTGTTCAGAATAGTTATGTTTTATAACTATCATGGCAGGAGTCAAGGCGGGGGGCCTTCCCACACGATTGTCGTCCTGGCGAAAGCCAGGACCCATAACCACCGTATTTGATGATGAACGGAATCGTGGCCCCAGCGTCGCGCACAATCGAGATTCGGGGTAATGGGTCCTGGCTTTCGCCAGGACGACGCGGGATGTGTTGCACCGACGGTGACCGATGCCCCCGCATTTTTGCGCCGTGAACCGTCCGAGCTTGCTCTTCATCTCGTGTGGGCGCGATGCGCCCTGCCTGAAGCCTCACAACACCTGATGCACGTCGATCACGACGCGGTCGGCGTGGCGGGCGGCGGAGCCGATGAAGATGTGCTCCATCAGCCAGCGGTACTTCTCGGCGCCGGTCTCGAATTTCGGCACGGTGCGGAAATAGATCAGCTTGGGGTCGACCGGCTCGCCACGCTTGAGCTTCTCGAGCAGCTCGACCGGACCGAAGCGGATGCCCTTGTTCTCGACATAGACCACCGCGCCGTCGTCGGTTTCGAAAGCATATTTTGCTTCCAGGTCGATCAGCTCGTTGGGCCGGATGATCTGGAAGTCGGCGCCGAACGGCAACACCTTGCCGTTGATCCCCTCGCCTTTCACCTCGCCGCCGATGATCGGAATGATGCGGCGGACGCCGGTGCCGATATCGCCGGCGGATGTCACCTCGGCGATCCGGGCGGTGATGGTGAAGACGTATCTGGTCTGGAGTTCGGGATTCATAGGGAACCTATCTATTGAGGCATGATCCCTTTCGGAAAACCGGACCCCACTTTTCCGGGATCATGCCTAGCCTATCATGCGCTGCGGCAGCCAGGTCGCGAGCAGCGGGAACAGGATCAGGATCACCAGCCGGATCAGGTCGGTGATCACGAAAGGCAGCACGCCGACGAAAATCGTCGACATGTTGACGTCCTTGATCACGCTCTTGATCACGAACACGTTCATGCCGACCGGCGGATGGATCAGGCCGAGCTCGACCGTCATGACGATGATGATGCCGAACCAGATCGGATCGAAGCCGAGCGCGGTGACCACCGGGAACACGATCGGCACGGTGAGGATCACCATCGCCATCGCGTCCATCAGGCAGCCGAGCACCAGATACATCAGGAGGATCAGCGCCAGCACGCCATAGGGTCCGATCCCGAGACCGGTGAGGAACTCGGTCACGTTCTGCGGCGTCTGGGTGATGGTGAGGAAATAGCCGAAGCAGAGCGCACCGATCAGCACGGTGAAGACCGCCGCGGCGGTGCGGGTCGCCTGCAACAGCGATTGCAGGATGCCGTCCCTGGTCAGCTTGCCCCTGAGGATTCCGATGATGAACGCGCCGACCGCACCGACCGCGCCGGCTTCGGTCGGCACGAAGAAGCCGCCATAGAGGCCGCCGATCACGAACAGGAACAGCAGCAGCGGCGACCAGACGTCGCGCATCGCGACAAGACGCTCATGCCACGACGCCTTCTTTCCCGCCGGCAGGAAACCGGGCCGGGTGACACCGATGATGCCGATCGTGATCATGTGCATCAGGATCGCGAGCAGTCCGGGGATCACGCCGGCGATGAACAGCTTGCCGATGTCCTGCTGGGTGATGATGCCATAGACCGCCAGCACCGTGGACGGCGGCAGCATCGCGCCGAGCGTGCCGCCGACCGCGATCACGCCGGTCGAGAACGACTGCGGGTAGCCGAAGCGGCGCATCTCGGGATAGGCCACCGCCGAGAAGGTCGCAGCCGTTGCGACCGACGAGCCCGAGATCGCGGCGAACCCGCCGCAGGCCGCGATGGTCGCGATGCCGAGCCCGCCCTTCCAATGGCCGACGAAGGTATTGGCGGCCCGGAACAGCTCGCGGCTGATGCCGGAGACGGAGACGAAGGCGCCCATCAGCAGGAACATCGGGATCACGCCGAACGAATAATCCGTCACCGTGCGCATCGTGGTCTGGCCGACCAGTTTCAGCGCCGGCGCGAAGCCGGTGAGATAGCCGAAGCCTGTGATGCCGACGAGGCCCATTGCCATACCGACAGGCACACGCAACAGCATCAGCGCGAACAGGCAGACGAAGCCGATGACGGCGACGGCCTCGGGACTCAGATCAAGACTCATGGTTTCAGACTCATGGCCGTCTACTCCGCGGTCTTGATCTTGGCATCGTGGATATCCTCCGGATGGAAGATCAGGCGGTAGGTGCGGATCGCGATCAGCAGCACGGCGGAGACGTCGCCGATCCACGACACCAGGAAGAACGGCCAGACCGGCACGCCGAGATCCATGGTGACGATGTGGCTGCTCCTGGTGTCGATCACCTTGTCGACCAGCGTGTAGGTCTGCACGCTCACCACGAACAGCAGCACCAGGGTGGCGAAGATGTCGATCCAGCGCTGGTAGCGCGGCGAGGCGTTGGCCCAGACCAGATCGACCGTGATGTGGGTGCCGCGATAGCTGGTCGCCGCGATGCCCCAGAAGATCAGGATGCCGAGCAGGAACTGGCCGAAATTGTAGTAGTCCGGGATCGTCACCGCGAAGAATTTGCGCATGAACACCGCAACGAAGGTGTTGAGCGCGACGACGCCGACGAAGAACGCCGCCACCCATTCGATCGAATCGATGAAGCGGTCCATCACATTCTTGCGCACCGGCTCGGGCGGACCGGTGATCGCACCGTCTTGGGAGATTTCGGTGGTTGCAGCCATGGCTCGAGATCCTACCCCCACGTCATGGCCGGGCTCGTCCCGGCCATCCACGTCTTCGTTCCGTTGAGCAGTAAGGCGTGGATGCCCGGGTCAAGCCAGGGCATGACGACCGCATTTGCCTCGGCAGTTCGCCTAGAGCCCCGCCCCGTACTTCTTCAGCGTGGCCTGTAGATCGGCGTCGATCTTCTCGGCATCGCCGCCGGCCTTCTTCACCGCCTCGGCCCAACTGTCGTGCAGCGGCTTGACCGCCTTCTTCCATTCGGCGAGCTGCTCCGGCGTCAGCGGATAGACCTCATGGCCCGGCAGCGCCTTCATCTTGGTGCGGCCGTTGGCTTCGAAGTCGGTCCAGGGATCGGTGACCTTGGAGGCCCATTCCGGCGAGCAGTGATCGTCGATCACCTTCTTCTGGGCATCCGACATCGAATTGTATTTGGCGAGGTTCATGTTGTAGGTGAACACCGTCGTGTAGAGCGGCACGTCCATGTGGTACTTCACCACCTTGTCGATGCCGAACAGGAAGATCGAGCCCCATGGGAAGGTGATCTCGTCGGCCACGCCGCGCTCGATCGCGTCGCGCGATTCCGGCGCGGAGGCCTGCACATTGGTGCCGCCGAACATCTTCACCATCTCGCCGATCGTGCTCTGCGCCGGGCGCACCTTGACCCCGCTGAGATCGCTCGGCAGCACGATCTTCTTCTTGCCGTGCAGCGCGCCCGGATCATGGATGAAGGCGAAGCAGAGCTTGGTGTCCTTCATCTCGGTCGGCGCATATTTGTGATACCACTCGTTCAGCGCCAACGTGCCCTTCTTGCCGTCCGAGAACACGAACGGCAGCTGGCCGGCGGCCGCGATCGGGAAACGGCCGGGCTGATAGCCCGGATTGACGTAGGTGACGTCGGCAATGCCGTCGCGCGCCATGTCGTAGTGGTCGAATGCCTTGCCGAGCTGTTCGGACGGAAACACGGTGACCTTGATGGTGCCGCCCGATGCCTTCTCGATATCGGCGGCCCAGGCCTGCGTCGCCGGCACCAGCGGATGCGCCGGCGGCACCCACAGCGACACCTTGAGATTGACGGTCTTGTCCTGCGCCAGCGCAGGTCCAATGGCGGGACCCGCGGCCGGTATGACGGCGGCTGCCATCAGCAGCGCCAGCACTGTTTTCCTCATCACGCCTCCTCCTCTCCATGACGGCGGGCTTCGTGCCCGGTCTCGTTACTTAACATGTTATCTATTTTGCCCGCATATTCAAGACGGAATATGCGAGGCGGACGCCTGGTCGCACCCGGGTCCACCGCCATCTTGCGCTGCGGCGAAGCCATCTCCCGCGGCAGATCGATCTTGCCAAACCTGTTATATGATATAGTTGCCATGGCAAGTTGACGGTGACCGCCCGGCGCGGGCGCCCGACTCAAAGCCTATCCGATCGGGAGGAGCAGGTATTGCGGACAAAAGTAGCAATCATAGGCGCAGGTCCGGCCGGACTGTTGCTTGGGCAACTACTTCATACTTTCGGCGTAGAYAACGTCATTCTCGAACGGCAGACCCCGGAATACGTGCTGGGGCGGATTCGCGCCGGCCTGCTCGAGGAGGGCACGGTGTCGCTGCTCGAGAGCGTCGGCGCCGCCACCCGGCTGCACCAGGAGGGCCTGGTCCATCACGGCGTCGAGCTGGCCTTTGGCGGCGCGCGGCACCGCATCGACATGCACGCGGCGACCGGCAAGACCGTGACCATCTACGGCCAGACCGAGGTCACGCTCGACCTGATGAATGCCCGCAAGGCAGCCGGCCTGACCACGGTCTACTCCGCCGCCGACGTCAAGCCGCACGATTTCGACACCGATCATCCGCGCGTCACCTATGTCAGGGACGGCACCAGCCACGAGATCACCTGCGATTTCATCGCCGGCTGCGACGGTTTCCACGGCATCAGCCGGGCCAGCGTGCCGGCCTCGGCGATCACCAGCTACGAGCGGGTGTACCCGTTCGGCTGGCTCGGCATCCTCTCGGAGACGCCGCCGGTCTCGCCGGAATTGATCTACAACAACCACGAACGCGGCTTTGCGCTGTGCACGATGCGCTCGACCCATCGCAGCCGCTATTACGTGCAGTGCCCGCTCGACGATCATGTCGATCAGTGGTCGGACGAGCGGTTCTGGGATGAATTGAAGCGCCGCCTCGACCAGAAGGCCGCCGACGAGATCGTCACCGGCCCCTCGATCGAGAAGAGCATCGCGCCGCTGCGCAGCTTCGTCGCCGAACCGATGCGCTTCGGCCGGATGTTCCTGGCCGGCGACGCCTCGCACATCGTGCCGCCCACCGGTGCCAAGGGCCTCAACCTGGCGGCCAGCGACGTGCATTATTTGTCGCAGGCCCTGCGCGAGTACTACGACGAGAAGTCATCCGCGGGGCTCGACGGCTATTCCGCCAAGGCGCTGGCGCGGGTCTGGAAGGCGGTGCGCTTCTCCTGGTGGATGACCTCGATGCTGCACAGATTCCCCGACGAGGGCGAATTCGCCGCGCGCATCCAGATCGCCGAGCTCGACTACCTCGTCAGCTCGAAGGCGGCCTCGACCTCGCTGTCGGAGAATTATGTGGGGCTGCCGTTCTAGGTCGCTGTCTCTCTCGTCGAGCAACCTCGCCGTTGCGCCCCAGCCGCCATACCCCGCGCATGCGGGGTATCCAGTGCGCCGCGTGTTCTCGATTCCTGCCGCGCTCTCTGGAATACTGGATCGCCCGGTCAAAAGCCGGGCGATGACAGCGGGAGATGCGACAACAGCCTTGCCGCGTTCAAACGCCCACGCAAATCCCGTTTAAAACTTTGTAGGCGGTGAAACCGTCGTCGACATCGCGTTCAATGGCGCCAACGCAAACGCTACACGCGAGCTTCAGATGACCACCGATACTCACATCGCGCCCGACATTCCCCAAGACGTCCCAGAAGGCTTCGAGCCGCTGTTCCGCAAGAGCCCGCTCACCGAGCCATGGGAGCCGCTTTACCAGAGGAAGACCGAGCGCTCCGTCATCATCGGCCTGCGGCTGGCGCGGCCGCACACCAACGGCCGCGGCCTGATCCATGGCGGGTTGATCGCGGCACTCTCCGACAACGCAATGGGCTATAGCTGCGGCCAGGCGACCGGCTGGACCACCTCATATGTGACGATCTCGCTCACGGTCGATTTCGTCGGCACCGCCAATGTCGGGCAATGGCTTTCGATCGAGAGCGATGTGATCAAGACCGGCAGCACGATCTGCTTCGCACAGAGCCTGATCAAGGCCGACGGCGTGACGATCGCGCGCGCCAGCGGCACGTTCCGCGTGGTGCCGAAGAAGGCGCCGGTGAGCCAAGCGCCTTCGAGCCGAGCTAGCTGAAATGCCAGTCGGTGATCTCGGTGACGAGATCGATGAAGGTCCGCACCTTCGCCGACAACAGCCGGGACGTCGGATAGACCACATGGATCGGCACCGGCGGCTGCTCGAACGCGGCGAGCACGATTCGGAGCCGCTTCGCTTTCAGCGATTCGGCCGCCTGATAGGCCATCACCCGGGTCAATCCGCCGTCCTGCTCGGCATACTGGATGGCAGCATCCGAACTGTTGCTGGTGAAACGGGGCGTCGGGGTGATGCGGATCTCCTGGCCGTCTTCCATGAAGCGCCAGTCCGGGGTCGCGGTCATGGCGCCAAACTGGATGGTGTCGTGGGAGGCCAAGTCGGCCGGCCGCTTCGGCTCGCCGCGGCGCTTGAGATAGCCATGCGACGCCACCACGATGCGGCGCATCTGGCCGACATGCCGCGCCACCAGGGTCGAATCCGGCAGGTGCCCGAGCCTGACCGCGAGGTCGACGCCGTCCTCGACGAGGTTGATGCGGCGATCCGATAGCCGCAGGTCGACACCGACATCGGGATAGCGCTTGAGATAGGCGGAGACGACCGGGCTGACATGCAGCCGTCCGAAACCGAACGGCGCCGAGATCGCCAGCCGGCCCTCGGGACGGGTGCGCTCGCTCTCCACCGCGTCCTCGGCCTCCTCGACATCGGCGAGGATCCGCCGCGCCCGCTCCAGATAGCGCGCGCCGGCATCGGTCAGCGTCACCTGCCGGGTGGTCCGCTGCAACAGCCGCGCCCCGAGCCGCTCCTCCAGCGCCGCGATCAGCCGGGTGATGCCCGATGGCGACAGGCCGAGCTTGCGGGCGGCGGGGGCGAACCCTTGCAGGTCGGCCACCGCGACAAAGGCCTGCATGGCGTCGATCCGGTCCATGGCACTATTGCATATTCGGCAACAGTGAAGTGTCAATTCACAAGATTGCCTGCGAACCGGAAATACCCATGTTGCGGTGTGAGGACGGCCCCTTTGTCGCCGGTGGCGGGAGGCTCAGATGTCAGAGGTTCGCAGCTATTCGAGCGATGTCGGGTTCACCCCTGCGGTGAAGGAAATCCAGACCCGCAAGGGTTCGCGCGCAACCTATGCCGAAGTCGAGGCCCATGGCGGCTGGCAGACCGAGGTCGACGAGAACCTCGCGGCCTTCCTCGCCAACACCAACAGCTTCTATCTCGCGACCGCCTCTGCGGAGGGACAGCCCTACATCCAGCATCGTGGCGGACCGAAGGGGTTCGTCAAGGTGCTCGACAAGCACACCATCGCGTTCGCCGATTACAGCGGCAACCGGCAGTTCATCWCCCARGGCAAYCTCTCGGAGAAYCCGAARGCCTATATCTTCRTGATGAAYTAYGCGTAYCGGCAGCGSGTGAAGATCTGGGGCGAGGCGCGMGTGGTGGARGACGAYCCGGCSCTGAYSCGGKCGCTGATGCCGCARGGCTATCGCGCSCGGCCCGAGCAGGTGATCCTGTTCAAGGTCRYGGCSTGGGACACCAACTGCCCGCARCACATCCCGCAGAAGTTCGAYGCMGCYGATGTSKCCACCGCSCTCRSCTCGCGCGAYCAGCGCATCGCCGAGCTGGAGGCGGAGCTSGCCGCATTGAAGGGCSAGCCYGCWCCTGTYGYGCCGRCYTAAGCSGCCKSCTGCTGCARCGGSKCCCAGGCGAATTCSGGATAATATTGCTGCATCATCCGGCCGACATAGGCSGTGAGATTGTCGAACTTCYCGGTGCGYTCGCGCAGCGGCGAATCGAAGAACGGCGTCARGATTCCCGCCARCGCGCCGAAYGCCGTGGCGTCAGTCCCGCACGGSGCATTGCCCATCAGATAGGGCTTGTCRCCGAGTTGCACCGACAGCGCGAACAGCGAACGCATGGCGACATCGACATCCTCGTCGGGWCCGTGACGGCCRAGCCCGCTCAASAGATAGTTCTCGGCMACCCGGAACTGGGCRTCCTCGCGCATCTTGTCGCGCATGTGRTCGGGCGCGCCGTCGAAGAAATGCGCCGGSCCCTTGGCGAAATTGGTGTCGTCGACCCAGCGCGCRCCGACCAGCGCCCAATAGAYRTGATGYTCGATCATGCGCTCRAAGGCCCAGGCYTGGGCGCGCGCCTGCARGCTGAGCGGCGCRTCGAAGTCGAAGCCGTATTTGCCCTCGATATGGGCGCGGATGAAKGTCGAGTCGGCGATCGTCTCGCCGTCGTCGGCGATGAACGGCAGCTGGCCCTTSGGTGAGGCCGGCGGCATCGCCTTTTCCTTGGTGTAGGCAAGCCCGGCCATCTTGAGCTGGACCTCGGTCTTGGTCACGAAGGGGCTGATTTCCGGCAGACCGAAGCCCGTGCCAAAGCCAAAAAGCGTAATCATATGAAGCTCCCGATCGCCTGTGGTCKTRAATTGAGGCTAGCCGCCCCCTGCTGCCAGCATGGTGTCAGCAGTAGTGGCATTCACTGTCGAGCGGGCCTGCGGGTGCGAGGCGGCGAACCGCCTCGCGARCCCGCTTGACCAGCCGCGMCCGCCCRTAGGACCAGACCGTGCCGATCGACTGGGCGACCAGMGCCACCAGGGCCCAGCGCAGATCGCCGGAGGTGGAGTAGACCGTGACCARTTGTTCCAGCGCAAAGCTGCGCGCYTGCCGGAAACCGAGTTCATCAAGATTCGTCATGGACAAATTCCCTTCACTTGAGGTGTTGTCCTGATATAGCCCCCACCTGCTGCCAACATGCTGTCAGCAGCAGTGACAGGGCGCGCGAAAAGCCGACGCGTTGCGACGCTGCGAGAACCGTCAAGACAGATGCAAGAGAGCGACCAAAGAGAACTGCCATGAGACGCGCCGACCGGCTGTTTCAGATCATCCAGGTGCTCCGCCGCACCCGTAAGCCCTTGACTGCGGACGCGATCGCAGCCGAGCTCGAGACATCGAAGCGGACCATCTATCGCGACATCGCGAGCCTGATCGAGCAGCGGGTGCCGATCCGCGGCGAGGCTGGCATGGGCTACATCCTCGAGAAGGGGTTCGACCTGCCGCCTTTGATGCTGACACCCGACGAGATCGAGGCCTGCGTGCTCGGCGCGCAATGGGTGGTCGGCCACGCCGATCCGGCTCTAGCGCGCGCGGCCGAGGATTTGATGGCCAAGATCGCCGAGACCGTGCCGGACCGGCTGCGGCCGTTCGTGCTGGAGCCGGCGAGCCGGGCCCGCTCCGCCTGGAACCGGGAGCCCGACCGCATCGACATGGTCAGGACCCGCAGCCAGATCCATGAAGGCAAGAAGATCACGCTGAGCTATCGCGACGAGCACGGCCGCGACTCTGAACGAACGGTCTGGCCGATCGCGGTCGGCTATCACGAAGCGGTACGGCTGCTCGCCGCCTGGTGTGAGCTGCGCAAGGATTTCCGGAGCTTCCGCACCGACCGCGTGGTGACGGCTGTCTATCACGACGAGAAATATCCGGAGCGGCGCGACCTGCTCAGGGCGCGCTGGCGGCGCAGCCTGGTGTGGGAAGCGCCGAGGGACACCTGATGGCCGACAGCGAAATCGAAGCAGCGGAGACAAGCCCCTGCCAGTCCTGCGGCGCCTGCTGTAGCTATTCGGAGAACTGGCCGCGCTTCACCATCGAGGACGACGCCGAGCTCGACCTGATCCCACCGCAATTCGTCAATGCGCGACAGTCGGGCATGCGTTGCGAGGGCGACCGCTGCTCGGCGCTGTCGGGCCGGATCGGGGAAGCGACGCGCTGCGAAATCTATGCGGTGCGGCCGGAGGTGTGCCGGACCTGCCAGCCGGGCGACGCGGAATGCGCGATGGCGCGGCGCCGGCACGGGCTGCCGCTCATCGCGAGCGCGCAGCCAATCTGACTGGACGTTACGCCGTGACCCTGTCGCTCACGTCCTCGTCGTCGAGTTCGTCATCGACAACGGGCGCGAAGGTCGACAGCGGCTTGGTCGACAGCGTGATCGGCTTGCGGGCGCCATGCGAAACGGCAGCGGCACGGACCGGCTCACGCGACAGCGCATAGAGCGTCGACCCGACACGGCCGCCGGAATTGACCAGCTCCCACTCGCTGCAACTCGACGCGATCGCCACCGCGAGCGTGTGCAGATGGCTGCGCCGGTAGCAGAACAGCGCCAGCATCGCCCGGACATCGGGCGCGACGTTGGCAACCAGCAGCGAAAGCCCGTTCGGATTGGCGCGGTACATCTGGCCGAGCAGGTCGTCCGCAACTGGGCAGGCATCGTTCTCGAAAGCGTCGCGGCTTGAAAACATTTGCAAATCCCCCTCAATCGGGAAGATGCCGCGCAATTCTCTAATGAAAGGTTAACCACGGCCTCCGGTCGCTTCCGAAGCCCCTTGCCCGTTGCACGCGAATCACATCCGCCCGCCGCGGGCGGATGGTCGGCTGTTCGCAATGCGGGAAGCGGCGTAGGCCGGCCGCTCAGTTCGCGGCCATGTAGATCGACAGCGCGAAGCCGGTGAGGTGGTGCAGCGCCTGGTCGACCCCGATCAGGGTCCAGAACCAGGGATGGCCGGATTCCAGGGTGACGCCGAAATGCGACGCGCAGATGCCTTTGCAGCGATCGACGATGATGTGGATCACGAAGTCGACGAACGCGACATACCAGAACCGCGGCGCCACCACCAGGATCAGCGCCAGCGCGACCGCGAGGTGGATCAGGCAATGCGCGAGCAACGGCATCGCCCAGCCGGTCTTCTGGTCCTTGCCGATCGCCATCCAGGCGTTCTGCAGCATGAAGTCGGCAATGATGTGCTTGGCCGTGAGAAGCAACATCCATCCCACCAGGGCACCAACCGACACCGACGATGACATGGCAGGAAACAACAAGCTGACGCCCTTTACTTCGATGAATGTGATTGCAAGAAATCCGGGTCAGGCCGTCAGCACAATTCCGCAAAACGAAGCGTGTCTCATTTATGACATCTCCGGCGGCGGAATGCACCTGCGGCTCCCTCGAAAATCACATCCCGGTTCTGGCGTCGATAGTGGCGATGGTCATGCGGCACCGCGGCACGGATCGATCGAAGTTAAGGTTACGGCAGGCCCGCCGGTTTGCATTCAACCCGGGGAGGTATATCGTCGGCCACATAGGAAATTTTCTTTCTTTTATAGTGATTTACGGTTTCGCCGGGCGGCGCCGATCCGGTTGCGGCGAAGTCCCGGACGGGTAATCAGCCATGAGTGCCGAAGCCCTCTCACCTTCGTCGATGCTGCCGCGGCCGCGTCCCCCGGTCGCCAAGAGCAACCGCGCACAGATCATCATCTTCACCCTGCTGACGCTGCTGCTGAGCGCGATTACCGTGGCTGGCGGCCGGGTCTGGCTGCGCAATTCCGAAACGCTGGTGTTCGCGGTCGGCGACGCCAAGGGCCCGGAGGCGAAATTCGCGGCCCGCCTCGCCACCGTGCTGAAGGCCAACTCGTCGCGGCTGCGGCTCAAGATTTCGCCGAACCCGGACAATGCCAAGGCGCTGGCGCAGTTCGACCGCCGCGACGCTTCGCTTGCGATCCTGCGCACTGACGCCAAGGTGCCGCCGCGCGCCCGCGCCATCGCGATCCTGGAGCATGACGTGGTGCTGGTGCTCAGCCCCGGCGGCAAGAAGATCAAGTCGCTGCCCGAGCTCAGGAAGAAGAAGATCGCGGTGGTCGGCGACGGCGAGAACAGCGTCAATTTCGTCCGCAGCGCGCTCGAGATATCCGACAGCCCGGATGCGGCGCAGCGAGTGCAGCAGGCACCGCCGAACACGCCGTTCGACAAATTGTTCGCCTCCGGCTTTGCCGCGGTGGTCGCGATCGAGCATGCCTCGAAGATCGTCAAGGACAAGACCTACGAGCAATATGCCAAGCGCACCGGCGGCTTCACGCTGAACGCGATCGACTCGGCCAAGGCGCTTGCGCGCAAATACCCGGCGATCTCGGAGGAGACCGTCGCGACCGGCATGCTGTCGGCCTCGCCTGTTATTCCCGACGACGACGTCGACACCATCGGGCTGGAATGGCTGCTGGTCGCGCAGTCCTCGATGTCCACCACGACGGCGGCCGAGCTCGCCCGCCTGGTCTACGAGAACAAGTCCGAGCTCGCGCTCAACGACGGCTTCGCCTCCAGGATCGAGCCGGCGCCGACCGACAAGGACGCCTTCATCGTCGCCCATCAGGGCGCCGCCGAATACATCAACGACGACACCAAATCGTTCATGGACCGCTACAGCGACGTGATGTATCTCGGCGCCGCCGCGCTCAGCATCATCGGCTCGATCTTCGCCGGGATCTACACCAAGATCACCCGCATCGCGCCGGAGAAGGCCAGCGAGCTGGCGGCGCGGATCCTCGACATCGGCGAACGCGTCGAGCACACCACCTGCGCCGATCATCTCGACGAATTGCAGGACGAGCTCGAGGCGATCCTGCGCGGCGCGGTGATCGGCCTGCGCGACGGCACCGTCTCCGGCGACGGGCTCGACACATTCAAGCTCGGCTACGAGCTGGTGCGCGACGAGATCGCGCTGCGCCGCGACCATCTCAAGCGCCACCCGGCGGCCCCGGACGATAATCTCGCGGTGGTGAAGAGCGCGAACGGCTGAGACCCAAGTCATTCGTTCGGCGTCGTCACCCGCGCATGCGGGTGATCCAGTATTCCCGAGGCGGTGCCGACGAGCAGACATGTGCAAACTCGCTCCTGTCGTGCTCCACGCGGCGAGGAACTTCTCCATCGGCGAGATGTTACAACTGCCTCAAATGGAGGAGAGACCATGAAGAAGCTGATTGCAGGATGTGCCATCGCGGCCGGGATGATGACGGCGGTGCATGCCGCGGAGACGATGTCGGCCGCACCTGCCGAAAGCTGGACCGTTACCAACTACTACAAGCAGTCGGTCTATGATCCGCAGCAGAACAAGATCGGCGACATCGACGATGTGCTGGTCGACAAGTCCGGCAAGGTCAATGGCCTGGTGATCGGCGTCGGCGGCTTTCTCGGCGCTGGCGAGAAGGATGTCATCGTTCCCTTCACCGCCGTGAAGACGGCGAAGAAGGACAACAAGTGGTGGCTCACCTTGAACGAGACCAAGGACGGCCTGAAGTCGGCGCCAGGCTTCAAGTACGACAAGGCAAGCACGACCTGGGTACCGGAAGGCAAGTAACGAAGCCGGTCACGTATCCAACAGAGCGGGGCCGTATCGATCGGCCCCGCTTCATTTTGGGTCCGGCGCGGTCGCGGCCCCGGAAACGGGAGCGGTTGGCTCGGATATGAGAGCAGAAATCAGAACGCCGTTTGGAACGAAGCGAAACAATGGGAGTCGACTCAGGCCTCCCGATCATAGCCCCCAAGCACATCGGGAGTGGCGACCCTTGGTGCCGTAAAACCTCCGGCGCCTTGGGTCGCTGGTTGGCCGATCGGCGTGACAATCCGCGCCAGAATCACGCCCCCGGCATTTCGGCTCACCGGTGCCGAGCGGCGCTGGCCTCATTGCGTTGGATGATCCGTCTCGAAAATGAAGACGACCTTGAACACCGGCCCCGCTTCGGTCCGCACCTCGATTGCGAAATCATGGATCGCGAAATCGTGCCGCTCTTCGAGGGTCGCCAAATCCCTGGCCAGTTCGCCGAGGCTGCGCGCTGCTTCTTTTTCGGCGGCCTTTTGATCGGCCAGCTCCAACCCCTCTTCATCCGGATAGAGCCCGGTGCCGTCCCTGATGTCGAAGTAGAAGCGTGCCATGCCCGCGCCTCGGCCGTTATCGGCGACAATGCTGAATAACGAAACGAGCAAGGAAGCCGTTCCTAGAGCCTTTCCCGTTCCGTTGGAATCGGAACGGGGGCTCCAGGTCCTTGTCTTGACGCGTTTTCTTCACGCCAACCGGTATCCACTTCGCTCGAAAGCGCTCTAAGCGAGCGAAGCGTCGGATGGCGTCCCGACGGCGTCGAGCTGCCGTCCCTCGTGATCCATATGCAGGTAATTCGGATTGAACAGGCCGGCGCGCATCAGCCGGTCGAGATTGGGGACGGCCAGGGTCCTGCCCTTGAGCACGATCAGGCCACCGGCACGCAACTCCTGCAAGGTCCGGTTGACGTGGACCTTGGACAGGCCGGTGGCATCGGCGAGATCGCCCTGGGTCAGCGGGAAGTCGCAGCTGTCGCCCTGGGTCAGGCCGGCGAGGCGAAGTCGAAGCCAGATCTCGCAAAGCAGATGAGCCATCCGCTCAAGCGCGGTGCGCTGGCCGAGGCTCATCGTCCATTCACGCTGAATCGCTGCATTGACCAGCGTCTCCCACCAGAACGCGGTGACGATCCGGGGATGCCCGGCCGCGACCTTGTCGAAGAACTCGCGCGAGAGGTCGGCGATCGACACCGCGGTGAGGGTGCCGATCGAATGATCCATTTCGCGCAGGATGAAGACGTTCACATCGCAGATATCGCCGGGCAGGAAGAACGACACCACCTGACGCCGGCCGTCCTCGAGCTGCTTGTAGCGATAGGCCCAACCGGACAGGATCAGATGGACGTCCTTGGGCTTCTCACCTTCGCGGACGATATCGACGCGCGGGCCGAAATGACGGACGCGCTCGGTCGACGCACGGTTGAGAATGGCGTGGTCTGCCGGCGATAGCCGTACGAACTGCTCCAATTTCCGGACTAGCGACGCCAACGACATTGGTCTCCCCGCGTGTTTAATCGGGTAACCGCCGGGGCATTTTCAATAACGTATGTTACATTGCACAGCTATTGCCGTGTGTTCACAAGTGTACAGACGCCGGAGGAACGCGACGGTAGCGTCCCCCAAGCGCCGTACGAATGTTGGCCCGAGGTGCCACCGAAACGCGGCACTTCCAGCGCGGCTACTCAAACCAGCGGCACACCGTAGTAGTCGTTCACCGCGCGGGTGGTGCCGATATCGGCCCAATTCCACTCGCGCTCGCTGCCGTACTTTGGCGCGCCACGCAGCTGGCTCTCGGTCACGCCGGTGACGTAGCCGCCGAGCCTCGTGTCGTATTTCAGGGATTGCCAAGGCAGCGGATAATGATCGTTACCGAGACCGAGAATGCCGCCGAAGCCGAGCACGGCATAGGACACCCGCCCGCTCGTCTTGTCGATCATCACGCGTTCGATCGAGCCGATTTTGCGTTCGTCGGATCCGTAGACCGCGGTGCCCTCGACCTTGTCGCTGCCGATCAGGTTTCCGAGCTCCTTCTCGTCCATCGCCATATCGAATCTCCATTGGTGTCCCGTGGCCAACGGACGAGCCGGAGCATCGTTCCTGCCGCGTTGCCGCAGCTCCTGCGCTGCGAAACACCGTTCAACCCGTCGGGGCATCGCCACGATCATCCGCCGTCATGCCCGAGCCCGGCGTCTTGCTCGCGTCGTTCAATTTCGGATCACGCGTCGCTTCGGGTGTCTTCGAATGGCGCGGATCGGTCTTGTGAGCGGCCTGCGCGCGCTCCTTGTCGGCCGGCTGCTCCTGACCCTTGTCGTCCTTCACGATGCCCTGGTTGGAATGCGCCATTGCTATCTCTCCCTCGCCGGTATCCCCGGCCGATTTTCCCGAAAGTCATGCGGGCCCCGGCGATGAAATTCGCCGAGGCCCGTCACCGGAGTGGTCCACCGCCTTCGGGGAGCAAGGCTGCGGACGCAGGGTTTTACGCGCGGCGCGGCAGATCGTTCCTGCGACAATTTCAGATCAACCCGATGTCATGGGTTAACGACGCCCCCCGGCGAGCGTGCCAATGATTGCTGGTTCCAATGCGGAGGCGACATGATCAAGAAGAAACGCAACAGGTCGCGGCCTCCCGGATCGTTCGAGGACCGCCTGCAAAAATTCGCCGAGGATGCGCGCATTGCCGCACGCAAGCTGCCGCCGGGACGGGAACGCGAGACGCTGATGAAGAAGGCCAGACAGACCGAGACGGTGATGGAAGTCAGCGAATGGCTGACGCTCCGCAAATAGCCGCGAGCCACAAGGAGAGCTGCGATGATCGAGGAACGATTTGATTCACGTACGCTCGCCGCGATGAACTTCGCGCTCGATCGCGTTTGTGCCGATGCGCTTCATGGCGAGGAACATGCGACCCGCAAATACGTTGCCAAATACATCATCAAGTGCGCCAGAAGTGGGCGGACGACGCTGCCGGAACTGACCGAAGCTGGACAGCAGGCGTTGGCCAAGGTCGTCTCCGCGGCGGGATAACCAGCGCCACCTGCATTGCCGCAATCCGCATCGCTGCCGTTTGCTCTTGGCCTTCAGCGGAGGCAAACACGGATGCGTATTGCGATCAGCATCGGCCTGCTGGCCCTCCTGCTTGCCGTCGGGACCTACGCGTATGAGGGACTGACCGTCGACGCGCCGGCACCCACTTACGCCGTCATCGTGTTCACGATCGGAGCAGTGCTGCTCGCCGCGGTCGGCGTCGGCCTGATCGGCCTGCTGTTCTATTCCAGCCGCCGCGGCTACGACGAGCCGCCGCATATCGAGCGGTAGCGCAGCAGGGTTTGCTTCTGACCCTTCACCAATCTTGAAATCGCGTCATTGCGCGACGGACGCCAGCGCCCGTGCGCGAATCTCCGCGATCTTGCGCTTCAGCGCGGCCTGTCGCGGATCGGGCATGATGGCGGCGCGGGCCTCCGCAATGGCGCCGGCGAGATCGGAGAGCGCCAGCGCGCCGTCGAAGGTCGGCTTGGCGAGCCCGTCGATGATCGCATGCCAGTCCGCAAGGCCCTGGCGATAGGGGTCGCCGTAGCCGCGGATCATGGTCGCGGTCTGCACGATCGCAGCAGTGGCGCCGGGCTGCTTGGTGAGGCTGCGGTCGATCATGTGTAGCCAGCGCTCGACCCAGATGCGCTCCTTGGCATAGCGCACCGAGAACAGCCGCCAGCGCTTCAGGCCAGCCTCGATCCTGAGCCGGCGAACGCTGAAGCGGTTGTTGGCGCTGAAGCGGATCGAGACGCGGCGGCGGCGCCAGCCGAACTGATCGAGCACGCCGAGCACCGGGTCGGCGACCACCGCCGGCAGGGCATCGATCAATTCGTCGAGCCGCAGCTTCTTGACGTCGTCGGCGGAGCGCGCCGCAAGGCCGCCGGCCGCATTGACCGCGCCGAGCTTGAGCTGCGCGATGCGGATCGCGTCCTCATAGGCCATCCGTTCGGCCATCAGCCGCGCGATCTCGCCGAGCAGCGCATCGTCGACGCCGCGACGACCGACGAAGCGCTCGAGCCGGTCGATATAAAGCTGGGCGTAGCTCGTGCTCTGATAGGCGATCAGGAGATGGATGGCATCGGTGACCGCCGGCCCGAGATGGTCCGGACAGGCCTCGGGCAGCACCGGCGGGCCCTCGTCCTCATCGCCGATGATGTCGGCAAAGAGGTAGCGGAGCGAAGCCAGCAGGCTGTCGTCGTCCGGCACGGCAGCGCCTCCAGGACTCGTCACGGCGGGCTCATGCAGGTTTTGGCTCCGCGACCTGGGGTGTGGTGTGCTGCGCGAGGCGCTGCTCGAGCGTCGAGATGTTCTGGAACAGGCGCGCGGAGGCCAGCCGCAGGAAGTAGAAGCCGAACGCCGGGTTCTGGACATAGAGCTGCTCGACCTGATCGTAGGTCACCGACAGCACCATGCCGGCCTCGACGCATTCCAGCGTCTGGGTTCGCGTGTTCGACGGCGACAGCATGCCGAATTCGCCGACGATGGCGCCGACCGGCAGCTCGATGCCCGACTCGACCAGGCGGAAGCGGCCGCTCGTGATGTAGAACATGCTGTCGGCCTTCTCGTCCTTGTAGAACAGCACTTCGCCGGCGGCGCATTTGCGCTCGGTCGTGAACGGCCGCAGCCAGTCCATCGACAGGTCGCTGCTGACCGACTTCTTCACGTTGCGGACCAGCTGCAACATCTGATGCAGGCGGTAGGTGTTCATCGGCAGCAGCACGGAATGCAGGATCAGCGTCGCGTAATTGTGGGTCGGGATCGCGGTCGCGATCAGGATGATGTTGGTCAGGATGGCAAAGACGCGCAACGGGATCATGGTCCGCATCGACAGCGTGGCGACCACGAAGATCGATGCGAAGAGACTGCCGGCGGCGCCGGCGTGCTGCGCGAGATGTGAGGTATCCATCGGAAACCAGCCAATGCTCAAGAAGTGAATAAGATCGTCTTATTAGTCGCTTCATTCCGGCCAAGGTCGCATCGGGCGGCCAGCATCCCTGATATACGGGGAAAACGCGACGATTTGTCCGATTTCTCACATCCGCGAAGGCAAAATCGGGGCAGGATGGCCGCGCCATTCGTCCAATGGACGGGCGGTCCCATCCTGCTGATTCCCCCGCTGCCTGCGCGTTGACGGCCTCATCCGGGACGGGCACGTTGTGGCACAGGCTTTGGCAAGGCCTCAACCCTGGCAGTTGATCGACAGGCAAACCTCGTTCCGATGTCCAAGCGGCTCGTCTTCCCGGCTTTGACGCGCTTCGTCTCCGCCACTGCCGGCCGCAACATGACCACGGCGGCCTATGTCGCGGTCGCGGCCGGCGTCGCCATGATGACGCTGCTGACGGTGGCGCCGGCCTATGACGCGGCCCCGAACTGGGTCGATGCGCTGCTGTGGGCCTGCCTGGCCTATTTCGTATTCGAATGGCTGGTGCGGCTGCGCCATATGCGCCAGCAGGGCAAACTGTGGTTCTACCAGCTGTCCAGCGCCGGCGTGGTCGATGCGATCGGTGCGCTGGCGGTGCCGCTGGCGCTGCTCGCCGGCGTCGAGCCGAAAACCGCGTGGCTGCTCGGCGTGCTCTGGGTGCTCAAGGTGGTGCCGGGCATTCCCGGCCTGCGACAGCTCCGACGCGTGCTGGTGGTGGAGTCCGGGCCGCTGCTCAGCGTGCTCGTGATCTTCCTGATGGTGGTGTTCCTGGCCTCGGTCGCGGAGTATTTCCTGGAGCGGGACGTGCAGCCGCAAACCTTCGGCAGCGTGCCGGCGGCGCTGTGGTGGGCGGTGGTGACGCTGACCACGACCGGCTATGGCGACGTGGTGCCGATCACCCCGCTTGGCCGCATCGTCGCCGCCATGGTGATGATCTCCGGGCTCGGCGTGTTCGGGCTGTGGACCGGTATCCTGGCGACCGGCTTTGCCGCGGAAACCCGCCGCGACAATTTTCTGAAAACCTGGGAGACCGTCAGCAAGGTGCCATTCTTCGCGCATCTCGGCCCGGCCGCGATCGCCGACGTCACCCAGGTGCTGCGGACCATGGACCTGCCGCCACGCACCATGATCATCCGCAAGGACACCAATGGCGACTGCATGTATTTCGTCGCCGCCGGCGAGGTCGAGGTCGACCTGCCCGGGCGCAAGGTCAAGCTCGGCGAAGGTGCGTTCTTCGGCGAGATGGCGCTGCTCGGCAACGCCAAGCGCGGCGCCAGCGTCTCGACCAGCAAGGTGACGCGGCTGTTGGTGCTTGACCTGGTCGATTTCCGCCTGTTGATGGCAAGGCACCCCGATCTCGCCGAGACCATCGACGCCGAGGCGAAGCGGCGCGAACGTGAGAATCAATGATGGAGACCAAGATGGCTGACGCGGCCGACACCGCCAGCGGACCCGTGCTCGAGATCGCGGGCGCGCGCGCCACGATCCGTCTCAACCGGCCGAAGCACCTCAACCGATTGCAGGCCGAGGATCTCGGCGCGCTGGTCACGCTGTTCGACCGGATCGAGGCCGATCCCGCGATCCGCGTGCTGGTGCTGACCGGGACCGGCCGCGCCTTCTCGGCGGGCTACGACCTCAACTCGGTGGCCGAGCGCGCCGCGAGCGCGAACGAGCAGCAGAGCGCGGGCTCGGCGTTCGAGGTCGTGGTCAACCGTCTCGAGGATTTGAGCGTGCCGACGATCTGCCGGCTCAATGGCGGGGTCTATGGCGGCTCCACCGACCTCGCGCTCGCCTGCGACTTCCGCATCGGCGTCGATACCGCTGAAATGTTCATGCCGGCGGCGCGGCTCGGGCTGCATTACTACACCAGCGGCATCAAGCGCTATGTCACGCGGCTCGGCGTCGACAACGCCAAGATGCTGTTCCTGACCGCGCAGAAGATATCGGCGCCGGAAATGCTGCGGATCGGTTACCTCACCGCGATGGTGCCGCTCGATGTGCTCGACGAGGAGGTCGACCGGCTGGCGACGATCCTGGCCGGCAACGCGCCGAAGGCGATGGCCGGCATGAAACGCGCCGTCAACGAATTCGCCCGCGGCGCGCTCGACGAAGCCGCCGCCGACCAGCGCCACCGCGACAGCATGCGCGGCGACGAGATCAAGGAAGGCATCAAGGCGTTTGCCGAGAAAAGGGCGCCGAGGTTTTAGTTCGGCCTCCCATACTATCAGCACCGTCACCCCGAGGAGCGCGCTCTTGCGCGGGTCTCGAAGGGTCGATAGCTCGGCTGGTGGCCATGCACCTTTCGAGGCTCGCCCTCCAGCGGAGGATGAGAAGAACGCCTCAGCCTCGCTTGCTCCGCATCGCGCGTGTCTGCGCGACCTCGGGATCGCCGGCGAGCGCCTGGTAGCGCTTGCTGTCGACGGCGTAGATCGCGATGCGGCCATCGGCGTCGGCATGCACGCCCCAACCGAAACGCTTGCCGAGCGGCGAGGCGCGCATGCAGGCCTGGCCGCGCGAGAAGAAGGTCTCGCGTGCCGCTTTGCGTTCCTTCTTCGTGGCCTTTGGATCAAGCGCGCGGCCGGCCGACGACGTCGCGAACACCACGTCGTCGGAGGTGTGTCTATAGGGCGCGCCGGACAGCATCCGGTATTGCAGCACGGCGACCGTCGGCTGGCCGCCGCGCAGCTGCGGCTCCTCGCCGTGCTGCGCCGGGCAATCCTCCGCGACGCGGATCAGCGTGTTGAAGCAATTGGTGCTGTGCTGGACTTTCGCCATCGCCACGATCCGTATCACATTCCGGCGGCCACAGCATGCTGCGCCGCCATCTCGTCGTCAGCCTTCGATATCAGCTGGAACGCCGGCCGCGCGGCGATGCGTTCGGCATAGCGGACGAAGACGTCCCGTTTCGGCACGATGCCGAACATCATGGTCCAGTTGAACGCCATGCCCCAGAGGATGTCGGCTGCCGTGATCTGTTCGCCGAGCAGGTACGGTCCCTTCGCGAGCTGCGATTCCAACGCACCCAGCATGGTATCGTAATCGGCATAGGGCGACTGCGTGGTCGGCGCCGGCGTGCGCTTCATGAAATGGTCGATCACCGCCGGCTCGAACGACGAGCCGTAATAGGCGATCCAGCGCAGATAGGGGCCGCGGCGCGGGTCGTGCAGCGCCGGCGTCAGGCCTGCTTGCGGAAACAGATCGGCGAGATAGATGAAGATCGCGACCTGCTCGGTCACCAGCGCATCGCCATGGCGGATCGCCGGCACCTTGCCCAGCGGATTGACGGCGAGATAGGCGTCGTTGCGCTGCTCGCCCGCCTTCATGTTGAGGACGTGCAGATCGTAGGGCGCGCCGAGCTCCTCCAGCAGCACGCGGGCGCCGGTGGCGCGGGTCTGCGGCGAGTAAAACAGCGTGACACCGTCGGTAGTGGTCATGGGCGGATCTCCTTGCGCCATCGGGGGCGTGAACTCCTTATGCCCGCCTATACCTGACATCCTGTGTCAGGTATGATTTTCGCCATGCGCGCGAGCCGGCTGTTTTCCATCCTCACCACCCTGCAGGCCAAGGGGCAGGTCACCGCGCCTGAACTGGCGGAAGCCTGCGAGGTCTCGGTGCGCACCATCTATCGCGACATCGATGCGCTCGCCGCCGCCGGCGTCCCTGTCTATGCCGATCGCGGCGCCGAGGGCGGCTACCGCCTGCTCGACGGCTATCGCGTCCGGCTCAACGGGTTGTCGCAGGGCGAGGCCGAGGCGCTGTTCATGGCCGGCCTGCCCGGACCTGCCGCCGCGCTCGGCCTCGACGCGGCGATGGCGGCGGCGCAGACCAAGCTGATGGCGGCGCTGCCGGAGAATCTGCGCCCCAATGCGCGGGGCATGCAGCAGCGCTTCCATCTCGACGCGCCCGGCTGGTTCGGCGAGACCGAGGAGCCGACGCATCTGCGCGCCATCGCCGGCGCGGTGCTGCGCGAGAACCTGATCGAGATTCGCTACCAGAGCTGGAAGTCCGAGAGACGGCGGCGCCTCGCGCCACTCGGCCTCGTGCTGAAGGGCGGCAGCTGGTACGTTGCAGGCTTGGTCGACGACACCGTGCGCACCTATCGCGTCGCGCGCGTGCTGGATTGCATAGTCCTGGAGATGCCGTTCGCGCGGCCGGCGGATTTCGACCTCGCCGCCTACTGGCACACGTCGATCGAGCGGCTCGAGGCCGAGCTGCATCCGAACCAGGCCACGGTGCGGCTGTCGCCGCTCGGGCTGAAGTTGTTCGATGCGCTGGCGCATCCTTACGTGAAAGCCCGGATCCGGCTTGCCGATGGCACCGATGCCGACGGCTGGCGCGCCGCCACCATCCCGGTCGGCAAGACGGTATGGCATGCGGCAAGCGAACTGCTGCGGCTCGGCGCCGAGGTCGAGGTGATCGCACCCGACGGGCTGCGCGAGAAGATGGCCGAACTGACCGGCGCGATGGCCGCGCGCTATGCCGATGCGCCGCCGCGCCGCGTGGCGGGACGTAAGGGCTAGTAGCGGCTGTCGGAGCTGATGACAAAGCGGTCGAGGAAATTGACCGGCAGGATCTCGAACTTGTCGAGCGTCAGCGTAATTCCGGTGACGAAGTCGACGCCCTTGATCGCCCCCTGAAGATCAATCCGCCGGCCGCGGCGCAGACCGCGCGTTTCCGGATGCTGCTCGATGTCGATATAGGCATAGATCGGATTGTCGAGCCGCGAATGGCGGTGCCATCCGCGCTGCAGGAAACTGAATTGCAGCACCGACCCCGCGCCCCAGTCGATCGCATCGAAGAAGCGGGTCTTCCAGGCGACACCCTGTCCCAGACAATGCGCGGCGACGAACGCATCGCGCTCGAGCGCAGGCAGACGGTGCAGCTGCCAGCTGATCTCTGCCGGCGTCAGAGCGGCGCTGTTCGCCATTGTTCTTCTTGAGGTTTTTACTGTCGCGTCTTCTTATCCTCGGCGGGCACGCAAGTCCCGCCTTGAGGATATTATACATCCACGAATGTGACGGTGTCCGCCACAGTTGCGCGCGACGTGCGGTAGCTGTTCACCTTGTGGGCATTGTCGGCATAGCCGAACGAGATACCGCAGACGATCCGGCGGTCCTCGGCCAGGTTGAAATGGCGGCGGATCAGCCCGGAATGGCGGGCGAGCGCGGCCTGCGGGATGGTACCGAGCCCGAGCGCCTGCGCGGCCAGCATGAAGTTCGAGACATAACCGCCACAATCGATCGCGCCATAGATGCCGAGCGGCTCGTTGGTGTGAATCACGGCGACATGCGGCGCGCCGAAGAAATTGTAGTTCTCCAGCGCCTGCTTCCCATAGGCGGCCTTGTCGCCGCGCGCGATGCCGAGCGTGTTGTAGAGCTGGAAGCCGCTTTCACGACGGCGTTCCAGATAGACCCCGACATATTCGCGCGGCGGCGTGAAGTCGTGATCATCCTTGGCGCCCGATGCAGCCTCGGCGTAGATCGCCTTGCGGAAGCGCTCCTTGGCCTCGCCGCTCGCGATCAACACCTGCCAGGGCTGGCTGTTGCACCAGGACGCGGTGCGCTGCGCGACGCTGAGGATATGTTCGATGACCTCGCGCGGCACTTCCCGCGGCAGGAACGCGCGCACCGAGTAGCGCTCGTTGAGCAGCTCCTCGAGCGCGCCGATGCGGTCTTCTTGCTTTACTGCGGCGTCCATCGCGTCCTCGTTGTCGTAGGGTGGGTTAGCGAAGCGTAACCCACCTCTTCTCGCGCATCGGGTGAAAGGGTGGGTTACGCCTTCGGCTAACCCACCCTACGATCATCTGCCCTTGGTCGGGATCTTGTTGTAGGGCACGTCCTTGTCGACCCGGATGTCGCCGGGCAGGCCCAGCACGCGCTCGGCGATGATGTTGCGCAGGATCTCGTCGGTGCCGCCGGCGATGCGCATCGAGGGCGACGACAGCAGCATCTGCTGGAACTGGCCGTTGGCCTGCTCCTCATCGGTGCCGGTGAGGCTGCCGGCTGCGCCCTCGAGGTCCATCGCAAAGGTGGCGATGTCTTGCAGCATCAGGCCGGAGACGAGCTTGCCGATGGAGTTTTCCGGACCCGGCCGCTCGCCCTTCGACAGCGCGGAGATGGCGCGGTAGCTGGTGTATTTCAGCCCGCTCGCCTTAACCGCCCAGCTCGCAAGCTTGGAGCGCACCGCTGGATCGTCGATCGCAAGCCCGTCTTCCAGCATCAGGTTGGAGCAGAACTCGAACATCTCGGGCACGCCAGTCGCGAGCCGCGCGCCGATCGACATGCGCTCGTTCATCAGCGTGGTCAGCGACACGCTCCAGCCCTCACCGACCGCGCCAAGCCGCTGGCTGTCCGGGATCACGACGTCGGTGAAATAGACCTCGTTGAACTCCTGCATGCCATTGGCCTGCTTGATCGGCCGCACCTCGACGCCCGGGCTCTTCATGTCGAGGAAGAACATCGTGAGGCCCTTGTGCTTGGGCACATTCGGATCGGTGCGCGCGATCAACAGGCCGTAGTCGGAATAATGCGCGCCCGAAGTCCAGATTTTTTGGCCGTTGACGACCCAATTGTCGCCCTTCTTCTCGGCGCGGGTGCGCAGCCCCGCGACGTCGGAGCCGGCCGACGGCTCGGAGAACAGCTGGCACCAGATCTCCTCGCCCGCAGCCAGCTTCGGCAGATAGCGGCGCTTGGCGTCTTCACTACCCCAGGCCATCACGGTCGGGCCGCACATGCCCTCGCCGATCTGGAACGGCTGCGTCAGCTTGCCGTAAACGCCCTCTTCCTGCTGCCAGATCACGCGCTCGATCGGAGTGGCGCCGCGACCGCCATATTCCTTCGGCCAGTGCAGGCAGGCCCAGCCGCCCTCCGCCTTCTTCTTCTGCCAGGCCTTGCCGACCTCGACCATGTCGTGCTTGGCGAGCCGGATGCGGCCGAGCGACGACTTCGAAAGCTCCTCTTCGAACTCCTTCGGCGCGTTGGCGGCGATCCACTTGCGGGCGATGGCGCGGAACTCGGCTTCCTGCGGCGTGTCATCGAAATTCATGGCGAACCTCTCTCGTTGTTCCGGCGCCGTTACGCGCGGCCCTTGGTCGGGATCTTGTTGAAGGGAACGTCCTTGTCGACCCGGATATCGCCGGGCAGGCCCAGCACGCGTTCGGCGATGATGTTGCGCATGATCTCGTCGGTGCCGCCCTCGACACGGGTGCCCGGCGCACGCAGCAGCATCGCCTGGAATTTGCCGGCGGCCTCGGCATCTTCCGGCCCGTTCAGCGCGCCGGCGGCGCCTTGCAGGTCGAGCGCGTAGGACGCGACGTCCTGGATCATCGAACCGGCGACCAGCTTGCCGATCGAGTTCTCCGGTCCCGGACGCTCGCCGCGCGACAGCGCGGAGATCGCGCGCATGCTGGTGTACTTCAGCCCGCTCGCCTTCACCGCCCAGTTGGCGAGCTTGGAACGCACCGCGCGGTTCTCGATCGCCGGACCATCATCAAGCATCAGGCTGTTGCAGAAATCGAACAGCTCGGGGAAGCCGGTGGCGACACCGGCGCCGATCGACATGCGCTCGTTCATCAGCGTGGTCAGCGACACGTTCCAGCCGTCATTGACTTGGCCCAAGCGCTGCGAGTCCGGAATCCGCACGTCTGTGAAATAGACTTCGTTGAAATCAGACGCCCCGCTCGCCTGCTTGATCGGCCTGACCTCGACGCCCGGGCTCTTCATGTCCAGGAAGAACATGGTGAGACCCTTGTGCTTGGCGACCGTGGGATCGGTGCGGGTCAACAGGATGCCGTAGTCGGAATAATGCGCACCCGAGGTCCAGATCTTCTGGCCGTTGACGACCCATTCGTCGCCCTGCTTCTCGGCGCGGGTGCGCAGGCCGGCGACGTCGGAGCCGCCGGCGGGCTCCGAGAACAGCTGGCACCAGATCTTCTCGCCGGAGGCCAGCGGCGGCAGGTATTTGCGCTTCTGCTCCTCGCCGGCGAACGCCATCATGGTCGGCCCGCACATGCCGTGACCGATGATGAACATCGAGCTGAGACGGCCGAACGGGCCCTCCTCCTGCTGCCAGATCACGCGCTCGATCGGCGACGAGCCGCGGCCGCCATACTCCTTCGGCCAGTGCAGGCAGGCCCAGCCGGCATCGGCCTTCTTCTTCTGCCAGGCCTTGGCGACCTCGAGAATGTTGGCGCCCTTGAGCCCGACGCGGCCGAGCGAGGCCTTGCGCAGCTCGTCCTCATATTGCTTCGGCGCATTGGCTCCGATCCAGGCCTTCGCCTCGGCGCGGAATGCGGCCTCCTGCGGGGTGTCGTCGAAATTCATGATCTCTCATCCTTCGCCGGCGTCGTGGGATGGGTAGAGCGAAGCGAAACCCATCTCTTGGACCACCCGCGTCATGATGGGTTTCGCTACGCTCTACCCATCCTACAAAGCTACGATCCCGCTTACGCCGCGTTCTTCTTGCGCATGCGATCGATCAGCGCGTCTTCCCAATAGGACAGGCTGCCGAGACCGAGCGCCACCGCATTGGCGCGGCGATAGTACATGTGGCAGTCGAACTCCCAGGTGAAGCCCATGCCGCCATGGACCTGGATGTTGTTCTTGGCGCAGTGCTGGAACGCCTGCGTCGCGCTGATGCGCGCGGCGGCCGCGGCTTCCGGCAACTCGCCGGCATTGGTCGAGAGCGCCCAGGCGCCGTAGTAGCAGTTCGAGCGCGCCAGCGTCGCCGAGACATACATGTCGGCCAGCATGTGCTTGACCGCCTGGAACGAGCCGATCGGACGGCCGAACGCGATACGGTCGAGCGCGTAGTCGCGGCCCATTTCCAGCGCACGGTCGGCGCCGCCGACCTGCTCGAACGCCATCAGCACGGCGGCGCGATCCAGCACCTGGGCGATCACGCCCCAGCCCTCGCCGGCGGCGCCGAGCGGTTCGGCCTTGGCGTCCTTGAAGGTGATCTCGGCCTGACCACGGGTCAGATCGATATTGGTCAGCGACTTGATCTCGACGCCGCCTGCCTTGAGGTCGACGATGAACAACGAGATATCGGACTCGCGCCCGCTGGAGCCGGTGCGCGCCGCGACCACGGCGAAGTCGGCGATCGCGCCATCGGCGACCGGCTTCTTGACGCCGTTGAGCACGCCGCCATTGGCCGTGAGCTTGACCGCCTTCGGCGACGGATTGCCCTTGCCCTCGAACAGCGCCAGCGTGCCGATGGCATCGCCCGAGGCGATCTTCGGCAGCCACTTCTGCTTCTGCGCGTCGCTGCCTGCGATCAGCAGCGCTTCGGCGGCGAGATAGACCGTGGAAGAGAACGGTACCGGCGCCAGCGCGCGGCCCATTTCCTCGGCGATCACGCAAAGCTCCAGATGGCCGGCGCCCGCGCCGCCGAACTGTTCCGGGATCGCGACACCGAGGAAGCCCATCTCGGCGAGGCCCTTCCACAGCGCCTTGTCGTAGGGCGCCTTGCCGTCGAGCACCTCGCGCACGGCCTTCGGCGGGCATTGCTCGCTGAGGAATTTCCGCGCCTCGTCGCGCATCTGCTTCTGTTCGTCGGAGAAATCGAAGTTCATGGCGTTTACCCGCGTTGCTGTTGTTATTTGGCTTCGTAGGATGGGTGGAGCGAAGCGATACCCATCGGTTGTCTGGTGAAAGATGATGGGTTTCGCTGCGCTCTACCCATCCTACATTCTCAGCACAGCACGATCACCTCGCCGCAGGGCTGCGCGGCATAGAGCTTGTCGACCAGCTCCGCCCGGCGTTCGAGGCCGGCGCGCTGGTTGATGTAGCCCTTGTCGGTGAGCTCGTTGCCGTCGATCGATGGCGGCTCGACCATCAGCATCGCGCGCGCGATCCGCATGCTGCTGCCGGTGGTGGAGGCGTTGTGGGCCTGCAAGCCCTTTTCGAGGCAGGCGATCACGGCCGGGTGCCGGATCACCTCCTCATAGCTCGCATCCGCATTGCCGACGAGTTGGCGGCAGGCATGCAGGTTCGGCCAGCACAGCAGGCCAATGAACTCGCGGTCCTGCCCCGCAACCAGCGCGTCATGCACGACCGGCGTCGCGGCCGATATCGCATCGGTGCGCAGCGAGCCGACATGGACGAAGGTGCCGGTGGTCAGCTTGAAGTCCTCGACCACACGGCCGGCGAAGATGATGCCTTGCAGCGGGTCCTGGGGATCGACGAACACGCCGGCATCGCCAATGCAGTAGAAGCCTTCCTCGTCGAACATCTTCGCGGTGAGGTCCGCCTGGCCGAAATAGCCCGGCGTGACGTTGACGCCGCGCAGCCGCAATTCGTATTTCGAGCCGCACGGCACCATCTTGAGCTCGACGCCAGGGAACGGCAGGCCGATCAGGCCGACGCGCTCGGTGTCCCAGTAGGTGCCGGTCGAGGTCGGCGCGGTCTCGGTCGAGCCCCAGCCGGTGTAGAACACGATGCGCTCGCCTGATGTCTTCACCGCCAGCGCCTGCATGCGGTCGTAGAGATCATTAGGCAACCGCGCGCCGCCATAGGCCATGATCGAGAGGTTCTTGAAGAAGCTCGCGCACAGCGCCGCATCCTTCTCCATTGCGGCCGCGAGCGCGGCATAGCCGGCCGGTACGTTGGCGTAGTAGGTCGGCGACACCTCGCGCAGGTTCCTGATGGTCTCCTCGAAAAGGCCCGGCATCGGCCGGCCGTCGTCGATATAGAGCGTGCCGCCATCGACCAGGACCGGATTGAACGCGGCGTTGCCGCCCATGGTGTGATTCCACGGCATCCAGTCGAGCACGGTCGGGATCGGTCCAGCCGTTTCGCGCGGACGCACCTGCATCATCATCGCCGCGTTGGCGCACATCATCTGCTGGGTGTTGATGACGGCCTTGGGCATGCCGGTCGAGCCCGAGGTGAACAGCAGCTTGCCGGTGGTGTCGGGCGTGATCTTGGCAATGGACCGATCGACCGCGGATGTCACCGGCGTCGCCGCGAGATCGGCAAAGGCCGTGCTCTTGATGCCCTCGCAGGGTCGCAGCACGTGAATGACGGTGATGCCGGTGAGATCAAGCGCTTTCAGCGCCTTCTCGAAGGCAGGTCCGTCCTGCACCATCACGACGGCAGGCTTGATCAGGTTGAAGAGATATTTGAGCTTGAGATGATCCTGGCTCATCAGCGAATAGGCCGGCGATACCGGCGCGGCCGGTAGCCGCGCCTGCATCGCGGCCTGCGTCATCAGCGCGTGTTCGATCGAGTTGCCCGAGAGGATCGCGACGGGCCGGCCCTCGCCGACACCGAGATTGAGCAGGCCTTGGGTCAGCGCATCGACGGTGCGCTTGGCTTCACCGTAGGAGACCTTGCGCCACTGCCGGTCGGGGCCGCCGCGCTGGGCGAGCCAGATGCGCTCGGGCGCCTGTGCCGCCCATTTGGCGAGATACGCCGGGATGTGCGTTTCGTAGGCTTGGAGTGGAATCCGCGACTTCAAGACGACAGTGCCGTCGTCGCGCCGTTCGACCGCGATGTCACGCGCGAGCCAATCCACCTTGCGGAAGGCGGGTTTCGTCAGCATCGCCGCGTCTCCATCCATTTTGCGTCTCCCGGAATTCTTGTCCTTTTGAGGATCTGTTCTCAGCGCCTGATATAGACAGGCTTTCGTTTCTCAAGGAAGGCCCTGATGCCTTCCTGGAAATCTTCCGACCGGCTGCACAGCACCTGATTGCGATCCTCCATCGCAATCACGGCCTCGATCGAGCCGGCGTCGACGCTCATGTTGATGCATTCCTTCGAGAGGCGCAGGCCCACCGGCGAGGCCGTCATCATCGCATCGATGTAAGGATTGGCGGCGGTATCGAGATCGGCGACCTCGACGACTTCAGACACGAGACCGACGGCAAGCGCGCGATCGGCATTGATGAAGCGCCCGGTCAGGATCAGCTCTGACGCCACCGACACGCCGACGAGGCGCGGCAGGAAATAGCTGGTGCCGATGTCGCAGCCGCCGAGCCCGAGCTTGATGAAGGCGCAGTTCATCCGCGCGGTCTTCGCCGCGATGCGGATGTCGGCCGCGAGCGCCAGCGCGAAGCCGCCGCCGGCGGCCGCGCCTTGCACCAGCGCGATGATCGGCTGCGGAGCGCGCCGCATCAACATCACGATGTCGGCGATGCGACGCTGCGAGTCCAGGGATTCAGTGACGCCCGGCGGCTCGGTCTGCCCGCCGCGCCGCGCCATCGCGTGCTTGAGGTCGAGTCCGGCGCAGAAATTCGCGCCAGCGCCCTTCAGCACCACGACCCGGGTGTCGCGATTGCGCTGCAAGCCCTGGAAATAGGTGTTGAGCGCGTCGATCAGCGAAGGGTCGAGCGCGTTGAGGCTGTCGGGGCGATTGAGCGTGACCCAATCGACTCCGTCGTGATGTTCGATCAGCAGCGGATTTGTCACGCGTCACACTCCTGCATCTGCAGATGCGGTGCGGGTTAATGCGCCCTCCCCCCTTGCGGGAGAGGGCATGTGCGTGGTTGCCGCGTGTTCGCTTCAGAGAGGGGTGGCCGCGGCGAGAACCCCTCTCCCGGCAGCCTTCGCTGCCGCCCTCCCCCGCAAGGGGGGAGGGTTGAGACAGGGCGCGCGCTAGCGCGGCGCCATGCGGATGGCGCCGTCGAGGCGGATGGTCTCGCCGTTGAGCATGGGGTTCTCAACGATGTGGACCGCGAGGTTGCCGTATTCCGAGGCGTCGCCGAGACGGGCCGGGTGCGGCACCTGGGCGCCGAGGCTCTTGCGCGCTTCTTCGTTGAGACCCATCAGCAGCGGCGTCAGGAACAGGCCGGGCGCGATGGTGTTGACGCGGATCTTCAGGCTCGCGAGGTCGCGCGCGGCCGGCAGCGTGAGGCCGACGACGCCGCCCTTCGAGGCGGCATAGGCGATCTGGCCGATCTGGCCTTCATAGGCCGCAACTGAAGCCGTGTTGATCACGACGCCGCGCTCCTCGCCGACCGTCTCGGCGGTGGCGAGGCGCTCGGCGAACAGGCGGAGCACGTTGAAGGTGCCGATCAGATTGACATTGATGATGCGGACGAATTTCGCCAGCGGGTACGTTCCGTCCTTGCCGATAATGCGCTGCGAGCCGCCGATGCCGGCGCAGTTCATCAGCACACGGGCAACGCCGTGCGCGGCTTCGGCCTTGGCGATCGCGGCCTTGATTGCTTCCTCGTCGGTGACGTCGGCGTGCAGGGCAACGCCCTTCACCTCGGCGGCGACCTTCTCGGCGTTTTCCTTGTTCTGGTCGATCACGCCGATCTTGGCGCCCTTGGCGGCCATGGCGCGCGCGGTCGCGGCGCCGAGGCCGGAGCCACCGCCGGTGATGAGAACGGCAACATCTTTCAACTGCATGGGAACAACCTTTCCTTGGGCGTTTTCTCGGGCGTTTCTTCTCTGGACTTCGAACTTTGTTATCCGGCGGCGATCGCTGCCGTTGCCTGGTCGGGATTGAGCACGCCGCCGAAGATCAAGGCTTCCATGTGCTTGATGTATTCGCGGCAGACCTCGTCGGTGACCGGACCGACGCCGACCGCGCGCGACATCGCATGGCGGCCGAAGAACAGGTGATCGCAGGCGCCGATCAGGCTGGTGTAGAACAGCACCGGATCGATCTTGCGGAATTCGCCGGCCTTGATGCCCTCGGCGAGCAGCCGGCGGTGAAAATCCAGGAGCGGCGCGACGAAGAATTTCGACACTTCGTTGGCGGCGGAAGGCGAGCTCTCGTGCAGGAGATAATGGATCAGCCGGTTCATATAGGGGAACTGGTGATAGGCACGGATGATGCCGCCGATATGCAGGCGCAGTTTCGCCGATGGCGTGATCGGCTGGCTGATCAGGTATTCGAGCTGCGACATCTCGGTGGCGGCATCGCGCGCCAGCAGGGCCAGCAGCAGCCCGTCCTTGTTGCCGAAATGATATTTCACCAGGGCCGCGTTGACGCCCGACTTCTGGGCGATGTCGGACAGCGAAACCTCGATCGAGGCGCGCTCGATCATCAGCTCGCTGGCTGCGACCAATAGCTTGTCGGCGGTGGCATTTTTGCCCGCGGCGAGTTTCGTCGGTACGCTGGTGTTCAACTGCGCTCTGGTCCCGCTCTGTGTCTGGACACGACGGTAAATCGAGGCCGCACATAAGCCCATGGCGGGGCTGCACTCAAGAGTTAATTGATTGATTGACTAAATGCTGAGCCGCCCCTTAAATCCGGCCCAACTCAAAGAGCGATCAATCCAGAAACATCAGGGAGATCAGACATGGCCGAGGCCTATATCGTCGCCGCCGCTCGCACCGCGGGCGGCCGCAAGGGAGGGCGTCTCGCCGGCTGGCATCCGGCCGATCTGGCCGCCACCGTGCTCGATGCGCTGGTCGATCGCACCGGCGTCGATCCCGCGCAGGTCGAGGACGTCATCATGGGCTGCGTGATGCAGGCCGGCGAGCAGTCCACCAACGTCGCCCGCAACGCTGTGATGGCCTCGAAGCTGCCGGAGAGCGTGCCCGCGACCTCGATCGACCGCCAGTGCGGCTCCTCGCAGCAGGCGCTGCACTTCGCCGCGCAGGCGGTGATGTCTGGCACCATGGACTGCGTGATCGCCGCCGGCGTGGAATCGATGACCCGCGTGCCGATGGGCCTCGCCTCCTCGCTGCCGGCCAAGAACGGCTTCGGCCATTACAAGAGCCCGGGGATCGAAGCGAAATATCCCAACATCGTGTTCAGCCAGTTCACCGGCGCGGAGATGATGGCCGAGAAGTACGGCCTGTCGAAGGATGAGCTCGACGAATATTCCTACAACAGCCATCAGCGCGCGATCGCGGCGACCCAGGCCGGCCACTTCAAGGACGAGATCGTGCCGGTCCAGATCACCCGCGCCGACGGCTCGACCGACACCCACCACATCGACGAGGGCATCCGCTTCGACGCGACGGCCGAGAGCATCGGATCGGTCATGCTGCTCGCCGAGGGCGGCGTGATCAGCGCGGCCAATGCCAGCCAGATCTGCGACGGCGCCTCCGGCGTGATGGTCGTCAACGAGAAGGGCCTGAAGGCGCTCGGCCTCACGCCGATGGCGCGCATCCATCATCTCACCATGATGGGCGGTGATCCCGTGATCATGCTGGAAGCGCCGCTGCCGGCGACCCAGCGTGCCCTGCAAAAGGCCGGCATGACAATCGACGACATCGACCTGTTCGAGGTCAACGAAGCCTTCGCCTCGGTGCCGACCGCATGGCTGAAGACCACCGGCGCCGACCCGGCGCGGCTCAACGTCAATGGCGGCGCGATCGCGCTCGGCCATCCGCTCGGCGGCAGCGGCACCAAGCTGATGACCACGCTGCTGCATGCCCTGAAGCAGCGCAACAAGCGCTACGGCTTGCAGACCATGTGTGAAGGCGGCGGCATGGCCAACGTCACGATCGTCGAGCGGCTGTAGGAAGAGTCCGCATCGGCGGCCACAACAATAGTGTCGTCCCGGCGAAGGCCGGGACCCATAACCACAGGCACCTGTGGTTAGGCCCGGCTGGGGCCACAGCCCAGTCCAACAACAAAAATTTGTGGTTATGGGTCCCGGCCTTCGCCGGGACGACCACTATTGATGCCTTGAGGAAACACAATGACCCACCCCTCCATCCACGCGCGCAACCATCCGGACAAGATCGCCTACCAGATGGCGGGCAGCGGCAAGGCCATCACCTACCGCGAGCTTGACGAGCTCTCGAACCAGGGCGCGCATCTGTTCCGCTCGCTCGGCCTGAAGCCCGGCGACCACATCGCGATCCTGATGGAGAACCGCCTCGCCTTCATGGAGATCTGCTGGGCCGCGCAGCGCTCGGGCCTCTATTACACGGCGATCAGCCGCTATCTGACCGAAGAGGAGATCGCCTACATCATCAAGGACTGCGGCGCCAAGGTGTTCATCACCACGCCGCAATGCGCCGACAAGGTGAAGGGCCTGATCAAGGGCGAGGCGGGCGAGCCGCTGTTTTACATGATGGACGAGCCGGCGCCCGGCTTCCGATCCTACGACAAGGAAGCCGCCGCGCAGCCGACCACGCCGGTGGCCGACGAGGTCGCGGGCTACGACATGCTGTATTCCTCCGGCACCACCGGGCGGCCCAAGGGCATCAAGAAGGAGTTCGAGGGCAACCGGATCGATGTGCCGAACCCGTTCCTGCGGATCCTCACGGCTGACATGTGCGGCATGAATGCCGACTCGATCTACCTGTCGCCGGCGCCGCTCTATCACGCGGCTCCCTTGCGCTTCAACATGATGGCGACTGTGCTCGGCGGCACCTCCGTGATCATGGAGCATTTCGACGCCGAGGACTTCTTGAAGCAGGTCGAAAAGCACAAGGTAACGCAGTCGCAACTGGTGCCGACCATGTTCGTGCGCATGCTGAAGCTGCCCGACGAGGTGCGCGCCCGCTACAAGGTGTCGTCGCTGAAGGGCGCGATCCACGCCGCGGCGCCCTGCCCGGTCGATGTGAAGGCGAAGATGATCGAGTGGTGGGGGCCGATCCTAATCGAGTATTACGCCGGCTCCGAAGGCAACGGCGTCACGGTCTCGACCTCGCAGCAATGGCTGACCCATCGCGGCACGGTCGGCCGCGCCGTGGTCGGCAAGGTCAAGATCCTCGACGAGAACGATCAGGAAGCGCCGATGGGGCAGATCGGTCAGGTCTATTTCGCCGACGCGCCCGTGTTCAGCTATCACAACGATCCGGAGAAGACCAAGAAGGCCTACAACGCCAAGGGCTGGTCGACGCTCGGCGACGTCGGCTATCTGGATGAGGAAGGCTTCCTCTATCTCACCGACCGCAAGAGCTACATGATCATCTCCGGCGGCGTGAACATCTATCCGCAGGAGACCGAGGACGTGCTGATCACGCATCCCGCGGTCTCCGACGTCGCGGTGTTCGGCGTACCGAACGAGGAGATGGGCGAGGAGGTCAAGGCCGTCGTGCAGCCGCATGACATCGGCAAGGCCGGCAAGGCGCTCGAGGCCGAGTTGATCGCGTTCTGCCGGCAGCATCTGTCGCCGATCAAATGCCCGAAGAGCATCGACTTCGAGCAGGAGCTGCCGCGCACGCCGACCGGCAAGCTGGTGAAGCGCCATCTGCGCGATCGCTATTGGCCGAAAGCGCCGGCGAAGGCGTAAGCCCAGCTACAACTCCGCCGCCGGCTCGCAGGCTGCGGAGGTGGCGGCGCGCAGGTGCAGTTGGCCGTGCTGGCCGGTGCTGGTCGTGGTCCACTGCGCATCGATCTGCTGGAGATCGGCCGACAATTTGCCGCGATGGCTGCCGTCGGTCTCGAATATTCCGTTGCCGTCAGGCGAGCGCTCGAAGATCTCGACCTCGAGATCGGACAGCCGGATGAACATCCGCACGCCGATCTTCGTCACCTGACGTCCGGCTTCATATGAACCGCAGCCGAACGCTTCCGCGTTCTGCTCGTTCAGGGGCTGCACCTTGTCGAAGGTGATCACGACGTTCTGCACCGTGGTGTCGCCGTCCCACAGGAATTCGCCGATATAGGCATGCGGCAATTTCTCGGTCAGCTGCTTGATGTCGGCCGCGCGCACGGCCGACATCAGCACCAGGCTCGCGGCTGCGACAGTCAGACCAAGCTGCAATATCCAGCCGGGCAGCCCTGCACTCCTCGCGTAGCGCATGCGGTAGGCATCCCCTGAGCAAAGTTGCTATCGTGACACAATGGCCGCCAGCATACAGCCAAATGCGCTGGTTGTGCGGCGATGCCCAACAGGTGATCCCAGATGGAAGCTCTTCCCGATATCCCGCTGCCCTCCACGATCCGCTCGCGCTATGTCGACGGGATCAACGGCCTGCGCATGCATGTGCTCGAAGCGGGCTTCGAAACCTCCGGCCGCCCCAGCCTGTTGCTGCTGCACGGCTTTCCGGAGCTGGCGTTTTCCTGGCGCAAGGTGATGCCGAAGCTCGCCGCGGCCGGCTATCACGTGATCGCGCCCGACCAGCGCGGCTATGGCCGCACGACCGGCTGGAGCGCGGATTATGACGGCGATCTCGCCCCCTTCCGCCTGCCCAATCTGGTGCGCGACGCGGTCGGACTGGTCGCGGCGTTCGGCTACAAGCACGTCGATGCCGTGATCGGGCATGATTTCGGCTCGTCGGTCGCGGCGTGGTGCGCGCTGATCCGCCCCGACGTGTTCCGCGCCGTGGTGATGATGAGCGCGCCGTTCTCAGGCCCGCCGTCGCTGCCATTCAATACGGCAAACGAACCGGCGGCGCCCGCGACCGAAGATCCCGTGCATCGCGAGCTCGCCGCGCTGTCGCGGCCGCGCAAGCATTACCAATGGTACTACTCGACGCGACCGGCCAATGCCGACATGCATCACGCGCCGCAAGGCGTGCACGACTTCCTGCGCGCCTACTACCATCACAAGAGCGCGGACTGGAAAGACAATAGGCCGTATCGGCTGGAGTCATGGTCGGCGGGCGAACTGGCAAAACTGCCGACCTATTACGTGATGGATCTCGCCAAGGACATGGCCGCGACGGTCGCCGAAGAGATGCCGTCGCGCGCCGCGATCGCCGCCAACACCTGGCTGCCGGATCGCGAGCTCGCCTATTACAGCGCGGAGTATCAGCGCACCGGATTCCAGGGCGGGCTGCAATGGTATCGTTGCGGGACGTCGGGCGCGTTCGTGCCGGAACTGCAAACCTGGAGCGGGCGCAGCATCGACCAGCCATCCGCGTTCATCTCGGGCAAGCAGGATTGGGGCACCTACCAGCGGCCCGGCGTGTTCGAGGCGATGCAGGGCAAAGCCTGCACCAGGATGATCGGCTGCCATCTGGTCGACGGCGCCGGCCACTGGGTACAGCAGGAACAGCCGGACGAGGTGAGCCGGCTGCTGTTCACTTTCCTGCGAGAGGCCGGCATCGGTCCGTAAGGGCGTCAGGGTGAGAACGCTTCTAATTGATCTTCAAAGGCTTTTCTCCTTCGATCCCGCTCCGGTGACCCGTTCGGCGCACGCCGGTCGGGAACGCCAGATTTGACCTCGTTGGGAGGCAAAGCTAGATTAGAATTATTCTAATTCTAATCTAGCTGAAGAAAGTGTTGCCTTGAAGAGTTTCGCCGATCTGACCGAGCGCGAGGTGCTTGCGGTCGCGATTGCCTCCGAGGAGGAGGACAGCCGCATCTATATGAGCTTCGCCGAAGACTTGGCTGAACGCTATCCAGATACCGCAAAGATCTTCGAAGAGATGGCCGAGGAGGAGCGCGGCCATCGTCACCGGCTGCTGGAAACCTACGAGCAGCGCTTCGGACCGCACCTGCCGCCGATCCGGCGCGAGGACGTCAAGGGCTTTCTGCGCCGGCGCCCGATCTGGCTGACCAAGAACCTGCCGCTGGACACCATCCGCAGGGAAGTCGAGACCATGGAGCTGGAAGCCGAGCGCTTCTACGCCAGGGCTGCCGAGAAGGCCGAGGATACCGGCGTGCGCCGCCTGCTCGGCGATCTCGCCGAAGAAGAAAAGAGTCACGAGAAGCTCGCGGTCAAGCTGACCGGCGAGATCCTCAAGCCCGATGTGCGCGCCGAGGAAGACCGCACCCGGCGACGCATGTTCGTGCTGCAATACGTGCAACCGGGCCTCGCCGGATTGATGGACGGCTCGGTCTCGACGCTGGCGCCGCTGTTCGCCGCCGCTTTCGCCACCCATCACAACTGGCAGACCTTCCTGGTCGGCCTCGCCGCCTCGATCGGCGCCGGCATCAGCATGGGCTTTGCCGAGGCGCTGTCCGACGACGGCTCGCTGACCGGCCGCGGCTCGCCCTGGCTGCGCGGCATCACCTGCGGCTTGATGACGACGCTTGGCGGCCTCGGCCACACCATTCCCTATCTGGTGCCCGACGCCTGGCCCAACGCATTCTGGATCGCGACCGCGATCGCCGGGATCGTGGTGTTCTTCGAATTGTGGGCGATCGCCTTCATCCGCTCGCGCTACATGGACACGCCGTTCTTGCAGGCCGTGTTCCAGATCGTCCTCGGCGGCGCGATCGTGCTCGCGGTCGGCATATTGATCGGCGCGGCGTAGCTGAGCGGGCGGGGGCAAAGATGCGGCATCACCATCAAGCCCGCTATTTGGCCAGCGCTGCGCTTGGTGCCGCGCTGCTCTCATGGAGCGGCAGCGTGCGGGCGACCGACGAGATCCAGGTCTACAACGCCGCCATTGCCGAGGTCGGGCAATTCACCATCCAGCAGCATCTCAACTATGTCGGCGTCGGCCAGAAAGACCCGCCGTTTCCCGGCGGCTTTCCGTCCAACCACAGCCTCAACGGCACGCCGGAATTCGCCTATGGCATGACGGACTGGTGGGAGCTCGGGCTCTATCTGCCGTTCGCGGTGCAGGACCAGCAGTTCCTGTCCGATGCGTTCAAGCTGCGCACGCTGTTCGTCTCGCCCAACGCCGACAAGCGCAACCTGTTCTACGGCATCAATTTCGAGCTCAGCTACGAGATGCCCAAATTCGCACAGACCCGCTGGGGCCTCGAGATCCGGCCGATCCTCGGCGTGCGCAACGCGGACTATGAATTCATCGTCAACCCGATCGTCGACGTCGGCTTCGGCAGGTATGGCGAGGCGGACTTCGCACCGGCCGCGCGCGTGGCGCGCAAGCTGAAGGACGATGTCTATGTCGGCCCCGAATATTACGCCGACTTCGGCAAGATCGGCAATTTCAGCCCGCTGGCACAACAACAGCACACGCTGTTCGCTGTCACCGACTTCAAGGTCGGCGACGTCGACATCGATTTCGGCGTTGGTTACGGCCTGACGCCGGCGTCCGACCGGCTCGTGGTCAAGACCATCATCGGCTACGCATTTCCGGTGCCCGGAGCCAAGGAGGCTGCGGGAGAGCGATCGAGCGCGAACGGCGCAATCAATCCGATGGCACATCTGTCGGCGCGCACCACGCCGTATTAGCACGCTCCAGATCCCTGGCAGCTCGCGCCCACGCAATTGCGATCAAGTGAACCTTGCCCGTCTGCTCCATTCTGCGCATGATCGCCGCCAAAACCAGGGAGCATGCCGTGGCCAAATCGCAATGGAGTTTCAAGACCGCCATCGAACTGTCGGAGGCGTTGCGCAGAAAGCAGGTCTCGGCGGTCGAGCTCGCGGAAGATGCGATCGGCCGCATCGAGCGCCATGACGGCAAGGTCAATGCGATCTGCGTCCGCGATTTCGAGCGCGGCCTTGCCGCCGCACGTGCCGCCGACGCCGCGATCGCGCGCGGCGAGCACAAGCCGCTGCTCGGCATCCCGATGACGGTGAAGGAATCCTTCAACGTCGCCGGACTACCGACCACCTGGGGCTTCCTGCCGCAAAAGGACTTCGTCCCGGCCGAGGACGCGCTCTCGATCCAGCGGGTGAAGGACGCCGGCGGCGTGATCCTCGGCAAGACCAACGTGCCGGTGGGGCTCGCCGACTGGCAGAGCTATAACGAGATCTACGGCACCACCAACAATCCCTACGACCTCGGCCGCACGCCCGGCGGCTCCTCCGGCGGATCGTCGGCGGCGCTCGCCGCGGGTTATGGCGCGCTGTCGCTCGGCTCCGACATCGGCGGTTCGCTGCGCGTGCCGGGATTCCACTGCGGCATCTATGCGCACAAGCCGACCTTCGCGCTGCTGCCGTCGCGCGGCCACACCCCGCCGCCGCTGCCTCCGCTCCCGTTCGATCGCGACCTGTCGGTGATCGGCCCGATGGCGCGCGGCGCGGCCGATCTCGCGCTGGTGCTCGACGTGATGGCCGGCCCCGACCCGCTCGAAGCGGGCAAGGCCTACCGGCTCGACCTGCCCGCGGCGCGCCACAGTACGTTGAAGGATTTCCGCATCCTGGTGATCGACAGCGATCCGGTGCTGCCGACCGATAAGGTGATCCGCGGAAGCATCGACAAGCTCGCCAGCAATCTCGACAGGGCCGGCGCAAAGGTGTCTCGCACAAGCCCGCTGCTGCCGGACTTCGCCGCCTCCTCGCGGCTCTATATGCGGATCCTGCTGTCGTTCCTGGCGGCGAGCTTCCCGCCGGAGGTCTATGCCGGCGCCAGCGCCGCCGCGGCGGCGCTGCCGGCCGACAACACCAGCCTGCAAGCCGAACGGCTACGCGGTATCGCGCTCAGCCACCGCGACTGGGTGATCGCCGACGGCGGCCGCGCCCGGCTGCGCGCGCAGTGGCGCGAGCTGTTCAAATCGTTCGACGCGGTGATCTGCCCGATCATGCCGACTTCGGCCTATCCGCACGATCATTCGCCCGACCAAGAGCAGCGCAAGATCCTGATCGACGGCGAGCCGCACGTCTACACCGACCAGCTCGCCTGGCCCGGCATCGCGACCCTGCCCGGCCTGCCCTCCACCGCGATCCCGACCGGCTTTGCGCCCGACGGACTGCCGATCGGCGTGCAGATCGTCGGCCCGATGCTGGAAGACCGCACGCCGCTGAAGCTCGCCGAACTGATCGAACGCGAGTTCGGCGGCTTCGTGCCGCCGAAGGCGTTCGATGATTGAGTGACGCGCGCCGTCATTGCGAGCGAAGCGAAGCAATCCATATATCCGCGTATGCGGAGGCATGGATTGCTTCCTCGCGGAGCCGGTCATCGGGCGCGCATTCGGGCGACCCGCTGGCTCCTCGCAATGACGAGGGGAATAGGGAGAAAACCAAATGAGCAACGACCTCGAAGAGCTGACAAGACTCAACAAGGATTACGTCGATTCGGTGCAGAACTGCGACGTCAAGCGCTTCGATGAAATCCTGGCGCAGGATTTCTACTGCACCAATCCCGACAAGAGCCTGGTCGATCGCGCCGCCTTCCTGAAGCAGACGGCGATCCCGGTGAAGATCAAGGGCCTCAAGGCCGAGAACGTCAAGATCCGCATCCTCGGCGATTTCGCCATCATCCACGCCCGTACCAGCTACAGCACCGCGGATGGCGAGCCGATGCACGGCTGCTACACCGATTGCTGGGCGAGGCAGAACGGCAAGTGGCTCGCGGTGTCCGCACACGTGGCGCGGTGAGGGCGAACACAACACCACCGTCGTCCCGGCGAAGGCCGGGACCCATACGCCGAGTCTGCGCTTTGGGCACAGGGTTGGACGGCTTTCTTAACCATCCAAACGGTGGTGGTTATGGGTCCCGGCCTTCGCCGGGACGACGCAAATTTAGCTGTCGAACATGATCACGCTGCGCAGCGTCTTGCCGGCTTTCATGTTGGCAAAACCCTCGTTGATCTCGGAGAGCTTCAGCTTGGCCGAGATCCAGTCTTCCAGATGCAGCTTGCCGCGCATGTAGAAGTCGACCAGGCGCGGCATGTCGACGCGGAAATGATTCGAGCCCATCGACGAGCCCTGGATGCGGCGCTCGCGCAGGAAGTCGAAGCCGTGCAGCTCGATCTTCTGGCCGAACGGGATCATGCCGACGATGGTCGCGGTGCCGCCCGCGGCGAGCATGCCGAAGGCCTGCTCGGCGGTGTCCTTGCGGCCGAGCACCTCGAAGGAGTGATGCACACCGCCGCCGGTGAGTTCGCGCACCTGCTGCACCACGTCGCCGCGGGCCGGATCGACGATGTCGGTGGCGCCAAGCTTGGTCGCGAGTTGCAGCTTGGCCGGATTGGTGTCGATCGCGATGATACGGCCGGCGCCCGCGATCTGCGCGCCGTTGATCGCGGCCATGCCGACGCCGCCGCAGCCGATCACCGCCACGGTCTCACCCGCGGTGACCTTCGCGGTATTCACCACGGCGCCGTAGCCGGTGATGACGCCGCAGCCGATCAGCGCGGCGAGATCGAGCGGCATCTCCTTCTTGATCTTCACGATGGCGTTCTCGTGCACCAGCATCTGCTCGGCAAAGGACGACAGATTGAGGAACTGGTTGAGCTTCTCCTTCCGGCCCCAGGACAGCCGGTTGGAGGCGCCAGGCAGCATCTTCACCGTGGTGTCGGTGCACAGCACGGTGCGGCCAGTGGTGCAATTATCGCAGGTGCCGCAGAACACCGAGAGACAGGTGACGACGTGATCGCCGGGCTTCACGTAATTGACGTCGGAGCCGACCTTCTCGACCACGCCGGCCGATTCATGGCCGAGCACCGCCGGCAGTGGGTGCGGGTAAAGTCCTTCCATGAAGTGCAGGTCGGAATGGCAGAGGCCCGCGACCGCGGTGCGGATCAGGACCTCGCGCGGCCCGGGATTGGGCACGCTGACATCCTCGATCACCAGCGGCTGATTGACTTCATGCAGAACGGCGGCCTTCATCGGAATTTCCTCTCATGTTTTTTTGTTACGCACGCTCTCCACCTCTCCCGCAGGGAGAGGTCGGAGCGCATCGAAGATGCGGTCCGGGTGAGGGGTTCGGGCCTATCGACAGAGCACTACCCCTCACCCGGATCGCTGACGCGATCCGACCTCTCCCTGCGGGAGAGGTGAGACTGCGTGAGCGGCCACTGCGAGCCTACGCTGCGACAAGCAATTCGCCAACCTCGGCCATGCCGATCGCGCGATCACCGAGCAGATGCTCGGTGATCCGGCGCTGAACGGTATTTTCCGCAAGCCGGAACGGATCGCCCGGCATCACGCGGTGATCGATCACCATCCGCGACAACAACAGCCGGCGTGCATCGCCGCGCATCTCATGAATGCGGCCACCTTCCCAGGCCAGCGCGACGGCGCTTGCGACATGATAGAGCAGGCTGGTGGCACGCCGCGCATCGCCCTCATTGTCGATGCGGCCTGCGACCTCGCGGGCAAACGCGATCGCGCGGTCGCTGAGCTCGCGCAGCCGGTTGCGCCAGGCCTGCGGCACATTGGCGCTGTCATCGAGCCGCGCATGCAGATCGGCGGCGAGCGCGTTGTCGGCGCCATGGCGTCCGACTGCGCGCTTCAGCGCATCGATTGCGACGATGTTGCCGGTGCCCTCCCAGATCGAGCCGAGGTGCGCATCGCGCAGCAGGCGCGGCGTGACGAATTCCTCGATGTAGCCGATGCCGCCGCGCATCTCCATGGCATCGCCGCAGACTTTTCGGGCGTCACGGGTGGCGCGGAATTTCAACGTCGGAGTCAGGATGCGGAGCAGCGCCGCGGCGTCCTGGCTGCCGGCCTCGGCGCGGTCGAGCGCATCCGCGGTGAGGAAGCTCATCGACAGCGCCTGCTCGGTCGGCAGCATGATCTTCATCAATTGCCGCCGCGCCAGCGGCAGATCGATGATGCGCTGGCCGAACACCACGCGGTTCCGCGCCACGGTGATGGCATCGTGCCAGGCACGGCGCATCAGCGCGGTCGATTTCACGCCATTGGACAGTCGCGACGAATTGACCATCTCGGCCATCTGCACGAAGCCGCGGTCGAGCTTGCCGACCGCATAGGCGATCGCGCCATCGAACTTGATCTCGCCGGAAGCCATCGAGCGGGTGCCGAGCTTGTCCTTCAAGCGCACGATCCGGTAGTGGTTCTGCGAGCCGTCGTCGAGGAAGCGCGGCATCAGGAACAGGCCGACGCCTTTGGTGCCCGGCCCCGCGCCCTCGGGGCGCGCCAGCAGCATCACTACCTTGGCATCGGCATTCGAGCAGAACCATTTCTCGCCATAGAGCCGCCAGTGATCGCCCTCCTGCACCGCGCGCGTGGTCAGCGTGCCGACGTCGGAGCCGCCTTCCTTCTCGGTCATGAACTGGCCGCCCTGGGTCAGTCTGCTCATGTCGGTCTGGGTCAGGCCGTCGAGATATTTCGCCTTCAACGCCTCGCTGCCGAAATTATTCAGCAGCTTGGCGCAACCGTCGGTGACGTTGATCGGGCAACCCATGCCGAATTCGGTCTGGTTGAACAGGAAGGTGAAGGCATGCTTGGCGACCACGGGGTATTTGTCGGGCCAGCCCATGATGCCCTTGCGGATCGACAGCGCGTGGATGCCGAACTCGCCGAACGCGGCGTTCTCGATCTCGCGATAGGCCGGATGATATTCGATGGTCTGGACGTCGCGGCCGAACTTGTCGCGCTGGTGCAGCACTGGCGTATGGCGATCGGCGAGCCGCGCGCATTCATCGAGATGGCCGCCGGCCAATCCGCCGAGCCGGTCGAGATGCGGCTCGATGTGGCGGAACAAGGCCTCGGGCAAATGCAGCTTGAGAAGATCGGTCAGCGCGGGATCGGCGCGGTAGAAATTCATTCCCGTCGTGTCGGGCGCCAGCAGGCCCGGCTGGCTGGTGGGCGACGAGGTCAGATCCTGCGTATGCTGCTGCATTGAATTCCCGGCTTCGGTGCTCATTTGTTTGGGCACGACTATCCTCCTCCGGCCGAGCAAAGGAAAGCCCAATGGATATTCCGAAGTACAAGATCGCCCTGATCGTCGGCGCCGGCGAGGGCCTCAGCGCCTCGCTCACGCGGCTATTTTCGCGAGAGGGAATTCGGGTGGCGCTGGGCGCCCGCAGCATCGAGAAGCTCGGCGCGCTCTGCACCGAGACCGGCGCGAAGGCCTATGCTTGCGATGCCACCAAGGCCGAGGAGGTCGAACGCCTGTTCGGCCTCGTCGAGCGTGAAATCGGAACTCCGGATCTCGTGGTCTACAATGCTTCCGGCCGATCGCGCGGACCCTTCGTCGAACTCGTGCCCTCCGAGGTCGAGCAGGCGATCGCGGTGTCGGCGTTCGGCGGCTTCCTGGTGGCGCAGGAGGCGGCGAAACGCATGGTCCCCAACAAGAAGGGCGCGATCCTGTTCACCGGTGCCTCCGCCAGCGTCAAGGGCTATGCGCAATCGGCGCCATTCGCGATGGGCAAATTCGCGCTGCGCGGTCTTGCGCAGAGCATGGCGCGCGAATTGTCGCCACAGGGCATCCATGTCGCGCATTTCGTGATCGACGGCGGCATCCGCAGCGCCGCGCGCACCGAGCCCGTCGACAAGCCGGACTCGATGCTCGATCCCGACGCGATTGCCTTGAGCTACTGGAATGTGCTGCAACAACCGCGCAGCGCCTGGACCTGGGAGCTGGAATTGCGGCCCTGGGTTGAGAAGTTTTGAGATGACGAAGATCATGCAACGGGCGTAACGTCGCCCACAACAATCCGCCGCATCCATCATTGCGAGCGGAGCGAAGCAATCCATGCCATCACGAGCGGCGACATGGGTTGCTTCGGCGCTTTGCGCCTCGCAATGACGACGAACAGGGGAAGGAACCATGACCACCGAAATCAAGATCGAAACCGGCACCGACGAACTGCTCTGCGTGATCCGCGACCGCGTCGCCATCATCACGCTGAACCGCCCCGACGCCCGCAACTCGCTGTCGGACACGCTGACGCCCGCGCTGCGCACGATGATCCGGACCTGCGGCGAGAACCCCGAGGTCGGCGTGCTGCTGGTCACCGGCGCCGGCAAGGCGTTCTGCGCCGGCGGCAACGTCAAGGGCATGGGTGCCAATCGCGACCCGAAGAAGCTCGAAATGTCCTATGAGGACAAGGTCGCGGATTTGCAGGAGCGCCAGCGCCTGCTCACCGGCGCGCTCGCCTCGGTGCGCAAGCCGACCATTGCGGCGCTGCCCGGCCCCGCGGTCGGCGCCGGCCTCGCGATCGCGATGGCCTGCGACATCCGGATCGCCGCACAATCCGCCTTCGTCTCGACCGGCTATCTGCGCGTGGCGCTGAGCGGCGATTACGGCATGGCCTGGCTGTTGACGCGGCTGGTCGGCACCTCGCGCGCCCGCGAGCTGATGTTCACCTCCGAGAAGGTCGATGCGACGAGGTGCGAACAGATCGGCCTCGTCAACCGCGTGGTGCCGGACGAGGCGCTGCACGACGAGGCGTTCGCGCTGGCGAAGTCGATGGCCGAGGGCCCGACCCTGGCGCTGCGCTACATGAAGGACAATCTCGACGAGGCGCTGCAATTCGATTTCGCCACCGCGCGCGACCACGAGGCCGAGCGCCTGATCCGCCTCACCACGACCGCCGATCACAAGGAGGCGGTGCAGGCCTTCATCGAGAAGCGCAAGCCGGTGTTTAAAGGGAATTGAGCGCATAGCGCCCTCGAAATCACCTCTCCGTTTTGTGGGAGAGGTCGGATTGCATCGAAAGATGCAATCCGGGTGAGGGGTTCAAGCCCCTCCGTGAGGACGAGCCTGCCGCGAGACTGCACCCCTCACCCGCAGCGCATTCCGCTGCGCTGCATGCACTGCGGCCTCTCCCACAAGGGGAGAGGCGGCAGCGGAGCAAGCGGTGAAGGCAGAGAAAGAAAGGGCCCGGTTCTGGGGAGGCCAGAACCGGGCCTAGTCAGTCAAACCGCAAGCGAGGACATCGCGGCCGAGCGGGAAGTGGCGGCAAGCCGCCAGCTGGCACATGGAATGTCTTGCGGCTCGACGTGGAGCTCTTTCGCGAAGCGCACCAGCTTCCAGTCGCCGGGGCTTTGCATAAAGGCGTAGTCGGACTTGCGAGCGAGGCCGATCATGCTGGCATTGGAACGCAACGTGTCGCCAAAGATGCGCTCGGCTCCGAAGGACGCCGCGCGGCACTCGAGATTCTTCAACAGTGCCTTGCCAATGCCGTGGCCCTGCCACCGGTCATCGATCGACAGGCCGAACTCGACGCTCGACGTATCGGCATGGAAGGCGTAGCGCGCTTCGCCGACGATGGTCTCGAAACCATCGACCAGCATCGTCGCGACCACCGTGAACCGGTCAGCCTCGCCGACATGGATGAAGCGCTCGAGCTCCGTCTTCGGCAGCTCGCTCAACGCGCCCAGGAAGCGGTTGTAACGGGAACTCGCGGAGAGCGAACGGATGTAGCTCTGCAGCTCCTCGCGGTCGCGCGGCTCGACGAAGCGCACCTTGATCTCGCTGCCGTCCTTGGCGCGCAGCACATCGGAGTATTGCTTCAGATCATCGAGACGCAGCGCAGTCATGACACGCTCCTCGGGCGAAGAAATTGGCCGGCGTCCCTCATTGAGGCGGCGCCAGCGAAGGCGTCCTTCTCAGGCCCGCCAGAACGGCTTCTCGGTTTCGAAAGCGATGTCGCTGCGGGACATGCCGATGTCGTGCAGATCACGCTCGGTCCACTGCGACAGTTCGCGGCGGCGCTCGTAACGATCCCACCAGACATGGATCGTGTCGCTGACCTGATTCAGCAGCCCCGGCGTATGATGATTTGTCATCGATTCATGCGTGAAAATGGACATTTGCGGCTCCTATCGGTAACCTGTTGGCAGGAATATCGGAGCTATTCGGTCCGTTCACAAACGACACTTTGTACTGCTTCGCATGAATTAAAGTCATGTATTTGGAGGCATTGAAGGGATGACCAGCCGGCTGCCTTCACTGAACGGCCTGAGGGCCTTCGAGGCCGCGTCGCGACACATGAGCTTCACGCTGGCGGCGTCCGAACTGAACGTGACGCAGACCGCGATCAGCCATCAGATCCGGCGGCTCGAGGAAGAACTCGGCGTCCGCCTGTTCATCCGCCAGAACCGCTCGCTGAGCCTGACACCGGAGGCTACTGAATACCTTCCCGGCGTCCGCGCCGCGTTCAACGACCTCAGGCTGGCGACCGACCGGCTGCTGCGGCGGGACGACGACCACGTGCTCACCGTCTCGACGCTGGCATCGCTCGCGGCCAAATGGCTGCTGCCGCGGCTGTCGGCGTTCCAGGAGGCGCATCCCGGGATCGACGTCCGCATCACCACCTCGACCAGCCTGGTCGACTTCCAGCGCGACAAGGTCGACGCCGCGATCCGCTATGGCCGCGGCCAATGGGCGGGGCTGCGCGCGGACTGGCTGATGGCGGACGAGCTGTTTCCGGTGTGCAGCCCGTCGCTGCTGCAAGGCAACAAGCCGCTCAAATCTCCTGAGGACCTCAGGGACCACGTGCTGCTGCACACCGGCAACGCCAACAGCGACGACTGGCGGCTGTGGCTGACCGCGGCGGGCCTTCCGACCGACGTGTCCAAGCAGCCGGGCATTACCTTCGACATCCTGTTCGTCACCATCCAGGCCGCGATCGACGGCATCGGCGTCGCGATGGGCCGCACCTCCTATGTGCAGGACGACATCACCAAGGGCCGCCTCGTGGTTCCCTTCAAGATCGCGCTGCCCGCCGATGCCGGCTTCTATCTGGTCTCGCCGCAGGGACGCCCCGACGCGGCAAAGCTCTCGGCGTTCCGGTCCTGGCTCGGCGCTGCCGCGCATACAGCGCCCTGACGCCTTCTTCGCGCGCAGGCGCTCCGGCGATTTCGATCTACGGCTTTTTTCCGATGGCGACGGCGTGATTTCGGGTTGGTCGCGCCGGACAGCCGTGCCAAATTGCCGCATACGGCAGTTAACTGCCTTCGCCGGCGAAACAATTTGCGCCGGCCGATTTTGCCACGGGGAGGAAAGGCCGTTATGTCGCAGTCGAGTCCATCGCAAATTCCGCAAATCAAGTCACGTCTCGGCGCGATCCTGCGCGCGACCAGCGGCAATTTCCTCGAGCAATTCGATTTCTTCCTGTTCGGCTTCTATGCGCAGGACATCGCAAAGGCGTTCTTTCCCGCCCAGAACGAGACCGCGGCGCTGCTCAATGCCTATGGCGTGTTCTGGCTCGGCGCACTGATGCGCCCGGTGGGCGCAATCGTGCTCGGCTCCTACATCGACCGTATCGGCCGCCGCCAGGGCCTGATCGTGACACTGGCGCTGATGGCGCTCGGCACGGTGGTGATCGCGTTCTGCCCGCCCTACGCATCCATCGGCATTGCCGCGACGATCATCGTGCTAATCGGACGGCTGATCCAGGGATTTTCCGCCGGCGTCGAACTGGGCGGCGTCTCCGTCTATCTCTCCGAAATCGCGACGCCCGGCAACCGGGGCTTCTACACCTCGTTTCAATCGTCCAGCCAGCAGGTCGCAATCTTCGTCGCTGCGATCATTGGATACGTGTTGCGTGAGGTAATACCTGGTGACACCTTCCTGGATACGCTCGGCGGCGTTGCGAAGTGGCGCATCCCGTTCTTCATCGGCTGCCTCATCATTCCCGTGATCTTCGCGTTGCGGCGCTCGCTCGAGGAAACCCCGGCCTTCCTGGCCATGAAGAAGCATCCGACGCCGAGCGAAGTGTTCGCATCGGCGATCGAAAACTGGCGCATCGTCATCCTCGGCATGATGATCGCGGTTCTGACCACCACGACGTTCTACTTCATCACGGTGTATGCGCCCGGCTTCGGTAAGGAGCTGCACCTGTCGGCGTCCGGGACCCTGCTGGTGACCCTGCTGGTCGCGGTGACGAATTTCATCTGGAATCCGGTCGGCGGCGCGCTGTCCGACCGGATCGGCCGCAAGCCGGTGCTGCTCGCGATCGCGGGTCTGTCGTTCGTGACCGCCTACCCGGCGCTGTCATGGCTGGCGCATGAGCCCACGCTCGGGAAACTGCTGGCGGTGCAGATGATGTTCTCGTTCTATTTCGGCGTCTACAGCGGCACCATGCTGGGATGCCTAGTCGAGATCGTGCCGGCGCATGTCCGCACCACCTGCTTCTCGATCGCGTTCGCGCTGGCAGCGGGCATCTTCGGCACCTCAACCCCGTTCGTGGCAACCAAGCTGATCGCAATGACCGGGCAGGACAAGGCATCGCCGGCGTACTGGCTGATGTTCGGCGCGGCGCTCGGCATCGTCGCCGCGCTGATCGTCTACCGCGGCGGCCAGACCATCGAGGAGCGCAAGACGGTCGCGGCCTGATGCTCCGCATGCAATTGGGGCAGGCCGATCGCCTGCCCCGGCATGTTGCTTTCCATGCCAACAACGATCACAAGAGCGCATGGTTGATCTGACGCGCAGGTTCGACGTGCTGGTGATCGGCGGCGGCAACGCCGCCTTATGCGCTGCGATCAGCGCACGGCGCGCCGGCGCCTCGGTGCTGGTGCTGGAAGGTGCTCCGAAATTCTACCGCGGCGGCAACACCCGCCACACCCGCAACATGCGCTGCGCCCATGACGCTGCGACCGAGATCCTCACCGGCCCCTATACCGAGGAGGAGTTCTGGAAGGATTTGCTGCTGGTGACCGGCGGCCAGACCGACGAGGAACTGGCCCGCTTCATGATCCACGAGTCCAAGGACATCTTGAACTGGATCGTCGAACAGGGCGTGCGCTGGCAGCCCTCACTCGGCGGCACCTTGAGTCTCGGCCGCACCAACTCGTTCTTCCTCGGCGGCGGCCGCGCGATGCTCAACGCGCTCTATCGCACCGCCGAGCAGCTCGGCGTCGACATCCTCTACAATGCCGAGGTGATCGACCTCGTGATCGAGCACGGCATGTTCCTGTCGGCGCAGCTCAAGCAGCCGGTCGGCGGCAAGACCGAGGTGCGGGCCTCGACGCTGGTCGCGGCCGCCGGCGGTTTCGAAGCCAACATCGAATGGCTGAAGCAATATTGGGGCGAGGCCGCCGACAACTTCCTGATCCGCGGCACGCCGTATAATCGCGGCGCGATCCTCAAGATGCTGCTGGCCAAGGGCGTGCAGGAGATCGGCGATCCGACGCAGTGCCATGCGGTGGCGATCGACGCCCGCGCGCCGAAATTCGACGGCGGCATCATCACCCGCCACGACTCCGTGGTGTTTGGCATCGTCGTCAACAAGCACGCCGAGCGCTTCTACGACGAGGGTGAGGACATCTGGCCGAAGCGCTATGCGATCTGGGGCCGCCTGGTCGCGGCGCAGCCCGACCAGATCGCCTACATCATCTTCGATTCGACGGTCGTCACGAGCTTCATGCCGACGCTGTTTCCGCCGATCGCGGGCGCGACGATTGCCGAGCTCGCCGGCAAGCTCGAGCTCGATGCCGCCGCGCTGGAAAAGACCATCACCGAGTTCAACGCCGCGGTGCGGCCCGGCACCTTCGACCACACCATCCTCGACGACTGCCGTACCGAAGGCATCACGCCGGCGAAGACGCATTGGGCCCGCAAGATCGAGACGCCGCCCTATCTCGCCTATCCGGTGCGGCCCGGCATCACCTTCACGTATCTCGGCACCCGCGTGAACAAGCAGGCGCGGATGCTGATGAAGGACGGCAAGCCGTCGGCCAACATGTTCGCCGCCGGCGAGATCATGGCCGGCAACGTGCTCGGCAAAGGCTACGCCGCCGGCATCGGCATGACCATCGGCAGCGTGTTCGGCCGCGTCGCCGGACGGGAAGCGGCGAAGAATGCGCGGAACTGACAGCGCGAGATGAGGAAGCAGCCATGCCACGCCTTGCGATCGTCGCCGCCGCTGTCCTGATGACCTCGGCCACCGCACACGCAGCCGAGCCGATCGCGCTGCGCGACATGGGCTCGTTCCATGTCGGTGGCCGCCTGGTCGAGATCACGGGCAAGCCGGTGAAGGAGGTCACCTTCACGCCCGGCGGCGTGCCGGCGAAGGTCGATCCGAACGGCACCTACCAGGTCGAACAGATGTATGTGCAGTACTTCCTGCCGCAAAATGAAAGGGGCGCCTATCCGCTGCTGCTGTGGCACGGCGGCGGCCTGACCGGCGTCACCTATGAAACGACGCCCGATGGCCGCGAGGGCTGGCTGAACTACTTCCTGCGCAAGGGCTGGAGCGTCTACAACTCGGACGCGGTCGAGCGCGGCCGCGCCGGCTGGGCGCAATATCCCGACATCTTCAAGGGCGAGCCGGTGTTTCTGACCACCGCCAATCCATTCGAGCGCTTCCGGATTGGCGACGGCCCCGGCTCCTACGACCCCGATCCGGCCAAACGCAAGCTGATGCCGGGGAGCCAATTCCCGAACGAGGGCTACGAGAACTTCGTCAAGCAGAACGTGCCGCGCTGGACCACGACCGACGACGCGACGATCGCGGCCTATATCGCCGAGATCGACCGCGTCGGTCCCTGCATCATCCTGTTCCACAGCCAGGCCGGCTCGTTCGGCTTCAAGGTCGCGCAGGCGCGTCCCGACAAGGTCAAGGCGCTGATCGCGATCGAGCCGGCCGGCGTCGGCGATCCCGCCAAGGTCGACGCGCTCAAGAACATCCCGACCCTGATGGTCTATGGCGACTTCATCGAGCGCGATTCGCGCTGGCCGAAGATCCGCGCCACCGGCGGTGCCTTCGCCGACGCCATTCGCGCCGCCGGCGGCAGCGTCGATGTGGTCGACCTGCCCAAGGTCGGGATCAAGGGCAATTCGCACATGATGATGATGGACAAGAACAATGCCGAGGTCGCCGGCCTGATCCAGACATGGCTGGAAGGCAAAGGGCTGACTAAACGATAGGAACCAGCGCGCGATGCACGGGACGAGGACATTGCAGGAAGCCGACCGCCTGATGACGGTGTGCAATTCCTGCCGTTATTGCGAGGGCCTKTGCGCGGTGTTTCCCGCGATGGAGATGCGCCGCGCCTTCTCCGACGGCGACCTCAACTATCTCGCCAATCTCTGCCATTCCTGCGGCGCCTGCTACACGGATTGCCAGTTCTCGCCGCCGCACGAATTCAACGTCAACGTCCCGAAGACRCTCGCGGTGGCGCGCGCCGAGTCCTACGCCGCCTATGCCTGGCCACGCGCGTTCTCCGGCGCGTTCGCCCGCAACGGCCTCGTCATCAGCGTGATCGCGGCGCTCAGCGTCGCCGCCTTCATCTTCGGCTTCGCCGCGATCAACGACCGCGGCGTGCTCACCGGCATCCACACCGGCCCCGGCGCGTTCTACAAACTGATGCCGCACAATGCGATGGCGCTGCTGTTCGGTCTCGCTTTGCTCTACGCGATCCTGGCGCTGGCAATGGGCGTGCGCGCCTTCTGGCGCGATATCGGCGAGCCCGTCGGCAGGACAACGGATGCGAAATCGCTGTTGCAGGCGATCCGCGACGCCGGGGAGTTGCGCTATCTCGACGGCGGCGGCGTCGGCTGCTTCAACGAGGACGACCATCCGACCGACCGCCGCAAACTGTATCACCACTTCACCTTCTACGGCTTCGCGCTGTGCTTCGCCGCAACCTGCGTCGGTACGCTGTATCACTATTTGCTGGCGCGCGAGGCGCCCTATGCGTGGTGGGACCTGCCGGTGGTGCTCGGCACGCTCGGCGGCATCGGCCTCGTGGTCGGCCCGATCGGGCTCCTCTCAGAGAAATGGAAGCGCGACCGCGTGCTGGTCGACGAGCAAGCCATGGGCATGGACACCGCGTTCATCCTGATGCTGTTCCTGACCAGCATCACTGGCCTTGCCTTGCTGCTGTGGCGCGAGAGCGCCGCGATGGGCCCGCTGCTGGCGCTGCATCTCGGCGTGGTGTTCGCGCTGTTCATCACCATGCCCTACGGGAAGTTCGTGCACGGCATCTATCGTTTCGTCGCGCTGGTGCGCTACGCGCGGGAACGGCAACAGATGTAGGCGGCGCGACGGAGCGCTGCCAAAATATCGAAAACAACCCCATGCAAAGGAGGCCGGAACCAGCGGCCTCCGAAGATCGACTTGACACGTCGGGCAACTCAGCGGTATTCTTCTATTATTCCGAAATCATGTATGGCTCCCTCGGCGTCATTCCGGGGCGCGCGCAGCGCGAGCCCGGAATCCATCGGGCCACAACACAAGCGTTGAAATGGATTCCGGCTCGCCGCTGCGCGGCGCCCCGGAATGACGAGGAACGGTCAGAGCTCCACCACCACATAGTCGCTCTCCACCGCGACCTTGATGGTCTCGGCGACATACGGCCCCTTCACCACATTGGTGCCCGGCTCGACGCTGACGGGATAGGCGCGCACGCGGAAGCGGCGCGGATCGCAATAGGACTGGCCGGTGCGGAGATCGAACTCCCAGCCATGCCAGGGGCAGCGCAGGATCTCGCCGAGCTTGGTGTATTCGATCTCGCCGGGATCGGACGACGACGCCAGCCCGATCAGCGGCCCCTCGCACAGCGAGGCGCCCTGATGCGGGCAGCGGTTCAGCAGGCCGAAGAACTCGCCCTTGACGTTGAACACGGCGATCGGCCGCCCGTCGATCTCGACCAGCTTTCGCGAACCCGGCGGCAGTTCGTCCACCGGGGCAATCACATGACGCRCCATCTTATGAGACACCGTAGAGCTGCTTGGCATTGTCGAGATAGAACGCCTGCTTGTGGGCGTCGCTGACACCGGCCGGCAGCACGCGCGACGGCTCGTCGAAGTCCCAATGCGGATAGTCGGTCGCGAACAACAGCCGGTCCCAGCCGATCCACTCGATGATCTGGAACAGATGGTCACGGCTCTCCGGGTCTTCCATCGGCTGCGTGGTCCACCAGATGTGGTCGCGGATGTACTCCGATGGCTTGCGCTTCAGATGCGGCACCTCGGCATGCAGGCGGCCGAACACCTTGTCGAGCCGCCAGGCCAGCGACGGCGCCCAGCCGAACCCGGCCTCGACCATCACCATCTTCAGTTTCGGGAAGCGCTCGAACACGCCCTCGAGCACCAGGCTCGCCAGCACGGTCTGCTGGCATTGCGAATGCCCGACCATTTCTTCGATATAGAAGCTCGGCCAGCCGGAGGCGGTGATCGGGTTGCCGCCGAAGCCGAAGGCGTGCACGCCGATCGGCAGGCCAGCCTCCTGCGCCGCCTCATAGATCGGCCAGTAACGGCGCTGGCCGAGCGGCTCGACATTGCGGCTGAGCAGCAGCACCTGGACGAAATTACTGTCGCCGGCGCGCTTGCGGATCTCGGCTGCGGCCGACACGCCGTCCTCATTGGCGACGACCACCGATCCCTTCAGCCGCGAATCCTTGGCTGTCCACTTCTCGATCTGCCAATCGTTGATCGCTGAGCAGATCGCCCCGGCGAGCTCCTGGTTGCGGATGCCCTGCCCGGTGTTGAGCGGGTTGAGCACGCCGAGCGCGACATTGTTGGGATCGAGATGCTGCTTCTGCATGAAGGACAGCGACGAGCCCTGCGGTCCGCCTTCCGGCGGATAGGCGTCGCGGCGCGAGGCATTCGGCTGCGCCTTCGGATAGGGCGGGCCGCCCATCATGCCCTGATAGGCATGAACGCCGAAGGTTTCGAGATGCGCGTGCCAGCGCTTGGCAAGGAATGGGTAAAGCTCATCGTTGGTCGCCCGCGCCGGATGGATGTCGCAATCGGCGATCGCGGTCTTGATGCTGGTTGACGATGCCGCTTCCGGGCGCTCACGAATCTGAACGTTCATTGCGTCGTCTCCTCTTCAGTTCTGGGCATGATCTTGTCCGACAACCGGCGGCGATTTTTCGGGATCATGCCCCACCTTCAGGCGCGGATAAGTCGCATGCGGATTGTCGATCATGATCTTGCGGACCAGGTCAGGCGACAACCCCTGCGGCAGCACCTCGTCACCATCGAACTGCCAATGCGGATAGTCCGTGGAGAATAGGATCAATTCGTCCGACTGCATATGGTCGAACAGCCGGTTCAGCGTATCGCCTTCCGGCGGCGCGTCGACCGGTTGCAGCGAAAAGCGGATGTTGCTACGCACAATCTCAAGCGGCGCGCGGTCGACCCACGGCGTTTCCATCCGGACGCCGCGCCAGAACTTGTGCAGCCGCCACAGGAACGGCGGCAGCCAGGTGAAGCCGGATTCCAGCATCACCATTTTCAAGGCAGGGTGGCGCGCGAACACGCCCTCGACGATCAGGCTGGTGAGCTGGGTCTGGAACGCCTGTGCCTGCGCGACATAGTCCTCGATGTGATAGGAGCCCCAGCCGACCGAGCTTGGCGGGTTGTGATAGGCGCTGCCGGCATGGACCCCGATCGGCAGGCCGAGCCGTTCAGCCGCGGCGTAGATCGGCCAGTAATGGCGCTTGCCGAGCGGCATGTCGCCCATCACGAGCATCAAGACCTGCACGAAGCGCTTATCCTGCGCACAGCGCTCGATCTCGGCGACCGCCTTCGGGATGCTCTGCACGGGAATCACGATCGAGCCGCGCAGGCGATCGTCCTTGTCGAGCCATTCCTTGGCCAGCCAGTCGTTCAATGCGCGGCAGAAGGCGTCGGCCATATCCTCGGAGAACACCATCTGCACGCCGTAGAGCGGATTGCAGATGCCATGGGCCGTGCCAAACTTGTCGAGCGCCTGCCGCTGCATGTCCGCAAGGCTCGAGCCCGGCTTGCCCTGCGCAGGACGCCAGTCCGGCCGCGACGAGATCGGCGAATTGACCGGATAGGATTGCGAGAGCAGATCGGTCATGCCGCGCGTCGTCACCTGGTCGCGCCAGTAATCGTTCATATAGGGCAGCAGGCTGGTGAGATGAGGCACGGCGGGATGCAGATCGCAATCCACGCCGCGCGCGATCGGCGACGTCATGATGTTTCCTCTCACGGCATCTTGTTCGACGACGCCGCTTGGTTCCTTGCCGATATTGAAGCAGGCTCACCCCGGACCCGCAACTTGCGCAAACGGCGTGGCCGTGTGCTAGGAAAACATGGGCCGCGATGAGGGAGATCTCGCGATGATTCGGACCGGATTGACGACGCTTGCCGCCGCCCTCGCGCTCTCCGGCCTGGCACTGGCCCAGCAGAGCCCGCCGGCCGCACCGCCGGCGCCGGACTTCTCCAAGGTCGAGATCAAGACCACCGATCTCGGGGACGGCATCTACATGCTCGAAGGCCAGGGCGGGAACATCACGGTGGCAACCGCCAGGGACGGCATCATCATGGTCGACAGCGAGTTCGCGCCGCTGCACGACAAGATCAAGGCCGCGATCGCGACGATCTCGCCGCTGCCGGTCAAATACCTGATCAACACGCATTTCCATGGCGACCACACCGGCGGCAACGCGCCGTTCGCAAAGGATGGCGCCATCATCGTCTCCGAGGTCAACGTCAAGACACGGCTGGCGGCAGGGACCACCAACGGCCTCACCGGCGTGAAGACGCCGCCGGCAGCGCCGGAAGCACTGCCGGCCAAGACCTATACCGGCCGTTACAAGATCCGGATGCCCGGCCGCGTCGCCGACCTCAAGCATATTGCCAACGCCCATACCGACGGCGACACCTATGTCTGGTTCAAGACCGCCAATGTGCTGGCGACCGGCGACACCTTCACCAACGGCCGCTATCCCAACATCGACTTCGCCAATGGCGGCAATATCAACGGCATGATCGCCGCCGCCGACACTTATCTGAAGCTCACCAATGCGCGGAGCCGGATCGTGCCGGGCCACGGCCCGATCGCGGACAAGGCGGCGCTGCAAGCCTATCGCACCATGCTGGCTACGGCGCGCGATCGCATGGCGAAACTCGTCAAGGACGGCAAGAGCGAGGACGAGGTGGTCGCGGCCAAGCCGTTTGCCGATCTCGACGCCAAATGGGCGCTGAGCGAACTGGCGAGCAGCAATTTCATTCGCGTGGTCTATCACTCGCTGGCCGACAAGCCCGCCGAGAAGAAGCCGCTGCTGAAACGCATCCTGCACCGGAGTTGACGAGATGAAAGAGCTGAGCGCTGTCGCCGAACAGGTCGCAGCAAAACTGATCGCGAACAAGCAGACCATTGCGGTCGCAGAATCATCCACCGGCGGGCTGATCTCGGCCGCGCTGCTGGCGGTGCCCGGTGCGTCGGCCTATTTCCTCGGCGGCGGCGTGATCTACACCCGCGACGCACGACGTACGCTGATGGACATTTCCGATGATGCGATGCGTGGTCTGCGCTCGTCGTCGGAGCCTTATGCGCAATTGCTGGCGCGCCAGATCCGAGAGCGGCTTTCGACCGACTGGGGATTGTCGGAGACCGGCGCGGCCGGCCCGACCGGCAACCGCTACGGCGATGCCGCCGGCCATAGCTGCATGGCGGTGGCAGGCCCCAAGCAGCAAGTGATCACGCTGGAAACCGGAAGCGGTGACCGGCAGGCCAACATGCAGGCGTTCGCGAAAGCGGCGCTAGAGTTGTTGCTGAGGAATCTGTCACCGTAGTTTCCGCCGTCGTCCCGGCGCAGGCCGGGACCCATAACCACCGCTAGATGTTGTTAAACATGGTTGGGGCCACAGCGCGCTCCAACAACTCAATCCTGTGGTAATGGGTCTTTGCTTTCGCAGGGACGACGCGAGGAAGCAGCCGGGCCAGTCCTCACTTCTCGCGGAACGAGCGCATGAACTGGTCGCTCATCGGCTTCATCAGGTAGGACAGCATGGTGCGGTCGCCGGTCTGCACGAAGGCCTCCACCGGCATGCCCGGGATGATCTTCACCTCGCTGCCGAGGCGCGCGACCTCCTCCGGCGGCATCGAGACGCGGATGGTGTAGTAGCTCTGCCCGGTGCGCTGGTCGGTGGTGACATCGGCGGAGACGCGGGTCACGACGCCGTTCAGCTCCGGCGTGGTACGCTGGTTGAAAGCGGAGAGCCGCAGCAATGTCTTCTGCCCGACCTGCAATTTGTCGATGTCCTGCGGATTGACCTTGGCCTCGACCGACAGGTCGTCGGCCTTCGGCACGATCATCATGATGGCGTCACCCGCGGTGATGACGCCGCCGACGGTATGAACGGTGGATTGCAGCACCACGCCGTCCTGTGGCGCGCGGATATCGACGCGGCGGAGCTGGTCTTCCGCCGTCACCTTGCGCTCGACGAACTCGCCGATCTTGTCGTTGGTCTCGCGCAGATCCTTCGAGACCTCGGACAGCATGTCCTTGTCGACCTGGATGATCTGCAACTCGGTCTCGGTGATCTTGCCCTTGGCCTGGGCGCGCGAGGCGATGTATTGCGCGCGCTCGCCGGAGAGCCGCGCCGCGTCGCGCTCCAGCGTGGTCAGGCGGGTGAGCTGCACCAGATGCTGCTCGTAGAGCTGGCGGACGCCGACCAGCTCCTGCTGCACCAGCGCGATCTCCTTGTCCTTGGCGGCTTCCTGCGCCTGCAAGCCGGAGATCTCCTCGTTGAGCTGGGTGACGCGTTCGCGCAGTTGCGCCTTCTGGCCGGTGCGGCCGTTGACGCGGACCTCGAACAGCTTGGTTTCGCTCGCCATGATGTCGCGAACGTCGGGATCGCCGGCCTGATCGAGCAGTTGCTGCGGAAATGCGATCTTGTCGCGGCCCTGCTGCTCGGCCTCGAGCCGGGCGGCGCGGGCATAGAGACCGTTCAGCGTCTTGACCACGATCGCAAGGCTCGCCTTCACGACCGTCTCGTCGAGACGCACCACGATATCGCCCGCCTTGACCACGTCGCCGTCACGCACCCGGACCTCGCCGACCACGCCGCCGGTCGGATGCTGCACCTTCTTGACGTTGGATTCGACGACCACCGAGCCCGGCGCGATCAAGGCGCCCGAGATCGGCACCGTGGCGGCCCAGCCGCCGACACCGCCGCCGAGAACGAGCACCACGGCGAGCCCGACAATGAGGTGCTTGCGGATCGAGAGATGCGCGTTGCGCGGTTGCTCCGTCATGGCTTGGCGTGCCCCGCATCGGCGACGATCTTGATCGGCGTCGGTACCGGCGGCGCAACGCGCTGCAACACCTGCGCCAGCACGGTCTCCTTCGGCCCGAAGGTCTGCATGCGGCCGTCCTTGAGCACCAGCAGCTGATCGACGCCCTCGATGCCGATCGGCCGGTGCGCGACCACCACGACGACGGCGCCACGCTCACGGGCGCCGCGCACCGCGCGGGTCAATGCCTCGTCGCCCTCGCTGTCGAGGTTGGAGTTCGGCTCGTCCAGCACGATCAGGAACGGATTGCCGTAAAGCGCACGCGCCAGCGCGACACGCTGGGCCTGGCCGGCGGAGAGCGCAGTACCCTGTTCGCCGACCTGGGTGTCATAGCCTTCGCGCATCTTGATGATCATCTCGTGCACGCCGGCTTCCTTGGCCGCCGCGATGATGCCGTCCGACGTGGCGTCGGGATCGAACCGGCAGATGTTCTGCGCCACGGTGCCGGCGAACAGCTCGACGTCCTGCGGCAGATAGCCGACATGGCGACCGAGTTCGTCCGACGACCATTGATCGAGCGCGGCGCCGTCGAGCCGCACCTTGCCGCGCGCCGGTGTCCAGACGCCGACCAGCGCGCGGATCAGCGACGATTTGCCGGAGCCGCTCGGGCCGATCACGCCGACCCCGCTGCCGGCTTCGACGGTAAAGGAGACGTCCTGCACGATGGCGCGCTGGTCGCCCGGCGCGACCATGGTCACGGCTTCGACCGAGAGCTTCTTCTGCGGCGCCTGCAACAGCGTCTGCGCGGGCCGCGCCGGCAGCTGCTGCAACAGTCGGTTGAGCCGCTGCCAGCTCTGCCGCGCCGCGACGAACCCTTTCCAATGCGCGATCGCGAGATCGACCGGCGCCAGCGCCCGCGCGCTCAGGATCGAGCCGGCGATGATGATGCCGCCGGTGGCCTCCTGATGGATCACGAGATAGGCGCCGACCGCGAGCACCGCGGACTGCAACATCATGCGCAGCACCTTGGCGACCGCACCGAGCCCGCCGGTGACGTCGCTCGCATGCTGGTTGCCGGACAGATATTCCTCGTTGGCCTCGTTCCAGCGCTTGTTCATCCGCCCGGCCATGCCCATCGCGACGAGCACCTCGGCATTGCGGCGGCTGGAGGCGGCGAGATCGTTGCGCCGCGCCGCCAGCGACATCGCCTCCTTGGCCGGCGTGCGCGACATGTATTCGGTGATCAGCGTCAGCGTCACCAGAATGATGGCGCCGGCCAGCGCGGTGACGCCGAGCAGCCAGTGGAACGCGAAGCAGATCGCCAGGTAGAACGGCAGCCATGGCAGGTCGAAGAACGCGCCGGGGCCCATGCTGCCCAGGAAGGAGCGCACATTGTCGAGGTCGCGCAACGGCTGCAACCCCTCGCTGCGATTGCCAGCGATCAGCGGCAGCCGCACGACGGTGTCGAACACCCGCGCATTGAGCGCCTCGTCGAGCGAGGTGCCGACGCGGCCGAGGATCCGTCCGCGCAGCAGGTCGAGCACGCCCTGGGCGATGTACAGCACCGCGGCGATGACCACGAGACCGACCAGGGTCGGCACGCTGCGGCTCGGCAGCACCCGGTCGTAGACCTGCAGCATGAACATCGAACCTGTCAGGTACAACAGGTTGATCATGCAACTGATGAGGCCGACACCGACGAAGGCACCGCGGCATGCGCGCAGCGCCTCAGCCAGTTCGGAACGCCGGACAGCGGGCGCACCTGCCATTAATGTATTGTCTCTGCAAACGGTTAGGTAATGACCACGTTGTACCGACGTTTGTGGCCATCGTCTATTTAAGTCGCGCCAAACCGGAGATGGTTCGCGACCTATTTTCGTTATGGCACAGAGGTTTGACGGAATAACCAGGGCTAGCCGGCCGCGGCGTCTGCCGGACTTCTCGGATAGGGCACGAGAATGACCGACATCGAGACCCGGCCGATCTCGCCATCCACATCGAGCAGCACACCGCTCCCGACACCGAGCCCCGCCTCGGGACGCCAGCGGCTCTCGGCCCGAACGCCGACCCAGTCGCCGCGCGGTGGCCTGAACAACTGAACGGCGAGGTTCGGATTGGGGTCGGCGACGACGTTATGGACCGGGCGGGCGATGCCATGGGTCCAGTCCGCCGGACCCAGCACCCGCGCCAGCGGGCCGGCCCCTTCGATCACGCCGTGATGCATCCGGAACCAGGCCGCGTCATCGCCGGCGCGAGCTTCCATGGCATCCATGAACCAGCTGCGGCCATGCACGGCGTGCAGGTTCCGCAACGGAAATTGCAGCGGATCGACGGCTTCGGTCGCCTGTTCACGAAAGCCCGGGATCGCGACCGCGCGTTCGCGCGACAGCGTGACGCGCACCGTCGCGCAGGGCCGCTCTTCGCCCGCCGGCCACAGCGTGTTGTCGACGACGCTGACCCGGCCGCCCTCCGTCACGACGCTGATCCGCGTGCGCAGCTCGGCCATCGGGGTCGGCCGCAGGAACCAGGCCGCCGCCGAGATCGCGGAGCCCCAATTGCGCGATTCTGCCAAGGCCTCGACCTCGGCGGTCAACAGGCTCGCGACCGCGCCGCCCTGGAGGCCTGCGAACGGCCCTGCCGCCAGCGCGGCAGGTTTCCAGTGATGCGGCGCGGCGAGCGGTTCGAAGATGGCCAAGGCAGATTCCCAAGGTGAGCAGGATTGAGCGTTCGGGCATTCTGGGCCAAGAATGATGGTCATGACAAAAGGCCATTCATCACTCGAGGTGAACAGAATTCACCCATTGGACGCCCCGGACCCTCGGGCGATCCCGCCGCTTGCGGCATTGCTCGCCTTCGAGCGCGCGGCAACGCAATTGAGCTTCCGGCGCGCCGCGCGCGACCTGTCGCTGAGCCCTTCGGCGATCAGCCACCAGATCCGCGGGCTGGAAGAGCAGTTCGGCACCAGACTGTTCGTCCGCGGCGCGCGCTCGGTGCGACTGACCGACGACGGCGCATGCTATCTGGCAAAGGTGTCGGCCGCGCTGGCGACGTTGCAGGAGGCGAGCCGCGACATGCTGCGGCAACGCGGCCAAGCCAGCGGCGAGCTATGGATCAGCTCGTTGCCATTCTTCACCAGCGCCGTGCTGCTGCCGGCGCTGCCGGAGTTCAAGCGGCGCCATCCGCAGCTGACGCTGCGGATCGAGGCCACCCATCAATATGCAGACTTCTCCGGCTCCCGGGTCGATGTCGCGATCCGCTACGGGCGGGAGCACGCCACCGGGCTGAAGGTCGAGCCGCTGGTGGAGGTCAGGGGATTGGCTGTCTGCACGCCGGCGCTGGTCAAAGGCGGGCTGCGGACACCCGCCGACCTGTCGCGCGAGGTGCTGATCCATGTCACGAGCCAGCCGCGCGCATGGCCGGCCTGGCTGAAGGAGGCCGGGCTGCCGAACCTCACGCCGCGCGGGCATCTGTGGCTCGACAGCGTGCCGGCGATGCTGGAAGCCGCCGAACACGGGCTCGGCGTGGCGCTGGCGATGGCGCCCTTGATCAAGGTACGGCCGGGCTTCGGCAAGCGGCTGGTGGCGCCGTTCGCGTTCGAGCCGACGCATCACGAGACGATCTATCTGGTCTCCCGCACCGAACAGGCCCGGGACCGCCGGATCGCCGCCGTGCGGCGCTGGATCGCGGACGCCGTCGCGCGCGCGAGCTAAACCGTCGCGGCGGCGGCCTCAGCCAGAACGCAGCGTGCCAAATGACCGGGCGCGACCTGCACGCTCGGCGGCAAACCCTCACTGCAACGTTGCTCGGCGAACTTGCAGCGCGGCGCGAACGAGCAACTGGCCGGCGCCTGATCGAGTGAGGGCGGCGTGCCCGGGATGGTCTCGAGGCGCTGGCCGCGCATCGCGCCGTGAATGGTCGAGGCCAGCAGGCCCTTGGCATAGGGATGCGCCGGCGTGCGCACGATGTCGCGCAAGGCACCCTGCTCCACGATCTGGCCGGCATACATGGCCGGCATACATCACCGCGACGCGGTCGCAGAGATCGGCGACGACGCCGATATCGTGCGAGATCAGCACCAGCCCCATGCCGCTCTCGCGACGGATGTCGCGGATCAAATCGAGGATCTGGGCCTGGATGGTCGCATCGAGCGCCGTGGTCGGCTCGTCCGCGAGCAGGATCTTCGGCTTGCAGGCCAGCGCCAGCGCGATCATCGCGCGCTGCCGCATGCCGCCCGACATCTCGTGCGGATAGGAGTCCAGCCGTCGCTTCGCCGAGGGGATCCGCACCACTTCGAGTATCTCGAGCGCACGCGCGGTGGCGTCGCGCTCGCTCTTGCCCTCGTGGCGCATCACCGTCTCGGCGATCTGACGCCCGATGGTGTAGACCGGATCGAGCGCCAGCGCCGGCTCCTGGAAGATCATCGAGACGGTCTGGCCGCGGAACGCGGACAGCGCGTCGTCGTCCATCGCCAGCACCTCCTGGCCCAGCACCTTGACGCTGCCGGAGATTTGCGTGCGCTTCCGCGGCAACAGTCGCATCAGCGCGCGCAAGGTCACGCTCTTGCCGGAACCGGACTCGCCGAGCAGCCCCAACACCTCGCCTTCGCCGAGCGACAGGCCGAGATCGTTCACGGCATGGACCGTGCGATCGCCGGTGAAGCGGATGYTGAGGTTGTTGATCTCGACGAGATTGGTCATGCGAGCTTGGGTACCTTGGCGTGGAAATCGGTCGCGCGCTGGAACGCAGCGCCGATCCGGAGCAGCGTCGCCTCCTCGAAGGAGCGACCGATCAGTTGCATGCCGACCGGCAACCCCGCTTTGGTGAAGCCGGAGGGAATCGTCAGCGACGGCACCCCGAGATAATTGACCGGACGGGTGAACCGGGTCAGCCGCTGGATCACGGCTTCCGCGCCCGGGCCGTTGCCGACATCGCTCTCGGCGATGGTCGGCGCCGGCACCGGCGAGGACGGCGCGATGACCGCATCGATCCCGGTGACCGCCGCATTGTGCGCAGCCAGCGCGGGTCCGCGCCAGCGCATCGCCTCGAGATAGCTGACGGCGGGAATGGTCAGGCCGTTCTGCAACCGCATCAGCACCTGCGCGCCGTAATCCTGCGGCCGCTCGATCATCCAGCGCTTGTGGAAGGCSGCGGCCTCGGCCGCGAGCACCAGYTGCGACGCGCCGCTGAGCTGRCGCTGATCCGGCARCTCGACCTTSACGATCTCGGCGCCTTCCTTCYTGAGGGTGGCCACCGTCTCGTCGAGGACGCGYGCCACCTCGGGATCGAGGTCGTCGACATAGAACGCCGTCGGGAYGCCGATYTTSAGMCCCTTCAGCGAYWGSCCGGTCGCKGCCAWATAGTCCGGCACCGGCTGCGTCGACGCCGTSAGATCYTCGGGATCRGCRCCRGCCATCAGGCCGAGCAGCAGCGCGCAGTCCTCMGCGGTCTGYGCCAGCGGRCCKACGGTATCGAGCGACTGCGACAGCGGCATCGCRCCGGCGCGGCTGACMCGGCCRACSGTSGTCTTGAGCCCGGTGACGCCGCAGAAATGCGCGGGCATGCGCACCGAACCRCCGGTGTCGGAGCCGAGCGCGGCRAAGGTCAGACGCGCRGCRACCGCCGAGCCSGAGCCKGACGACGARCCGCCGGTGATGTGCTCGGTGTTCCAGGGATTGCGCACCGSGCCGTAATGCACGTTGTGGCCGGTCGGMCCGAASGCGAACTCGACCATCTGCARCGAGCCGAGCCGGACCTGGCCGGCATCCTTCAGCCGCTGCARCGCSGTCGCGGTCGTCTTCGGCACGAAGTCGCGGCGGATCAGCGAGCCGCARGTCACGACCTTGCCGGCGTCGTAATACATGTCCTTGTGCGCCAGCGGCACGCCRTGCAGYGCGCCGCGGCTSTTGCCCTTSGCGAGYKCSGCRTCGGCYTCSGCSGCCGCSGCGAGCGCCKGYTCGGATTCGATYGCCATATAGGCGTTGAGGCGCGGCTGCCAYTSSGCAATRCGATGCAGCACSGCGCGCGTCACCTCWTGCGAGGAGASCTTCTTCTCGGCGATCGCCTTGGCGACCGCGGTCAGCGTCATCAGGGCCGGATCGGAGCTCATTTCGACACCTTTRCGATCTGCGCCAGCAGGAAGCTCGCGGGTTCGAGATCGAACGGCAGCGTGCCGGCRATCGGYGCAAAGCCRTCGAAKGCCGGYCCGATCGAATTGGCGATGCGGTTYGCGACCTCGTCATCRGCSGGCACGTCGGCGACGTGCGCGATCACCTTGACRTCCTTGGGTGTGGGYCTGGTCATGCCGCGTTTTCTCCTTTTGCTTTTGCCGGCGCGCGGCTGTGCCCCGAGCCAGGAATGGCCATGTAGCATGCCGCTTGATGACCCATTGTATCGAGATCGCTGAGTTTTGGCGTGTCGTTTGCGCAGAGCGGCTCCGCAAACGGACAACGGGTGTGAAACCGGCATCCTGACGGCGGATCGATCGGATTGGGCGGATCGCCGGAGATCGGCGGCACCTCGGTGCGCTTGTCGGGATCCGATGACGGCATCGCCGCCAGCAGCGCGCGGGTATAGGGATGCGCCGGCGCATCCCACACCGCATCGACCGGGCCGAGTTCGACGACCTCGCCGAGATACATCACCAGCACGCGGTCGGAGATATAGCGCACGACATTGAGATCGTGGCTGATGAAGAGATAAGTCAACCCGAATTCGCGCTTCAGGTCGGCAAGCAGATTGAGCACCTGCGCCTCGACCGATTTGTCGAGCGCCGAGACCGCCTCGTCGAGGATCACGAGCCGCGGCGACAGCGCCAGTGCGCGGGCGATGTTGACGCGCTGGCGCTGGCCGCCGGACACCTCATGCGGATAGCGATTGGCAAAGATCTCATGCGGATAGCGATTGGCAAAGATCTCCGGCCGCAGGCCGACCTTGCCGAGCAGTTCGCGCGCCAGCGTGCGCGCCGTATCATCGGCCATGCCATGGACTTTCGGTCCGAAGGCAATGGATTCCTCGATGGTGAGGCGCGGGTTGAGCGACGCGTAGCTGTCCTGGAACACCATCTGCACGCCGCGGCGCAGATCGCGCAGCGAGAGCGACGGGCCGACCTGCCGTCCGTCATAGATGATGTCGCCGCCATCGCGGGGCATCAGGTGCATCAGCAGCCGCGCCGTGGTCGACTTGCCGCAGCCGGATTCGCCGACGATGCCGACGGTCTCTCCCTTCATGACCGCGAAGGTGACGTCGTCGACGGCGCGCACGGTCTTGCGCGGGCTGAATAGCCCGCCGCGCACCGGGAAGTGCTTGGTCAGCCCGTTGACCTGCAACAGCGGCTGCGCGGCGCCGCCAAGGTCGGCGACCGGCTCCAACATGTCGATGGAGGTCATTGTGTCGATCATACCGAGCACGCTGGTATCACCTCTTCCCACCGGGGAGAGGTCGGCGCGCAGCGCCGGGTGAGGGCTTTAGGTCCAACGAGAGGCCGTAACCCCTCACCCAGATCGCATCTAACGATGCGATCTGACCTCTCCCACAGGGGGAGAGGTGGACCGTCGTTGCGGAGAGCGGCCGCGAGTATTTTCATCGTGCTTAGTTCCTGATGTCCATGGCGCTGCGCATGCCGTCGCTGAGCAGATTGAAGCAGATCGAGACCGCGAAGATCATCGCACCCGGCAGCGCCGCGACCCATGGGTTGACATAGATCGCGGTGCGCAGCGTATTCAGCATCAGGCCCCATTCCGGCTCCGGCGGTTTCGTCCCCAACCCGAGGAACGAGAGGCCGGCGGCCAGGATCATCGACACCGAGATCAGGCCGGTGGCGTAGACGAAGATCGGGCCGAGCACATTGCCGAGCATGTGGACCCGCATGATGGTGAAGGGACCGGCGCCGGAGGCGCGCGCCGCCTCGACGAAATCCATGTTGCGGACGCCGGTGGTGACGCTTTCGGCGACGCGGGTGATCTGCGGCACGAACACGATGGTCAGCGACACGATCGAATTGGTGATGCCGGCGCCGAGCGCGCCCGAGATCGCGATCGCCAGCAGCACCGACGGGAAAGCATAGAACACGTCGACGGTGCGCATGATCGCGGTGTTGAGCTTACCGCCGACATAGCCGGCGACGAGGCCGAGCGAGGTGCCGATCACGAAGGCGAGAATCACCGGCAGGATACCGATCACCAGCGACAGCCGTCCGCCATAGATCAAGCGCGCCAGCATGTCGCGGCCGAGTTCGTCGGTGCCGAGCGGATAGCCCGGCGTGCCGATATGGCGGAGGCGGCGGATCATCGAACCCTGATAGGGATCGGCGAGATGCAGCCACGGCGCCAGCAGCGCCGAGGCAAAGATCAGCAGCAGGATGATGGCGCAGGCCATGCTGACCTTGTCGCGCCTGATCCGTCGCCCGACCGTCGCCCAGTAGCCGCGCGCCTTGCTCGCGGGTGCAGCCTGCAATGCAGTATCTGACATCGCACTCATAGGACGGCTCTTGGTTGGAGCATGATCTCCGCGCAAACGCGTTCCGTGTTTGTCGCGACGGAAACCCGGTCTCCACTTTTCCGGATCATGCTCTAGCTCCGCTTGATGCGCGGATCGATCGCGGCCTGCGCGATGTCGACCAGGAGATTGAGCAGCACGAAGAACAGCGCCAGCACCAGGATCGTGCCCTGCAGCAGCGGCAGATCGCGCTGGAAGATTGCCGAATTCAGCAGCAGCCCCGACCCGGGCCAGGAGAACACGGTCTCGATCAGGATCGAGCCGCCGAGCATGTAACCGAGCTGCAAGCCCATCACCGCGAGCGCGGTCGGCGCGGCGTTCTTCACGACATGGCGGAAGACGCCGAAATCCATCAGGCCCTTGGCGCGCAGCGCCGGCACGAACTCCTGGTTCAGGATGTCGGCGACCAGCGCGCGGACCGTGCGCGAGATGATGCCCATCGGGATCACCGAGGTGGTGATCGCCGGCAGCACCAGATAGCGCAGATGCTCCCAGTCCCATGCCCAGGCCGCGGAGCCGCCGGGCCCGGCGCCGACCGCGGGCAGCCAGTTGAGCTGCACCGAGAAGATGATGACCAGCACCATGCCGAGCCAGTAATGCGGCAGCGAAACGCCGGCGATGGCGATCGAGGTCGCGACCTTGTCGACCCAGGTGTCGCGGAAATAGCCGGCGATCAGCCCGAACAGCAAGCCGAGCGTGAAGCCGATCATCGCGGCCGCGATCGCCAGCATCACGGTGTTACCGACCGCGCGCATCACCTCCGACAAGACGGGACGCCCGGTCGCAATCGAATTGCCGAGATCGCCATGGATCGCGCGCCACAGCCACAGACCGAATTGCACGGGCAGCGGGCGATCGAAGCCGTAAGCCGAGCGCAATTGCGCGGCGAGTTCCTGCGAGGCATCGGCCGGCAGCACCGCGACCAGCGGGTCGCCAGGCGTGATATGCACGAGCAGGAAGCACACCAGCGCGACGCTGAGCACGATCGGGATGACGTAGACGATCCGTCTGGACGTATAGGCGAGCACGTTGCGTTCTTTCTCCCTTCTCCCCTTGTGGAAGAAGGTGGCGCGCAGAGCGCACCGGATGAGGGGTTCTGTCCCCGGATACAGTCACTTCACATCGACGAGGAGCATCCGCGGAGACAACCCCTCACCCGGCTTCGCTCTCGCGAAGCCACCCTCTCCCACAAGGGGAGAGGGTGCACCGGTTTATGCTTCCCGTGTCACGGTGCGACCGTGACCGGCGAGAAGTCGACGAACCAGCTCTTCGGCTGCACGAAGCCCTTGATCTTCGGGCTCATGGCGCGTGGCGCGACGTCGTGCGCGACGAACAGGAAGGTTGCATCGTCGACGGACGCGGCATGCAGTTCGGCCAGCGCCGCGTCGCGGGCCGCSGGTTCGAAGGTCTGGCGGGCCTTCTTCACCAGCTCGTCGAACTTCGGATTGTTGTTGAAGCCCCAATTGTTCGAGACMGGCGGCGCCATGCCCGATTGCAGGAAGCGCACCAGCGCGAAGAATGGATCCATCGCCGCGTAGGTGACATTGATCGCATTGCTGCCGTTGGCCGACGGGTCCTTGGCACCGCGCCGCCAGTTGGTGAACAGCGTGTTCCACTCGATGACATCGAGCTGCACATCGAAGTAGCACTCCGCCAAAGCCTGCTGCAGATATTCGTTCATCGGCAATGGCAGCATCTGACCCGAACCCGACGCCGAGGTCTGGATCTTCACCGTCAGCTTCTTGTTCGGGCCGAAGCCCGCCTCCTGCATCAGCTTCTGCGCCGCCGGCTTGTCATACTTGATCTGGAAGGTCGGGTTGCCGCGCCACGGATGGCCCGGCTCGAACGTGCCTGTCGCCGGCACCATCAGGCCCGCCAGCAGGCCGTCGCGCAGCCCTTCGCGATCGATGCAGAGGTTGGCGGCCTTGCGGACCCGGATGTCGTTCCAGGGTGAGCCCTCGACGCGCGAGAACTGCCACGGCCAGACATGCGGCTCCTCGTTGGAATAGAGATTGAAGCCGCGCTGCTTGATCTCCGGCAACGCATCCGGCGCCGGCGCCTCGATCCAGTTGACCTGCCCGGACAGCAGCGCGGCGGTGCGCGCATTGGCCTCCGGCATCGGCAACAGCACCATCTTGTCGGTCTTCGGCACGCGGGCCTTGTCCCAGTAGTTCTCGTTCTTCACCAGTTCGAGCCGCTCGCGCGGGGTGAAGCTCGACATCTTCCAGGGACCGGTGCCCGAGGCGTCCTTGGCGAACGCAGCCCATGCGGCCTGCGACTTCGCCTTGGCGTCGGCGCCTTCGGCCTTGTCGTAGAACTGCTGCCACTTGGCCGGGCTCGCCATGAACAGATTGGTGAGGTTGATCGGCAGGAAGCTGTCCGGCTCCTTGGTGGTCAGCTCCACCGTCATGTCGTCGATCTTGCGCGCCGAGACCAAGGTCGGCATGCGCGAAGCGGTGACGCCGACCTGGCTCGCGTCGTATTGCGGCGCGTCCTGCTTCAGAACCTTGTCGACGTTCCAGACCACCGCGTCGGCATTGAACGGCGAGCCATCATGAAAGGTGACGCCGGGACGCAGCTTGAAAACCCACTTGGTCTTGTCGGCATCGTCGACCTTCCACTCGGTGGCGAGGCCCGGGATCATCGCACTGGCCTTGTCCGACGACGACAGGTCCCACATCGTCAGCGCGTCATACATCGTCAAGCCAGTGAAGCGATTGCCTTCGAAACCCTGGTCGGGCTGCCCGAGCGTGCGCGGAATATCGGCAGCCGTCATGCCAATACGCAGCACGGTTTCGGCGCTGGCGATCGCCGGCACGCAATTGGCCATCGCGAGCGCCAGCATCATCGCTGCCGCATTGGTCTTCCTGTTACGCATCTGAGCAACCCCTTCGAGACTGGTGACGTTTTGGTGATTATTTGTTGGGCAAGCGTATGCAATGCCTGTGCCAAGGGGAATAGTTCTTCAGCAAATGATCGCCGGGCGCGTCATTTCTTCCCACCTCGCCCCTGCACCGCACAAAGATGCCTATTCTGGCATCATGCTTGCACCATTCGGCTCCGACGTCCCACCAACGGAGCCTTTAATATGCGTGAGCGCAATTCGATCCTGACGGCGGCTGTGGCGCTTGCCCTCATCACGGGCTGGCCTTCCTTGTCCGCGCAAGCGGAATCCATTGTGCGCTACGGCATCTCGATGGCCGACATTCCGCTGACGACGGGCCAGCCCGATCGCGGTGCCGGCGCTTATCAGTTCACGGCCTACACGATCTACGATCCGCTGGTCGCCTGGGAGATGGACGTTGCCGACCGGCCGGGCAAACTGGTGCCCGGACTCGCCACCGAATGGAAGGTCGACGACGGCGACAGGACCAAATGGCGTTTCACGCTGCGCAAAGGCGTCAAGTTTCACGACGGCAGCGATTTCAACGCCGATGCCGTGATCTGGAATCTCGACAAGGTGCTGAATGACAAGGCACCGCAGTTCGACAAGCGGCAGAGCGCGCAGGTCAAGACCCGCCTGCCTTCGGTTGCGAGCTACGCCAAGATCGACGATTCCACGATCGAGATCACGACCAAGACGGTCGATTCGTTCTTCCCCTACCAGATGCTCTGGTTCCTGGTCTCGAGTCCCACGCAGTATGACAAGCTCGGCAAGGATTGGGACAAGTTCGCGAGCCAGCCCTCCGGTACCGGCCCGTTCAAGCTGACCAGACTGGTGCCGCGCGAGCTCGCCGAGCTGACGAAGAATCCGGATTACTGGGACAAGAAGCGGCTCGCCAAGGTCGACAAGATGATCCTGATCCCGATGCCGGAAGCGCTGACCCGCACCAATGCGCTGTTGGCCGGCCAGGTCGACCTGATCGAAACACCGGCGCCCGACGCCGTGCCACAGCTCAAGGCCGCCGGCATGAGGATCGTCGACAACGTGACGCCGCATGTCTGGAATTATCATCTGAGCGTGCTGCCAGGCTCGCCCTGGACCGACATCCGGCTGCGCAAGGCGCTCAACCTCGCGATCGATCGCGACGCGGTGGTCGGCCTGATGAATGGTTTGGCGAAGCCGGCCAAGGGCCAGGTCGACCCGTCCAGCCCGTGGTTCGGCAAGCCGAGCTTCGAGTTGAAATACGACCTCGCCGCAGCGAAGAAACTGGTCGCGGAAGCCGGCTACTCCAAGGACAAGCCGCTAAAGACCACCTTCATTATCGCCCAGGGCGGTACCGGGCAGATGCTGTCGCTGCCGATGAACGAATTCCTGCAACAGAGCTTCAAGGAGATCGGCATCGACATCGACTTCAAGGTGGTCGAGCTCGAGACGCTCTATACGCACTGGCGCAAGGGCGCGGCCGACGAGATGAACGCCGGCATCACCGCTAACAACATCGCCTATGTCACGTCGGATCCACTCTATGCCATCGTGCGGTTCTTCCATTCCGGCCAGGTGGCGCCGACGGGCGTCAATTGGGGCGGCTACAAGAACCCGAAGGTCGATGCGTTGATCGACGAAGCCAGGCAGACCTTCGACACCGCGAAGCAGGACGCGTTGCTCGCGCAAGCTCACGCACTGATCGTCGACGATGCCGCGCTGGTCTGGGTGGTGCACGACACCAATCCGCACGCACTATCGCCGAAGGTGAAGACCTTCGTGCAGGCGCAGCATTGGTTCCAGGATCTGACGCAGATCGGGCTGGAGTGACCTCTTCCGCCGTCGTCCCGGCGAAGGCCGGGACCCATAACCACAGGATTGAGTCGTTGTAGCATGCTGTGGCCCCAACCATGTTTAACAACATCGATCGGTGGTTATGGGTCCCGGCCTCCGCCGGGACGACATCGGATGCGTGACGTCTACTTCGTCGTCAACGCGAACGCGCCATCCCAATCGACCGGCGGCGGTTCGGCCTGGAAGGCGCGAATCCGTGCCTCATAGAGACTGTAGAGATACTGCAACGTCTGCGCCTCATCGGTCTTGCGGCCGCGCTCGATCGCAGCGAGTGCACCGTCCCAGTCACGGCCACGGTAGCAGGCGAGCATCTCGATGGTCAGGTTGCGCAGCCGCTGGAAGCGCCCGGAGTTCGCCACGTCCTCGCGGCCGGCGATCGCGTAGATCACCTCGGGCTCCCTCTTGCCCTTGACCATGATGAAGTCGAGCTCGAGGATCGCGAATTTCTCCTTCACCGCGAGCGCGGTCTTCGATCCCACGATGATCGGGAAGCCATATTCCTTGGACTGTCCCTCGAGCCGCGAGGCCAGGTTGACGCTGTCGCCGAACACCGAATAGTCGAAGCGCACGTCGGAACCCATATTGCCGACCACGCAGGTGCCGGTGTTGAGACCGACGCCGATGTTCAGCGGGACATAGACATGCCCGCCATCCCGCGCCTCCTGCTCGCGCTCGCGGTTGAGGTCGCCGATGCGCTCCAGCATGTCGAGCGCGGCGTCGCAGGCGTTAATCTGGTGCTGTCTGTCGTCGAGCGGCGCATTCCAGAACGCCATGATGGCGTCGCCCATATACTTGTCGATCGTGCCCTTGCGGGCGAGGATCGCGTTGGAAAGCGGAGTGAGGAAGCGATTCATCAGCGCCGTAAGGCCCTGCGGGTCGCTCTTGTAGGTTTCCGAAATCGAGGTGAAGCCGCGCATGTCCGAGAACATGATGGTCATCTCGCGCTCCTCGCCGCCGAGCACCAGCCGCTCCGGCGATTGCGCCAGTTGCTCGACCAGCGCGGGCGACATGTACTGCACGAACTGCGACCTGATCTGCCGGCGCTGCTGCTGTTCGCGCACGAAAGCGGAGAAGATCAGCGTGAGGTAGATCGCCGTGGTCGACATCAGCGGGTAAGTGAAGTCGATCAGGAGCCGATGCTGGGCATAGAAGTACCAGGAGGTGCCGATCAGCACTGAGGCGAACAGCCCGCCGACCGCGACCAGCGTCACCGGGCCGAACTTCGGGGCGAAGGCGATCACCAGCAGACCCATGACCAGCGCGGCGAGGAATTCGATGCTGATGCCGTAGTTCGGCTGCGAGACGACGTCGCCGGTCAGCGCGCTCTCCAGCACCTGGGCATGAACCTCGACGCCGGGCATCGCCGGCGTCACCGGCGTCGTCTTGATGTCGTTCAGTCCGATCGAGGAGGTGCCGATCAGGACCAGCTTTCCGGCGATCTTGTCCGGCGCGACACGTCCCTCCAGCACGTCGATGGCCGAGACATAGATCGAGGGATCGCGGGGCGCGTAATGGATCCAGAGCTGGCCATTGCGATCGGTCGGGATCGCAAAACCCTTGACGCCGAGACTCTGAATGCCGGCCTCGTCGGCCTTGATCAGGATGGTGCCCGTGCCGCTCGCCACACGCAGCATCTCGAAGGTCAGCGACGGCATGGTGATGCCCTGGGCGACCATGATCATCGGCACGCGCCGCACGATACCGTCGCGTTCCGGCTTGATCGTGAACAGGCCGCGTCCGGCCGCCGCCTCTTCGAGCACAGGCACGTTGCGCAACAGTCCCGGAAACTCGACCATGAATTGCTGCGGCTCCTCGCCGAGCATCGCAAATCCCGTGACCGGCAGCTTTTCATTGAGGTCGGCGCGCACATTGGGGCCGCCGGATTCGCCGAGCACCACGCGCGAGCTCTTGATGGCGTCGGCCAGGATGCTGTCGTTGCTCGGCAACTGCCGCAACCTGGTGCGCATCTCCTCGTCGAGGCTGCTGAAGGTGTCGGCCGCGATATCGGGATTGAGCCGGTCCGGCTCGGAGAACACAGCGTCGAAGGCGATCACCACGGCACCGAGCCGGGTGAGATTGATCACGATGTCGGCGATCCGCGTGCGGGGCCAGGGCCATTGTCCGAGCCGCGGATCGGCGAGGCTCTTCTCGTCGATGTCGACGATGGTGACTGGATGCGCAGCCTTCTTGCGGGGTTGGAGCACCTGAAAGGTGTCAAACGTCCTAACACGAATTTCCTGAACCGGAGCCGGATCCGCGGCGCGCAGCGCGGCCACGCCGATCAGCAGCCCGACGCAGGCCAGCCGCGCATAACCGAAGCGCCGTCCGAACCACCTTCGTATCGCCCTCAGCCGTTTCATGCCGTCTGGATATCACGGTCGCGCGAGCCGATCACGYRCGGACTTTCGCRACGGCCGGCTCGGCCGCCMTCAGGCRATGCCGCCGGGATGAAGGATGAARTCGTTGATRTGCAGGTTCGMYCGATTGACGTTCGWSAGCATGATCGAATCGTTGGCATCGAGGTGAATCAGCGTGCCGTTGGCGAGCTGTTCGACGGCGGCATTGTTCAGCCAGGCGTTGAACGAGTCGGCATCGCCGGCAACGAAGGGCGAATAATCGAACAGGTTGATCTTGTCGAYGCCMGGCKTGAAATCGGTGATCGTGTCRTTGCCGGTGTYGGCCCTGAACACGAACTGATCGGCGCCMCCRCCRCCGGTCAGCGTGTTGGCATGGCTGGTCGCGAARATCACGTCRTTGCCGGCGGTCCCYTGCAGCGCGATGTTCGGSCCTGAKGTCGTCAGGTTGAAGATCAGATTGAGCGTRTCGCTCGCRCCATGGCCRTCGGTCACCGTGAGCGCRAYCTGRTCGGTCACCGGCGGCGTATGGCCGGGRTCGKTGAAGGTAAGRCCCGTCGACCCRAGYGCSGYGTTGATRTCGGAGAGATGGCCGAGCARCGTCGTCGGCGYCACGCTGTTGCCGGARCCGGGCGGCGTCGACGCGGCCAGGGTGAATATCTCGYTGGCCGCSGCATCGGCGTCCGTGACCGTCAGGCCGGTGATCGTTTCGGTCCCGTCSGGATTCTGGAYSAGGCCGATATTGTCGGGATGGATAATGGGCGCRTCATTGGCRCCGATCACGTCGACGGTCAGCGTYGCGACCCCGACGGCGCCATGCRCRTCGATCGTCTCGACAYTGAACGTATCGGCGAAGGTCCCCTCRCCCARCGCGTTGATCGCRGYCGAGTCGGGAACGTAGGTGTAGGTGCCRTCCGCATGCACGGTGAGCGAGCCATAGAGRCCCGCGATCGGCGTGTTGACCGCGAGATGGCTCGAATTGAGCGCGGCATAGGTCARCRTCGCGRTTTCRCCMTGGTCGACRTCATTGCCGTGGAGYGTSCCGGTMAGCGGGCTGAACGTGTCGTTGGCCGCGGTATCGACCAGCGTKCCGGCAAKGACRTTGGCGAGCGTCGGCGCGTCGTTGGARCCRTCGATCGTGATSGTGATCGGCTGGGTGACGACGCCGCCATGATGGTCGTCGATCTGGATCGTRTAGGTCAGMGTCAGCGTCTSGCCCGCGGCGAGATAGTCGAAATTCTTGTCCGCCGCCGAGAASGTCCAGGTCGACGCTCCCGTCACGCCGCCSGTCGCGTCSGTCAACGTGCCGAGCGAGAGCCAGTTCAGGATGGTGGACTCGTCCTCGGTCAGGCCCGTGGTYGCGCCGGCCTCGGCKACACCGGTGATKGTCACCGCGTGGGTGTCGCTGAGATCGGCATCGGTGAACGTCACGGTGCCSGAYGCGCTGTCCGGYTTCGAYGACCCCGTCGTRTCGGGYTGCTCRATGATGGTCGCGGCCTGCGCCGCCGASGTGATGACCGGCGTATCGTTGCTGCCGACGATSRTGATGATCACCGGYTSGCTCGCGATGCCRCCATGGTGRTCGTTGACCTCGACCGTGTASGTCARCGTCAGCGTYTCGCCGGCAGCSAGATAATCGAAATTCTTGTCCGCSGCCGAGAAGGTCCAGAGCTGKGAYCCGGTGATCCCKCCAGTCGAATCGGTCAGCGTSCCCAGCGAKAGCCAGTTCAGGAYSGTCGWTTCATCCTCGGGCAGGCCSGTGGTGGTCCCSGATTCCGCCACGCCGGTGATGGTCATSGTGTGGGTGTCGCTGAGATCGACATCGACGAACGTCATCGCGCCGTGGGCGACGTCGGGCKTGAGCGAACCGGTCACGCCGGGCGCCTCGGYAATCGTSGYGGTCGACGGCTCCGAGGTGAATGTCGGCGCGTCATTGGTCCCGGTGAYGGTGATGGTCACGGGCTGGGTGACGACGCCACCATGATGGTCATCGACCTGGATCAGATAGGTCAGCGTCARCKTCTCGCCCGCGGCGAGATAGTCGAAATTCTTGTCGGCCGCCGAGAAGGTCCAGGYCCGCGATCCGGTGACACCRCCGGTCGAGTCGGTCAGGGCRCCGAGCGACAGCCAGCTCAGGATCGTCGACTGATCGGGAAGGCCCGTAGTAACGCCCGCCTCGGTTACGCCRGCGAYCGTGACGCTRTGGGTGTCGCTGAGATCGACATCGGTGAAMGTCACCCTGCCGGACGCGACATCRTGCGTCAGCGAGCCGGTCACGTCGGGGATTTCGGTGATGGCSGCYGCCTGGGTYGGCGARGTGATCACCGGCTTGTCGTCGGTTCCGAYGATCGTGATCGTRACAGGGAGYGTGACGACGCCGCCRTGATGRTCRTCGATCTGGACCGTGTAGGYCAGCGTCAGCGTCTCGCCCRCSGCRAGATAGTCGAAATACYTGTCGGCRGCCGAGAASGTCCAGGAGCGYGATCCCGTCAYGCCGTCGGTCGAATCGACCAGTGCCCCCAGCGACAGCCAGCTCAGCACGGTGGCCTCGCTGGCGAGCCCCGTGGTGACMCCGGCYTCGGTGACGCCGGTGATSGTGACGGAGTGGGTGTCGGTSAGATCGACGTCGGTRAATGTCACCGTGCCGTGTGCSGTATCYGGAACGGYGGAGTTCGTCGTCCATGGCTGCTCGAYGATCAAACCGACCTGYGCCGAGGACGTCACGACCGGCGYRTCATTGGTACCGGTRATCGTGATGGTGATSGTGTTGTACCCGGTCTCGTTGCTCAGCGCGAAATTGTTGTCGACGCGCACCATRTAGGTCAGCGTCAGCGTTTCGCCGGCRGCCAGGAAGTCGAAGGCGCCGTCGGCCAGGCTGTACGTCCACYTTGCCGAGCCRAAATTGCTGTTCAGCGGRTTGGGATCCAGCAGCAGCGGGATCTCAACGGCCTTGATGGCCGCCAGTTGCACCGCCGTSAGCGACRAGGTSACGTCRTTGCCGCYGGCGTCGTGGTAGYTGAACGCRYTGAAATARGCCGTCGCAGTCGGCGTGTCGCCRAGATTGACGTCCACCCASGAGATSCCGCCCGTCACRGTRTCGGGCACCCCGCTATGRGTCACCCCGGGCTGCTCGGTGAACTCCGCATTCTGCGTCAMGACTTTCGGCGGCCCGGCGACGTGCTGGGACCCCGCGGCAACGGCCTGCGGGATSGTGACGCCGGARATCGACAGCAGCACGGTKGTCGGCACGACRAYGTCGCCGCCAGCGAGCTTGATACCGATCGTGACCGGGATGACGCTGTCRGTGAAGTTCGTCGTGAGCTTGGTGTTGGGATTCGAATTGTCGGTGAACTTCARCGCGAAGACGTCCGAAATGAGCTTCTGCGCATCGGTCGACAGTTGCGCCGACGAGACGAAGCTGACGCTGCCCTGGCCGTTGACGATGGTCTGGGTGCCGGCCTGATCGACGGTCGCGATCGGATTGAGCGTCGTCTTGTCGAACAGGATGTAKGAGCCCGTGSTGCCRTCGGGCTCGACCAGCACCTGGAATTTGGCYGGCGGSACGCCRCCSGYRCCCTGCACGTCGAAATCGATCTCGACCAGCACCGCRGTGCCGCGGATGCCCATGGTCGCRACCGGCGTGTCGACCTTCATGTCGCCGTGCTTGGCGGTCGCACCGGCSACGAACGAGATCGTGCCCGAAACCAGGCTCATCAGCGACGAATTGCTCGACCCGTTCGGGTCGTAGATCATCTCGTTCAACACCATCTTGGCGTTCGGTCCGAGACCGAACACGGTGCCRTCGATGAAGGTGATGCCGAGCGTCGAGTCGCYRCCGGAYTGCACCACGTCGCCCTTGTTGACGTTGTCRCCCTGGTTCAGGATGATCGCGACGCCGTTGCGAATGRCGGTGGCRCTKCCGGTCAGCTTGGTGACGTGGCCGATGACCTTGGCCGGTTCCGCGSCSCCSCCRGCCTGMGCGTACTGGGTRTAACCGGTGAGCGCGTTGACGAGGTCRCCGGTGAGATGCGCRCCYTCAGGCGACGCCAGCGCCGCSCGGTKCTCGCCCTTGAAATAGTCGYGCAGAACSAGTTCCCGGTCGTCCTTCGMGATGACGAGGTCGAGCCCGSTCCGYTTGAAGTCGCCGGTRAACAGCAATTGSCCGTCGTCGACCGTGATCGCGCCGGGCGGCGCATGTGTGGAGACGCTGTCGACATGAACCGACCCGCCACGGGCATAGGCGTCCGTGTYCGGCAAAAAGCCGTCGAATTTATCGACAAAGTTCACGGGCGGYTCACCGCACGATGGTTAAAATTCTTAAGGTATCCAAATGAATGCTTATGCATATCACTGGATAAAGCCTGGCGAAACCATSYCGTGCTTGCRCACGGTGCTCCGGCCGCGCCTTCTTGCCGGGTCAGCTCCGGCCCCCTGTCTCGCGACTCGTGTAGTTCGGACTCGATAAACGGTATCATGAGGTGGGATTCGGGCCAAGATGGGTATTGAGCCACGTGTTCGTGGTATYGATCGRCATSACTCTACTTGCCTYTATTTSCCCGCAGYCCCRRGCMGGSAKTTAACCGCAAAYTTYCGGCTAAAGCTGTGAWYTRGCTTACAAATTACARCAGYCCKSSSCSMGGACRGSCGATTGCCCGAAKCCAAGCRTRAGGCGGCGCGRGSSCRGAAAAGGTTCGCTGGTTCCCTTCACAAACCGATAAAGTTTTCGGGACCCTGACCACGCGACCTTCAGCCTCTTGCCCGGTTTCCCCACATCTTAAGCGGATTCAAAGGGCCGTCTGCCATGTTGGTGGCATTGAAACGATCCGGTCACGTGCGCGGTGCAGCATGCGCCCGCCGATGCCCGGACAGGGGTGTCACATGGGATTCTCGCTTCGCTCGCGCACGCTGCGTGCCGTCATGCTGGGGTTCGGCCTGGCGCTGACCGCCCCGATTGCCGAGCTCAACGCCGCGTCGCTGCTGTCGCCCGGCCCGGCAACATTGATCAGACAATCGACCGAGCCGTTCGGCCAGCGGACCAGCCTGCTCGCCGGCGGCGGCCTGCACGACAAATGGCTCGGCGTGCAGCGCCAACTCGCGGGCGAAATGGTGCAACTCGCGATCTGCGAAGGCGACCGTGAGGGTTGCGCGTCGCAAGAGGCGTTGCGGTTCCTGGCGATCGTCGATGCCGGACGGGCGCGGGACGGCCGCGCCCGGTTCGGCGAGATCAACCGCGCGATCAACCTGGCGATCCATCCGGCCAGCGATCTGGCCGCCTATGGCGAGCCCGACGTCTGGGCCACGCCGCTGGCCACCTTCGCTCGCGGCAGCGGCGACTGTGAGGATTATGCGATCGCGAAATTCGTGGCGCTGCGCGAGGCCGGCGTCGCGGCGGACGACCTCCGCATCGTCGTGATGCACGATTTGCTCGGCGGCGAGGACCATGCCGTCGTCGCGGCGCGGCTCGCCGGCCACTGGCTGATCCTCGACAACCGCCGCATGGCGATGATCGAGGATTCCGATATCAGGAATTTCCGGCCGACCTTCGTGATCGACCAGCATGGCGTCAGCCGCTATGTCGATGCGCCGCTCGTCACCGAGGCCGCGTGGCGGCCGGCCGTGCCGGCGAATTGAACCGAACTTTCAAATACATTCCGTCATTGCGAGCGAAGCGAAGCAATCCATCCCTCCGTGGAGAGATGGATTGCCTGGTCGCGATGCTCCTCGCAACGACGGCAGGCGGAGTCCCGGCCCGCTCAGAACATCAGGTTGTCCTTCACCAGAACCCAGCGGCCGGCTTTCACCTGCTGCACCTGGGTGATGGTGTTGGCGAGATGATCGGTCTTGGAGAACTTGGTCGGCGGCGAATTGAAGATGTCGAGGAACTTGTCGCCTGACTCCAGCGAATCCAGCATCTTCTGTCCGGTGAGATCCTTGCCCGCTTTCTGGGCGTAGAACGCAAAGGTCATCACCGCATTGTAGCCGATGATCGCCTGGGTGTTGGCGTCGGTGTTGAACATCTTCTTGTAGTTGACCAGCCAGTCCTTGACCTTGCCCTTGGCCGTGTCCTCGTAGGGGATTTCGAAGCCCGAGGCGGCATAGAGCCCTTCGACGGCCTCCTTGCCGAGCGCCGGCACTTCGAGCACGTTGGTCGGCGTGGCGCCGAGGAAGGTTACGTCCCAGCCGAGCTTCTTGGCCTCGTTCATCGCGCCAATGGTCTCGCGGATCACGGTGCCGAGCACGACGAGGTCGCAGCCATCGGCCTTCATCTTGGCGATCTGCGCCGAGAAGTCGGAGGCGCCGCGCTTGTAGCTMGTGATCGAGGCCGGCTGCACCTTCATCGCCGCGAGCTGCTGGGTGAAGCCGTCGAGCACGTTCTTGCCGTACTCGTCGTCCTGATTCATGATGCAGGGCTTYTTGAAGTTCTTCCACTCCATCATGTAYTTGAGCGCRGCGCGCGTGCTCTCGACATAGGGCARSAGGTTGTTGAACTTCAGCCGCTCCTGCGGCTTGTTGGGATCGAACTTGAAGGTGAATTCCGCCGCCGTGAGCGGGAACAGYTGCAGCACGCCGGCATCGAACAGGATGTCCTGCGCRGCGAGCGTCGGTGCCGASCCCATCGAGCCGATCATCGCAAAGATCTTGTCGCGCTCGACCATCTTCTGCGARGCCAGCACGCCCTTCTTCGGATCATAGCCRTTGTCTTCCAGGATCAKCCTGAKCTTGCGRCCGTTGATGCCGCCGCYGGCGTTGATCTCCTCCACCGCCATCTTCATGCCGTTSGACACCGGMACGCCCCAGACCTTGATCGGGCCGGACAGGTCCTGATGCGTTCCGATCACGATCTCGGTCGGCGAGATACCCTCRTTGGTGACCTTGGTCTGGGCTGCGGCCGGCAGACAGGTCAGCGCCAGCGCGCTGACCGCAAGGCCCAGCGCCTTCAGCGATTTCGACATTGCAGTCTCCTCCTTACAAAGGCCCGTGTTGAGCGAAGGGTCGGGCCTGCTCAGACCTCCGCCTATCCTCATCGTCGGCTAAGCCACCGCTCGCTCGCCATACATGGCGTCGATCTCGGCCGCGTAGCGCTTGTTCACGAAGCTGCGCTTCAGCTTCATGGTCGGCGTCAGTTCCTCGTCCTCCGGCGTGAGCTGGCGTTCGATCAAATAGAATTTCTTGACGGTCTCGACCCGCGCGAATTTGACGTTGACCGCCTCGACCTCGCGCTGGATCAGRTCCTGGATCTCGCGGGCCCGGCACAGGCTTGCATAATTGGTGAACGGGATGTCGTGGTCCTGGGCGTACTTCTCGACATTCTCCTGATCGATCATGATCAGGCAGGTGAGATATGGCCGCTTGTCGCCGATCACGACGGCGTCCGAGACGTAGGGCGAGAATTTGAGCTGGTTCTCGATCTCCGACGGCGTGATGTTCTTGCCGCCGGAGGTGATGATGATGTCCTTCATCCGGTCGGTGATCTTCACATAGCCTTCATTGTCGATCGCGCCGACGTCGCCGGTGTGCAGCCAGCCTTTGGCGTCGATCGTCTCGGCGGTCCTCTCCGGCTGGTTGAGATAGCCCATGAACAGGAAATCGCCCTTGATCAGGATCTCGCCCTTCGGGCAGATCATCACCTCGCCCCAGGGCGCGGCTTTGCCGACCGAGCCGAGCTTGATGCGGTCCGCCGGCATCATGGTCGCGACGCCGCAATTCTCGGTCTGGCCGTAGACCTCGCGCATGTCGATGCCGAGCGCGAGATACCAGCGGATCAGATCCGGCGAGATCGGCGCCGCGCCCGTCAATGCGATCCGGCAGCGGTCGAGCCCGAGCATGCGGCGGATGTTGCGGAACACCAGCCAATAGGCCGCGCGGTTGGCAAGCCGCAACGACAGCGGCGGCGTCTCGCCCTCGAGCCGGCACTCGGTCATCCGGTTGCCGATCGCGAGCGCGCGGGCGTACATCCAGTTCTGGAACGGGGTCGCGTCCTTCAGCGCGATGGTGATGCCGGAGTAGAACTTCTCCCAGATCCGGGGCACCGCGAGGAACGCGGTCGGCTGCACCTCGCGCAGATTGTCCGGCACCGTCTCCGGGCTCTCGGCAAAGTTCATCACCGAGCCCAGCGCGAGCGAGAYGTAATAGCCGCCGACCCGCTCGGCGACGTGGCAGAGCGGCAGGAACACCAGCCGCTCCTCGCTGTCGGTTGACGGATAGAGATCGTTGGCGTGGCGCATCTGGTGCGTCACGCTGCGGTTGGAATGCATCGCGCCCTTGGGCGGGCCCGTGGTGCCCGACGTATAGACCAGGATCGCGAGATCGGAGGCGGTGCGGCTGCCGGTCATCTCGTCCCACAGCGCGTCATTGCCCTGCGCATGATTGCGGCCGAGCGCAGTGAATTCGGCGAGCGACAGCACCATCGGATCGGAGAAGCCGGAGAGGCCCTCCATGTCGAACACGACGATCTTGTCCAGCGTCGGACAGCGCGACCGGCAGGTCAGCACCTTGTCGAGTTGCTCCTCGTCCTCGACGAAGATCACCCGCGTGCGGGAATCATTGACGAGGTATTCGACTTGCGCAGCCGAGTCGGTCGGATAGATGCCGGAGGAGACGCCGCCGGCGCACAGGATACCCATGTCGGCATAGACCCATTCCGGCACCGCGTTGGCGATGATCGAGSCGACATCGCCGGGGCGGAAGCCGGTCGCATGCAGGGCAAAGGCGATGTCCCTTGAGATCTGCAGCCATTCGCGCCAGCTGGTCGGCTGCCAGATACCGAACTTCTTCTCGCGAATCGCGGGCCTGTCGCCACGCGTTTGCACCGCGAGCAGAAAGCTCCTCGCGATCGTRTCGGCAACCGTCAGCACCGCCGGTCCTGCCATGCGCGCTCCCTCCTCTGCCGCCTGCCTCACGTGCCGGCCCTTGGTGCCGGTCTTGTTCACGAGACAGGGCTAAAATCTAGCTCCAACTCTGTTTCAGTACCAAGCCTTCCTCAGCGCTCTCAGCGCCACGTCTTTTTCTTCTTCCAGCGCCGCTCGCCCCGCGCGCCGGCTTCCTTGGCACCGAGATAGAACTCCTGGATATCGGGTGAATTCATCAGCCGTTCGCAGGTGTCGTTCATGACGACGCGGCCGATCTCCAGCACATAGCCATAATGCGCCGTCTCCAGCGCGATCTTGGCATTCTGCTCGACCAGCAGGATCGACATGCCCTGCTCCTGATTGACCCGGCGGATGATGGTGAAGATCTCCTTCACCAGGATCGGCGACAGCCCGAGCGACGGCTCGTCKAGCARCAGCAGCGTCGGCCGGTTCATCAGCGCRCGGCCGATCGCSAGCATCTGCTGCTCGCCGCCCGARAGCTGCCCGGCRGGCTGGCCGAGCCGCTCCTTCAGCCGTGGAAARTAGCCGTAGACGCGCTCGAGGTCCTGCGCCACACCGTCGCGGTCCTTGCGCAGATAGGCRCCCATCATCAGGTTCTCGCGYACCGACAGGAACGGAAACACCTCGCGYCCYTCCGGCACATGGCTGAGGCCGAGYCGCACGATCCGGTCSGCCTCCATGCGCTGGATCGGCTTGCCGAGGAATTCGATCGWGCCCTTCTGCGGRTCGAGGATGCCGGAGATCGTCTTCAGCACCGTGGTCTTGCCGGCSCCATTGGCGCCGAGCAGCGTCACGATCYGGCCGCGCGGCACCTCGAGGCTGATGCCGCGGATCGCCATGATCGGTCCGTAGTAGCTCTCGATGTTGGAGAGTTTCAGGATGATGTCKGRYGTGCTCATGGCATCATCCTCATGCGCCSAGATAGGCTGCGACGACGTCGGGATGGTGCTGCACYTCGGATGGYGAWCCCATCGCCAGCACGCGGCCGTARTTCAGCGCGATSACGCGATCGGAGACGCGRTTGACCAGCGTCATGTCGTGCTCGACCATCARCACCGTGATGCCRAGCTCGCTCTTCATGTCGCGGATCCAGAAYGACATGTCGTCGGTCTCCTCGACATTGAGSCCGGACGACGGYTCRTCGAGCAGGATCAGCTTCGGYTCCGAGCACAGCGCSCGCGCCARYTCGATCACCTTGCGYACGCCGTAGGGCAGGCCYGAGATCAGCTTGTCRCGATAGGGCTCGAGATCGAGGAATTCGATCACCTGCTCGACSCGGCGGCGATGCGCCTTCTCGCCGGCGCGGACRCTSGGCAGGAACAAYAGCTCCTGCCAGAGCYGGGTGGTGGAATGSCGATGSCGSCCGACCAGSAGATTGCTCAGCACGGTCGCRTTCTCGAACAGCTCGATGTTCTGGAAGGTGCGCGCGATGCCGAGYCKKGCGATATCGTAGGCCGGYTSSTGGGTRATRTCCTGRTCCTCGAAGAAGATCCTGCCCGAGGTCGGCGGATAGATYCGCGAGATCAGGTTGAAGATCGAGCTCTTGCCGGCRCCGTTGGGCCCGATGATCGAGAGGATCTCRCCCTTCTCRACCGCGAAGCTGACGGCATCGACCGCCTTGAGGCCGCCGAAATGCAGCGACAGGTTYTCGGCGCGGAARTAGCTCATCGRTTCCGCTCCGAYTTCACRTAGATCTTCTGCCGCTTGAAGGTCGCGCGCTTGTACAGCGGGAACARCTGGAAGAAGAGCTTGATCTTGAGCCAGCGGCCRTARAGYCCSARCGGCTCRAASAGCACGAACGCSACGATGATKATGCCGTAGATCGCGCCCTTCAGCCCGTTGGCGGARGCRAAGGCCGCGACYGCATCCTGGATGTGYSCCGCGCGSTCSKKGCCGGCGCCGAGCGTSGCGGCWGCGCCYGCGATCACGCCSGGCATGTCGTCCTTCAGATAGGTCAGGAACGGATCGATCATGACCAGGAAGATCGCRCCCAGCACCGCGCCATGCAGGCTGAASGTGCCGCCGATCAGGATCACGATGATGAACTCGATCGAAAGCTGCAACGTGAACATCTCGGGCGAGATGAAGGAGAGCTTRTGYGCGAACAGCACRCCGGCAAAGCCGGTGATRCCAGCCGAGATCGCGAACGACTTCACCTTGTAGAGCGCGACATTGATSCCCATGCTGCGCGCCGCRGTCTCGCTGTCGCGGATCGCGACRAARGCSCGCCCGGTCGGCGAGCGCAGCAGRTTGAGCGTGCCGACGATGGTCAGCACCAGCACCGCRAGGCAGAGATARTAGAAGRYCGGGCCGTCGCGCGACACCGTSGTGCCGAGCAACTGCATGGTYTTGACCCGCATGCCCTCRTTGCCRTTGGTCACGYTTTCCCAGCGCGCCATGATCTCCTCGACGATGAAGGCAAACGAGATCGTSGCGATCACSAGATAGATGCCCTGCARCCGCAGCGCCGGAAATCCGACCAGCGCGCCGACCACGCCGGTCAACAMYCCCGCRGCGAGGAAGTASACCGGAAACGGCACGTTGAAYTGCTGCAGRTAGGCCGCGGTGTAGGCGCCGATCGCMAGAAAYGCRGCATGGCCGAGCGAGGCCTGYCCGGTGAAGCCGGTSAGGATCATCARCCCGACSCCRACCGTCGCATAGATGCAGACGAAGACGAGCTGGCTCATCAGATAGCTTGAGAGCACATACGGCGCGATCAGCAGCACCACGAGCAACAGGCCGTAAGAATAGACGTAGCCGGAATGCGGGAACAGCCTGATGTCGTCTTCRTAGTCGGTCTTGAAGAGAAACCGCATGCTTYCTCCTCAAACCTTTTTTCGGACGTGAAGGCCGAACAGGCCCTCGGGCTTGAGCAGCAGCACCGCGAGCAGCACGATGTAGGGCGCGACGTCCTTCCATCCCTGCGGGAGATAGAAGCCGGCCATGCTCTCGATTACGCCGATCAGGATACCGCCGACCACCGCGCCCGGGATCGAGCCGAAGCCACCGAGCACCGCGGCTGGAAACGCCTTCAGCCCCAGCACCAGGCCGACATTGGAATGGATGAAGGTGATCGGCGCCAGCAGCACGCCGGCGCAGGTCGCAACCGCCGCCGAGATCGCCCAGACGATCGAAACCACGCGCTTGACCGGGATGCCCATGTAATAGGCAGCCAGCATGTTCTCCGAACTGGCGCGCATCGCGGTGCCGAGCGTGGTGCGGTTGAAGAACAGATAGAGCAGCGCACACAGGATAATGGTCGCCGCAATCACCGACAGCTTGTCATAGGCGAGCACCAGGCTGCCGATTCGCAGCACGCCCTGGCTGAACGGCGTCTCGATCTTGAAGTCGTCGGTGCCCCAGATCATGCCGGCGACCGAGCGCAGGAAATAGCCGAGCCCGATCGTCGCCATGATGATGGAGAACTGCGGATAGCCGAGGATCGGCCGCACCACGAGCCGCTCGGCCAGCATGCCGAACAGCGCCATGCAGATCACCGCGCCGGCGAAGCCGACCCAGTAGTTCAGTCCGAGCATGCCGATGAAGGTGAAGGCGAAAAAGCCGCCCAGCATCATCAAATCGCCTTGCGCGAAATTGACGACTTCGGTGGCCTTGTAGACCAGCACGAAGCCAAGCGCGATCAGGCCGTAAACGCAGCCGAGCGCAATGCCGCTGACGAGCTGCTGAACAAAGTCCAGCATCGTTCCCTCCCCGATGCCCGGCGGTTCTTAGTCCGACCGCTCGTTGCATCCCGCCTTCGCGCCCTTGTGCCGGAAGCGCTGAAAGCCGCCTATGTCCACCCCGATTGAGCCAAAAGGCCCGATCCGTGTCAACAAACCGCTGATCCGCCGCCATCATCACATTTGCGGAGAAATGCCGCAGCACGGACTAATACGGGTATCGTGTTCGATTTGCCYGCTGCGATTCACCGCACCGAAACGGTTTTTGTCCAAGCTTGCGCAACTGACGAGCGAAATCCCGGATCGCCACCACATCATGACATCGGAACTGGCCGCACTCGCCGTGCGAGGGTTAACCAAGCGTTTTGACCGCCCGGCRGTCGAYGCGCTCGATCTCACCGTYCGYGTCGGCGAGTTCTATGCGCTGCTCGGGCCGAACGGYGCCGGYAAGACCACGACSCTGCGYATGGTGGCCGGGCTGCTGCGGCCSGAYGCCGGCGCGGTGTCGATCCTCGGCATCGACGCRCTGGCCGATCCGGTSGCCGCSAAGCAGATCATGGCCTGGGTRTCYGACGAGCCGATGATCTAYGACAAGCTGACGCCGCTGGAATATCTCGAATTCGTCGCCGGCCTCTGGGGCATCGACCCGCGCACWTCGGARRMMTCGGCRCGCAATCTGCTSGCCTCGCTCGGGCTCGAGCCGCATCTCAACGAGCGCTGCGAAGGTTTCTCCAAGGGCATGCGCCAGAAGGTGGCGCTSGCCGGCGCGCTGGTGCAYGATCCCCGCCTGATCATTCTCGACGAACCGCTGACCGGCCTCGACGCGYTGTCGGCGCGTCACGTCAAGGGRCTGTTGCAGGAGCGCGTSCGCGCCGGCTGCACCGTGATCATGACCACCCATATTCTCGAAGTCGCCGARCGCATGGCCGACCGSATCGGCGTGATYGCGGCCGGCAGGCTGATCGCCGAGGGCACRTTGGCCGAGYTGCGCGAGCAGAACGGMCGYAACGACACCAGCCTCGAGGACATGTTCATCGCGCTGGTCGATACCGAAGCGGTCGCCGCGTGAGCTCGACCGCCCATCTCRCCTGGTTCGCYCGCCACGARTTCCGCCTCGCCTGGCGCGAATGGCTGGCGATGATGACCGGSAGCCGRCGCCGGCGCAATCGCGCCGTGATCGGGCTYKTGATCTTCGCGGCRATCCTGCATCTGCCGGCCTATGCCGTGGTCGCCCGCTATGTCGACCTCAGGTTTCCGCTCGATCCATCCTCGCTGATCGTGCTGACGGCRACGATCTTCCTGTCCTGGGCGCTGATGCTCTCGCAGGCGATCGAGTCGGTGACGCGGGTGTTCTATGCCCGCGCCGATCTCGATCTGATCATGTCGTCGCCGGCCAAGCTCACCAACATCTTCTCGATCCGGATCGCCGCGATCGCGCTGACGGTGAGYTGCATGGCGCTGYTGCTGTCGACGCCGTTCATCGACGTKCTGGTSTATCTCGGCGGCGCGCGCTGGCTCGCCGGCTTCGGCGTCGTGGTTGCGATCGGGCTSTCKGCGGCGGCGRCCGCGATCGCCGTCACCGTCGTGCTGTTYCGYCTGATCGGWCCGGGCCGCACRCGGCTSGTGGCGCAGATCGTTTCCGCSGTGATCGGCGCCGGCTTYGTCATCGCCYTGCAGGTCGTYGCMGTRYTGTCYTACGGCACRYTGTCGCGRTTTGCYTTCCTGACCTCGGATACCGCGGCACGSRTCGCGCCGRCRCYCGACAGCCTGMTGTGGTGGCCAGCGCGGGCKTCGCTGGGYGAYGTCGAAATCATGMTGCTGCTGCTTGCCGCSGCGCTGGTGATGCTCGGCGTCGTGATGGCGGTGTTCGCGCCGCGCTTTGCCGACACSGTGACRAGCGTCGCCGCCAATCCGGCCKCGGCRACRCGGGGGCGSGCCCGCGCGTTCCGGKCCGGCTCGCGRCAGCAGGCGCTGCGCAGGAARGAGTTYYTGCTGCTGCGCCGMGATCCCTGGCTGCTGTCGCAGAGCCTGATGCARATGCTCTATCTGGTGCCGCCGGCGCTGATGCTGTGGCGAAGCTTCTCCGGCTCGTCGACCGCGATCGTGCTGATCACGCCGGTCGTGGTGATGGCCGCGGGSCAGCTCGCSGGCGGGCTGGCCTGGCTGACCATTTCGGGCGAGGACGCGCCCGACCTGGTKGCGACCGCGCCGCTGCCACCATCGCGGGTGATCCGCGCCAAGGTCGAAGTCGTCCTGATCGCGATCGCCGCGATYTTTGCGCCGCTGGTGGCAGCGCTGGCGYTCGCCTCGCCGCAACAGGCCCTGGTGACGGCGATCGCGATCATCATCGCGACCGCATCCGCAGCCGCCGTTCAATTCTGGTTCCGCGCGCAGGCCAGGCGCAGCCANCAACAGGCCCTGGTGACGGCGATCGCGATCATCATCGCGACCGCATCCGCAGCCGCCGTTCAATTCTGGTTCCGCGCGCAGGCCAGGCGCAGCCAGTTCCGCCGGCGCCAGACCTCCTCCCGCGTTGCCACCTTCGCGGAAGCGTTCTGCTCGATCGGCTGGGCCGCAACCGCGGCGCTCGCCCTGACGATCCCGGCAGCGGCGGTCGTCAGCGGCATTTTGACACTGCTGACACTCGTCATCGCCTGGAAGCTCAGCCCGCGGCGCTGATCACGGCCGCCAGGGCCAACGATCCGCATCCGTTACCTATCCCTTTGAGCCGAAAACGGATTTCCAATGGCTGCGGCAACGCGGATTGATCCGGCCATGTCATCGAATCGTTCAAGTGCGATCGTTATCTTGCCGGAATCTGAGCCCGATCCCATTTTGAGGCCGAGGGCGGAAACCACAGGAGAGGAAGCGGATGAGCGAAACCATCAATGTCCCGGCGGTGATGGTGGATGCGTCCGCAGTCGCGCGTATCAAATCCGAAATCGACATCTCCGACCGGTCGCGCATCGTCACATTCGGTGACCGGGCGCAGCGATCGGTGGTCGAATTCGCCGACCGCATCCTCGCCCAGACCCAGAACCGCGAGCTAGGTACCACCGGCAAGCTGCTGTCGGACATCCTGGCGAAGGCGCGCAACCTCGATCCGGCCGCGCTCAAGGACGGCGGCTTCCTGACCCGCATGTTCTCCTCGATGGAAGCGCGGCTGCGCCGCTTCACCGAACAGTTCGGCGACGTCTCCTCGCAGGTCGACCGGGTCTGTGTCGAGCTCGATCGCAACAAGGAAACCCTGCGCCGCGACATCGCGGTGCTGGACGAGTTGCATGAACAGACCCGGGACTCGCTGGTCGACCTCGATTCGCACATCGCGGCCGGCAAGGCCTTCGTGGACGATTTCCGCCGCGGCAGACTGGTCGAACTGGAGCAAAACGCCAAGGCAGCCGGCCAGGGCAGTGACGCGCTGCTGGCCGCCCAGACCTATCAGGACGCAGCGCAAGCGCTCGACCGGCTCGAGAAGCGCGTCTTCTACCTGCAGCAGGCGCGCCAGATCGGCATCCAGCAATTGCCGCAGATCCGCATCGTGCAGTCCGGCGACGAGACCCTGATCGAAAATTTGCAGGCCACCACCGAGCTCACCATCCCGGTGTGGAAGCAGAAGATGATCCTGCTGCTCGGCCTCACCAGGCAAAAATCCGCGCTCGATTTGCAGAAGACGGTCACCGATGCGACCAACGAGATGATGCGGCAGGCGTCCGAGATGATGAAGACGCAGGCGATCGATATCGAGAAGCAGTCCCAGCGCGGCATTGTCGACATCGAGACGCTGGAAAAGACCAACCGCGACCTGCTCGATACGATTTCCGGCGTTCTCAGCGTTCAGGAACAGGGCCGCAAGAAGCGCGCCGAGATCGAGCAGCGGATGGCGCAACTGACCGATCAGCTCAAGACAGCGTTGTCCAAGTCGCCCACATGAATTTCGCCACGCCAGGGTTCGCTGCGATGCGCTTCGCAGCCGGCCTGCTGCTCGCGCTGGGTCTCGCCGCCTGTTCGGCGCCCGGCCCGCAATTCACCATCCTCTCGGGCTCCGAGAACGATGTGCTGGCGCCGATGGTGCAGGAGTTCTGCGGGCAGCGCCATGCGACCTGCACGGTGCGCTATCAGGGCTCGCTCGATATCGCGCTCGCGCTCAAACCCGGCAACGACCCCGACGCCGACGCGGTCTGGCCCGCGGCGTCGATCTGGATCGACATGTTCGATACCGCCCGACGTGTCAAATCGGTGAAATCGATCGCGCAGATGCCCGTCATCCTCGGGGTGCGGAAATCAAAGGCGCAGGCGCTGGGCTGGATCGGCGCCAAGGTGACGACCAGGGACATCCTCGCCGCCGTCGAAGCCGGCAAGCTGAAATTCCTGATGACGTCGGCGACGCAGTCGAACTCCGGCGCCGCCGCCTATCTCGCGATGCTGGCGGCCGGGATCGGCAAGCCAGACCTGATCGAGGCCGGCGATCTCGACAAGCCCGAGGTGCTCGCCACCGTGCGCGGGCTGCTGCACGGTGTCGAACGCTCGTCCGGCTCGAGCGGCTGGCTCGCCGATCTCTACCGCGAGGGCGAGCGCACCGGCGCGAACCACGACGCCATGTGGAACTACGAGGCCGTTATCAAGGAGACCAACGACAGGCTGGTCGCCGACCGCCAGGAGCCGCTTTACGCTGTCTATCCCGAGGACGGGGTATCGGTCGGCGACTCCCCGCTCGGCTTCGTCGATCGTGGCCGCGGCAAGGACGTCGAGGACTTCTTCAACGACCTGCAAGCCTTCCTGCTCAGGAGCGAGACGCAGGCGCGGATCGCGGCGACCGGGCGGCGGGTCGAGCTCGGGCGGGCGGCACCGATCAAGGCCGATGCGGCGACCAACCTCGATCCCGGCCGGCCGCTCACCGTGGTGCGGCCGCCGGAGCCTGCCGTGATTCAGAAGGCGCTGGCGCTCTACCAGGAGGCGCTGCGGCGGCCGTCGCTGACCGCGCTGTGCCTCGACGTCTCCGGCAGCATGCAGGGCCACGGCGAAACCCAGCTGCTGGACGCGATGCAGTTCCTGTTCACGCCGGCGCGCACCCGCGAGGTGCTGGTGCAATGGTCGAAGGAGGACCGGATCATCGTGCTGCCGTTCAGCGATCACGTGCTGTGGACCGCGGGCGGTGGCGGCGACGACACCGCGCAGGCCGATCTGCTCGGCAAGTCCTTGCAGCTGCGTGCCGAGGGCGGCACCGATTTCTACACCTGCGCGGCCCAGGCACTGGCGGCGATGAAGCCGTATCTTGACCGTGGACAGCATTTGCCGGCCATTGTCATCATGACCGACGGCAAGAGCCAGGGCGCGATGTCGACCTTCGAGGCACCATGGCGGGCGGACGGGCATCGCGTCCCGGTGTTCGGCGTGACCTTCGGTGACAGCGCCGACCGCAGCCAGCTCGACAATCTGGCGACGCTGACCGGCGGCCGGGTGTTTGACGGCACCAAGAGCCTGACCCAGGCGTTTCGCGCCGTGCGGGGATACAACTGAATGCCATCGGCATGGTCAGGACTGAACTGGATCGCCGGCGGCGCCGGCGCCGCCATCCTGTTGCCGCTGCTTGCGATCGGCGTTGGCATGCCGTTCTGGGCCGCGGGCCTGATCAGCATCGCCGCCGGCGGTGGCGTGGTGGCCCTGCTCGCGCCGCGCAAGCGATTCGAAGCACTGGACTCCAGCGGCGCGGCGCGCGGCAAGATCGAGTTCGCGCGCGATCTGTTGACCGATGCCGAGCCGCTGGCGATCCGCCTCGAGGTCGCCGTCAGCACGATCGGCACCAGGAAAGTCGCCGAACGGGTCCGTCATCTGGCGAAGACCTCGCGCGAGATCTTTGCCGGCGTCGAGCAAGATCCGCTGCGCATCGACCGCGTACGCCGCTTCCTGACCTACTATTTGCCGCGCGCCGCCGACCTCGCCGAGGCCTATGCCGTGCTCGAGAAGAGCAGCAACCGCGACACGACGCGGCTCGCCGCGACCGGCGATCTGATCGACCGCCTCGATACCGCCTTCACGCATTATGCGACCAATCTGCAGGAAGCCGACCTCGGCAACCTCGACATCGAGCTGAAGCTCTTGAAGAGCTCGCTTGACGAGGATCTCGGACCGTCGGCGCTTCCCGCGGCTCCGGACACGGACAAGAGGAGAGCCTGATGGCCATTTCCCGTCGGGCTTTTGGTGTCGGACTGCTGGCCGCCAGCGCCGCCGGCACCGGCGGCTATGTCTATCTGCGGCAACATCCCGAGATCGCGGGCCGGTTCGGCGAGCCGAAACGCCTGTTCGGGTTTGCCGGTGGCGAGAAGGAGGGCTTTCTCGCCAACGCCCGCGTTCGCGACCTGCTGCAACGGCGGTTCGGGCTGATCCTGGATGCGCGGCGCGCGGGCTCAGTGGAAATGGTGCGCGAGCGGGCGCTGCTCGACCAGAAGCCGCAATTCCTGTGGCCGTCCTCGTCGGTACTGGTCGACGTGGCGCGCAGCTCCGGCGTCAAGATTTCGCGCGACCAGGTGATCTTCAACTCGCCGATCGTGCTGTATTCCTGGGATCGCATCGCCGACGGCCTGGTGAAGGGCGGCTTTGCCCAACCCGCGGGCGGTCCACGCTACACCGTCGACCTGCTCAAGCTGCTGAAGGCGATCATAGCGGGCGAGACCTGGGAGGCGATCGGCGTCAGCGGCCTGTTCGGCCGCGCCCGCGTGGTCTCGACCGATCCGAACAAGTCGAACTCCGGCTTCATGTTCGCAGGGCTAACCGCGAGCCTGCTCAGCGGCGACGTCATCACGCTGGATTCGCTCGGCAAGATCGACGGCGACGTCGCGACCGTGTTTCGCCGCATGGGCTACAAGCCACCCTCGTCCGGTAAGCTGTTCGACGATTACATCGCGGGCGGCGCCGGTGCCCAGCCGCTGATCGTCGGCTACGAGAACCAGCTGATCGAATGGGTGCTGCAGGATGCCGAGCGCTGGAAGCGGGTCGAGGCCAATGCGCCGTCCAAGCCCGTGATCCTCTATCCGACGCCGACCGCATTCTCCGCGCATCCGCTGATCAGCATCGACCGCGCCGCCGACGAACTGATCGACGCGCTGGTCAGCGAAAGCCTGCTCGAGCTTGCCTGGGAAGAGCATGGCTTCCGCGGTCCGCTCGGAACCATCGGCAAGGCACGCAACACGCTGTTGCAGTCGCGCCTGATCGAACGCATCGATGCGGTGCTGCCGATCCCCGATGCGCCGGTCATGCTGGCGCTGCTCGACCGCCTGTCGTCCGCGTAGAGCGTGACGGCCGTCACGTCCTTATCATGACCGGAGCCTAGCTTGCGGGCGGGGTGCCCCGGCATTCTGCGGGCGAAGGTAGACTTCGCACCCCCGACCTGGTGTACTTCAGCAAGATTGCAACTACGAAGTTATTTTGCCAAGGGGAGAGCGTCATGCGCGTTTCGCAATCGAGCGGGGCCCTTCGCGTCAAGGCGATCGCCGGCACCCATGTCGTCCTGATGGCGCTGGACATGGACGAAAGCGCGCGGCCCGGCCTGCGCGGCTTCGCCATCAAGCGCGGCCATGGCGGCCAGGCCCAGCAATGGCTGGAAGGCATCAAGTACTTCAAGGACCTGGTGCCGAACCCGAAGCCCGGCGACAGCTTCTCGTCCCGGCAGCAGCCGTTCCAGTCGTTCCTGTGGTCCGACTACACCGCAAGCCCCGGCGTCGACTACGACTTCACGATCATCGCGCTCTACGGCGAGCTCCACAACATGGAGGAACGCTACACGTTGAACTTCTCGATCACGACCGAACCGGAATACGACGGCAAGGGCCAGGGCGTCTGGTTCAACCGCGGCATCATCGCGAGTCATGCGATGGCAGTCGATTTTCACAATGCCACGCTGACAGACGCGATGGTCAACAATGTCAGCGACGACGGCCAGCTGCTCGATCGCGAGACGCAATGGCTTTCACGCGGCCTGGCCGAGGCCTGCCTCAAATACATCAACAGCGCCGCCTCAGGCGACCAGCTCCGGGTTTGCGCCTACGAATTCACCTATCTTCCGGTGCTGGCCGCATTGAAGCGGGCGCATGATCGCGGCGTCGACGTACAGATCGTCTATCACGACACCAAGCACGATGACGATCCCAACCGCAAGGCGATCGCAGCGGCCAAGCTGCCGGCCGCGATCGTGCATCCGCGCACCCGGACCGCGATTCCCCACAACAAGTTCATCGTCAAGCTGGCCGCGGGCAAGCCACCGCTGGTGTGGACCGGCTCGACCAACTTCACCGACTCCGGCTTCTACGGTCAGACCAATGTCGGACACGTGACCGCCGACGCCACTACGGTGAAGACCTATCTGAGCTACTGGACGGAGTTGAAGGACGATCCGGTGCACAGCGCAGCACTGCAGAACGCGATCGAGCTGACGCCGAATCCGCCCAATGTGATCGCCCAGTCATCCACCGTGCCGTTCTTCTCGCCGCGCATCGCCGACAACATGCTCGACTGGTACGGGCAGCGCATCGACGATGCCGGGTCGCTCGCGATGATGACGATCCCGTTCAACGTCGCGGACACCATCCTCACCGCGCTCGCCAAGACCAGCAACGCGATGCGGCTGGTGATCCTGGAGGATCCCCCGAGCGCGGCGGTGGACGCTGCGGAGCAGCGCAACCGCGGCAAGCTCGCTTTCTCGAACGGCGCGATCCTGGGCAAGTCGTTCATCAAGTACAAGTCGAGCTTCGGCGGCGCCAAGGTGACCCCGATCCCGAACTCCAATCTGGACAATTGGTTCATCGACGAGGAACTCGAGCGTCCCACCAACAAGGGCCATGTGTTCTTCGTCCATGCCAAGGTGCTGATCGTCGATCCGCTGTCGGATGACCCGCTGGTCTGCTCCGGTTCGGCCAATTTCTCGGCGAATTCGCTGACGGCGAACGACGAGAACATGCTGCTGATCCGCGGCGACACCAGGGTCGCCGACATCTATGTGACCGAGCTCGATCGCATCTTCAGGCATTTCCGCTCGCGCGATATCATCAACAAGCAAGCGAACGCGGGCCAGCGCGAAGAGTGGCTGTTGCTTGACACGACCGACGGCTGGATTGGATCGAACTTTAAGGATGGCACCTACAAGAACAATCGCCGCCTGCTGTTCTTCCCCGAGGTCGCCACCAAGCCATGGAGCGCCCCGGCCGGCGCCGACCCCGATCCGTTCAAGGATGAAGACGAAAGGGCGCAGCAGAAGCGCGCCAAGGCAAGCGCCAGGCGAAAGCAGGGCGGCGGCACGGGCAAGAAGGCCGGTAAGAAAGCCACTGCCAGGAAGAACACTGCCAAGAAAGCCGTGAAGAAAGCCGTGAAGAAAGCCAAAGCCAAGACAGCCAAGGCGTCCAAAAAGAAGGCGGCGAAGAAAGCCGCGAAGAAAACCTCCGCAAGAAAGAGCGCGGCAGGCAAGGCCTCCAAACGAAGGACCGGCAAGGCGAAGAAGGCTGCAAAGTCCGCAAAGAAGAAGGTCACCAAGCGGAAGACCTCGAAGCGCTGAAGCACGCTCCGGACGAGCGCGAAGCGCGCTCTCCCTCGCGACAAATCCGTTTACACGGAGACCGCGCCTTGAAGAGAGGCCAGGCGCCGACTACCCTTTCATGACCTCGATCACGGCCGCGGCGAAGGCGTCCGGTGCCTCCTGCGGTATGTTGTGGCCGACCCCCGGGATCACGCGATACGCAAGGCGGGCGGTGTACTTGGCCGCGCTGGCGCTGGCGTCGGCGGCGGCCGTGACTCCGTCATCGGCGCCATCGAGCGTGATGGTGGGGACCGCGATCACAGGCAGTGCCGCCAGGCGCCGCTGCACATCGGCATATCGCGGGTCGCCTTCGACGACGCCGTAGCGATGGCGATAGCTATGGATCACGACATCGACATAATCCGGATTGTCGAATGCGGCCGCGCTGCGCGCGAAGCAGGCGTCGTCGAACGCCCAGCTCGGCGACCATTGCGACCACAATATCCTTGCGATGCCACGCCGGTTGGCGGCAAGCCCCGCGCGCCCCCGTTCGAGCTGGAAGTAATACTGATACCAGAGCGGCACCTCGCGCTCCGGCCGCGCCGGCACCATGGCATGCGCGATGTCCTGGATCATGTAGCCGTTGGTGCAGACCAGCCCGATGCACCGTTCCGGCCACAGCGCCGCACCGATCGAGGCGGCGCGGCCGCCCCAGTCATAGCCGGCGAATACCGCGCGCTGGATACCAAGCGCATCCATCAACGCCATCATGTCGGCGCCGACCGCCGCCTGTTCGCCCGAGCGCGGCGTCGCCTTGTCGCGGAATTGCGTCGGCCCGTAGCCGCGCAGATAGGGCACGATGACGCGACAGCCTTGCGCGGCCAGCAGCGGCGCGACGTCGACATAGGAATGGATGTCGTAGGGAAAGCCATGCATCAGCAGCACGGTTGGACCGTCGGCCGGGCCAGCCTCGTAATACGCGATGTTGAGCACGCCGGCGTCAACGTGGCGCAGCGGCTCGAGCCGCTTGGTCGATGGCGCCCTCGGCGCGGCGGCGTGTTCAGTCATGGCGGGCTTCCTCATTCGAGCGCTTCGAGCGCCATGGTAGCCCGTCCTGCCGGATTATTCGCCGGGATCGCATTGCAATCCGCGTCATGGAGCGATGCGCGCGCGTCATCATGACGGCACGCCGATTCGGCGATAACCTCGCTTCGGCGGATACTGCCGCAAACGGAACAAGTCATGCTGAGATTGCTCGCCGCGCTCATGCTGCTCGGAACGTTGGCCAGCCACGCCCTCGCGCAGGACGCCCAACGCAGCGAATGCCTGGCGATGGCCAATGCGCCGCCGCGCGCCATTCCGGTGGCCTATCGCCGCGTCGCTGCCAAGACCACGACCAAGGCCGGCGAAGTCGCGATCACCTATGCCGGCCATTCGACCTATTATATCGACACGCCTGAAGGCGTCCGGATCGCGACCGACTACAACGGCGTCTATCAGACCGGGCGATTGCCCGACGTCGCGACCATGAACCGGGCACATGCGACGCATTACACGCTGTTTCCCGATCCCCGGATCGGCCATGTGCTGCACGGCTGGGGAGAGAACGGCCAGGCCGCGCACTACTCGGAGCGGATCGGCGACGTCTATATCCGCAACGTCACCACCGATATCCGCCGCTATTGGGGCGAGGACGCCGGTGGCGAGATGATCAAGGACGGCAATTCGATCTTCATCTTCGAGGTCGCCGGCCTTTGCATCGGCCATCTCGGCCACCTCCACGTCAAGCTCGACGACAGCCAGTTCGCGGCGATCGGCCGGCTCGACATCGTGATGGTGCCGATCGACGGCACCTATACGATGTCGCTCGACGGCATCTCCGAAATCACCAGGCGGCTGCGCGCTTCGGTGGTGCTGCCGATGCACCGCTTCGCGACCCCGCTCGACGAATTCATGCGCCTGATCGGCCAGCAGTTCGAGATCGACCGCCGCGGCGGCGA
>BFBZ01000005.1_pt430 | contig 193848 bp, 172 predicted proteins | sample 1888401 | NCBI WGS metagenome assembly BFBZ01 (sample SAMD00112614, study PRJDB3348) | symbiont metagenome | host: Chara braunii
CATCTACACTGAGCCCATGCTGCGTCAGGCCGTCCGGACCTTCGTCTGGCGAAGTGCCATGCGACGCTGGTGGCTTTGGCTAGCCGCAATCCTCATCACCGTCATCGGTCTGATCACTGGCTGGCACAAGGGCCCCTCATGGGCCGACGGCGTCGCCATAACCGGCCTGATCCTTGTACCTTTGTTCTTCTCGCTGGTCTGGTGGTCGCACTTCGCCCACACAGTCGGGAAGTTTCGCGCAATGACCTCGCCTGTCGGCGAATTTACGTTTCGGGATCGCGACGTCACCATCGCCTCCTCGCTGGGATCGGCGACGCTGCCTTGGTCGAGCTTTGTCGACGTTTGGGAAATGCCCCGCTTCTGGATGATCTTTCCGGCGCGAAACCAGTTCGTCACGCTGCCGATCGAGACGTTGTCCGAGGAGCTTCGCGACTTCGTGCGGTCGAGGCTGCCGCAGACATCCTGAAGCACGATCCGAACACGACGCCCCACAGCGTCAACAGGTCATGCCGCGTCCCATCGGCTAACGCACCGCGTTCGCGCTCTTCACGCTGCCGATCTTCGGCAACGCACCGGTCGGGGTCGGATCGGCCGGCGATGGGCTCGGCGGCAGCACGGCCTTGGCCGTCGTCATGTCCGGGAAACGGGTCTTCATTTCGCGCAGGAAGCCGTCGAGCGTATCCACCGACGCCGCCATCTTTGCGATCTCGGCGAACTCGGCGCTGGTGGCCGCCGCCGGCTTGCTGGCGATGTCGAAGGCCACGCGATCGGCGCCGGTGCTCATCTTGGGACCATATTTCTCGCGAAAGCGTCCAAGGCCGAGCGTGTCCTCGGCCAGTGCGTAACCGATCGCCGCGCGGATCACGTCACCCTTTTCGACCGCGTTGAGCGGCTGGAAATCCTTCCAGCGATCGCCGTAATACAGTTCGACCTGTTCGGCGGATTCACGCCAGCGCCGCGCCGCCCAGTAGATGTCGGAGCGCAGCCGCACCACCTCGCGCCCGGTGAGGTTCGAGATCATGTCGAGCGCAAGATCGTGGCGGCCGATGTCGCTTTGCGCCCGCGCCTCCAGCAGCATCCGCTGCTGCCGCAGTTCGCCGGCGAGATCGGCGATGCGGGTGTCGCGGATGACGGTGGCGGCACGATCCGGCTTGCGGTTCATCAGATAGACCGTCGCCAGACGCGATGCGACCTGGGCGCGCGCCGCACCCTCGAGCCGGTGATCGACCTGATATTGCAGCAGGTCGGCCGCCTGATCGAGCAGGTCGACATTGACCAGCCGCTCCGCCAGCCGGCGGATCATCTCGTCGCCGCGCCGCCCGATCGGCGTCAGTTCGCGATAGTCATAGAACATCCCCAGCGCTTCGATCGGCGGCAGGTCGTCGCCTTTCGGCCCGAGAAACACCTGCGAGAACAGCGCGGAGGTTTCATCCTCGATCTGCCGCGACACGTCAGAGTTCGCCGACAGCCGCGTGGCGAGACGCGCGGCAGCAAACGACTCGGCATAACGGCCGGCGTCCGCATACAGCCGCGCCAGTTGCTGCAGGGTCTCGAGCTCGATGGTGTCGCCGCGCCAGGTCACGGCCAGCGTCTCCAGCCCCTGCAGGGCATCGTCGGTGCTGATGTCGTTGTGCTTGCGCCGCAGCGCGATCTCGTGCAGCCGCGCTTCGGCGGCCGACTTGCGGTCGCTGGACGCCAACACGTCGCGATAGTCGCTCAACGCATCCTTGTCGCGTCCCAGCGCCTCGGCGAGCTGCCCGCGCATCACCGCGACCGCGGGCATCATGCCGGGTGGAATGCCGAGCAGGTCCAGGTCGTTGCCGCGCGCGGACGCGCCGGCATAATCCCTGACTTCGAGCGAGGCGCGCATCGCCGCGCTCAGCACGATGCGCTGCAGGTCGTCGGGCAGCGCCGCGATCGAGAACTCCGCGTTCTTGAATTTTTCGCGCGCCTCGGCCCATTTCTCCTGGCCGGCGGCGGCGAGGCCTTTCCACACCTGGAGATCGTAGCCGCCACCGATCACGGGATTGGCGAGATCCTTGAGGCCCGTGGCGGGGTGCCCGCCGAGGATGTTGGCAACACCGCGAACGATCAGCGCGGTCGGATCTTCCGTGCCGGGCTTGGCATCCGCGAGAGCCAGATCGGCCGCGCCCTTGGCTTCGGAATAGAAGCCGCGCGCCAGGTAGAATTTTGCCAGATCGATATTCGCGGCGGTCTTTGCGTCGCCGCCTGCTTGCGCCGCGGCCGAGATCAGCCCGTCGACCCGCTTGCCGAACACGGCGTCGCGGTTCTGCCGCCACTCCGCGAGATCGAAGATCGGCCGCGGGCCGCTCGCGGCGCGTTGCGGCGCAAGGTCCGCGGACGACAATGTCAGGCCGCCGGGCCGGGTCACCACCACGCGATCGGGCGACGTGGTGACGGAGAGATCGTCGGCATTGGACTGGACGACGACGCCGTGGACCGACTCCAGCAGCGAAAACTCGACGAAGTCCTGCCGCTTGACGAAGCCACGCGCCGGCAGCGGGGCCGTGATCACCGTCAGCGCGTCGCCGGCCTCCGGATCGCGCAGCTTATGGATGGTGGCAGGGCCAGCCAGCGCCACGGCAACATGTGCCCGCGCAGGGTCGGCGATGTTGCGGATGGCGGACAGCGGCTGCTGCGGTGTTTCCATGGTGTCCGCCAGCATCACACTGAGGCCGGTGCCCTCGCCCGACAGGCTCGCCAGTTGCGGCCGGCCGAGGCGGATGCGGATCGCCTGTCCCTTGTCGAGCCTTTGCGTGACCACATCGCCGATAATCGAACCGCCATCGCGGCGGATGGCGTCGGTGTTGATCGCCGCCTGCGCATCGACCACCAGCCAGATCGCATCGCCGCGGCGAAACATCGCCGCCGGGGTCGCGGTCTTGAAGGGGAACACCAGGCGCAGCCCATCGCTGCTGCGGGTGGCGCTCACCGTCACGGCGGCGCCATCCTGGGCCGGCGCTGCCTCGACCTTCGTAGCCGCCTGGACCGGCGCCGGTGCTGGTTGCGGCGCTGCGGCGGGCACATCGGCCGCGGGAACCGCGGGCGCTGCCACCTGCGGCGCTGCGGCCGGCGGCGGTGCCGCCGCTGCCGCCGCCTTGACCTGCTCCATGATCGGTTCGGCGTCCGCGGGCACTGGCGGCATCACCGCAGCGGATTTCTCCGGCACGGCGGCCGGAGCTGTGGTTGCCGGCTTGGCAATTTCAGGCTTGGCGATCGCGGGTGCATCCGCTTTCGTTGCGGCCTTGATCTCGGATTTGGCTTCGGCAACGCTCGCCGCGAGCCCCGACGACTTGCGGACCTGGTCGAAGCCGATATCGACCACATAGTTGGCCTCTTCGCGGAACGACTTCACGTCGACATCGCCGATCACCGCGAACGACACCGTTGCGGATTCGCCTTCGATCTTCTGCTCGATCGCCGAGATGTTCGACGGCGCGGCGATCTTGGCATCCGTGAGGTCGAAATTCAGCGGCGTGCCGAACACCAGCGACAGCTTCTTGTCTTCAAGCGATGAAGACACCGCCGTCCCCTGCGGCAGTTCGAACACGAAGCGGACAAAGGTCGGCTGCACCGAGGCGCGCACCCGCACCGGCGCGCGCTTCTTGGCCTCCGCCAAAATCTTCTGCTGCCGCAGCGCCCGCTCGGCGGCGCGGGCGCGCTCGGCGAGCTCGCGCACCACCTCCTGCGGCAGCGGCGGCGGCAGGCCTTTCCAGCTGTCGGGCAAGAGATCGATGAAGATGCGCTCGCCCGCGGTCATCGAATTCACGGTGACCTTGCGCGATAGAGCGAGACGGATCGCCATGCCGTCGGGATCGCGCCGCGCCATGCCGACATAGTCCGGCACCGCGTCGGCCAGCTTGTCGACGGGAATATCGACCGGCTTCTTGAAGCGGATGACCAGGATCGAGCCCGCCGTCATCACCTCGGAATCGACATCGTCGTCGAGCTTCAGCACCATGCGGGCGAAGCCGCCGGCGGCGGCGAACGAGGCCTCGCCCTTGATCGGCTGGAGCTCGGCTTGCGCCTGGTTTGGAGTCTGGGTTTGGGCCTGCACGGGGAGCGTCAGCATCGCGACCGAGAGCAGCAGCGCGCCTGGCAGCGCGCGCACGTGCAGCGGCGCAAGGCAAAGCCGCGCCGCCTCGCCGAGCTGCCAGCCTCGTCCGGGACTCGTTGGCGTCCTGCTCACGTCTCCAGCCTATTCCCACGGCCGCTCCGCGGCCCACGACCTCACGCGAACGACTGTAGATTCCGGCGTTTAAGGAGCTGTTAAGCACCCCGGCCAGGGTCGACGGTCACGGCCCCGGGCGACGGCTAGTTGCCGCCGTCGGGCGGCGGCCGGCCTTCGATCTTGGGCAGCTCCAGGGCGGAGGCGGTCTTGTCGCCGCTGGCCCGGCGGGCCATTTCGACGGTCAGCCGTTCGGCCGCCTCCGGTTGCATGACGCCGACGACATCGGACAGCTTGCGCGGCGCCATCTGGGTCGCGACCTCGATCAGCACCGACATGTCCAGCCGGTCGAAGATCTTGGCGGCATCCTTCGGCTTCATCGCCTCGTACATGGTGACGATGCCCTTGAACTTTGCGGCATCGGCCTCGGTCTTCTGGTTGGTGGCGGCGCCGATCCGCGCCTCGACCGCCTTCATTTCCTCGACCTTGCCTTCGATGCGCTTTTCCGCGGCCTTCAGCAGATTCTCGCGGATGTCGATTTCACGCGCCCGCGCCTCGAGTTCCTGGCGGCGCTCCTGCAGCCGTTCCAGGATCGCGCGCTCCGACACCGACACCGGCTTGTCGGGCAGCACCAGGCCGGCGGGCGGCTCGGCAGGCTTGGCCTCGACGGTCTCGGGCTTCTTGTCGGTTTTCGCCGGCTCCTCCTTCTTGGGCGTCACCGAGCCGGTGATGTCAGCGGGATCGGGAGCAACGACGGCGCGCGATTTGCCCGACGGGAAATTGAACATCTCCTGCGCCCATGACATCTGCTCGGCAACCGGCGCGGACGGCGTGTCGCGATCATTGAAGATATAGCCGCCCTCCAGCACCAGCCCCAGGGTCTTGAGCGTGACCAGACCGATGATCGCAGCCAGGACCAGGGGGATGACGCGGAAGTTGCGGGACGACTTCATGCCGCAAGGCCTGCCGCGCGCTTGCGTTCGGAGAAGGCATGCGCCGCGGCGAGCAGCGCCTGCGGCGACATCGTCGACGAAGCCATATCGCGAGCCTGCTCGCGGGTGTGCGTTCTCGCCGGGGTCGCGGCCGGCATCGTTTCGCTGGCGTCAGTGGCGGAGCGGCCGGCCGATACGATCCGCGACAGCCGGCGCAGCAGTTCGTCACCGGCCAACAATTGCTTGTCCAGCACGGCGGTCAAATCGGTGGCCGAGGCCAGCCGGTTGCCGAGGTTCTCGTTGCAGTCGCGCACCGTGAACTTGAGCCCGCCGATCGCGCGCTCGGCGATCTCGGTCGCGGTAATCAGCTCGGCGATGGTGGCCTTGAGCGACTGCTCGTCCGCCTTCAGCCGCTTGAGGCGGCTGTTGAGCAGCATGCAGTAGCCGATCGTGGCCACCAGCAGCATCGCCACCAGCGTCTCGATGATCATCCCCAGCGAGTGGTTCATGGTGCCTCCATCATTTTTGTCTGCTCATCGGCTTTTTCGAACATCGCAAGCGTCATGTGCGGCTTGCGCAGCGGTTTGGTGACGCGGATGGCGACGCGGTCGCCGACCCGCCCCATCCGCCCTTCGGTCAAGGTGACGTTGCCGCAGCGCACCGACACCAGCGCGTCGGCGCGCATGCCGAGCGGCAGCGTGTCGCCGACCTGCAGCTGCATCAATTGTTTCAGCGGAATGTCGGCTTCGTACAGCACCGCGTCGACGGCGATCTGCGCGCGCGAGATCTCGGTGGCGAGATGGCCTTCCCAGATCGGATCGCGGCCGAACTTTTCACCCATGAACATCTGCAACAGCACGTCGCGGATCGGTTCGATGGTGGCGTAGGGCAGCAGCAGTTCGATGTTACCGCCGCGATCTTCCATGTCGATCCGCAGGCGCACCAGGATGGCGGCATTGGCGGGCCGGCTGATGGCGGCGAAACGCGGGTTGGTCTCCAGCCGGTCGATCGACAGCGACACCGGCGACAGCGGCCGGAACGCCTGCTCGGCATCCGCCAGCACGACCTCGACCAGGCGCTTGACCAGGTTGGTTTCGATGGTGGTGTAGGGCCGCCCCTCGATGCGCAGCGAGGTGGTGCCGCGGCGGCCGCCGAGCAGCACGTCGATCATCGAATAGATCAGGCTGGAATCGACGGTGGCGAGCCCGAAGTTCTCCCACTCCTCCGCCTTGAACACGGCGAGCACGGCGGGCAGCGGGATCGAATTCATGTAGTCGCCGAACCGCACCGAGGTGATGCGGTCGAGCGAGACCTCGACGTTGTCGGAGGTGAAGTTGCGCAGCGATGTCGTCATCAGCCGGACCAGCCGGTCGAACACGATTTCGAGCATCGGCAGACGCTCGTACGACACCATCGCCGAATCGATGATGGAGCGAATGCCGGAATTGTCGTCGAGATTGACCTCGCCGACGCTGAAGCCGAGCAGATTGTCGATTTCTTCCTGCGACAGCACCCGCTCGCCGGCCGCGGCCGAGAGCCCCTTGCTGCTCTCGTCGACCATGGCGGCCCACTGCTCCGCCATCGCCTCGGTCAGCTCATTGGCGGCCGCTTCCGCAGCCGCAGCTTCCGGATCCTGCGAATCCAGCGCCGCGCCCCATTCGGCGGCCAATGCATCCTGGTCGACGTCGCCCGGTGCCATGGTTCAGCTCCGCCCCATCACTGCACCAGGATTTCTTTGAACAGCACCGCGTTCACCTGGGCGGGCTGGATCGCCGCATTGACGCGCCGGGTCAGTTCTTCCTTCAGGCGAAACATCCCGGCCGACCCCTGCAGGTCGCCGACCCGCAGTTCGCGCATATAGGTCTGGAAGATGTCGAGCAGGCGCGGCATCGAGGGCTGAATCTGCGCCACCACCGGCTGGTCCTTGACCTCGAGCGCGATCTTGACCTTGAGGTACTGCACCCGCTCGCCCGGCAGGTTGGAGAGATTGACCAGCACCTCCGGCACGTCGACGAACACCGGCGGCTTCGGCGCCGCCGCTTCCGCGGCATGCTTCTCCTCGGCCGCCTTGGGGCGCATGAACAGGAAATAATAGCTCGCGCCACCGCACAGGATCGCGAACACGCCGACGGCTGCGATGATGAGCTTGAATTTGCTTTTCGGCGCGCCGCCTTCGGCAGCGCCGTCGTCCGTTTGATCGTCTGCCATCGCCCGCTCGCCCCGGTTCTGGGAATGAGCTCGATGCTGCCGAGCAGGCTGAATTAACGCAAAACTAATGCCGCCGACGCCCCAAGCGCCCTGTTGAAATCAAAGTAGGGCCGCAATGGTTAACGGAATCTTTCTTTTGTGATTCAACTGGGAAAATTTTGCCGGCAAACATGGTCAACAAGTCCTTTCTTGCCGCCTCCTCACCACCCCTCCGTCGGAACAAGCATTTGAAATAGCTTGCATTTCAACTCTGGCACGACTCTCGCTTTGTAAGGGATCGAACCGGCGGCTTGGGAGAGCCAAGGGTTCGACCGGATCGGCAGGACGCCTGGGAGGGCCGACTGCGCGATCCCTGAAGGGGAGAACCACCGATGGAGAACACCATCCTCATCGGATTATCGCGCCAGATGACGCTTGAGCGTCAGATCGACGTGATATCGAATAACGTCGCGAACCTGAACACGAACGGCTTCAAGGCCGACAAGTCGCTGTTCCAGGAATACATGATGCCGGTGGCGCATGCCGACAACTTCGTCGGGCGCGATCGCGTATTCAGCTATGTGCAGGACCGCGCCACCTGGCGCGACATGCAGCAGGGGCCGACCGAGCAGACCGGCAACCCGCTCGACGTCGCCATCGACGGCAACGCCATGCTGGCGGTTCAGACCCCGGCCGGCGAACGTTACACCCGCAACGGCACCCTGCAGATCAATTCGCAGGGCCAGCTCGTCACCACGGACGGCAATCTCGTGCTCGGCACCGGCGGTCCGATCACCTTCCAGCCGAACGACCGCGACATCGTGATTTCCCAGGAAGGCACCATCACCGTCCGCGAGGGCCTCACCACCCTGCAGGACTCGGTGCGCGGCAAGCTGCGGATCGTCAATTTCGCGCAGCCGCAGCAGCTGCAGAAGGAAGGCTCGAACCTCTACTCCGCGCCCAACGGCGTGGTGGCGCAGGCCGATCCCAGGTCGAAGGTGCGCCAGGGGTTCATCGAGAAGTCGAACGTCAACTCGGTCGCGGAAATGAGCCGCATGATCGAGGTTACCCGCATCTACCAGCAGATTTCGTCGGTCATGCAGCAGCAGGGCGACATGCGCAAGAGCGCGCTGGACAAACTCGCTGACCCAACGAGCTGAGGAGACTGATCCATGCGTGCACTCTACACCGCAGCGACAGGAATGGCCGCCCAGGAGCTCAACGTCCAGGTCATTTCCAACAACATCGCGAACATGCGCACCACCGGCTACAAGAAGCAGCGCGCCGCGTTCCAGGACCTCATCTACGACCACCAGCGCCGGGTCGGTGCGCAGGCCTCCGACCAGGGCACCATCATGCCGGTCGGCATCGACATCGGCGGCGGCGTCAAGACCGTCGGCACGCCGCGCTCGATGACCCAGGGCACGCTGGCGCAGACCGGAAACGAYCTCGAYATCGCSATCCGCGGCGAAGGYTTYTTCAAGATCCAGATGACSGAYGGCACCTTCGCCTACACCCGCGACGGCACCTTCACCACCGACGGCACCGGCCGCGTCGTCAACGCGCAGGGCAACCTGCTGCAGCCGACCATCACGATCCCGCAGAACTCGTCCGGCATCACCATCAATGCCCAGGGCCAGGTCTCGGTCACCCTGCCCGGATCGACCACGCCCACCACCGTCGGGCAGATCGGCCTGACCCGCTTCATCAACAAGGCCGGCCTGCAGCCGGTCGGCGACAACCTGTTCACCGACACCCCCGCCTCCGGCCCGCCGCAGGACGGCCTCGCCAACGCCGACGGCTTCGGCGACATGCAGCAGGGCAACCTCGAGCAGTCCAACGTGGAAGTGGTGTCGGAGGTCTCCGACCTGATCGCCGCGCAGCGCGCCTACGAGATGAACTCCAAGGTGGTCAGCGCCGCCGACCAGATGATGCAGTCCACCACCGGCCTGTTCCGGTAAAGGGGAATCACAATGAGCATCCGCATCCTTGTCGTCGCCGCCGCGCTGCTCGGTGGTTGCCCCGCCGCCTTCGCGCAGTCCGACACCGTTGCGCCTGTCTCTTATACACATCTAGATGTGTATAAGAGACAGGTCCACCACCGGCCTGTTCCGGTAAAGGGGAATCACAATGAGCATCCGCATCCTTGTCGTCGCCGCCGCGCTGCTCGGTGGTTGCCCCGCCGCCTTCGCGCAGTCCGACACCGTTGCGCAGTCCGGCCCCGAAACCGAGGCCATCGCCACGCCGGCGCTGCGCGCCAACGTCACCGTCACCAGCGACGTGGTGCGGGTCGGCGATATCATCGACAATGCCGGCACGGCCGCGCAAATCGCGATCTACCGCGCGCCGGATCTCGGCACCACGGGCACGCTGCAGGCCTCCCAAGTGCTGGCGACGCTGCGCGCCCATCAGATCATCGGCATCGACACCAAGGATATCCGCGAGATTTCGGTGACCCGGCTGTCGCGGTCGCTGGCGTCCAAGGATGTCGAGCAGCGCATCGCGGCGTTGCTGGAGCGACGCAACGGCCTCGGCGACGCCGCCAACATCACCGTCACGTTCGACCGCGAGCTACGCACGCTGCAACTCGATGCGTCCAACACCGGCGACCTGCAGCCGGTGTCCACCCGCTACGATCCGCGCAACGGCCGCTTCGACGTGATGTTCGAGGTCGCCAACAGCAGCAGTTCGGTGCCGACGCGGCTGCGCTTCACCGGGACGGCGATCGAGACCGTCGAGGTCGGCGTCCTCACCCGCAGCGTCGATCGCAACGAGGTGCTGAAATCGTCCGACATCGTGGTCGAGCGCCGGCCGAAGGCCGAAGTCGGCCCGCAGCCCGCGCGCCGCGACCGCGCGCTCGGCATGCAGACCCGCAAGGCGATGAACGCCGGCCAGGCGCTGCGGATGGCGGATCTCGCCAAGCCCGACCTGGTGCAGCGCGACCAGCCGGTCACCCTGATCTACCAGACCGACGGCCTCTATCTGACCATGCGCGCCAAGGCGGTCGACAGCGGCAGCGAGGGCGACACCGTCTCCGTCATCAACACCCAGTCGAAACGCACGGTGCAGGGCGTGGTCACCGGTCCCGGCCAGGTCTCCGTCACCATCGCCACGCCTCGCATCCTCACCACCGCCGCCGTTGCCACGCCCGACAACAAATCGACCGACGCCACGAAAGCAGAGTAAAGTTCATGTGCACGTTCAGAGAGTTCAACCGCGCCCTGCTCGCCTTCAGCCTCCTCGGGATCAGCGGCCTCGCCGGCGGTTGCTCGGCCATCGATCGCCTGTCGGCGATCGGCGAAAAACCGCCGCTCGCGTCGATCGACAACCCCACCGCCAAACCCGGCTACAAGCCGGTGCAGATGCCGATGCCGACGCCGCAGCCGGCGTCCTACAACGCCAACTCGCTGTGGCGCACCGGATCGCGGGCGTTCTTCAAGGATCAGCGCGCCGCGCAGGTCGGCGACCTCTTGACGGTGACGGTCAACATCAACGACACCGCCAACATCGCCAACGAAACCCAGCGCAGCCGCACCAACAAGGAAGACAGCGGCACCACCGACTTCCTCGGCTCCAAGCTGCTCGGCGGCAGCGCCGCAAAGGCGCTGCCCGGACGTTTGCTGACCGCGGATTCGACCTCGTCCAGCGACGGCAAGGGATCGGTGCAGCGGCAGGAAGCCCTCACCACCAACGTCGCCGCCGTCGTCACCCAGATCCTGCCGAACGGCAATCTGGTGGTCGAAGGCAAGCAGGAGATCCGGGTCAATTTCGAGGTCCGCGAACTGATCGTCGCCGGCATCGTGCGTCCGGAGGACATCCAGAGCGACAACACCATCGATTCGACCAAGATCGCGGAAGCCCGCATCGCCTATGGCGGCCGCGGCCAGATCACCGACGTGCAGCAGCCGCGCTACGGCCAGCAGGTGCTCGACGTGCTGCTGCCGTTCTAACGACCACGGCCGGAGCGGACACGCTCCGACGCCACCGGAATCCGATCCGCAACCAAGAGGAAACGCAGCCACCCGACGACGTCAGCGCCGCTTCTCCCGGCGTCGCTGAGATGAGCTCCCCACTTTGCGGCGAACCTAGGCGCAGCAAGGTGAAACGACGCGGCCTTCGGCAGCTCCCCTGCCGAAGGCCGTGGTCGTTTGCGGGACTGAAAACTGCATCTGCGGCATGGCGGCGGAAGCTTCCTCATCCGTTCGGTGGACAAACCTCGATCATCATGGGATGCGGCGACCGGGATCGAACCTCTCGCGGCTCGCGCGACACTACCGAAGCGATGATCGAACCATTTTCCGGTCAACCGAGCGACGGAGATTCCGATGCTATCGCTGCGAGGGCGCGTGGGGCGACATGCCAACACCGGCATCCATTGCCAGAACTGGAAAGACGACCAGGAATTTGTCATCTCGCTGTTGAACAGCATCCCGCCCGCCGACGGCGGCACGGGCGGAAGCCTCGGCGGCCGCGTGGTTGCCGGCATCGCCAGCGATCCGCTGTACCGCTCGATCCTGCATTTCGAGAAGACGTACTTCGCCCGGCAATCCGGCTTCGTCGATCCCGGCGGCCCGATGCTCGCCAAACTCGAAGCGCTGGCGACACGCACGCACAGCCCTCCGGCGCCGCCACCGCCGAAGGGGCCCTGGGACGACCTCAAGACCAAATCCGTCCTCGATGGATTGCGCAAGGGGATGGAGGGCGACGATCATCGCCTCGATCAGTCCGATGTCGTGGAGATCATCCGCAACACGCTCAGCGACGGCGTCGTCAGCGCGGACGAACTGGCCGACCTGTCCACCATCGCGACGAACTCCAAGAGCATCTCGCCGCGATCGCGCAAGCTGCTGGAAACCTTCGTCAACGAAGTCAGGAAAAACACCGCCGGCAAGGGACCGTACAGCCTGTCCACCTACAAGCAACAATGGGCCGCCGACCGGACCTGCGATTTTCTGAAAGGCGCGGGCGCAAAATACTTTCCGCATCTCGATCGGGACGAGGTCGGAGTCGGCATCCTGATGCGGATCGCCAATCCCGGGCTGCTCGACCAGGGCCAGGCGGGTGTCTGCGGAGCGGCCGCGATGCTCTTCAATGTCGCCAACGACAATCCCGGCAGATACGCCGCGTTCGCCATCGACCTCTACGAGCGGGGAAAAGCGCACATCGACGGCTTTGACATCGCGCCGGGAGACGACGTCCGCAACTACACCATTCCTGCCGCGGCGCTGATGTCCCAGGTCGACTGGATGACCATGGCGAGCCTGCGCGACTCGGAAAACTGGATCTATCATTTCAGTTCGTACAACGACAAGGATGGAGGGACGACACCCGCCGAAGAAGAAAAGTGGTTCAAGCGCGCCGGCTATTCCGACGTTCAGAACGAAACCAACGATATTTTCAGCAAGGATGCCGACAACGCCGACGAGGCCACGCGGCTGTTCAACCAGGGCTACAGCGTGGTCCTGTTCATTCATTCCAACATGCTGCACGCGGACAAGCAGACCAAAACATCACGGGGCCCCAGCCATGTCGTGGTGCTGCAGTCGCCGATCGACCGCTCGGGCGGTTACGTGAAGTTCAAGGTCTTCACCTGGGGGCAGCGGGATTATCAGGTCCCGCAAGGCGCCGCCCTGTCGGAGGCCGACTTCCTGGAGAACTATTACGGCTATGTGGCGGGCAAGCCCTGAAGCGCTTTCGGCGCCCTATCCGGAAATCTCCGCCTCGGGATGCGACACGATGGTCATGAACCAGACCAGACTGCCGGCCAGCGACCAGAAGAGATCCCAGTAAAACCAATCCATGAGCATGTCACCTCGCAGATCGAATCGGGACGATAACGCCAGGATGCTAAAACCGGGACGCTAACACCAAAACGATAACGCGAAGGTTACGTCCGAGGTCCATCGGATCATGCGCAAAAAGGACACTCGGTGAGCAAGGCAACTGCGAGCCGCCGGGTTCACTTGCCGGGGATGTGCCAGGCGGCTCGCCGCCGGTAAAGTTGCGTCGCCGGCAACTCAGTCTAGCCGAGCACGCGATCATCAAAAGTCCAATGAACCGGCGAACTGCGGAAAGAAAAGGCCGGCCGCTGCTCGATTTCTGTTCGCTGGAGCCTTCAACCGCATCACGGCAGCGCCGGCGGGTTCTACAGCTTCGATTTCAGCAGCCACGCCACCAGCCCCACCGCGGCCACGAACGCCAGGATTCCGAGCAGAACGGAGGATGTCCACAGATAGGCCCCGACCGCGCTGCCTCCCACCACCAGCGCGGCGCCCCACTCGACCGCGAATCGGGCCCCTCCCCGCAGCGGCCTGGACGGTTTGATGGTCTGCGCCGGACCGGGGGTGGACGACGCACTCCCGACACGTGTCCTCGCGCCGCCGGGAAAGGCCGCGGCGAGTTCAGGCGTCGGCCAGACTCCGGCTTCGCCGGCGCCGCTCAGCAACCAGATCGGATTTTGCGCCTTCCAGCGCCTGAAGTCGGCCGCCATGGCGTTGAACGGGCTGCCCTGCGACTCACCCAGCCGGTCCATCGCGACAGCGACGTCGCGCAGCCCGCCTTCCGCATCCGCAGCATCAGGAAGACCCGAGGTGCGCAGTCCGATGAAGGGACCGAAGCGCTGTTCGATCAATCGGCCGAACCCGTCATAGACCCCGGCGAATTGTTGCCCGATGGCGTCCAGCACGCGCGCGCGACGCGCGGCGAAACGTGCGCAGGCCTGCGCCTTGTCCGTCACGAGATAGGGATAGGTCGCCTCCGCCCCGTTCGCCATCTCCTCCATCATCTCGTCGCGCTGCGGATCGCCGATGTCGAAATCGTCGATCAGCCGCGCTCGCTTCAGGTCGGTCGCGCCGAACAGGCACCACCACAACAGCGGAATACCGTTTTTCGCCTCGAGCTCGACGCCGCCGTCGCGCCAGAATTCCTCCCACTCCCCGGCTTCCCCGGAGGGCATGCGATCGTTGGGAAAGGAGTTCAGAAAAACATAACTCGCCATTCTATCGATCCTTGCGCTTCATCCTCGGCGATCGGACGCTTGCCGGCAGCCGCGGCACAAAAATCCGGGACAAAAAAATCGCGGCAAGGCTCCGCGCCTGCCGCGACCGGTTAAAGTCCTAAAACAAAAATCGCGACGATCTACTCGTCGCGATAAACCTTTTCGCGCTTCTCGTGGCGCTCYTGCGCCTCGACCGAGAGCGTCGCGATCGGACGCGCCTCGAGCCGCTTCAGGGAAATCGGTTCACCCGTCTCTTCGCAATAGCCGTACGAGCCGTCATCGATCCGGGCGATTGCCGCATCGATCTTGGAAATCAGCTTGCGCTGACGATCCCGGGCCCGCAGCTCGATCGCGCGGTCGGTTTCAGACGACGCGCGGTCGGTGAGGTCCGGATGRTTGACGTTTTCGTCCTGCAACTGCTGCAGMGTGGTCTTCGCTTCCCTTAAAATCTCTTCCTTCCAGGCGAGCAGCTTGGCGCGAAAATACTCGCGCTGGCGCTCGTTCATGAAAGGCTCCTTCTCCGAGGGCCGATAGTTTTTCACCTTGTCCAACACTGATCACCGAATCCGTGCAAGGCCACCGGAAAGTCCGCTGGCGGGCCGCTTATATAGCGAGCCGATGTGACAAACAATATCGCCCCAAGGGGGCCGGCAACCCCCTGAGGCGTCTTATGAACACGGAACTGAGGGGGTCAGTAGCCGACCGTAAAACGGGCCCGCTCGTGGGCCGGTTTCTCGATTTCATCGGCCAGCGCGACCGCGTAGTCCTCGAAGGAAATCCAGCTTTTGCCGTCCGCGGCGCTCAGAAGCTGGTCGGTCCCGAGCCGGAATTTGCCGGTCCGCTCACCGCCCACGAACAGGGCCGAGGGCGAAATAAAGGTCCAGTTCAGCTCCTTTTCCTGGTGCAGCCGGTCCAGGAAGGCCCCGCCCGCCTCCGCTTCGGCCTTGTACTGGGGCGGAAACGACGGCGTGGTCACGAGGCGCACGCCGGGCGCGACCTCGAGGCTGCCGGCGCCGCCCACCACGATGTAGCGGCCGACCCGGGAGGCCTTGGCCGCGGCAATCAGCTTGGCCGGATCGCTGGCTGTGAAATGCACGGAACTGATGGCCACGTCATGGCCTTCCAGCAGGCCGGTCAAGGCGGCCTGGTCGAACACATCGCCCTTTTTCGCGGTCAGGTTCGGCTGCGACGGCACCTTGGCCGGGTCCCGGCTGATGGCGGTGACCTGGTGCCCGCGCCGGAGCAGCTCCTGGGTGATGCGCGAACCGGCCTGTCCGGTGGCGCCGACAACGGCAATCTTCATGACGACTATCCTTTGGCTTCTGGGGCCTGCTTCTAGGGGGTTGGATCAGAATTAAGTTTCTGATAGTTACCAGATAGCCAAAAGAGTGCAGGTGTAAAGAACGCACTTTTGCCGCACCAGATCACATGAAGGTAACCAGACTGGGAGTCTCCGGATGAAGGGAAACGTCTATGCCGCCGATTGCCCGACGCGGGTGATCCTTGATCGCGTCGGCGACAAGTGGGCGGTGCTGCTGTTGCTGCTGCTCATGGACGGTCCGCGCCGCTTCAACGAGTTGCGCCGCTGCATCGGCGGCATCTCGCAGAAGATGCTGTCGCAAACCCTGAAGAGCCTGGAACGTGACGGCCTGGTGCGCCGTCGCGCCATCGCCACGGTCCCCGTCACGGTGGAGTATTCGATCACGCCGCTCGGCACCACGCTGGCGCAGGCGGTCGATCCGCTGCGGCAATGGGCGGAGAATAATCTCAAGGAAGTCCAGGCCGCCCAGCGGCGCTACGATTCGACGGGCAAGGAATCGGCAGCGGCCTAGGCCTGCGATCAGCGCCGGCGTCATCCGCCGTTCTGCGGGCGTCTCGCACAACGCTGCATATGGGATTGCGTGCGTCGGCGGGTTGCGCCGACGCCAACCCGCCGACGCGCCGCTGACCGTTTCTGTTGATCGAAAAGGGACAGGCCGCCGTCAGAGAGCGCTATTTCAGCGGCAGAAAAAGTTCAGCGACGGTCTCATGCTCCGGCACCTCCGGGTAGAAGCTCAGCCGCTGGCAATAGATCGGGAAGTCGCGTGCTTCCTCACCGCTGGCCGGAAGCCAGTCGCGATAAAGGTAGAGCGCGGCGGGCTCCAGATTGTCGGTGCTGCCGACAACGCGGAGCACCGCGCAGCGTCCGCCAGGGATCTCGCCGGCTTTGATCTGCTCGTCGTTCGCCCCGATCGGCTGGTCGATCCCGACACAAAGATCCACGCTGTAATCGGCAGGCGAAGCCGGGCGCCGTTCGGACCGCCAGACATTGAAGGTCGGACTTGTCCTGGGGTGCAGGCCGGCGGCCTTGCGCCACGCGATGAACCGCTGGATGGTGGCGCCCAGCGTCGCCGGGTCACCCCGATGCTCCATGATCGCCACCGGCGTGGGCGGCACATCGCGGATCGTCACGTCGTCGGTGGTGAAAGTCTTCTGCATGAGCTTGCTCCTCGCGTTGTCGAAAGGCCCGAAGGCCGCAAGCCACGGCTCCCAGTCGGGAGACTTCCGGAACGACGAAGGCGATTGTCCGAACCGTTGCCGAAAGGCGCGGGCGAACGCATCCGGTGCATCGTAACCGGCATCCATCGCGATGTTCGTGACGCTGTGGGCGTCCATGTAGGCCAGCTAGTGCGAAGCGCGCTTCATGCGGGCAAGCTGGACATAGCGATGCACGGATAACCCGAAGGTCGCCGTAAACTGCCGGTGGAAATGAAACTTCGAGAAGGCCGCAACGCCGCTCACCGTTTCCAGGTCCAGGTCACTGTCGAGGTGCCGGTCAATATAGTCCAGCACCCGCTGCATCCGGGCCTGATGGTTTTGAAGCGCCGCCGTCATCGTCCCTTCCTCCGTGGCGGCACCAGTTAGTCGCTGATGGCCGTAACGTGCGCGACCGATCTTGCGGTTTTTGGGGCGGATCAGCCGGAACCGCCCCATGACGGCTTAGGACGAGCATCCGCGTGAGCTGACCGACTTCGCATGGCGCGCGATCAAGCCGTTGCTGCCCAACAAGACGCGTAGCGCACCGCACGTCAATGACCGCGGTGCGTCTCGTGCGGCGCGGCATATGACGTTGCGTGCTCCGGCGGATTCCGCTGACGCCGACCCGGTCCTGCAAACAGAGTTTGAGGTTAGAACTGCCCGGCCTTGGCGAGTTCGACTTCGACACGCAGCTCGATCTCCGACAGCACGGCGTCGAGCCCGGGATCGCCGGAGGTGGTTTTGAGATCGGCTGCGGCGGTGCGCAGGCGCTGCACCGTGGATGTATCGAGCGATCCGGCCAGGAGGCCGATCTTGAGGTCATCGAGCACATCGAGCGCGGTCTTGCCGCGCTTGACCGAGCGTTTGCGGCGCTCCAGTGGATCTTCCACTCCCTGCAGGGCCAGCAAGGCATCGATGTTGCCGACCGTCTTGGGCGCGGCGGTGGACCGGGTCTCGGTGGTCTCGGCCGAGTCGGGCAGCGAGAAGCCGGTCGAACTGGTGCGGCGGGCATTGGAGGCCGGAGCACCGAATGTCGTTCCGTTGGGTCCGTAGATGCGCATGGTGCGGTCTCGCCAATTCCGGCTTCGAGGTGGGGCAAACGCAATGTGACGCCCGACGATCCGCAAGCCGGATGTGCCCGCCCGTTATGGCATCCCGGCCTTAATGTGATCTGTTCAGGAAACCTCGCCTTTTATGGTTAATGAAACGTAAACGGCCCGGCAAAAACTGCCGCGACCGGCAAGTTCGACGCCCGCGCAACCGCTCCAGAACCTCACACTCTCTTACGATCTCCTTTCTAATCAATGGCTTAGCCTCCTGGCATGGTTTTCGCTGAGTTAACGGCGGATCAGTGTCGTGGGGAGCATGACGCATGAGCCGCGAGACCTCAGCGGGGAGCAGAGGATGAGACGGAGTTTCCAGGCAGTGGGCGCGGCGATTCTCGCGCTGCTGCTGTTGAACGGATCGGCCAGCGCGACGTCGCGGATCAAGGATCTCGCGAACATCGAAGGCGTGCGCCAGAACCAGTTGATCGGTTACGGCCTCGTCGTCGGCCTCAACGGCACCGGCGATACGCTGAACAACATTCCCTTCACCAAGCAGTCGCTGCAGGCGATGCTGGAACGCATGGGCGTCAACATCCGCGGCGCCACCATCCGCACCGGCAACGTCGCCGCCGTGATGGTCACAGGCAACCTCCCGCCTTTCGGCACCCAGGGCACCCGGATCGACGTCACCGTCTCCGCGCTCGGGGATTCCAAGAGCCTGCAGGGCGGCACCCTGCTGGTCACCCCCCTGCTCGGCGCCGACGGCAACGTCTACGCGGTGGGACAGGGCTCGCTGTCGATCGGCGGCTTCCAGGCCGAAGGCGCCGCCGCCAGCATCACCAAGGGCGTGCCCACTGTCGGCCGGATCGCCAACGGCGCCATCATCGAGCGCGAGATCGAATTCGCGCTCAATCGCCTGCCCAACGTCCGGCTTGCGCTGCGCAATGCCGACTTCACCACGGCCAAACGCATCGCCGCCGCCGTCAACGATTTCCTCGGCACCAAGACCGCCGAGCCGGTCGATCCCTCGACCGTGCAGCTCTCGATTCCCTCGGAGTTCAAGGGCAATGTGGTGGCCCTGCTCACCGAGATCGAGCAACTGCAGGTCGAGCCGGATCTCGCCGCCAAGATCATCATCGACGAACGCTCCGGCATCATCGTGATGGGCCGCGACGTGCGCGTCGCCACCGTTGCGGTGGCGCAGGGCAACCTCACCGTGACGATTTCGGAGAGCCCCCAGGTCAGCCAGCCCAACGCCCTGTCGCGCGGCCGTACCGTGGTGACGCCGAACACCCGTGTCGGGGTGCAGGAAGACGGCAAGAAGCTTGCGCTGGTCAAGGACGGCGTCTCGCTGCAGCAACTGGTCGACGGCCTCAATGGGCTGGGCATCGGCCCGCGCGACCTGATCGGCATCCTGCAGGCGATCAAGGCGTCCGGTGCGATCCAGGCCGATATCGAGGTGATGTGATGAGCCACGCCGCGATCCCTTTCGGCGCACTCGGCGCCAACGACATCTCCTTCAACAACGCGTTGAAGAAGGTTTCGCCGCAGGTGCAGGCCAAGGCCAAGAACACGGCGCAGGATCTCGAGAGCGTGTTCCTGAACTCGATGTTTTCCCAGATGACCAGCGGCCTGAAGGGCGACGGCCCGTTCGGCGACACCGTCGGCACCGGTCCCTGGCGCGCGATGCTCACCGACCAGTACGCCCGATCGTTTGCCAAGGCCGGCGGCGTCGGCATCTCCAGCGACGTCTATCGCTCCCTCATCATGCAGCAGGCCGCACGTAACAGCTAAAGCGTTTTCGAGCGAAGTGGATACCGGTTCGCGTGAAGAAAATGCGTCAAACGCAAAAAGTTCGGAGCTTTCACCATGACCCAGCAGCCCCAGCCGGCATCCGCCGCCTCCGTCTCCACCCTCGCCGACGCGCGCAAACTGTCCGATGGCCTGATGGAGGTGATGACGACCCTGCTCGATCTCATCGAGAACGAGACCGCGCTGGTGCGCGCCGGCCAGGTCCGTGAAGCGATGCTGCTCGAGCCGCGCAAGACCGATCTGTCGCGCAGCTATGTCAGCGCCATCGAACAGCTCAAGAGGAGCCACGACTACTTCACGCAATCGGCGCCGGACCTGCTGGCGACACTGCACCGTCATCATGACGTGTTCCGCGCCATGCTGCAGGTCAACCTCACTGTGCTGGCAACGGCGCACGCGGTGTCGGAAGGCATCATCCGCGGCGTCAACGGCGAGATGCAGAAGAAGAACATGCCGCAGACCTACACCGCCGCCGGGCAGCGCAGCACCCCCAGCGCGCGCCACGCCGCGCCGCTGACCATCAGCCGCACGATGTAGAATGCGCGACACGCAGGCGTGTAGCCTGGATGAGCGAAGCGACATCCGGGATTCCAGCTCAGCGGGTGTTGAGTCCCTGATATCGCTTCGCTGATCCGGACTACGGATCGAGATGTAACCGATCTCTCAAATTTTGCTAAAATGCCCCCGCATTCCGCAGCAGTTAAATTTACGCCGTCCGATTAGGCTTGTTCGCAACGGATAGTCGTATCCAGCGAGCGGGCCAGACAGCAACTCCGATCAATTTGAATCGAAATGTCGCGGGCGAATGCACGCGGCATTKRTGCTGTTTTCTAACGCATCGTTGAGATGACATTCCTATGATTGCCATTGGAGAGGGTTGGGATTTGACTCACCGGAAGCCAGGAGGGCTCCATGGGTACGGATTTCAACATCAAGCCGGTCGGGGGACCGGTTGCGGCGCCCATCGTCAGGCCGACGCCTGACGCTGCGAGGAATGCCGTCGATACCGAGTTGCCGCCGCCGAAAACCACATCGGCCGCCGACGCGTCGGCGAGCGCGCGCAACAATCCGCAACCCGACACCAGCAGCCTGAGCGACCAGATCGTGATCGACCGCGCCGCCGCGGAAATCGTCTATCGCGTGGTGGACAACCGCACGAGCCTGGTGGTGCGCCAGTTCCCCGATGAAGCACGTTTGCGCCAGCGCGCCTACCTGCGGGCGCAGGACCAGGAAAAGCTCGACCAGGCGGCACGCGCCAAGCTCGACCGGACCGCGTAGAGCACTGTCGGGATCGATCGTGAATTGAATCGACGCAAGCGCTGCTTCACCTCGCCCCGCTTGTGGGGAGAGGTCGGATTGCGAAGCAATCCGGGTGGGGACTCTCCGCGAGTCCGAGCCTGCAAAAAGTGCCCCGATCCTCTCCCCGCAAGCGCGGGGCGAGGGAGAAATCACGCCCCCGTCACACTCACAGCCGCTGCAGCAACTGCTGCACGGTGCGGTCAGCGACCGCCACCATGGTCAGCGTCGGGTTCTCGGTGCCGATGCTCGGCATCGAGCCGCATCCCGCGATGTAGAGATTGTCATGGTTCCAGCTGCGCTGCCAGCTGTCCACCACCGAGTTGTCGATTGTCGTTCCCATGATGTGGGTGCCGCAAACATGGCCGGCGCCCGCGTAATTGTAGTCCTGGCCTTCAAACGAGAACTTCGTTCCGGCGGTCGGATCGAATGCCGTGAACTGCTGCGCACCGATCCGCCGCATGAATTCGGCTGACGCGACCCGCGCCTGTCGAAAGCCCGCCATCACGTAGTTCGACAGCCTGTAGCTGACGACTGGACGCTTGAGGCCGAGATTGTCGACATGGGTGTCAGACAACTGAACACGATTGAGGGGATCGGCCGTTTCTTCGACCAGGAACGCGGCGCGGAATTGGCGCGTGAGCAGGTCGTTCAGGATGGTGACGAAGTCGTTGCTGCCGGCGATCGAGGACTTCGGATTGAGCCCACCGTTGTTGCTGCCGTAGATCCAGTCGAGACCGCTCGTGTAGGGATCGGTGGTGGGCCAATTCCAGCCTTCGTTGCCGATTTCAATACGCCAGGCCGCGCGGTTCGCCCGGAATGGACCGTCGCGCAGTGACTCGATTCCCGACGTGGAAATCGGTCCCCGGTAGCCGTAGGCGTGGGTCCCCTCCGGCATCATCCCCCAGATCAGGTAGCACGGGTGATCCATCAGATGACATCCGACCAGTCCGCTGCTGTTTGCGACCGTGTAGCCGCGATCGGTCGGGGAATTCAGCAGGATCTTCGCGTTTTCGATCGCGCTTGCGGCCAGCACATAGTACTTGCCGACCGCGGTGCCCTCCCCGGTGCGGCCACCCGTGGCGGGCACCGCGATGGAATCGTAGGTCAGATAATGCAGCCCGGTGACCTTGTTCGCCGCGTCGACCGTCACGACATCGACAACGGTCTGGTACATGACATCGACGTATCCGGTCGCCAGCGCCTTGTGCAGCGCATAGGCCGCATCGTATTTCGCCTGGATCGGGCAGATCGGCGTGCAGTTGGTGTTGCCGTGGCAGACCCGCCGATTGTCGTAGGGCACCGAGTTGCGGCCGGCCGGTGTCGGCGTCACCAGCGTTTGCGCGCTGGGTCCGTAGTTCTCGTTGGTCAGCGGCGGCCCGTCGACACGGGCCTTGGTGATCTGATCGAGAATCGAGGCCGGAATTCCCGGCATCGGAAACTGATAGTCGGCCGGATACGGCGTGTTGGTCTGGCGCTGGTCTTTGACATTGGCCGACACGCCGATGAAGGCTTCGGCCACCGCGTAGTGAGGCTCCAGGTCGTCGTAGCTCAGCGGCCAGTCCAGCCCGTGATTGTACAGCGTCTTGGTCTTGAAGTCGTTCGGGGACATGCGCAGCGTCGTGCCCATCCAGTGCAGGCCCGTCCCACCCGCCACCTTCTCATAGGTGCTTGCGAACGGCATCGAGTCGGCGCTGTAGGTCAGGTAGGATTTCGCCGGATCGTTCCACCCCAGCACCAGCGCCTGGATCGTCGGCCGCGGCGTGTTGGTCCGCGCCGGATCGAGCGCGTTCGGATTGGGCGGGTATGGTGATTCCGGAGACTTGAACGTGCTGAGGTAGAAGTTCTCCATGTAGTCTTCGCGATTGCGGTTCGTGGTCGATCCCGCCTCGATCACCAGCACGCGTTTCTTCTGCATGCCGAGCTCGTACGCCATGAAGGCGCCGGCATGTCCGGAGCCGACGATGACGACGTCATAGGTCTGCTGCGCTGCCGCTTGAGTTGCCGCCTGACTTGCCACTTGACCTGCCACCTGGGCCTCCTGTCGGGATCCGAAACGACGATGGGCTGAACGCGCGAGGACGTGTCAACTGACCGGCGTGATGCCGTAGTCCGTCAAGGTCGGCGGTGGGCTCGCCCAACTGCCGAAGTTGAACTGGCTGAAGCCCATCGGATGAGACTGGGCGATGCGCCAGATCCAGCTGTTCTTGTACGCCCGACCGGAGATGATGAAGTCCTGGCGATACGCGGGATCGACGATGTATCGGCTCGCGGCGGAATTGCGTTGCACCTCGGTCCCGCCGTACCAGACGCCGTAGAGCCATGCGAGCATGGTGAGGCGCGAGAACGTGCCCACCGCATCCGAGCGCAGCACGGTCCCGCTCTTCAGCAGCCGGTCGGCTCTCACCTGCGCCGGCATCCCCGGCGGATAGGACTCCCACTCGGCCAGCATCGTCTGGACCGCGGCGGCACCGGCCAGGTTTTCGAGGCCATAGAAGACGTCCGCGGTCGAATAATTGTCCTGCTGCACCAGCGGCTCCAGCGACTTCTCCGGGACACCGACAAGCGCAGAGGACAACGCCGTGAAACTGGCGGGCGCGCGGACGGCCGGAGCAGCCTCGGCGAGACTCCACAGCGGCAGCTTCGGTGCGAGCAGTGTCACCCCGAGCGCGCCGGCGCCCGCGAGGATGTTGCGGCGGGGAATGGGCAGTTGGTCGATTGGCATGGGACTTGTCCTTCCGGTGCGGTCCGATCAGGACGATGCGTGATCGAGACCCATGATCAATGTGTCACTGCAAACCGCTCTCACCGCGCCGCGCCCGGCGTTGCCGTCTTCTGGGCGCGACTGAGCGAGAACACGAAATTGCCGCTCGAGCCTGTCGTCATCGCGGCGTCGGCATGGCAGCTCACGCAGCTCGACGAGACCCGCTCCGATCCGCCCGAGCGGTTGAACACGGCCGGCGGCACGCTCCACGGATCGACCGGCGGTGAACCGTTGGACACCATCTGGTCGTCGACAGGGATCTGATTGCCGTTGGTCGTGGATTGTCCGAAATGGAAGCCCTGGATGTAGGTTTCCATCGTCGAGTTGGCGAGGAACGATGGCGAGGGCAGCGCATCGGGATAGGCCGGGTTGATCTCCTTCACGCCTGGCGTGCCCGTCGACTGGGTGTTGCTCGGAAACTGCACGTCGGTGAGGAAATAGTTGCTCCACACCGTCGTGCCGTAGGCCTGTTGCAGTTGCGTGCGATAGGCGTTGTTGGCGCGGATCGCTCCTTCGCCTGGCGCCGCGATCCGGACCAGTTGCGTCGGCACCTGCCCCGGAATTTCCGGATTCCACGGCTGCCTGGGCAGCACGCCGAACGTGCAGCTCGGCAAGCCGCCCGCGGGCGGGCAGGTCTGTTGATCGAAGAAGGTGTACGGTTGCGGCCGCAGCGGTTGCGAAAAGTCCGCAAGCCACGGCGCGTTGTCCTTGTGCTCGAACGTGGCCCACACCCATGCGGGCGCCGAGTTCGTGAAGTGCACGATATGAAAGCCGACAAGACCGACCGTCAGCAGGCGGCAGCGTTCCTTGACGGTCGGCTCGTCATGAAACGCACCCCCCGCTTCCTCATACACGTAGGCTTGCGTGCGAAAGAACGCACCCTCGTTGTCCGCCTCGGTCAATATCTTCCATGAGGACTTGACGAAGATCGAACCGGTTTGCGTCTGATAGACCCCTTTCGGGAAGTGCACGGTCAGCTTGTCGCGGTTCGGATTATCGGCGTCCAGGACGAGCTGGCCTTCGACCGAGTACAACTTGTGCTGCACGATATAATCGTGCATCGGCCCATTGAAGTTCAGGCCATAACGCACGTAATCGCCTTGCTTGTCCACGACGGGACCCATGCGGTTGGCCTGGATGTATTCCGACAGCACCGGAATGTCGGTGACAACCTGATTGCCGACGCGGCGCAACACTGGACGTGCGCCCTCATTCAGTTGTGCGCAGGCATTCGGCAGGACGTGCCCACCGCCGAACGGAGGTGGCAAAGCCGCACCGGGCTGGAACATGTCCGTCGCTTCGGACCAGGTCTGCCAGACGGCGGTGTATTCACCGCGTCCGGTGTTCAGGCCATTGGTCGAGCTCGGCTCGGGAAGCGGCCGGCCCGAGCCATCGGTGGCCGCGGGAAAGTTCAGGGACAGAAAGTCCTGCCAGACCAAGCCGGCGTACGCCAGATATTGGCTTTGATAATCCGGCGCGGTGGCCGGATTGACGTCGGTCCCGGGCAAACAGGAGTACGGTGCCGCAAAACACCCTGCTCCGTAGGCCGGAGCGGTGATCCGCGGCGCGGCGGTCAGCGCGACCATCGCAAGCAAGACTGGGAAAAGCCCGACTCGTTTCATCGATCGCCTCCGATTGGATGGTCTCCCGTTGCGCTTTTGTCTTTGTCGGTCTTGGTCTCTTTGTCTTCGCTCGTATCAGACCTGCTGGCGCCGTACTGAGGATCGACGCGTTGCAATCAACGAGTTGAGGTCCTGACACGGACGATCTGGAATCGGCGGTTTGGAATCAGCGGCTCTGGAATCAACGACTTTGGGATCAATAACTTTGGATCAGTGACGGCGCGAAATTCGGCCAGCGAAAAATCATGCGCCGGCCAGCTCGCGAGGACGACGCTGACATTGGTTCGAAGCATGAACGCGCCGAACGTCAGCGACCCGTCGCGAACTCGGCGGATCAGACCAAATGCAATCTTGAGATGTAATTGTCGTCGGGTTCTATCTTGTGCGCAGAAGTTGCGGCCGTCAAGTGTCGCATCAATGCGTCATCGGGCGCCGATTGAATCGGAGCCGAGCTGCGGCGCCACACCGCTCCTCGTTGTTGGTCTGCTTTTCTCGGGGGAAGAGCCGCAACTGCGACTCGAAGAAAACGTCGACAGCATACGCGTCGACGGCGCCAAGCTCTCAGGTGAGATTGACAGGCGCCGAATTCAGCGTCGATTGTCCGGTGGCGGGATTGCTGACCACGGTCTTGATCGTTCCCTGGCCTTCCTTGGTCAGAAAGAACTTGGAATCGCCCATCCGGAAGGCGTTATCCTTGATCAGGACGTCCTGGTACTTGATCGGCCCAGTGCCGCTCTGATAGCGCACCTTGGCGCGAAAGCCATCGACCTGGGAGACGGTGAAGGAAAACTTCTCGCCGGTGGAGTACGTCCCCTTCCAGGTGCCTTCCCACTGCTTGGGATCGACGGCCACGTAAGGCGTACGCGACGGGATCGCGGGAGGCGTCGAGGTGTAACCCGCCGCGAGAACGCTGAAAATGTCACCCATCGCTCGACCTTCCGATTATGAGTCCGATTGCGGCTCAGGCGCGTCCGCTGAGGCCGGCCGCGAGATTGCGGTTGATCTCGATCAGCGGCTTGATGTGCTCGGGCTGCGGGCTCATCTGCAGCGCCGCAGTCTGGCTCAGAACGAAGATGCCGAGATTGGCGATGTTCTGCCGCACATCCACCGACTGCTTGTTGTCGTCGCTCAGCACGTCGCTGAGGAAGATGCTCCAGAGCTTGCGATTGAACATCAGCGCCTCGTAGGTCTGCTCGATGGTCACATCGCTGTTGGAGATGATTGCCTGAAGCTTGTTCGCCGCTTTCAGCAGAGCCTGCGCTTCGATATCACGCGGAGAGGCAGTGGTGGTCGCAACACGTGCGTAGGCTTGGGCGGCGGCACTAGACATTCGTCACCTCAACAGCTCCTCTTCCCGCTTGATAAGCTTTCGGATTTCCTTTAGCGAACTGTAAAGGGAGCCGCTTAAAATTAACTTACTTGCGGCTTCGATTTGCGGTCGAAAGCTCGGCACCGCTTCCAGCAAATCCTTGACGAAGCCCATGTAGAGCTCCTGATATTTCGGGATGTCCTTCTCCAGATACATCATCTGCGCGCAGAGATAGAGCCGCTTCACCGGCGTGTTGGCCGTTTCCGCCGTCAGGATGTCCTTCTCGCGCAGGATCGGCGCTTCGCCTTCGATCAGGAACGTGGTTCGCGTCTCCGAATTGGTGATGACGCTCTCGCCGATGATGATTCGCTCGAACGGTTTCAATTCAACCTTCAGCGCCATTGCCGTCGCCCTCTGCAAATCGCCGCGCCGCGGAACGCGCGTCCGGAAAATTTCCACGAATCATCATTACGAATATCCGAATCATTCGAGTGCAAAACTGCATCAAAAAAAAGGCTTTGCTTCATCAATGAGGCACGTTTTCCGCTTCAGGAACCGATGCCGCCGCGCATGAAACAGAAAACGGCGGGGCCCTGCCCCGCCGTTCCGAAACGTGTATTTCGTTGCGTTTATTGCAGCAGCTTGAGCACGCTCTGGTTCGACTGGTTGGCCAGCGCGAGCGCGGAGACCGCGATCGACTGACGGGTCGACAGCGCCTGGCTGTTGGCCGCTTCCTCGTTGGAGTCGGCAAGCGTCAGGTTGGACGAACCGGTCTGCAGCACGTTGATCAGGTTCTTGGAGAAGTCCTGGCGGATCTGCACGATCGAGAGGTTGGCGCCGAAGGCCGAAGCCTGCGAGCGCAGCGTGGTGCTGGCGTTGTTGAGCGCGGTCAGCACCTTGCCGGTCAGCACGTTGTCGGTGAAGTCGGTGCCCGCGGTGAGCGGGGCAAGACCGAGACCATTCGGATTGAAGGTCACGCCGGCGATGGTCAGCGTGGATTTTCCGGTCTCGTTGAAGATCAGCTTCAGCGAGTTGCCGTCCAGCAGGTTGATGCCGTTGAAGGACGCATCCTGCGCCGTGGTCTTGAGCTGATCGATAATCTGGTTGTACTGGGCGACGAGACCCGCGCGAGCGGTTTGCGACGTCGCGTCGGTCACTACCGGTGTGATCGTGCCTGCGGTCGCGGGATTGGCCGCCGTGGTGCTCTGGATGTCGACGGCATCGAGGGTCGTGGGAGCCGTGCCCGATGTGGTAATGGTCTGGCCCGCACCATCATTGGTCGAGGTGAAGGTGAGCCTGTTGCCGTTGGTGATCGAAGCCGCGAGATTGACGCCCGCCTGGGCGAGCGCCTGGTTGAACTGATCCAGCGACTTGACCGTTGCGGCGCCGCCGCTGAGGGCAGAAGGCGTGGCACCAAGCGTGATCGTGGTCGTGCCGGTCGAGGTCTTGAAGGTGAACTTCTGGCCCGCGAGGACGTCTTCGTTCAAATCCGAGGCGCTGACGGTGCCGCTGGGCGACGTGGTCGCGCCAGTGAATTCGACGTTGGCTTTGGTGCTGTAGCCGGTGGGCTGCTGCAGCGCCTGGTTGGCGATCGACTTGGCGGTATCGACCAGTTTCTGCAGCGAGGTGATGCCGGTGTTGGCGGCCTGCAGCACCTGCACGCCGTTGCCGATGCTGTCGAGCAGGTTGCCGATGTCGCCGGCGCGGGCATCGAGGCCGGCCGCGGTGAAGAAGTTGGTCGGATTGTCGAGCGCGCTGTTGACCTTCTTGCCGGTGGCGAGACGGGTCTGCGTGGTCGAGAGCAGATCGGCAGTGTTCTGCAGGGAGAGCAGATTCTGGCGGACCGCCGAGGTCAGGACGATATCGGACATTTTCAATGCCTTCCTTCAGTGTGCATCGCCGGCGGCTTTTCCCGCGCCAACGGGCTTCGTGATTTCACCTACCGACAAGGTGAACAAAAGCTTTTAAAATGCGGTTAACAGCCGCTTATTGGGTATAGTGAACCGAAACTTTATACGCGCGACGCAGCGGTTTCGGGCGCTCGGCGCGTGGTGTGTAGCGACACAATCAGCTCCCGCTGGACCGCCGCGACATGAGACGGCTTGTCGATTGCGGGCGGCCGACGCGAATTAACAAAAAATTAGCCATGATGGCCGTCTGATGCCGGAAAACGCCGATCACTGCAGCGCCAGACAAGGCATCTCGGGATCACTCAGGCGCGGGGTTCAGGGGATATCAACATGTCAAACCCGCTTGGCCTCAGGCCAGCGTCGACAGCGCGTCTGTCTTGCAAGATCTGCGACGGACCGACGGCGCTTTATGGCGTCGTCGATTTGAACAGGCCGTGCGAAACGGCTGGCGTCGTCGCACCTCCGCTTGCAGGCATCCCGGTCTATTATCGGCGCTGCGCGGCGTGCGGTTTCCTGTTCACCGACGCCTTCGACGACTGGAGCGTCGATCAGTTCAAGACGCACATCTACAACGACGACTATCTGCTGGTCGATCCCGACTACAAAATCAAGCGCCCAACGGGGACTGCCAATTCGGTGATAGAACTCTGGGCTCCTCACAAGGCCAGTATGAGGGTGCTCGACTTCGGTGGTGGCAATGACGTGTTCTGTACGGCGCTGCGCGCCAACGGATTCAAGGAAGCAGTGACCTACGATCCCATGATCCCGGAATACGCCCAGCGTCCCGAAGGCAAATTCGACCTCGTGACCTGTTTCGAAACGCTCGAGCACGTGCCTGACCCGCTGGCCAGCATCGCACAGATCGTCGAATGCGTCGCAGAGCCTGGCGCAGTGTTCTATTCCACTCTGACGCAGCCGGCGGATTTCGACAGCCGCGGCATGTCCTGGTGGTACATCGCGCCGCGCAATGGCCACATCTCAATATTCACAAAACAAGCGCTGGCCAAAGCATTCGACCGCTATGGCTTCAAGACCGCCTCATTCAGCGACGGGACGCACATGTCCTTTCGGACGCTGCCGCAGAGCTGGGGCATGACCTCGCTCCAACCTTAGTCTGCTGGAGGCGCGTTTTCTCCTGACGCCCAGCGTTTGTCGCAAGGGATTTCAGTTCCCCGGAAACCCTCCAACCTCGCTCCAGGCACAAAAAAACGGCGGGGCCGAAGCCCCGCCGTCGTATTGGATCGACGAATTCGCCGAAATCAGCGCAGCAGCTGCAGCACGCTCTGGTTCGACTGGTTGGCGAGCGCGAGCGCGGACACCGCGATCGACTGACGGGTCGACAGCGCCTGGCTGTTGGCCGCTTCCTCGTTGGAATCGGCCAGCGTCAGGTTGGACGAACCGGTCTGCAGCACGTTGATCAGGTTCTTGTTGAAGTCCTGACGGATCTGCACGATCGAGAGGTTGGCGCCGAAGGCCGAAGCCTGCGAGCGCAGCGTGGTGCTGGCGTTGTTCAGCGAGGTCAGGACGCTGTTGGTACCGACGTTATCGGTAAAGTCGGTGCCGGCGGCGAGCGACTTCAGGCCGAGACCGTTCGGATTGAAGGTCACGCCTGCGATCGTCGAGGTCGACTTGCCGGTTTCGTTGAACACCAGCTTCAGCGTATCGCCATTGAGCAGGTTGACGCCGTTGAAGGACGCGTCCTGCGCGGTGGTGGTGATCTGCTGGATGATCTGGTTGTATTGGGTCACCAGACCGGCGCGGGTGGTCTGCGACACCGAGTCCGCGACAGCGGCGGCAACGGTGCCCGCGGTGGCCGGATTGGCGGCCGTGGTGCTCTGGATATCCACCGCGTCTGCCGTCGTCGGAGCAGTGCCCGTGGTGGTGATGACCTGGCCCGCACCGTCGTTGGTCGACGTGAAGGTCAGCTTGTTGCCGTTGGTGATCGACGCCGCCAGGTTGACACCCGCCGAGGCCAGCGCCTGGTTGAACTGATCCAGCGACTTGACCGTTGCGGCGCCGCCGCTGAGGGCCGAAGGCGTGGAGCCAAGCGTAATCGTGGTCGTGCCGGTCGTTGTCTTGAAAGTGAACTTCTGGCCTGCCAGGACGTCTTCGTTCAAATCCGCGGCGCTGACGGTGCCGCTCGGCGACGTGGTGCCGCCGGTGAATTCGACGCTCGCCTTGGTGCTGTAGCCGGTGGTGGTCTGCAGCGCCTGGTTGGCGATCGACTTCGCGGTATCGACCAGCTTCTGCAGCGAGGTGATGCCGGTGTTGGCGGCCTGCAGAACCTGCACGCCGTTGCCGATGCTGTCGAGCAGGTTCCCGATGTCGCTGGCGCGGGAATCGAGGCCAGAGGCGGTGAAGAAGTTGGTCGGATTGTCGAGAGCGCTGTTGACCTTCTTGCCGGTGGCGAGGCGGCCCTGGGTGGTCGAGAGCAAGTCGGCAGTGCCCTGCAGGGAGAGCAGGTTCTGCCGTACGGAAGCCGAGAGTGTAATGTCGGACATGGAAACAACCTTTCTGGTGTTTACGCAACAGTCGGCCTTCTTGGCCGGACCTGGGGACCCTGGGACCAAATGTTCAATGAAAAATGAATTGGATCAGGAGAACCCGGGGGACCGGGCGTGTTCAAAAAACATGCTTAAGAAAAGGTAAAGATAATCGGAAGCCTTTGAAGGTAAAAGGCGACCGGGGGGCGCAACGCGACATTGTCGCGTTGCTCTGGATCCCGCTCAGGAAGGCACTGCGCCCCTAAGCGGGGCTGTGTCCACGACTTCGGCTTTGCCGAAGTCGCTGAGGACAAGCCCGGCAACGACAAGGGAAAAGTGATGGTGCCGCGGCAAAATCAGGCGGCAGCAAACTCAATCCGGCAATGTCAGCCGGGCCGTGCGGAGCAACCCAGCCAGGCTCGTCAATGCCGGCTCAGCGGGGGATGCGACGGATACCGCGGGCGCGAGCGGAGCTTCGGCCGCCTCAGGCGCAGGCTGCCATGCCCCGATCAGGTTTTGCAGTTCGGTCCGAACGCGGCCGATCACCGGCGCATAGTCGCGGGTCTCGGTCTGCCGGAACAGGCGCATGCTCGGATACCAGGGGCTGTCGTCGCGATCGAGCAGCCAACGAAAATCGGGGGCGAATGGCAGCATGAGCCACACCGGACGACCGAACGCGGCGGCAAGATGGGCGACGCTGGTATCCACCGCGATCACCAGATCGAGGCAGGAGACCAGCGCGGCCGTCGCGACGAAATCGGTCAGATGCTCGCTCACGTCCACAATATCGCCGCGCTCGCGAAGCGTCGACTTGTCCAGGTCACGCGGGTCCTTCTGCAGACTGACGAAGGTCGCATCGAGATCCAGGATCGGCGACAGCGCGTTGAGCGCCATCGAACGGTTGTGATCATTCTTGTGATCCGGATTGCCGGACCACACGAGGCCGACGCGGAAGCGATCGTGCCGCCCGAGCCGGCTTCGCCACTCCTGCAGCCGGGCCTGCGGAACAGCGGGCAGATAGGAGAGCGGCGCAGGAACGGTATCAAGCCGTGTGCGAAGCGCCAGCGGCAGGCTCGACAGCGGGCAATGCACATCGAACTCCGGCATCGCGGCGGAGCCGCGCGGAAAGTCTCGCCAGACTCCCGGCATCCCCGTGACCAGCGAATGAATCGCCCCGGGAGCTTCCAGCACGACCCGTGCCCCAAGCGCCGCCACCATCGGCGCATAACGCACGTAGTGGATCACATCGCCAAGTCCTTCGTCTGCATGCAGCAGGATGGTCTTGCCTTCAATAGGCACGTCGCCGAGCCAGAGCGGCTGGTCGAACTTGCGCTCGGTCAGCACCCCGGCCTCCCAGCGGGCTTCGCGACCGGCCCAGCCAGCCTCGAAATCGCCGGTCAACAGCTGGTGCATCGCCAGATTCCAGCGTGTCAGCGCATCGTCAGGATCCAGCGCCAACGACCTGTCGTAGAGCCGGAATGCCTCCTCGAAGTTGTGCTGCTCGGCGAGCACGAATGCCTTGTTGGTGATCGTCTTCACCACATTCGGCTTCAACGCCAGCGAGCGGTCGAAGCACGCGATCGCTTCGTCGGAGCGACCGAACCGCAGAAGGGCGACTCCCCGATTGCAATGGGTTTCAGCGTGGTGCGGATCGAGCTTCAGCGCACGGTCATAATCGACCAGCGCCTCGTCGAACCGCATTGCGCGCATCAGGCAGAGCCCGCGCAGTTGATGAAGGCCTGCCCGACCCGGCTCGATGGCCTCGGATCGATCGAGGAACGTCAGCGCCTCGTCATAACGCTTCAGATCGAACAAGATCTTCGCGCAGAGATTGATCGCCTCCAGATTGCGGGGCGCCAGCTTCAACGCATGCTGGACGCTGACGACGGCATCGTCGCGACGCTCCAGTTTGACGAGCACGCCGGCCATGCCCTGCCACAACTCGGCATCGTCGGGCTTCAGCGCCACGCCGCGTTCATAGACTTTCAGGGCATCGTTCGGCCGCCCCGCCAGCTGCAATGCATTCCCGAGACTGAGGAGATATTCCGGCTTCGGCGCCAGCCTGAGCGCACCGGCGATCCACTCGACGGCGTGATCGTAGCGCTGCCGATAAACGGCGATGACGCCCATCAGGTGCAGCGATTCCGCATGATCCGGCTGCTGCGTCAGCGCCTGCCGGCAACAGCCGTCGGCCTCATCGATCTTCCCGGCCTGGAGAAGACCGAAACCGAGCTCGGAGAGCTCATCCGGCGTGGACGCGCGCGGACTGGGCGCGATCTTCTCGGATTTGGCCGCGGCCCGGCGTTGGTGACGGTTCATCTGCCCCTGATCAAAAATGCCCCGAGCGGAATCGTTAGATGATTCCGCAACCACCGGGAAGGATTGCAAAGATTTACGCCACGCAGACAAACAGCCGGCCGCAGGCCGGCGACAACGGGCCCGTTACGCTGGCATGTATTTGAGCAGCGAGGTTTGATACAGCATCGATGTCGTCTGGTACGACGCGTTGAGGCTGTTCTGCACGGCGAGCAATTTCGCCGAAACCTCCGCGTCATTGATGCCTTCGATCGACTGCAGCATGGTCTGCGCGGTGTTCTTGGTCTGGGCCTGGCGATCCCCGGCGGACTTCATCGCCACCTGCGTGCCGGCGAAATCCGCCGCGATGTCCTGCAGGCTCTGCTGGCCGGACTGCGGCAGCAGCTTGGTCGCGACGCGCTGGTAGAGCCCGGTGACCTGCGCATTGGCGTTCGGATCGCCCGACGTCGTGGTCATGGCGGCCATCGCCGCGATGGTCTGCAACTGGTTTACGAAGGCCGGCTCGTCGGCGCGCGCGCCATACTGCACGGTGATGCCGTCGTCGACGCGCGCCACCGCGGTGCCGCGGGCGGAATCGGTGCCGGTCTCGCCGGTGTACCAGGAGACGGTGTTCGCCGATGTCCCCGGCACCTGCGTGGTTGCGGTGGCGAAGGGCGGACCACCGACGCGCGGCACCGGGCTGCCGCCGAAGAATTCGCTGGAGGCCTTCATGGCGGACGCCGCGACCAGCGCGCCGTTGGCGAGACCGCTGACCGCGGTGCCGGCCGCGGTGTTGAGATTGGCCGCGGTCGCCGTCGAATTGGCGCCGATCAGGAACTGGCCGGCCTGCGGCGGCGCGGTGGTCGTCGCGGTGAGCTGTACATTCTCGCTGGTGCCGTCGGGCAGCTTGAACGCCAGCGTGATGGTGTCGCCGTTGTTCAAATTGGTGGCGCCGAGATCGAGCGACTCCGTCGCCGGCGAACCGGTCGGCCCCGACGTGGTGACGCTGCCGTTCGACGAGGTGACCGAGGCGAGCTTGAGACCGAACGGACCGGCATCTTCCGTGAACGAAATCGATGTCGGCGAGGGCGTCGCCTGGGTCAGCCGACCATTGCCGGAGCCAACATCGGCCTGCTTGCGTTCCGAAATCAGTTGCTTCAGTCCGGCCTGGCCGCCGACGCCGTTGAGGATGTCGTCGGTGGATGCGGTGGCCGGCGTGTCGGTGGCGCGTCCGGAAAACAGATAACGATCGCCGGACTGGCTGTTGAGCAGGTTCAGCATCTCGTCGAGCGAACTGCGCGCGGTAGCCTGCGCGGTGGTCTGGCCGTTGCTGGTGATCGCCGTCGACGACGTCGTCGCGGCCCCCTGCACCGTGGTCCCGATCGCGGTCATCCGCGTCAGCGCCGCATTCGCGACGTTGATGCGGGTGGTGACGTTGGTCATGGTGTCGGAATAGCTGTTGATGTTGCTGATCTGCGCGCGCAGCCCGATCGCGAAGCCGCGATTGACGCCCATGCCGGCATAGCTGTCCGACTTCTTGCCGGTGGAAAGCTGGGTCTGCAGATCGTCGAACTGGCTTTGCAGATCCAGGATCCGCGATGCCAGAAACGATGTCCTGATGCCTACGCCGCTAACCGTCATGATGACCCCGCCTTGTAACGCCCGACTGAACCTTCAGCACTTGAACCTGCAGCACCAAGACTTGCAGCACTTAGACTTGCAGCACCTAGACTTGCAGCAACGCATCGAACATCTGCTTGACGGTCGACATCACCCGGGCGTTCGCGGCGTACGCATTCTGCAGCGACAGCAGGTGCGCCATCTCCTCGTCGATGTTGACGCCGGACTGGTTGTTGAACTTCGACTGCAGCGTGCTCAGCACCACGTCCTGGCCGTCGGCGATCTGCTTGGCGGTGTCCGCCGCCTGGCCCTGCGCCGCGGCGATCTGCTGCGAGAAATTCAACAGCGTCGCCGAGAACGGCGTCGCCGTCGTGCCGAATCCGGTCGACGCCGGATACAGCGACTTGCCGGTCGTGAGCTGCTGATAGAGGAAATTCGGCCGGGTCGCGTCACCGGATGGCGTCGTGCTGTTGTACTGCACGAGCTTGGAGGGATCGCCGACCAGCTGGCTGTTGACCCGGATGCGCGCCGCGAGGCCGACCGACTGCTGGCCGCCCGCGGTGATCGCGCCGGTGTAGAGGCCGTTGCCGTCGGTGAACAACGGCACTTCGCCACTGCCGCCCGCGGTGATCGCGCCGGTGTAGAGGCCGTTGCCGTCGGTGAACAACGGCACTTCGCCACTGCCCCCCTGCAGCGACGACATGGTCGAAGTCACCGACGCCGCGTTCACGGTCGCCGTTCCCGTCCCGTTGTCGAGCACCCGCAAAGTCGTGCCGGTGTTGGAGAACTGCAGGTTGGCCGATCCCAGCGCTGCATTGAGCTGGCTGGTCACCGAGGCCATGCCGCCGGAGAAGTCGATGCCGATCACCTGGTCGTTGGGATCGGTGGTGGCGCTGTTGGAGAGCGGCAGCACCGAGGGATCGTCGACCCGCACCAGCGACAGTTGATGCTTGACGTTGTTGGCATCGGTATAGGTGACGTGAACGGCGTTGCCGTTCTGCAGGCCGGACAGATCGAGGTCGAAGCCGTTCGACGCACCGGAGCTCACCGCGGTCCCCGCGGTGGTCTTGTCCGACAGCAGGCTCGACATGTTGGCGGCGAACTGGTCAAGCTGGGTCTGCGCCTGCACCAGGGTGTTGTCGCGCATGTCGAGATAGCCGGCGATGGTGCCCGAACGGATCGAATTGGTCTGGATCATGTTGAGCGATCCGCCGTTCGGGAAGTTCAGGGTCAGCGTGCCGAGATTGCTCTTGGTCGGATCGGTGCTCCACTGCGTGTTCGGCGTCACCGTTCCCTGCGGATTGAACGACAGCGTCGAGGCCTGGGCGCCAACCAGTTGCACGCCGGAATTGGTGAAGACCTGGATCTGATTGTTGCCGCCGTCGATGACGCGAATGTCCATCAGTTGCGACAGCTGGTCGACATACTGGTCGCGCTGGTCCTTCAGCGCCGCCGCTGCCGCATCGTTGGAGCCGGTGCCCTGCAACTGTGCATTGAGCTTGGCGATCTGCTGCATCGCATTGTTGGCGGTGTTGACCGCCGAATTAAGCCCGTTCTCCGCCTGACTGCGCAGCGACTGGATGCCGTTCGACATGCTGTTGAGCTGCTGCGCCAGCGACTGCGCCGCATTGAGCACGCCGATTCGCGCGGACTGGCTGTCGGAGCTGGTCGACAGCCCCTGCACCGCGCTGACAAGCTGGTTGAACGAGGTTTCCAGTGTGCCGGTGTTGCCGGGCGTGCCGTAGATCGTCTGCAGGCTGCTGAGCATCGACGAACGCAGGTCGGCGTAGGATGCGCCGGACTGCTCGGTGCGGATCTGCTGCTGCAAATAGAGGTCGAGCTCGCGATTGACGCCGGTGACATTGACGTTGGCGCCGATCGCACCCGAGACCGTCTGCACCTGGTTGACGGTCTTGCGGACATAGCCCGGCGTTTCGGAGTTGGCGACGTTCGACGAGGTCAGCGCCAGCGCGAGTTGGTTGGCGCGCAGGCCCGACATGGCGATGGAGAGAGCTTGACTGAGACTCATGACAAACGGCTCTTTTCAGTTCCTGGCCGGACCATCGACGGGATTTAGCGCAGCACGTTCAGGAGATCCTGCGCCATCGAGTTCGCCGTCGTGATCACCTTGGTGTTGGCCGAGTAGGCCTGCTGGGTGACGATCAGCTTGGTGAACTCGTCGGCGATATCGGTATTGGAGCTTTCCAGCGACGAGCCGGAGATGGTGCCGCCATTGCCGTACAAGGCCTGGCCGGACTGGTCGGTCGCCTCGAACGCGCCGCCATCGATGCGCTTGAGGAAATTGGTGCCGTTGAAGGTCGCGATCGAGATCTGCGCCAGGTCGATGTTGCGGCCATTGGAATAGTTGCCGACCACGCGGCCGTTGTCGCCGATCGATACGGTCTGCAGCGAACCGGCCGGAAAGCCGTCCTGCTGGATCTGGTTGACCTTCACGTTGCCGTTGGAGTCGGCGAACTGGGTGATGCCGCCGGCGCCGAAATTGACCGAGACGTTGCCGAGCGGCACGCCGCCGATGGTCGGCGCCGTCAGCGTCAGCCCGGCGATCGCCGGGCTCATCTGGCCGTTGGGCGAGAAGGTGAAATCGGTGTTGACGTTCTGCCAGGCCACGTCGGTACCGGTGGCGTTCGGGTTGACCTGGTAGAACAGGTTCCAGGTATCGGTGTGGCCGGTGCCGAGGGAGGCGGAGTCGACCTTGGCCCAGCGGAATTGCAGGCTGACCGGCGATCCCGAAATATCGTAGGCCGTCACCGCACCACCGCTGATGGATTCATTGATGAAGGCCTGCTGATCGGCGCCCGTCACCTTGCCGGTGCCAGCAGTGCCGCCGCCGCCGCGGGCGACATTCACCGGGCTGGTCAATCCGAGCGCGGAGAACGCGTTGGTATTCGAGCTGGTGATGCTCAGATTGCTCGTGGTGCCGGTGTGCAGGGTGATCGCGCCGCTGCTGTTAATCGTTGACTGATTGGGCGAAGCCGCACCGGTGATGCCGTCGATGGTGGTGAGCAGATTGCCGACGGTGGCTGTCGCGAGGTCCAGATAGGTGGTGTTCGCCGCGGAGCCGGCGGATCCACCGGCGCCCGAATCATAGAACTGGATGGTTTTCCCGTTCACGGTAATGGTGTCGCCCGCCGCGAAATTGGTCGTCGGCGAGTCCGTGCCGGTGCCGCCGGCCAGCTTGGTGGCAAGCGTGATCGGCCCCGGCGTGGTCGCCTTGTTGTTCTTGGCGGCGCCGGTGATGTTCGAGTCGGTGTAGGGGGCGGCCGGAGTGCCGACGGAGCGCGGATTGCCGTTGGCGAAATCCGCCGGCTGCAGCAGCTCGGACCCGGGAACGGAACTGTCGTGCTTGGTGGTCAGCGGATAGCTGGCAAGGTTGGCGCGATAGTTCACCACCGAGGTCGGCACCGCCGGCAGGAAGTCGTTGGCGAACTTCAGCACCTGCGGCACGCTGCCGGTCATATTGCCGGTGGCCGGATCGATCGGCACGCCTTCGACATAATAGCCGGCGCCGTTGACCAGGTAGCCGTTCTTGTCCAGCGCGAAGTCGCCGCGGCGGGTGTAGTTGTCGACGCCGGAGAACACCGGCTGGTTGTCGCTGAAGGAGCCCGGCTTCTGCACCACGAAGAAACCGGCGCCGTTGATCGCCATGTAGGTGGAGACCGCGGCGGTCTGCACGTCGCCCTGCACCGTGTTGGTCTCGCGCGACCCGGTCTTGACGCTGCCGGCAAGCTGGTTGTTCACCCCGGTGTCGGGGATCAGGTCCATGAAGCTGGTGTCGATCCGCTTGAAGGCGGTGGTCTGGGAGTTGGCGATGTTGCCGGAGATGTTTTCCAGCGCATAAGACTGTGCGCGCAGGCCCGCAACGGAGGTGGTGAGAGCGCCGAAAAGACCCATGACATCGTCTCCAACTTCGATCCGGGTGGCAAACCGGTGTTCACAAAACCAAAGCCACTATCGAAGGGCGACGTCGCAATTTACGTGCCAGGGATGATAATTAAGCAGATTCAATGACTTAAACAAAATGCCCCGGTCTGTCAGCCGGGGCACTCTTGCCTATCACGGCAAGAATTACCGAGAAATCATCGGAAACAAAGTCCGTTACGAGGGCGAGGCCTCGGTCGGCCTGAAGCTCAAGGACAGCCCGTTCATGCAGTAGCGCAGCCCGGTCGGCTTCGGCCCGTCGTCGAACACATGGCCGAGATGGCCGCCGCAGCGACGGCAATGCGCTTCGGTCCGCAGCATCATGAAGGAGCGGTCTTCGGTGGTGGCCACGGCGTTCGCCAGCGGCTGGTAGAAGCTCGGCCAGCCGGTGCCGCTGTCGAACTTGGTCTCGGAGGCAAACAGCGGCTGGTCGCAACCGGCGCAGGAAAAAGTCCCCTTGCGATGCTCCTTGTTGAGCGGGCTGCTGTAGGGCCGCTCGGTGCCGTGATCGCGCAGGATGCCGTATTGTGCCGGGCTCAGCTGGCGATGCCATTCCTCCGGCGTCTTGGTCACCTCGAAGCTCTCGGACTTGCTCTCGGCCGCGCTGGCCTCGCCAAAGCGCAGCCAGCGAAAGGCGGCAAGCAGTGAAAAGCCGGCGACGGTGGTCAGCAAAATGCGGCGGTCGATCATGGCTGGCTCCCAACAGGATCTGATGCGGGCGCCCTCGCAAGCTCCGAGGCGCCCAGGCAAGTTACGGACTCCACGGCCGAAAGTTACACCAGATGCGCCGGCCGCGCTCACGTTCTCGCGAGTTGCGGGAACCGGCTTCCGATCGCACGGCTCAGGGCGTGCTGACGTCCGTGATCGGCCGACGATCCACCCCGCCCGCGGGAGCCGGTTCCGCAGCCGCCGGGTCCGCCTGCCCGGGTCGCCCGGTTCCCATGCGCCCGGTCGCCATGCGCGCGGTTCGCGCGCTGCGGGCGGCAATAGCCCTCGCCTCCTGCGCCCGCGACCGGGCCCGCGCGCCCTCGCGATACCTTGCGAGGATGCCCGCGGCGGTGGCCTGCCCGCGCGACCATGAAATGACGGCCTGGCCCGCGATCTTGCCCAGGCGCCCGCCCGCCCACACCAGCTCGAACGGCGAAAACAGGCGCCAGCGATCGTCGCGATGCAGGATGCTGCCGGCAATCAGCTGCCCGGCCATCGCAGAGGTGTTCAGCCCCTGCCGCCCAAAGCCGCTCGCCACCCAGACGCCGCGGCGCAATTCCCCGAGCTGCGGCATGCCGTGCACGGTCTGGCCGAACACCCCGCCGAACACGTCGGCGATCTCCACCGGGGCCAGCTTTGGATAGATCGCCCGGATCTGCCGCGCGATGGCCCGGGCCACCCGCTGCGGCTTGGCAGACGGGCCGCCGATCCATGTGGTCTCGGGGCCGGACCACATCAGCCGATCGCCATCGACGATGCGATAGTGCGCGATGCCGCCGGTGTCGCTGACCGACCCCTGAAAGGAGATCACATCGGACAACCGCTCGCCCAGCGGTGCGGTGACCGCGGCCCAGCGCTGGACCGGCAGCAGCGTATCGGACAGCCGCTGCAGCGGCGCACCCAGATGCACGCCGCCGGCGAGCACGACATGGGAGGCCCGCAGCTTGCCCTGCGGCGTGGCGATCCGCTTGCGGATGCCGGCGAGATCAAGGCCGACCACCGGTGTCGCCTCGAAGATGCGCGCGCCGGCCTGCTCGGCGAGGGCCGCGAGGCCCTGCACATAACGGCGGCCATCGATCTGGAACGCCTTGGGGTAGTGGATGGCGTGGAAATAGCGCGGCGATCGCAAAACCTCGCGGACACGGTCGGCTTGCCAGCCTTCGACATCGGTTCCGAAATCTTCGCCAAGGGTCTGCAGCCGGCTGATCAACTGATCGCCGCTGTCCACCGTCGAGACCTCAAGCGCGCCTTCGGAGAAGCCGATGCCGGGCATGTCGTTGTCGGTCACGGCGGCGCGGACATAGTCGGCGCCGTCCTGCGCCAGCGCCCACAACTCACGAGCGTCCTCGAAGCCGACCCGCGCAATCAGATCGGCGATCGGATTGGCGAAACCGGGCAGCACGGTGCCGAGCATATGGCCCGAGGCGTTCCAGCCGACCTGCCGGCCCTCCAGCACTGCCACGCTGGCCCCCTCGCGTGCCACCTCCCGCGCCACCGTCAGACCGGCCAGCCCGGCGCCAACCACGCAGACATCGACATCGAGATCGAACGTCAGTTGCGGTCGTGCAGCCGGAGCGTTTTCCCCCAGCTTCTTGTCCTCGACGTCTTTGTTCCCGGTCGCGGTCATGCTTTTTATTACGGTTAGCGTGGTCGCTTGTCACGTTGTCGCTCCGGATCATCTACACTATTCATCGGAGCTGGACCGAAACCGAGACTGCTTGATGCGCCGTTTGCTGCTGTTGCGCCACGCCAAGACCGAGAAAGACGGACCGACGGGCAAGGACCGTGACCGCCGGCTCGATGACCGCGGCCGCAGCGATGCTGCCGAGATGGGTGCCTACCTCGCCGATCAGGATCTGCTGCCAGACCATGTGTTCGTCTCCACCGCGGTTCGGGCCCGGCAAACCTGGGACGAGTTGTCGGCGGTTTGGCCCAAGAAAGCGTCCAAAATCGCGGTCGATCATCTCGACGAGCTCTATATCGCCGACCCCGGTGGGCTGCTCGGAATCATCCAGGCCGCTGCCGGCGACGATCCGAAGCGGCTGATGGTGATCGCGCACAATCCCAGCCTGCATGAGCTGGCGCTGGCGCTGATCGCCGGCGGCAGCGCCAGGGGGCGTCAGGCCCTGCAAGACAACCTGCCCACCAGCGGGCTCGCTGTGATCGATTTCGCGTTCGATGACTGGGGCGACGTCTCGTTCCGGGGCGGACGGCTGGAGCGTTTTGTCAGCCCGCGACTGTTGAAGGAGACTTCAGGCCGCGACGAGGAGTAGGCTCGAAAGAACAACAGTCGGAACATCTGTTCCAATATGACGGAATGGACGAAAATCCGGCGACGACGAGGTGTGCACGATCCGACCCGCAGCGCCAGGCAAGGCGCCCAAGATACGGAGACGCCCATGTTCAAGACGATTCTCGTCCCGATCGATCTCGCCGATACAGATCTCGCAAAACCGGCCATCGCCACGGCGGCAACGCTGTCGGAGACCTTCAGCGGTACCGTGCGCCTGCTCAATGTGCTGCCGATGACGCCGGTGATGCTCGCGGAATACGTGCCCGCCGATTTCGACACACAGCAGCGGCAGACGTCCGAAGAAGCCCTGACCATCGTCGCCTCCGAATCCGGCATCGAGGCCAAACGGATATCCACCATCGTGCGGCAGGGCGGTATCTATCACGAGATCCTGGAAGAGGCCGCCGCCATCCATGCCGACCTGATCGTGATGACGTCGCACCGCCCGGCGATGCGCACCTACTTCCTCGGCTCCAACGCCGGCCATGTGGTGCGATACGCAAAATGTTCCGTGCTGGTGGTGCGCCACTAGCGCGCCACGGATTGGGTTTGAATCAAATCTCTTGAATGCACTGTATCTGACGTCTGTGAGACATCGCAGCGCGCCCTGACACAAACGTCGGATGCCTCACGTGCACCAGCTCGCGTCATGTGAGCCCGATTCGCTCCGCATCAGGGAATTGCCGCCCTGCATCCGCACGGCTGGCTCGGTCGCGACAGGCATGTAAAGTCCCGGCCCCGCCTCAGCAGTCGCCGGACAGACGCCTGTTGAAAATCCATCCAAAATCCCTTGGAGGCCGATCGGCCTCCGACTGTTTGAAGAGGCTGTTGTCCGATGCGGAGCTTCCATCTCGCCATCACCGCTGCCCTGTTGGCCCAGGCGAGCACGCCGGCCGGCGCACAAGAGAGCGGACGCGCAACCCGGCTCGCGTGGACATGGCCCTGGCAGAACTCCGACACCAAGGCGCCGGACTCCAGCCAGAGTCCCACCGACGCAAAGCCGCCGGCACCGTCTGCAGCCAGGCCCGCATCCAGGTCCGCCGCCCAGGAAGCGGCGGAGATGTCCAACACGCTCGATGCGATCAAGACCCTGCAGAGCGCCTGTTCCGACGCCGCCTGGACGCTATGGGCTTCCAACCAGTATCCGTTATGGCGCAACCGCAAAACGCCTGTGCTGGCGCTGAACTATTCGATCCGGACCTTCGACCAATTGCCTCCGGTCCCCGCTACGTTCGGCGCCGATCTGCAGCAGCGCCTGTCGCAGGCAATGGCCAATGCCAACAGCACGATCAAGGACAGCTTTCCCGTATTCAAGGACATGGCCAACTACGTCAATGCGAAGGACTATGAGGGCGACAAGTTCAAGAAGGGCGACGCACTCAACGACCGGCTGATGAGCTTCGGCAAGTCCTGTCACGCCGCCTCCAACGATCTGCACAACCTCTTTGTCGAGGCCGTGCAGGTGGCGATTGATCGCCTCTTGCCGAACGCCGCACAGGCTGATGCTGCGCGCATCATGATCGCGGACTGGCAGCAGGCCCGCGGCCTGGCGAATGAACTCGGGAAAGGCCGCGCCGCAGACATCAACCGGCTCGCCGATCTAACCACGACGATTTCGGCGCTCGCCGACAAACGCCGTGCCGAATTCGCCGCAGATGCCGGCAAGTCAGAGTTGAGCAAGTCGCCGCAAGCGCGATTCTACGATAGCGATCTCACCGAAGACGTCGCGGTGAAGATGCGCAAGATGCTGCGCGACATCAAAGGCAATCCTACGGCTTTCAAGGAAGCATCCGACGATCGGCCGCGGACCGATTTCCGGGTAATTCGCAACACCATCGACCTGCAGCTGCCGAGTGACATCCTCACCCTGCTCCGGAAATGAGACCGCTCACGGCAGCAGGTCGCGTGGCACGTCATCGGCGGCATAGCTGCGTGGCTTGTTGCGCGCCATGAAACCGCCGAGCTGCCAGCCAAACAGCGCCGCGAAGCCTGCCAGAAACAGCATGCCGCCATAGGATCCGATCATCGCGGCGCGGATGAACAGCGCGGCGAGCGCAAGGCCGACCAGTGCCATGGCGATCAGGCCGAGCCCATACACCGGCCGGGTGAGACCGGCGAGCAGGAGCGGCTTGCCGCCTTCGGCGGCAATGCGGCCGTGCAATGTCCGCACGAACGTGCAATACGATTCGTCTTGCGGCGCGACCAGTGACGCGGTCTGCCAGCTGACCGACATCAGCCGAACCGATCGCCCCGCATCATTGACGATGTCGGCGCGAAAGCGGCGTGACTGCATCGAGACGGGACGGTAGGACAAACGGATCGCCGCAATGGTCGCGTACGGCCAGACGCCCGACCTCGACGCCATTCGCCAGGACAATCCACTGTCGGTCAGGTCGAATTTGCAGGATGCACCGACCAGCGACGGCTTGTAGCTATAGGACAGATCCGCCGCGCCCTTGTCGGCGGATGCCCGCTGTCGTGTCGGCAACAGTCGCCACTTCATGTCACAAACCTGCCTCCCGACGGAACGGACGCAAGAGCCGGACACCGCCCGGCTCCGGTATAGGATTGCAGCGCCGGCCGGTCCAGATCAGCCGCATCCCGAACCGTCGCCCCTGTCCCACCGCACTCCCGGATGGGAGGTGTGGTGCCCCGACTCGATCGGTATCCGTTTTACGCCCCGCCGCCGCCGCCAAGCTGCCGAATTGTCCATCGATGACTTGCGGCAGGGGATTTCATCACCGGAGCATTCGATCCATGCGCATCGCCGCCCTCGCCTTCCTCGCCGCCACGCCTCTCGCCATCACCGACGCCCGCGCCGCCGATATCGACGCGTCCTCGCATATCGATACTGTCACCGTGTTTCCCGATGGCGCGATAGTCACCCGGCTGGCCGATGTGACGCTGCCGGCAGGCGATTCAACCCTGCTGATCAAAGGGCTGCCCGCCGTGCTCGATCCGGCCTCGGTGCGGGTCGAGGCGATCGCGGACGGTGCGCTTGCCATCGGCGCGGTCGAAACCCGGCTATCACCCGGCGATGCCAAGCCGGTGGTGGATGCGGCGCTGGAAGCCAAGATCACCGCGCTGAAAGACGAGAGCGAGAAGATGGCAGCCCGCCTCGACGCGCTCGACGTCAAGCGCAAGAGCATCGTGCGCTTCAGCGAGGCCAGCCCCACCGGGCAGGGCAAGGACGACAAGGGCATCGATCCCGCCAACTGGAAATCGGCATGGGACATCGTCGGCGACGAACTCGCACGGGTCAATGACGACATCCGTGTCGCTCGCAGCAAGCAAACCGAGTTGACGGATCAGGTCGCGGCGCTCGAACAGGCGCGGCCGACGACGGCCAAGCCAGGGGCGCCCAAGCGCGACATTGCCGTGGCGGTTGCCGCCGGCGGCGCGCTGAAGGCCACCCTTACCGTGATCTACCGCGTGTCGCACGCGGCCTGGATGCCGCGCTATGACGTCAAACTCGATACCGGCGCCAAGGATCGCAAGCCGTCGCTGGACCTGGTGCGGCGCGCCGAGGTCACGCAGCGCACCGGCGAAGACTGGAGCGACGCGACGATCGCGGTGTCGACCGTCCGCACCAGGGGCGGTACTGCGGCGCCGGACGTCACGCCGATGATCGTCTCCTTTGCCGAGGACTTCTATGACGTTGCCCCCGCCGCAGGTGCGATGGACCGGCGCGCCAGGGAATTCAAGGCCGCACCAACGACGGCGGCGCCGCCGGCCCCGGTCGCCGCGAAGCCCGTTGCAGAACCAGCGAAGCCGGTGTTCGCCACCCTCGATGCCGGCGCATTCCAGGCGTCTTTCAAGGTACCCGGACGCGTCAGCGTGCCCCGCGACGGATCGCCCAAGACGTTCGCGCTGTCCTCGACCACACTGCCGCCGGAGTTGATCGCACGCGTTTCGCCCGCGCTCGACCAGACCGCCTACCTCGATATTTCCTTCATCCAGAACGAGGACGCCCCACTGCTGCCCGGCGAGGTGAATATCCAGCGTGACGGCATCTTCGTCGGCAAAGGCCGCTTCCCGCTGGTGGCGCCCGGCGACAAGGCGACGCTTGGCGTCGGCACCGACGACCGCATCAAGGTGACGCGGGTGCCGCTGCGCCAGAAGGACAACGAGCCGGGCTGGATCAACAGCTCACGCTCGCAGGTGACCGAGTTCAAGACCAGCATCAAGAACCTCCATGAGGCCCCGATCCACGTCACGGTCACGGATCGCATCCCGGTCTCGGACGTGAACCAGATCACGGTCGAACCGCTGTCGACCAACACGGCTGCCACCGAAAAGGTGGTGGCCGACAAGCGCGGCGTCTCGGCCTGGTCGTTCGATCTCGCCGCCAACGAGGCCAAGGACATCCGGTTCGGCTGGCGGCTGAAATGGCCGGGCGACCGGGACATCCTGATGCATGTGGAGCCCAAGTAACTTCACACGTGGAGCCACCAGCCGCGAGGCGTGTGGCCCCACGCTCTTCATGCTATGAGGTGCGGGCAAAACCGGCCCGCACCATCAAATCCGCCGACGAGAGCTATGCCAGAAACAGTCAGTTTTCCGCGACACCTCATCCACGCCGCCGCCATGCTGTCCGGCGTGCTGCTGGCGCTCGCGGTCCACATGATCGGCCAGCGATTCGGGCTCGACCTCGGCACGCTCTGGCAATCGGACACCGGCGACCTGATTCCGGCCGCGGCCGCGTTGGCCTGGTGGCTCGTGGCACTGGCGGCCTTTATCGGCGGCTACGTTACCGCGTCGCTGATGGACAGCGCCGTCTCCGGCCAGATTCCCCTACGGATGCGGCAATTCCTGATCGGGGTCGGTGTGCTAGTGCTCGCTGCCGCGGGACAAGCCGCGTCTGGGCCCAACGCCATTCCAACGGTTTCTGGCGTGGTCGCCGGACTGGTCGCGCTTTGCCTGGGCGCCGCCATGGCGTTTTGCGGCGCCCATTTCGCGCTGCGGCGAAGCTGATATTCCACCCCGCGACAGGATCATGCGGCCTACAACCCCTTGTTGCGGGTACGGATCAGTTGCCCGGCACGTCAGCTCGCAGCGCGCAGATTGACCTTGGCATTGGCAAGCGTCGTGAGCTTCACATCGGTTGCCTTTTCTTCGTCCAGGGTTTTCTGCAGCACGCTCGCGCAATCGTTGCGGCCCAATTGCTTGGCCCACGCGATCAGCGTGCCGTAACGGGCGATTTCGTAGTGTTCGGCGGCTTGGGCGGCGCCAATTAGCGCCGCATCCAGCACCGCCTTGTCCGCAACCTCGCCGGTGACCTCGTCCGCTTCCTCAATGATGCCGTCGATTGCCGGGCATTCCACCGCCCTCGCCTCGATGCCGTGCATCTTGAAGACCTGCTCGAGGCGGGTGACGTGTCCTTTTGTCTCCTCAAGGTGCGTCAGAAAGCCGCTCTTAAGCTGTGGATCGGTCGCCTTGTCCGCCATTTTTGGCAGCGCCTTGAGCAGTTGCCTCTCCGCGTAAAAGATATCCTGCAGCTGATGGACGAAGAGGTCGTCCATGGTTTTGATGTCTTTGGTAAAGAGACCCATTGTCATACTCCAAAAGTCGAACGCGGACCGCCTCCCCTCCGCGAGCAGAGGACACACGGACGTCGCGATGCTTGTTTGCGGTGTTTGCAAGGGGCTAACCGAGGAACCGGTCGCCCGTTCCTCGCGGACCGCGCAACATCCCGGGCCGATAAAGCGGCAAAAATCTTCCAAAATATCGCAGGCGACTCAGTAATGTGTCGGGATTGCGACAAGGAATGGCGAGCGTCATATTGCGCTCTGGATGCGCGGCCCAGAAGGCCTATATCACCGGCGGGGAAGCGTGTAAGAAAGCCTATATGTAACAGAGCTGGATCCAGCAAAACCCAGGACACGTTTTCGACACTCTTGGATTCACTGCTTGCGACGACCTTGTTCGGACCAACGGGTTCGAACCACACCCTGAGGATTAACCGTGTTCGCCGTTGCCACATCGGACCGCAGCAAGAACAGCCGCTGGCCGGTTTTTTGCAACGTTCTTTGCAACTGAGTTTTCGCGTATGATCGCTCCCGCAGCCGCTTGTCCCCTGCCCGTCGAACCGGCTGGCATACAATCGGCTCACATGAGTGTCGTGCCCTGCCGGGAGGATGAATGCATCGACTGCTGACCGCGCTCAAACGCGGATTCACGGGACGGATCGGTTGGAAACGGATCGGCATCGCTGCCAGCGTTTTGATCATCATCCTGGCCGTCACAACGCTGGTTCGCACGCTGAAAGGCGTGGATACCAGCGTCATCCTGATCGCGTTGACGGAAAAATCCCCGGCCCATATCGCGCTGGCTGCACTATGCGTTGTCTGCGCATTTTTCACGCTGACGTTCTACGACCTGTTCGCGCTACGCACGATCGGCAAGCACCATGTGCCCTACAAGATCGCCGCGCTGTCGAGTTTCACCAGCTACACCATCGGGCATAATATCGGCGCCACGGTCTTCACCGGGGGCGCTATCCGCTTCCGGATCTACTCGGACTGGAGCCTTAATGCCATCGATGTCGCCAAGATCTGCTTCATTTCCGGGCTGACGTTCTGGCTCGGCAACATGTTCGTGCTGGGCATCGGCATGGCGTGGCATCCGGCCGCCGCGAGCGCCATCGACCTGCTGCCCCCGTGGATCAATCGCCTGATCGCGCTCGGCTGCATCGCCGGCATCGCGGTCTACCTGATCTGGCTCGCCAACGGCCGGCGCGAACTCGGGCAGAACGGCTGGATGGTGGTGCTACCGTCGGCGCCGCTCACACTGCTGCAGATTTTCATCGGGGTGGTCGATCTCGGCTTCTGCGCGATGGCGATGTACATCCTGGTGCCGTCGGTGCCGCACGTGGACTTCGTCTCGGTCGCGGTGGTATTCATCCTCGCGACATTGATCGGTTTTGCCAGCCATGCGCCCGGCAGCCTCGGCGTGTTCGATGCCGCGATGCTGGTCGCGCTGCCGCAGTTCGGCAAGGAGCAGTTGCTGGCGTCGCTGCTGGTGTTCCGCATCCTCTACTTCGTCATCCCGTTCACGATCTCGATCTCGATCATGGGATTCCGCGAGCTCTGGCTCAATGTCGTGAAGCCCTGGAACGAGCGGCGCCGGGCCGAGACGCTCAATCGGATGGCCGTGCGGCAGCGCATCGACAATCGCCAGCACCATCCGGCCGAGTAACTACCGATCCCGGCGCCGGCCATGGCCGGCGTCCCTTATTTTCGCCTCACCGTGGTCTTTCATAAGCGCCATGACCCTTCCTCACGCCACCTCCGCCGGCGCAGCGCGCCATGCCACGATATCTCGCCCGCGCGTGGGCCTACGATGGATTGGCGTCCTTCTTGCCGCGCTGGTGATCGGTGCCCCTGAACTCGCGGTTGCCCAGAGCGCTGATGGCGCGATGCAGATCTCCTGGGAAGTGCACAACCGCTTCCGGCTATTCCGGGAAGAGCGCGACTTCCTGATCCACACCGAAGCCTTGCGCAGCGGTAGCGTACTGGCGTCCGAGGATGCGCTCGCGATCCAGAGTGACGGCCGCGGCTGGGCGCGCAACACGGTCGGGCGGTTGTGCATCGATCTGGCCGGACGGGTGATGGAGCCCTGCACTCGCGATGGCGTCAAGGAGAGCTACCTCACCCCGACCGAGCACCCGGTCACCGTCCGCCTCGCCGGAGCCATTCCCGTCGGCGCCACCTGCGCCTGGACCTTCGATGACGGCGACGGTCCGCGCCAATCGACGCTGGATTGTGCCGAATCAATCAACTTCCGTGCCCGTTACGGGCGTGCCACCGCGGCCACCGTCGACGTCTCCAGCGGAGCGGACACGCAACGCGTCACCACCCAGATCGAGGTCCGGGACATCTTCATCGCAGGCCTCGGCGACTCCATCGCGTCCGGTGAAGGCAATCCGGACAAACCGGTGGCGCTGTCCGATGACGGCTTCTGCTTCCAGTCCTATCTCGGCGGCCCAGCCAACCAGTATTTTCGACCCGGCCGTGCCAACTTCAAGGGGGCGCGGGCCTGCGAAGGTGGCGACACATCGGGTACCGGCCTGCGCGCCTGGCAAATGCTCAGCGCTCAATGGTTCAACGCCGCTTGCCATCGCTCGCTCTACAGCTACCAGACCCGCGCGGCGCTGGCTCTCGCCGCGCAATATCCGCATATCGCCGTGACCTACCTGCCGCTGGCTTGCACCGGCGCCACCATCAATGACGGCCTGTTCGGCTCGCAGAAGGCGCGGGAGTGCCTGTTCACCCGCAACGCGGTGACCTGCGCCGGCACCGTCAATGCGCAGCTCGCCGAACTGCGCGATGCGCTTGCCGCCGCGAAACGCCGGCAGCCGTCACGACAGCTCGACCTCGTCCTGCTGTCGGTTGGCGCCAACGATATCGACTTCTCCGGCCTCGTTGCCGACGTCATCGTCAACGGCCCGACCGAACGTACGCTGTTCCGGCGCAGCGGCGTCATGGGTTCGCTGGACGATTCGCGCGCGACGCTGCAGCGCGAGCTGCCACAGCGCTTTGCCCGGATGCGCGAGGCGTTGAAACCGCTGGTCGGCGGCGATCTCTCCCACGTAGTGTACGTGTCCTACGCCAATCCCGCCCTGCTCAACGGCGCTCCCTGTCCAGGCGGGCCGGCGGGCTTCGATATTCATCCGTCCTTCAATGCCGATCCCGGGCGCCTGCAGCGGGTGACGTCCTATGTGCAGAGCGAGTTTCTGCCGCGGCTGCGGGATCTCGCCTTATGCCAGGGCGGCGTGCTGTGCCGCGACCCCAACGGCGACCGCATGACCTTCGTCGATCAGCACCAGCAGGCGTTTGCCAACCACGGCTTCTGCGCGCGCGGTGCCAGTGATCCGGACTTCGACCGGCAGTGCTTCTCGGCCAAAGGCGACAGCTTCACCGCCGACATCGTCGACGCCGCCGCAACACCGTTGACCTGCGGCCGCGGCGCCAGCGAATTCCGCGCGTATCTGCCGCGAGCGCGCTGGATCCGCGATGCCAACGACAGCTACTTCGCCGCGATGACCTATCCGCAGGGTGTGTCGTCCTCGGCGTTGCCGGCAGACATCCATGACGCCACCTGGGGGGTGCTGTCCGCAGTCTATGGCGGCGCGATTCACCCAACCGCGGAAGGCCACGCCGCGATGGCCGACGCGGCGCTGCCGGCGATGGCCGGTGTGCTCGGCCTCGGCGGCGCCGATGCCGCCTCGATCACGCGCGAGCCGCTGCCGCTGGCGCCTCCGCAGCGATAAGCCGGCGGATCTCGACAGCCCCCCTCGGGATCTCTCCATTCCGACGCTTCGCCCTTTTCTCAAGGCGGGCAGTTCAAACGAGGCGGTCTCGCTTCTTCGCTCGTGAACCTGCGAAGTCCCGCAACGACCAAGTGTTGCAACGACGTTGCATGCCGAGGAATTGTCGCGATGATACACGCCATGCATGCGCAACCGATCCCGCGGCCCGACCCCGACGAGCTCGCACATCAAAACAGGTCTGTCCCCGATGCCGCCATCATCTCGATGGAACGTTCGCCACGCATGGCCGAAGCCATCGGAACTGACGCCAATGCAGGATGCGTGGTCTGGGCACCAGCCAAATCACTCTGGACCTCCGGCATGGCACTTGGAGCCGTGATCGGCGGACCAATGTATTTCTGCTGGAGCGCGTTCCTGCTGTTTCTGGCCACCGCCGCCGTCACCATCTGCCTCGGCCATTCCCTGGGCATGCATCGCAAGCTGATTCATCATGCGTTCGCATGCCCGCGGTGGCTGGAGCGGCTTTTCGTTTATCTCGGCACGCTGGTTGGCATGGCCGGCCCGTTCGGCATGATCCGGCAACCGTTCGGCATGATCCGGCAACATGACATCCGCGACTGGGCGCAGCGCAAGACCACGTGTCATCCCTTTCTGGCGCACCGCAACCCGATCTGGCGCGATGCCTGGTGGCAGCTGCATTGCGAGCTGCATCTGCCGCACCCACCCAGGCTGCCTTATGCGCCACCGGACCGCCTGCTGGCCCTGATGGAGCGCACCTGGAGGCTGCAGGTGCTGCTGACGGCCCTGCCGCTGTGGTGGCTGGGCGGTTGGGCGTTTGTCTGGTGGGGCCTGTGTGCGCGTGTCACTGCCGGCGTAGTCGGGCACTGGCTGGTCGGCTACTTCGCGCACAACAACGGCCCACGCACCTGGCATATCGAGGGCGCCGGCGTCCAAGGCTACAATGTCGGTTATGTCAGCCTGCTGACCATGGGCGAGAGCCTGCACAACAACCATCATGCATTCCCCGGATCCGCACGGCTGGCGCACGAGCGAGGTGAACTCGATCCCGGCTGGTGGGTGCTGGGTGCGTTGGAGAAACTGGGCCTCGTCTGGAATATCCGCACGCCGTCGGATCTCCCACCACGCCATGGGCTTCGGCGTCTCGCGACCAGGTCCTAAGCCCGAACCGACAATTCCAGTCCGCCGTCGAACGGCAGCGTCATGGTGCGGAAACCGCTCGCCGGATCGTTGATGAAGGCGAAATAGTCGGCATAATCATCGCGGTAATATGTGGTGTTGTCGCAGATGACGATGGCGCCGAGACGCAGATGCGGCGCAACCAGTTCAAGCGCCGGTCGCGCCATCGGAATCCAGATGTCGACCAGGATGAAATCGATCGGCGCATCGATGATCTTGAGCGTCTCGCGCAAGTCGCCCTCCCGCAGATCGATGAAACGGTCCAGTCCGGTTTCAGCGAAATTCATCCGCGCCGCAGCCGCTTTCGCTGGCTCGTATTCCGTGCCGATCACCACACCTTCGCCACCGTCAGCCCGCGTGTTGTCGCGCACGGCTGCCGCCAGATAAAGCGTCGAGACACCATGGGACGTGCCGATCTCGACAATACGACGCGCATTGTTCGCCCGGCACAGCTGATAGCAGAACTCCGCCTTGTCGCGATCGAGCGCCACCAGCTTGTCGCTGAGGAAATCCTTGATGCGGGCGGCGTCATCCGGCGCCGGCACGGCCTGCTGTTTGCTGCGTTCTTCGTAATAGGCACGCATCGCCGCGAGCTGCGTGTCGCTGGTCTCATGCAGCCGCGTCAGCCTATGCTCCAGGTCCGGATCGCGAAGAACACCCATCGCTCACATCCTTCATCGTTGCGCCGAACCATGAGTGGACCAGCGCAACAACATGCCCGGAGTCTGATCCAGGCGCATCAGGCCGCGATGCAGAATCGATCTAATTGACCCCGAGCTTCTTCTGCAGGCTCGACGACGAGGTCGTATACTGGAACACCAGCCGCTTGTCCGGATAGACGTAGCGGTGCGCCTTCTGCGCCATCAGCGCGCCTTCATGGAAGCCGGACAGAATGAGCTTCAGCTTGCCGGGATAGGTGTTGATGTCGCCGATGGCGAAGATGCCGGGCACGTTGGTCTCGAACGCTTCGGTGTCGACCGGCACCAGATTGTTTTCCAGCTTGACGCCCCAGTTCGCGACCGGGCCAAGCTTCATGGTGAGGCCGAAGAACGGCAGGATAGTATCGCAGTCGATGTGGGACATTGCATTGTCGTTGCCCTTCACCTGCGCGCCGGAGAGCTGGCCGCCCTCGCCTTCGAGCGCTGTGATCTGGCCGAGCTTGAGATCCATCTTGCCGTCCCTGACCAGCGCGCGCATCTGCTCGACGCTGTGCGGCGCGGCACGGAAGTCGTCACGGCGGTGCAGGAGCGTGACGCGCTTGGCGATCGGCTGGAGGTTTAGCGTCCAGTCCAGCGCGGAGTCGCCGCCGCCGACGATCAACAGGTTCTTGTCGCGGAATTGCTCCATCTTGCGCACGGCATAGAACACCGAAGAACCTTCATAGGCCTCGATGCCGGGCACCGGCGGCCGCTTCGGCTGGAACGACCCGCCGCCGGCCGAGATCACTACCACCTTGGTTTCGAACACCTTGCCCGCGTCGGTCGTGACGCGGAACAGCGGATCGCCGATCTTCTCGACGGTCTCGACCATCTCGTTGATGTGGAAGGTGGGGTTGAACGGCTTCACCTGCTCCAGCAGCGCATCGGTCAGGCCCTGGCCGGTCACCATCGGGATGCCGGGAATGTCGTAGATCGGCTTTTCCGGATAGAGCTCGGCGCACTGGCCGCCGATCTTGTCGAGGATGTCGATCAGGTGGACCTTCATGTCGAGAAGGCCGAGTTCGAACACAGCAAACAGGCCGCAGGGGCCCGCTCCGATAATCAGCACGTCGGTTTTGATCGGCTCGCTCATTGCTCTCTTCGTCGGTTCGGGAGGGCCGGCGGCAGGAGCTACGCCGGAGGATGGAATTGTCTAGCCAACGGCGCGCAAGGGGGGAAGCGCTAAATGCGCCTTGCAGGCCCCCCATCCATGCGCCAGAACAGACCCAGATCCGCCCTTTAGGCGCCAAAATCCGGAGAACTCCTCGTGAATCTGCAGAGTCCGCCCAAGCCCGTGTTTCGCCTTGAGGACTACCCCTACCGGCTGTCGGATAACGTGCGCTATGCCGATCTCGACCCCAACCACCATGTCAACAACGCCACCTACTCGACCTATTTCGAAACCGGACGGGTGTCGCTGATCCGCGACCCGAAATTCGGCCTGATGCCCGCCGGCCTGAGCTGGGTGCTGGCCCACCTCGCCATCGACTTCAAGGCGGAGGTGCATTGGCCGGGCACGGTGGACTTCGGCCTCGCGGTCTCCCGCATGGGACGCACCTCGGTCACTTACGAGCAGGTGGTGTTTTACAAAGGCGAGTGCGCCGCCTCAGCCGTCTCCATCACCGTGCTGGTCGACGAGCGCACCCGTAAGCCAACACCGTTGACCGACGAGATCATCACGAAATTCCAGCCCTGGTTGCGACGCGGGACCGTCACCCCGTGATTCCATCGCGCCCAGCCCTCATTCTTCGCGCCGCATGGCTTGCAATGATGGCAATGGCGCTGGTAACGGCGTTGCTGCCGCGCGCGGCTGCGGCCGAGGATTTCCACCACGAGGATCTTCGAATTCCGTTTGCCGCTGCCGGTCCGCGTGGCCTGGAAGCCATGCTGATCCGCCCGCCCGCCGGCCGGCGCTACCCGCTGGCACTGATCAGTCACGGCGCACCGCGCGATCCGGCTGAGCGCAAGGACATGTCGCCCTACCGGCTCTATTCGCAGGCGATGGAATTTGCCCGGCGCGGGTTCGCCGCCCTGGTGGTGATGCGGCGCGGCTACGGCACATCCGACGGTACCGCCGAAAACGGCGGCCCGTGCGGGCAGCGCAACTATCTCGCCGAGGGCAGACGGTCGTCCGAGGATCTGCAGGCGGCCATCCGGGCAATGGCTGCGCGCCCGGATATCTCGACAGAGGGCATGATCGCGGTTGGCCAGTCGGCGGGTGGCTTTGCCACGGTTGCACTAACGGCTGACGCGCCGGACGGACTCGCGGCAGCCATCAGTTTTGCCGGCGGGCGCGGCTCCCGCGCCGACAACGACGTATGCCAGGAGGACGTGCTGGTCTCGGCGTTCGGGACGCTAGGCAAGACCTCCCGCACGCCGATGCTGTGGATCTATGCGCAGAATGATCTGTACTTCGGACCGACCCTGGCGCGCCGCTTCCACAGCGCCTTCACGGCCGCAGGCGGCATAGCGACATTCGTCGCCGCTCCTGCGTTCGGACAGGACGGCCACTCGCTGTTCTCCGGCGGTATCCCGGAGTGGACCCCCGTAGTCGATAATTTCCTGCGCGCGCAGCGCCTCGGGTTGCGGGAACCGCTGGACTTGCCGAATCCGGCCGCTCTGGCGCCCCCGCCACGATCCTCCGCAAAGGTCCTACAGGGTTTTTCGGAATACCTCGCGGGCGCTCCACACAAGGCGTTCGCGATCTCGCCCAAGGGTGCATTCGCCTGGCGCACGCGGCAGCGCAGCGCGGACGAGGCGCGGGACGCGGCCCTCCAAGCCTGTGCACAATACGCTCCGAACTGCGCGATCTATGCTGTCGACGACGAACGCACGGCGACTCGCGGCTCCGTGACAAGATAACATTTGAAAATGCGGCCCTGATATTGCATGACGCTGGTTATGCAGTCCGCTCGAGCGAATTGCATCGACGTTGAGGCTGGCTTGTCGCGATGAGCATCATCAGTTTCGATACCGACAGTTTTCGACCACAGGACCGATTCGAGCATTGGTGCGAGGTTCGCGCTAAGAACCTGTTTGGCGTAACCATCGAACTGGAGCGTGACCGTCGCGCCGATTTTCACGGGCGCTTCTCCGCGTTCGCCATCGGCAGCGCCACGTTCGCCGAGATGAAGGCCTCGTCCTACCGCCTCAGCCGCACCAAAGCCGACATCGCGCGCATCGCCAGCGACAGCCTCTATATCAGCAACCAGATCCGCGGCACCGGATGGCTGGACGTGGGACGCGATCGCGTTCACGTGATGCCGGACAATGGCTTCGGCATCAGTTATTCCGACATGCCGTATACCGCGACGCCGGAACGCTCGGACGGCTTTCACTATCGCGCGCTGAAGATCCCGCTGGCCAGCTACCACGATTTGGTCGGCGATGCGCGCAATCTCACCCCCGAGCCGATGCTGAAGAGCCTGCGGCTGACGACACTGATCGCGGCAGCCTTCAGCGCCCTTGCCGAAGCAGGCCCGCAGCCGACCGACGGCAGCTCTGCGGTCCGACATCTGGCGCATCTGGCGCTGCTCGCGCGAGGCCGCATCACGTCCGGCCAGCCGGAAAGCCGTGCCGCACTGCGCTTTGGCTTCTACCACGCCACCCGCGACCTGATCAGGCGCAACCTGCACCGGGCCGATCTGTCACCGGCTATGATCGCCGCCGCACTCTCAATCTCGGTGCGGCAGCTGCATCTGCTGTTCGAGCCGACCGGCTCGAGCTTTGCGCGAACGGTGATGGCGATGCGGCTCGCCAAGGCGAAGCAACTGCTGACCACCGAGATCGATCAGCCGGTCTCGGGGATTGCGTTCGCCTGCGGCTTCGACAGCCTCGCCACCTTCTACCGGGCGTTTCGCCAGGCCTTCGACATGACGCCCAGCGACCTGCGGTTCGGATCGCACACCGGCTGATGCCGGCGCGCCGCCGGCAACAATGGCCTGCATTCTCATTGCGTCGATTTACGGCAGGTTCGACAGGCCGGTTCCGAAGAAGACGCAGCCCTGTCGAGTTGACAACCCTACGCCTGGCGTTCCGGCGTGGTCACCACCAGGCCATCGAGCTCGTCGGTCACCTTGATCTGGCACGACAGCCGCGAGTTCGGCCGCACGTCGTAGCCGAAGTCCAGCATGTCCTCTTCCATCGGGGTGGGGGCGCCGACCTTCTCGCGCCAGGCTTCATCGACATAGACGTGACAGGTCGCGCAGGCGCAGGCGCCGCCGCATTCGGCTTCGATGCCCGGAATCGCATTGCGAATGGCCGCTTCCATGACGGTTGCGCCCGCGTCGACGTCGACGCTGCGGGTTTCGCCTGCGGAATCGACAAAATTGATTTTGACCATGACCACTCGTGCTGCCGGAAAAGGGGAGATGGCAGTCCTATAACGGGTCCTCTCGCCCCGCGCCAGCACTTGGGAGGAAGGTTTTGAGGGCAACACCCGCAGCGGCCAGAACGATCGGCTCAGCCGCCGACGGCAGCCGCAGGGATCAGGAACGTTTCAGAATAGCATCAATCGCGCCGCGCGCATCGGCAACGGCTGTTCGCAGCATACGGATCGGCTCGTCGGTCGCCCGCTCAGCGCGGATCGCTGCCTCGAGCTCGGCCGCCGCATCAGCCACCCGAAATGCGCCGATCGCACGGGCGGAGCCTTTCAGGGTATGCACCAGTCTGTCCGCATCAGCCGGCATGGCCGCCAGGCGGTTGGCGAGGTCCGACGCCTGTGCCGCAAACATCGCCAGCACCTCGCGCTCCACGGCATGGTCGCCCAGTGTCATGCGGCCCAGGTGGGCGAGGTCAATGGGGACGTCATCCGGCACAAGCGGGGGTGAAGGCATCCAGACGATCCGTTCCAGGGGGTGGGGCATGGTGGCGATCCCTGTTCCGGGAGGCTGAAAACCCGGAACTTTTCTCAGCCAAACATGCCGGTGGTTAACAGTTCGTTACCTCAAATTGACGCCAATTTGCCATAATTTAGCCGTGCCGGAGCCACGAAATCTCATAGCGATTGGGAATTTTGAGCATTTTGAAGGCTTTACGTGTGGCGGCGTTAACGATGATTAAAAAGTCCTTAACGCCGACCATTTCATTCGAAGCATCCAGCCAATAGGATGTTTGAAGAAGTAGGGGACAAGGCCAGAGCTGCGAGCCGCGACTTCGCATCGCATTGATTGGGGGGAACCGGGATGCGGGCGGAACAGCCCGCGACCGTCGTCCACTGGCTCTCCGAACGCGTACATAGGGGCGTAGACTGATATGGCGAATACTCCGAAGAAGGTGAAAGACCCCACCGAAGTTGCTCTCTCGGCCATCCAGGAAGCGCTGAACATCAGCGACGCGGCGCCGATGGAGCCATCGCGGGACACGCCTTCACGCCGCGACACCGGACCAGCCCCCTCGCCCACCTCTTTCGACGAGCAGCCGATCGCGGTCGACAACCGCACGCCGTTCGATGCCGATGACCGCGCTCCCCGCCGCGCTGCCAACGACGACCGCGAGACCATCGGCCAATTGCTCCAGGCCATCCAGAAAGGCCGGCCCGGCCGCAACGCCTACACCCTGGCGACCGTCTTCTCGGTCATCTGGCTCGTGGGTGCCGCACTTCTGACCGTCAGCTTCCTGCCCTCGCTGCAAGCCCTGCTCGGACAGGGCTCGGGCGGGGTTCTCGCGCTCGCCGGGCTCGCCGCGCTGTTCGCGGCGCCGGTGCTGCTGTGCTATTTCCTCGCCAGCCTCGCTTGGCGCGGCCAGGAGATGCGCATGATCGCGCAGTCGATGGCCCAGGTGGCGATTCGCTTCTCCGAGCCGGAAGGCGCGGCCTCCGATTCCATGGTCACCGTCGGCCAGGCGATCCGCCGCGAAGTCGCGGCCATGGGCGACGGCGTCGAGCGCGCGATCGCGCGCGCCGGTGAACTCGAAACCCTGGTCGCCAACGAAGTGTCGGCGCTGGAACGCGCCTACAGCGACAACGAAGTGCGCATCCGCGCGCTGCTGCAGGATATCGCCCACCAGCGCGACAACCTGGTCGGCCAGGCCGAGCAGGTCCGCAGCGCGATTTCCGGCGTGCAGATCGACCTGCGCCAGGACATCGCCGTGATCAGCGACGCGATTGCGTCCCGCGTCGACGAAGTCGCGCGCACCATCACCACCGCCCTCGAAGAGCGCGGACAGCACATCACCCAGGCGCTGAGCAATGCCGGCGACACCATGATCCTTGCGCTCGGCGAGCGCGGCGGCGACCTGCTCGATCGTCTCGAGGAAGCCAGCTCCGAAACCACGCGCGCCGTACTCGACGCCAGCGAGCGCCTGACCGCCAGCCTGAACTTCAAGACCGGCGCGGTGCACGAGGAGTTCGTCGACCTCGCTGACCGTGTCCACGACATGCTGAACGAACGCATCGACCGCGTCACCCGCGAGTTCGCAGAGCAGTCCGCCAACATCGTCGACAGCATTTCCGACCGCACCGAGCAGGTGCACGATTCCCTCAAGACCTCGAGCGACTCGCTGCTGCTGGAGCTCGAGCTGCGCAGCAACGACCTGGTGCACAAGATCGACGAATCCGGCCACCGGCTGGCCAACCGCATCCTCGACAGCGGCGACAAGGCCAACGAAGCCCTCGACGGCACCATCAACACCTTGGTGGCAAAGGTCGTCAGCCAGACCGAAAACGCACACGACAATCTGAGCTCGCAGATGACGGCGTTCGACGAGCTGATGCGCGACCAGGGCGCGGAGCTCGCCGAAAAATTCTCGCGTGACAGCGGCACCCTGGGCGCCCTCATCACCCGCCATATCGCCGAGTTCGACCGCACCGTGAAGACCTTCGGCGGCGAGATCGTCGACCGCATGGGCCAGCGCACCCAGGACATCACCGACACCCTGAAGACCTATGTCGACACCTTCGACAACCGTGTCACGGCCCGCGCCGGCGACATCCATGGCGCGCTCGACCAGCGCCTCGCCGCATTCCATACGACACTGGAATCGCGCGTCACCAACCTAGACCTCTCGCTCGACACCCGGATCAAGTCGTTCGATGAAAACATCGATACGCGGATCAAGGCGTTCGACGAAACCGTCGACAGCCAGCTGAAGTCGCTGGAAACCTCGTTCGACAACCGCGCCCGCTCGGTCACCGATACGATCGATGCCCGGCTGCACAATCTGACCAACACCCTGAGCGGCGGCGCCGCACAGGCGATCGACGCGCTGAATGAAAAGGCGACGACGCTGTCAACAGTGCTCACCGACGGCACCGCGCACGCCGTCGAGCTGCTGGATTCGCGTATCGCCCACTTCACCTCGTCGCTCACCAACGGCACCAACGAAGTGGCCGGCGCGCTCGATACCCGCATCGTCGAGCTCACATCGTCGCTGCAGAACGGCACCACCGAGGTCGTCAGCGCGCTCGATACCCGCATCGCCACCCTCACCTCCTCGCTCGCGACCGGCACCAGCCACGCGATCGACGCGATCGACCAGCGCATCAACACCGTGACCGAAATCATCGACGGTCGCAGCGCGCACCTGACCGACACCGTGACCTCGCGCTTCCAGGCGATCCATGACGGCCTGGAAACCCGCGCCGGCGCAGTCGCCAGCGACATCGAGACCCGCGTCACGCAGTTCGAGAACCTGCTCGGCTCTCGGATCGAAAACGTCGCAACCCGTTTCGAGACCACCGGACGCCAGTCCAGCGACGTGCTGGTGGCGCGCGCCGAGGAACTCACGCAGGGCATCCGCTCCCGCGTCGAGGAGGCCGAGCGGTCGCTCGTCGTGTTGATGAACAACACCGCAGACTCGATCCAGAACAACGCACGTCTGGCTCATGAATCCCTGAGCGGCGTCTCCGGCGATATCGGCGCCCAGATCAAGGCGGCGGTGATCGACGCCGAGCAGGTGCTGACGGCGACTGGCGCAGCGACGACGGCATCCCTGTTCAGCAGTTCGCGCGACGCGCAGACCGCGCTGATCACCGGGTCTGAAGAAGCCGTGAACCGCGCCAAGGCGCTCTCCGCAGACATCGAACGCGCCCTCGCGTCGGCCACCGCCAACACCACGGAATCGGTGCTGGCCAGCGTGCGCGACGCGCAGAATACGCTGATCACCATGTCGACGGACACCGCGGCCCAGACCAGGAACCTGTCGGCCGAGGTCGAGCGCATGCTGTCGACCGCCGGCAGCTCGACGGTGGAATCCGTGCTGGCCAGTGCCCGCGAGGTGCACAACACGCTGCTCAACGCATCGACGGACACCGCCAACCACGCCAAGAGCCTGTCCGCCGACATCGAGCAGACGCTGGCTGCGGCCGGCAACGCCACCGCGGCTGCGATCATGACCAGCGCACGGGACGTCCAGAGCACCCTGCTCACGGTCTCGTCCGAAGCCACCGGCCAGATCAAGGCCCTTGCCAACGAAATCCAGCATTCGGTGTCGTTCGCTGGAACCACCACGGCCGATGCGGTCATGGCCAGCGCCCGCGAGGCCCAGAGCCTGCTGATCGCCTCCTCCGCCGACACCGCCACCCAGATCAAGGCGATTTCGTCGGACATCGAGCGCACCATCGGCGCGGCCACCAGCAATGCGACCGAAGCGCTGCTGACCAGTTCGCGCGACGCCCATGGCTCGGTCATCACCGCTTCGAACGAAGCSAGCGCGGCRCTCATCGCCGCCGCCAGCAGCGCATCCGAAGCCCTGCAGATCAGCTCGCGCAGYGCCCACGGCTCGGTGATCGCYGCMTCSARCGAGGCCACCRCCGCRCTSCTCRCYRYCGCCCAGGATGTCRRCACSGCGCTCTCRACCACCTCTCGCRASAGCAGCGYGGARCTGACSACGGCSGCWCGYGAAGCCAGCRCGGAACTGACCACRACSRCYCGCGAGGCCAGCACCCAGCTGACSGCGACCGTGCGCACSGCCRGCGTSGAACTCGCGACCGCGRCCAACGACTCCRGTGCATCGCTSCTGGCAACCGCCCGCGATACCGGTGCATCGCTTGTGGCTACGGCCCGCGAGACCGGTTTGGCTCTGACGACCGCGTCCCAGGASGCGATYRCSGCCGTGGCCACCGCRTCKCGYGAAGCCAGCGCMKCGGTKGTGGCGGCGTCCAACGACGCCAGCACCAAGGTCAAGTCGACRTCCAGCGAGATCGAACGCTCGGTCATCACCGTGACMGGCCAGTTCGGCACCGTSCTGCTCGGCAAGACCGACGAAATCGTCWCCGGYGTGAAGCAGCAGGCGGAYCGCCTGKCGCAGATSGTCGACACCTCGCGCGGCGCGCTGGTGCAGGCGCTGGGCGACCGCAGCAACCAGATCAACATCGACATCTCGCGCGTCACCGAGGAAGCGCTGAAGTCGATCGACGGCAAGGGAACCGCATTCACGCAGACCCTGATCAAGAACGGCGCGGACGTCGCCCGCACCATCACCAACGCCAGCGAAATCGCSACCGGCGCGGTCAMCAAGTCGCTCAAGGAYATCGAGCAGACCACCCGCATCGCGATYGACCAGTCGCGCCAGGTGGCYGCCGCCGCCGTCACCGAGATGCAGGAGACCAGCAAGATCCTGCGCACCGAYACSGTCGCGCTGTTCGAACGGCTGCGCGAAGGCAACATCCTGCTGCAGGAGGTGCTGACCGGCGCCCAYGACAACCTCAACTCGCTSGARCAGGCGCTGGTGACCCGGGTCGCSGACTTCGTYTCGACSATGAACGAYGTGACGTCGCGCAACGGCGTCGCCACCAACACGCTCGAAGAGCARCTGACCGTCTTCAACACCAAGACCAACAAGGCGCTTGAGGATCTCGGTTCGCTCTCSGGYCAGTTCGCGGCTCAYGGCCAGYTGCTGGTCGATGCCGCCGGGATGATCGAGAAGAGCAACAAGAGCACCAGYCAGACCGTGGCCGAMCGCAAGGCGGACCTGGAATCGCTGGTGACGACSATCGACCTGCGYACCGCCGATCTCGACCAGCGGCTGACGCGCTTCACCGGCCTGCTCGACGAGTCGCTTGCGGCCGCCGAGACCCGGGCRCGCGAYATCGCRCGRGTGGTGGCGGACACCGCCGGCAATGGCGCCACCGCCATCACCCAGCAATTCAAGGCGGTCCGCGAAGCTGCCGAGGACGAACGCCGGCACACCGCTGAAGCGATGAGCGAACTGTACGAACAGAACACCTCGCATGTGGAGGCCCTGTTCAAGCAGTCGACCGACAAATTCGCAGGCGTGGTGCAGAGCATGAAGCAGATGGCTTCTGAAATGCACCGGGAGCTGGAGGCGACCCGCGAAGAGCTGCGCCGTGGCGTGCTCGAAATCCCGCAGGAGGCGGCCGACAGCACCTCGCAGATGCGCAAGGTGATCGTCGATCAGATCGAGGCCCTGGCCGAGCTGAACAAGATCGTCGCCCGCCACGGCCGCGGTCTCGACGTGGTCGGCGCCAGCAGCAGCAACCGCTCCTACCAGCGCGACGAAGAAGAGCCGATGATGGCCACCGCCGGTGGCGGGCGCAGCGATTTGCCGTCGCGTCCCGCACCGCGCCGCGACAGCAGTGCCGCAACCCTGCCGCCGCCGGACCTCGGCATGCCGATGGCTCCGCCCCGCCGGACCGAAGCCCCGCCGGTGAGCCCCGGTGCAGATCAGAGCGGCGATGGATGGCTGTCCGGCCTGCTCAACCGTGCCGACACCGGCCCGGAGGCAGCCCGTGGCGCCCGCCCTGCGCCGCAACAGCCGGCCCGCCCCGCCAGCAACGCCAATCCGCTGGACTCGCTGACGGTCGACATCGCGCGCCTGATGGACCGCGACCTTGCTGCCGAGATGTGGGATCGCTACCAGCGCGGCGAGCGCAAGGCGTTCAACAAGCGGCTCTACACGCCCGCCGGCCAGAAGGCCTTCGACGAGGTGAGCCGCAAGTATCGCGCCGATCGCAGCTTCAAGCAGACGGTCGATCGCTACATCACCGAGTTCGAGCGCCTGCTCGACGACGTGGCGCGTGACGAACGCGGCGCATCCGCGCTGCGCAGCTACCTCACCTCGGAAACCGGGCTGGTCTACACCATGCTCGCCCACGCGGCCGGACGTCTGGGCTGATCACCGCGGAATGTTCGAATACGATAAAAGCGGAGACCTCGGGTCTCCGCTTTTTTCATGGGAACCCGACTTTTGGGGCCTACGATCGGGAGAGATGGTGGTTGTGCCACCACCAGCCGGTCAAATCAGTCCGGAATTCGAAGAATGGCCGCCAGAGTTCAAAATGGTCGGCGGGATCGACCGCCACACCGCGATCATAACAGCGGAAGCGATCGGTGACGGCGGCCGCGCCTGACGATCCCCGGACATAAGGCTCGCCGGGCCCGGGCACAATGAAACTCGGAGCATCCACACCCTCGACCTGTTTCTTCGTTCCGAGGTACCAGACCGTTGTGCCATCCGTCGCATAGTCGTGCCCCAGATCGCGAAATGTCGCAGGCTTCGCAGCTTTCAGGCGCGCGCCGTAGAAATAGACATGTTCGGCATCGCGGGCGAACCGGCTGTCATGGGAGGACAGATCCCTGCTCTCGTCACGATAGTTCAGCCGTAGCCACGGCACGATCTCGAACGACTGCGGACTTTTGGTGCGAATTTCCTTGCCCGTGATGTACCAGGCTCGCTCATTGTCCCGGGCGTAATACAAATTGAGGGCCGTGAAGCTGGCCGGATCGGCGCGCTCCACGATCCAGAAATATCTTCGGACTCGCGTGCCGCCCAGTTCCCCCTGGCCAAACACATGCACGCCATCGGTATAATAGCTGTCTCTTATACACATCTAGATGTGTATAAGAGACAGGGACTTTCGTGCCGCCCAGTTCCCCTTGGCCGAACACATGTCTGCCATCGGTATAATATCGGCCGCCGACATGACGGAACGCCGCCGCATCGACCTGCAGCGACACGCCGGCCTTGTCGGCAATCGTCTGGCCGCACTGGAAAACAGACCGGCCGTCGGTGCTGTAGTAGCGCAGTGTCGCCACTGGATCGAACATCAGGAAGGTCGCGGCCCAGGCAACGTCGGAAAAGCAACCGATGTGCGGGTTGGCATGAACAGCCGCCCGAATGCCCCTCGCCCATCTCCAGATCGGGACGTTGGCGGCGGGTGGCTGCTGCCTTGATCCGGCCAGTGCCGATAAAAGCGCGGAACCGGAAGTACCGGGATAGAGAGTGTCGAATCTCCAGAGGTAGTCGCTGCTATGAAGCTGGTCGAAATAGACCGGCGCAAGTTTTCGCCAGTCCGCCTCCGTCATTCCCAGCCGTTCAAGCACCTCCGCGAGCGTTCGYCCCGTTTCCAGGAAGAACTCCGCTGCGGCATAAATATCGAAGGGAAGAATCGCAGGATCAGAGCCAGGCAAGACGGGCTTCCGGGAAAACGAGTGAGATCGAGGATGGTATTCTTCACCGGAAAATATCGGCGGATTCGGGCGATTTCACGAGATCGCGCACCCTGCCGCCGACGGACGAGATCAATCGCTCCGTCGGCATCGGTGAACGCAAACCCTATCGCGCCCGCGCCCGCGCATCCGCCGGCACCCGGACCACGGAGCGCGGCTGCTCCTGCGGCCGCGCATCGGTGTTGCTGGCACCGAACAGCACGCGGGTCGGGTTCTTGTCGAAATTGTTGACCGCACGGCTGATGTCATCGAGCGTGCGGCGTCCGTCGCCCATCAGAGCGCTCAAATCCTTGCCGCTCGAGGACATCAGTTTGTTGACGCTCGCCGTGATATCAGCCGTGCGCTTGTCGAGGTTGTCGGCCAGATCGCGGAACGACTTCACCGCCGTGACCAGCTCGCCGCCGTCCTTGCCGCCGATGAAGGCATCGACGCCGCTCATGATGCTGTCGATACGCTCGGAGTTCTTCGCCAGCGTCGAGGCGAACGCCTCAATGCTCTGCAGCGAGGTGCGGATGACGGCCTGGTTGTCGGAAACAAGACGATTGAGATTTTGCACTGACGTTCGCACCGATTCCATCACGTCCTGGGAGGCGCTGAGATCGGCGGTTAGCGTGGCAACGCCGTTATCGCCGGGCGGCACCTCGGCCGCGTCCAGCGAGCCGCCTTTCAGGGCGATGGCGGCGACACCGGTCAGGCCCTGAAACTCGAGACCGACCTGGGTGTCCTGCCGGATCGGCGCCGTCTTGTCGACCATGGTCAGCGCAATCACGCGCTTGGGATCGTCGATCTTGACCGAGGTCACCTCGCCGATGCGGATGCCGTTGAAGTTGACGCTAGCGCCGGTGCGCAGGCCCGACGCCGATCCCTCGAACACGACCCGCAGCGGCGTGCGCGCCTTGGCGGCATGGATGCTCTGGAACCACATCACGAAGCCGAACCCGCAGGCCAGCACCGCAAGGGTGAAGAACCCGATCAGGACGTAATTCGCCCGCGTCTCCATTACTCGTACTCCCAAGATACAGTTGAACCTAAGATACAGCCAAAGCGCGCGCACGCGCGCCGTGAAAATAAGCCCGCAACCATGGGTGCTGCGAGGCCAGCATGTCGTTCATCGTTCCGATCGCGATCACCTTGCCATCGCCAAGCACGGCGATGCGGTCGCAGGCGGTGTGCAGGCTGTCGAGGTCGTGGGTGACCATGAATACCGTCAACCCCAAAGTCCGCTGCAGCGTCCGCACCAGTTCGTCGAATTCGCCGGCGCCGATCGGATCGAGGCCCGAGGTCGGCTCGTCGAGGAAGACGATGTCCGGATCGAGCGCAAGCGCCCGCGCCAACGCCACCCGCTTGATCATGCCGCCGGACAGTTCCGACGGAAAACGCTCCGCCACCTCCGGCTTCAACCCGACCATGGCAAGCTTGGCCATGGTGATCTCGTCGAGCAGCCGGTCCGACAGCTTGAGATATTCACGCACCGGAAACTGGATGTTCTGCCGCACCGACAGCGACGAGAACAGCGCGCCGTGCTGGAACAGCACGCCCCAGCGCCGCTCGACACCGCGCCGCGCCGCCGCATCCGCGCGGTCCATGTCCGTGCCCATCACGGTGATGGTGCCGCTGTGCCTTGGCACGAGGCCGATGATGGTGCGCAACAGCACCGACTTGCCGGCGCCCGACGCGCCGACAAAGCCGAGGATCTCGCCGCGGCGAATGTCGAGGTTCAGCCCGTCGAGCACGGCCCGGCTGCCGAACCGCACAGTCACATCGCGCACCGAGATGATCGGATCCATCGCCATATGCTAGATCCCGATCGACGCGAAAAAGATGGCGAACATGCCGTCCATGACGATGACCAGAAAGATCGATTTCACCACCGACGATGTCGTGCGCTGGCCCAGCGACTCCGCGCTGCCCTGCACCAGCAATCCCTCGACACTGGCAACGATGCCGATCACCAGCGCCATGATCGGGGCCTTGACCATGCCGACCGCGAAATCCTCCAGCGAGATGGCGTCGCGCAGGCGGAACAGGAAAGCGTCGAGATCGACCCCGCCATAGAGCCAGGCGACCAGGCCGCCGCCATAGAGCGCCGCCATGGCGCCGAGAAACGCCAGCGCCGGCAGCGCCACCAGCAGCGCGAGGATGCGCGGCAGGATCAGCACCTCGACCGGATCGAAACCCATGGTGCGCAGCGCATCGATCTCCTCGCGCATCTTCATGGAGCCGAGTTCGGCGGTATAGGAGCTGCCGGAACGGCCCGCCACCATGATGGCGACGATCAGCACGCCGATTTCCCGCAGCACCAGCACGCCGAGCATGTCGACGACGAAAATGTCCGCGCCGAACTGGCGGAAATGGAAGATGCCCTGCTGGGCGATGATGCAGCCGATCAGGAAGGTGATCAGCACGACGATCGGAATCGCGCGAAAGCCGACCTGCTCGATATGATGCACCATCGAGGTGAAGCGGATGCGCGAGGGATGGATCAGCACCCGCCCGGTCGCCGCCACCAGGGCGCCGGTCATGTCGACGAGTGCAACCAGCGCCCCGCCGATCTCGACCACGCTGCGGCCGACGCTCTCGAGCATCGCAGCCAGCGGGAAACGCCGCGCTGGCGGCGGCTCCGCCGGGCCTACGCGCCGCACCTCGTCGACCAGGCTGGAATAGTCCGCCGACAGGCCGGCGATCTTCGGCTCGGCGCCGCCCTCGGCAAGGCCGCGACGCAGCCGCTCGATCAGCCAGGCGCCGAACGTATCGAGCTTGGCGACCCCGGAGACGTCGATCAGAACGCCGGCATGGGCGCCGTCGAGCTTGGCGGCGGCGTCCACCATGCGCTCGAGCAGGCGCGCATGCTGCGCCGTCCACGTCCCTGACGCCTGCAGCGCCACGCCCGCGCCTTGCGCAACGCGTTCCAGAGTCGGCTCACCGCCCGTCATGAAACCCCTTGTCCCCAATGCCGGCTTGCGCGAACGGGAAAACCGGCCCGCGCAAGGACATGCTCTAAGTTAGGAACGGCCACTTCGTTCCAGTGTTCCCGCCCGACTGGAACCGGAACATACGGTTCCCAGCGCGTCCGGGGTCGATCCGCCCGCCGGGCCACCGCATTTACAGCCACACATTTAAAGCCATACTGGGGCAAATGTGACACTCCCGTCAAAGAAATCATCAGATTTTTGAATGGCTTCCGGCAAATCCCCACATCTGAGCGCCCGAATCGAGCGCTGGCCGATCGCCGGCTCCTTCACCATCAGCCGAGGCGCCAAGACCGAGGCCGTGGTGGTGGTCGCCGAGATCTCCCGCGAGACATCGCACGGCCGTTTCACCGGCCGTGGCGAATGTACTCCGTACGCCCGCTACGGGGAGACGCCGGAGAGCACGCTGGCGGCCGTCGCGGCAATGGAAGCCCCCCTGCGCGCCGGTCTCGATCGGTCCGGCCTGCAGGCCGCGATGACGGCGGGCGCCGCCCGCAACGCGCTGGACTGCGCCCTGCTCGATCTGGAGGCCAAGGTGGCGGGCCGACGGGTGTGGGACCTGCTCGGTCGCCCGGCGCCAACGCCGTGCACAACGGCCTTCACCCTCTCGCTGGGCACCCCCGAGGCCATGGCCGAGGCTGCCGCACGCGCCGCGCATCGCCCGCTGCTCAAGGTCAAGCTGGGCGGTGACGGCGATGGCGCCAGGATCGCGGCGGTGCGCGCTGCCGCGCCCCGTTCCGAGCTGATCGTCGACGCCAACGAGGCCTGGACCACCGCCAACCTCGAACCCAACCTCGCAGCCTGCGCCGCGGCAGGGGTCACGCTGGTGGAGCAGCCGCTGCCCGCCGCCCACGACCAGGCGCTCGGGCAGATCCACCGACCGATCCCGGTTTGCGCCGACGAAAGCGTCCACGCCCGCGCCTCGCTGGAAGCGCTGCGCGGCCGCTACGATGCCGTCAACATCAAGCTGGACAAGACCGGCGGCCTGACCGAAGCGCTGGCGATGGCCGACGCCGCACGGGCGCTGGGCCTCGACGTCATGGTGGGCTGCATGGTCGCGACCTCGCTCGCCATGGCGCCGGGGATGCTGATCGCCGCGCAGGCCCGGGTCGTCGATCTCGACGGACCGCTGCTGCTCGCCTCCGACCGCGACGGCGGGCTACGGTACGACGGCAGCACGGTCTACCCGCCCGACGCTGCGCTGTGGGGCTGAACGGTTTCGCTAGGAGCGGCCAGCCTCCGACGCGCCGACAAGATCAGACAGGCGCCCGACAGCGCCATTGCCGACATCACATAATAGGCTCCCTCGCCGTAGCGCGCATACAGCGGGCCCGACGCGATGGTTGCGCTGCTCATGACGATGCCGGTGGCCGCAACGAGATAGCCCTGCGCCGAGGCCATCACATGGGCCGGCACGTGGCGCAGCAGCAGGCCGACGATGCCGACCTGGGTCAGGCCGAACGTCAGACCATGCGAGGTCTGGATCAACGCCAGCAGTGGCACGGGCAGATGCTGTGCGGTCAGAACCCAGCGCAGCGCGGCGCTTGCGGCACCGAGCGCCACCAGCGTCACCGGCGACCAGGTGAACCGTGGCGAGATCGCGAAGACGATGATCTCGGCGACCACGCCGAGCGACCACAGCAACGAGATGGTTACCCCGCCCAGCCCCGCCTGCTGCCAGGAGATCGACGCGAAGGAATAGAGCGTGGCGTGACTGCCCTGCACCAGGGCCGAAGTGAAGATGATGGCGAGGAAAGCGGGGTTGCGCAGCAACATCGTGGCGCGCGGCTGCGGCCCCGACGCGGCGAGGTCCGCCAGCGGCTGCAGCCGGAGACTTGTCAGCGTGCCGATCAGCGCCATCGCCGCCAACACCCAGATCACGCGGGTCGCCGAGACGATATCGACCAGCAGACCGCATGCCAGCGCGCCAATGATGAAGGCCGCCGATCCCCACAGCCGCACCGGACCGTAGTCGAACCCGTACTGGCGGACGCCCTTGAGGGCGTAGCCATCGACCATCGGAATGATCGGCGTCCAGACGCAGGCGGTCAGGAGGAACAGCAGCAGGATCGGCACGGGCTGCTGGAACTGGCCGACCACCAGAAAGCCGAACGAGGTGAGAGTGGCCAGCACGACAATGGCCTGCTGCAGGAGGCGGCGCCGCTCCGCGAAGCCTGTGACGAACGGCAGCACCGTGAAGCGGGTCAGCGCCGGCATCGCGGTAATAATCCCGATCCACCAGACATCCACGCCGACGGCTTTAAGCCAGACCGGAAAGTACGGCAGGCTGATTCCGGTCAGCCCGAACACCGCGCCATAAACCACCGCCAGGCGCAGCGCGAATCGTTTGGCGACCGCCGGCGAGGCAATTGGAATTTGTGAATCGGGGATCATCAATTCAATTGCGATTCGCTGGCTTTCATGGTGATCGTATGTAGCGCGGGTGGTTTTGCGTCGGAACTGCGCGATTCAATACTGACCAGATATTTGATGCGCGACGATCGCGCCGGATTGAACATGGCCAACGACGCCTTCGCACTCTCGCCGATTTCAGCCAGCGGAACGCTGCCGTCCGAGACCGACTACCATGCCATCAGCGAAGCCTTCATGGAGACCTCGCGGGGCCGCTGGTTTCTGAAGGAATACGCCCGCCGCAACCGCAACGCCGACACCGCCATGGTGCTGGAGGCGGTGACGCGGATCGAGACCAGCCTCGCCGCGCAGAAAGCCCAGGAGGCGCTGCAGCAGGCGCCCGTCACTCCGTTGACGGACGCAATGGAGGCGATCCGGGCCATTATCGACGACGCCAAGGCCACCGCGGCGGAGGCTGTCACACGGTCGACCGGCAGTGAAGCGCTCGCGCCCTCGCGCAAGGGCGTCCGCATCATCCTCGAGGTGGCGTGGCGGCTGCGCGAAATCGGCTACGACAGCCGCATCTGCGATATCCTCGAAGCGCAGGCGAAGGCTATTGCGGCCAATCATGATGTCCTCCATGACGTCTTGGCCAATCCTGCGGCGCACGACGCCGTGCTGTCCGCGTTCGATCTGGCCATGCGCCGGATCGGCGAGCTTGCGGCCGATACGGCGCACGCGGAGCCGGAGCCCACACCGGTTCAACCGCTCGCGGAAAATGTCGTCAGCCTGAAGCCGGTCGTGCAGACCGCGTCACCGGTCCGGCCAACACTCACCGATCCGCCGGTCGGGCCGACCGCGTCCGTGATCCCGGTCGAGGCTCCCCTGGCAAAAGCGCCGCCCGTCGTTGCGCAGGCGGCTCGTGTTGCGCCTGCCCCGGCCTCTCCCGCTCCAGCTTCATCCGAAGTGGTCTCGACCGACCTCCCGGCAGACATGGTCACGGCCGACTTGATATCGGACGACTTGATATCCGTCGACTTGGCGGCGACGCCGGCCGCAGCCGAAACCACCGAGATCGATCAGCCGGTCCCGACTGCCGTGAGCGAAACCGCGCCGCCGCAGCCGACACACGCGCCCGCCGCAACGGCAGCAACCTCGCTGGGAGGCGCCCTGCTCGCCCGTGGCATGGTGGCGGCTCCCGGGGCCAAGACCGATCCGCTCACCCCGTTCCGCCGCATGAGCCAGGCGGAGAAGATCGCGTTCTTCAGCTAAAGCGCAATGCGTTTGTGTTGAAGCGGCGCCGGGCTCACCCGCCGGGCGCGCCGCGGGTGTTGACGTAGAGCGCATAGAGCGACTGGCTCGCCGCCATGAACAGGCGATTGCGCGCGGGCCCGCCGAAGCACAGATTGGCGCACCGTTCGGGCAACGCGATCCTCCCGATCGGGGTGGCATCGGGCGCGAAGATCATCACGCCGTTCAGATCCTCTCCCGTGCCCCAGCCGGCCCAGAGATTGCCGTCGACATCGCAGCGGAAACCATCCGGCGATCCGTTGGCGCCGGCGTCGACGAACACGCGATCGTTGCGCAACGACTTCCCGTCGGATCCGACATCGAAGACGCGGATCCGTTTCGGCAGGGCGCCGGACTCGACCACATACAGACGCGTCTCGTCGGGCGAAAAGCAGATGCCGTTGGGCCGGGCGATATCGGCGGTGACGACGCTCGCCTGTCCGGTCGCCGGATCGAGGCGATAAACGTTGGTCGGCAGTTCGGGCTCGGCCTTGTAGCCCTCATAGTCTCCGAGAATGCCAAACGGCGGGTCGGTGAACCAGATGCTGCCGTCGCTCTTCACCACGACATCGTTCGGCGAGTTCAGGCGCTTGCCTTCGAAACGGTCGATCAGGACCGTGATGGTGCCGTCGTATTCCGTCCGCGTCACCCGCCGCCCACCGTGCTCGCACGTGATCAGCCGCCCCTGGCGATCCCTTGTGTTGCCATTGGCGAAGTTGGACGGCTTGCGGAAGATGCTGGTGACGCCGGTTTCCTCGTCCCAGCGCAGCATGCGGTTGTTGGGAATGTCGCTCCACAACAGATAACGCCCGTCACCGAACCAGACCGGCCCCTCCGCCCAGCGCAGCCCGGTGGTCAGCCGCTCAACCGCGGAGAGCACGATGTGATATTTCGCGAAGCGCGGATCGAGCACCTCGATCGCGGGATCGGGATAGCGCGGGCTCGGTTGCCACATCGGTTCTGCTCCGGACATTCGAGGATACTGCGCCTGCACAGGCGTTTCAGACGAGAAGCCTCTCTAGACAAGAAGCCTTCTAGACAAGAAGGCTTGCCCTGATCCTATCACGCCGTTCGTCGTCGACGGCGAGTTCGTCACGCAGATAGGCCCCGACGCTGCCGTGCCGCTCGACGATGCCGGCAAACGCAGCGTCAAGATAGATCGGTTCGACCATCATCAAAGCGCGAATGGCGGCGTCGGTGAGCGTTGTCCCATACTGGCTGCGGATGACACTGGCGCCGGCCTCGATCCTGGCCTCGACATGCCCAGCCACATTGGTCAGCAGATAATCGGCCATCACGTCATCGCGATGCACTCCGAGCAGCCCCTGCAGCAATGCCACGGCAAGCCCGGTACGATCCTTGCCCGCCGCGCAGTGGATCAGCGTCGGCCCCTCGCCGTCCGCCATCACGGCGAAATAGTCGCGCATCACAGACACCAGGAATGGCCGGAACGGCATCGCCGCATAGCCCCGGCACATGGCGGCACGAACGCCATCGGGCCCATCCGCATCGCGCGCGGCCTGGAGATGCGGTGCAAGCCCGGCGGTCTCCTCATTGGTGAAAATCACCCGGGCGTCAAACCCTACAGGCCGCGGACACGGCGCCGCGTCGCGTTCGCGGGCGCCCCGCAGGTCGATGACGGTCGCTAGCCCCAGCGCCCCGACCTTCACCAGGTCGTCGGGCGTGGCATCGCGATGCTGTGCCGAGCGGTAGAGACGCCGCGCGGCAACGCGAGCGCCGCCGGTGACGGAATAGTCGCCATAGTCGCGAAAGTTATGAATTCCCGCGAACGGCAACACCCGTTCGCCTTCGCTGCGCGGCGTTGCGTACATCGCGTCAGCCGATCAATCGCGCGAACATGTCGGCATCGACATTGCCGCCGGACAGCACGATGACCACCGTCTTGCCGCGGGCGTCGATCCGCCCGGCCAGCAGCGCGGCGAGCGCGACCGCGCCGCCCGGTTCGACCACCAGCTTGAATTCGCGGAAGGCGAACGCAACGGCATGGCCGACTTCGTCGTCCGACGCGGTGACGCCCCGCGTCACCAGCTTCTCGTTGATGGCAAACGTGATCTCGCCAGGAATCGTCGCCATCAACGCATCGCAGATGGTGGTGCCTTCGGCACGATGCGGCTCTCGGTGACCACTGGCGAACGAGCGCGCGTGGTCGTCGAAGCCGGCCGGTTCCGCAGTGATGACGGTGGCGTCAGGAAACCGCGCCTTGGTCGCGATCGCGATGCCGGCGATCAAACCGCCGCCGGACGCCGGCGCCACCACGATGTCGGGCGCGCCGCCGCGGGCCATGAGATCCTCGCAGATCTCGCGTCCCGCCGTGCCCTGGCCGGCAATGATTTTCGGGTCGTCATAGGGCGGCACCACCGTGGCACCGCGTTTGCCGGCGATGTCCCGCGCGATCGCCTCGCGGTCCTCGCGCAGGCGATCGTAGAGCACGACTTCGGCACCATATCCCTTGGTGCGCTCGCGTTTCGAGACCGGCGCATCCGACGGCATCACGATGGTCGCGTGCATCTTCAGAAGCTGCGCCGCCGCCGCCACGCCCTGCGCGTGATTACCCGAGGAGAACGCCACCACGCCGGCGTTGCGTTCGGCGGTCGGGATCGACGACAATTTGTTGAAGGCGCCGCGGAACTTGAACGATCCGGTTCGCTGCAAGACCTCGGCCTTGAGCAGGATTTGTCCGCCGGTCAGCGCATCGAGCGCGGGAGACGAGATCAGCGGGGTTCTGACAGCAAACGGAGCAAGCACACGGGCGGCTGCGTCAATGTCGGCGGAGGTCACGGCAAGGGACTCGGTCATGATGCGATTCTATCGCGCATGGCGAGGACCCGGCAAGGCCGGAACAGCGATCCAACTCAGGCCGCGAGATGCGGCCCTGGCACAGCGAGCGGGGCCGCGCCATCGTGTTCGGCACGCACCCGCATCACACTGTCGATGAAGGCGCGGGCACAGGCTTCCCAAGTCTGTTTCAGCGCGAAATCCCGGCACGCCGTTCGCGACAAATTGATCGCCGCGAGGCATGCCTTTTGCAGATCATCGTCCAGCGCGCCCACCGGCGCCTGGCCAATCACGTCGCGCGGGCCGCAGACCGGGAAAGCCGCGACCGGCACACCGCTCGCCAGCGCTTCAAGCAGCACCAGACCGAAGGTATCGGTCCGGCTCGGAAACACGAACACATCGGCGGCGGCATAGGCTTGCGCCAGCGCCTCGCCGTGGCGCGCACCGAGAAAGACGGCCTGCGGGTATTGCTTCGCCAGCGCGGCTTTCGCCGGACCGTCGCCGACCACGACCTTGGTGCCCGGCAGATCGAGCGCCAGGAAGGCCTCGAGATTCTTTTCCACCGCGACCCGGCCGACCGACAGGAACACCGGCCGCGGCACGCCGAGATCGCTCTCGCGTGGATGAAACAGGTTGGCATCGACGCCGCGCGACCACAGCACCACGTTGCGGAAACCACGCGATCGCAATTCAGCGACCAGCGCCGGCGTCGCCGCCATCACCGCGCCGCTGCGGCCGTGGAACCGGCGCAATGCCGCCCACACCCATGATTCGGGGATCGGAAACCGTGCCGAGACGTATTCCGGAAAGCGGGTGTGAAAGCTGGTGGTGAAGGGAATGCCGTGCTTGCGGCAGTAACGCCGAACCAGGAATCCGATCGGCCCTTCGGTGGCGATATGGATGTTGTCGGGCTTGGCTTCCCGAATCAGGCGGGCAACCTGCAGTGGATTGGGCAGCGCGACCCGCAGGTCCGGATAGCTGGGCAGCGCAAAGGTACGAAACGACTGCGGGGTCAGGAAACTGACGTCAGCGCCGAGCTTGCGCGCCGCATCTGCCATCATGGTCAGTGTACGCACCACGCCGTTGACTTGCGGATGCCAGGCGTCGGTTGCGATGAGGATGCGCATCTCAGCTAAGCGGCCTGAGCCGCCACCGGGCTCGGAACCGGCGTTGTCTTGGTGAGCGGACCAGTCCATTTCAGGATTTCGAAGCGGCCGTCATCGTGCTCGACGATTGCCGTGCAGCTCTCGACCCAATCGCCGCAGTTCATGTAGCGGATGCCGTGTTCGTCGCGAATGGTGGCGTAATGAATATGGCCGCAGATCACGCCGTCTGCACCGTGCCGCCGCGCCTCGCCCGCAAGCGTCTGCTCAAAGGCGCCGATATAGTTGACGGCGTTCTTGACCTTGAGCTTGGCCCACTGCGATAGCGACCAGTAAGGGAAGCCGAACAGCTTGCGGCCGGCATTGACGAGGCGGTTCATCTGGATCGCGAAATCGTAGGCCTTGTCACCGAGATGGGCGAGCCAACGCGCGTTCTGCACCACCAGATCGAAGATATCACCGTGGATCACCAGATAGCGCTTGCCGTCGGCGCCTTCATGGATGGTCTGTTCGACCACCTCAATATCGCCGGCGTGGGTGCCATAGTAGGAGCGCAGGAATTCGTCGTGATTGCCCGGCACATAGATGACGCGGGCGCCCTTGCGGGCCTTGCGTAACATCTTCTGCACGAAATCGTTATGGGATTGCGGCCAGTACCAGTTCGACTTCAGCGCCCAGCCGTCGATGATGTCGCCGACGAGATAAATGGTGTCGGCATCATGGTAGCGGAGGAAGTCCAGCAGCCTTTCGGCCTGCGATCCCCGTGCACCGAGATGCACGTCGGAGATGAACAATGTGCGAAAGCGTCTTTCTTGCTGACCTTCGCTCATAACGTCGCTTCCCATGCGCGAGCGGCTACCAGATTCCGATGACATAACGATGACGGGCGCCCCTTCCCGTCAGCCGTTTCAGGCAGCCGCCTGCACCGCCATCCGTTCAAAACACACCAGTGTATAGATACCGAACGGCGCCACCTTGCGGCGCTCGACCAGGATCGCATCCTTGTTGGCCGTGGCCCAGGCCTGCAGACGGGCGAATGGAAACTCCGGCCGCAGCCCCAGCGAACGGGTTTTTTGCGCGGCCCAGCGCTCCACGGCGGCGGCAACGCCGCGCTCGGAATAAAGATGGTTGACGAGAATGATGCGCCCGCCGGGCTTCACCACACGATGGCATTCGGAGAGCACCTGCTCGGGATTGGCCACCAGCGTGATGACGAACTGGGCAACCACGCAATCGAACGTAGCGTCCTCGAACGCCATCTGATGGGCATCCATCTGGTGCACGTCCCTGACGTGCGGATAGCGGCCGCTTGCCATCTTGGCGCGCGCTTTCTCGAGCATCGGCGCGCAGAGATCGATGCCGGTGATCTCGGTGGTTGCATCGTAGTCGTCGAAGGACAATCCGGTTCCGACACCCACTTCGAGGATCTTGCCGCCAACGGCGCGCGCCGCTTTCGCGGCCGCACGACGTCCGTTGACCATCACCGGGCCGCACACCGCATCATAGATCGGAGCCCAGCGGGAATAGGCGGTTTCAACAATAGCCTTGTCGAGATCTGTCATGGCATGCCCGCTGCCGAAAGGAGGAATCGCGAAAGCATCATCGTGATTCCGGGATAGCAATGGACTGCGACAGTCACACGACAGTCAGCGTTTTGACATCTTGAACCGTGCACTCAGGAGGACCGCCGAAATGCACAGACATCAGAATGCGCGCGAGTCGCGATCGAAGGCATGGAAATGATGCACCGGGCCGTGGCCATGGCCGACATCAAGCCGGTCAGCAGCCGCAATTGCCGCAGTGATATACTCCTTCGCATGGCGGACGGCGGCGCCGAGATCGTGGCCTTTGGCCAATTCCGCCGCGACCGCCGATGACAGCGAGCAGCCGGTGCCGTGGGTGTTTTTGGTAGCGATGCGGGGCGCTGCGAGACGCAGCGTCGCTTGCCCGTCGATCAGATAATCGACGCTCTCCGCACCGGTGCCATGGCCTCCCTTGATCAGGACAGCCGGGCAGCCGAGCGCCAGCAGCTGACGTCCCTGCCGCTCGATCTCGTCCTCGCTGGTGGCAATGCCGGTGTCGAGCAGTGCGGCGGCCTCCGGCAGGTTGGGGGTGATCAGCCGCGCGCTGGGAATCAATTGTTCGCGTAACGCCTCGATCGCCTCGGCGGCCAGCAACCGGTCACCGGAGGTCGCGATCATCACCGGATCCAGCACCACGTGTTGCGGCGACCACCGGGCGAGGCTCGCGACAATGGCCTCGATCACGTCCCGTTGAGCGACCATGCCGATCTTGACGGCCTTGACGTCCAGATCGCTGAACACGGCGTCGAGTTGCGCCGTAACAAAGTCGGCCGGCACCGCATGGATGGCCGATACGCCGCGGGTGTTCTGCGCCGTCAGCGCCGCGATCACCGACGCGCCATACACCCCGCGTGCGGCGAAGGTCTTCAGGTCGGCCTGAATGCCGGCCCCTCCGCTGGAATCGGAGCCGGCAATGGTCAGCGCAATGGGAATGGTCATGGCTTACTCTGGTTGTAAGGAACGGGTCCGCGCGACCCTCCTGCCGTCCGAAACCTGTGCCATTTCCGCCCCTTGCGGCAGCAAGCCGGCTTGCCACGGGGAGCGGATTTGGCTCTATTGCGTCCAAATCGACACATGCGCCGGAGAGCCCAGATATGGTCCCGTTTTTCGTTCAGATCAAATGCAAGCTCGGCCAATCCTATGCGGTGGCCAACGGGCTGGCGGAGGCCGAAATCGCCTCCGAAATCTACTCGACCGCGGGCGATTACGATCTCCTGGTCAAGTTCTATGTGGAAAAGGACGTCGATATCGGCCACTTCATCAATGAGAAGGTTCAGGTCATTCCCGGCATCCAGGACACCTACACCATCATCACCTTCAAGGCGTTCTGAGCGGCAAACGTCTCAGGCAACCAAAGCCAGCGATTGTCAGGACGCTTTCGTGAGTTTCGAAATCGCTTCTTCGCCGTCTGCGAGGCCTTCGGCGGAGACTGCGGCCAATGGCGCGATAGGCATTTCGCGTGACCGCCTGAGGCCGAGCTGGCGTTCACGCAAGATTACGAAAATGCCTGCCCCGGCGACGATGACGGCACCTGCGATCACATAAGGCGTTGGCACCTCGGAGAAGAACAGGTAGCCGAATACAAAGGCCCACAGCATCGCGGTATAGTCGAACGGCGCGAGAAACGAGGCCGGCGCGTGACGATAGCTGTCGGTGAAAAAGATCTGGCCGAGACCGCCGGCCATCCCGACACCGACCAGCGCGACCATCTCGATCCAAGTCACCGGCCAGCGCCAGCCGAACGCAATCGTAACCAACGAAGCCAGCATCACCAGCAGCGTCATGAAGACCACGATCGATGCCGTGGTTTCGGTGGCAGTGAGTCGGCGGATCTGGATCGTAGCGCCACCGGCGCTGAGCGCATTGGTCAGCGCGAAGCCCAGACCAATGAGGACCGACGAGGTCAGCTCCGCGTGGCTGCCGAGATATGGCAACAGCATCAGCAGCACGCCGCCGAAGCCGACAATCACTGCGCTCCAGCGATAAACCCGCACATGCTCCCTGAGGAACAGCGCGGCGAAGATCACGGTGATCAGCGGCGCGATGAACGCGATGGCGGTATAATCGGCTAGCGGCAGGCGCGCCAGCGCGCCGAAGGTGCAGAACGTTCCGACGACGCTGAAAGCGCCACGCAGCACGTGATCCATCGGCCGGCTGGTGCGCAGTGCTCCCCTCAGCTCTCCCCGCCAGCCGAACACGATGAGAATTGGAATCAGCGCGAAGACCGCGCGACAGAACGCAACCTCGCCGACCGGAAACGTCCCGCCGAGATAGCGCACCTGAGCACCCATCAGGGCAAACATCAACGTGCTGGCTATCTTAAGTGCGACGGCTTTAACGATATTCATGGGTGCGGTAACGGTGAGGCAGAATGGTCGTCAGCCGTTAGACCACGATTTGAGTTCTGATGCCGGATATGAGGGTGGACCGGCCCGATATGCAGGGATCGAGCTGCCCGCGACGGCAATCAGAAGTCGCCGGCGGCCGTGCGGCGACTGGCGATATCGGACCGCTTCTTCAGGAACTCCAGCCTCTGCTTCATGTCGCGCAGCGCGGCGGCATCGAGATCGGCGAAAATGAAGCTGTGCAGATCGCCCCACTGCCCGAAATACTTCGAGATCTCCTTGCGCGCCTGATCCGACAGCGACATCAGGACGACGCGGGCGTCGGTGGTTGAGGACACGCGCTTCAACATCCCGCGCTGCTCGAGCAGCTTGCTCTGCGTGGTGACGAAGGTCGAGACGGCGTGGATTTTCGCCGAGACCTCACCGACAGGCACACCGTCACCCCGGTCCAGATCGTTGATGGCCAGTATGATGGCCCATTGCGGGCCGGTGACGCCGAACTTCTTGGCCCAGTGCCGGCGCATATCCTCGAAATTACTGTTGATCGAGATCAGATCCCAGATGATCTGGCGATAGGCCGTATAGTCCTTGCTCGATGCGAGCAAGTGGCCATCCCGCGGGGCTTGTTTGGAAAATTCCTTGGCGAGCTTCGGCGAAGCCGGCTTGCCCCCTTTATCCGCCGCGAAAAACACGGCTTCAGCCCGCTGCGCACTTCTCCGAACCGACATAGAGATACCTCACCATGAAACCTTCCGGTGGGTGTCGATTTCTTCAACATCCCCATTGTTGGCGAGATTCGCAGCGCCCGCCGACACGACGCCGGCAATGACCCGGCCAACGAGGCCAAGATCAGTCCGCAAACGGGAATGCCCTCCCAACCTTGCGGAAACGTAACGAATCTCACGTGATCGTGAAGGAAATGTAATTTAGAAACATAACGGACACAAGCCCCGACGGCTCGGCTACCCCCATGATTTTCAAGCAAATTTTCCGTCAGCGCGAATTTGTCGCGGCCGAAAATTTGGCCTGCAGGCCCCCCTGTGGCCGACCCGCAACAGGCTCCGCCATAAAATTACATAACTAAGTTTCCTATTTGAGTTATCTGATTTGATTACGTATCAATTTCGTGCGGCGGAGGGGGGCACCCTCAAAGTCGTCCCGTCTGGTGATTTCGCTGAAGTTGCGTCGCGTTTTGCGGAGCGCCGAAGCCGGGTTCGCGGGCACGGATTGTTAGCGGCGCGACCGCGCCAGACATACCGGACCCACAAGACAAACTTGGAGGTCTAAATGAACATTGCAAAGAGCCTAATGCTCGGCACTGCGGCGGGTTTCGTCGCACTGTCCGGCGCACAGGCAGCCGATCTTCCCGTCAAGGCCAAGGCGGTCGAATACGTGAAGATCTGCTCCCTCTACGGCGCGGGTTTCTATTACATCCCGGGCACCGACACCTGCATTCGCATCGGCGGGGCGCTCCGTTTGGATACCGCCTTTAACGGCACCACCTACGACGTGCCGTTCTGGCAGGGAAGCACCGGCGGTGCTAACTCCTACAACAAGAACTACTTCTCGACGCGCGAACGCCTGAACCTGTTCATCGACACGCGCACGTCGACCGAATACGGCGTTGTCCGCACCTACGCCAACCTGCAGTTCGACTTCGCGCAGGGCCGCGAAAACATCGCGGGCGGCTTCATCGAGAACGACTTCCTGTTCATCCAGTTCGCCGGGTTCACCTTCGGTAAGGCTGTTTCGCAATTCGATCCGCAGTGGGCGCTCGCGAAGCCCTACATTTCGTCCGGTTTCCTCGCCGGTTCGAACAACGCGACCGGTATTGCGCAATTGGCCTATACCGCTTCGTTCGGCAACGGCGTGTCGGCGACGATCTCGCTCGAAGACGCTCAGCCCTACCGAGACGCAGGTATCGTCAACGCGACCGCCGGCTTCCTCGGCCCGTTCGGCGCCAACGTTGCTGCGAGCGGCCTGCAGAACGGCTTCTACGGCGCTTCCGCCAACACCTTCCTCGGCAACGTCGAGACCGGCGACCACGTTCCGGATATCGTCGGCAACATCCGTGTCGACCAGGCTTGGGGCTCACTGCACTTCGGTGCCGCCGCCCACGAAGACCACGGCACCTACTACACCTCGAGCAACAGCGCTTCGGGTCATCCCGACTCGACCTGGGGCTTCGCGGTTACCGGCGCTTTCGAGCTGAAGAACCTGCCGACCGGCGTGGGCGACAGCTTGAAGGTTGAAGCCAGCTTCGCCAATGGCGCTGCCAAGTACGTCTTCGGCGGCACCTACGATACGGTGGGCGGCGGTCGTTTCGCCATTATCAATGGCGGCAAGCTGACCTACGGTTACATCCTCGACGGCGTCTACACCGGCACCAGCGCCGCGAACGGTTCCAGCATCTCGAAGTCCGATGCCTGGGAGGTCAGTGGTTTCTATGAGCATTACTGGAATCCGGCCTGGCGCACGTCGGTGTTCGCATCGTACAGCCACATCTCCTATGGTTCGTCCGGCAACGCCGCGTTGCTTGCTGCTGCCAACGGCACTGGCTTGATCTCGGCCACGGCTCCGGCAACTGTGACCACCGGTTCCTTCAACGGCACCAACACCGGCAACTTCGACATGGGCATTCTTCAGGTTGGCACTCGTACGGCCTGGACCCCGGTCCAGAACCTGACGCTCTCGGCCGAGTTCATCTACAGCCGCCTGAGCCAGCATCAGAACGGTACCTACACGTTCGGCGGCGGCACCCCTGGGGTTGCCGCGGGCAGCATCGCCACCCCGGGCAACGCAAACCTCTACAACGGCGCTGTTCAGATCCTGCGCAGCTTCTGATCGTCAACAACACGAAAAGGAGACCTCTCAGTAAACCTCCAGGAACCCCCGGCAATGCCCTGCCGGGGGTTTTTCTTTGCGCCGATGCCTTCGCATTGTTCGAGCCATCGGGATCACGCACGAACAGGCCGTTCGCCGCACCAGCCTAGCTTTTTCCCGCGACATTCGATCGCCGCGCGGCGTCCCACATCCGCACCGGACTTATTTTGCGTCGGGGCTCTTTGGTTTAGGCGGACCATCAAGCGCTGGCAGCGATTTCAGATAAACCGCCATCGCCATGCGGTCCGCGTCGCTCAGTTGCGAGGTGTTCCTGATCACCCGCGTCATCGAGCTGCCGACCGAGTCGCCATCCGGTGTTTCGCCGGTTTGCAGAAAATAGGCGATCGCCTTGTCGGACCAGTCCGACAGCCCCTTCTGGGTGATGTTCGGCACCCAGCCCTTGCCCTCCGGATTGGAGCCGCCGGCAAAACGCTGCGCCGTGATGATGCCCCCAAGCGGATTACGCGGACTGTGGCACTCCGCGCAGTGGCCGAAGGAGTTCACGAGATAGGCGCCGCGATTCCATTGTTCGTTCCTGGCCGGGTCGGGGACAAACGGCTGTCTCTTATACACATCTAGATGTGTATAAGAGAACGTCCTCGACCTTGGCATGCTGATAGGAGCCATAGGGGAAAGCCGGAAAGTAGTGGGTGCCTCGCGGCGACGTGCCCTTCAGCACCGCGGTCACGAAGTCCGCCTCGCTCCACCGTCCGATCCCGTCCTTCGGATCGGGTGAGATGTTCGGTGCATAAAAGGTCCCGAACGGCGACGGAATGGCAAGGCCGCCACCGAGCCGGAGGCGATCGGGCTGGTCGGGGACCGCGTGGCAGGAGGAACAGCCGCCTGCATTGAACGTTGTCTGCCCGTTGGCAAGGCTGGGCGTATAAGCCTGCAACGCGCTGGCCGGGATGACGGCGGGGATGGTGATGAACCAAAATGCGCCGAGCCCGACGGCGACCGCAACAAGGGCCAGAACAACAAGTTTGCGAAACATAAGTCGACTCACGGGAATAAGAAGAAATGCCGGTGGTTACACTGCTGTCCAGCCATGGATCTCGCCATTCCGTCGCACCTCTTCAGCCGTGTTTTCTTGGACAAGCGCCGGATCACCGTCCGCACTCTGTTAGACCGCCCAATCTGACCATGTATTCCGGCAATTCGAAATCTTTTTGCCGGCCACCAGGGAGCCCCTCATGACCCTCAAGACCTCCAGCATCCTCGCCCTCGGCCTGTCGATGGCCCTCGCCGGTCCCGCCCTCGCCGAAAAAGTCGCCATGAAAGCCCAGCTCACCAGCGCCGCCGAAGTGCCCGCCAATGCCAGCAAGGGCAACGGCAGCGCCGCCATCACCTTCAACACCACCTCGAAGGCCCTGAGCTGGAAGCTGACCTACTCGGACCTCAGCGGCCCCGCCACCATGGCGCATTTCCACGGACCGGCAGAGCCCGGCAAAAACGCCGGCGTGGCGGTCCCGATCCCCAATACGGCGAGCGGGTCCGAGGGAACGGCCACCCTGACCGACGCCCAGGCCGCCGACCTGATGGCCGGCAAATACTACGTCAACGTCCACACCGCTGCGAACCCGGGGGGCGAAATCCGCGGCCAGGTCACGAAATAACGCCGAACACCACCACGGCATCGGCCTGAAACATCAGAGGCGGGACCGCTGGACGGTTCCGCCTCTGATGCTTGAACGGAGTCGCTTGAACGAATGGCGTTCGCCGATGCCTATCGCCGGCTACTTCTTCAGGCGATACAGCTCATGGCAACCACCGCAGTTCTTGCCGATTCCACTGAACGCCACCTTGAAGCTGTCGAGGTCGGTCACACTCGCTTCAGCGGCTTTGGCGTCGGCGCCGAGCTTGACAAAGCGTGCATCGAAATCCGCCTTGCTCTCCCAGATCTTCGGCAAGGCGGCTGTCTCGCCGCCGGTCTTGGAATTGTCGGGGAATAGCGCAGGCGCCTCAGCGGCCTGCTTTTCGACGGCAACGAAGATCGCCTTGGCCTTGGCCAGATCGAACGGCGCTTCACCGCGCACCATGGCCGCACCACCACCGACTTGCTTGCCGGTGTCCTTCATCAAGGCCTTGCGGGCCGCGATCGGATCCTGGGCCGCAACGGCCGTGATCCCCAGCACCAGCGCTCCGGCGATAACCAATGCACGCATCATATAAAGCTCTCCCTGCGGGCGAAGCCGCGTTGAACGAAGGACCGAACCAACTAAGTCCAAGAAGCCGAGTCCAAGAAGCCAAGTCCAAAAAGCAAAGTCGAAACACGCAAGCTTACCAAACCAGGCGGATGGCCGTCCGAACTTGCTGAACCCCGCCGCCCAGCTTTTATTCCGTAACCCCTCTCATGCTTATGACGGCTTGCTGTGGCGCTGGATCGTGACCCACACCCGTTCCGCAGTCGCCGGCATATCGATATGGTCGATCCGGTACTCGCGCCACAGGCCGTCGATGATGGCATTCATCACCGCCGGACATGAGCCGATCGCACCGGCCTCGCCTGCGCCCTTCACCCCGATCGCATTCGTCACGCAGGGCACGTTGCGCGTCTCGAAATGGAAGTTCGGGATATCGACGGCGCGCGGCAGGGCATAGTCCATGAAGGTCGCGGTCAGCATCTGGCCGGACGAGTCGAAGCGAATCTCCTCCATCAGCGCCTGGCCGATGCCCTGCATGGTGCCGCCATGCACCTGGCCCGCCAGCATCAGCGGATTGAGCGTCACGCCGAAGTCGTCGACGATCACGTAATTCACCACCCGGATCGCGCCGGTGGCCGGATCGATCTCGACCTCGGCCACATGCGTGCCGTTTGGGAAAGTGCCGTCGGCACTGCTGAACTTCTCGGTCGCTGTCAGCTTCGCGGGATCGATGCCTGCACGCTTGGCCAGATCGGCGAACGTGATGGCGCGGTCGGTACCGGCGATGCGGATTGCCCCATCGACGATCTCGAGATCGCCGGCACCGGTTTCCAAAGCCTCCGACGCGATCTCCTTGAGGCTGGCGCCAAGCTTGCGGGTCGCCCGCTCGACACTCACGCCCCCCGACGGAATCGAACTTGAGCCGCCGGTGCCGAGCCCCGTCGCGATCAGATCAGTATCGCCCTGAAGCATGTGCACGCGTTCCGGCAGCAGCCCGAACTGTTCAGCGACGAGCTGGGCATAGGCAGTCGCATGGCCCTGGCCGCTCGACTGCGTTCCGATCAGAATGGTGACATCCCCGTTGGGATCGAGCCGGACCTCGGCCGCCTCTTCGCCCATGGTACCGCAGACCTCGACGTAGGTGCCGAGCCCGATGCCGCGCACTAACCCCTGCTTCTTCGCGGCCTTGGCGCGCTTGGGAAACTCCTTCCAGTCGGCAACATCCATGGCGCGTTTCATGTGCGCGACGAAATCGCCGGAATCATAGACCTTGCCGGTCGCGGTCGTGTAGGGCATCGCGCGCGGCGAAATGAAGTTCTTGCGACGGATTGCGTCCGGCGCCATGCCGAGCTTTCGTGCCGACGCGTCGACCAGGCGCTCCACCACATAGGCCGCCTCTGGACGGCCGGCGCCGCGATAGGCATCGACCGGCACGGTGTTGGTGAACACGGTGCGGACCCGGCAATAGAATGCCTGGAAATCGTAAAGACCGGGCAGCATCCCGGCGCCGCCGTGCGGAATGTACGGCCCGAAGGTCGAGAGATACGCGCCCATGTCCGCGACAAGATCGACATCCATGCCCAGGAATTTGCCGTCTTCGGCCAGCGCCATCCGCGCCTTGGTGACGTTGTCGCGCCCCTGGGCGTCGCCGACGAAATGGTCGGCCCGCTCGGCCACCCATTTCACCGTCTTGCGCAGCCTGCGCGCGGCCAGCGCGGCCAGCGCATATTCACGGTACGGAAACAGCTTGGTGCCGAAACCGCCGCCGACATCCGGACAGATCACCCGCATCTTCTCGACCGGAATCTTCAGGATATTCTGGCACAGGATATCGCGCAGACGGTGGCTGCCCTGGCTGCCGATGGTCAGCGTCAGGTGATCCTTCTTGGCATCGTACTCGCAGATGACGCCACGGGTTTCCATGTAATTGGTGACGATGCGCGGATTGACGATCGAGATCTCCGCCACCGTATGCGCCTTGGCGAACGCGGCCTCCATCGCCGCCTTGTCGCCGAGCGAGGTATCGAACAGCACATTCCCGGCGTGATCCGGCCAGACCTGGGGCGCGTCCTTCTTCGTCGCCTGCACTACGCCGACGACCGCGGGCAGCGGCTGCCAGTCGATGCTGACGGCCTCAAGTGCATCGCGGGCCTGATCGAGTGTCTCGGCGACAACGAACGCGACGGCGTCGCCGACATGGCGCACTTCGTCCTTGGCCAGGATCGGATACGCCGGTCCGGTGAACGGCTCATCCGGCAGATTGAACAGGCACGGCAGATCGCCGAGATCGGCGGTATCCTCCGCCGTCAGCACGGCAGCGACGCCCGGCAGGGCGCGTGCTTCCGAGGCATCGAGCTTGAACTTGGCATGGGCATGCGGCGAGCGCAGCACCAGTGCATGCAGCAGGCTCAAGGGGGCGTGATCGGCGGTGTAATGGCCCTTGCCACGAATGAAAGCGTCGTCTTCCTTGCGGCGGACGCTATGACCGACGCCGAACTTGATGGGAGCCATTGGATCTCCGGGGGCAGCTAAGACAGGTAGGCGGGAACCGTTCACTGAAATTGGAACGGTTCTATATTGCAGCGGAACGCGCACCAGCGCAAATGACTTTGGCCGTTTCAGCGCACCAGGGAGACCACCCAACGGCGGCCGAATAGCAGCCATACCGCAAGGCCATAAACCACGGCCCCCACCAGGATCAGCAGCCCCAGCGTCAATTCATCGCGCAATGTCGCAATACCGGCCAAGCCCTGCGGCGCGAATCGCCCCGTCAGCCAGAGGACGGACGCGAGCACGACGCCGGCCGCGGCGAACTTCAGCAGCGACAGCCGGAACGCCCGATCGAACTCCAGATATTTGGCCCGGACCGCGAAGCCGATCACCAGCAACAAATTGACCCAGGCGCCGATCGCGGTGGCCAGCGCAAGTCCGACTTGCGCCAGCGCCCCGACCAGCGCGAGCTTGAGCAGCACGTTGACTGCGAGGCCGGTCAGAGAGGCCCTCACCGGAGTTGCGGTGTCCTTGCGCGCGTAGAATGTCGACACCGCGCTGCGGATCAGGACGAACGGGATCAGCCCCACGGCGTAGGCGGCAAGCGTCGCCCCCGCCGCCGCCGCATCGGCCTTGGTGAAGGCGCCGCGGGCGAACATGGCCCGGGTGATGATGTCCGGCACGGTAAGAAACGCGGCTACGAACGGCACCGAAAACAACAGGCTCAGTTCGAACGCACGACGCTGCGATGCCATCGCGCCGGCGTGGTCCTTCGCGGTCAGCCGCCGCGCCATGTCCGGCAACAGCACGGTGCCGATCGCGATGCCGATGACACCGATCGGCAGTTGATAAAGCCTTTCGGCGTAATACAGCGCCGAGACCGCGCCGGCCGGCAGGAACGTCGCGATGATGGTGTCGGCGAAGACGGCGACTTGCGTCCCCATCGATCCCAGCGTCGCGGGCCCGATGGCCCGAAAGAAGCCACGGACATCGGCATCGAGCTTCAGCGATGCGAATGTCGGCAATCCGCCATGGCGCGCCGTGTCCGCGGCAAGCAGGAAATATTGCAGGAATCCGGAGATCAGCACGCCCCACGCCGCAGCATGCCCGGCGCTCGGAAAGAACGCCGCCAGCGCCAGCGTCGCCATCATCGCCAGGTTGAGGAAAACCGGCGCGACCGCCGCCGATGCAAAGCGATGCATGACATTGAGCATCCCGCCATACAGCGTCACCAGCGTGACCAGAAGCAGGTAGGGAAAGGTGATGCGTGTCAGCTCGATCGCAAGTTCGCGCTGTGCGGGATCCTTACCGAAGCCGGGTGCCAGGATCGAAATCGCCTGCGGCATGAACAGCCAGGCGACCACCAGCAAAATCACCTGCGAAATGACCAGGACGGTGAAGATTCGGTCCGCAAACAGCTTGGCGGAGGCCGCGCCCTTCTCGCCATGCACATGGGCGTAAGCAGGAACAAAAGCGGTGTTGAAGGCACCTTCGGCAAAGATCGCACGAAAGGCGTTCGGCAGCCGCTGTGCCACATAAAATGCGTCCGCCATCGGCCCGGCGCCGAGAATGGCGGCCAGCATGATGTCGCGCGCAAAGCCGGTCAGCCGCGAGAGCAGCGTATATCCGCCGACGGTAAAAATACGCCTGAGCATCGGGTGCTGACTAAATGAAAAGGGTCTGATTCAGTGCGTGAATCAGACCCTAGCCCATGGGGAAACCGTGCAAAACGTCGAAATCAGGCCGAGAGAGCGTCGCGCACAGCCTGGATGATGCGATCCTGCGTCGCGGCGTCGAGATAGGCGTGCATCGGCAGGCTGATGACGTCCTCGGACAGCTTTTCGCTGACCGCTAGTCCGCCCTCGGCGACCGGATATTGCTTGTAGGCAGTCTGCTGATGCAGCGACTTCGGATAATAGATCGCGGTGGGAACACCGTGCGCCTTCAGCTTGGCGGCAAAGCCGTCGCGATCGCCATGCGGCAGACGAATGGTGTACTGCGCCCACACCGACATATTGCCCTCGGCCACCCGCGGCACGCCGACGATATTATGCAGCGCGTCGAAATAGCGCTTGGCGACGCGGTTGCGAGCGTCAATCTCGTCCTGGAATATTCTGAGCTTCTCGATCAGCACCGCGGCCTGGATGGTGTCGAGCCGCCCGGTCAGACCGAGACGGACATTGTCGTACTTGTCGGTGCCCTGCCCGTGGGTGCGGATGCTGCGCAGGGTCGCGGCAAGCTCCGCATCGTCGGTGAGGATCGCACCGCCGTCGCCATAGCAGCCGAGCGGCTTGGCCGGAAAGAAGCTGGTCGCCGTGGCGAGGCCAAAGGTGCCGAGCCGGCGGCCCTTGTAGGTGGCGCCAAATCCCTGCGCGGCGTCGTCGAGCACGAACAGCCCTTCGGCCTCGGCCACCGCGGCGATCGCATCATGATCCGCGCTCTGGCCGAACAGATCGACCGGGATCACAGCCTTCGGTGCAAGCCCGAGCTTCCTGGCGGTCGCAATGCCGCGCTTGAGTGACGCCGCATCGATATTGAAGCTCGCCTCGTCGACATCGACGAACACCGGCGTCGCGCCGAGCAGCGCCACGACTTCCCCGGTGGCGCAGAATGTGAAGGACGGGCAGAACACCGCATCACCGCGCCCGATCCCCTTGGCCATCAGCACCATCAGCAACGCATCGGTGCCGCTGGCGCAGGTGACCACATGCTTGGCGCCGGTGAAGGCAGCAAGATCGGCCTCGAACTGCGTCACTTCCGGACCGCCAAGAAACTGACAGTGGGTCAGCACCTTGGCCACGGCGTCATCAATGGATTTGCCGAGCCTGCGGCGCTGGGCGGCGACGTCGATCAGGGCAATGGCTTGTGGCGGCGTATGCTGGTTCATGCGGTCCTGCGAAATGATGAAAAACGAGAAAGTTCAGCCGACCGCGCGCGGCCGCTTGCGCGCGGCATTGGCGGGCTTGGCGGGCGCCTCAAGACACTGAATCGCGATCTCCAGACTGGCGACGCCCTCGTCGCCGGTCACCGCCGGCGTTTGACCGGAACGCACGGCGCTGGAGAATGCGATCAGCTCTGCACGCAGCGGCTCGTCGTGCCCGACCGGAAGATGACGCATTGAATAACTGCCATCGGGCTGGAAGCCGAAACACTCGGTGACCTGGCGCGTCAGCAGGTCGCCCATCACATACTTGCCGCGGGTCGCGACCGTGACGCTGCGCGCCTTGAACGGCGTCAGCCAGTTGGTGTTGATGTGGGCGAGCACACCGGATTCGGTGCGAAACTGCAGCAGCGCAATGTCCTCACGCTCGGCCACCGCGCTGGAGAGCTGCGGCTGGACGTCAACAATGTCCGATTCGGTGAACCAGCGGATCAGATCGATGTCATGGACGGCGAGATCGATCACGACGCCGACGTTCGACATGCGCGGTGGGAACGGACCGACGCGGGTAATGGCGATCGACAGGATGTCCTCATCCTTGATCGCCTGCTTGATGGCGGCCACCGCCGGATTGAAGCGCTCGACATGACCGACCATCAGCGTCACCCCGGCCTTGCGTGCGGCAGCGACGATCTCCTGGCCTTCCTGGACGGTGGAGGCGATCGGCTTTTCGACCAGCACGTGAATGCCGCGCGCGATCAGCGCAAGCGAGATCTCGTGATGCAGATGGGTGGGAGCAGCCACCGTGACCGCGTCGACCCCCGCCGCGATCAGTTCGTCCAGGCCGGTGAATGTCCGGCAGCCGACCATGTCGGTTGCCCGGGCGCGATGCGCAGGAAGCGGATCGACGATCCCGACCAGGGATATCCCCGGCAGCCCGGCCAGCACGCGAGCATGGTTGCTGCCCATGACGCCCGCGCCGACCACGCCCACGCGAAGTGCGGTCGATGCGTCCGGCGCAACTTTTTTCAAACTCATTGAAATCCCCGAATTCCAGGCGGCGCGAACCCCGATTGCGCCGCAGCACGGTCTAGCACGGCGGCACCGGGGTTGCGAACCTCCGGCGCCATTCCGTAAACACGTTTTGATTCAAACAATTACAGGAGGGGGCGACCGGACCGCGCCCGCCGTCGGCGGGTGATTCCCGAGCACCCCGGAGCTTTGGCCAGCCCCGAGCCGGCGCCCTTACGAGCGTTTGTAGTCATCCTCGATGCGCACGATGTCGTCTTCGCCGAGATAGCTGCCGGTCTGCACCTCGATCAATTCCAGCGGAATCTTGCCGGGATTTTCCATCCGGTGCGTCGCGCCGATCGGAATGTAGATCGACTCGTTTTCGTGGACGACCTTCTGCATGTCGTTCACCGTCACCAGGGCCGCGCCGCGCACAACGATCCAGTGTTCGGAGCGATGGTGGTGCTTCTGCAGCGACAGCCGGCCGCCCGACTTCACGATGATACGCTTAACCTGATGCCGCTCGCCGATGTCGAGCGACTGATACGATCCCCAGGGCCGATGCACCTTGGGATGATCTTCCGTCACCTGCGGTGCGACGGTCCGCAGGCGGCCGACCAGCCGCTTCAGGCCGCCGGCATCCTGCTGCCGCGACACCAGCACGGCGTCCTGGGTGGCGACGACGATGAGATCCTCGACACCTTCCAGTGCGACCAGCGTCTTGTCCGTCGACACGTTGCAATTGCGCGAGCCTTCGAACACCGCCTGCCCCTGGGCCGCGTTGCCGTCGCCGTCCTTGGGCGACAACTCCCACACCGCGCGCCACGAACCGACGTCGGACCATCCGCAAGCCACGGCCACCACGGCCGCCTGCGCGGTCTTTTCCATCACTGCATAGTCGATCGAAATCGACTTGGCCTTTTCGAACGACGCCTTGTCCAGCGTCACAAACCCGAGATCGCGTCCGGCCCTGGTCACCGCGGAGGTGACGGCCTCGACGCTGTCCGCGTCGAACCTGGCGTATTCATCGAGCAAAGTCTCGGCACGGAACATGAAGTTGCCGCTGTTCCAGAGATAGCCGTCGGCGACATAACCGGCGGCCGTCGCGGCGTCCGGCTTCTCGACGAACTTGGCAACGGCACGAATGTCGCCGGAGATCGTCTCGCCAGGGCGAATGTAGCCATATTCGGTTGAGGGATGTTCCGGCTCGACGCCGAAGGTGACAATGCGCCCGGCATTGGCCCCGACGAGACCGCGGCGGCAGGCATCCACGAAGGCAGCGGTATCCTTCACCACGTGATCGGCGGCAAGCGCCAGTACGACGGCATCGGCATCGCGGGTGCGGGCGAATGCTGCACCGGCGGCGATCGCCGAACCGGAATCGCGCCGCGCCGGCTCCAGCAGCACATCCGCTTCGAGACCGATTTCGGCAAGTTGCTCCAGCACCATGAAACGATAGGCCGTATTGGTGATGATGATCGGCCGCTCGAACAGCGAGGGGTCCGACACTCGTTTCATCGTCTCCTGAAATGTCGACAGCGCGCCGAACAACCGCAGGAATTGCTTCGGCCGCCCCTCGCGCGAGGCCGGCCACAACCGCGTTCCCGCGCCGCCGCACATGATCAAGGGAATGATACGCTCAGTCATGAGTCCCGCCGTCAAAGCTTGTGATAGTCACGATACCAACGCACGAATTGGGCGATGCCGTCTTCGATCGACGTCGATGGGCGAAAACCGACGTCACGCATCAAATCATCGACGTCGGCGAAAGTGGATGGCACGTCGCCCGGCTCCATCGGCAGCATTTCCTTCTGGGCCGTCCGCCCAAGGGCCTGCTCGAGCACCGATACCACATGCATCAGCTGCTCCGGCCGATTGTTGCCGATATTGTAAACACGCCAGGGCGCCTTGCTGGTGCTGGGATCCGGCTTGTCCCCCGACCAGGACGGATCGCCCTGCGGCGGCCTGTCGACAAGCCGGACAATCGCTTCGGTAATATCGTCCACATAGGTAAAATCACGCTGCATCTCGCCGTGATTGAACAGCTTGATCGGCCGCCCCTCGAGGATCGCCTTGGTAAAGATGTAGACCGCCATGTCGGGGCGGCCCCACGGTCCGTAAACCGTGAAGAAGCGCAGGCCTGTCGTCGGAATCCGGAACAGATGGCTGTAGGAATGCGCCATCAGTTCGTTGGCTTTCTTGGTCGCCGCGTAAAGGCTGATGGGATGATCGACGTTGTCGTGCACCGAAAACGGCTGCTTGGTATTGGCGCCGTAAACCGACGACGACGACGCATACAGGAGGTGGCGGCAGCCATGGTTGCGGCAGCCCTCGAGCACGTTGCCGAAACCCTGCAGGTTCGACGCGATGTAGGCCTGTGGATTTTGCAGCGAATAACGCACGCCGGCCTGAGCACCGAGGTGAATCACCTCCGGAAACTTGTGCTGCGCGAACAGCTTCTCGATGCCGCCCTGGTCCGCGAGATCCATTTTCACGAACTGGAAGCGCGGGTCGTTGTGCAGCACGTTGAGTCGCGCGTCCTTCAGGGACGGATCGTAATAATCGTTGAGATTGTCGAGACCGACCACGGTCTTTCCCGCCTGCAGCAGACGCTGCGCGACGTGGAAACCGATGAAGCCCGCCGCGCCGGTCACCAGTATCGCTTGTTCAGCCATCAGACTTGCCGCGCCCTCATAAACGCCACAGTTCGATGCCCGTGGGCACCGTGGCTCGATCGAGTTTGATCTTCACGTCCAGCACGAGCCCCTCGCCGTCCACCAGCAAGCGCTGGATCATCGGCCAGCCGCCGTCGACATAGTGCTTGTGTGCAACAGCGACGATGACGGCATCTGCAGGGCGCAGTGCATCGAAGTCGAGCAATGTCATGCCGTATTCGTGCCTTGCGTCGTCCGAACTTGCCTGCGGATCGTGCAACTGCACGGTCAATCCGAACGACTCGAGTTCACGGACGATGTCGACGACCTTGGAGTTGCGCGTGTCCGGAACGTCTTCCTTGAAGGTCAAGCCAAGCACCGTCACGATCCTGCCGCTCGCCTTCCGCCGCAAAAGGCCTCGAATGCATTCACGCGCAACGTGCTGACCCATGTTGTCGTTAATGCGGCGGCCGGCCAGAATGACCTCGGGATGATAGCCCGCTTTTTCAGCACGATGCGTCAGATAATACGGATCGACGCCGATGCAGTGACCGCCCACCAGGCCCGGCTGAAACGGCATGAAATTCCATTTGGTTCGCGCGGCGGCGAGAACATCGCCGGTGTCGATGTCCAGCGCGTGAAAGATCAGTGACAGTTCATTCATGAAGGCGATGTTGAGATCGCGCTGGGTATTCTCGATCACCTTGGCGGCTTCCGCGACCCGAATCGAGGGCGCGCGATGAATGCCCGCCGTCACCACGGAACCGTAGACATCGGCCACGATATCGAGTGTCGCCGCATCCTGCGCCGAGACCACTTTCATGATGGTCTCGAAGCGATGCTGCTTGTCGCCGGGATTGATGCGCTCGGGAGAATAGCCGATGCTGAAATCGATCCCCGCCCGCAATCCCGACACGCTCTCCAGGATCGGTGCGCATTCCTCTTCGACCGCGCCGGGATAGACCGTCGATTCGTAGACGACGATATCGCCCGTCTTCAACACCCCACCGACGGTGCGCGACGCTGCCAGCATCGCGCCGAGATCCGGCTTCCGGGCGTCATCGATCGGGGTCGGCACCGTCACGATGAAGAAATCGGCGCTGGCCAGCCGGACCGCCTCGTCGGTGAAAACCAGCGTGGGCAGGCAGAGCTCGGCCGCCTCGACCTCCCGCGTCCGGTCCCGTCCATCGCGCAGCTCGACGATACGGGTCTTGTCGATATCGAAACCGATGACTGGCCGGGAACCGCGGGCAAATGCCACCGCGACGGGCAAACCGACATAGCCCAGCCCGATTACTGCAATCTTACGTTGGTACGACACGCGTTGCCCAGACTCCCAAAGCCGAGGCCTGCCGCCCCGCGCCCTCTTTAGCTGTCTGCCCGCCGACGCCGCAAGGGACGCCGCAATGACCCGCTGGGGACGGCTCCCCAATGCGTTCCAAGGCCCTTCGCCGAAGCTGGCTTTGCTATTGCCATCAGGCCCCGAAAGCCATACCTACCGCCTGTTCCGCAGCAGGTACCCGGCTCGCGGGCAGTTGCGCCCTAAATCGCGCAATTCACCGCAGATCAGCCAGATTTATCAGCATTTTGGCTGTTTTCTCCTGACCGAAGGCCCGTCCGGCCCGCCATGCGCCAGTTTCTTCTCGTCACCATCAAAATCCTGATTTCCGGGGCATTGCTGTACCTGGCCCTGCGCGGGGTCAACGTCTCGGCGATCCTGACCCGTGTTAACCAGATCAGCCTCGGCTGGATCCTGGTGGCTATTGTGGTGACCCTGGTGCAGATCCTGCTGGGCGCCCTGCGATGGCGGGAGATCAGCGTCCTGTGCGCAGCCCCGCTGACGGCGGCGCAGGCGCTGCGCTTCAACATGATCGGGTCGTTCTTCAACCAGACCCTGCCCTCGTCCATCGGCGGCGATGCGGTACGGCTTTGGCTGGTCAACCGCACCGGCGCCGGCTGGCGCGCCGCGACCTATTCCGTGCTGGTGGACCGTGCGATCGGCCTCGTGGCATTGGCCATCCTGATCGTCGGCAGCCTGCCCTGGAGCTATCAGCTGATCAGCGATGCCCACGGCCGCGCCGCGCTATCGCTGATCGATTTCGGCGCATTGGCCGCGGGACTCGCGTTTCTGGCGTTCGGCCGGCTGTCATGGACCTGGCTGACCGCGTGGCTGCCGACCAAGCACATCCACGCCTGCGCCGTGATCGCGAACAAGGTGATTTTCAATCGTCGCAGCGGACCGAGGATCGCCGTGCTGTCGCTGGCGGTTCATGTGCTCGCGATCGTGATCGCATGGGCGGTGGTGCGTTCGATCGCAGCGCCGGCGACATTCGCCGAGGTGTTTCTGCTGATCCCGCCGATCATGCTGATCACCATGCTGCCGATCTCGATCGCCGGCTGGGGCGTGCGCGAGACCGCCATGATGGTGGCGTTCGGTTATGCCGGTTTGCCGGCGGCCGATGGCCTCGTAGTGTCGCTGCTGTTCGGCGCGGTATCTTTTGCCGTGGGCGCGATCGGGGGACTGGTCTGGGTGCTGAGCGCCGAAAAGGCCGCGAAGGGCGCGGCCGCCATGGAACTGCAGCAGCAATAATCCCGCTGCGGACGGGGCGTTACTGCGCCTTGATCCGGAAGAACGCGAACACCACCATCTTCAGCAGCATCCAGCCATGGGTGAAGCGCGAGATCTGCGTTTCGCCATAGCTGCGCGCGGCGTAGCGGATCGGCATGTCGATCGATTTGAGATTAAGCTTGGACGCGCCGAAGATCAGGTCGAAATCGCCGAACGGATCGAAATCGCCAAAGTACGCCTTGCCGGCCTTCAGCCGCTGATAGTCGCTGCGCCGCATGACCTTGGTGCCGCACAGCGTATCTGTATAGCGCTGGTTCAGGAGCCACGAGAACAGATAGGAGAAGGTGCGGTTGGCGATCAGGTTGAGAAAGCGCATGGCGCCATCGTCCATGGTGTAGACCAGCCGCGAGCCGTTGATGAACTCACCCTTGCCCGACTGTATGGCGCTCCAGAATTTCGGCAGTTGCTCCGGTGGCATGGTGAGATCCGCGTCGAGGATCATCAGCACGTCGCCGCGGGCCACGTCGAACGCGGTGAACACCGCATCGGCCTTGCCCTTGCCGGGCTGCACCATGGTCTTGATATCCTTGTCCGGATACGCCGCCTTGACACGCTCCATCTCCGCGAAGGTCTCGTCCTTGCTGTGCCCCTCGATGAAGATGATCTCCATGTCGTCGCAGAACTGCGGAATGCGCTGGACGGCCGGCTCGATGTTGCCGCGCTCGTTGCGCGCCGGGATCACCACGGTCGCCGACGTGACGTCGGACCCCGCCGATGGCAGCGAGCGACAGACTGCATAATGCCGCAGCGACAATGCACGGAAGCCCGGCAGGATGCTGATGAAGCGGTTGATGAAACGGCCGAGGCCGAATAACGCCATCGGCGACAGCACGCGCTGCTCGGACTTGACCGGATCGAAATCGGCCAGCGAGGCAAATGCCCGCACGTCCGCCGGCGACAGGATGTTCTGTTCCGGATAAGGCATCCGCCGCCCGGCCCGCTCGGCGAGATTGAGCACGGGATACCAGAGATGGGAGTAATAACCGATCACGAGCCGTGTCTGCCGCGCACACAGGGGATGCAGCTGGCTGAGAAATTTCTGGCAATCATCGATCGCACCGATGGTGTCGAGCACCAGGATATAATCGAACGGGCCTTCCAGCGCGGCAATCGTCGCCGGATCCTCCGCATCGCCGACCTGAAACGTCAGTCCCGGATGGCGGGCGCGGGCCTGTGCGATCGTCGCCGGGCTGAAGTCGACGCCGACGCCATGGGACGGCTTGAGCGCCGCCAGGGTATCGCCGATACCGCAGCCGATTTCCAGCACCCGCGCGCCCTCGGGAATGAGGAAACGAAGATAGGTCTCGTCTTCGGTGTGAAAAAAGCGCGCGCGTTCGCGCCATTCCCCGCGCGCCGCGGCGAATGTTTCCGAATGTGCAAGGATAGCCGCCTTGCGGCTGGACAGCGCTGTCATGATGGGATGTTTCGGAAAGTTTGGGGATGAAGGCGGTGGGATGAAGGTTAACGGGCGCACCACTGATCGTGCCAAGCCTGCGCCATCAGCACGTTCCATAGCCAATAGCCGTGGTTGTGTCGACCGCTGAGGTGTTCGCCCAGCATCCTTTCGACCCGCCCGGCATCGAACAATCCCTGCCGCCGCAACCGGTCCGGCGACAGCAGGTCGCCCGCCCATGATTTCAGCGGCCCGCGCAGCCAGCTGTCGAGCGGAATGCTGAACCCGGTCTTCGGCCGGTCGACCAGCGCGGCCGGGACATGTCTGTAGAGCACCTGCCGCACCAGCCATTTGCCACGGCCGGCGCGCACCTTCATCTGTGGTGGAACCCGCGTGGCGAATTCTACGACATCGCGATCCAGAAACGGAATTCGGGTTTCGAGGCTGACCGACATTGCCGCGCGATCCACCTTCTGCAGGATATCGTCGGTGAGATAGCTCAGCGAATCCGCCAGCGTCATGCGATCGAGTGGCCCGAGTTCGTCTGCCAGCGCGGCCATCTCGCGCGCCGACCAGTTCGGAGCTTCTTCACCACCGAGGACTGTCCGCTCCGGCGTGCTGTCGATCGAACACAGCGACCGGTACATGTCGTCGAACGACGCCGCACCGATGATGCGGGATAGCTTGGCGGCTTGATCTCCGATGCGGCGCATCTGCAACCGTTGCGGCAGCATCGGCACGGCCCAGCGCGCCAGCGTGCCGATCGGCTCCGGCGACACCACACCGAGCAAAGCGCTGAGCAAACGGCGAAGCGGCACGGGCATTCGGCCAAGCCGGCGGTCCAGCTGGGTGCCCCAGACGTGGCGATTGTAACCGCCGAACAGTTCATCGCCGGCATCGCCCGACAGCGCCACGGTGACATGCTGCCTGGCCAGCGCGGCCACCAGATGGGTCGGGATCTGCGAGGAGTCGGCGAAGGGTTCATCATACATCCCGGGCAGCTTCGGGATCACGTCCATCGCCGTCCGTGCATCCACCGTCAACTCGGTGTGCGCAGTGCCGAGATGGCGCGCAACCTTGCGCGCATCATCGGCTTCATTGAATGCATCTTCGCCGAATCCGATGGTGAACGTCTTCACCGGCTGCGTTGCCTGCGCCTGCATCAGCGCCACGATGATCGACGAATCGATGCCGCCGGACAGAAAAGCGCCGAGCGGCACGTCGGACAGGCATTGCCGCCTGACCGCCACCGACAACAGCCGCTGCAGCTCCTCCGCAGCCTCGGCTTCATCCGTGATCCGCGCATCGCGCGACGCGACCACCCGATCGCGGAGCGACCAGTAGGCCACGGGTTCAGGCCGTGAACCAACCGCCCCGTCGGCGGCAAAAGTGACGAACGATGCCGGATTGAGTTTTTTTATGCCCTGCCAGATGGTCTGGGGCGCAGTCACATAGCAATAACGCACGAAAGCGGTGAGCGCGGCACGATCCAGCGACGGCGCCCAATCCGGATGTGCAGCCAGCGCCTTCAGTTCAGAGGCGAAGACGAGATCGCGGCCGCACCAGCCATAGAACAGCGGCTTCTCGCCGAAGCGATCGCGGCACAGCGTCAGCGTTCGCGCGCGCTGATCCCACAGCGCGAAGGCGAACATCCCGACAAGGCGCTGCAGCGCGCCGGCGACACCCCATTGCCGAACCGCATACAACAGCGTTTCCGTGTCGGAATGCCCACGCCAGTTCGGCGCCGCTCCCTCGGCTTCGAGCTCGGCGCGAAGTTCGAGATGATTGTAGATCTCGCCATTGAAGGTGATCGAGAAACGGCCGCATTCGCTGCGCATCGGCTGCGCCCCCGCCTGCGAAAGATCGAGGATCGACAACCGGCGATGGCCGAGGGCAATGCCCGCCGCGGCATCGGTCCAGATGCCGCCGGCATCGGGGCCGCGATGCCGGAGCGCATCCGCCATCCGCGACGCTACGCCCGCGAGCACCTCCTCATCGCCACCGCCCGGCCGCAGCAAGCCTGCAATGCCACACATCAGGTCGCGGCCTTGTTGAGGCCGAGCCGCTGCCGCAGTTCCTGCCATCGTTGCGCAACCGATGGCGGCACCGGCAGCAATCGTTTGCGCTGCGCCATGCGATTGAGACCGAGACCAATGGTGACGACGTCGACGATGCCTTTGATGCCCTGCGCGGCGATCGCGCCCAACACAGGAAGCAACGGACCCGAGCGCCTCGCATGTCGCCACAAGGACGTGACGAATGTCCGCCGTCCCAGCAGCATTTTGCGCAAATTCATCGCATCCCATCGATATCCGATCAGAATGTCTTCAAGGGCGGCAAACCGGCTTCGTGAAAATGTTCGCAGCAGCAAATCCTGATCCTGAGTTTTCATCAATGCGCCGTCATATGGATTGTCGCGAAACCAGGCCGCACGGCCACACCAGGTGGGATGCGGAAAAGGAAATCCGCGAAAAGGTTGCGCCGAGATTTCTTCGTGCGTCAGCCCGATCGGAAGCCGACCGATGAGCTCGGTTTCCGTAAAGACCGCCGCACCACAACCAAGCAGATCGAGCTGCGGCTCCTGCTGCAATCGCTCGATCTGGCGTGCGAGACGCTCCGGAAAACAGACATCGTCCGCATCCATGCGGGCGATGAAGCCGCCGCGGCTGACGGCAACGGCTTGATTGAGCCGTGTCGCGAGGCCCGCGCTGGAGGATTCGCGGATCAACCGTATTCTGGCATCGGCGATCCCCTCCACGATGGACGCACTGGCATCGGACGATCCGTCGTCGATGACGATGAGCTCCCAATCGCGCAATGTCTGCAGCTGTACGGAGCGGACGGCCGCGCCGACGGTCGCAGCATTGTTGCGCATCGACATGATGACGGACACCAGTGGGCGCCCGGTTGCAGGTTCATCCGTCGTGACGTCCGTGGTGCCAGTGAGATGCATTGCGCCTGACACGTCAGCTTTCGTGGTAGAACAGCCGTCCGGGCCAGCCGCGCGCGAAATAAGTGGTTGCTCCGCACAGGCGCCAGGACAGATCGAACAGCAGTCGCCGCGCTGCGCGCGGGCCGCGTTCGTTGCCGAACGCCAGCGTGAGCAGAACGGCCAACAATGAGCGAAGCCAGGCGATCGCAGCCGTGTTGCGGTGACACGCGACCGCCGCGGCAAGAGCGTCGGGCAACAGCGCCCAGGATAGGCTGCTGCGCCCGGCGCCGGTGGATTGCAGCTTCGCCAGGATCTCTGCAAAGCGCTTCGCATAGGTATGCTCGGCGCAAGTCCGCGCATGACCGGCCTGCGCCATGAGGTCGCGCGCTTCGGGATGGCCGAGGAAGTAACGCGCCTTGGCGACCAGCTCGTCCGGCGATGCGAACGTGGCGACCTCCTCGCCCGGCGTCAAATACCGCTCCAATCCCGGCGCTGTTTCCGTCAACAGAAAGCCGCCGGCGCCGGGAACCTCGAACGTGCGCGCCTTGATCTGACGACTGTTGGCGCCCGCAGTGGGACCCGGATTTTGACCGGCTCCGGCAAAATTCAGCGAAATACGCGAGGTGCGAAAAATCTCGGGAATGCTGGCGGCGTCGACGACGCCATTTTCCGTGCCATGCCCGAAGCATGTGACAGAAATTCCGGCGCGGCGCATCGTCTCGATCCACGCGGCACGATAGCCGTACATGCTGCCGACGAAACTTACATCATGGCGGCATTCCGCGGCCGGGCACGGCGCCCTGAGATCGGTCTCGGATGCGGCCCATTGCGACAGCATGACGTTGCCGAGGCCGAGCGATCGTGCGGTCTTTTCCGCGGCCGGATCGGTCGTCACATGCAGGTCAACATGATCGGCAAAGAACCGCGACGCCTGCGCAAACTTCCAGGAATCGTCGGTGCCCCAGTTGACGATCAGCGCGGGGCTGTTCGCCCGGATCAGATCCAGCGTATCGAACCAGATCTCGTAGTGCATCAGCACGCAAAAAATAACGTCTGGCTGAAACGCAACAACACGCTCCAGCAGCGCCGTATTCAGCGCAGCGAAATCGGCGTGCAGCGAGCGATCGCCGGAATCGAAAAGGCTGACCTCGTGTCCCAGCCGCGCCAATGCCGGGACGAAGTGCACATAGTCGTAGTTCTCGCCCCGCTCCGGCTTGCCGTAAGCGAAGCGGCTTAGCACGCAGAGGATTTTCATGGGGGCGGCGGGAGGCGCTTGCGAACCGCCGACACGTGATAACCGACCGTGAAGCGACGTTCGCCATCAAAGCGGTCAAGCAGCCTTGCCGCAACCGGCACACCGACAAGAAGCCATGGCGCAAACAGCAGCCAGAACGGCACCCACACCAGGTGAACCAACCAGGGCGCGGCAAAGCCGAATGGCCGGGTCATGCGCACGAACCGGATCGTCTCCTGCGCGATGTGTCGCAAACTACCGGCGTTGGACGAGACCGCAACCGACTCGAAGCCGGCCTCATCCAGAAATTTTTCGTACCAGTACGGCGTATAGCCACCATAGAAATGATATGGCTCCTGATGAATGCCGGATCCCAACGGCGCCGTGAGAATCAGACGTCCTCCGGGGGCGACGATCCGACCGATTTCGCGCACGACGGCGATAGGTTCGGGAACGTGCTCCAGCACCTCGGTGCAGATCACGGCGTCGAAGCTGCCATCCGGCACAGGCACAGCCTTCGCATCGGAAACGACGTCGATCCGCGCATAGTCGCCATGCCGCAGCTGTGCATTCTTCAACTGCGCAAAATCGTGCGTCTTGTAGATGCAATGGGCAAACAGGGGCCGATAGGGCGCCGACCCCGCGCCGACATCAAGCACCTTCGACCCCGCTGGAATCTGCGCGGCCTGCTCTGCCACCCAAATGTCGCGATTGCGGACGTTGAAGGCAAAGAAATCGCTATTGGCGAGGGAGCGCCGCAAAGCTGACAACATCGGGATCAGAAGACCAGGGTTAAAGGAGACGGCAAGGACCGCTACCGCTGAAATTCGAAAAGGCCGCAGCCATAGTCGAGCTGCGGAACATGATCCGGCAATACCTCGTGATGAAGCGTGCCCGCGTCTGAAACATAAGCGAAGCCGGTCAGCCGCAGCTGTGGAAACCATGACACGATCGTCGCCGGTGCGAACACGCGATGGGCGTTGAAGCAGACCCGTTCCCGTCCGATCGGGGTCGACAAATAGAGCTTGCCACCCGGGCCGATCACGCGCTGCAGTTCCTGCGCCGCGAGATGCGCACCATCCGCATTGATCGGATCGCCATAACGCCCGAGCCCGATATGCTCGATGACGTGCAGACAGGACAGGCTGGTCACCGACCGATCGGCAAACGGCAGCCGGTTGATATCGGCCGCAACGCAATTCAACCCGCTTTGATGAACGACGAGCGGCCGATAATCGACAAAAATAGTTGGAACGTGCGCCGAGAGCACCCCCATCGTCAATACACTGGAGCCAATATCGACATGTTGGCACGGTTTGAACTCCGCCAGCCGCCGCGCCAGCCAGTTGCCCTGGTAGAAGTAATGGGGATCGAACGGCGTGGTCGGCAAGCGGTCCGCCAGGCATGGATAGCTGTCGGCGGCCTTGACCGACCACGATCCGGCTTGACGGCGGAACGCGATCCAGTCCGCCGCATAGCGCGGCAGATATCCCAGCGAAACCACGCGACGCCAATCGACGATCGCGCCAATCCAGCGCTTGAGGAACTCCTTCATCGGGAGATGATCATTTCAATTATCTCAGTTGTCCTCGCAGCCTGCGGATGCATCAGAGCGATGCCCCCTCCTGCATCGGCGAGATCCGCTGATCCGGCCCCCAATAGGCGCCGCAGGGAACCTTCGCCGCAAGCTGCCCAACAAGATCCGGCCTGCGCCAGGCCAGCGGCGCAAGGCGCGAACGCGCGCTCATCGCAATCCTGTAGACGCCGCGATGGATGGCCTTCAACGCCGGCCCGGTGCGGTCGGCATCGAGCTCACGCGCGCGAACCCGCCGGCGTTCGATCTGATAGGCTTGGGAGCCGGAGATCGACTTCTGTCCGGCATGCCGCCGGAACGCGCTGAACGTCAGGGGCACGTAAGCGGCCCTCCCCGCCTGCGCCATACGCAGGAAGAGGTCGTAGTCGGCGGCATACTGCAACGAGCGATCGATCCCACCGATCGCTTCATACAGGCTGCGGCGCCAGAAACAGGCGTCCTGCAGCGGAGTCCAGCCCCCGAACAATGTTGCCGTGCGCAGATTCGGCACCCATCCGCGGCTGAAGGACAGAATCCGATTGATTTCATCGACATAGAAATCATCACCGAAGATCATGTCCCGCTCATCGGTGACGGCGTTCCGCGCGGCATCAAGCGCTCCGGACAGATAAAAATCCCCGGCGTTGATCCAGCACAGGATGTCTCCGGTTGCGCGCACAAATCCCTTGCCGATCGCGTCCGCATATCCGGCATCCGGCTCGCTGATCCAGGCGGTGATGTTGTGCTCATAACGACGAATGGTATCAACACTGCCATCGGTCGATCCGCCATCGATGACGAAATACTCGTCGCCCGGCCGCAGGTTGGCAACGACCGACTTGATGGTGTCTTCCAGATAGCGCGCCATATTGAAGGACGGTGTGACCACGGAGATGCGCATGGCTAGTGTTGCTCGTCCAGCGACGCCTGCTGCGTGCGCATCGATATATGTTTGGCGTCGGAACCATGCCGGGCCAGGGTTGCCAGCACGATGTCCTCGTAACATCGCGCAAAGGCCTGGCGGCGGGCTGGAAGAGCAGTTGCGGCACGATCGACATGAACGGCCTCAGCCACGGCATCCCACCGATCCAGGGCCTGGGACATCAGCTCGGCCAGCCGGGCCGCGTCGCCGGTTGCGAAGAAGCCCGCTCGATCCGGGGCCTGCTCCCGATGCACCGGAATATCCGAGAGCAGAATAGCCTTGCCCATCGACTTCGCTTCCTCGACGGTCGTGCTCCAGCCCTCGAATTTCGATGGATTGATCACGCCAACCGCATGTCGCATCAAACTCATCATATCGATGTAGGGCACCACGCCCAGCGGTCGAAACAGGTCGTCCACGCCTAGTCCGCGCGCGGTCTCCATCAGCGACGAGAAATGATGCGGCTGGCGCGGGTCGTCCGTGTTGCCGGTTGCAATCACCTGGACCGGCTTGGCCTGCCGGCGCAACAGCGCAAGCGCCTCCAGCACGATCGCGTGATTCTTGTGAATCCAGAACTGGTTGGGCAGATGAAAGTATGCCGCACCCACGTCATATGCAGCCGCGAGTTGATCGCGCGGCAAGAATTCTTCCGGTGGCGGAACGTTTGCAACGAACTGCAGCACCGCCGTCGCAACGTCTCCTCCGCGGACTTTTTTCAAGTCGGACAATGCGGATTCGCTGCTGAGCAACAGTGTGGACGCGTGACGACAGGTGCTGGCCAGATTCCGGCGGCGCGCGGCGAGCTCTCTCGGCGAAAAGAATTCGGGAAACGTGAGTTCCTGGAAATCCGGAATCCAGGAGATGCTGCGAACCGGCGCATGTTTGCCGAAGTGCCCCGAATGCGACAAAATCCCGATGCCCGTCGAACGCAGGGCCCGTTCCATCAGGAAATCGCGTCCCGACGCCACCCGCATCACCCGCCGCATGTGACTGACCAGCGAGGAAGCATCCAGCAGCGGCAAGCAAATGACGGCCATGTCGGGGAACTGGCTTTTCAGCGCGTCGACGCCGCGCCCTGATGTGATCAGCACCGGATCGATCCTGCGCTCCGGCAACGCCTTGATCGCTGAAAACAGGTTGCGGTAGTAGCTGATGCCGCCGAGCCAGCCATTGTCGCTGAACGCCATGATGAATCCGACACGGATCATGTCATAAGCCCGGGTCTTGAGCCGAAGTCATGAGCCAGGGCGCCGCGGGCCCATGCGACGTACTCGGCGAGACCCGTGGCGAAGTCCTGCCAGGGCGCCCAGTCCATCGCGCGCGCACGGACAATATTGGCCTCATAGCCCGGAGGATCTCCCTGGCGGGCCTCGCCGGAGAAAGTGAGCTCCGGTGCCGATGCCGACCAAAGCTCGCGCAACTGCGCCAGCGCGTCGCGAACCCTGATGGAGGTCCCGCTGCCGCCATTGACAATCGGCACCGCCGCAGATGCCTGCCCCGCGATGGCATCGACCAGGCGAACGGCATCACCGACATGAAGCCAGTCGCGACGCTCATTGCCGCTGCCGCCGAAGCGACCATCCTGCTGCGAGAACTTGCGGCAGGCATCCCAGAACAGCTGCTTGCGCAAACCCGGACCGTAGACCGAGAATAGCCGAACGATCGCGATCTCGAGCCCCTCTTCCTGGCCGGCCTGCCGGCAACGCTGCTCGATCGCGAGCTTGCTCTTGCCATAAGGCGAGATCGGATTGAGCGGCGTGTCTTCCGGGATCGGCAGATGCGCTACAACGCCATACACCGCCGCGCTGGACAGCACGACAATCCGGGGGCGTGCCGCCTGGCGGCGCGCGAAGTCGAGAACTTCGACCGCGGCGCCGACACTCTTGCGAAACTCGGCATCGGGATCGCGAAAGGAATCGCCGACCAATCCACTGCCGGCGCAATGAACGATAAGATCGATGGGTTCGGCGAACGCTGTAAGCGCGTCGCTGGATACATCGCCGGAATGCCAGCGGGTCAGTGCCGCCTCGGCATCCACCTCGCCGTGGCCGATGCCGATGACCCGGCGGCCGCGCGATCGGAAATGCTTGGAGACATGACGACCGATGAAGCCGAGTGCGCCGGTGACGAGGACGGCCGATCCGTCAGGAGAGATCATGAACGCAGATCGACCAACGGCAGCGTTTCAAGCAGCTTCTGCTCGTCCTCCGTCGACAGGAAGCTCAGCTGCCCGGAAGGGTCCCTCGCCTCGCGGAAACATGCCGGGACATAAGCCTCGCGAACGCTCACACGCGGCAGAATCGCTGGCAGCACATCCTTGCGGACAAAAAACGCATTGTTGCCGGCGGAGTTGCAGCCGACCAGCGCGTAGCCCTTGGTCTCGCCAAGCTCGGTCAGGGCGGCCAGCGAAGCGCCGTAATAGATCATCGAATAGTGCGCCCGCCCCCGGACGAACTGCGCATCGTAGGGAACGCTGACCGCCCGCTCGGCGCCGAAACGCGCATTATATTCCGCTATGACGATCCGCGGCTTGACGACGTCGACCGCCTGCCAAACCCAATAATCGTTGCCGTCGATATCAACCGACAGCAATCCGATATCGCCGGCAAATCCGGCAGAGCGGATCACGTCGTTGATGTTGTCGCGGGTAATGAACGCGCACTCGGCGCGGAGACGATGCCGCCAATAGATCTCGCTGTGGCGGATTTTCTCGACATTTTCGGCGCTTCCGTCGATGACCAGACCCGACCAGTGATCCTTGACCACGAGAAATCGTGTGCTGGATTCAAGATAGTCCTGAACGCCGAATTCCACGAAGGTCTTGTCCGCAATAGGGACATGGCGAACGAGAAACTGGATGATGCCGTCCTCACCCCATTGCGAGAAGACGCGAAATTCGGCCTCGCGAAGCGTGCGCGCGTTTTCGGTCTGCCTGGCTTCGATGCGACCCATGGCCTCCTGAAGGTAAACCGCCCTGGTCTCGATCGAGTCGACACGACGAAGGCGGGACAGCAAGGACGTCAAGACACGCACAAAATTCATCCGTTCATGGCAGGGATTGACCGACGGGAGCCGCCGGATTGCCGACGACAACGGTGTAGGGAGCAACATCGCGGGTAACCGTCGAGCAGGCTCCGATAATAGCGCCCTCTCCGATTCGCACACCCTTCAGAATGGTGCTGTTGAAACCGATCCAGGCGTCGTCGCAGATCTCGATATCACCGGAACTCACATTTTCCACGAAGCTCGCCGCTCCCGTCTGGACCCGCTCCCGGAAATGCCGGTGGCGCTCGGCCGCCGAGAGGGAGTGCGCATCGTTGTCGTGAACGTTGACGCCGTGAGACAGGAAAACACGGCTGCCGATTCTGACATTCGACAGCGACCAGATCCGGGTTCCCTCACCGACATAGCAATGGTCACCGATGTCGATACGCCCACCGTGCGGATAGACCAGAAGTTCGCCTGCGAGCCATGTCCATTTGCCAAGGACAACATTTCCGGCATCGCCGGAATTGACCACGCGGCCGGACGACAGGATTTTGGAGCCCTCACCACACTGACAATAACGTTGCTGGCGACGGTCCCAGAGACTGTCCATGGCCTGCACCCAGCGGCCACGCAGTCTGGCGAGCAGCGACAGCATCATCGAGACGACGAGACCATGATCAGGCCGACAGGCAGACCAGCCACTTGCCGAGCGACATCCGGTCCGTCCAGGTCGAATCCAGGATCGCGACCTTGTCGTAGGCGGTGCGGCATTTCTTGTCCCACCAGCCCACGCTGTTGTTGTGGTAGCTCTGGAAGGTCTTGATCCATCCCTCGTCGGCATCGCTGCGCGACACCGGGATCATGTGGAACGTCCCAAAGCGCGCCACGCGGCCGCATTCCCTGAGGAACTTCTCGATGCCGTCCGCCGTGAAGTGTTCCAGCGACCCGATGGAATAGGCCCAATCGAACGACTGGTCGGGATAGCTCATCGACGTCGCATCGGTCACAAGCAGCCTCTCCCGCGGAATTCCCCGTGCGATGGCCTTGTCGATCAGCATGTTCGAGATGTCGCAGCCATGCACCTCCAGATCGGGATTGCTCTTCAGCAGCTCCATGGTGCGGCCGGTGCCGCAGGCGATATCCAGCACCCGCCCCTTGCGGCCTGCCATGAGCAGTTGAATATCGTTCCAGGCATTGCCCTCGCCCCAGCGATCGAGCATCTCGGCCATCTTGGGATCCCAATAGATATCGAGATCCTGTTCGGTGCCGTTGGTCTTGGTCGGCCGCAGCGCAACCACTCGGCCTCTCAGGCCCTGAGCGCTCCGCAACAAAATCGGCGGGATGAAATCCCGAATATAGTCCTTCATTTAAGAAGCCTTCTGATGAGTCGAACCAACGGATGGGACGGGGAACCGGACAGTGCGCGCTTTACCCGATCGAGCGCTGCCGGCTCGACGCGCAATTCCGTGGGCCAGTTCTCGTAGCGACGCATGGCATCAGCATTGACGCGAAGATCGTCCTGCAAATGCTGCGTACCCGCCCCGTGCGTGCCGCTCCCATCGATCCCGACGTTCTGGACCAGCGAGTGCTGCGGGTAGAGAATCAGCCCGCCCTTGAGAAAAACCGAGAGCAGCCAGCGTATACCCCAGGAATCGATCCTGCCCTCGATCTGATCCCTGAGCATGCCGAAATAATCATAGCAGTTGTCGAGATTGAACCGGGCGCGCAATTGCGGATCGCGCTTCAGCCGATCGTAACCCGCGACCGACGTATCGAACTGGGTCCAGGCGCGCTGCCAGGTCGCCCATCCCCAGCAGCTGATCAGCGGCAGGAACAGCCCGTCGGACGATCCCTCCGCCTCGACCGGAAACATGTATCCCGAAACCTGGAACACGGCCGCTTCATTCTCGTAGCGCTCAAGCCCGCGGTTGAGAAACGTCAGGAATTGCGGGGCCACCAGCAGATCGTCCTCGACCACGATGACCCGGCCGCGCTCCGAACAGACCTCCGAGACGCCCGAGATGATCGAGTTCGCCAGACCCAGATTCCTGTCGCGCTCGATCATCGTGACCGACCTGAACCCAGACGCGGCGCGGGCAACGGCCCTGGCCTGTTCGATCGCGTCGGCATGCTCCGGCTTTTTCGGACCGTCGGCGTAAATGATCAGATCGCTCTCGCTTGCCAACGGATTGGCCGCGAGCCCCGCGAGCGTCCGGCGCGTGTGGTCAGGCCGGTTGTAGACGAACAAAACGATCGGCGCCAAATCCTGCATGTCAGGCAGCCCGGTTCGGCGAAGAGATCTGTGGCCCGTCTTCGTATATCAGCGTGTTGAGTGTTTTGGCGATCAGCCGATAGCCAGCGGCAGCGACAAAAGTGTTGATCGGATCACTCTCGATGGCCTGCACGGTCCGCTCATGCGCCTCGACCAGCAACACGCGTGGCCGAAAACGGCTCCAGTCACTTGAACGAAGAACGGACAGGTCCATTCCTTCGACATCGATCGACAGAAAGTCGATCACCTGATCCTCCGGCAGATATTCGGTGAGCAGGTCATCAAGCCCTCGCACCGCGATGCGTCTGGTCTCCAGCAGGCGGTAGCCCGGGATACGCGAACGTTCCGACGCCAGATCGGCATCGAACGTATTCAAGGCCGGCTCGTTGAAGAAGTGAAAGGTAAGCTCCCCTTCGGTGTCCGAAACGCCGACGCAAACATTGATGTCGGACGGACGGTCCCGATGAAATGCCTTGATAGCGTCCGGGTTCGGGTCAACGTTGAGTCCGGTCCAGCCGCGGCGATGAAAATAGCAGGTGTTCGAGAACCGGAACGGATGATGCGCACCGATGTCGACATAGAAGCCCTGCTTCTGGCCCTCGAACAACCGCCGCAGGATCATGTCTTCGCCGTCCTGCGAATAGGCAAGGTGGACGAAGGGATCGAGGCGCTCGGCAAGGCGCCGCGCGTTTTCGGACAGCCATGCCGGCACTGCCGCACGGACAAACTGCATGAAAGCGAGCTGCATCTTTGGCGGATTCCGGCTTCAGACCCGGTCCACGATCGTGCGCTCCATGCGCGCGAAGAACAGCAGGCCGGTGACGAGCAGAACAGCCGTAATGACCAGCGACTTGAGCTCGGCCGAGATATTGACCGCCGGCGCCCCTTGCAGCAACGCCCAGCGAAAACCTTCCAGCGGTCCCACCAGCGGATTGTACTCGTAAAGCCACATCCATTTCTGCGGAACGATGGCCGAGGTCGTGTAGGCCACCGGACTGACGAACATCCCGAGTTGCAGGATCAGCGGCAATGCGTGACGAAGGTCGCGAAAAATCCCGTCGATCGCGGACAGCCAAAGACTAAATGCCAGCACCGTCAACGCGACCTGAATGACGAAAAGCGGTGCCATCAGCATCGGCATCTGCAGCGGAATTTGGAACCAGACGAGAACGCCAGCCAGCAGGATCAGCGAAATCAAAACATCGAACAGCGCCGAAATGACTGCGGCGAGAGGCAGCACGATACGCGGAAAGTAGACCTTGGTGATCAAGGCGGCATTGGCCGTCAGACTGGTTGCGCCCTCCGAAACGCCTCGGGTGAACAACTGCCACAAGATCATTCCAGCGAACGCCGACGGCACATAAGGCAGGTTTCCCGCGGGCTGGGTCGGCACCAGCTTGAAGAAGATTACGAAAATTGCCGTGAACGCGACCGGAACGATCACCGCCCAGAGCAGGCCGAACACGGTCTGCTTGTAGCGCGCCCGGATATGCCGCCACGCCAGCAGGAATGCGAGATGGCGATATTGCCAAAGCTCGCCAAACTGGAACGCATGCAGTGCGCTCGGCGAGATATCATACACAGGTTTGGCGGATCGGGATGCGGGAAAGGACAAAAGGATTTCTTCCGGTGGATTAGGTCTGGCCCAGCGACGTTCTAGCCGTTGGGGTAACCCTGATACATATGCTGGCACCAGCGCGGCGCGTTTCTCGGTGCCACCCGCATGCCGAGCGCACGCATTCTGCGCCAGAACGGCGTATTCGCCAGCCATGGACGATAGTTCACGACGTAATGCAGGTCGACGATGGCCTGCTTCAGGTCCGCGGCCGTGCCAGCATCGAATATATCCGCCTGCTCCGCCTTTGCGATGAGGCTGTGAGCTTCGGAATAGTAGTTGTAGACAGCATAGACGAGTGCCATCCGCCTCACCTCGCCGGCATCTCCGCGGGCGAGCAACAAGGACTTTTTACGGAAGTAGATGGCATCGAACTCCCAGATGCGGGCGGCGATGGTCGGGCTGTTGGGATCGACGGAGAAAACCTCGGCTTCGTAGCCCCCGTCCGCGCCTCGGAACGGGCGTCGAACTCGAGCGACGCGAACGTCAAAAAACTCCAGCCCATTCTCTTCCATGAACTGTTCAACCGCCGGAAAGCGCGCTTCCTTCGGATAGAAAGAATGCATCCCGACTTCGAGCTCGGTTCCCAGCAGATTGGGCAACCGGTCCTGCCCAAGCCCGCCCAGCGCCTCGAGTTCAGCTCCCTGGATATCGAGCTTGATCAAGTCGACGCGGCGCTCGCCCGCATCGTCCAGGATCGACGACAACCGCCTGGTGGCTATGCTCTGCTCCGTAATCGGGAACAGATAGTTCGGATCGACGTAGTCAGCACAATCCAACGCCGCTTCCGAATCGAAACGAAGGATCGAGGTTCCCGTCGGAACATTGGAGACATAGAGCGTCCGTGGTCCGTCAGTCCCGGCAACTCCTGCGCAAACCACATGCCGCGTCGCGTCCAGTCCGGCGGCCTTGTTGGCGCGTTCGAGTTCGGCACAGGCATCCTGACGCGGCTCGACCTGATAGACGCGGGCGATGCCGTTGAGGAGTTCCCAGTGAGGCAGCACACCATTCGCCGCACCGACGTCGACGGCAACGAATCTGTCTTCACCGAGAATGACCCGCTGCAATCCCGCCGCGGTCAGCGTGTCGGTACGGCGCGGCGAAAACCTGCGGCGCACCGTATCCGCCATTCGATAGGCGCGAGAAGCTATGGACATTGAGAGATCATTCGCCCTTCAGGACGCGACGGGCAATCGCCCGCGCACGCTTCTTCAGCGCTCCAATCTTCGGCGGGTCCGGTTCGATCGCGAAAATCACCTGAAATACGAACCGCTCGCCCGACTTGACCAAGGCACCACGATGGATGCCGTAGTCGCCGTCGAACACGATGCAGTTTCCGACGTCGCGCGTCACCTTGATTTCGTCCTTGAGAAGATCCGATGAGAGCTCGGTGTCGTCGGTTATATCCTCACCGAAATGGCTGCAGGCCTGAAGAGCCGTCGGCAGCATGAGAAATTCGCGCCGATATTCGAGCTCCTGGAAGCGCCGACGATAGTAGCTTTGCGTTCCGGCAATGTAGTCATCGTAGAAACGATGGTCGATCGACTTGATCAGGAAATGGATGAAGTTGGACCTCGGCTTGCTGTGGCTTCCCTTGATATAGCCGGTCGGACCGTTTTCTTCCGTCACCTCGGAGAGCGCAATAATCGCCTTCGGATTACGGCACCCATGATCATAATGCATATAGACAGTCTTTGATGTCGCCATGCCGACATCGGCATAGCAATTCTGCCACCAGTCCTGCTTGTTATGGGAGTACTCCAGCGAAAAACCGGTAAACGTCACATTGCTGCCGAAATAGGCGGAAAGGCCGTCAAGCACTGCGCTTCGGCGAAAGAACCGATCGAGGCGCACGCCAACGCCGGCGTACCGCGGCATGCTCTCAGCCACGCGTATTTTCGGATTGAGTTCGGCGGCCGCGCGCAACCTTGCGATCACCGGCGCGCACAGCTCCCACAGCTTCTTTTTCTCGACCTCGCTCAACCGGCAGATATGCACGCCATCTCGCTTCAAATCGTCGGCTACGCTTCGCGCCTGCGACGACAGCGGGCGATTGAAACTATGCCGGTCATTCCGGATTTTCGCTTCCTCCAGCAGTTCGCCTGTCACGTCTGCGAGGGCCCGGCTCAGGAGCAACCGGACGCGTTCATTGGAGGTCGTTCGGTCGAGATAGGCCGCCAGTTCAGCAATTCGCCGGCCCGGCCCATTGTCGAACGCCTGCCCCAGCGCCGCGTCATCGTGCCGCTCGCGGTGAAGGGCATCGAGAGCCAGATCGACGGCCTCTATCATGCCGTCCACGATCGCATCGTCGCCGCGCACGGGAACGTCAAGATCGCGAAACGCGGGATGCGCCCGGTAGTCGATGTCGGGGTAGAAACGCACGTGCTGGTTCATGAGGTTTTTCTCCTCTTACGCCTTGGCAAGAGATCGCGGCTTGTCGGTCTCAGCATGCCGAACGTTGTAATCGATCGAAACGAGGCCGCCGCGGTGGAAAATATTTTCTTCCGCGGATTCGATGATGAGATGGGGCAGATTCACGTTCGCGTCGAGAATATCCTCGAAGATGCTGAAATCATTGCTGCCCAATCCCAGCGTCAGCGCGAATTCGCCGGGTCGAAACGGCAGTTTCGGGATTTCGATCTTGATCTCGCCCGTGTCACCCGCCTTCAAGGGGCGATCCCGAATGACTTCCTTGAGACTTGTCACGATGTCGCCGCTTCCGGCCACGGCGAACGATACCACAAGATCGAGAGAGTCCACGGGCTGATGGACCTCATAGGAAATATCGAGCTCCAGAGCATCGCCCGAGTTGAACGACCATTTCTGACGTTCGGGCTGCCCAGGGCTGGAAATGGAGAATGCGGCGATCCTGGCGTGTCCCCGCGTTCGATTCAGGCGATTGCCCAGCGAACGCTCCCGGACATCGAACGATGTCTGCTGTCCGGCCGCGTATCTCGTGAGCACCTCGCCGACCGGCCCATCTGCAACCAGCGTCCCCCGCTCCAACAAAATCGCCCGGGAACACAGGCTCCGAATGGCCTGCATGTTGTGGCTCACGAAAATGATGGTCCGCCCCTCCTGGTTGGTGCTGCTGTCCATCTTGGCCAGGCATTTCTTTTGGAAAGCGACGTCGCCCACCGCCAGCACCTCGTCCACGATCAGGATGTCAGGGTCGAGATGTGCGGCAACGGCGAAGGCGAGCCGGACGTACATGCCGGACGAATAGCGCTTGACCGGCGTATCGACGAACTTGTCGACCCCGGCGAAATCAACGATTTCGTCGAACCTTCGGTCGATCTCGGACTTGCGCATCCCGAGAATGGTCCCGCTCAGATAGACATTCTCCCGCCCGGTCAACTCCGGATGAAAGCCCGTTCCGACCTCGAGAATGGTGCCCATCCGGCCACGAATTCGGGCACGCCCCTGGGTCGGTGCGGTGACCCGCGACAAAATCTTGAGCAATGTGCTTTTTCCGGCACCGTTCGAGCCGATAATGCCGACAGCTTCATGCTCGCGAATTTCGAAGGAAACATCACGCAACGCCCAGAATGTATCCTTTGACGACGAACTCCTGAACCAGCTCAGCATGCCGCTCTCTCCAAGATCGTACTGCTTGGAAAGGGATCGAACGTCGATGGCTGTCGAAGGCATCTGGTGACCTGATTGGGACTAGGAGTGATAAATCACGGAGTTCAACTTCTCAGGCGCAATACCGCGTTTCTGCTCGATGAAGTCGGCAAGGCGCCCGAGCTGCCGTTTGAGTGCGCTGGTCTCCTGATCGCGATTCGAGCTCTGCAATGCCGTGTCGTCGTCGTAGAACGTCGACAGATTTCGATCCAGCAATGAATAAATCCGATCGGAGTCGTCGAGCCGCCGGGGGCGCCGGCGCAATCCCAGTTGCTCCCTGCTGGACGATGTCATCGCGAGCAGCGCCCGATTGGACACACGCCGCGCCAAGCGGGCCAGAGCGCCCTGTCTGGTCGGTGTCTTCGCGCCATTTGTCATGTCGATCCTGGTCCGTGCCATCATCAGCACGGCCCATCGGAAAAACGCTCTTGAGCGTTCAAACGACCATCCCGCGTCAATCGCCTGGTCGACAAACCTGGCATAGTCTTCCCGGCTCTTCGCGTCATATGTCAGTTGCCGCGGGAACAGCAGAACATCTCCGGCATAGGTCACGACCGGCACACCCAGCATCCCAGCGTCCATCCCAGCGGACGACCAGGCGATGAGCGCCACATCGACCTCCATCAGCAGGTCGTAGATCGCGATGCCATCCGACGGCAGATTGATGGAGGCGTTCTCCGGCTTTTCCGAAAACGCCGCCTCGAGCAGATAGGAATGTTCGGATCTCTCGCCGATTCCATTGACCGCAAACTCGCGCGGATGAACCCGCACCACCAGATGAATATCGGGTCGCGCGCGGGCAAAATCGAACAGCCACTTCACCCATTCGATCTGCGACGAGAAGACCTCGTTATGCGTGGTCCAGCCGAACCCCGCGAGTTCAGCCGCCAGGAGTTCGTCATAACTGCTCAGCAGCGCCGCCACGACTCTCTTGCCGGGAGCGCACCCGAGCCTCTCGAGAACGCCACTTGTCCCACGGCGCATCGAATTCGAGTAACCGAATCCGCCGCCGCCCATCAGAGCCAGCAGATGATCCGCGGCGCTGGCAAAATCCTGCGCACTGCACACGACATCTTCGAAGCGAGGCCAGTCATCGAGCATTTTCCGAAACAGGACCTCAGGGTCGGACTTCGCCGCGATCAGATGCGAGTCCAGTTCGGCGACATTCATGCTCGCGTTCAGAAACCACACGGGAACCTGCCCCGCCTCGAAAACACGTTGAAATGCGCGATTGTAGGCGTAGGCCGTGTGGTAGCTGATCCCGATGTCCGGCTTGAGTTCATCAAGCATGGCTTTGCCGGCCCGAACCGAGATCAAGGTGTTCCTGAAGTTCGACCGATAGAAGTCCTGGGCGTCCGGAGACAGATCCCTGGAAATCGATTTGGTCTGGATAATCGTTTCATAGAGGGCGAGCCGGCCAATCGAAAGACCGTGTTCGACATGGTCGTAGAGCGTCTCCATAGGAGCGTCCCGGCTCAGGCGGTCCGCCTCCTCGATGTCCTCACCCCGTAAAAACGAGCGCAACGGACGTCCTTCGAAATTGAGCTGCGAACGCACCATGTCCGACTGAACGACACAGCGGTCACAGATCGCCTTCTTCTTGTCCGCTGCGTCCGAGAACCGCACACCGGATGACGCCATCGACATGCAGAACGAGGAATACTCCCGATCGCAATAGACATAGATAATTTCGTCGCCACGCTGCTGCAGCGCCTCGAGAAATTGCGCCTGCGGCAGCGTCCAGCGCCACACCGCGTCATTCGGCGAAAAGCAGACGACCCTCACGACTGCCGCCCCTTCGCCGCCAACCACTGCGGTTCATCCCTGAAGATCACCTCGGCCGCCGCCGCCGGTCCCTTGGCGGTCAGCCACGGATCCTGTCGCAGCTCGTTCAGGCCGAAATCGAAATAGGTCCGGGCGCCGATCACCATGATCTCGCCGCGGCCGACCGGCGCGATCTGCACCAGTCCCGCCTCCCGCGCGCGTCGCTCCAGCGGCAAGCCGTTGGGCTGGCAGTTGTCGGCATAGGGCGCGGCGAAGTAGGACCACGTCTCCTGCGCATCAATGCCGCGCTCGCGAACGACACCGGTGAAAAGCTTGGCGAAACGAAACGGCACATTTTCCGCTTCCTCGATATGGTGTCGGAACGTCGCCCAGTAGAGGCTGATGCCCAGTGTGCAGATCTTGGCATCGACGTCGCGAAGCCGATGGAACGTGCTTCCTTCGCCATAGCAGGATTGCGAGATGTCGCGTAGCACCCGCCCGGCCTTTGGCCCGATCGCGGCCGACGACATCATCGGGTCGCGTGAGCGAACGGCGTTCCCGCGACAACGAAACACCTCCGGGAATTCGCCGATCGACGACGGCGTCGTCTCGACCTCGAACACCGTTCCGCGCCCGATCGAGTAGGTATAGGTGGGAACGACCAGCGTGCCCCCGGAGCCGAGCACTTCCAAAAACGCATCGATCACGAAATTCGAGAGCGCCGCATAGTTTCGATCGACCCCGAACGGCAATCCGAGCCGGCCGAGACTGACCTGCAGGGATACGGTGTCGCCCGGACGGATGCCGGCCGCTTCAATTCCCCGCAGCAGATCGTCGCGTGTATAGTGATGGGTCATGCTGGATCGGCCAACGAGCGGAATTCGAACAGATGCCAGAGCGGAAACTCGCTGGCGAAGTGATGGCCTCGGGGATCGACATTCTCGAAATAGTCCGCGGGGACGATCTCGCGCATGTCGGTGACGGCGAAGCCGGCCTGGGTGACCTCCCGGATCAACTGCGACAATGGCGGCACGATGCCGAAGGTTTTGTTCAGATATTCGGTGACCACGACAAAGGGCCGGTCGACTGCGCCCAGCCAGGGCATCAGATAAAACGCGCCATGGGGCTCCAGGCTGACGAACGATCCGCCTGGCTTCAGAATGCGACGGATATCCTTGAGCAGGACACCGATATCGGCGGCCTGCCCCGGATAGAACGGCACGAAATAAAACAGCAGCGCATCGCTCATAAACACGATGTCCGCGGACGCGGTCGGTATCCGATCAAGCGCGCCCGCCTGGCCGATATTCATCGTCTCGAAACGAGTGCCCGGCGCGGCGTTGGTCCGCGCCACCGTCAGATAAGCCTCGTTTGGGTCGATCCCCAGCACACTCGCCCCGCGGCTCGCCATCAGGTTCGAATAAACCCCCGTGCCGCACCCCAGATCGACCACCAACGTTCCGGCGCCGATCCGCTCCTGGGTATACCGTTCCAGGAACTTGCTCTGGATCGCACCATAAAGCGTATCGGAGCGGACAGACAGCTGGTCCGCGGTGAACTTCTGCCGCATCCACCAGTCCGCTGGATCCTTGCGCCGGGTCAGCGCCATGTGCTGGCCATGCTGCTGATGAAAGTTTCCGAACCGCTCGCGATCGAGCAGATTTCGCTTCGGCTTGAACCGTTCGCGGTAGGCGACCTCGTCGTCGATCAGGATGCAGTGCTTCTTCAGTTCCGCGATCAGTGCGGAACGATCCAGGCTCAGCTCCTGCCAGTCCTCGGGCGCGCGGCGATAACGGCTGGGATCGGCGAGCAGACCGTCCTCATTGGAAAAATATTCGACGCGCCAGCACCGAAACGGCCCGTCGCCACCAGCCGCCGGATCACTTTCCAGCGTGCCCAAAAGACGGAAGATTTCACCGCTGAGACCGAACGCCGTTCGGGCGAAGACATTCATCGCGACCCAACGATCCGGAAAAGCGGCCGTCGACTCCGGCAGAAAAACCACGTCTTTCGGAACGAAGGTCATGAGGCGGAGGTGGACGCCAGGCGATCGATGATGCCGATCAAGCCGCCGACGGTCTGGAACTCGTAGGACTGCATATCCTCAGCCGTGAACGTGATGCCCAGCGCGCTCTCGAAATCCGAGATCATGGTGACGATCCCGAAGGAGTCGATCAGTTGGGCGTCCAGGTAGTGCAGATCGAGCCCCTCCTTGCCCTCCGGCAGCGGAGAGGTACCGTTCTGCGCAAAGAAGTCCCGTACAAGTTTCTCGTGAGTCATCGTGTGGTCCGCGCCTTTCAGGTGTCGACGATGCCGACGCAGCGCACCGGGGCGCCGTCGGCTTCCCGGATCTTGAGCGGAAGCGCGATCAGTTCGAACTCGCTCGTTCCAAGCTCCCGAAGATTGGTCATGTATTCGAGTTTGATCATGCCGGCGGCCAGCAGGATCTTGTGCACCGGCGAATCCCGTTCCGCACCGCGCCCGTTCTTCGGACTGTCGGCTTGCGGCGTATCCATGCCCAGGAGCTTTACGCCGCGATCCACCAGCCATTGCGCCGCCGCATCGGAGAGATAGGGTTGTTCGGAATAGAACTTCAGGCTGCCCCAGTGATCGGACCAGTCAAAGCGCATGATCAGCCGTTCGACGCGCCGCCCGCCCAACTGCTTTTCGAAATCGGACACTTCGATCTCCTGCAGCGGCTTCGCAAAGGTAAAGTCGACCACTGTTGCCGGGCCGACGAACGGCTCCAGCGGCAGCTGGTCGATGGTCGCGCCCCCCGGAATGAAATGCCGGGGCGCATCGACATGGGTTCCTGTGTGAGTGCCGATCACGATCTTGCGCGATTCACGGCCTTCGATGCCATGCCGGCCGAGCTGCGTGATCTCGAAGGGAGGCGACCAGTGCACCGGATAGGTCGTCATGCCGTCGTGCAGAAGGTAGGATAGGTCGACAATGCGCTTCATATTGATGCCCGTTGCTGGTCGTTATCGTGAATCCGGATCAGATGCCGCATCGCGCCATCTCAACGGACAATCTGAAGCAGTTCGACAAAGGCGCCCTCAGGGGTCGCCAGGATTGCGACCATCATCTTCTTGCCGTTGATGGTGATAGAAAACACATCGGTCGCGACCGTCGCTCCGCTCGCGACCAAGCGCGTGAGATCTTGCGAGAGATTTGACGAGAGGAACGAAAGACACGCCATGCCTTTCGCATCGAGCACCGATTGCATGTCAGCCGGCGGCGCCGCCACGAGCAGCATCCGCAGCCGCCAGGCCGCGACGGGCGACACGAACTGAAGCTCCGCCCAGCCGGCGCCCTCCCGCTGCAGCTTGAACCCTAGCGCACCGCACCAGAGTCGCTGCGCCTGGATGATATCGCCAACCGGCAATACGACCTGCGTCAGGCCGCTGCTTGTCGTTGCGTCCTTGACAAAAAAAGCCGGAGCGTCGAGGCCGGCGATCGTGCCGGGCCGCCACCGCGATGCCAGCGGTTCCGGCAAACTCGCCACCCCTGCGTCAGGATCGATCGCCTCAGCCCCGGCCAACGCGCATTCAAACACGCCGACATAGCGCCCGAACCGGTCGGGCATTGGCTGCTCGTAGCATATCAATTCGATCGGAAAGCCGTGATCCGACCGGAGCAGCGCGATGCCGTGCAACTCGCTTGGCGCAGACAGAAACGAATGTTTGGACGGATTGTTGATGACGCCGCGATCGACGAAATCGGTGCGATACCCATAGCCCGCCAGCCGCTCGATCGCCGCCTCGACGTCATCGCAGCCGAGCGTGATATGGCTCGCTCCCATGATCACGCGCCAGCCGCCCCCGAGACGATGTCGCGGATTCTGTTCTTCTGGACCTTGCCGAGATTCGTCATCGGAAAGGCCTCGAAAGCGACGAAGCGATCGGGCACGGATGTCTTTCCGAGGCTCGACAGGCAGCTTTCGCGCAAACTGGCCTGTATCTCCTCCACACGATGGCCCGCAACGGGGATCACCGCCGCGACGATCTGTTCGCCGAAGAAATCATGGGGCGCGCCGACAACGGCGACATCCTGCACCGCGGGATGCCGCAGCAAGGTTTCCTCGATCTGCCGGGGACTGATGTTGAAACCGCCGCGGATGATCAGGTCCTTTACCCGTCCGGTCACGAAGAGATAGCCGTCCACATCGATGTGGCCGACATCGCCGGTGTCGAACCAGGGGTCCTGGACGGCGATGGGCAGCCCCGTCTCGAAATCGATATAGCCGGCCGTTGCGTGCGGCGTGTTGACTACGATCGCCCCGTCACGCCCCGCCTCCACGGCGTGGCCGTCGGAATCGCGAATTTCAATCCTGACGTCCGGCAGGATCGTTCCGACCGACGCCACCTTCGATCCCGCCGGCCCGTCGTTGGCGGTGATCAGCAGCAGCTCGGACAGGCCATAGCTCTCGATGACCCGTACCCGGTACTTGTCCTCGAACTCCCGCTGGATCTTATGGGTCAATGGCGCGGTGGCGCTGAAGATGCGCATGCGGCCGTTTCCGCAAAGCTCAAGCCCGGTCGAACCGCGATCCACCCGCGTCAATGTCGCAAGCATCGTCGGCGACACCCAGATGGCGTCGCCACCGTGCGCGGCCACTGGCTCCCAGAAACGAAGCGAGCTTTGCGGGCCGAACTGCGGCGCGAGAACGATGCAGGCCTCCGCGGTAAAGGCGCCCAGCAGCGTATTCAGGAAGCCGGCCATATACGGCATCGGCATCACATGAACGAACCTGTTGTCGCGCCCCAGGCCGAACGTGCGGTTGAACGACCTTGCATTGTCCAGAAGAGCTGAAACCCGATGCGCGACACCCTTGGGCAGGCTGGTCGTGCCCGAGGTAAAGTGGATCGAAAACAGCCGATCGTTCTCGATGGCCGCGAACCGCCCATCGACATCCCCGTCATTCGCCACGCCCGGTGACAGGTCGGCATCGGCCTGACCATTCGAAATCGTCAGCACCGGACAACCGGAGATGCCGTCCGATGAGACGTCCGTGAACCCCTCGCTGCCCGCTTCCACCACAATGGCCGACAAGCGCGACCGGCCCAGCACGAATATCCGATCCTTCGCCGGCAACGCATTGTTGACGGGAACGGCGGTGAATCCACCCAACAGACAGGCGAAATAGAGCGTGGCGAACAGCGATCCATTCGGCAGCTGGATTCCGATGCGGTCTCCCGACCGCAAACCACGGCTCTCGAGCTGCCGAGCGAGCGATGCCGCGCGGCCGGCGAGGTCGCCATAGGACGTCGCCCCTCCGTCGATGGCATCGATCAGGAAGGTCCGTCCGGCGTTCTCGCGGAAGATCCGCGAGACTTCCGTTGACCAGATCATCATTTCGGGGATTTCGAAGACGGTACTGCGGGATCCGGATTCTGTTCGGATCCGTAGTAACGATCAAGGTGGAAGCGCGCGGAAAACGCGTCGTCGGATTCCGTGCTCAAGGTCCGGGCCAGTTCCTCAACCAGCGCCCGCGGCGCATTCACCCGGTCCCGTTCGCACAGCGCAATGATCAGCTTGCGCGGGTCGACGCCGAACTTGCTGGAAAACTCCCGGATCACGCCCATGTAGCTGGAGTGGAATTGCGCGTACCCCGACACGATATCGAGCGAATTCAATCCGTCGTGCTGGATCAGCGGCTTGATGTATTTTTCGCCGATATCCATCACCCGAAGCGGGTCGAACCCCATCGGAACACCGAGCCGCTCCATCACCGCGATGAACAGCTCGGTCGGGGTGTTGCCGGCGCTGCGGCCCATGCCCTGGAGCGACGTATCGATGATCACAGCTCCCAGCTCCGCGGCGCGGACGGCATTGGCAACCCCGAGCCCGAGATTGTCGTGACCATGGAATCCGACTGCGATATCGCAGGTGTCCTGGATCGCCTTGAAATAGGCCTCCATGTCCCGCGTCAGCATTCCGCCCGCCGAATCCACGATATAGACCGCGTCGGCGCCGTATGTCTGGGACAGCTGCGCATTGCGCGCAAACTCTTCCGGCGGAACGACATACGATTTCATGTAGTTCGCGCACACGAACATGCCGTGCTTCTTCGCACGTTCGATGAAGGGCCTAGAATCCGGAACGTCGGCAACGTCGGTGCCGACCCGCAGGAATTTCATGCCGTAGCCGGCTGCCATGTCGATGTGATCGAGCGTCGCGACACCGGGAATACTGAACATCCCCCACATGGCGCGCTTCACGGAACCCGCGGCCGCCGCTAGGTACGCCTCGTCGGTCTCCGCCGCGCGGCCGTAGTTACGCTCGGAGGCCCCCAGACCAACGCCATGCCCGATCTCGATCAGTTCAAACCCGGCACCTTCGAGCTGCGCGGCTATGACCGCGGTGTCCCGGGCCGTAAACTGGAAATTGATGACATAACTTCCGTCGCGAAGCGTCGTATCGAGCAGACGAAGGCGCTGGTTCATTGCGTTACCTTTTCTATCAAGCCTTCTCGATGCAGCGCCTGCAGCAGCGCAATCGCCTTGTCGAACGGCACCTTCGCGATGTCGCAAAGCCCGATCAGGTCTCGGTCACCGTCGGCATAGGCCAGCAGATTGAGGATCGGCACCACGTCGTCGGAGATCTCTTTGCGTTGCAGATCGGGATAAAGATTGCGAATGCCGAGCCGCGGCTCGCCCAGCGTGGTGACGCGATAGTGAAAATTGTGCTCGAGCAGCGTCAGTGCCTGACGATAGATTTCGTAGGCCCCGCCGAGCCCGGTCGCCGAGATCAGCGACAGGTTGTCCAGCGAGGTATGGTACTCGGGATAGGTCCCGTATTTCGAGCGCATCATCGATGCGACGGGCAAATCCACGCCGGGCGCACAGTACTGACGCTCGTCACTGCCGCGATCCAGAAAGCTGTACTGCAGGAACCCCGGCTGCTCTGCGCCCATCACGAGACGCGCGGCGCGATCGGCCAGCGTATCTCCGAAGCGCGACGGCAGGAAGGAATAGGCCCGATCGTCGCCGACACAGGTCACGACGTATCCGGCGCGGGTATTCGCCTTCATCACATCGAGATTCCGAGACAGGTAGGCGATCGCGCCGAGCGTTTCGGGAACCCACACGAACCGGTAGGTATAACGACGTTCCGGCAGCGACGAGAGCCAGCGGGCGAGCGCCGCCAGCACCACGGGCCCGGACACCTCATTGTTCGCCATCGAGGGATGACAGACGTAGGACGACAGCAAAATCTCGTCCGATGTCTGCCCCTTCAGGATGAAATCACCATAGGTCAGCGATCCCTGCTGCAGCGAGGCATCGATCACGGCACGATGTGACCCCGGCTTCAGGCTCTGCCGGAGACGGTGCGGCAAACAGAAGCCCCATCGCGGCTTGTAGTATGAGGTGACGTAGGGGATCGCGTCAGGCTGCTCTTCCGACGAATAGAGGTGCGACTGCAGCTCCTCAAGGGTCAGCATCTGGTCGACCGGAAGCGAGTATCCAACCACGTGGAGGTTGCTGTCCCTGAAGTCGACAATTCTGGTTCCGTCGGGGCCGACCAGATAGGCGTCGCGGATATTCCACTCCTGCGGAATCTCCCAGTCGAAGCACCGCGTGCCCGTCGGCACCTCGTGAACGGCGAGTTCCGGCACCATGCGTCGCAGATACGCGAGGGTCTCTCTGACACCATCGCCGGTCAGGCTCCGGCAGATCGGAAAGAGATCGCAGGCCCATTGGTACATCGCGGCATGCACCGTCGCATCGACCTCGGGCAACCCAAGGGTGGGAAAGCCATGCTTGCCGACCTTCGAAGCCGCCTTCAGCGCTGGGGGCAGGCTGTAGCTCATGCCGCGGCGAGCTCCGGCACGTGGTCGACAACCTCCTGGAACCACAGCTCGACATTGAGCAGCTGCCACAGGAACATCATGTGATTGTCCTTCGCGGCACCGCTGTTCACGATCGAACGATGCTCCTCGATCAAACGCACGACTTCGGCGACATCATAAACGCCACGCTCCCGGAACACCCGGGAATGAACCAAGTCGAGCAGCTGATCCACGGCCGGCCCGTTGAACCAGATATGGGCCGGCGCGTTCCAGCCAGTCTTCTTGATGCGGGTCCGCGTCTCCTCGGGCAAGATTCCCTTCATCGCCTCGCGCAGCAGTCGCTTGGTCACGCCGTCGCGGATCTTCATCGCGCCGGGCACCCGGAACATGAACTCGACCAGCCTGTGGTCGAAGAACGGATCGGCATGGCCGAGCCCTGCCGATGCGCAGTTACGATCCTCGGCGCGAAGGCAGCAGGGCGCGGTCTCGCGGAAGATGTCCTGATAGGTGCGGTTCTTGAGCCAGCTCGAGAACGGATGATCGAGCACCGGCCGGAAGCCATGCAGATCGTAGTACGATGACTGAACAGCGGGAAAATAGCGGTTCATACGCTCCCGATCGACCAGAACCTCCCCGGCGCCCTCCCCGGCCAACCGCGTCAGATGGCTCATGGCCGCATCGCGATGCTTGCGATAGATCGGATGATCGTGGTGTTGCGCCCATGTCGCGATTTCATGCTCGAGATCGGCATGCAGCCCCCGATGCCGCAGATCCGCAAAATTGAACACGAAATACTCGTACTCGCCGGCATTGAGCTCATCGCCGCCAAGTCCGCCGAACACAACGTCATAGCCCTGTTCCGCGACGGATCGGGTCAGCAGGAAGTGCGAGAGCCAGGTGGCGGTGGCAACCGGCTCATCGTGCGCGCGCACCATCTGGCGAACGACATCGAACAGATCGAAGTCCTCGATCGGGATCGGCTGCCAACGGGCGACCTTTTCCGCGACAAAGCCACGGATGTCGTCACTCTCATCATAGGTCTTGTCCGCATATACCGAGGACACGGCCTCCAGGCGCTCTCCCGCGATGTCGACCGCACAAGCCAGAACGGACGAACTGTCCATGCCTCCCGACAAGGTAAAGACCGGCTTGCGGGCTGCCTTCAAACGGCTGCCAACCGCTTCGCGCAGCAATTCGCGATAGCGCTCGGCAAGCGTGGCTTCGTTCTCGGTCCACTCCGGCTGCTGGTCGAGAGACCAGTAGCGATCAACCTGCAGGCGTTGCCCGCGCAGCTCGACAAAGCTGGCCGCGGGCAACTGTTTGATACCGGCGAAGGGCGACTCGTCCGGGACATTGTCGATGTAGCGATAGTGACTGCCGGCGAACACGGCGACGTGGCGGGCATTGACCTCCCGCGACACCCCGGGAAGCGCCCGCAGCGCCTGCGGCCGCGATGCGAATGCGAAGCTTCCGTCTTGCGCGAGATAATACAGCGGCCGCACGCCGATCCGGTCGCGACCGAGCCAGAGCGCGCCATCACGCTCGTCGAACAAGGCGACGGCGAAGTCGCCATTGATCCGCTTCAATGCGCCCGCGAAACCGGCTTCACGATACGTCTCGATCAGCTGGATTGCCGCCCCGCGCCCGGCGCCCGGAAGTTCGCTGCCGTTGTAGAAGATGCCGTCGACGACAGCGATACAGCCGCGGTCGCTGGCGATGGCCGGCACCGTCGCGCCGGCTGCGGCGAAAGCTCCCTGGGAGAAGCCCAGCGATTGCGCATTGCCCGCCATCAGCCGCGCCATGCCGGCGGCAAATCGCTCCGCGTGCGGATTGGACGATCCTCCGAGAAAGCCGGCCAGTCTTGTCATGTCAGTTGTCGCCCCGGTCGGACGCGATGCGGTCCGCCACCATGAAAGTCCAGTAATGCGGATACCCGATCACGAGTTCGGGCTGCCCGCCGCTGCGCCGGTCCACGATGATCTCAGGCCGATAGCCGTACGAGGCGGCGAACCGCGTGACCTCGTCGACGTCGTAGTGATTCACATGAACCTTCAGGTCGATGCCGGGATCGAGAAAATCGTCCCGAACATAATGATATTCCGCGCCCTGCTTGAGCGACTCCCGCAGGACGACGCTCTTGCGCGCGGTCTTGAGCAGGCGTTCCAGCGGCCGATGATAGTTGTCGATGTTGCTGAGAACGTTCAGGCAGACCACGTGGTCGACCTCTGCGTTCAAATCCTCGATCCTTGCTTCGATCAATCGCTCAGCAGGCAGGCCAAAGCGCGGGAGAATGTCGCGGCCGATGCCGATCAGCGCCGCGCAAGCGTCGAGCCCCCAATACTCGACCGGCAGATTGCGACCGGTGAGCGAATGATAGAAGTAACCGCTGCCACAGCCGACATCGAGAACGCTGTCGCCGGGCGCAATCCGCTGCGACAGGATTTCGGCCGCCTGCGCGTGGGCCGTCATCTCCTCGGCCTCGCGGCGGCATCGGCGTGCATAGAGCTCGCGCACGGTCGCGCTGTGCCCCCAGATCGAGAAGCGATCCCAGCCGTTCTGCGTGACGTCGGCGATCATGGCTATTGAATCAAGCCCGTTGCGCGACCACAAAGAACGCGGACGCCATGAACAGTCCCCGCCAATCCTGCGGGTTTGCTTCCATTTGCAGGCTGACCTCGCGGAACAGCTGCGGCGCATGCCCGCTCACCATCGGCGGCAGGCAGTGGAAGTGGTAATAGAACAGCTGCACGTTCTCGAATCCGCCGTCGCGGAACTGCTGCTGCAGCAACAGCGGATTATGCGTGCGCGACAGCACCTCGTCGTACCCCGGCTCGTCGGCCTTGCCCTGCCGGATCGGCGGCAGGTCGGTGCGGAACATGCCTTCAACCTGGGCCAGCGCCGCGCTCAGGCCCTCCTGCCGATCACCGGCATGCTTGCGCAGTGCGTCAATCGGGAGAAGCTGCTTCAGGAAGAACTCGTGCGAGTAGCGGTTGAGCGTGAACATCGAAAACAGCTCATTGCGCGCCTCGACGATCGCATGCCCTCCCGGCCGCAGGGCGGCACGGATGCCGGCGATGACGTCGGCCTCGATGGCCTGCGGGATATGCGGCATCACGCCACTGCTCAGCACGCAGTCGTAGTCCGCCTTGCCGTCCGGGGCGACGAAATCCGACGCGACCGCAACGCTTCCGTCCCAGACATGGTCCTGCGGCACCCCCTGCGCGACCAGAACGCGCCGCGCTTCCGCAACCATCTCGGGTGTGAGATCGAAGCCGTAGACCTCCCGCCCCGGTTCCACGAAGTGCCTCAGCATCGACGCCGGGCCACATCCCGCATCCAGCAGCCGTTTCACGTCGCGTTCGGCGACCAGGCGCCTGACGAGATCGAGATGCACCGGCGGATATGGCGCGTCCGCGCCATAATAGTCGGCGTAATACGATGTACCCCAGGTCGAATAGCACTGCTTGATGCTGCGCTCGACGGAATCTCGACCGACGGATGTCATGACGTCCAGTGCCTCACGTGATCTTGGAAAGAAACGCCCGCAGCGTGAACTTGGTGCTGGGCTCCTGCAGACGCTCCACCGCAATCGGCCGGAAGCCGGCACGCTCAGCCAGCATCACCATCGAGACGAAACTGAAGACATGAAGGTGCTCGACAAAAAACTCCTCGCGTCCTGCCCCCGACAGCGCCGCCATCTCGCCGTCCGGAAGCTCGAGATAGACGAACCCGCGCGGCGTGACGAACTGCCGGGCACGCCGCAGCATGGCGACGGGATCTTCCACATGCTCCAGCACCTTGTTGAAGGTGACGATGTCGAATGCTCCGAGGTCATCGATGGTCATGAAGTCGCCGAGCACGGCCTCGACTCCAACATGCTCCCGCATATGGCCGACGGCACGGGCGTCGGGATCGATCGCCGTGCAGTGCCATCCTGCTTGTTTGACCGCATGGGGAAACACCCCGAGACCCGCACCGATATCGAGCAGGCGGATCTCCTGCCCGGCTTCGAAATGGCCGGTGGCGAACGATTTCACGCGGGCGATCCGGCCGGCATTGTCGGATCGCTCCGGCGGCAGCGATATCACCCGCTGGAACGCCGCCCGAAGACCGGCATCATTGCCATAGGTCGCGTTGACATAGTCACCGCTGTAGCCGGTCGCGACCGTCATCGCATGGCGTGACACATAGTGGTTGGAGCCGGCGAACTGCCAGACCTCGCGACGATACGGTTCGCCCGCCGGGCGGCGAAAGCCGATCTCGCCTTGCGGCGGCGTGTCATAGGCAAACACCAGGTGTGCCTGCGTGTCGCCGGAGATCGGGCACGCGGCGGGGCGCAGGTCGCTCATGGCCGGCGCTCCAGGGCCGCTTCCAGCGCCTGCAGCGCGTCCTGGGTATCGAGCCAGGTGATGATCTTCAGCGGCTCGGAGCGGACATAATGATCGAACGCCTCTTCCTGGCCGCGCTCGACCAGAAGAACGAAAAACCGGTCCACGCGGTTCTTGACCAGGACCGCACGAAGATTGAAGCCCGCCAGCCGGCCGTTCAGCGACGGCGTGGCATAAAAACCCCACTCCTTGCGGGTGAGATCGTATTCGCCGCCCGCTTCGGTCAGGAATGTCACCTGCTCGTCTGGCGCGAGCCGCATCGAACCGCAGTCGCGGATGATGCCTTTGACATCGTAGCCAACTTCGAACTCCCGGGGTGGCGTCTTCGGCTCGAACTTCATGCGCTTGCCCCCTGCGCTTCGTCACGCCAGACCCAGTCCGGCACCAGAAAGCCCGGCATGGTCCACGCGCCGCCATCACGTGTCCATATGTCGTGATTGCGGAACGTCTCCGCGATCTCGAAGAAGCGAGCCGTCGAGATGCCGAGAAACGCGCACAGCTTGTCGATATCGGCATATGGCGTCTCGTCGCCGCGCGCGCGAACGACGCCGATGGCGGCTTCGCGCGTGATCCGGCCGTTGCGGATCTCCAGCGACAGATTGTCGAACAGGCGCGTGAAGCCGAACTTGTACCACTTCAGCCAGTGATGGATGGAAATGAAATCATCGTCGATATCTGCGTAATCATAGAGCCCGGTCCGCGGCCCCTGCTGATCCGCGACAAAGCCGTGTTCGCCGGCCACCCGTCGCGTCGTTTCCGGGTCCCACTCCAGATAGTATCCAAGGAAGACCGCAAGAACACCGGCCGCGCCGAGCTGGTCTTCATCCGGTCCGAAATACGGCGTCAGCTCCCGCTCGGTCAGCCGCTCGGAAATCCAATCCTTTGCCGTGGTTCCGTGGGTGACGCCATGACGCTGCAGCCACGCGCTGTCGAGCTTGAAGCCAGTTCGCTCCTCGTCCCGCCCGCCATATTCGAACGCCGAATTCTCGCCCCACACTACCAGCGGAATGCCGAATTTCATGGCAATCTTCGCGGGAATGGCAAAAATCGCCATGTGCATCGGCACCGCGGTCGAGCCGAAGCGCACCAGCGCATCGTGCATGAATTTCCGCTCGACCTTCGGATTGATCTGGTAGTCGATGTGGTCCACACCGAGCGTTACGAGGTTATCCAGATTGCGCTGCCCGATGTCTGTGCGTCCCGGCGTCTTCCAGGTGACCGCCAACGGATTGAGCCCGGCTTCGAGGCATTTCACCACCTGCCAGGTACTGTCCTTGCCGCCGCTGACCGGGATCAGGCAGTCGTAGCCGCTGCTGCGGGATCTGGCGTTGGCCACGACCGCATCGAATGCCCGCTTCCGCGCCTCCCAGTCGATCTGCTTTTTGGTGCCGTGCGATTTGCACGCGTTGCAGACGCCGTCCGGCCCGATCACCAGATTGGGCCGCGTGTCCGGCAGGATGCAGTGGCTGCAGTAGCGCATCAGGCCGCGAACTCTTCCAGAAACATCTTGCAGTTCAGGAAATAGAACAGGAACTTGCTCTGGCTGTTCGGCAGGTCGCGGGCGCCGATCAGTTGCTCGATCCGATCCTTATGGACGTAGTCGTAAATTGGGCTGTCATCCAGCAGGTAGCCGCGCACATCCGGATCCTTGACGTCGAGGTAGTCCAGGATCGGGGCGTTGAAGCCGACCTTGCGGCGGTTGTCGATGATGCCGTCCGGCGCGATGCCGCGCACGGATTCGCGCAAGATCGCCTTGGCCTTGCCGTCATTGATCAGGTGCCGGGTCGGGATGCTGTTGCAGAACTCGAACAGATCTCGATCGAGGAAAGGTGAGCGGTTCTCGACCGAAAAATACATCGCGTTCAGGTCATCCTCGTGCAGGATCACCGGCACGGCCTCATGGAACAGCTCATTCATCATGCGGTTGCGCAGCAGGCGATCGTTGTAATGCGTCTCGCCGAACGGCTCGCTCCAGGGGAACGTCAGGAAGCGGCCGAACTCATCCGCATCGAGATAGATATGGTCGCGGAATCCGGGATCGTTCACGAACAGATCCGGATTGCCGAGATGCGGATTACGCACCACCGGCTTGATGTGCGCCTGCCATGACGCCAGCGACGACGCGTGATGCGCCGTGTCGCCCTTCACTTCCTGCAGATAGGCCAGGTGGTGGTCGTAGTAGCCGCTGAACAGTTCGTCAGCGGCGGTGCCGCTGATCGAGATGCGATACCCGGCGTCCGCAATCGCTTTCTGCAGCATCCACTGGGCGTAGTAGGTGATGGTATAGACCGGCGCATCGTGCTGACGGACCAGCGCACGCAAGCCCGGCAGGAAACCGTCGGTGGCCACCGGGATCGCGGTGTGGCGGACGCCAAGTTCACGCACCGCGAGGTCGACCATGTCGGACTCTTCGTAGCGCGCATCGGTATTGACGATGGTGAAACCGTGCACGTCGTGATCGAACACCCGCTTGGCGATGCTGATCAAGGCGTTGGAATCGACGCCGCCACTCATGCAGAAAGCCAGCGGCACATCGGCGCGCAGCCGCAGCTCGACCGAGCGGATCAGCCGTTCCTTCGCGCCGGCGACGGCCTGCGCGAACGTCATGTCGTCATCGACCGCCACTGTCGGGGTCCAGTAGCGCCGCTCGGCGCCCACCTGGCCGTTCTCGCAGACGAGATTGGCCCCCGCAGTCACTTCGCGAATGCCATGGAAGAAGGCGTGGGCGCTGTTCTTGTAGAGCGCCTTGTAGCCATTGACGAGATAACGCCAGAGATGATCGTGGTTGATGGCCAGCTTGCGGCCCAGAAGTGCTGCGATGAATTTGATTTCCGACGCGAAATAAACGCCGTCGTCAGTCGCGAAATAATACAGCGGCTTCTCGCCGAAACGATCGCGCGACAGCGTCAGCCGGCCGCTCGCCTCGTCATACAGCGCAAACGCCCACATGCCCTCGCAACGATCGAGGACGTCCCAGCCGAAGCGGCTGATCGAGGCCAGCAGAACTTCGGTGTCCGAACGGGTCTTCAGCGCGACACCGGCAGATTCAAGATCCTTGCGGCGCTCCAGAAAGTTGTAGATTTCCCCGTTCAGGGAGATCCACGCCCCGTCAAAGCCCATCGGTTGATTGGCACGCGGATCGAGATCGATGATCGACAGCCGGCTGTGCAGCAGCACGGTGTGCGTGCCAGACGGCGTCCGCCACGCGCGGGATTCGCGATGATCGGGCCCGCGCCGGTTCATCAGCGCAAGGCAAGCCTCGACCTGCTCGGGCGCAAGCGGTGTCCGTCCCTGATATCCGGCAATTCCACACATGGGTTTAGTGCGCGCCCCTCGGCAAAGCGAAAACGATCATTGTCATGCCAGGTCGCCTTCCTGGATGATCTGGTGAAGCGCCAGCGGATGCCGCGTCCGTCGCCCGATCACCTGCGCCGCCGCGGACGGCGGAAAGCCGACCGCTGGCCGCACATAGTCGAGGTCGTCCGCGGTGATCACCGCGCCTGCGGCAATCTCGCGGGCCGCCACGATGCCGCGGCGCGCCACCGCACGGGTCACCGCATCGGCCAGGTCACCATCGGTGAAGCCGCGTCCAACGATGCCGGCATAGGAGCGAACTGCCTGCGCCAGGACCGCAAACTCGGCGGGTTCCGCCGACAGCGCATGATCGCGGAATTCGGAATAGGCCTTGTCGAGGGTGAAGTGCTTTTCGATCACCTGTGCGCCAAGCCCCAGCGCCATCGTCGCCGCCGTCACGCCGAGCGTATGGTCGGAATAGCCGATCGTGACCCCCAACCGGGTTTTCAGATCGGCGATTGCCGAGAGGTTCGCCTGTTGCAGCGGCGTCGGATAGAGGCTGACGCAGTGTAGCACCGCAAGGCGGTCTTCGGCAGCGATGCCCGCAGGCAGCGCCGTGGAAAACACCCCCACCGCGCGCTCGATCTCGGGCAGCGTCGACATTCCCGTCGACAACACCACCGACTTGCCGCTGTTCGCCGCCACCTGCAGCATCGGATCGAAATCAAGGTCGCCGGATGCGATCTTGATGGCATCGAGATCCTCGACCCATTCGCGAAGCGTGTCGCAATCGAACGCCGAGGCCATGAACAGCGCGCCCCGCGCCCGCACACGCCGGGCCATCTCCAGGAACACCTCGCGCTCCAGCCTGAAGCGTGACAGCTGCGCGATGCGCTGCTGTTCCGAGCGATTGACCAGCCGCAACGGATTGATCAACTGCACCTTGACCGCGTCGGCGCCGGCCTCGACGGCCGCATCGACCAGCTTCAAGGCGAGATCCGGGTTGCCTTCATGGTTGTTGCCGATTTCGGCAATCAGGAATGGCCGCTCGGCAAGGTCGAAAGTCCCAATCTTCATGCCGCAACGGCTCCTTGATTGACCTGAGCATGCAGGACGTAGGCCGTCTCGGCCACACGAAAGCCGAGCGATTCATAGAGCCGCATGGCCGGAATATTGGAAATCTGAGTCCCGACCCGCAGCCGGTCGGCCCGACCACGCCATTGATCGATGAACGTCCGGCTCAACGCCCGCCCCGCGCCCCGCCCCTGATGGGACGCCGCGACTCCGACCAGGTCGATGATTGCATCGGTGCCCACATCAGACCGGCTTTCCAGCACGGCCAGAAAGCCCGCGATGCCTCCCGGCCCTCGCGTCACATATACGGCGCTGGCACGCCCGCGACACGCATTGCCGGCCCATTGCCGCTTGATCTCGTTGGCCAGATCGACCCCAATGTCGGGATCGAGATGAAATCGCGAAAACGTAAAGCATCGCGCGGCAACGTGTTCGATGGCCGCGGTGTCGCCTGGGTTCGCAATCTCGATGGCCATGTCAGTGGCCTGACCGTCGGCATTGTCCACACCGGCAGCCGGCATCCGGGCCCAATCGAAGGTGACGTTGACATCGACCACGGAAAACCCCGCCCGGGTTGCGTTGGCCACGGCAACCACGTCTGAGGTCGGGATCTTCGCCGAAAAGAACGCCGGATCCTGTCCGGCCCGATCGAGCAGACCGGCCCGGATCTGTGCGGGCTGCGTGCGCGCGCTCACGGCCGACACCTTCCAGCTCGCGCGTCCGAGCACGCCGGACAGCCAGTCATCACGTTCAATGCGCAAAGCTTCGCTCAAGAGGTGACAGCTTCAGCTGAAGTAGCCCGGATTTTCGGCAAACAGCTTCTTGTACCACTCGATATAACGCGGGAAGCCCTTCTCCAGCGGGAACTGCGGGTCGTAGCCGATCAGACGCCTCGCCTTGTCGACTGACAGGGTGCCGCGTTCCGGCATCAGACCGTCGCGCGGATTGTGCACGACCTCGATGTCCGGGAACGCCTCCTTCATCAACCCGATCATCTGATTGAGCGTGCGAGCACTGCCATAGGTCAGGTTGAACGTTTGGTTCCTGGCTTCCGGAAGCGCGATCGAGCGCAGGATGCCCTGCACGAGATCACCGATATAGGTGAAGTCGAGCGCGTCATTGCCGTCGCCGTTCACGGTCAGGCGCATGCCCCGGAGCGCATTTTCGATGAAGGCCTGGCCGACCCGGCGGCTGACACAGCGTTCACCGTAAAGCGCTGACGGACGAACGATCGTATAGGGCGTATCGAACACCTGGTTGTGCGCGATCACCAGCTTTTCGCCGCCGTACTTCAGCGCGCCGTAGATGCCCATCGGCTCGCAGTGACGCTCTTCGACTGCGGATTCACCGTCGAAATTGCCGTACACCATCGATGACGAGAAATAGACGAAATGAACATTCTGGTCCCGCGCGGTATCGAGCGCGTTCTCCAGCGTCCGGAAGCTGTGGTCGAACGTGCTGTAGGGATCCTTGTTCGAACGATTGGCGTGCGCAATGGCGGCCAGTTGAACGTAGCAATCGGCCTTGATTTCCGACAGGCATCGCGACAGCGCATGGTAGTCGCGCGCATCGAGCACATGCAGCGGAATCCCGGCCTCGCGCAGCAGCCGCATGCGCTCGAAGATGAAGTTCACATACAGGTTCTTGTTGGGATCCCCGCCCGAATTCGAGAACGCGCCCAGATTGTTGACCTGGAGTCCGTCGATGACGTGGGGATCCGCGCCATGCTGTTTCAGCGCCAGCGCGAGATTGTGACCGATGAAACCCGCGCCGCCGATCAGCGCGATGGTGCGTCCCTTCAGTTTTTCTTCGAACACGTCAAATCCCTCACAATCGTCGTCAGTTCATGGGCGATGTAATTCATGTCGTCGACACCGAGGTGCGGCCCGACCGGCAGCGCAATCGACTGATCGCTGATGCGCGCGGCATTCGGAAAGCGCGCGAGATCCTCACCGTACTTCTCGCGATAATACACCAGCCGCGGGATCGGATGCGGATAGTAGACGCTGGTGCCGACACCAGCGGCATTGAGGCGCCCAATGACCTCGGTGCGCCGATCCGCCAGCGGACCATCGAGCACTGCAGTCAGGCAATAATGGCTGTTGGTCTGGTTAGCGGCAGTAACATCGAGCACCGCGACGTGATCGAGGCCGGCGAGCCCGGCCTTGAGCGCCGCGAAATTTTGCGCGCGACGCTCCCGAATGGTGTCCAGGCGCTTGAGCTGCTCGCGACCGATCGCCGAATTGATGTCGCTCAGGCGATAATTGATACCGAGCGACAGTACGTCGTACACGCCAGGAACGGTGCGTTCGGCGAACGTACGATCGACCCCGAAGGCGCGCGCCTTGGAGATTTTCTTCGCCAGGTCTTCGTGGCGCGTGATCAGCATGCCGCCGTCGCCGGTGGTGATGTGCTTGACGGGATAGAACGAAAAGGTTCCGACATCGCCGAACAGACCGGCATGTATGCCGTCCCACCGGGTTCCCAGTGCGAGTGCGCAATCCTCGACAACCTTCAGGCCGTGCGTGTTCGCAATCTTCATGATCGCGGGCATGTCACAGGGAATGCCGACGAAATGCACCAGTCCGATCGCCCGCGTCCGCGGCGTGATCGCAGCCTCGATGGCTTCCGGCGTGATGTTGCCGGTCGCGCGATCGCAATCCACGAACACCGGACGCGCTCCGACGATCTCGACCGCGTGCACGGTGGCCACATGGCTCTGGGCCGGGACAATGACCTCGTCGCCGGGGCCGATGCCGAGCTGCCAGTAGGCGAGGTGCAGCGCCGCCGTGCCGTTGCTGAGAGTTAGGGCATGACCGCCGCCGACCACCGCTGCGAACTCTTTTTCGAATTCATGGGCCTGCGGTCCATGGGTGAGCACGTCGCCGGCGAGAACGCCGAGCACGGCATTGCGCTCCGCATCGGTGATCCAGGGCTTACCAAAGGAAATCTTGCGTGGCTGTGTCATTGATATCTGATCTGGACTGGAGAGGATGTCGAAACGGCGTGGTCGCAGGCCGTGGCGATCGCGATGGCGTCGAGCGTCGCGCCGAGATCCGCCGTGCGCGGCGATTTGTTGAGAACGATTCCGTCGATGAAGGCCGGGATCAGCGCACCCTTGTGCGCCGGTTTCGTGGCAAGCGCGATCGGCACGACAGGAGCGGTCGGCAAACCCGGCGCGAGCGGGTCGCGTGCGGTCATCAGGCGCGGGCCGGCATCATCCAGGATAAAGGTCTTCCTGGTTCCAAAAACCCGCACCACGTGCTGGTGCCGATGCACGCAACCGAAATTCGCGGTGATGCGGCCGATCATGCCGGATTCGAAGATCATCGTGGCCGCGGTAAAATCATCATACTGAAAGTCCGAGCCCCGCGTGCAGATGCCGTTGCCCACCGCCTGAACAGAGACCGGGCGCTGACCGGTGAGCCACAGCATCAGATCGATCATATGAATACCACCGCCCAGCATCACCGAATAATCGTCGGTGTCGCCACGCCAGCCTTCGGTGATCTTGTGCAGCCGGCCGTAGAGATAATCGCCATCGAACGCATAGATCTCGCCGAACGCTCCCGCGGCAATCTCGTCGCGAAGCCAGCGGTAGAGATCGGCTCCGCGCAAAACCAGATTGCTCGCCAGATGCAGCGACGCGTTGGCATCCAGCGCCGCCCTGATTCGCTCAAGCTCGTCCGCGGTACGGCACAGCGGCTTCTCCACGAAGACATGCTTGCCGGCGGCCAGCGAACGCATCACCTGATCGAAGTGCGCGTCATCGAACGATGCAATCGAAACCACATCGATGTCGTCACGCCTGAGAGCGTCGTCGAAGTCCTGGCTCGCATCGCTCCCGTGAAAAACCCCGGCAAGATTTTCGGCCCGGGACCTGTCGAGATCGATTAGAAGCCTGACCTGACATGACGGAAGCGCCGCATACATGCGCGCATGCTGCTCGCCGATACCGAGCCCGACCACAGCAACGCCGAGTTGCCGGGCCATCAGGCCTCCAGCCTCGCAAGGTCGCCGAACGACGCCGGCTGCGCGACACCGGCCTCCAGCCTGCCCAGATCGTCGAGGTGATCGACCACCATGCGGGCATTCGCCCAGTCAGGATCGCTGCACACCACACTGCGCACCCGCCAGTCATGACGCCGGTCGTAAAACACCTTGGTCACATGCTCACGCTGATCCGGCGTTAATTCACCGGCATCGAGGCCGCAGAACGCCCCGCTGCGGATGCATTCGACGCTCTGCCCGGGCGGGAACGTTCGCCGGACGACATTGGAGACGACATCGTGGCGTTCGTCGGCAAACCCGATCACGGCCTGCACCAGCGAAACGTCGATCAAGGGACTGTCACCGGAGATGCGGACGAACCACTCGCATGGAAACTGCGCAATCGCCGCCTGGAAACGACCGACCACATTCTCCAGATCACCGCGAAACACCGGGACGTTGCAATGCCGCTCCACATAGTCCGCCAAAGGGTCATCGGTCGGCTCCGTGCTCGTCAGCACGACCACCCGCGCATGCAGATCGGTGCCCTTGAACCGCTCGAGCACCTGGGCAATCAATGGCCGTCCCCGAAACGGCGCCAGCATCTTGCCCGGAAACCGGGCTGAACTCATGCGCGCCTGGATAAAGATGCGTTGGGACATCAGGTTGTTTCAAGTCGGGCCTTCGCCGAAAAGTCCACGCTACCGCAGTCCGGGTGACTCACTGTCACACGGGCTTGCTCCTGACCGGAGCCGAAACGAAGCGCGCCACGAGAAAGCGGCGCGCGAAAAACCGCTTACGCGGCAGCGACCATATCAGCGTCGAGCAGGACGCGGACCTTGCGGCCGAGCATGTCCAGCAGAATGGAGACCCGGTCGTGATCGGCTAGGCCGTTGAACAGGCCGGCGTTATCCATGAAGGCACCGGCCAACACGCGGACTTTGTCGCCGGGCGCAAAGGCAGGCTTCGCATCCATCTGGATGAAGCCCTTGGTATCTTCACGCGCCTTCAGCGCGTGGACGACTCCCGCAGGCACCGTTGCCGGATCGTCGCCATTGCTGATGAGGTGGGAAACCCCGAAGGTCGATTGAATGGAGCGCCAGCGCTGCGTCGCCACGTCGATGGCCACGAACATGTAGCGCGGAAACAACGGCTTGGCGGTGAAATCGATCTTGCGGGCGTGACGCCGGCGCTTGAGGTAGCGCGGCAGGTAGATCTCGAAGCCCTGGCGGATCAGGTTCTGCGCGGCCTTGGCCTCGCCATTGACCTGCGTCTGCACCACATACCAGCGCGCGCCCTGAGCCTCGCTCATGCCGCGCTCCCCGCCTTGGTGCCTGCTGTCTTGCTCTCCGTCCTGGCCGGCACGCGCAACTTGAGCAGGTCCGGCGCCAGCACGCGATCGGCCCCGCGGGCAGCAACGGCCGCGTCGAGCGACTGGCTTGCCCGGCTCACATCCGTCACGACGACGGCGTCGAACGGCGCCGTGACATCAGCGTAGGATTTGTGGACATCAATCCCGACAAACTGCGCAACGTCGCTGCGCGGGTCGACCACGGCGACAATCGTCACCGCCGCCTCGACCGCGCAGAGAATAGCGATCTCGGCCAGATCCGATTTTCCGGCCAGCACCAGGCGGGTGAAGCCCCGCGCCTTGGCCTCTTCGAACACCCGTGCACAATCACTCTTGGCGAGGCGGAAAAACGAGAACGAATACGACAGATACTGCACGGTCAGCCGAGACTTTTCGGCAAATCCTTGTGGCGTCAGGTAATAGGCGTAGCGCCGTGCAGGGGCATCATGAACCTTGACCAGGCCCTTTTTGACGCAGCGTTTCAGGTAGGCGTTGACCAGCCCGAGCGCGATACCGAGCTCCGCCGCGATGTGGCGCTGGGATCGCTCGCCATCGTTTTCGACGGAATTCAGAAGACCAAGAACGATACGCTCGTTCTCGTGCTCCGTTTCCAGCAAACGATCCATCATCCGCCCCTTGGAGGTTCGGGGCACGTCATAGCGCGTTCACAGCGTGAACGTCAAGAGTGACGTTCACGCTGTGAACAAATGTAACCAATTGTTACAAAAAGAATTTTTTCATCAAAAACAGCATCAACCACGTGAAAACATGGCATGGAACATTCCTTACGGCCGCGGCGGCACCATCACCGCCGAAATCCGCGCAGGCACTCCCGGCCAGCCCCAGAGCTTCGGCTGAACGGTGAAGTCGAACACCATCGCCCCTTTGGCCACGCTCGCCACCATCTTCGACCACGCCAGGCACGTGGTCTCGTCCTGGAGGCAGATGGTGGCCCAGCCGTTTCGCAGGACGGCCTGCGGCGGCATCTTCCAGTCATCCGGAATGGCGAAGACGGGATGATCGGCGCCATAAAAGCTCAGAGCACGGGAAAGCTCCTGGCCGCCGGTGGCCGCAAGCGGGACTGTCGAGACAGTACGCCAGCGCCGCGTCAATTCCTGCGCCGCCAGCCGATAATAATTACGGCCTTCCTTGAACGGATGGCTGTTGCGATAGACGGCATGGAGCGGTGCGCAGGCGAGCGTCAGGCAAGTCACCCCGAGAATGAGCGCGACGAGTCGGTCAATCTCGATGCGTTCGATCGGAAACGACGATGCGCCCACCGCCACGACGATGACCAGAAACAGCCCCTGCGCCGCCCATGTCGTTGTGATTGCGCTTTTGAGGGCGATCGTGGCCACGGGCGGAACGGCAATGGTTGCGACGGCGATCAATGCCAGCAGCCACAAGCCCGGGTCCATCGCGCGCAGATCCTGCCGATAACGAGCGAGCCTTGATCTGGCAAGCAGACCCCAGACGAGGAGCGGCAGCGCGAGCGTCGCCGCAACCCCGAGCAGGAATATTCCGCTGGCTTTGACCGCCGCCGACATCGCGAGGCCACCATGGGCTTCCAGCGCATAGTCGAACGGAGTGACCCCGGAGGTGACGAGCCAATGGACGTGGGGCGCCAGCAGCACAACACCGACGGCGGTGGACACCCATGGCGCAGCCGACATGAAATAGACCCGCCGCAGCGGATGGCAGATCGCCGCCACGGCAAACCCCACGATCAGGAACGCCGAATAATATTTGCCGAGAACGCAGAGTCCGCCGAATATGCCCGCCGCCACAGCCCAGCTGAACTGCCGGGTTTCAAACGAACGCAGGAAGCAATAGACCGCCAGTGGCCAGAGCGCGAACAACACCGAGTTCGCGTTGAAGCGCTGCGCGTGAAACTGATAGACCGGCAACAGCAACAGCAGCAGCAGCACAATCGCCCGCTTGTCGCCACGCACAAACCGCCGGGCGATCAGATCGACCGACCACAGCGCGACCGCCGCATTGATCATCGCCAGCAGATGGAATGACCAGTCGGCCACCGGGAAGACTGTCGTCCATGCGCGGGCGATCCAGCCCGTCAGGGGCGGATGCTTGGCGCTGCCCCACGCCAGCGTGCGACCGGTCGACCAGGCTTCCACCACGTCGGGATGCAGATCGCCACTCAGATAGGCGAGTTGGAGGATCGCCACCCACACGACGATAAAGACAACGAGGAACGCAGGAATGGCCCAGCCAGCCTCGACGCCGTCAAGCCACGCATCGAACGGCCGCCGCCAGGACGCCGCGGGCTCGCAGACCACAGGCTGCATCGTGGATGAGGGCATCATCCGCACCTGCGCGAGGTGCCGCGCCCTATCCACTCCCTCATAACACCAATCATTTGAAATGCCCGATCTCAACAATCGCGCATGGTCAGCCGCGGGGCGCCCCTGCCAACATGCATCCGGGAAAAACAATCATCGCACCCGGCCCAAAACGCGCCACTGCGAACCACACCAATCAATTCATCAACTATGGCCGAAGACTAACCGCGCAGCGACCGCACGGTCAATGGAGACCATGGTTCAAGCGACGCATCGGACCACAATAGAGCTCTTTATCGCGTGCTGCAGACCGGCTATTTTCGACGGTGCGGTTGCAGGCGCCCACGATCATTTGTGTATACCCTGATTGCCCGACCTAATTCTTCTCGATCACTTGCTTCGTCTCTTGCTTTTTCCTCGTTCGTTTCCTTGGGGACGCCAGCCGGCCCGCTGCGAAAGCCCATTTTGATGCCGATTGAACCTGCCGCAACGGCATTCCCGTCGAAGGCCCTTGCGAGCCTCGCTCTCGCACTGGCGCTACCGATCGCGCTGGCCACCACGGTCTTCCCCACACCGTTGTACGACACCCGCGAACTGATCGCCTGGGGCCGGCAATTTGCATGGGTCACCCCGGTTCACCCGCCGATGATGGCCTGGATCGGAGGGGCCGTGGACTGGCTGGCCGGCCCATCAGCCGCCGCGATGATCCTGACCGGCCAGTTGCTGCTCACCGTGGGGCTGGCGTATCTCTACGCGATCCTGCGGCTGGTGACGGCGCCGGGCAACGCGGCCCTGTTCACGTGGTTGTTCGGCATCTCGCTCTACACGGTGTTCGCCCCGCTCTCGTTCGCCCTCAACGCCGACATCCTGCAGCTGACGCCGTGGCCGGCCATCGTGTTTCATGGCCTGCGCGCCGGCCGCACCGATCGGCTCACACACTGGATCGCGCTCGGCGTCTGGTCCGCCATCGGCATGCTCACCAAGTACAACGCCGCCGTGCTGTTCATGGGGATGGCCGTGGCCATGCTCACCGTTCCTGCGTTTCGGAGCATTCCGACGCGACCGGGCTTCTATCTCGCCCTGATCATTGGCCTGGCGCTGGTCGCCCCGCACGCGCTCGCGGTTGCCCAGAACCATGGCGCCGTCGCCTGGGGCATCGAGCACTTCGATGGTGCGAGCAGCTTCGCGGACAAAATCAACAGGCTGTACGAATATCTGCTCGGCTATTTTATTTGCCTCGTGCCGGGCGCCCTGATCGTCGCCACCGGGTTCTGGAAGGGATTTTTCGCCCTGCGGCGGAGCCCGGACAGCGCGAGCTCCGACGATTATCGTTTCCTGCTGGTGATGAACGCGACGATGCAGATCGTGCTGCTGGCGCTGCTGCTGGTCGCCGGGCTCGATTACGTCTGGCGGTTCGATGCCCCCTACGCCATGATGGCCGTGCCGGCGCTCGCCCCCCTTGTCGCATGGAATGAGGGCTGCCGCGCCTGGTTCGAGCGGCGGGTGACCATGACCATCGCAGCGGTCTATCTCATCGCCGGGGCCGTCATCACCGTGCTGTACCTCACCTTCGCCAGCCACAGCGGCCTGCAGGAGCCGACCCCCGCCGCCGCCCGTGCGATTCTCGCCGACTGGCACAGCACCTACCCCTGCGGGCCTGCCTACGTCCTGGGGGGCCGTCAGGCGGCCTACGGCGTCGGAATCGAGGCCGGGCGTGGCATCACCGCGCTGAGCTACCGCGACATCACAAGGGCACCCTGGTTCGACCCCGGCGCCTTGCAGGCGCGCGGCGCCATCGTCATCGATACGATCCCCGGGATCGGCGAGCGCATGGCCCGGTTCCTGCCGGGTGTGGCGACATCGGACGAGAAAACCATCTCCCTGCCGTTGCGGCGCACCCATAAGGCCAAGACCTTCAACTACCTCTACCGCTTTGTTGCGCCGCAGGGCTGCCATCCATCATCCTGAAAGACACGTGATCCGTATGGCCTCCATTGTTCCACCATCGGAAGAGCCGCAGCGCCACAGCCAACCGGCCTCCTGGATTGCACGCGCGGCCGCCGCTGAAGCCGGACGGCCGCCCTCCTCCCTCCCGCTGCTGATGGCCATCCTGGCCGCGCTCACCGTCTCGCGCCTGGCCGGCCTCGTCTTCTCCGTGGTCGATTTGTTCTATGACGAAGCACAATACTGGATGTGGGGGCAGGACCTGGCGTTCGGCTATTACTCCAAGCCGCCCTTGCTGGCCTGGCTGCTGGCAGGGACCCGCCAGGTCTGTGGCAATGCCGAATGGTGCATCCGCGCGCCGGCGCCCCTGTTCTATGGCGCGACCAGCCTTGCCGTCTATTTCACCGCGCGCCTGCTCTACGACGAGCGGACCGGATTCTGGGCCGCCCTGCTGACCGCGCTGACCACCGGCATCGTGTTTTCATCACGCATCATCTCGACCGATGTCCCGCTGCTGTTCTTCTGGAGCCTGGCGCTGTTGGCCTATGTCCACCTGCTGATCGCGCCGCGCAAGCGCTGGGCGATCGTGCTCGGCCTCTCGATCGGGCTCGGCCTGCTGTCGAAATACGCGATGATCTATCTCGTGCCGGGCATGCTTCTCGCAGCCCTTGCCAGCCGCCGCGCCAGGGAAGTGCTCGGGGAGCCGCACATCTGGGCTGGCCTGCTGATCGGCGCGATCGTGGTGGCGCCGAATGTCGCCTGGAACATCAGCAACTCGTTCATGACCTTCCGGCACACCGGAGACCTCGTGCTCGGTGAAGAATTTCGCCCGAGCATCAGTCGGATGCTGGAATTCTTCGGCGCCCAGTTCGGTGTATTCGGCCCGATCGTTTTCGCAGTCATGATCGCCGCAACCGTAAAGTTGCGCTCGAAGGATCTGATCGAGCAGGATCGCATCATGATCGCCTTTTTCATCGTGCCCGTGGCGCTGATCACCATCATCGCGATCGGTGTCCATGCCTACGCCAACTGGGCCTCGGTATCGGCGATTTCGGGACTGATTCTGACAGCGGCGCTGCTGCTGCGCACCGGCCGCCGCGGATGGCTTGATGCGAGCCTCGGCCTCGGCGTGATCCTGCAAATGACGGTCCTGGTCACCGACACCATGGCGACGCGCATTGAGTTGCCGTTCCTGAAGACGCCCAATCCCTACAACCGAACGCTGGGATGGCGCGCTTTCGCCGAGCGCGTCGGACAACTCGCCGAAGCCCAGGGCACGCCGACCATCGCCGACGATTCCCGTGGCGAGATCGCCGCCCTGCGCTACTACTGGCGCGACAAGCCGCAAAAAATCCTGTCCTGGGGGACGAGCGACAGCCCGCAGTTCGACGTGGTCCACCCCCTGACACCACGGGCGGCGGAGCCGATCCTGTTCGTCACCACCTGCCCGGATCGCGATCGCGTGCAGCCGTTCTATGAGGGCGTGGACTATCTCGGGCAGTTTACGACGCCGGTGAGCACCACCAGCCAGCGTGGCTTCTTTGCCTACCTGCTGAGCAACAGTCGCGGCCCGATCGGCATTCTTCGGGAATGCAGTCAGTAACGGCGCCGCTCGTCGCCCGTCAGAGTCGATCGTCCTCAGGGCGTCCCGCGCAACCTCGCCGGCACCAGACGCCGGCTCCAGCTGTTGATCGCCTCGGTCAGGCCCGCGGGCGCCTCGATCATGATGCTGCGGATGATGCTCCAGATACAGAGCGCGCCGACGACCACGAGCATTCCGTATTGCATCACAATGGTGATCGGTTGTTTCACCGAAATCGTCGAACAGGCAAACCCTGCGATCCGCACCACCAGAATGCTCAGCAACAGGCTCGAAATCGCGAAATTCCGGCTCTGTCGCGTGGTGCGCGGCATTCCGAGAAACGCAAAGGCCATCAGCGCAAAAATGACCGGATAAAGCGGCGCGAAGATGCGATTGTGAAACTCTGCGCGAAACTCACCCGGCGACTTCGCGTACAGGGGATCATCGGCCACCGGCGAGATCAGCTCCGGCGTCAACCGCTCGGTCACGTTGTAGGTGACGCTCTGGGGGCCGCTCGAGAACTGAGACATGTCGAACGCATAGCTCTTGAAGGCGACCAGCGCGGGCTCGCGCTTGCCGACCTCGAAGCGCTGGAGGTTGCCGTCTTCCAGGATGATGAACGAACCGCGGTCGTTCTTGATGACAGTGCCGCGATCGGCCACGATATTGACCCGCTGGGATGGGTCCCGCTTGTCGTCGATGAACACCCCGACCAGCACCCCGCCGGGACGGCGCTCCTGGATGCGCAAGGTGAGCTGGCCCAGCTTGATGAACTGACCGGGCTGGATCACGTTCGCCAACACGTCGGCTCCGAGTTGCGTGTTCCAGCGCCGCAGGGCGCGCAAGGATTCGGGCGCGAGATACAGCGAGATGAAGGCGACCAAGCAGCTGACAATGATGGTCGCCTGCAGAAACGGCCGCAGCAGCCGCACCGGCGGCATACCCGCGGCGCTGATCACGATGATCTCGGAGTCGGTCGCCAGCTTGTTCAGCGCATACATCACGGCGACCAGCAGCGCGATCGGCGCGATGATGGAGATCAACAGCGGGATGATGAGGCCTGAAATCCCCAAGAACACCAGGATGGTCTGGCCCTGGCCGGTCATCAGATCGATGTTGCGCAGCGCCTGCGTGATCCAGATCACGCCCGTGAGCGAGACCAGCACGATCAGGAACGACGTCAGGGTCATCTTGGCCACATAGCCGTCGATCGCACCGATCCGCAAAAACTGTCCTTTCAGGGGCAAAAGGGGTATCCAAGAATAACTCGATTTCGAATGTAGGTCTGCCCTAGCCGGGAATCAATCGGCGATACGCGGCAAGAACTAGACCGGCGCTGCGGCCCCAGTCGAATTGCCTTGCCTGCGCGATCCTGGCCTCCCGCCGCGCCAGGTCATCATGGTCAGGGACGGCTGAGGCTTCGCGCAGAACATCGCGCCAGCCGTCGACATTCAGCGCCGCCACGCGGCGGCCGAAGCTGCCGGAGATTTCGTCCATGGATGTCTCGGCACTGTGCGCCACAGCCGTACCGCAAGCCAGCGCCTCGACCACCGGCATGCCGAAGCCCTCGTACAGCGACGGCATCAGCATGAGCCGCGCGCCTTCATAGAGGCTGCGCAGCTGGAGGTTGCTGACACCGCTGACAAAGCGCAATGTGCCGTCGCTGCGCAGCGCCTCTGCCTGCACTGGCAGATCGAGATCGCCCCACCCTTTGCCGCCGGCCATGACCAGAGGACAAAGCTGGCGCTCGGTCGGCGAGAGCTGCGCATACGCAGCGATCAACGTCCGGATATTCTTGCGCGGCTCAAGCGTGCCGACGCTCAAAAAGAAGCTTCCGTATTGCAATCCGAACGGAATGAGGTCGCGCTCTGTCTCCTTGCGCCCTACCGCGCGGTAGAGCGGGGCCGCTGCCGGCGGCGCGACGAAGATCTTGTCGGCCGTGGTGCCGAACACACTCATGATCTCTCGTTTGCTAAACTTCGAAATGGTTTGCACCATCGGCGCGCGGGAAACGATGTTTTGAACCGGGCCAAGCCATCGCACGCGATCGGCCGGATGGAACTCTGGATGCCGAAACGTGGACAGGTCGTACACGACGGGCAGCACCGGCACGCCGGGATCGGATGGAGGGCGAAAATTGAAGGCATGAAACAAATCGAGGCGTAACCCGCGCACCGAGGCAGCAAATCCCCGGCGATATGTCGTCCTGTACAGCGCGCGAACGGGACGAATATGGGACAGGCGCATGGCGGCCTGGATCCCGCGATGTCGGATGCGTCCCATGGCAGAGGCCTCTGAGCCGGCCGATCGCAAATCATCGTCGTCGCCGCGCACTGTCGCCGCGCCCCGGACCGATGTCAGATCGATCTCGCGCCAGTTCAATCCTCCGAAACCCATGTAGCGAAACGACGGGTCGCATTCCAGCGATGCACGAACGATATGAAACGTATAGTTGCCGATGCCCGTCATCGGGCCGCGCAACATTCCGGCTTCGAGGCCTATGGTTGGTCGTGTCGGCAAGATGCACCGTGGGTCATCGTGGCTGCGCCGCAGCGAAGCGGTTGCGCGTCATCTGGAGGAACGCAGCCAGCTCCTGAACGTCGGGCCGAGACCACATCGCGTTCTTGATGCCGGCGTAGTGCCCTTGCGGATCGTGCACCCTTTCCATCTTGAAACCAACCGTATGAACGCTAGGCAGCGCGAGAATTTCCGGCGCGATCCGCCATCCACCAGCGACCACAGGCAGACCTGATTGAGCCGCCTCGACGAGATTCAGACCGTAGCCTTCGGCGCGTGACGGCGACATGTAACAGTCGATAGCCGCATAGAAATCATGGATGCCGAGCCGATGGTGCGTGTCGTAAATCCTGATGCGGCTGTCGTCACCGACCAGCTTCTCAAGCGCAGTGCGCTCGAGCGGTCGATTGCCAAGATCATGCGACCGCAAAATGAGCAGAACATTGGTCACATCCGGAAAGGCTCGAAAAAATGCTTTGACCGCATCTTCGGGGTTTTTCCGGTAATAATTGGAATCTACAGAAAAAGAATAACCGACTACGAATGTATCGGAAGCGATACCTTCTCGCACGCGCACCGTATCGCGCCGCATCGGATTGATCGCCGGAAACGGATCCTTCTCGATCGCATAGGGAAGCAAGCGCAACGGCCGATCGAAGCCCAGCAGGTTCGTCCTAATCGTGTCCAGGTTGTATTCCGTGCCGGCCCAGATCTCGTCGTAAGAGCCGGCAGCCTTGCCCCACAGACGCGGCAGAATCTCGAGTTCCCAGATCCAGTGACCGATAATGGTGCGACCGAGCAGCCACTTTCGATCGAAGGCCGAAAGCGATGGATGGTCCGGGTTCATCACGACCAGCACGTCGGTGATGTCGCGCGAGCCGCAATCCGCGGGCAGGATGCAGCGCTCATCCGGGTGATGCACCGTCAATCCGAACGAGGCTGTCAGATCGACACGGGTGACTTTTGAACCGCGGCTTTCGAGAGTCAACGCCGCCAGTTCAGCAGCACGAGCCAGCCCGCTGCCGGCACTGAAAACCCCGGCCAGCGCGACGTGGCCGCCATCAAATGAACGAAAAGGCCGTTCATTTTTCAAGCGAAGCAGATTGCATCGCAATCGATACGATTGTCTGACCCGGCTTAAACCTCGCCGTATCGGTGAAGGAAGCAGTTTAAGGACGTCTCGCAACATCCGGTTGTTTTAATCTCAACAGAAGGCTCTCCGCAAGAAAGGACTCACAGAAAGATGCAGCCGGAACGGGGCACGCTCGGGTGTGAAAACGAGGACGACCAGCGCTTAACACGAAGACCAACCCTAGCCGCACCGAGACAGGACATTCTTCGCAGAAGTAGTTTGCACTAATTTCGGCACATCAGGATGCCGTGCCCAGCCATCACCAAAAACAACACACTCGTAATCCGTCAGCATACCAGTTGAAAATCGCTTCACCTTAAAGTTGACCAATTCAATGCCGAAATTTCGACACAACGAGTAGATTCTAGCAAAGCTGCACGCCTCCGATGCGGAAAACGTGATATCGTATTCACGCACCGACGCAGCAGCTATCTTCAGCAGATCCTCGCACTCGGTCGACATCATGAACAAGGCCGATGCACACAACAGCATACGCTTTTGAACGCTCGCCTGCACCGTCGAATCTGGACGCCGAACCAAGGGCCGAAAATCAGGCAACGCAGCATCACAATCAAGACGCGTCTCAAGGTAAGGACGCCATCGGTCAAAGAATTTGCGATGATTCCCTATTACCAGATCGTTCATCACCGGAGCTGACCACACCTTCGAGGATGTTGCGCCCTCATGATGATAGACATCCGCATCGGCGCAAAAATAGGTGAATAGCCCGACAGACCTCAATCTCAATGCAAGATCAGCGTCTTCGAAATAGGCGGGATCGAACAACGGATCGAACCCGCCAACGCTGAGAAACACGTCCCTCCTGAGCAACAGACAGGCCGCAGAACAATAGTCGACGGCATGATTTCCTGTTCGGAAATGATTATCAACCCGGCTGCCGTTCTTCCCCTGCTGAAATGTCCAACCATTCTGCAGGATAAATGCACCGGCCTCTTGCACGGCTCCATCAGGATATAGAAATCGCGGCCCAACTGCTCCCGGAAAATATGCATCATCGAAGACGTGAATGAGCTTTCCCAGCACATCCTGCGTGAGGAGCACGTCATTGTTCAACAGCAAAATATACTCGGCGCGCGCAGCTTCGGCTCCGATATTATTCGCCTCCCCAAAGAAGAGGTTCTCCGCAAGAGAGATCAACCTCACGGAGGGCGGAAGCTTCTCCAGCAACTGGAATTCAGCCTCCGCACTGCCGTTATCAACAACGATAATCTCACAGGTAAGACCGCCTACGCCTTGCTGTACGCTCTTGACACAATCGATCGTCAGGGCACTTTGATTCCAATTCAAGATAACAATGGAGACAAGCAAAGCGCTTGCGCCTTGCTCATCTGCGCTCACGACACGTTCATCGTCGATCGAATTCCCAACGCCGTTCACGAAAGAAGCTTCTTTATCCACGAATCAATAATTCGTATTGGCATAGACATTCGCCAACTCACCGAAGAGCGCAATTCCGTCAGCTCGCTTTGAAGGCGCTTGCACTCGGCTTCCGCATGGCTGCTCATCGCCAGCACCAGATTCAACTTCGCTCGGAGATTGACAATCTCTCGTTTCAACTCGTCCGACTGTGAGGAGTGGTCATCCATCGGTACGCTTCATGTCTCGGCGGCGAGGCCGGAAACATAACGACCATAGTCGCTCTTTCCAAGAGCAATGCCAAGCTTCCGAAGTTGCTCACGGTCGATATAGCCTTGATTAAACGCAACCTCTTCCGGGCAAGAAATACGGAAACCTTGTCGACGCTCAAGAGTGGCGACAAAATCGGCGGCGTCGCGAAGACTGTCAGGCGTGCCGGTATCGAGCCACGTAAACCCGCGCCCCAGGCGTTCCACCGCAAGCTGCCCGCGCTCCAAATACATCCGGTTCAAATCCGTAATCTCAAGTTCTCCGCGACTAGACGGACGAATATCGGCGGCAAAGTTTGCGACATGCTCATCATAGAAATATAGTCCCGTCACGGCAAAACTGGATTTTGGCGCGGATGGCTTCTCTTCGATCGAGGTGGCGCGTCCTTCGCCATCGAAAGCCACCACACCATACCGCTCGGGGTCGGTGACGTGATAGGCGAATATTGTGGCCCCCTGCGAGCGCGCCGTCGCATGCTTAAGTAAGTCCGGCAAGCCGTGTCCAAAAAAGATATTGTCGCCGAGAATAAGCGCGGAACGATCTCCTTCGACAAATTTGGCGCCGATGATGAAGGCCTGCGCGAGGCCTTCCGGGCGAGGCTGCCGCGCATAGGAGATTTCAAGTCCCCATTGGTGCCCGTCACCGAGCAACGCCTGAAAAAGCGGCAGATCTTGTGGGGTTGAAATCAATAAGATCTCGCGAATTCCAGCCAGCATGAGCGTCGTCAGCGGGTAGTAGATCATTGGCTTGTCGTACACCGGCAACAGCTGTTTCGACACCACAAGCGTCATCGGATAAAGCCGCGTTCCGCTGCCACCTGCCAGTATGATACCCTTCAAGGCTCCCAACTCCTGCTGAAACAAACACGGATTAATTCGTACAACTCGCGGCCTAAGCCCCGGCTAAGCCTTCAACAAGCCGAGCCGCTCACCACTATAGACCCGCCTTCGCAGCGGGCTCCACCAGTCGGCCCGGTCGAGATACCATTGCACGGTTTTTTCAATGCCCGTCTCAAACGTCTCCTGTGCTTGCCAGGCAAGTTCGCTCTCCAATTTCGTTGCATCGATGGCGTACCGCCGATCATGCCCTGGTCGGTCCGGCACGAACCGAATCAGATCGTGGTGCGAGTTTTCGATCGGACGCAAACGGTCCATGCATGAACAGATTTGCCGAACAACATCGATATTCCGGCGCTCGTTACGTCCCCCGATATTGTAGTTCTCACCGGGGCGACCACGAGCGAGAATCAATCCCAGCGCGCGCGCGTGATCTTCCACATAAAGCCAATCGCGAACATTGGAGCCATCGCCGTAGACCGGCAGAGCCTTCCGATCCAGCGCATTCAAAATGACAAGCGGAATAAGTTTTTCCGGAAAATGATAGGGGCCGTAATTATTCGAGCAATTTGAAATGATGACCGGCAGATCGTACGTGCGGTGCCAGGCTTTCGCGAGATGATCGGACGCAGCCTTTGTCGCCGAATACGGCGAGCTCGGATCGTACGGTGTCGTTTCCGTGAAATGCCCCACATCATCGAGCGAGCCGTAAACCTCATCCGTTGACACGTGAACGAACCGAAAATCCTTCGCGCGCGCCCTGTCCGCCAAGGAGAGGTAACGACGGGCAGCTTCGAGCAACGTGAAAGTGCCGACAACATTTGTTTTCACAAACACGTCCGAGCCGGAAATCGAGCGATCGACATGGCTTTCAGCGGCAAGATGAACAACCGCGTCCGGCTGATGCTGTGAAAAAATTCGATTCATCGCATCGGCATCACAAATGTCGTGCCTCTCGAACGAGAACTTCGGATTCGAAGCAACAGGCTCAAGCGAGTCCATATTTCCAGCATAAGTCAACTTGTCGACCACCACGACATCATGGCCAAGATCGAGAACGAAATGACGGCAAACCGCCGAGCCGATGAAGCCGGCGCCGCCCGTGACGATAACCCGCATTTCTACTCCTCGCCCCCCTAAAAAGCCGGGCACAACGTCCGCGAGAAGCGGTTTCCGAAGCGCCTCAAAAAGGGCAAGGTAACATCTACGACCAAAGGCCGCCAGCCAGTCCCGCACGCTAGACCGCCCCATGACCCCTGATTGCATCCCAGGATCGACTGCCCCGAAGTGCCGACATCTCGACATCGAGCGAACGGATCATGATCGCGCACAGGGCCTTGGGCGCCCCCAATAGTTCACACTGACGAATCCGTCCCCTGCCTCAACCTAGCGTCCGAATCCTTGCCAACATCCAGGGTTTCGGCCATCGTCGACAAAGGACCCATAAATTCAAGTTTTGAGGCCATCTAACCTTGAAGCTTGAATGTTGGTCTAACCTAAGCCATTAAGAGATTGCGTCCATTCGCTCAACGTTATCATCGGATTGACTGCATTCCACGAACGGCAACAGAACAGATGATTTTTAAAGTCCGCGTTGAGGTGATAAGCAATCTCTTCATTGCAGCCATTTTTTTGTTCTTCCTGCTTCGTATATATCCCTATTCAAATCCTTATCCGTTCGCTGATGACTGGACCTACGCCGGCGTCCTGGGAACCGGCTGGGCAAACACCCTGAAGTGGGTGCTCGCGCTTCACAACGATCACCGAATTCCGCTGATGAAGTTGCTCCAATACACCACTCTTCGAGCGACATATTTTGATTTCCGCTCTTTGGTTCTGATCAATTTCGCGATCGGAGTTATCGGGTCCATCAGCCTCTCCGAAATTGCACGCAACTATCGCGGAAAAAGCCACATAGGCGACATCATTATTCCCATGGTTCTGCTGAATTTCGGCACCGGATTTATGGGCTGGGGTTTCAGTGCCCAGTTCCTGCTTTCGGTATCATCGAGCTTGGTTGCTATTCTGTTTTTTCAGAGATCTGAAAATTCGAACAGGGCGCGCGTGGCGGCAACCTTGGCCATGTTGGTTTGCGCGCTATCAGGCATGAATGGCATTGTACTGGCCGTCAGCCTTGCGGCCTGTTTTCTGCTGTTCTATCTATTTGTCCAAAAACAGAACGCCGCGTGCATCGGTCCAGGTCTTGTTCTCGCACTGTGCGCTCTCCTTCTCGTGACATGGACGCCGTCTGCGGCATCTGTTTCGCCGACACAGACACCAAGCGGACAACTGCTCGACTGGATCTACCAATTTTCCAAGTCCAGCTTCATCGTAAGCGCTTCTCATGGTGGCTGGTGGCGCGCCGCCCTGTGTGTCGGCTTGATCTCTACCGCCGTCAGCTTCGCTGCCCAGCGAACACTTCGTTCCCTCCAGCGCGAAAAGCAGTCCCCATCCGAATTTGCGGTATATGCCGCTCTTGCCGCTTACATAACGCTCTTCTTTTCGGTCGTCATTGGCCGATCGGCTCACGGCGCGTGGGAGCCTGGCCTTGAAATGCACTACGGATATCTCGCCGCCCCCATCCCCATTCTATCGTGGATCGTCATTTCTCGATTTCTTCGAGGTCCAGCAGCACTAATTGTCGCAGGCAGTCTGATCGTAGTTTACGCTCAGTCCTTCGTCGAGAATACGGCTTGGAGAATGGCTCATCTACGAAGCCAATATGCGCACCTCGAGCAGATCGGCGCCGACTTACGCTCCGACGCGCCCCCAGCAATAGTCACAGAAAAGGACATCAAATTTCTTTACCATGTCGACACCCCGGATGTTCGGCAGCAAGTAATTGGCGGAATCGAAAAACTGCGACAATTTGGCGGCCCGATTTATGGCAGACCGTGAGCCCACAAGAGACGCGGAACTCCGGTTTCAGGGGAGGGATTGAATTGAGGTTCATGTAAAACGTGTTAAGCAACGGCTGGCGAATACGAGTGGGGCTAGAACCGAATGGACAAACACGTTGATGCAGTCTTGGGCAAAGCTGAAGAGATCGCGGCAAGCGGAGATGCCACGAAGACGCTAGCTTTGCTAAGGCAACTCAATCTGCAACAATTCGGCGAGATACTAATCAGCCTGCCCAACGTCCGTTATCCGAACATTTCTCGAATTTTGCCGAGAATGGCTTCCGCTGAAGTCCAGCGAAACTGGACCGGAAATGACGGTATTGCGCTGCTCCGCCAGACCAACTCTTTTGTCGATCTCCTGTCTCGCACAGTTGACCTGAAATCAGTCAACAGAGTTCTAGACTTTGGATGCGGCTATGGCCGCATCCTGCGCGCATTCTATTACTATGTTGATCCGGATCGCCTGTATGGTTGCGATCCATGGGACGAATCAATTCGACTTTGCAGGGAAGCCGACATACTCGGTCATTTAGCCATCTCGGATTATCTGCCTACCCGCCTCCCGTTTGAGGAAAAATTCGATCTGACGTACGCGTTCTCCGTGTTTACGCACCTCTCCGAGCGGGCAACGCGAGCTTGCCTAACCGCGTTGGTCGAAGCCAGTACAGGCATAATAGCAATCACCATTAGGCCACCTCAATACTGGGATTTTAACCTAAGCATCACCACCGCGACTCGCGACCATCTCTTAGTCGAACATAACGCAGGAAGATTTGCCTTTAGCCCGCACACCCGCTCACCGATCGACGGCGACATCACCTATGGCGATTCTTCGTTCTCGATCGATTGGCTGAAAGCGCATTTTTCCAATCTCGAAGTTATCGACACGCGAAGTATTCCTGGAGACCCCCTACAAACACTCGTTTTACTGAGGCGGCGCTCGTCGTAGATTTCCGGCCCATGCAGGATGCGTTTCAAAACGAAAAAGACGTCACCCAAGGACGGCCTGTAGGGTTTGGCTATATTACCACCCCTCGGCCAGAGTATCGTTGCCTCCGTAGCTTTGCATCTCCTGGATATTGTCTGGCTATTCAATCCGTCCCAGTGGTCCCCTGCACCGCAGCCACTGTAGCAACCCGCCTCATTTGAAAACTATTGGTGTTGTCTGAATGAATCGGTCACCAGATAAACTAAGTCTCAGTGCAGCGCTGTCGCAAAACCATTACATCGCAATTTTGCTTCTCTTGTTCGTGGCTCTTCTGCCGTTAATGTCGGCGCTGGATAAGAACCCTAATTATTTGCCTCTCGTTGGGAAAGATGGTTGGACGATAACCGGAGTCGTTCCTCTATTCGACAGGGCCCCAGCAACCGATCAAGAGATTCCACATCAAATCAGAAACTCTGCTGACGCAGTATTCCGGAGGTCATGGACTCCCCAAACCGGCGGGACCATTGGTTCCGTGACAACATCAGAATTTCAGCTTCCGACCTATCTAGCTATCCCGTATCAAGGATTTCCGAGGGAAACTCCAGAAGATCGAATTTACCTGAAGATTGAGGGAGGCGACGAATTAGAGGTCGCGACCATAGCAACACTCAATATGTGGGCTACGGTCTATCTGGAAGTGCCAAAGCGCTACATCGGCAAGAAGGCACGCCTTATCGCCAATGCAGCTTCAAATAAGCAATATATCGCAGTCGGCACGCCGTTTTCCGTCCCACAATCGGTTTATATTGCGAACACCGCGCTTGCGCCTCGGCTTCTGATAATATTTTTTACTTGGTCCGTTCTTTCAATAGTGGGCCTTATCGCTGCCGACTTTGCAACCAGGGGGAAGATTTCGAAAGACCCCGTGCCATGGAGTTTGATCGGAATTGGTGTTTTCGGAGTTGCCTCCTTTTGTCTCATTAACCTGAGCGGTGGATTTTTCCCGGCCGCCATGGCCTTTCTTTTTACTGCCGTACTAGCTCGCATCTGGTGGATTTACCGAACAGAACCATCGCATCTTTTTAGGCTATTGGACGTACTCGCCAAGCCGGCCCTAGTCTGGCTCGCCGTTTCTATCTTGTATTCAGTGCTCACAACCACCATCGACAATGGAGGCGGCAGTTGGGCGGTCAACGGGATGTTCAGTCCGGCGCGGTGGTCTTCAGACAATCAGCTCCCTTTCTGGTTCGCCGAAGGTCTTTACAACGCAACTAAACCTCAGGAAATTGTATGGGGCCCCTGGCTTGCCTCCGACCGCACGCCTTTGCTCACAGACCTCCTTCTAATTCCACGAGCAACAGTACTGGCTTGTCTCGCCCCCTATTTGGGATCGACGTTTGTTCCCATCGGCTATATGGCAGCCGGCATCACGATCCTGTCTTTGTGGGCTGCGGTGCTAACGTGGCTCGCAAAAAAAGCAGGCTGCCGAAACCTTGCAATATTTCTACTCGTTACGCTCACCTCTCCATTCGTCATGTTCAATACGGTCTATACTTGGCCCAAAATTCTCGGGGCGACTTATGCAGTTTTGGCCTTCAGTGCCGCATTCTATAGCGACGATGAACCGAGATGGCTTCATCTCGTTGCCATCTCAGCTTGTTTCGCCTTTCTGAGCCACGCCAGCAATGCATTCGCGTTGGTGCCTATTCTCTTTGCATTCCTCCCAGCGATCTTCGGCGCAGGAATCGGAACCATCGCTTTCGCGTCGCTGTGCGCGGTTGCGCTCGCTTCGCCATGGTTCATCTGGCAACACCTCTACCAGCCCAACGGCGATGTCCTACTCCGCTACGCATTAACCGGAGATTTCGGTTTCGAGAGTCGGGGCCAAGGGATGCTGCCTGACGTGTTGAAGACCTACAGAATGCTTGGTTTCGATGGGTGGATGACCGCAAAAATATCGAGCATCAAGCTCCTGCTGGGTATCGACAACTCCGCCATCTCATTTCCCGAAATGGCGCTAAGCCAGAGTGACACATTGGGACGCCAGCGCGTTTTAGATTTTTTTGTGCTGTCGCGGGCTCTCGGCATATCGATGTTTGGGATCTTGTTGATCTGGGCATCTTCGATATCGCGGATTGCGGCCGCGGCTGCGACCGTTGGATTTTTCGGCATAGTCATCACAACTTTGACTACATTGTCGCAGCCGATTGTTCATCAACTGCCTTATGGATCAATTTTACTTCTCATATTCGCCGGCGCTTTCGCAGTCGCCAATTCGAACCGCTTCGCTTTAATTTCCATATGCGCCATTGGCTTGCTTTACTATTCTATCGTCTGGGTCGCCGATCCCATGTCGCGAGCATTGAGACTAAACTTTGACTATTCAACTTTGACCGCAACAATGGCGTCGATCGCAATTCTACTGTCTGTTTTGAGATCCCAGCAGCAAACAAAAAAAACGACACCTGAAGTGCTAGATCGCTCATCTAAGCAAGAAACTGAACAAGGAACAAATAGCGACTAACGTAAAATCTCAGCGTTATTTCAATACCTTTTCAAACGTGAAGTACTTGTGTCCCAAATAACTCACGGCAACCGGGCTCAGGACGCCGACGATGTGCGCGATTAGCTCCGAATGCCAGACGAACCCAACCCTCGGAAAAATGAATTCGGCCAATCCTACGCTGACGATCCACACCTGTATAAGCGCGAGCATGTTGACAAGCGCGAAGCGCAGGGCCTCACTTCTGACGTGACGATCCGACCGTTCGAATACGAAGGACCGCGTGAGGATAAACGCGGTCCCCATTCCGATCAGATAGGCGACAACAACCGCAACATCGAACGGCACTACCGAAGACAGGAGCCAGCGGGACATAATATTGAAGAAGGCTGCGACACCTCCCGCAAGCAAAAAGCGGAAGAATTCCAAGTTCACCGACCGCCCCTCAAGACCAGATCGCCAGACCTCTTCGCTCGCGTTCCCCTTCTGGCAGAGGCCCACTTCATCATTTCTCAATCGCCGATCGAGTCAGAGGGCCATCGCGTCTGACACGCCGGATGACCAGCACCAGCACAACGGCAAGGGAGGTCAACCCCGCGATGATGAGGACGCGATTCAATACTGGCAGCCCGTCGTCCCGCAGGGCTGCGCTCCCCGCTGATCCGAAATACACATAGAAGACGATTTGCGGAATCGTAAAAATAAAACTAGCGACGACAAATGGTAAAAGTCGAATTTGCGTCAAGCCGAACATATAATTCTGAAGCGCATTCGGCAGCGGAGACGCGAAGCGCAGCAGAGCAACCACCCGCCACCCCTCTTCATCCACCGCCAAGGCAATTCTGCGAAGCTGAGGGCGCGCAGTGACGTAGCGTTGCACGTGTTCGGCAATGAGATAACGCGCAGCGAGAAATGCGAGCATGCCACCCAAGGTCGTGCTGGGAAGAATGATCAGAATCGCCGGAAGTCCGAAGATCGCACCAACTCCGAGGCAGAGAAATGTTCTGGGAACGAACACAAAGCTGGCAACAAAAAATATCAATGCGAGACATGCCGACGATGCCAGATTCAGAACGCCCCCGGCCGGGAGCAGTTGCATTATCCAATCAACCATCGGCCACCTAACCCGCCTGTTTTCGCCCGTGCCGCCGCTAAATCGCCACGCCTTCAGCCATGCGACGCCCGAGTCGAATGCTTTCGGCGATACCCCGATCTTCCGGATAATAGTAGCAGGTATCGGCAACTTGAAGCCCGCCAATCGGCGTCTGTACCGGTGGCAGCTTGTCTGCAAAATTCGGCTCACAAATCGGTTGGGCGTAACGCAGCCGTCCAACCTTGGCGACGATGAGATCTCCATCGCAAATGCCCGGATTGACGCGCTTGATATAAGTGAAGGCCTCGTCGATGAATTGCTGGTCAGTCCAAGCCCATTTCGGTTGCGAGATCGGCATGTAGTAGGGGACATAGACGACGGTTTCGCCAACCGGACGCAGATTGGAGAACTCGATTAGGCCAGGAATGTCGATATCGTTCGCCACGATATTCAACCAGAAGTGCGGTGTTACCGACTTTCGCAATTTGAAAAGCAAGCAAACGACGCCAATATTGCGGATCGCAGCATACTTATCCTTCCAATCTTGCGGCAGATCCGGGACCAGATTGTTCACCAGTGGAATGGGAACTGTCGAAATCACGGCATCGGCTGCATATTCCTTACCGACGGTTTCAACGGCAGTGACGCGGCCGCCTCTGATGGCGACCCGGTGGGCCGGCGTATTCAGATGGATCAGTCCTCCCTTGCGCCTGATATCATCGGCAACGGCCTCTACAAGGGTCTCCGATCCACCGTCAATATACCCCAGTTGCTCCTGGAAAATGGATTTTCGAGAATTTCCGATGCGCTTAATCCGGGTTGCGATCCAGGATGCAGAAACCTGATCAGCAAACTGATAGAATTTGAGCTCCTGCAATCGTTTCCACATTTTGTCGTAAACCGACTTGCCGGAACCAGCTTCGATCCACTGTCTCGATGTCAAATGCTCGATGCGACTAAAGTCCCCGGTTCGGGTCGTCAGAAACATCTGCAATCCGGTTCGGATTTTCTCGATCAACGTCAGATCCGGGTACAGCAGCAGGGAGATCGGATCGCCCCATTTGTGAACTTTGCCATGAGTATAGTAGGCCATGGAGGTGCTCACCCAGCGCATTTTGTCCGCGATACCGAGCTCTTCCATGAGGGCAAACGTCGGAGTGTCTGATTTGCAGACAAAATGATAAAAGCGCTCGATCGAGAGCCCGTCGAAATCGAAGTGCGCCGCCATGCCGCCAACTTTATCACCGGCCTCTAGCAGATCGACCTGATGGCCTAGAGATGCAGCGCGTTGCGCCGCTGCGAGGCCCATCGGCCCGGCCCCCAGCACAACAATCCGACTCATGGTGGACAACTCCTAGAACGACAACGTGACGGACGAAAATTCTGGATCGAGAAACGTTTCGGTCAATGCCTTGCGCAGAGGCGTCGATGCGACGCTAAACTCCCGTGGCCAGTCGACCACTGGAAATGTTTCGGGAATCACAAGTGCTTCAAGCTGTCCCGTGGTGAACGGAGGGTTTCGATCGACCCGTGCATACAGCCACAGCAGCAGCCAAAATGCCGCGTAAGGAATATGGATGATTCGCGCCCGTGGTCTGACAATCTCATGAATCATGCCGATCAGATTGCCATAAGAAATCTGTTCGAGACCTGAAACATCGAACACACCGCTTTTTCGTTGCTCGATGGACGCGACGATAATCGAGACGAGATCGCCGACATACAGGGGCTGACGCATAAAGTTTCCGTTTCCTGGAATCGGAAAAACCGGCGTGCGATCCATGAAGCGACGTAGCCAGCCAAGATGCTTGCGATCAAACCAACCAAACATCAAGGTTGGCCTCAGGATGACATGCGGCACCCCGCTTTCGACAAACAAACGCTCCTGCGCGGTCTTTGATCGTGTGTAAAAATCATCGGCTGACGAATTGACCACCGACGACGACAGCCCGACGAAATATGGGACGTTGTGCGTCTGCATCGCCGCGAGAATCCGCGCCGTCGCGGTGACATTATTCGCCTCGAACTCCGGCTGGAATAATCCGCCGATCTGCGCTTGATTGATAACCACGGTATCGGCGCCTGCGAGACTATCCGACCATTCGCCGAGCTGGGCGAGATCTGCCTCAATGATCCGAACCTCCGGGTGTATCTGGTTGAACAGCCTAATATTCGCTGCGTGCTTGTCGATTCCGACAAGCTCGAGATCCCGACGCGACTTCAGGCGTGCAACGAGATTCTGGCCAACTAAACCCGCGGCGCCGGTAATGACAAGCTTGCGCATCGCAACCTAGAAATTCATCTTGTTAAAAACGATGGCGGGTATCGCGCGAATGATCGCCATGATCAAGCGCCAGCGCCCCGGCGCATAGACCACGAGGCTGCCTCTATCAGCAGCTTTGCGCACAACGGCAGCCACGGCCTCGGGGGTCGCCCAAAGCGGTCCTCCTTTTGTCATGCCCACAGTCATCGCGGTATCGGTCGGGCCGGGCTTGACGATCACCGCCCGAGGGCCTCTGTCTCGAAAACGATGGCTGATGCCCTGGACTAATGTCGACAACCCCGCCTTGGTCGCTCCATAGACGTAGTTGGAGCGGCGCCCGCGATCACCGGCAACAGAGCCTAGAACCACAAGCGAGCCCCTCCCCTGATGTTCCAGCACATCTGCAACCGCGAGAATCCAGGCTGCGGCCGAGCGGAAATTGACGTCTATGATCTGTCGCGCAGCAGCCCAGTCCCGCTCAGCCAGCGCCTGATCCCCCAAGACCCCATAGGCCAGAATAACATGGTCCAGGCCACCCAGTTTGCCTATCATGACACCAATTGTGGCCGCCGCATCCGCCGCCGTAAAATCAACTTCGAAGATGTCTGTTTTGGTCGCCCCTCTCACCTTCAAATCATCGGCAATGGCCGAGAGGCGCTCAACATTGCGCCCGGCGAGACCAATCACAGCCCCTTCGGTTGCATAAAGCCGGGCGGTCGCTTGAGCAATACCTGACCCCGCCCCCAGGATCAGGATGCGAAGGGGATTTGTCATTGTCATTGATTCATCCGGCGCCAGAACGTCGATGACATCCCTGGGTCCATATGGGCTCTGAATTGATCCAACGCCGGATATCCGGCCTTGAACATCGCGGCGGGGAGCCGGCCGTCCTTGGCGGGATAGAGGCGCCCCCCCGCTTCTCGGACAATCGCGTCGAGCTTGTCAAGAAGCGAGATGGTTGACTGGCCGCGATTGGCGAAATCAAGCGCCAGCGTCGTTCCCCTCATTGGAAAGGATAACAAGCCCGGCGACGGAACCTCGCCGAATGTCTTCAGCACAGCGAGAAACGAGCCCTGCCCGGCATGCGAAATCGCTCGTAGCATTTCGGCGGTCGCCGCTTCAGCAGCACCAGGCGGAACCACGCTCTGGTATTGATAGAAGCCGCGACCACCATACAATTTGTTCCAGCCGCCGATCGCATCGAGCGGATAGAAAAAAGGGTCATAAGTTGTCGTCATCTGGCGCCTGCGCCCAGAAAATCGATAATACATTTCGTTGAACGCTGACAGCGATAAGCGATTTAGAAAGAAGCCGGGAACGTCGATCGGGATTGACGGGCCGACTCCCGACTTCACGCACAATTCGCCGTCTTTGCTGTGGCAAGCACGAGAAAAAACGCCACGCCCCAACGTTCTACCGTTAGCCAGACAATCGATCCACGCAACCGTATAATCGTACGTCGCCTCGCTTTCAGCAGCGAGAGCAAAAAACTCTCCAAGATTCCCGAACGGCACTGACTCCGCGAGCATGTTGGAACTGGTAATCGGCATGAGTTCTAGCGTGACATGTGTCATGACACCCGTAAGGCCGAGGCCACCGACAGTTGCGGCGAACAGGCCTGTTGGATCGTCGCGATCGACTGTCCGTTCAGTTCCATCGCTACGCGTCAGATCAATTGACCGAACCCAACGGCCGATCGTTCCAGCGCGATGATGGTTCTTGCCATGAACGTCGTTGGCAACAGCACCTCCGAGGGTCACGAACTTTGTCCCCGGTGTCACCGGCAAGAAATAACCCGCAGGAATGGCCAGCTTCAGAACTTCCGCGAAACTCACTCCAGCTTCGGCCTGGAGAATCCCGCTCGTTCGATCGAAGCTCACGAAACGATCAAGGCCAGTCATATCGGCCATCGCTCCGCCATCGTTGAGGCAGCTGTCTCCATATGAACGCCGCAGGCCCGTCGCAAGAAGACGGTTTGGTTCGCGCGAGCCGCTCTCGACAAGACCACCGAGCTCGTCTCGAAACATCGGATTGGCCACGCGCATCTGCGTTCGGGGCGTTCTGCCCCACGACAGAATATCGGAGCGCGGAATAAAATCGATCACAACGCCAACAGAATGGCTATGGCGACAAGAAGACCGAGGCCGAGACTTACACGGTCGCGCAACGCGAACGCGACTGGATCGTCCGTCATTCTGCCTCTGTGGGACAAAACCCAGATTCGGCAGCTGAAAAGAAAGATCGCGATAGGAGCGACCCAAAGCCAAGCCGGTGTACCGTAGAGCTGGCGAGCGAACACCTCATCGACAAGGTAAATCACAACGATCACGATCGAGGCCATCGAGGCCGCGGCACCGAAAACTAAAGTCAGGCTTTCATCACCGATCTGATACCCGCGCCCTTGTAGGCTCCGCATATTGTGCTCCACCGCCCTGAGGATTTCGGTATGTCGCTTGGCGAGGGCGAGCGAGAAGAAAAAAAACATCGAGAACGTCAATAGCCATGCCGAAGGCGTCACGGATGAAGCCGTAATTCCAATGATAATGCGGATCGTAAACAGCAGAGCAATGACAAAAGTATCAAACAACGGAATTCGCTTCCAACCAAATGAATAGCCCAGCGTCACCGCCACATATAGCAGCAGGCAAATTCCGGCCGGCACAGAAATGAGCAGCGCGAAGAGACAGAAAATCGGCAACATTAACGCTACGACCAGCAATCCATCGCGAACTTCGATCGCGCCCGAAGCAAAAGGGCGGCGGCGCTTCGACCAATGCTTTCGATCCGACGACAGGTCAGCGATGTCGTTGACGATATATGTCAACGAGGCAACGGCGCAGAGAAGAACAATCAAGGCAAGCGTCGTCGCAAACGACGCCAGTGTGACATCGTGCCAGCCCAATAGCACCGGAACAAGCACGACAACGTTCTTCGCCCATTGATGTGGGCGGATGGCCTTGATCCAAAAGGACTTTTGCCGGGATGTCAGATCGAAGGAACGTTCTACGGGGACGCCGGCATTTCGCACTGCGTCGCACAAAGAGGGATCCTCGGATACGGTAATTGCCGCCTTTGCACTTTTCCAAACTGGAATATCGGCTCGGCTATCTCCTGCATAGACGAACCCGCCTGGGAAAACCTGCGCCAACCGTTCCGCCTTGTTGATGCCCTTTAGATTAACACCATGATCCGTCCCATGGATCGTTCGAAAAAACGGGAATCTTTGCGCAACACGCAACGCAACTGTCTGGTCAGCCGCCGTTGCGAGATGGATCTCTCGACCTGCAGTGTCTTCACGTTTCAAATAATCAAGGAGTTCTTCCCGGACGGGAAGCATCTCGACATCCAAATGGGCGAGACCAGCCAAACGTCGCTTAAAAGCTGCAATACCTTTTCTCAGCTCGAACAAGCTCAGAATGGTTTGAATCGGATTTGTAAAAAGCCCCGCAGCGAAGAGCTCATAAAGCGTGTCAACCTTGAGAAGAGTACCGTCCAGATCGACGACCAACGGCAACATTGCTTCTGTCGCTCTCACTATCGCATCATTTTGTGGCAATATCGTCATCAGCAGGTGGCTCGCTATCGGCTCTTGATCGAAGAGCCCTTCTGTGCCCAGTGTTGAGACATCCTAATGCTTAAGTCCTGCGACGAAACAACCAAATCAAGTCGCCTTCGAAGAAAGGATTCATTGAGGATGTTTGAGAAACTATTTAGTGCTCTTGGCCAGAAGATACACGACCAACATCGCGCTGCACCTTCGACATGTTCTCGATATCGGTTATACGGGTCAGGTAGCGTAATCCCGAAGAGCGAAAGCTGAAGCCAACACGGATCGCGCGGCTCCCCTTCGTTCCGAGCGCTCGTCCAGCCGCAGGATCATCAACCAGCTTAATCATATGTGAGGTGGCCTCCCCGAGGTCCGGCTCAGCCCAGCGCTGATCGTCGGCATGCGGATATGCCCCCGTCGGCACCGACACCAACTGATATCCGACTAGTGCTGAATTCTCTGGGGTCATGAAATCCATATTGCCGGACCAAGCCGTACCGATCACTGGCAGCCCAAGATACATAGCTTCCGCCAACCCGAGACCGTATCCTTCTGAGCGATGAAGCGATATGAAGGCATCGCAGCATCGGATCAGATTGTGGACCTCAGTTTCTTCCAGAGTCTCGGTCAGCATGACGATCCGGCCTGACAGATCATGCAATGTTACGAGAAACTCCTGGACCTCGGCGGGCGCCACCTCAACCCCATGCAGCTTGATGACCAGGGTCAGCCGCACCCAAGGCCGCGCAGCGAGGAGCCTGCGGAAACAATCCACCACTGCGTTGGGATTCTTACGGCTGATGTAAGACCTGCAATCGAAGAAGAACAGGAACACGTAGCTGTCCTCGGGGATACCGAACCGCCTACGGCTCATATATCCGCTCAGCGACACCTCAGTCGGCAGGGGCATATGGAACACCGGCCGATCGACAGCGGCGGCGACCGATTGCCGAATAAAGTCCGATGCAGCCCAGACTTCGTCGAAACGCTCAAGCTCGCGGGCCCATTCAGTTGGGTATCGCGGCAACTCCCAGAAAGGAAGAACGATGTTATAGCCGTCGGGGAGCGGGCCGATTCGATCCAGCGCCGGGGCAATTTCATTTCCGTTGATGTGAAATAAATTCACTGCGCCGTATTCGGTGGTGAGAAACGGTACGATCTCGGACAGTTGCGCAGCTTCGGGAGATTGAAAATTCCAGACATCCCGCACCCTCGTATCGATAGCCACACTTCGACAAGCGGCGAACGAAAGCCGCAAGGCACGACCAGTCCCAATCGGACTGAATGGATGTCCGACCAGCGTTAATTTCGCGCCCATACCCTCAGGACTCCCCATCACGAAGCAGATGTGTGCTGTCACGCGCATTACGCACAGCCTGCAGATAAGCGTGTCCGAAGCGCTTATCCGGCTCAAGATAGGCCCCTTCGGCCCATTCGTTCCAAGCGTTGATGAAAACCAGCCGCTCGTCACCCTGCAGATCGCGTTTCGTTTCGTTCATTGCCGTCTCAAGCCAGGCCTGGAATGCGCCTGGCGTCGGATTGTCGAGAATGAAGGGTTCGTTCTGGCGCCGCGCGGTGTTATCCCATCCGGGCATCACTGTCCGAAATCGGGTGAAGCCAGGATGCTCGCGCGTCGCAAATCGTGCGACGAGATCCTCATACTCCCCGACATGCCCACGGAAATCGGGATTGAGTAGAGCGCCGTGGGGCGGACGAACGTCAGGCACGTAGTGCGCCGGAAACTCGACAGAGGCATCGCAACCATAAACGGATGGTGCGACATTTGTGCCGGCAAACCGAAACGATTCAACCATCGTCAGATAAATTTCGCCTAAACCGAGCCGCCGACACTCTTCGCGCCAGCGAATTGCCGTCTCCGCGAATGCCGGAAAAAGGTCCACGCGGTAAATCAGCAGTAACGGCTTATTGCCGATCCGGATATACGCGGGATGGCGCATGTAACGGGCAAGATCACGGATCACTGCAAGATCGTCCTCGACCGAGTGAGCCTGCGCGATAAGGATCTCCTGATCCTGGCCATCCCAGCGCCGCGTCCAATTTTCATTCGCCCAGCACAGGCAGAAGGGATGCGCCGGCGTGTCAATATCGAGGAATCGTTGCAGTGGCCGATCCAGCAAGCGGTGGCCATCAAACCAGTAGTAATAATAACAGAATCCGTCGATACCGTAGCGATCGGCCAACTTCCATTGCGCTTCCATCACCTCTGAAAGCCGCAGATCGTAATAACCGAGATCGGCAGGCAAACGCGGCTGGTTGTGGCCAACGAAATTCGGCCTGGCCTTGGCAACATTGGACCATTCCGTGAAGCCCGGGCCCCACCACAGGTCGTTTTCCGGGACCGGATGGAACTGCGGCAGATACATTGCAATAACCCGCAGATCATCCAGCGCGTCAAAGGTTGCTTGATGGCGCTGTGAGAGATATTGCATATTTCTCGCGATGAGGCCCTGCTTGTACGCATTGCCGAGAGCATCGGAGCTTTTGCTAAGATAATGCACAATCTCGGAGTCCGCTACAGAGACAATCCTCAATCCACGTTCGCGAATGCGCAGGCACAGCTCCAGATCTTCACAATACGCCGGAGCCAAATCGTCGTTAAATCCTCCAAGAGAATGAAACAACGATGTTTCCAGCATCAGACACGCCCCGGACACGTAGTCGACGTCGCGATTATAGGACCAGCGCGGCTTCTCCGGTGAATCAGCGAGGCCGATCATCTCGACCGTCCCCTCGCGCCTGATACGCACACCTGCCTCTTGCAGAATCCCATTGGGATAAACAACGCGAGGCCCGACGGCGCCTACGCCCGGCTCATCGAGTGCCTGCATCAGCCCCTTCAACCAGCCCGGCGCAACCTGCGCATCATTATTCAAGAGCACAAGGCGGCCCCCACGCGCGGCCTTGGATGCACTGTTACAGTTTCGCAGAAAACCCAGATTTTGAGCCTGGCTCACGAGACGCAGGTGCGGTACGCGCGACAATACTTCGTGGGTCTCATCCGTGGAGCCATCATTGGCCACAATAACTTCGAAAGTCACTTCGTCGGATGTCCGCGACAGCGAGAGCAGGCATTCGATGGTGGTGGCGAGTTCATTGTATACGGGCACGATCACCGTCACCTGCGGCGCCTCGCTAGGTACCGGAAGAACAATGCGAGCGGCGGCATTCGCCAAGCTTTCATTCCTGACCTCGATGATCGGACGCGGGCGAAACTCAAGCTCCCCGCTTCGCGCATCCAGAATCTGAGCAATGCGCGCCTTCGTTCTGGCATAGCTCCGCCATTCCCATTCCCCATCGGCAACAGACAATGTCTCTGACGTCGAGAATGCAGCCGCGGCAAAAAGTTCTGTCGGGGGCAGCACTCCGTGCATTGTAGCTGTAGTGCCCACCGCCACAACGCCCTTCAAACGACGCGCGGCTTGCCAGCGTTCATAAGCACCGGTCCTCTGAAAGAGCGGCCTCATGCTGCGGAACACACAGTCCTTGACCCGCATCTTGAAATCAATTCCCAATGGCAACGCACGATAGACATCACGAGCCGTCATGGCGATAGCACGATAGAGGCGCCCACGCGCATTGCGCCGCCACAAACTGCTCGTTCGCAATAACGAGGTGGCACGCCATGAGCGAGAACTGAAAAGCGCTTCATTAATCCTGACAGCCTCGATGCGTTGCCTGTCCGCCTCTACAAATCGCCACCGAAGTCGCTCGTAATCGCTCCTTGAATCGCTCAGAAGTCTCGCGAGTTCATCGAGCCGTCGCCCACGCTGATCAAATTCGCCGCGAAAAGACGCCTCGCGCAGCACCGCCTCCTGAAGGGCGACTGCTAATTCTTCGACCCTTTGCCCGCGTTGGTCGCGCTCCGCGCACAGAGCGGCCTCATGCTGCCCAGCCGCATTGACCACAGCCGATAATTCCTCGACCCGTTGTCCACGCTGATCAAGTTCGCCGCGAAGAATTGCTTCGCGCCGCAAGGCCTCCTGCAACGCTCCCGTCAGTTCGTTGACTCGTTGCCCGCGCTGGTCAAGTTCCGTTTGGAGCGTGGAGATCTCGCGCACGTACGGTGGCTGTCGGGGAGCGAATATCCCTGCCGGCAGGTCGGGGATCGGGCCGTCTGAGGCGACAGCAATGAAATAAACGGGATTAGGCAGCCCCCCCCCCTCAATCACGCCTCCCTCATCCTCACGATAGCCGATAAACGGCGATTCACTTCGGCCTTCCGCCGGTGCAAGCACCGAGGCGTAGTGCACGCGCTGGCCATAGATCGCGTGCCCACCGAAATGCTCATTCAGCAGCGCCTGTAGCTCGGACAAATAGAGCTCACGGACATGGTATGGATTTTTGTAGCGTGGAACGTCCGAGTATTCGTGCCGGTCGGGCGACGACAGCACCAGCACCCCGTCCGGAGCCAACACCCTCTTGATCTCCAGCATCATGGTTCGATGATCAGTCAGATGCTCGATCGTCTCGAAGCTAACAACAACGTCGATGCTGGCATCTTCAATCGGGATCGCCACCGCATCGCCCACGAGAAAACGGATATTCGGGCGAATATAGGCCTGGCAGGCGTGGGCAATCGATGCTTCGTCGATGTCCACGCCGACTACCGAAGCAGCGATGCCTGCGAGTAGATCCGATCCGTAGCCTTCGCCGCAGGCGATATCTAGAACACGCTTGCCCTGCACCAAGTGCCGGGCGGCAAAGTAGCGGTGCAGGTGTTCAAGCCGAATATCCCCCTCGACCTGGGGTACGAACCGCTCGCCGGTAAAGTCCATCAATGTCTCTTCATGCTACTACAAGTGGCAATACCTAGAGTATAGTACCACGGATTGGCAACTCTTGAGTGCACTCCGAGGTGAATAGTATCACTGACATGCCATCCCGCGGCGATTATGAATTGATCTGGAAATGTGGCCATGGGCCGGTACCAAATCGTTCAACCGATCAGATCATAGCGACCGGGTTTGTCCATCCACCGCTGGATCGGGCGTCGGGCAAGGATCGGCCGCTCAACAAAACGGAAAGAGATATAAGCCAGAGCGAAGGTTAGGACACCCGCAATCCCAAGGATAGTGATGCAGAGCGGAACACTTCCGGACATCCACGGGGCCAATCGCTCAAGGATGCTATAGTGAACGAGGTAGGCACCATACGAATATGTACTGACGGCTGTTATAACCGTAACGGTGGGACCAGGTGTCGCGGAAAAACGCAAAAATGCAGGAAACACAAGCGCGAATCCGATTGATGTAAAACTGAAGATCAGCGACCGCCAAAACCGACCTTCGATCTCCCATACTCCTGTTCGAAACTGCCAATTGCCGATCGCAAGCGCCAGCAACCCTAGTCCCACGACCAAGGCCCCTTGCCAATAGCGATCGAGAAAGGCGCTTCTTCGCATCCAGAGGGCAAGCGCAACACCATAGGCGATAGCGTCGAGGCGCAACAAAACAGTCTTTCGTATCGAGGCGTCCCATTGAGCAGCGTCCGGCATTATGGTGCGCAAAAACAGCGGAGCAATAAGAAAAACAAGAATTGTCAAAGGAGCCCCGCGTCGGCCCACCGCGTTTACAAACGCAAACATCATGGCGGAAAACAGGAAATAGAACCATTCCTCGACCGTCAGCGACCAGGATACTGCAAACCAGCCATCTGCCGGAAAGGGCCAAGCTAAATTTTGGGCGAAAGCCATGTAAGTAGCAAAATGTACGACGGGATCAAGCGGCGGCAACAGCACCAGCAGGACGATCAGCCATAACAGATAAGCCGGGACAGTGCGCATGAGACGCCTCAGCAGGAAAATCGCCCACGCCTCGAAGGTTGGGCGGCGCACACAAATGTCGAGCAGCAGATTACCGATCAGAAAGCCACTGAGGACAAAAAACAACTCAACACCGAGGAACCCCAACTGCATCACCCAAAGCGGCACAGCACGGAACTGTTGAAACAAAGGTATCGCGACAAAATGCGAAATGAGAACCAGCGATATCGCGATCATTCTTAAAAGGTCGAGACCGAGAACGCGCTTTCCGCTCTGCATTGCCTGCTCTGCTTATCGAGAATGGCGCCTGCGCCCACCGGCCGCGAGAATGGACCGCCTACTCAGAGACAGGACAATAAAACGTTGGCGCTCAAGGAACAGTGCCGAACTCCCGCATCCGATCTAGGCCGCCATGGCAGCCTGAAAGCTATCGATGACATCGGCGATCGGACCAAAACGCTGTATTTGCCCCTGCCGCATCCACAAACCCTTGTTGCACCACCGCCTGCAGATATCGAGATTATGCGATGCAAGCACCAGGACGCTCGCCTTCTCGACGAATGAATCGATCCGCGCCCGCGCTTTGGCCATGAAACTCGCATCTCCGGCCATGATCCATTCATCCATCAGCAGGATCTCGGGCTCGAAGCAGGTTGCAACCGCGAATGTGAGCCGCAGCATCATGCCGGACGAGTAGGTTCGCACTGGCATATCGAGGTAATCACCGAGCTCGGTGAACTCCGCGATGTCGGGGAGCAAATGCTCGATCTCTCGCGATGACAAACCCAGAAGCAAGCCGCGAATTCGAACGTTGTCATAACCGGAAAGATCCGTGTCAATCCCAAGTCCGATATCGAACATCGGCGAGATGCGGCCATGCACGGATACGGTTCCCGCCACCGGCTCATAGATTCCAGCCATGACACGCAACAGCGTGGTCTTCCCGGCGCCATTGGCGCCGATCAGTGCCAGCCGGTCGCCACTTTCAAGCGACAGCGAGATATCATGCAGGGCGTCGATGACAATCCTGTCATTGGCATCACGCGCGATACGCCCGGCAGAGCCCCGCGACAGCAGGCTTTTCTTCAGCGATCGCGACCCACCCTGATAGACTGGAAACGAAACGCTGACGTGATCGAGACTGAGAACGGATGGAGACATCGACTTCAGACCCAGTAGGAGATGCGCGCCCGGAACCGGACGAAGAAGGCCGCAGCCAACAAGAAGTTCACAGCGGTTATCAGCGCAACGGCGACATAATTGTCAACCGATGGCAGTTGCCCCAGCAGCGGTGCCCGCACGACCTCGCAAAGATGATAAAACGGATTGAATGTCAGCAAAGCGGTATTTTCCCGCAACAGTTCCGGCTTCCACATGATCGGTGTCAGAAAGAAAACGATCTGCGTAACGCTTGCGACGATCTGCGGGATATCGCGGAACCGGGCTGACACAATGCCGAGATAAAGGCTGGCGAGCGCACCATTAAGAGTTAACAGCAGAAAACCCGGGATTGCCCAGAGCGCCGTGCTCCCCGGCCAGATCTTGAAGTAGATCAGAACTCCGAAGTAGATCACGAAGTTGTGGGCAAAAATGATGATCTTACCCCAGATGAAACGGTAGACGTAGGCTGAGTAAGGAAGTCGGACCTGCTTGATGTACGATTCCGCACCCGTGAAAAGCGCGCCGGCCTCGGTCAGCGCGGCGCTGATCAGGCCCCAGACCAGCAGCCCGACGCAAAGGAACGGCATGAAATCATGCAGTGCGATTTTCAAGATCTGCGAATAGAGCATGCCCAGCGCCACCACCATGATCGCCATGCTGGCTGTGAGCCATAGTGGCCCCAACAGCGAGCGCCGGTAACGCTGCAGGATATCGTTCCACCCGAGCTTGCCCCACAGCGGCCACAACGCCGCTCCATCGACGATGTCTCGAATAGCCAAGCGTATTTGCCCATACGTCTTTTGCGCGGGCATGGTAGTTGAGATCAACGGCTTACTCCTGGCTCATCTCGACATCTTTTCTCGAGATTATCTGACAGCGCGACGCTTATCGGCGGCCCGCTCGTATACAGCCTGCATTCGCTCAAGAAACAGCGACTGATCATACTCGGCACGCACACGTGCGCGGCCGGCGCAACCCAACCTCGAAGCCAATTCCGGATCATCAAGCAGGCGACGAAGCGCCTGCGCGAATGCCGATGGATCGTTCGGCGGCACGGTCACCCCCTCGAGTCCGTCGCGTGCGACATGCGGCACAGCCGTCCCCAATGAGGTATTCACAATCGGCCGGCCGGCGGACATGGCCTCCAGCTGAACCAGACCGAACGCCTCGGCATCCGTCACCGACGGAAATGCGAGCACGTTGGCCGCATGAATATATTGCTTCACCTCGTCGCGCTGCAGGCCGCCAAGAAACATCACCCGGTCCGAAATTCCAAGCTCCGATGACAAGCTCTGGAGTTCGGCCTTGAGCGCGCCTTCACCGATGATCATTGCCTGGGCGTCAACATGCCGCATGGCACGAAGGAACACTTCATACCCCTTGTAACTGACAAGGCGGCCCACCGCGACGACAAGCCGTGGATAGCGCGCTTTCAACCCGGTAACGGCTGCGCCCTGCGCCTCATCGAGTCCGCTCCAGTAGTCGACGTCGCAACCGTAAGGTACCACGGTGCACTTCTCGGCGTGGCGGCCCAGAAACTCCGAGTTTTCGATCATAGCCCGATCGGACACGACAATCGTATCCGCCCTTGCAAGCGTGCGCTGGACCAGCGGCGCCAATATGCGCACCAGCAGCGATCGTCCGATAATTTCCGCATGCCAGTGCACAATCAATGTGGTCTGCCGCGGAAAGCCCAGCAGAACGCCCATGTCGACCAGCGGGAACGGCGCATGACAAATCACTATATCCATCGCCTTCGCTTGCTGCGCGAAGACAAACGGGTAGCTCAACGCGATCGGTGTGGAGAACACCGTCCCCCATGACGTCACGGCCCTCACGGGCACACTATCGACGGAATGGCTGCGCCCGAAACCAAACGCACGGGCCACAAGGATCGAGCTGTCGAAACCGGCGCGCGGCAGCTTCGCCAGCGTCGCGATGACGTGTGGAATGCCGCCATGAACGTCCGGCAAGTAGATCTTATAAGCGTGCAGCAGGCGCATTCAGACGGTCATCCACGGACTCTCACCGGCTTCATCGTCATGCATCTCTCGCAAAAAGTGAATGCCGGCGTCAGGATAAGGCGCGCGCAAGATAACAGCAAAGAGGACTTTCTTACGGCAAATTTGACCCTGCCGCACCGAAAACGCCTTGTGATTCTTGAGAATTTGCCCTCAGATCATCTTGAACGCGTTTCACTTGGGCTTTCACCATTGTCGAAACCAGATCCGGAAAGGCAACCTTCGGCCTCCAGTTAAAAGTGGCACGAAGCTTTGCCGGATTTGCGCGTGTGTAGTGACTGTCGGTTTTTCGGATCAGTTTTGGGTCGACACTAACATAATCGGTCCAGTCCAGGCCGACCGAGCGGAAGGCGACGTCACAGAGCTCCTGAATCGAGTGATCTTCGCCGGTGCCGATGACATAATCATCCGCGGTGGGATGCTGCAAAATCATATGCATCACTTCCGCATAGTCGCCAGCGAAGCCGAAATCGCGCCGCACGCTGAGATCCCCCAGCAGCAGCTTGCCATCCAGCAGAATCGGCCGCCCTCGCTCATCGAGTTCAGGCGTATCCCTCAATCCACACCAGGCCGCCGCAGCAGCGTAAGCAATCTTTTGTGATACGAATGACAGCGGGCGATACGGGCTTTCATGATTGAACATGATGCCCGAACAGGCATGCAGGCCGTATTGCTGTCGGTAGGCGCCAATAATCCTGTGCCCATACAGCTTGGCCACGCCATAGGGAGATTTCGGCTCGCAATGGGTGTGTTCATCCTGGCGCTCGCTGAAGCCGTCGCCGAAGATATCGGATGACGAAGCCTGGAACAGGCGGCAGTCAAGCTTGTGCTTGAGCAATAGCTCGCAGATGTTCTGCGGCAAGAAAGCATTGATTTCCGCGGTTTCCCGCGGTGCTTTCCACGATAGGATCGGCCGCGACACCGCGGCGAGATTGTAGATCTCGTCCGGCTTCGTGCTCGCAATCAGCAGCTCGAGAAACCCATTATCCGTCGGTTCGCCGACATGCCAGCGCACGCCGTCATCGTCCGAACCCGAGCGCGGCAACCGTCGGGACTGCGCATGCACTGAATAGCCATGCCGGCGCAGGAGATCGACGAGATAGCGGCCATCCTGCCCGCTCGCGCCGGTAACCAAAGCACTCTTAGCCAACGGATTGTCCCCATCCGCTCGTGTGAAGCCCCCCGGCTACCATCACTGATTGAAACGCGGTCTGATCGCACTTTTACTGGTAGTACGCCAGTCCGTTCGAAGCGTTTTCTCGTCGAAAAGTGCTTATTCGTTATAGTTGAAGTATTTGAAACCGTGTTGCTTGATTAGTTCGTCGCGCTGCGCGGATTTCAGATCCTCCTGCATCATCTCCGTCACCAGCTCGACAAACGTTGTCGCCGGCGACCAGCCAAGGTTGCGTTTTGCCTTGGAGGGATCACCCAACAGGGTTTCAACTTCCGCTGGACGGAAATAACGCGGGTCGACCTCGACAATGCACTTGCCGGTCGCCTCATTATAACCCTTTTCGCCGACGCCAGTTCCCTCCCAGCGCACCGCAATACCTGCCTCTTTCGCGGCAAGCTCCACGAATTCACGCACCGAATGCTGTTCACCGGTGGCGATGACATAATCTTCCGGCTTTTCCTGCTGCAGCATCAGCCACTGCATCTCGACGTAATCACGCGCGTGGCCCCAATCACGTAGCGCGTTCAGATTGCCGAGGTAGAGCTTGTCCTGCAGGCCGAGCTTGATGCGCGCCAGAGCGCGCGTGATCTTGCGGGTGACGAAGGTCTCGCCTCGGATCGGTGATTCATGATTGAAGAGAATGCCGTTGCAGGCATAAAGGCCGTAGGCCTCGCGATAGTTGACGGTGATCCAGTAGGCATAGAGCTTGGCCACCGCATAAGGCGAGCGCGGATAGAACGGCGTCGTCTCCTTCTGCGGAATCTCCTGCACCAGTCCGTAGAGTTCGGACGTGGACGCCTGATAGAACCGGGTCTTTTTTTCTAGGCCAAGGATGCGGATCGCTTCCAGCAAACGCAGGGGGCCGAGCGCATCGGAATTGGCCGTGTACTCCGGTTCCTCGAACGACACCGCGACATGGCTCTGAGCCGCGAGATTGTAGATTTCGTCCGGCTGTACTTGCTGAACGATGCGGATGAGGCTGGAGGAATCCGTCAAGTCGCCGTGGTGCAACCTGAAATCATGCCCTTTTTCATGTAGGTCATGGTAGAGGTGATCGATCCGATCGGTATTGAACAACGACGTCCGCCGCTTGATGCCGTGCACGCTGTAGTCCTTGGCCAGCAGCAGCTCCGCCAGATAGGCTCCATCTTGCCCGGTAACTCCGGTGATCAGGGCGGTTTTTTTCGACATTCAGGTTTCGGTCCAATGATCGGGAATGCAACGTTCCGCCTCATCCAAGAGGACGAGACGGGAGCTTTTAGCTGGTGCAGCAATCATTTACAATTGCCGGTTGCGGAATCATATTTATTGGTAAAGCAGCCGACGTGTGGATTTCACCTATCACCACAATGAGATAGATACCCTGCCAGTCATCAGCTGAAAGCAAGTAGACCGCACCGAATGGGTTTTGCGGAACGCCCACAACAAGACTACCTCGCCGGCAGCGAAACCCTCTCGCCGCAGGGGTCGATTCTCTATGTAGTGTCCGAAGACTGGGCCTTTCTGTCGCACCGGCTGCCGATGGCGCGCGCTGCCCGCGAAGCCGGCTTTGCTGTTCACGTCGCCACTCGGGTCGGAACAGACGCAGCAGAGATTCGCGCCGAAGGCTTCGTGCTGCATCCCATTCCCTTCCTGCGCGGCCGTCTCTCGCCGCTGGCCGCGCTCTCCACCATCCGTGCACTCCGGCGCGTGGAAAAGGCGATCGCCCCAACACTCGTACACCATGTCGGCCTGCAGTGTTGCGTGCTCGGCGGGCTGGCGGGGCTGGAGTCGGACCGGCCGCAGATAAACGCGCTGACTGGGCTTGGTTACACTTTCACCGGCGGCCAATCGCGCGGCGGCCTTGTTCGCCGGGCCATGACCGCGACCCTAGCATTTCTGCTCAACCGCAAACGGGTCGTGACTTTGGTGCAAAACCCCGATGACCGGGCGGCCCTCGAACAGATCGGCATCCCCGGCAACAGGATTGCGTTGATCCCGGGGTCCGGCGTGGATACGGAGTTACTGCAGCCGCTACCGGAGCCTGCGGGCCCCATCACGATTGGCTTCGCCGGACGGCTTCTGACGGACAAAGGCATCCGCGCGCTGGTGGCCGCGCACCGGCTATTACGCGGCCGGGGTCTCGACATCAACCTGCTCATCGCCGGCGAGCCTGATCCGGCAAATCCCGCGTCTGTCTCGCTACAGGAGGCCCAAGCTTGGAGCCGCGAGCCAGGCATTACCTGGCTGGGCCATGTCGACGACATCGCGCCCCTGTGGCAACGCTCGCATATCGCGGCCCTTCCCTCGCACCGCGAGGGCCTGCCGAAAAGCCTGCTCGAAGCCGCTGCCTTCGGCCGGCCGATGGTCGCCACCGATGCCCCGGGGTGTCGCGAAATCGTCATCCACGATCGCACCGGGCTGCTAGTCCCGGTCGAGGATCCCCCCTCCCTCGCCGACGCGATCGCAGCGCTCGTCGAGTCGCCAGCATTGCGCGCACGCTATGGCGCGGCCGCCCGCGCGCTCGTCGTCGAGACCATGTCCGCACGCGCCATAGGCCAGACCACGCTGCAGCTTTATCGCTCCATGATCTAAAGCGAGCCGTCGTTGTCAGCAGCGCCTGCATCAACTAGACACCCCGCATGATGGATATCAATCAGTTCAGGAACTGGCCGTTGCTTGCCACCGCCATTCCCGTTGCTTCGGCTACGCTGTGTGCAGCGCTGATCGTCGTGCTGCGCCCCCTGCTCGTCCGTTATGCTTTGGCACGGCCCAACGCTCGCTCATCACATACGGAGCCCACGCCGCAGGGCGGCGGCATTGCAATAATGGCTGCGACAGTCATCGTCGTCCTGCTCGCGGGGCTTTGGACTACGCTCACGTTTGCAGCGATCGTCGTGCTCTCTGCGGCCATCCTTCTCGCTGTCATCGGAACGCTCGACGACCTGCGGCCACTGCCCGTTGTGCCGCGCCTGCTGCTGCAGATCATCGCTGTCGCATCGGTCCTCGTCGTGCTGCCGGAGCAGGTGCACCTCGTTCCCTTCATTCCGTTCCGGGTTGAGCGCGGACTGTTACTGCTGGCCATGCTGTGGTTTGTCAATCTCGTCAATTTCATGGACGGGCTCGATTGGATGACAGTGGCCGAAATGCTGCCTGTCACCGTGACGCTGGCCGCGTTCGGGCTGGCAGGTTGGACTCCGCTCGGCGTTCTTCCCGTCGTCCTCGCGCTCGCCGGTGCCTTAATCGGCTTCGCACCGTTCAATCGCCCCGTCGCCAGGCTGTTCCTGGGCGATGTTGGAAGCCTACCGCTCGGCCTGTTGATTGCCTGGTCCCTCGTCCTGCTCGCAGGTCAGGGGCATCTCGCTGCGGCCCTGTTGCTGCCGCTCTACTATATGGCCGATGCGACCATCACCCTGCTGCTGCGATTGTCCCGGGGCGAGAAGGTATGGGAAGCGCACCGGACGCATTTCTATCAGCGCGCGACCAATAACGGATTCACCGTGATCCAAGTGGTGCGGACAGTCTTTGTCCTCAACGTTGTGCTTGCCGGACTAGCTGCGAGTTCGATTGTATTGAAATCAATCAAGACCGACATCGTGCTGTGCGCCGTGGGCACGGTTGCTGTTGCGGCCGTGCTGGTTCGATTTGCCCGGTTGAACCGCGCGATCAGGCCGCCCCAACCTTGAATTCCGGTACCGCGTCCTTCAGCACCACCTCGATCACGCCGCGGTCTTCCGTGGCCACGGCCTTCTCCAGCGCGCCCAGCCAGCCACGTAGGGTCTCCAGCGGCGGTTCGTTGGGGCGGGCGGCGACGATGCCGGCCATGCCGATGTCGACAGTCGGTTCCTCATGGGCGAAGAGGATCTCGTTCATCCGCTCGCCGGGGCGGACGCCGGTGAACACGATCTCGATGTCGTAGCCCGGCTGCAACCCGGAGAGGCGGATCATCCGCTCGGCAAGATCCACGATCTTCACCGGCTGGCCCATGTTCAGCACATAGACCGAGACATCCGGTCGCTGCGGCATCAGCGCGTGGGTGGCGGCGGTCACCACGAGATCGCAGGCCTCGCGGATGGTCATGAAATAACGCACCATGTCGGGGTGGGTCACGGTGACGGGGCCGCCGGCCTCGATCTGCGCCTTGAACTTCGGCACCACCGAGCCGTTCGAGGCCAGCACGTTGCCGAAGCGCACTGAAATCAGTCGCATCGGCGGCTTGCCGTTGCCCTTGCTGGCCAAGAACCGATCCAGCGCCTGGCAATACATCTCCGCGAAACGCTTGGTCAGCCCGAGCATCGACACCGGCTCGATCGCCTTGTCGGTCGAGATCATCACCATGGCCTCGGCGCCGGAGGCGAGCGCGGCATCGGCCACGTTCACCGACCCGAAGATGTTGGTCTTGACGCCCTCGGCCCAGTCCCGTTCCAGGATCGGCACGTGTTTCAGCGCCGCCGCGTGGAACACGATGCTGGGCTTGAACTCGTTCAGCAACCGCATGATGCGGTCGCGGTCGCGCACATCAGCAATACGGCCCTCGATCACCGCCGACGAGCCGCGCAGCGACAATTCCTCCACCACCGCATGCAGCGCGGGCTCGGCATTCTCGATGATCAGCAGCCGCGCCGCGCCGAACGTCACCACGCGCTCGCAGATCTCCGAGCCGATCGAACCGCCGCCGCCGGTCACCACCACGGACTTGCCCTTCACCAGCGCCTCGAGCCGGCGGTAATCGATCTTGACGCTGGGCCGCAGCAGCAGGTCCTCCACCGCCACCGGCGCCAGCCGCGGCGCATCCTGGCTTTCATCCAGCGAGGGCAGCCGGCTCACCGTCAATCCCAGCTTGCGCGAGCGGGTCAGCACCGATTCCGGCTGCGCCTCCGGCTCGAATGCAGAGGGCAGCATCACCACGCGGTCGATCGGCTTTTCCCGCCGCGCGAAGTCACCCACCACATCGCCGAGATCGTCGAGACCACCGAGCACAGGCACGCCGCGGATCAGCTGGCCGCGATCGGATGGCGAGGGCGACAGCACGCCCACCGGCCACAGCCGCTTCACCGCGCCGTTCTCGATGGCGCGCAGCAGCACTTCGGCATCCGCCGCCCGCCCGATCAGCAGCGCCGGCGCGGCATCCACCACCCGCGCCTGGTTGCGGGTGCGGGTGTAGCGGAAATAGCGATAGGCCAGCCGCGCACCGCTGAGAAAGAAGATCTCGACGAACCAGTAGAGGATGATGGTGGTCTTGCCGAGGAAGAAGGTGCCGTAGACGTTCGGCGCCAGGAAGATGTAGTCCACGATCAGCAGCACCACCGCGAGCACGGTGGCGGCGCGCACGATGTTGAGCAGATCCGGAAACGAGATGAAGCGCCACTTGGTCGCGGTGAGCTGGAACACGTAGCAGACCACGAAGCTCAGGATCAGGAAGTAAGGCAGAATCCACAGCAGCAGCGGCAGACGATCGGAGAGGTTCGTGCCTTCGAACCGCAGATAGAAGCTGACCAGCACGGCGGCCGCGGTCGCGAGCACGTCGTGCAGCGCAATCATCCAGTTTCGCCAGGTCATGCCGTAAAATCGGATCATTGCTGCCAGACAATCGGAAAGGTTGTGATGACGGAGGCGGTGGTGGCTGCGTTCATCGCACGTCGCCCCGCTCCGCCGCCCGCGCGCGCAGCACCATGCCGCCGGCCACGCCGACGCCGAGAACATACATCCATCCCTCGTGGAAATCGAACAGATGCGAGTTCAGCAGCGAGCTGACGACGTTCTGCACCACCACGATCAGCCCCACCCACGCCGCAAGACTGCCGGCAGCAACACCGCGAAACAGCAGCAGGTGCGACAGCCACATGGCGTAGAGGATGAGGCACCCGAGGAGCCCCCACTGCACCGCCACGTTCAGGGTCTGGTTGTGCGGATTGCCGATCACTTCGGCGAGCAGCCCGGTCTGCCCGACGGCCTCGCGCTCGAACAGCTCCTTGGTGGACCCGGTGCCGTTGCCGAGCACCGGCGCCTGGCCGATGAATTTGAGCGACTTGGTCCAGTACTCCAGCCGCTGCGCCGTCGAGGTCACGGCGTTGGTCTGATAGCCTTGATACTCGACGGCGATGTTGCCGACTCGCTCGCGCAGATAGGGCGAGGTGAACCACACCAGCACGGCGGCGAGCACGGCCGCGGCCAGCAGCAAAACCGTGGTGCGTGCCGAGAGATACAGCAGCGCGAACAGCACCAGCAGCACGGGCATATAGACCAGTGCCGTGCGCGCCGACACCGCGAACATCATGTTGGCGAAGAACGCAAGCATCAGCGCGGCGCAAGCAGCCGCCCAGATAAATCGCCGCTGCCGGACGAACATCAGGGCCGGCGGCGCCAGGGCGAACAGGCACAGCGCGAATTCCTGACTCTGATCGATGTAGTTCTTGACGGGAACACCGGGATTGGCGGTGACCGTCACTTTCAGTCCGGGTGCGACCAGCACGATCCACGACAGCATCATCAGGAGTGTGCACGAGACCAAGAACGCCACCAGCACCCAGAGGCCACGCTGCGAGCGCTCGAAATGATACAGCAGCAACGGAAGCGCAAGCAGCTTGCTCACCGGATTGATCCCGTGCAGCCGCGCCGACCAGGCGCTGTCCGACCACAGCGTTCCGGTCACGGCCAGCGCAAAGAACGCCAACGGCAGCGCGCAGGCCGGCCGCGCCAGCGAACGCAGCAGCGCGCGTGGATCCGCGGTAGGAATCAAAGCAATCAGCCACAGCACCATGAGAACGGCGGGCGGCGKGGTCGACCATGGCAACGTTGCCGCCACCGCAACCGCCAGCAGATCGGCGTTGCGCATCTGCAGCGCCGGATCTTGCCAGCTCGCCGGCAGTATCCGCGCCCAGCCGGTGGCTATCGGCGACCGCACGGCCTGCCCGCTCACGCCCTGCACGGCATGGTCCTGGGCGAGGCCTTCGCTCATGCGTTGCCTTTTTCCTCGTGGGCGCGGCCTTGCCCCTCGCGAGCCCGCTTGACCAGCGAGGTGGTGCTGAAGCCTTCGAGGATGTCTACCAGCACGACCTCGCCGCCGTAAGCCTCGACGATCTCGTGGCCGACGACCTGCTCGCGGGTATAGTCGCCGCCCTTCACCAGCACGTTGGGCTCGATCCGGGTGATCAAATCGAGCGGCGTGTCGTCCTCGAAAATCGCGACCAGGTCCACTGCCTCCAGCGCGGCCAGCACCTCGGCGCGAGCGTGCTCATTCTGCACCGGGCGTCCGTCGCCCTTTAACCGTTTCACCGAGGCGTCACTGTTGAGCCCGACAATCAGCCGGTCGCAGGCGGCGCGGGCCTGGGTCAGCACCCGGACGTGGCCGGGATGTAGGATGTCGAAACAGCCATTGGTGAAACCAACCCGCAGATCCTGCTTGCGCCAGTCCGCCAGATGCGCGGCGAGACTAGCCGCACCGACCGCGATCTTCTCTTCGGCAGCGAGCGAGGCCGGCGGCAGGATTTTACGGCGCAGCTCGGCCAGTGTAACTGTCGCGGTGCCCGGCTTGCTGACTGTCACCGCCGCACCGGCCGCGGCGCAGCGCATCGCGGTCTCCCAGTCCGCGCCTGTCCCCAGCACAACGGCCAGCACAGCCGCCACGGTGTCTCCCGCGCCCGAGGTGTCGCGTACTTTGGTCGGCAGGGATGGCACGTGCATCGCTGCACCGGCGGCTGGCACCAGCGTCATACCATGCTCGCTTTGGGTCACCAGGATCGCTTGGCAATCCGCCAACAGCATCAGTTCCTGCGCCGCGGCAGCGATCTCGGCCTCGCTGCCGGCGCGCGAGCGGCTCGCTTCGGCAAACTCCTTGCGGTTGGGCTTCAACAGGGTCGCCCCGCGATAGATGGCGAAATTCGCGCTCTTGGGATCGACGATCACCCGCTTGTTCAGCTTCTTCGCGGCATCGATCACATTGCGGATCACCCGTGCCGTCAGCACGCCCTTGGCGTAATCGGACAGCAGCACGATGTCGGCGCGCGGCAGAGCCGCCAGCGCCGTATCGATCAGCCTGCGCTCGATGGCGTCGGATGCGGGCGCCGCCAGCTCCCAGTCGGCGCGCAGCATGTGGGTCGAGAAATGCTCGGACACATAGCGCACCTTGCGCGTGGTTGGCCGCGCCGGATCCACCACCAGCAACGGCTCGATCAGCGGCTCGCGGCCGAGTTCGGCGCGTAGCGTCTTGCCCGCATCATCGTCGCCGACCAGGCCGACGAACAGGCAGCGCGCGCCGAGGCTCGCAACGTTGCGTGCCGCGTTGCCGGCGCCACCGACATTGAGTTCGCTGCGCTGAACCGCAATAACGGGCGTCGGCGCCTCCGGCGAGATCCGCGACACCTCGCCATAGACGAACTCGTCGAGCATCAGGTCGCCGATGCACAACACGGTCTGGCCGACCATCGCGCGCGCGAGCGCGTCAAAATCGAACATGCTGATATCAGTACCCTTGTGTTGCCACGATCAGCGGTAGCGATCGGGCTGATCGAGGAAATCCCTGACGTAAGTCCCCACGGCGTCTTCCAGCGGCGTGAAGCCGCCGTTATAACCCGCGCCGTGCAGCCGATCGACACTGGCCTGGGTGAAATATTGGTAACTGCCGCGAATCTGCTCGGGCATGTCGATGTAGTCGATGTTGGGCTTGGCGCCGAGCGCGCCGTAAGCCGCCAGGATCAGATCGCGAAAGCTGCGGGCCTGGCCCGTGCCCAGGTTGAACAGGCCGCTGACCGAGCGGCGTGACAGCAGCCAGACGATCACCCGCACCACGTCGTCGACATAGATGAAATCGCGGCGCTGGTCGCCATCGGCAATGCCGTCGCGGTGCGACTTGAACAGCTGCACCACGCGCCCGCTCCGGATATCCTCGAAACGCCGCGCCAGCACGCTGGCCATGGTGCCCTTGTGATACTCGTTGGGCCCGAACACGTTGAAGAACTTCAGCCCAGCCCATTGCGGCGGCAGCTTCTCGCCGTTCTCCACCCGCCCCATCACGGCGAGGTCGAACAGGTGTTTGCTCCAGCCATAGAGGTTCATCGGGCGCAGCTGCTTCAGCGCCTTGACCGAACTGTCGTCGGCAAATCCCTCGGCACCGTCGCCATAGGTCGAGGCCGAGGAGGCATAGATGAACGGCACGGCATTGGCCGTGCACCAGTCCAGCAGCTTGAGCGAAAAGCGGAAATTGGTGTCGATGACCAGGTCGCCGTCGGTCGCGGTGGTCTCCGAGATGGCGCCGAGGTGCACGATGGCCTCGATGCGGCGGCCCTGCAGCCAGGCCATCAGTTCCGGCGGCGGCACGACGTCGGCGAGCTGGCGCTTGGCGAGGTTGCGCCATTTGCCGTCATGGCCGAGCCAGTCGCAGACGGCCACATCGGCGCGGCCCGCCTCGTTGAGGGCGGCCACCACGTTCGATCCGATAAATCCGGCTCCGCCGGTCACCAGCAGCATGAGAATTCCAGTTTTGCGTTGCGGGTCACCTTTGCCCCAGTCGGGTTCGGCAGGCAACCGATGTCATGCCCCGCTGTGAACAGTAAATCATGGCGGCGGCGCCAAAAACCGGGCTGGACGGCGGGCCGATCAGGTTATAACCGGCTGCGCACTCATCGCATGTACCAGAACGACGCGAGTCTTCCTCCATATTATGAATTCAAATTCATACTTTCAGCTCGATGCCTCCCGGGCCGACCCCGCCGACACCCGGCCGATTCTGATCGTGCCCTACCGGTGGATCGGCGATTTCGTCCGCGGCCACACGGTGGTGCGGGTGCTGAAGCAGCGCTGGCCGAACCGCCCGGTGGATATGCTCACGATCGGCCTGAACGCCCCCCTGGTGGATTACATGCCCGGCGTTCGCCAGGCGATCGTCTGGGACCTGCCCCGCAGCCGCCTGGTGCTGGGCGAGCAGTGGCGGCTGGCGGCCCGGCTGCGGGCGGAGGCCTACGGCACCGCGCTGGTGATGCCGCGCACCTGGAAGGCCGCGCTGGCGCCGGCGCTGGCGGGCATCCCGGAACGGGTGGGGTTTGTCGGCGAGGTCCGTTTCGGCCTGCTCAACGACTGGCGCTGGGGCGAGAAGGCCCTGCCCCGGATGATCGACAAGAAGGTCGCCCTCGCGCTCCCCCCCGACCTGCAGCAGGTCGCCGACTGGCCGCCGCCGCAGCTCGTGGTGCCCCGCGCCGAGATCGCGGCCTGGCGGCAGGCCAATGGACTGGGCCAGGGCACGGCCGTGGCGCTGGCGCCCGGCGCCGTCGGCCCCGCCAAGCGCTGGACCGCCTACCCTGAGCTGGCCCGGCGGCTGGCGGACCAGGGCATCGACGTTTGGGTGGTCGGCGGCCCCGGGGAAAAACCGGCCGCGACCGAGATCGTCCAGGCGGGCGGGGCGCGGGTGCGCGACCTCACCGGCACGGACCTGCGCAACGGCATCCTGGCGCTCGCCGCCGCCGGCCTCGCCATCTCCAACGATTCCGGCCTGCTGCATGTCGCCGCCGCGCTGGGAACCCCGTCGGCCGGCATTTTCGGTCCGACCAGCCCCTACCACTGGGCGCCGCTCAACGGACTCGCCGCCACCCTGCAGTGCGAGACCAAGCTGTCCTGCCAGCCGTGCCACAAGCCGGTGTGCGCCGTGAACGACCACCGCTGCATGACCGACATCAGCGCCGGCACGGTCCTGAAAATCGCCCAGGACATCCTGGCCGGGGCGGGTTTGGCCCTCGCACCGCAATCCTCCTGACGGCTTGCGCCGGCTGGAGGCGATCAGTACCACTGACGCGACCTCACCCGCGGAGAGAATTGCCTTGAGCCAGTACCGGATCGCCGCCCATTTCCAGAGTTCGCTCGCGGCCATGACCGAAGCCGCCTGCGACGGCGCGCTGCTGCAGACGGCGCACGACATCGCCTGGGCGACCATCCGGGCGTTGCAGGCGGGCGGCAAGCTGCTGCTGGCGGGCAATGGCGGCAGCGCGGCCGACGCCCAGCACCTCGCCGCCGAAGTCGTCGGCCGCTACAAGATCGACCGCCCCGGCTGGGCCGCCATCGCGCTGACCACCGACACCTCGGCGCTGACGGCGATATCCAACGATTACGGCTACGAGCAGGTGTTCGCCCGCCAGGTGCAGGGGCTCGGGCGACGCGGCGACATCCTCTGGGCGTTCTCGACATCAGGCAATTCGGCCAACATCGTGGCCGCGCTGAAGATGGCGCGCGAACTGGGTCTCGTCACCGTCGGCTTTGTCGGCGCCAAGGGCGACATCAAGGACCAGGCGATGACGCARCATTGCGACCTGCTGTTCGTCTCGCCCAGCGACGACACCCCGGTGATCCAGCAACTGCACATGGTGGCGGGACACGCCATCTGCGACGAGATCGAAACCGCGCTGGTCGGCGCGGCGAAGACGGCATGAGCGGTGCCGGCGCCAGTTCGCTTGCGCCCGCGCCCGCCGCCTTTCTCGATCGCGACGGCGTGCTCAATTACGACGACGACTATATCGGCACCTCCGCGCGTTTCCGCTGGATGCCGGGCGCGGCCAAGGCGGTGCGCCGGCTCAACGACGCCGGCTACTTCGTGTTCGTGGTAACCAACCAGTCCGGCGTGGCGCGTGGTTTTTTCTCGGAAGACGATGTCCGCACCCTGCATGCCTGGATGCGCAGCGAACTCGCTGGCGAAGGCGCGCGGATCGACGATATCCGCTATTGCCCCGACCATCCGGAGGCGCCCATCGCGCACTACCGCCGCGACAGCGACTGGCGCAAGCCGAAGCCCGGCATGATCCTCGATCTCATGCAGCACTGGCCGGTGCAACGCGAGCGCAGCTTCCTGATCGGGGACAAGCCGACCGACATGGGCGCCGCCGCGGCCGCGGGGATTGCAGGTTTTCTGTTTGGTGGCGGCGACCTGTCGGTCATGGTCGACGACGTGCTGGCGCGCGGTCCCACCTAAAGATGAGAGATGGTTTACTCGATGTAATCCGTCATCCTGAGGCGGCCATTCGCAGAATGGCCCTCGAAGGACGACGGCCGCTGACTCTCGGGCCGTCGTCCTTCGAGGGCCGCGCTACGCACGGCCGCCTCAGGATGACGGAGCTGATTCAACGTAGACTCATCATGCTCTAGGCGCACGCCCTACCCCACGTGCGCCGGCGTTCCGGCGTCGATATCCGCCATGCCATCCAGCGCCTTGAGCGTTTCCTCCGGCAGCGCAAGATCGGCGGCGGCGAGATTCTCCCGCAGGTGGGCGACGGACGAGGTGCCGGGGATCAGCAGAATGTTCGGAGCTCGATGCAGCAGCCAGGCAAGTGCCACCTGCATCGGCGTTGCGTTCAGACGCGCGGCGACATCGGAGAGCGTCGAGGATTGCAGCGGCGAAAATCCGCCGAGCGGAAAGAACGGCACATAGGCGATGCCGTCGCGGGCAAGCTCGTCGATCAGCGTATCGTCGGCCCGGTGCGCGAGATTATAAAGGTTCTGCACGCAGACGATCTCGCAGATCCGCCGTCCCTCGGCGACCTGCGTCGGCGTGACGTGGCTCAGCCCGATGTGGCGGACCAGGCCTTGCCGCTGCAGGTCGGCGAGGACCGTGAGCGGCGCCTCGATCGACCCTTCAGCGGGATGATGCGGATCGATCATGATGCGAAGGTTGACCACGTCGAGTACGTCCAGGCCTAGGTTGCGCAGATTGTCGTGCACTGCCGCCGTCAGTTCCTCGGGCGCAAAGGCCGGGATCCAGGAGGCGTCCTCGCCGCGCCGGGCGCCGATCTTGGTGACGATGACGAGGTCGTCAGGATACGGCGCCAGTGCCTCGCGGATCAGCCGGTTGGTGACGTGCGGGCCGTAGAAGTCGCTGGTGTCGATATGGTTCACGCCGCCGGCAACCGCGGCGCGCAGCACCGCCAGGGCCGCGGCGTGATCCCTGGGCGGCCCGAACACCCCGGGCCCCGCAAGCTGCATGGCACCATAGCCGACCCGCTTCACGGTGCGGGTGCCGAGGCTGAAGGTGCCGGATTGGTTGGTGCTGGACATGAGCGATCTCCTTGTGAGGTGACCGCGAAGCTAGGCGTTGCCAGGCTGTACGATAACGAGGCATAATCTGCACACCCTGTGCGGAATAGCGAACAGTGAAAATTGATCTCAATGATCTCAATGCCTTCATGGCGGTGGCGCGCGCCAGGGGCTTTCGCGACGGGGCGCGCGCCAGCGGCGGCAGCGCGTCCGGGCTCAGCGAGGCGGTCCGCCGGCTGGAAGAGCAGTTCGGCGTCCGGCTGCTCCACCGCACCACCCGCAGCGTCGTGCCGACGGAAGCCGGTGAGCGCCTGCTGGAGCGGCTTGGCCCGGCGCTGAGCGAAGTCGAGGCCGCCATCGACGTGGTCAACGGCTTTCGCGACAAGCCGGCGGGCTCGCTGCGCCTCAATGTGCCGGTCAGCGCCGCACGGCTGGTGCTGCCCGGTATTGTGCCGGCGTTCCTGGCCGCCTACCCCGACATCCAGCTCGAGGTGATCACCGAAGAAAGCTTCGTCGACGTGATCGCGGCCGGGTGCGATGCCGGCATCCGTTATGACGAGCGGCTGGAACAGGACATGATCGCGGTGCCGATCGGCCCGCGTGTGCAGCGCTTCGCCGCTGCCGCCGCCCCCGCCTACCTCGATCGCCATGGCCGGCCGGAGCACCCCCGCGACCTGCTCGGCCATGCCTGCCTGCGCGGCCGCTTTTCCAGCGGACAGATGACGACGCCCTGGGAATTCGAGCGCGACGGCGAGATGGTTCAGGTCGATCCGACCGGGCCGCTGATCGTGCGGGCCGGCGGGGCGACGGATCTCGGCGTCGACGCGGCCATCGCCGGAACCGGCATCATCTATTTGTTCGAGGACTGGCTGCGCCCGCACCTGGACAGCGGCGCCCTCGAACCGGTCCTCGAATCGTGGTGGCCGAGCTTCTCCGGGCCGTTTCTCTACTACCCCGGCCGCCGCCTCGTGCCCGCGCCGCTGCGGGCGTTTGTCGATTTCGTCAAGGCGTCGGCKGAGTGAGCTTGAGCGGAGTGAGGTTRCGTTGAATGTMATCCGTCATCCTGAGGTGCCGCGTAGCGGCCTCGAAGGACGACGGCCCGAGAGTCAGCGGCCGTCGTCCTTCGAGGGCCATTCTGCGAATGGCCACCTCAGGATGACGGATTAATTTCAGCGAACCATCACGCTCTAACTCCGCGCCAGCGCTTTCTGCTCCAGCACATCAGTCACCGTGACGAACGACGGATACGCCCCCTTGCCGCCCAGCACCGTGATCGGCCCGGAGCCCACCGGCCCGGTGAGGCCGGGCTCCGTGGCCAGGAAGATCGCCACCAGCGGCACACCGTAGGCGGCGGCGAGATGCAGCAATCCGGTGTCGACGCCGATCACGAGTGATGCACCCGCGATCACCTGTGCCGTGGCATCGAGCGGCTGGCGCTCGAGGATGCGGCTTTCGGGAATCGCCGCGGCGAGGCGCGCGCAGCGCTGGCGTTCGCGTTCGTTACCCCAGGGCAGCAGCACGTCGAGCCCGCGGCCGCGCAGCCATTTGCCGACGCCGATCCAGTCCACCTCGCGCCATTCCTTGGCGGCGCGCGACGTGCCGTGAAACAGCAGCGCATAAGGTGCACCATCGCTGCGCGCCGGCCGCACCAGGCCATAGTCAATCGCCTCATCCGGCTGGTAGCCGAGGCTCAATCCCGTCAGCAGCCGGTTGCGCGTCACCGCGTGCTGGTCGCGGGAGACGGTGTGCGTGACGTCGTAGAACAGCGACGCGATCGGCTCGCGGATGCTCGTGCGATCATAGCCGTGACGCGTGCCGCGGGCCGCGCGCGCGATCAGCGCCGAGCGCACGAGGCCCTGGGTGTCGATCACGGTGTCAGCGGCAATCGCGCGCACCCGGGAGCGGAACGCGGACAGCTCGCGCCAAGTCTCATGCCAAGTCCCGGTTTGAAACAGCTGCGAGCGCCAGCGGCGCGTGGATACCGCCACCACCTCGTCGACGCCGGGATGCAGCCGCGCCAGCGGCGCGAAGGCGTCCTCGACAATCCATGTCAGCACGGCATCCGGAAAACGGCGGCGGACATCGGACATCGCCGGCATCTGATGAACGACGTCACCGAGCGACGAGGTTTTCACGAACAGGATTTGAGGCATTCGAGATCGTCTTCAATCCACCGCACGCGCGTTACGCTTTGGAAACCATAAAGCGGTTTCGCGCCGAAAAAGCCATCAAAATGCACCTCGCGACGTGTGCGTTATACCGGATATCGACGAACGACGAGCAGAATCGAACGCACTGCGGCGGCCGACCATTTCGACCGCTGGACGTAGAGGTAAGATTCGCATGACCGTTCTTGTGACCGGCGGAGCCGGCTATATCGGCAGCCACATGGTTCTCGCGCTGGCGGAAGCCGGCGAAAGCGTGGTGGTCATCGACAACCTCTCCACCGGTTTTTCCACCTTCATTCCCGACGGCGTGCCGCTGTTCATCGGCGATGTGTCGGATGAAAACCTGGTCGAAGGCGTGATCGCCGCGCACCATGTCGATTCCATCATCCACTTCGCGGGCTCCGTCGTGGTCCCGGAATCGATGCGTGATCCGCTGGGTTACTATCGCAACAACACCATGACGACGCGCAATCTGCTCAACGTCGCCGTCCGCTGCAACATTCCGCGCTTCATCTTCTCCTCGACGGCCGCGGTTTATGGCAATCCCGATCACACGCCGGTCGCCGAGGATGCGCCGACGCGGCCGCTATCGCCGTACGGCATGTCGAAGCTGATGACCGAGATCATGCTGCACGATGTCGCCACCGCGCATGGCATGAACTATGTGGTGCTGCGCTATTTCAATGTCGCCGGCGCAGATCCGCTGGCGCGTGTCGGCCTCGCCACGGCGGGCGCCACCCACCTGCTGAAGATCGCGGTCGAAGCCGCCACCGGACAGCGCGCCAAGATCGACGTGTTCGGCACCGACTATCCGACGCCGGACGGAACCTGCATCCGCGATTTCATCCATGTCAGCGACCTGGTGCAGGCTCATCGCGCCGCGCTCGGTTATCTGGCCAAAGGCGGCGTCTCCACCACCTGGAACTGCGGCTATGGCCGCGGCTATTCGGTGTTCGAGGTGATCGAGGCGGTGCGCCGCGTGTCCGGCCGGAATTTCGCCGTCCAGCAGGCGGACCGCCGCATCGGCGACATCATGACCATGATCGCCGACACCAGACGCATCCACAGCGCCGTGGACTGGACCCCGCAATACGACAACCTCGACACCATCGCCGCCCATGCGCTGGCCTGGGAGGAAAAACTCCTGCACGAGCGCCAGCACGGCGAAGGCCGCGTCGCGACGGGGTGAGGTGCTGTCTGAGTTGCGAGACCACAGGTCGTTCCTCCCACCCACCACTGTCATCACCGGGCTTGCTCCCATAGGAGCTAGGAGTCGAAGCGCCTCGACACTCTCAGCCGTCATGCCCGCGCTTGGCGCGGGTATCCACGCCTTTACAGCAGTGCGGCAAAGAAAGTCGTGGATACCCGGGCCTGAGGGCCGGGCATGACGGAAGTGAGTGTTGCACCGCATCGCTCCACACCCTGGCCGGGTGCCACATCCCCCCGGAAGTCTCCCCCACCTGTCACAAGCCCCGGATTTTCAAGCCCAATTTTCAAAATCAAGCCACCCGAAGTCGGGGGACCAACCCCTGTTTTGGCTTGAAAAACCCGCCCATTGGGGGCATTGAGGCGACACGCTTCGAACCCTGACCGCATCGGCCGTCGTGTTCGCCACCCTGTCCATGGACCGCGGATGACCGATCTTCCCATCAAAACCCGACGCAAAATCACCGACGATCCCTATGGCGCGGCTGCGCTGATCCGGCGTCTGGTCACCGAACAGGGCATCGCCTACTGGCGGCGGTATCTGGTGGCGTTCGGGCTGATGGCCATTGTCGCCGCCTCCACGGCGCTGTCGGCGTGGCTCCTGGGCGAGGTCATCAACGCGGCCTATGTCGCCCGCGACTTCCACAGCATCGTGCTGCTGTCGCTCGTCACCATGGTGCTGTTCGCCGCCAAGGGCGCGGCCACCTACGGCCAGTCGGTGATCCTGTCGCAGATCAGCAACGCCATCGTCGCCAACAACCAGCGCCGGCTGTTCGCGAAGCTGATGCGCGAGAGCGTCGGCTTTTTTTCCGATCGGCATTCGTCGGAATTCCTGGGCCGGCTGACCGCCGGCGCCACCTCGGTGACCCAGGTGCTGAGCCTGCTGATCACCGCGGTGGGACGCGATCTGCTGTCGCTGATCGGCCTCGTGGTCGTGATGCTGATGCAGGATCCCTGGATGTCGCTGTTCGGGGTGATCGTTGCCCCGCCCGCGATCCTGGTGCTGCGCAAGCTGGTGCGGCGGGTGAAGACCCTGGCGCACACCCAGTTCACCAACAATTCCGACATCCTCGAGACCATGCAGGAATCGCTGCAGGGCATCCGCACGGTGAAGGCCTTCACCCTCGAAGACACCATGCGCGAGCGCATCGATGCCAACATCGCGGCGGTGGAGCGCAACGCCAACAAGATGGCGCGGGTCTCCAATCGCTCCAGCCCGCTGATGGAAATGCTCGGCGGCTTCGCCATCGCAGCCTCGCTGATCTATGGCGGCTACGGCGTGGTGGTGAAGGGCGCAACGCCCGGACAGTTCTTCTCGTTCCTGACCGCGTTCCTGCTGGCCTATGAACCGGCGAAGCGCCTGGCGCGGCTGAACATCGATCTCAACAGCAGCCTCATCGGCGCGACCAAGCTTCTGGAAATCGTCGACAGCCCGGCGACCGAGCCCGACGACAGCGACAAGCCCGCCTTGAAGCTCGCGGACGCGCGGGTGGAATTGCGCGACGTCACCTTCGCCTATCGTCCGGACGAGCCGGTGCTCAACCGCATGAGCCTCATCGCTGAGCCTGGCAAGGTCACGGCGCTGGTCGGCCCCTCCGGCGGCGGCAAATCCACCGTGCTGGGGCTGCTGCTGCGGCTCTACGAAACCAGCAGCGGGCAGATCCTGATCGACGGCCAGAACCTCGCCGACGTCTCCCGCAAGTCGCTGCGCCAGCAGACCGCTTATGTCGGCCAGGATGTCTATCTGTTCCGCGGCACCATCCGCGACAACATCGCGTTCGGCCGCCTCGGCGCATCGCAGGACGATGTCATCGCAGCCGCGCAGGCCGCCTGTGCCCACGATTTCATCATGGGCTTCCCGCTCGGTTACGACACGCCGGTCGGCGAGCACGGCACGCAGCTCTCCGGCGGCCAGCGCCAGCGGGTGGCGATCGCCCGCGCCCTGCTCAAGGATGCGCCGCTGATCCTGCTGGATGAAGCCACCGCGGCGCTGGATTCCGAATCCGAGCGACAGGTGCAGCAGGCCATCGAACACCTCTGCCAGAACCGCACCACCATCGTGATCGCCCACCGCCTGCACACCATCATGCATGCCGATGCGATCCTGGTGGTGGAGGGCGGCCGCATCGTCGAATCCGGCCAGCATGACGACCTGCTCCGGCGCGGCGGGCGCTATGCCTCGTTCTTCCGCTTGCAGCATCGTGAAGCCGCGCCACTGGCGCCGGTGGCGGCGTCGGCGTAAATTCCGCGCCGTCAATCCACCCCCGGCGGCGCACTAGCCTGTTTCCGCCGTTTTCCTTCATCGGCAATCACGCCGCCGTTTCCAACCATCGAGACCCCTGCATGTCGTCCAGCTCGTTCGTCATTCCCGCCCACGCCACCCCGTCGATCCCCGTAACCGGCGACGGCAAGGCCTTCCCGGTCCGGCGGATCTGGTGTGTCGGCCGCAACTACCTCGAGCACATCCGCGAACTCGGCAATGACGAGCGGCAGCCGCCGTTCTTCTTCGCCAAGCACGCCGACATGATCGCCCCCGACGGCGCCACGGTGCCCTACCCGTCGCTGACCAAGGATTTCCAGCACGAGGTTGAACTGGCGGTGGCGCTCAAGAGCGGCGGCCTGAACATTGCGGCCGACAAGGCGCTGGAGCATGTCTACGGCTACGGCGTCAGCATCGACCTGACCCGGCGCGACCTGCAGATGGCCTCGCGCAAGAAGGAGCAGCCCTGGGAGATCGGAAAGTCGTTTGACCAGTCCGCGCCCTGCGGCGCGCTGCGCCCCGCCAGCGCCATCGGACACCCCACAAAGGGCAAGATCTGGCTGTCGGTGAACGGCACCGAGCGGCAGAAGGGCGACCTCTCCGAGATGATCTGGAACGTGGCCGAGATCATCTCCAAGCTCTCCTTGCAGGTCTCGCTCGGCGCCGGCGACCTGATCCTGACCGGGACGCCAGCCGGCGTCGCGGCGCTTGCGCCCGGCGACAACATCGAATGCGGCATCGACGGCATCGGCACGCTGAAGGTGCAGATCGCGGAGCCGGTGTAACGGGATCGATCGCCTCGGTATCCGCTTAAGGCACGAGCGGCCCCGCTGATGCGGGGCCGTTTTGCGTTTCAGTTGGCGTGGCGACGACGATCACGATGATCAGAAACAATTAGTGCACTGGCACCGTAATTCGAACTCGCCCGCGCCTGGAACGAGCCTCGCCAATTTCAGTATCAGCCTCACCCCACGCTGCCGTGCCGGCAGGCAGCAAGAAAAAACGCAACGCCGCGCGCCACGTGCGCGTCGACCTCCTGGTCCAGCGCCTTGAGGTCCACCTC